>Ga0209935_1000188_pt1 | contig 219816 bp, 163 predicted proteins | sample ThiBio_1000_plan_2_FD_183958 | JGI IMG/M metagenome (GOLD analysis project Ga0209935, IMG submission 183958) | Wastewater bioreactor microbial communities from Cape Town, South Africa - Thiocy_cont_1000_plan (SPAdes) | ecosystem: Engineered > Bioreactor > Thiocyanate-remediating >...
CCACGTCGGTGGTGGTCATCAGCTGGCCGCCCTGCTGCAGGCCGGTGACCATGGTCGGCTTGAGGTTGGCGCGCGCGGCGTACACCGCGGCGGTGTAGCCGGCCGGGCCGGAGCCGAGGATCAGCAGGCGGGTGTGCTTGGGGGTGGCGGTCATGCTCGGGTTCCTCAGGGTGGCCGGCGGTGGCTGGTGGTTCGCTGCAACCGCCGCGCAGGTTTCGTCGCCGGGGTCGGCGCGATACAGAACCGCAAGAATGGGGAAGGCGGGCGGCCGATTCAAGCCATGCGTGGCGTCCGGCCGCGCCGGCTGCCCGGCGCCGCCCTTGCGCAAGCTATTGAAGCCTGCCCTCCCTGTGTAGACTTGCCGGGTAGTTCGGCAATCCAAGGAAGCCTGTCCCGGTGGCGCCCAGCGCAAACGTCAAACACAAGAAGGAAACGGTCGCCCTGAGCGACGAGGTGAAGCGCCGGTTGCGCGAGGCCGGCGCGCTGGTGTTGCTGCCGCTGGCGCTGTACCTGCTGGTATGCCTGTTCAGCTACGACGCGCAGGACCCGGCCTGGTCGCACGTGGGCGCGGCGGCGCACGTGCACAACCTGGGCGGCACGGTGGGCGCCTACGTGGCCGACCTGCTGCGTTACCTGTTCGGCGGCGTGGCGTATTTCTTCCCCTTGCTGCTGTTGCTGCTGGGCGTGCAGGTGCTGCGCCAGCGCGGCGTGCAGCCGGTGCATCCCTGGGAATCCTCGCTGCGCCTGATCGGCGCGGTGTTCTTCTTCATCACCGCGCCGGGCCTGTGCTGGCTCAACTTCCCGCAGAGTTCGATGGCGCCGGAAGGCGCCGGCGGCGTGATCGGTCACGCGGTGGCGCGCGGCCTGCTTGCCGCGTTCGGCGACAAGGGGGCGCCGCTGCTGCTGCTGGCGCTGTTCCTGGTGGCGGTGACGCTGGCCACCGGCCTGTCCTGGTTCAAGGTGATGGACTGGACCGGCCATGCCACCTTGCGCGCGGTCGAATGGCTGCGCGGCAAGCTGCGCGAGGCGCCGGACGTGCTCAAGGCGCAGCAGGCGCGCGCCGAGCGCGAGACGGCGAAGAAGGTCGAGGCGGTGAAGCAGGCGAAGCGCGAGCCGGTGCGCATCGAGACGCCGCCCGCGCCGGTGGCGAAGAGCGAGCGCGCGAAGCTGGAAACGCAGATTCCGCTGTTCACCGGCGCCTCCGCGCCGGGCGAGCTGCCGCCGCTGTCGCTGCTGGACGAGGCGCCGGAGCAGGGCCCGGGCTATTCGGAAGAAACGCTGGAAGTGCTGTCGCGCCAGGTCGAGCTGAAGCTCAAGGATTTTCGCATCGAGGCCAAGGTGGTGGGCGTGTATCCCGGCCCGGTGATCACCCGCTTCGAGATGGAGCCGGCCGCCGGCGTGCGCGGTTCGCAGGTGTCCAGCCTGGACAAGGACATCGCGCGCGGCCTGTCCGTGGTCAGCGTGCGCGTGGTCGACGTGATCCCCGGCAAGAACGTGATCGGCATCGAGATTCCGAACACGCGCAAGCAGATCGTCTACCTGTCCGAGATCCTGCGCTCGGACCGCTACGACCAGACCAAGTCGCCGCTGGCGCTGGCGCTGGGCAAGGACATCGGCGGCAAGCCGGTGGTGGTCGACCTGGCGAAGATGCCGCACCTGCTGGTGGCCGGCACCACCGGCTCGGGCAAGTCCGTCGCGGTGAACGCGATGGTGCTCTCGCTGCTGTACAAGGCGAGCCCGAAAGACGTGCGCATGATCATGATCGACCCGAAGATGCTGGAGCTCTCGGTCTACGAGGGCATCCCGCACCTGCTGGCGCCGGTCGTCACCGACATGAAGGAAGCCGCGAACGCGCTGCGCTGGTGCGTGGCCGAGATGGAGCGCCGCTACAAGCTGATGGCCGCGGTGGGCGTGCGCAACCTCGGCGGCTTCAACAAGAAGGTGAAGGACGCCGAGAACGCCGGCCAGCCGCTGCTGGACCCGCTGTTCCGCCCCAACCCCGAGATGCCCAACCTCGCCGCGGAGCCGCTGGAGCCGCTGCCCTACATCGTGATCATCATCGACGAGTTCGCCGACATGATGATGATCGTGGGCAAGAAGGTGGAGGAGCTGATCGCCCGCCTCGCCCAGAAGGCGCGCGCCGCCGGCGTGCACCTGGTGCTGGCCACGCAGCGCCCGTCGGTGGACGTGATCACCGGCCTGATCAAGGCGAACATCCCCACCCGCATCGCGTTCCAGGTGTCGAGCAAGATCGACTCGCGCACCATCCTCGACCAGTCCGGCGCCGAGGCGCTGCTCGGTCACGGCGACATGCTGTACCTGCCGCCCGGCACCGCCACGCCCGAGCGCGTGCACGGCGCGTTCGTGGACGACCACGAGGTGCACAACGTGGTGAACTGGCTGAAGGCGCAGGGCGGCCCGCAATACATCGAGGGCGTGCTGGAAGAGGTGCAGGCGACCGGCGACGGCAAGTTCATCAACGACGCCGGCCTGCCGCAGGAAGGCGAGGAGGGCGGCGACGCCGACGCCCAGCTCTACGACAAGGCCGTGGCCATCGTCACGCAGACGCGCCGCGCCTCGATCTCCGGCGTGCAGCGCCACCTGCGCATCGGCTACAACCGCGCCGCCCGCCTGATCGAGCAGATGGAGCAGGACGGCGTGGTCAGCGCCCCGCAGCACAACGGCAACCGCGAAGTGCTGGCCCCGCCGCCCCCCAAAGGCTGAGCCTTCACCCCCGGTTGGGCGAAGAACCCCTTTTGCCCTCTCCCCTCCGCGGAGAGGGCCGGGGTGAGGGGCCGCTCCTGCCACAGGCCCCGGTCGGCCCAACGCAGCCAGCCGATGACACCCGGCTTCCCGCGCCCTCCAGGCCACCCTCCTGTTCCCCGCGGCAGCAAGCCCATGGCGTCATCCGTTAAGCCTTCGCGCCTACAATGCACGCATCGCCATGCGCACAGGGTTCCCATGAAACGCTTCGCCATCGCTGCCGCCGTCTTCCTGCTGTCGCTGGCCGGCGCGGCCCAGGCCGCCACCGGGGCGGCCCGCGCACGGCTGGACACGTTTGCCGGCGGCCTGCATTCGCTCACCGGCAACTTCACCCAGTCGCTGGCCGATCCCAACGGCAACGCCGGCAAGACCAGCAGCGGCACGCTGGCGCTGGAGGCGCCGCGGCAGTTCCGCTGGGAAACCACCGCACCGTACAAGCAGACCATCGTGGCCGACGGCAGCCGCGTGTGGATGTACGACCCCGAGCTGGAGCAGGTGACGGTGCGCATCCAGAGCAGCGAGGAGGCGCACAGCCCGCTTACCGTGCTCACCGATCTCAAGCAGATGGACCGGGAGTTCAAGGTCACCGAGCAGGGCGAGCACGACGGCCTCGCCTGGCTGCGCCTCACCTCCACCGCGAAGGACCCGCAGTTCGCCTATGCCGATCTCGGCTTCGACGCGAACGGACTCGCGCGCATGACGTTCAGGGACCAGCTCGGCTCCATCACCGACATCCGCTTCTCGGACTGGAAGCGCAACGTGGCGATCCCCGCCTCGGTGTTCAGCTTCGTGCCGCCCAAGGGCGCCGATGTGATCGGCGACGCCCCGGTGCTGCAGGTGCAGCCGCTGAAGAACTGAATCGCGCGGCCCGGCCGCCTGCTCAGCCGGCCAGCGTGCAGCAGTCGCGGCCCCGGTGCTTGGACGCGTACAGCGCGGTGTCCGCGCGCGACAGCCACGAGGTCATGCTTTCGCCGGGCCTGAGTTGGGCGACGCCGATGCTGACCGTGATGGTGATGGGCAGGCCTTCGTGCCAGACGCGCGTGCTGCGCAGCGACAGGCGGATGCGCTCGGCGATCGCCATCGCCTGGTCGCTGGTGTTGTTCGGCAGGCACAACACCAGTTCCTCGCCGCCGTAACGCCCGACCAGGTCGTCCGCGCGCAGTTGCTGGCAGATCACCGCAGCGGTGGAACGCAGCACCTCGTCGCCGATGAGGTGGCCGTGCTCGTCGTTGACCCGCTTGAAGCGGTCCAGGTCCAGCAGCGCGATGCAGGTCGGCGTGGCGCCGGCGGTGCGGCGCAGACCCTCGGCCAGTTCCAGGAAGCGGCGGCGATTGGCCACCCCGGTCAGCTCGTCGGTGCCAGCCAGCAGGTCCAGGCGCTGGTTGGCCGCGCGCAGGTCGCGGGTGTGCTCGTCGATCTGCGCCTGCAGCTGCACCGCGCGGCGGCGCAGGTAGATCGTGCGCAACTGCACCAGCAGGGCGACCAGCCCCAGCAGAAGCGTCAGTCCCAGCAGGCGCACCGGCACGGTTTCGTACCACAGCGGGGCCACGGTGATGTTCACCGTGCTTTCGGCCACGCGCGCATGCAGGCCGCGCGGCACGGCGCGCAGGTGCAGCACGTAGTCCCCGTGCGGCAGGTTGGTGTAGATCGCGCTGGGCGTGGCGCCCTTGGGCACCTCGATCCAGCCGTCGTCGAAGCCGTCCATGTGGTAGCTGTAGGTGGTCTCCTGCAGGCCCTGGTAATCGAGCAGGGAGAAGTCCACGCGCAGGCTGCGCTCGTGCGCGGACAGCGCCAGCGTGCCGCGGTCGTCGGGCAACTGGCCGAACGGCAGCGGGTGGCCGTTGACCAGCGCATTCGTCACGCGCAGCGGCACCTGACCGTTGACCGGGCCCTGCCACTGCGGCCGGATCACGGTGAGTCCGCCCAGGCCGCCGAACAGCAGCGTGCCGTCCGGCATGCGCGCCGCGGCGGAGTAGATGTAGCTGGCGATGCGCTGGCCGTCGCGGATGCCCAGGTTGCGGATGCGCAGGCTGCGGCCGCCGACCACGGAAATGCCGTTGGAGCTGCTGATCCAGAGGTTCGCGCCTTCGTCCGGCAGCAGGGCGGTGATCTTGTCGCTGGCCAGTCCGTCGGCGGTGCCGAACACCCGGAACCGGTAGGGCGGCGTGTCGCCCTGCGCCAGCATCGCGAGGCCGCCCAGCGTGCCGGCCCACACCCGCCCGAACTTGTCGGAAGCAAGCGAATCCACCAGGTTCTGCGGCAGGCTGGTGGGGTCGCCCTCGCGCTCCGACAGGTTCACGAAGCCGTCGGTCTGCAACGGGTCGCGCGCGATGCTGATGCCGTTGTTGGTGGCGTACCAGACCGCCTGGCCGACCCGCACGATCTGGCGCACGTTGTCGTTGATCAGGCTGCCGGGGTCGTCGGAGACATGGCGGTAGTGCACCAGCCTGCCGTCGCGCGTGTCGTAGCGGTAGGCGCCGTTGTAGGTGCCGATCAGCATGCTCGAGTCCACGCGCAGCAGGCTCAGCACCGGACCGTCGTTCAACGCGGGCAGGATGGAGCCTTGCACCGCCAGCGTGTCCGGGTCGATGCGCGCCACGCCCTGGGTGCCGACCCAGATCGAGCCGTCCGGCGCCTCGGCCAGGCTCTGCACGTCGCGGCGCACCTGCCTGCCGGTCAGCCGCAGGTGCCGGATGGTGCCGGTGGCGGGGTCGATGACGTCGATCTCGCCGCCCGCAAGGCCCAGCCAGACGCGGTTGCGCATGTCGACCAGGATGCTGCGCACGTTGGGGTTGGCGATGGAATGCGCGGCGTCCGCCGCCGGCAGCATGGAGAACGCGATCTCGGGCCGGGCGTTGCTGTGCGCCGCCCCGAGGTCGGTGGCGGCCCAGGCGCTGCCGGAACGGCCCAGCAGCAGCGCGCGCACGGAGTCGCCGGGCAGCGAGGAGGGCAGCGAGGTGTCGTGGCTGAGCACGCGGGTGCCGGCGTCGCCGGGGCTGTAGGTGAGGATGCCGTCGCCATCGGTGGCGATCCACATCTGGTTCGGCGCCACCTCAAGGAAATCGCGCACGGTCGACTGCCGCGCTGCGTCCTCGTAGCCGCTGAATCCGGGAATGGTGTGCCAGCTGCCGTCCGCATCCCGGTAGACCGCGCCCATCTGCACGCTGCCCACCCACAGGCGCCCCTCGGCGTCTTCGCGCACGGCCCAGATCTGGTCGTGCAGCACTTTTTCGATCATGTCCGCGGGGGGGGCCGGACGCACGAAGTGCTTTTGGCCCGCGTGACGCACGAACAGGCCCTTGTTGTTGCCCAGCCACAGGTTGCCGCCGCTGTCCTGGAACACGGTGAAGTTCCGCGGGGCGGTCTGCGTGCCGGTGTCCGTGGTGGTGATGCGGTTGCTGCGCAGGTCCAGGTAGTCCAGCCCGGTTTCGGTGGCGATCCACGCGCCGCGCTCGCCGTCCGGCGCCAGGGCGTAGATCTTCCGGTTGCTGGTGCCGCCCGGGCCGGCGGGATAGCTGTGGAAGCGCCCCGTCTGCGGGTCGAAACGCGCCAGGCCGCCAGCATTGGTGCCCACCAGCACGCCGCCGTCCGGCAGCGCGAGCAGGGCGCGCACGTAGGTGTCGGGGAGGCCGGCCGCGGCGGCGTTGGCAAGCTCGAACACCTGCACGCGGTAGCCGTCGTAGCGCACCAGGCCGCCCATGGTGCCGATCCACATCAGGCCGTAGCGATCCTGGGCCAGCGCGGTGGTGATGGAATGGGGCAGGCCTTCGGCCATGCCCACGTTGTCGAACCACTGCCGTTCCAGCGGCTGCCATGGATCGGGGGCACGGGCCGCATGCAGGCCTGGCAGGAACAGCCAGAGCAGCAGGGCCAGCAGGACCATTCGCGCACTTGCGGGCCGACTCACGCGCACGCCTCCGCGCCGCCGGCACGCTTCACGCGAGGGCGGGGCGTTCCAGCGTTGCGGCAACCTTCCCGGGACATGCGCGGCTCCTTGCGTGGTACGCCGTTCCCCAGCCGCCATGATAGCGGGCCGCCCGGCTGCTTGGGTGGCGCTGGCCGTGGCCCTATCATGGAGCCATGCCGAATCCCCCTTTCCGGCCGCCTGCCTCCCTGTTTGCCGAACCCGAGGCGCTCAAGCCGCTGGCCGAGCGCATGCGCCCCCGCAACCTCGACGAGATCGTGGGCCAGCGCCGCCTGGTGGCGCCCGACCGCGCCCTGCGCCGGGCGCTGGAGGCGGGCCGGCTGCACTCCATGGTGCTGTGGGGGCCGCCCGGCTGCGGCAAAACCACGCTGGCGCTGCTGGTGGCGCAGTACGCCGACGCCGACTTCAAGGCGATCTCGGCCGTGCTCTCCGGCCTGCCCGAAGTGCGCAAGGCGCTGGCCGAGGCCGAGGGGAACTTCGCCCAGGGGCGGCGCACCGTGCTGTTCGTGGACGAAGTGCACCGCTTCAACAAGGCCCAGCAGGACGCCTTCCTGCCGCACATCGAGCGCGGCGTGATCCTGTTCGTGGGCGCCACCACCGAGAACCCCTCGTTCGAACTGAACTCCGCGCTGCTCTCGCGCTGCCGCGTGCACGTGCTGGAGGCAGTGTCGGCGGACGACATCGTCGCCGCGCTCAAGCGCGCGCTGGCGGATGCGGAGCGGGGCCTCGGCGCGCAGCAGCTGCAGGTGGACGACGCTTCGCTGCAGCTCATCGCCCAGGCCGCCGACGGCGACGTGCGCCGCGCGCTCACCCTGCTGGAAATCGCCGCCGAGCTGGCCGAAGGCGGCCGCATCGACCAGGCCACGCTCGAACAGGTGCTGGCCGACCGCACCCGCCGTTTCGACAAGCAGGGCGAGCAGTTCTACGACCAGATCTCGGCGCTGCACAAATCCGTGCGCTCCTCCGACCCCGACGCCGCCGTGTACTGGCTGGCGCGCATGCTCGACGGCGGCTGCGACCCGCGCTACCTCGCCCGCCGCATGACCCGCATGGCGGTGGAAGACGTGGGCCTGGCCGAGCCGCGCGCCTGGCGCATGGCGCTGGACGCCTGGGACACCTACGAACGCCTCGGCAGTCCCGAGGGCGAACTGGGCCTCGCCCAGCTTGCGATCTGGCTGGCCGTGGCGCCCAAGAGCAACGCCGCCTACACGGCATGGAACCAGGCCCGCGCCGCCGTGCGCGAGACCGGCACGCTGGATGTGCCCATGCACCTGCGCAACGCCCCCACCAAACTGATGAAGGGCCTGGGCTACGGCAAGGGCTACCAGTACGACCACGACGCCGAAGGCGGCATCGCCCTCGACCAGCAGTGTCTGCCCGACGAACTGGACGGCACCGTGTTCTACGAGCCGGTGGAACGCGGGCTGGAACTGCAACTGCGCGACAAGCTGCTGGCCCTGCGCGAAGCGCGCCGCAAGGCGCGCGGCAAGCGCTGACGGGCACGCTCGTCAGCCCGGTGAAGGCCGGGGGCCGGCGATTTGGGGCGTTGTCGCAAAAGCCACTGGGTTCCGGCTTTCGCCGGAACGACGGAGGTTTTTTTTCCAACGTCCTGGCGCGTGGTTGATGAAGGCGTGACCGATGAAGGGCGTGGGTTTCGGCAAAGGCTGACGCGCCTCGAAACCCCGCTCGTCACCCCGGCGAAAGCCGGGGTCCAGCGACTCGGGCGTTGTCGCAAAAGCCACTGGGTTCCGGCTTTCGCCGGAACGACGGAGGTTTTTTTCCAACGTCCTGGCGCGTGGTTGATGAAGGCGTGACCGATGAAGGGCGTGGGTTTCGGCAAAGGCTGACGTGCCTCGAAGCCCCGCTCGTCACCCCGGCGAAAGCCGGGGTCCAGCGACTTGGGCGTTGTCGCAAAAGCCACTGGGTTCCAGCTTTCGCCGGAACGACGGAGGTTTTTTTCCAACGTCCTGGCGCGTGGTTGATGAAGGCGTGACCGATGAGGGGCGTGGGTTTCGGCAAAGGCTGACGCGCCTCGAAACCGCGCTCGCCACCCCGGCGAAAGCAGGGATCTGGCGACTTGGGGCGTTGTCGCAAAAGCCACTGGGTTCCGGCTTTCGCCGGAACGACGGAGGTTTTTTTCCAACGTCCTGGCGCGTGGTTGATGAAGGCGTGACCGATGAGGGGCGTGGGTTTCGGCAAAGGCCGACGTGCCTCGAAGCCCCGCTCGTCACCCCGGCGAAAGCAGGGATCTGGCGACTTGGGGCGTTGTCGCAAAAGCCACTGGGTTCCGGCTTTCGCCGGAACGACGGAGGTTTTTTCCAACGTCCTGGCGCGTGGTTGATGAAGGCGTGACCGATGAAGGGCGTGGGTTTCGGCAAAGGCCGACGTACCTCGAAGCCCCGCTCGTCACCCCGGCGAAAGCCGGGGTCCAGCGACTTCGGGTTTCGCCACGAAAGACGCTGGGTTCAAGCTTTTGCCGGAATGACGGTGCGTTTTCCCGGCGTCTCGGCGCTTCATTGCCGCATTGCGACAGCTCGGGCCCGGCGGCGATAATCCGTACTTTCGACCGTTACCCGGATACTCCCCATGCTCGATCCCGCCCTGTTGCGTTCGCACCTTGCCGAAACCGCGGCGCGCCTAGCGGAAACCCGTGGCTTCGAGCTGGACGTGTCCGCCGTGGAATCGCTGGAAACCGAGCGCAAGCGCCTCGCCACCGAGACGCAGGAGCTGCAGAACCTGCGCAACACCCGCTCCAAGGCGATCGGGCAGGCCAAGGCCAGGGGTGAGGACACCGCGCCGCTGATGGCCGAGGTCGCCGGCATCGGCGACAAGCTCAAGGCGAACGAAACCGCGCTGGCCGAGGTGCAGGCGAAGCTCGCCGACATCGCGCTGGGCATCCCCAACCTCCCGCACGAGTCCGTTCCGCTGGGCAAGGACGAAAACGACAACGCCGAGCAGCTGCGTTGGGGCACGCCGCGCACGTTCGACTTCGAGGTGAAGGACCACGTCGACCTCGGCGCCCGCCACGGCTGGCTGGATGCCGACGCTGGCGCCAGGCTTTCCGGCGCGCGCTTCACCGTGCTGCGCGGCCAGCTGGCGCGGCTGCACCGCGCGCTCGCGCAGTTCATGATCGACCTGCACACCGGCCAGCACGGCTATCTCGAATGCAACGTGCCGCTGCTCGTCAACGCCGAGACCATGCAGGGCACCGGCCAGTTGCCGAAGTTCGAGGACGACCTGTTCAACACCCGCGTGGGAGACAGCAAGCGTTACCTGATTCCCACCGCCGAGGTGTCGCTCACCAACCTCGTCGCCGACAGCATCGTCGACGCCGACGCGCTGCCGCTGCGGTTCACCGCGCACTCCATGTGCTTCCGCGCCGAGGCCGGCAGTTACGGTCGCGACACCCGCGGCATGATCCGCCAGCACCAGTTCGAGAAGGTGGAGATGGTGCAGGTCGCCGCGCCCGAGCAGTCGCACGCGCAACTGGAGGAAATGGTCGGCCACGCCGAGAAGGTGCTGCAACTGCTGGGCCTGCCGTACCGCAAGGTGTTGCTGTGCACCGGCGACATGGGCTTCGCCGCGATCAAGACCTACGACCTCGAAGTGTGGCTGCCCAGCCAGAACACCTACCGCGAGATTTCCTCCTGCTCCAACGACGGCGATTTCCAGGCCCGCCGCATGCAGGCGCGCTGGCGCAACCCGGAAACCGGCAAGCCCGAGCTGGTGCATACGCTCAACGGTTCCGGCCTCGCCGTGGGCCGCACCCTGGTGGCGGTGATGGAGAACGGCCAGAACGCCGACGGCTCGATCACCGTGCCCGAGGCGCTGCGCCCGTACATGGGCGGCCAGGAGCGCATCGCGTGAACACGCCTGCCGGGCGTGGCTGGGACAAGGTCGAGTACTGGAGCAGCTACTTCCTGCTCGCGGTGCTCGGCTCGGTGATCCTCACCCGCCTCGGCTTCGCCACCGTGTGGTCGGTGCCCACGCTGGACCTGGTGCTGGGCAGCATCGCGCTGCTGCTGATCCTCGCCAGCCCGTGGATCGCCCGCCGCAGCCGCGCCCTGCGCATCGGCATCGTGGCCTACGCCGCCGCCACCCAACTCGTGCCGATGAGCGTGCGCCACCCCGCCATACTGCTGCCCCTGCTCGGCGCGCTGATCCCCGTCGTCATCACGATCTGGGCGCTCGTCGCGCTGTCGCGCAAAGGCCGCGCGGGGCAGGGGCCGAGGCATACCTGATAGGATGCGCGGTGGCTGCAGGCAGTGCAGTCGGTTGACACGTCGAACCGCGCAATGCGCCTACGACAATCGAATACGGAGAGATGGCCGAGCGGTTTAAGGCACCGGTCTTGCTCGCGCAGGCAGGACGCCGAAGCGAACAGCGGCACAGCCGCTGGCCCGTAGGGCGAGGGGCGGGAGGCCCCGAGTCAAACCGGCGAAGAGGGCGTGCAACACGCCCATGAAAACTGAATACGGAGAGATGGCCGAGCGGTTTAAGGCACCGGTCTTGAAAACCGGCGAAGGGTCAAACCTTCCGTGGGTTCGAATCCCACTCTCTCCGCCACTCCCGCGCAGTAAGTGAATCTGACCCTGTTCTTGGGATCACGTTCTTGCTGGTCATGTCTGCATATGACCCGGTCATGACATACTCCGGCCCAAGGACGGAGGATGGGGGAACCATGAAGACAAACTATGTCCTCATCGACTATGAGAACGTGCAGCCAAAGACTTTGGCTGTTCTGAAAGGCGACCTTGCCTTCAAGGTGTATCTGTTCGTGGGAGCCAACCAGACGAAGGTTTCATTCGAGGTGGCTGAGGCGATGCAGGCAATTGGTGAGCATGCGCACTACATCAAGATTGCTGGCAATGGCCCCAACGCGCTGGACTTCCACATCGCGTATTACATCGGTCGACTCGCTACCCAGGATGCCAACGCGTTCTTCCACATCATCAGCAAGGACTCGGGGTTCGACCCCCTCATCAAGCACCTGAAGGCCCAAAAGGTCTTCGCATGTCGATCCAAAGACGTCGATGAGATCCCACTGCTTAAAGCTGGCCAAGTCGCTAAGGTCGGGAAGGCGGAGGACAAGCTCGACCTCATCTTGGCGAACCTCCGTCAGCGGGGTGCAGCGAAGCCTCGTTCCATCAAGACCCTGACCAGCACCATCCATGCACTTTTCTCCAAGCAGATGACAGGGGAGGAGGTGGTTGCCTTAGTGGACGCCCTGAAGATGGCGGGGCATATCAGCCTGGATGGAACAAAAGTGAGCTATTTGCTCTGATGGGCGGGGCGCTTTGGCTGGGCGTGTCCTGGATTTTGTGCAGGTAACAGGGTCAGGTTCACTTCCGAGGCCGGATCAAGCGCCCCCGTTCTGGCTCTGTTCTTGGTCCACAGGTTGTTCTGTTGCACCTCTCACTCTCCCCTCCGCCTCCATGCAGCAAGTGTATCTGACCCCGTTCTTGGACCCCGTTCTTGCAACGACAACTAACGCAATTGCGCGCGCTGCTTGGCGTTTGCTGGGCAATATCCCGAAATCTGATTGCCACATATAAGGCAGTGGAGGTAGCCAATGAATATCGGCGCCAGTCGATATGGGTTGGCAGTGTTGGTGGTGTCAATCGTCGCCGCCATCGCGTGGACTTCTGTACTGATGTTTAAGGAATGGGGGGTTTACCACGGATATTGTGGAGAGACACGAGGCTACCCCAGTGATCGGGAGCGCATACGTTCCGTTGTGCGCTACGTATTGGATACCTATCCGCCGGATCCTTATATTCTTGTTGATACCAATAATGGAGTCAGAGTCACGGCTTTAGGTCGATTGGACAAAAGGTCCACCTATACTAACGTAGATGACTTTATCAACAGGAACACGAGTTGCTGCAAGATTACTGAAATCGATCCGGAAACAGGAGGTATTGGATTTATCCGCCGTTTGCATGGATTGGCCTACAATTTTGTACAGGTAGATTACAAAGTGGTTTTTGACCTAAATGGTAAGAAATTCACGAAGCTCTATAGGAAATACATTCCAACCGACGCCTGCGGTCGCGTTACCCACCTAAACTAGGGCGTCAAGTTAGCCTGCCGTCCGGTAACAGGGTCAGAGACCGGATCAAGCGCCCCCGTTCTGGCTCCGTTCTTGGTCCACAGGTTATTCTGTTGAAACTCTCACTCTCCCCGCCACCTCCATGCAGCAAGTGAATCTGATGCCGTTCTTCTGCGGTTCTTCAGTTTTTGGGGGTTTGACATGAGCAATCCTTGATTTGGAAAGATTGAATGCAGTTCAGGTGACGCAGGAAAAATGAAGCTGGATTCTTCACTCAAAGGCATGACTAATCAGGAACACAGCGCCAACTGCAAGCGTTGACAAATACAGCATTGTCATGAACGGAAACCACCGCGGGTCCTTGGCCTTGTAGATCACGATAAACCTGACCCACGGCGCGATCACGAACCCGTGTCTTGCGTCGTTTAGCGCAATCAGTCCAAAGGCCAGCAGTGCGGTGGAAGACAGCAGCATGGCCGTCGGCTTGAAAATGACACGCACCTGTTGCTGCTGCGCGTCATGGAAAAGCGTGATTCTGATTACATAAAGAATAAAGATGAGCGCAGCCCAACCAAGCAGCACTCGGATGAATCTGGCCATGGAGGCTCGCACTTCAGGAGGCTGTAAATTTCTGTTTACCATGGTGACCGGCCTCTCTCATTCATCTTATGAATCCATGAAAACGAGTAAGTTGAAGCGTCCTCGTTTTTCCGAGTCACCTGGAAGTAGAGGCAGTGGATGATGCCATGGCGTAAGCGACGGGCGAGAGCCCGCCGTTCGGGCTCCATTCTTGGCCCCCAGGCTGTTCCGGTTGCACCTCCCACTCTCCTCGCCGCCTCCATGCAGCAAGTGAACCTGACCTAGGGGTTGGATCAGGCCGTGACTCGCTGCGTGTTGTTTCGACCTCGACCACCCATGAGCAGCAGGGCGGCGGGTAGCAGGATGCTTGCGACTGTATTCAGAGCGAGACCCCAGCCGCCGATGCGGGCAAACGCGACGATGCCGGCGGAGAGGTGGAACGCGGGGTCCGTCCTGGCGGCGAGGCTGGCGAGAAGCGCGAAGCTCGCGGCGAGTATCGCCAGCGTACCGATGGCTGCAGCCACGAGCACGCCGGTGACCGAGAGCGGTCCCATCCGCCGTGCGATGGCCAGCGCAATCAGTGCCGCAACCACGGCCCCCGCATAGCGCACGGAATTCGCGATGGCCAGCGAATCCATGTCGCTGGCGACCGTCTCGGCCGCGAAGCACAGCAGGAAGTAGACGAGCGCAAAGACAGCATAAGTCAGCGGCTTTTTCATGATGCCTCCGAAGTCTGGGGCCTGGGCCATGCGGCAGCGGAACGGGCTTTCGCAAACCCGATACCGGACTTTACCTGCCTGCGGGGGCCACGCGAACCGACGGATTCTGGGCCGCCAGCGCAATGATCTCGTCGGCGGTCATGCCGGCGACCTTCTGCCGAATGCGGGTGATGGTCGGCGATTGTAGTTCGGGCTTGTTCACCACCTCGTGGGCGCTCTTCACGCCTTGCATGTTGAGCATGAGAACCGCAAGGGCGAGCTTCTGCTGATCGGCTTCCGACCGGCCCTGCATCATCGCCTTGTACGAGGCTTCGGCTGCCTGCGGGCTGGAAGAGTCGATCCGGACGGGGACATCCCGAGCGCTTGTGGTGACGCAACCGGCAATCAGTGTTGCCGCCAAGGTTGCTGCTGCCAGGTATTTCCGCATGGGCTGGTCCTCCGTAACAGGCCTGAAGTCTGAGTTGAGCGGCGGCGAAGGGCCGCCAGGTACGAACAGTGGAGCGCCGTGAGCCAGCACTTCCCACCGGCAAGACGATGGCTGCGTTGCAGATACCGATAGCGCCGACGGCAGGGATTGAACCTGCACCTGTGGGGAAGCCCCCGCAGGATCGCTGTAGCGATGCGTTTACCAGTTCCGCCACGTCGGCAGAGAAGTTTTTTGGTGCCTGACGCGCAGTAGACCGCGGATCGGGACATGTGCGCGCCATGCTCCACGCTCGCCGCGGCACCGTCAAGCGAGCAGCAACAGGGTCAGGTTCACTACCGAGGCCGGATCAAGCGAACACGCCCCGTTCGCGCTCCGTTTTGGCCTAGGGGTTGTTCCGATGCCGCGCCAACGATGAGCCCCGCGCGACCCAATTGACCCGCGTCAACACCATCGATCGCGCCTCCAGATACAACTAGCGGAGCGACAGCAGGAAGCAGGCCGCTTGGTGGACACGCATCGGTTGGTGGGTGGTTTCGGCTTCCTGGTCCGGGTCGATCCGTGTGCGCGCAAGCCGTCTGCCAGCCTCCCACCTATTTCGGCCAGGCCGAAGGAGTTCTCATGGCGCGGACAATGAAGGCGATGGTGTATTACGGCGAAAACGACATCCGTGTCGAGGATCGCGAGGTTCCGAAGGTGCTGGAACCCACGGATGCCGTCATTCGAATGACGAAGACGACGATCTGCGGGACGGATCTCGGGATCTGGAAGGGGAAGAACCCCGAGATCGCCGCGGTCGCCCAGCAGAAGACCGGTCGCTTCGATGGCCGGATTCTCGGGCACGAGGGCATTGGCGTCGTCGAGGAGACGGGTTCGGCGGTCAAGCGCTTCAAGAAGGGCGACAAGGTCATCATCTCGTGCGTCAGCCGCTGCGGCACCTGCGAGAACTGCCAGAAGCAGCTTTACGCGCACTGCCGCAACGATGGCGGCTGGATCATGGGCTACATGATCGACGGCACGCAGGCCGAGTACGTGCGCACGCCGTTCGCGGACACGTCGCTGTATCTGCTGCCTCCGGAGCTGAGCGAGGACGTGGCGGTGCTGCTCTCCGATGCGCTGCCCACCGCGCACGAGATCGGCGTGCAGAACGGCGACATCAAGCCCGGGGACACGGTGGCGATCGTCGGGGCCGGCCCGGTGGGCATGAGCTGCGTCCTCACGGCCCAGCTCTACTCCCCCAGCCGCATCATCGTGGTGGACATGGACGCCAACCGTCTGGCCATGGCGAAGGAAGTGGGCGCGACCGACGTGGTCGATTCCGCCAGGGAAGACGCCATCGCGCGGATCCTCGAGCTGACGGACGGGCGTGGCGTCGACTGCGCGATCGAGGCCGTGGGCGTCGAGCCGACCTGGAACATCTGCCAGCACGTGGTGAAGGAGGGCGGCCACCTGGCCAACGTCGGCGTGCACGGCAAGTCGGTCAACTTCGCGCTGGAAAAGCTGTGGATCAAGAACCTGACCATCACCACCGGTCTGGTCTGCGCCAACACCACCGACATGCTGATGAAGACCTGCTGTTCCGGGCACCTGCCCATGGACAAGCTGGCCACGCACCACTTCGGCTTCTCCGAGATCGAGAAGGCCTACGACGTCTTCAAGCACGCTGCCGACGAGAAGGCGATGAAGGTGATCGTCGACTTCGCCGTTTGAGTGAAACGCAAGTGAAACGGGGTCAGGTTCGCTTCCAGGTTCGAATGAAGTGAACCTGACCCCGTTGGCCCGACCCCGTTGGCCCGTCACTGCGGCTGATGCGGCCCGAACGCCGGGTGATGAACCAGTTCCCCGTGCGGTTCGGCGCCGTCGAAGGGCAGCGCCTGGACCACTTCGGGAGGGCAGCCAGCCACGCCGAACCCGGGGAATGTCCGGAAGCCGAAGCGGCCGTAGTAGGCGGGGTCGCCGACCAGCGCCACGCCCACGCTGGTCGCCCGCAGGCGGCGCAAGGCCTCGGCCATCAGGGCGCTGCCGATGCCTTGGCGGTGCCTTGAGGGCAGCACGGCGAGCGGGCCGATCAGCGCCCAGCCATCCTGCGTACCGATCCGCGCTGCGGAGGCGGCCAGGTGGCCCACCACCTCGCCTGCGTCCTCGGCCACGAGCGAGAGCGCAAGCGCGTGTGCCGTCCGCAGCGCCTCCACGATGCTTGCCTCGGTTCCGCTGGCCTGCGGAAGCGTGAGGAACGCTTCCGTGATGAGCCGGCCGATCGCGGGGATGTCCTGGGCGGTTTCGTTGCGGATCAACATGCGGTGCTCCCTGATTGGATGCGCGGCGACGAGGCCGCGCTTCGGGACCCGGCCTGGGCCACGAGCGGGCATTGTCGCAGCGTGGCTTGCCGACAGGGGATAGTTCGACCGGTTGCGACCGAAGCATGCAGGGGCGACGCATGGGCAACGCGGCCGTGCACAAACCCGGCGTGGGAGCCCGGCGAGCGGCGGAGGAGAGGCCGCCGGCGCAACTTGCGCGAACCGCATCGAGCGGCGTGGCGGGCAACGCGCTGCCTCGGCGTTACTTCGCGGGAGCGAGCGGCTTGATCGCGGCGCCGCCCGACAGCGCGGGCGCGGTGGGATACATGCGGCCCAGGGTGATGTTTTTCGAGGCGCGGACTTCGCGGTTGGCGAAGGTCCAGATCTCGCCGGTTTCGGTGATGAACACCGTCCAGTAGAGGTCGGACTCGGGGCCGTAATCGACAAGGATGTGGGCGAAGCCCTCGCCCTTGGGCGTGTTCAGCGGCAGTGGGGGATCAAGCTGGAGCATGGCAGGTGGTGTTCGCTCAAAAAATGCGCGGCGCCGCAGCGCCGCGCTCGATGGTCAACGCTTCCTGTTGGCGTCGCGCGCTTCGTCGGCGGCCTTGCCCACGGCGTTCTGCGCCTTGCCGACGTTCTTTTCCACTTTGCCGGCAAGCTCCCTGGTCTTGTTGCCCGTGACCTTGCCTACGCCTTCCTTGATCGAACCCTTGATCTCTTTCTTGATGCCTTCGACACGATTCCTGTCCACGGTCGCCACCTCGTACGCTGGGGGGAGGTGGGTCTTTTTATGGCAGCGGGAGTGGTGGGTGCGTGAACGGCGAACGGCGGCGTTGCGCGAACCCCCATGCCGTGTCATCGCACGGAAAGTACGTCACGCGGCGTACACGGAATGGTCGCCTCGACGCGAGGAGCGGGCTTGTCGCACGGTGCGCGTGGCGGACGATTTCCGGCGCGATGCCGCGAAGGATCGCGGGGCGGGCGTGCCGATGAAAGGCACCCGCGCGGTCGGTGTTTGCCGTTGCGAAGTGCCGCCGCCCGTGCTCGTCGAGGGGCGGCGAAGCAGGTCCCCGGGACGACGCATGCCTGGGCATGCGCCGCCCCGGGGAGGAACGCGGGGGCTCAGAAGTTCGCGCGCAGGCTGAGGTTGTAGCGGGTGTCGTCGCGGAAGAAGCCCTTCGGCACGGACACGCCGGCGGTGTTGATGATCTCGCGGGTCTTGAACGTCGAATTCAGGATGTTCGCCGCCTGCAGCGAAATCTTGACGTGGTCGTTCAGCGCATATGCCACGGAGGCATCCAGGTGGCCCTGCGCGGCGCCCATCACGGGCAGGAACGGATAGTCCGCCTCGTAACCCGTGATCAGGAACTTCGAGCGCCAGTTCCAGGCCAGTCGTGCCGCCAGCGGGCCCTTCTCGTAGTACACGGTGAAGTTGTAGTTGTTGCGGGACAGCCCCGACGGCGGCAGCTTGAGCTGGTTGATGCACTGCGTGGCGGCCACGTAGCCGACGGGGCAGAAGTTGACCGAACCGAAGCCCAGGTTGTGCGAGGTGATGTAGGTGTAGTTCATCTGCGTGCCGAAGCCCGACAGCCAGCCCGGAAGGAAGTCGTACTTCTGCTGGTAGGCCAGTTCCACGCCCTGCACGCTGCCCTTCTGCCGCAGGTTCGAGAGGCCCGCGGTGTACTGCTCCGGATAGGTCACGCCATTGTTCGTCACCGAGGTGTCGACCACGTTGGTGATGTACTGGATGGTGTTGTTCAGCTGCTTGTAGAACAGCGTGGCGGACACCGAGCCGACATTGCCGAAGTACCACTCCTGGGTCAGGTTGAAGTTGTGCGCCGTGATGGGCAGGAGGTAGGGGTTCGAGCCGTTGTAGCCGTTCGACACCGTCGGCGACGTGCTGCCGTTGGTGCCGTAGGGCAGCAGCCCGCTGACCGACTGGCCCGCCATCAGCTGCACCAGCGTCGGCCGGTAGATCGACTCGGAGAACGCGAAGCGGGTGATCAGGTCGTCGGTCCAGCCGATGGCGATGTTGAAGCTGGGCAGCCAGTTGTTGAAGGAGTTCCTGGCGCTGATCGGCGTGAACGCGCCGTTGGCGAACTGCATGTATTCCTGTTGCTGGGCCGATGTCAGCGCGCAGAACGTGCCCGGCTGCGGCGTGGGGCCCGAACCGCTGGTCTGGCAGTACTGCGCGATGGTCTGCCCGTTGAGGGTCTGCAGCATGTTCGGCAGCACCAGGAAGCCTGCGGAATCTTCCTGGGTGTGCACGTAGCGCAGGCCGACGTTGCCGCTGATGCGCAGGCCGCTGAGGAAATCGGTGTTGTCGTTGCCGAAATCCAGGCGCACGTAGGCGGCGTTGGTCTTCTCCTGGTTGGAGGAGACCTCCTGCGGCAGGTAATACGTGCCGGGCACGAAGACGTTGCTCGCGAACGCCGCCTGGCGGTCGAAGTTGGTGTAGTAGGGGTTGCCGGCGTTGCCCGGGTTCCGGGCGATGTAGATCGCGTTGGCCGCCTTCATCGCAGCCACGGCCTGCTCGAACTGCGTGAGCGGGTTGAGGTTGAAGTAGGGCGCGACCACGCCGAAATCGCCGCCGCCGAACGCCGGCAGGTTGACGTGGTACGGCGAGACGTACCCGGGGGTGTCGCCGGCGGTCACCACGGTCGTGTCCGGGCTCGGGTTGCTGACCGGCACGTAGTTGTACGACGAGTTCTGCAGGGTCTCGCGCTGTTCGGCGTGGCGGAAGCCGAACTGGATGTTGCTCAGCAGCCCCTTGTCCACGTCGAAGGTGCCGTCGAGGCGGAAGGTGCGCTGGTTGCCCCAGGAGTGCCCGTAGTGGTCCTGCGCCGCCGCCCAGAAGTTGTTGTTGGGATCGGCGAAATACTGCGCCGTCGTCTGGTTGGGGTTGGGCGAAAGGACGCTGATGCTGGGCACGTTGTTGCCGTGCAGGGCGACGTCCCAGTTGGCCATCGTCAACTGGCGGATGTAGTAGTAGAACTTGTCGTAGGTGGAGTTCGTGTCCTGCAGATCGGCGCTGAGGTGCAGCCGGTCGTTGACGTTCCACTTCACGTTCAGGCTGTAGTCGTTGGTGACGTAGCGGTCGCGGAACGCGGCGGTGATGAGCTGGGTCGGCAATCCGCCGTAGGTGGACGGATAGTTGTACTGGCTCGGCAACGCCGTGACGATGCCGGACTGGAACACGCCGTTGGAATCGAACACTGGCGAGGTGCCCGCCAGCGGAATGCCGCACTCGTTGGGATCCGACCAGGCGCAGCCATCCGTCGAAACCTGGAGGGTGTGCTCGAAGGTGGTTTCCGTGTCCGAGGCGCGCGCCCATTCCAGGGTGGCCTGCAGGGACTTGTCCGGGCTTTCCCACTGCGCCGCCAGCACGTGGCCGAAGCGCGTGCTGGTTTCGTTCTGCGTGCGCAGGTCGCCGCCCATCGGCACGTAGACGCTCTGGCCGGCGGCGACGCCGGGGAAGGCGCCGACGACCGACGAGCCCGGCAGCGTGCAGCCGTTGCAGCGGCGGTTGAAGTTGACCACCGAGATCGCGTTGTCGGACTGGTTGATGCGGTCGTAGGCCAGGTTGAGCAGGACGCCGAAGCGGCCGGCCTCGGTATTCCAGTTGTGGCTGAGCAGGCCGGCCATCTGCGGCGTGCCGCGCTTGGCCAGGCTGCCCCAGTAGTTGCCGACGGTGAAGGCGGCCTGCGTGTCCTTGTTGCTGTCGAAGGGCTTGCGCGTGTGCAGGTCGATCGAGCCGGCGATGCCGCCTTCCAGCATGTCCGCCGTCTGGTTCTTGCTCACCACCACCGAGCCGATCAGCTCGGGCGACACGGTGGCGAAGTTCAGGCCCTGGCCGCCGCCGGCGGAGAACACCTGGCGGCCGTTGAACAGGGTGTTGATGTAGGGCAGGCCCTGCAGGCTGACGTCCGAGCCCTGGATCGAGAAGTGGTCCGGGTCGGCGGCGATGCCGAAGGAGCTGACCGCCACGCCCGGCACGCGCTGCAGGGCTTCGGTCACCGAGGTATCGGGGAGGGAGCCGGCGTCCTGCGCCGAGATCGCATCGACCACCGTGTCGGCATAGCGCTTGATTTCCTGCGCGCGGCTCAAGCTGCCCGAATAGCCGGTGACGGTCATGCCGGTGAGCTGGGTGACGTTCTTCTTGGCCGCGGCGTCCTGCTTGGTCGCCGGCTTCTTGTCGGTTTCCCGGGCCTGCGCGGCCTGGTCGTTCTCCTGCGGCGCGGGCGCCGCGGTCTGCGCGTGCAGCTGCCCGGCCGCGAGCAGGGTCAGCGCGATCGCGAAGGACAACCGCCGTGGCTGGTGGGTGCTGCGTGCCTGCGCTTGCATGGATTGCTTGTTCACTTCTGTTCTCCCCGGATATTCAGTGATTGCTTGATCGGTACACCCACGTCGCAACGGTCACCGAGCCCCCACGCTCGGGCACGACAATTCCTTGCTGTTCGCCGCCACCGTCGTGCTGATGCGGATGTCGGCGAAGGAAGCGGCAAACGGCGCATCGGCGGCGACTTCGAACGGCACCTCGACGTGCGCGAGGTCCACGCCGCGTTGCGCGAAGCAGGCCAGCGGAATCCGCACGTTCTGCCGCGCCCCGGCGGCAAGACCGGCAAGGAGCTGGCTGAGGTCGACGCTGCCGCTGCACGCGCGGCCGCAACCCATGGCCACGTCGACCGGCCCCCTGGCCGGGCGGTCCACCACCACGTCGAATTGCAGCGATGCGTGGTTGGCGGCCAGTTTCGTCAGGTCCACCGGCCTGGCGCTGCGGGCGAAGAAGCGGCCCGCGCCGAGCCAGGTGATCTGCTTGGCGTCCTGTTGCGTATTGACCTGCACGGTGCGCAGGCGCAGAACGGGTTTGGCTTCCGGCCAGGCGATTTCGCCGTTGAGGTCCGAACCCACGGCGCGCTCGCCGTGGGCGGCATCGCCGTCGGCCAGGTACAGCGCGAAGGGCGCCACGGCGAGGGTGTGGAACACCGGCAGCGTGGAGGCGTCGGCGCAGCCCTTGACGTCGGCGTGGTCGGGCAGGGCGGGCAGCTCGTGCCTGCTGGGGTAGCGCAGGCCGTAGCTGGGCTCGAACAGCCAGCGTCCCGCGACGGACTTGGCTGGATCGGAGCAGGGCAGGCCGGGCCATGGGCGGGGCAGGGTCCCGCGGAAGTTGTAGTGCTCGGCGCCCTTGCCGCCGGCGAACAGCACGTCGGCCACGCCGCCGCCTTCGGTGCCGGGCAGCCACGCCATCACGAACGCGTCGGCGAGGTTGAGGACGGCATTGACGTAGAGCGGGCGGCCCGCCACGAACACCACCACCACCGGCTTGCCTGACTGCGCCACCCGCTTCAGCAGCGCGAGGTCCTGCGGGTAGTGGTCGCTGTAGCGCAAGGTTTCCCACGGCGGGATGTCGCCCATCATCTCAGCGTAGGGCGTTTCGCCGATCACCGCCACGATGGCGTCGTAGTCCTTCGGGTTCACGCCCTGCGCGGTTTCGTCGTAGGTGACGTTGGCCGTGCCGTCGGCCGCGCGCAGGCCGGCGAGGATGGTCTCGCCATGCGGGAAGTCGGCGTTCGTGTTGTCCGTGCCCTGCCAGGTCAGCGACCAGCCGCCGCTCTGGTTCGGCAGGCTGTCCGCGCTCTTGCCCACCACCAGCAGCTTCGCGCCGGGCTTGAGCGGCAGCACGTCGTGGTTGTTCTTCAGCAGCACCAGCGATTCGCGCACCGCGCGCCGCGCCAGCGGGCGGTCCTGCAGCAGGTTCGCGTCGCCGGCGCCGGGCAGCTGCGAGGGCCGCTTGCCGTCGAACAGGCCCATGCGCAGCTTGGCGCGGACGATGCGGCTGACGGCATCGTCGATGCGCGCCATCGGGATCTCGCCGTCCTTCACCTGGCGCATGGTGTTGGCGATGAAGGCCTTCCAGTCGTCGGGCACCATCACCATGTCCATGCCGGCGTTGATCGACTGCGGGCAACTTGCGTTGCTGCAGCCGGGCAACTGGCCGATCGCGTTCCAGTCGGACACCACGAAGCCGTGGAAGCCCATCCTGTGCTTCAGCGCATCGGTGAGCAGCGCGTGCGCGCCGGACATCTTGCCGTGGTTCACGCCATCGGCGATGTCATTCCAGCTGTTGTAGGACGCCATCACGCTGAGCGTGCCGGCCTGGAGCGCACCGAAGTAGCCGGCGCCGTGCACGTTGATCATGGTGGCCTTGTCGACCCGCGACTCGCCCTGGTCGACGCCCTGCCAGGTGGAGCCGTCGCCGACGAAGTGCTTGGCGGTGGCCATCACGTTGTGCGGCCCGAAGTCGCCCTGCAGGCCTTCCACGTAGGCGCGCGCGTAGTCGTGCACCAGGCCGGGGTCGGTGGAGAAGCTCTCGTAGCTGCGTCCCCAGCGCGCGTTCTGCGCCACCGCCACGGTGGGCGCAAAGGTCCAGGTGACGCCGGTGGCGCGTACCGTTTTCGCGGTGGCTGCGCCGATCTCGCGCACCAGCTCCACGTCGTGGGCGGCGCCGAGACCGACGTTCTGCGGGAACTGCGTGGCGCCGAACACGTTGTTGTCGCCGTGCACCGCGTCGATGCCCCAGATGATCGGGATCTTCACCGCCATGTCGGTGCCCATCGAGGCGTCGTGGTAGGCGTCGGCGAGCTTGAGCCAGTCCTGGATGCCGGCATGCTTGTTGGCGTGCGGCCAGGAGCCGCCGCCGTTGAGCACCGAGCCGATGTAGTACTGGCGCACTTCGTCTGGCGTGATCGACTTGATCTCGGCCTGGGTCATCTGCCCGACCTTCTGCGCCAGCGTCATGCCGGCCACGATCTTCGCCACGCGTGCGTCGAGCGCAGCGTCAGCGGAGTCCGCGCCCTTGATGGCGGGCCAGTCGGTGTAGTGCGTGGCCGACAGTTGGTCCCGGGCGACGCCAATCGCGCTGGCCATGCACAGCAGGACCCCCATCCCGGCCAGTCCGCTCCAGTGACGACTCTTCATCAGGTTTTCCCCACGCGTTGTGCGTTGCGGCATGGCCGGCTTTCGCAGTGGGCGCAAGCTAATCAAATGTACCAGCGCTGTCAACAGAATGTACAAGCGCTGTCATTCTTGCTACAAACAGGCGGAATCCGGACGGCCGCGCACCTCCGCTTGGGGTAGCATGTGCCGCCGCCCAGTCACACGGCGCCGGGGTTTGCCGATCCATGCCTGCAAGAATCGAAGACGTCGCTGCGCACGCCGGCGTATCCACCAAGACGGTGTCGCGTGTGTTGAACGGCCACCCCAGCGTGCGCGCCGTGTTGCGCACGCGGATCGAGGCGTCGATCCGCGCGCTGAACTACGTGCCGAACCCGTCGGCACGGAGCCTGGCGGGGAACCGCTCCTACCTGATCGCGCTGCTGTACGACAACCCGACGTCCGGCTCCAGTTACGTGATGGAGTTGATCGTGGGCGTCCTGCAGGCATGCAAGGGCACGCCGTACAACGCGGTGCTGCACCCGTTCGAGGCGTCGGACGATCCAGTGGCGCAGATCGACCGCTTCGTGGCGCACCATCGTCCCGACGCGGTGATCCTGGTGCCGCCGCACGCGAACAACCTCAAGCTGCTGCAGCGACTCGACGAACTCGATCTGCGCTACGCGACGATTTCCTCCAGGTCCCACCAGTCGCGCATCGACATCGGCTTCGACGAGCGCAAGGCGGCGGCCGACATCGTCAGGCAGTTGATCGCGCTCGGGCACCGGCGCATCGGCCACGTGGCCGGCCTGAAGGGGCATGGCGCGCACGTGTGGCGGCTGAGCGGCTACCGCGACGCCTTGCGCAAGGCCGGCATCGAGTACGACGAATCGCTGGTGGTGCCGGGGGATTTCAGCTTCGCTTCCGGCGTGGCCGGGGCGAAAGCCCTGCTCGACCGGCGCAACGCGCCCACCGCGATCTTCGCCGCGAACGACGACATGGCCTGCGGCGTGATGCGCGAGGCGCATGCGCGGGGGCTGGCGATTCCGGGCGATCTTTCGGTGTGCGGCTTCGACGACACGCCGGTGGCGATGCTGGTCTCGCCGGGCCTGACCACCGTGCACCAGCCCTGCCGCGAAATGGGGCGGCTGGCGGTGGAGGGCGTGCTGGCCTCGATCCGCGATCCGGCCCTGCAGCTGCAGACGCATGTCCCGTACGCGCTGCAGCCGCGTGCGTCCACGGGCGCGCCTGCGAAGCGGTAGCGTCCGGCGTTTTGCGTGGCGGTCCGCCGGTCGCCGGTGTTCCTGCCGGTCTTGCGAAGCTCCCGCGTCGCAAGACCATGCCGCATGACCTCGTGTTGGGGTGTAATGGGCACTTGGGAGGGGCCGGTCGCCGGGCCCGGGCAAGGGGACTGGACCCGCGGGATGCCGATGCAGTTTGCCGAAGACAAGTTCCGCTCCACCGTGCGGGGATGCCGGTCGGCCGTGGCCGCCGGTGGCCGGGTCGGCTGGCCGTTCGTGGCGGCCTACGCGCTGGCCTATACCGGCATGTGGATGGCCTTGCTGTCGCCTGTCCTGGTGGGCCTGACCCTGCGCATCCGCGCGATCGATCCCGCGCATGCCGCCAGCGACCTGTCGCTGGTGATGGGCACGGGCGCCTTGCTCGCGTTGTTCGGCAACCCGTTCTTCGGCCACCTGTCGGACCGCACCACCTGGCGCCACGGCATGCGCCGGCCCTGGCTGCTGGGCGGCGCGCTGGGCGGCATGGCCGGGCTGGCGCTGGTGGCGCAGGCCACGTCGGTGGCGCAGATCCTGGTCGGCTGGTGCATCACCCAGCTTGCCTACAACGCCGAGCTGGCCGCGCTGGTGGCGATCCTGCCCGACCAGGTGCCGCAACGGCAGCGCGGCACGGTGTCCGGCATCATCGGCGTCAGCCTGCCGGTGGGCATGGTGGCGGGCACGTTCCTGGTGCAGGCGATGGCGGGTTCGACGCTGGCGATGTTCCTGGTGCCGGCGACGATTGCGGTCGCCTGTGCGGCGTGGCTGGTCTGGCTGCTGCCGGATCGCCGGCTGCCGCCGTCGCAGCGGCCGCATTACGACCTGCGTGAGCTCCTCGACTGCTTCTGGATCAACCCCCGGCGCTTTCCCGACTTCGGCTGGGCCTGGGGCAGCCGCTTCCTGCTGTTCGCCGGCGTCGCCACGCTGCTGACGTACCAGGGCCTGTACCTGATGGAGCATCAGGGACGCACGCCCGCCGAGGTGCCGCGGCTGATCTTCCTGTCCACGCTGGTGCAGGCCTGCACGGTGACGGTGTTCAGCGTGGTGGGCGGGCGCCTGTCGGACAGCGCCGGGCGACGCAAGGTGTTCGTGGCCGCCGCGGCGCTGATCTACGCGCTGGCGTTGCTGGTGATCGCGTTCGCGGCCTCGTATGCCTGGTTCCTGGTGGGCATGGCGCTCACCGGCGCCGGCCAGGGCATGTACCTGGCCGTGCACCTGGCGCTGGTGACCGACGTGCTGCCGGACAGCGAGACCCATGCGGCGCGGAACCTCGGCATCCTCAACATCGCGAACGTGCTGCCGCAGTCGCTGGTGCCGGCGCTGGCGCCGGCCGTGCTGGCGGCCAGCGGCGGTTATGCGGCGCTGTTCGTCATCGCGGCGATCCTGGTCGCGCTGGGCGCCTGGGCGATCCGGCCCGTGCGCGGGGTGGGCTGAAGCGCCATCGGTCGACGTTCGATTTCAATCGCCACGGCAAGTGGAGCGGACCGGCCACGCGAAGTGGACGGCCATGAGGGAAAACAGCCGGTGGAGTCCATCCACCGGCTGTTCGCGCAGTTACCGCGCAGCAGGGGCTGCGACGCGGGCCTGGCGCTGGGTCCACAGCTTGGACACGAAGTCCCAGGCCATGAGCAGTGCGCCGACGGCGAACACGATGTCGCCGGGCATGCGCATCCACTGCCAGAACGTGGTGGTGTCGTAGAACGCGAGGCTGCGCGCATAGGCGTAACCGCGCGTGTAGACCGCTTCCAGCTGCGGCCAGCCCACCGGGTAGAAGTTCATCACGATCCACATCACCAGACCGATGTTGTAGAGCCAGAACGCCCACAGGCCGCGACGGTCGCTCCACGGACGCTCGCCGTTGAAGTAGCGCAGCACCATGTAGAGCAGGCCGATCGCCAGCAGGCCGAAGGCGCCGAACATCGAGGTGTGCGCGTGGTTGAGCGTGAGGAAGGTGCCGTGCTCGTAGTAGTTCACCAGCGGCGCGTTGAGCGTGCCGCCGCCGAACACGCCGGCGCCCACGAAATTCCAGAACGCCGCGCCCAGGATGTAGAGATAGGCCAGCTTGTACGGGAAGCCCTTCTTCTCCCGGATGTGCTTCTGCTGGTCGATCGCCTCCAGCGCCAGCAGCACCAGCGGCAACACCTCGATGAAGGAGAACATGCTGCCCACGCCCACCCACAGGCCGGGCTCGCCGGCCCAGTACAGATGGTGGCCGGTGCCAAGCACGCCGCCGATGACGATGAGGATCCATTCGAACAGCACCGCGCGCTCAGCCATCTGCCGCGACACCAGCCCCAGCGCCATCAGGAAGTAGCCGGTGACCGACGCGGTGAACAGCTCGAAGGCCAGCTCCACCCACAGGTGCACCACCCACCAGCGCCAGAAGTCGGTGATCGAGAACGAGGGATTGGGCGACGCCAGCGGGATCATGCCGAACACGTAGAACAGGGCCACGGTCAGCGTGCTGATCCACACCAGGTGCTCGATGCGGAACAGGCCGTACAGCGAGCCGCTCTGCCGGAACAGCGTGCGCAACGTGGGTCCGAACGCGCGCAGCAGCACCAGGCACCACACGGCGAGGCCGACGAAGAACAGGATCTGCCAGAAGCGGCCCATCTCCAGGTAGGACAGCCCCTGGTTGCCGAACCAGAACCAGTGCTTGTCGACGACGCCGGCGATGCCGAGGTAGTTGCCGGTCAAGGCACCCGCCACGATGACCACCAGCACCCAGAAGATCGTGTTCACCAGGAAGCGCTGCCCGCGCGGCTCGCCGCGGCCGATGATCGGGGCGAGGAACAGGCCGCCCGCGATCCAGCTCACGCCGATCCACACGATGGGCGCCTGCAGGTGCACGCTGCGCAGGAAGGCGAACGGCAGCCAGCGGTCGATGTCGATGCCGTAGAAGCTGGCGCGCTCGGTGTAGTAGTGCGCCATGATCGAGCCAACGAGGATCTGCACCAGCAGCACGCCGGCCACCACCAGGAAGTACTTCCACAATGCCTTCTGGCTGGGCGTGGGCGTGCGGAACTTCTCCAGCACGGGCTCGAAGGTTTCGTTCGGCGCCCTGGGCTCGATCCACAGGCGGAAGATCACCAGGATCGCGCCGATGGCGAAGAACACCATGGTGAACGAGGCCCAGGTCCAGGTGAACGTGCTGGGCGTGGGGCTGTTGCCCACCAGCGGTTCGGACGGCCAGTTGCTGGTCCACGAGTAGCCCTTGCCGGGACGGCGCGCAACCGTGGTCAGCGAGGAGTAGAGCAGGAAGTCGGCGGTCTGCCGTGCGCTATCGGCATCCAGCGAGCGGGCGCCGGTATAGCCCTTGGTGAAGTTGTCGGTGCGCAGGGATTCGCCGATGCGCTCGCGCAACGTGGCGATGGCCTTGGCCACCGCGTCGGGCAGCACCACGTGCGGCTGGCTGAGGTCGATGCCCTGCAGTTCCGTGCGCATGGCCGTGGTGATGCCGGACTGCTGCTCGGCACTGATCGCGTCGAACGGCTGGCCGTGGCGCTCCAGCGCCAGGTTGTTCTGCACTTCCTTCGCCAGTTGCACGAGGTATTCGGCGGTGTAGTCCTCGCCGAAGGCCGAGCCCATGCCGTACAGGCTGCCGTAGTCCATCAGATCGGCTTTCTGGAAACCGGACTTGCCGGCGACGATGTCGGCGTAGGTCAGTACCGGCGTGCCATTGGCGGTGGCCATCGATTGCGGGATCGGGGCGGCCTGCTGGTAGGTGCTGCGCGTGGCCGCCAGCATGCCGAGCGAGCAGGCGATGGTGACGGCGACGAGTATCCAGACTAGCACCCGGCTGGTGCGGTCCTGCGGACCGGCCTGGTCCGCAGGTAAGGTGTCTGAGGCCATGCAAATCTCCTTGGGAGAGTGGATTGGAGGGAAGCGCGGCCGGCATGCTATGCCCCGCGAAAACAGCTCTCCTGATCTGCATCAAGCGAGCATTCGTTCGTGCTGCCGGCGCTGCGGCATTTCGACTCACGGACGATCGCGCCGATCGGCGGGCGCGCAGGGCGCAGCGGAATTCGACGCTGCCGCGCGCGGGCAGGCGCGCAGCCTTGACATGAGTCAATGCCTTCCCGCCGGCGCGTACGCACACTTCGTCCATGAGCCACGTCATCCAGATCCCCGAATTCGACCCCGCGTTGATCGCGCGCTACGACGTGGCCGGGCCGCGTTACACGAGCTATCCCACGGCGCCGCAGTTCCACGGCAGTTTCGACGAGCGCTCGCTGCGCTCGGCGATCCAGGCCTCCAACGAAGAGCCGATCCCGCGCTCGCTGTCGCTGTACGTGCACGTGCCGTTCTGCGTCAGCCCGTGCTTCTACTGCGGCTGCAACCGCATCATCACCCGCGACGTGGGCAAGGCCGACCGCTACCTGGAACGGCTGTACCGCGAGGTGGAGCTGGTGGCGCGGTTGTTCGACCGCGACCGCCAGGTGACGCAGCTGCACTTCGGCGGCGGCACGCCGAACTTCCTCGACGTGCCGCGCATGCAGGAACTGATGGGCGTGCTGGCGCGCCATTTCAGCTTCAGCCCGGACAGCAGCCGCGAGTTCGGCATCGAGATCGACCCGCGCTTCGCCGACGCCGACTACATCCGCGGCATCGGCGAGCTGGGCTTCAACCGCATCTCGGTGGGCATCCAGGATTTCGATCCGGCGGTGCAGGAGGCGGTGAACCGCATCCAGAGCGTGGCGCAGACCCGCGAGGTGCTGGAGACGGCGCGCGCCAGCGGCTTCCGTTCCAGCAGCGTGGACCTGATCTACGGCCTGCCGCGGCAGACCGTGGCCGGCTTCGAGCACACGCTGGACGAGGTGATCGCGCTGGCGCCGGATCGCGTGGCGGTCTACGCCTACGCGCACCTGCCGGAGATGTTCAAGGCGCAGCGGCAGATCAACGCGGACGAGCTGCCCGATCCCGCCACGCGCCTGGCCCTGATCGGCCGCGCGCTGGCCCGCCTCGGCGAGGCCGGCTACGTCTACGTGGGCATGGATCACTTCGCCCGCGCCGACGACGAACTGGTGACGGCGCAGCGCGCCGGCACCTTGCAGCGCAATTTCCAGGGCTATTCCACCCATGGCGAATGCGACATCGTGGGCCTGGGCGTCAGCGCGATCGGCCGCATCGGCGACAGCTACAGCCAGAGCGCGCGCGACCTCACCGGCTACTACGCCGCGCTGGACAACGGCCGCCTGCCGATCGCGCGCGGGCTGTCGCTGAACACCGACGACCTGATCCGCCGCGAGGTGATCGTCCAGCTGATGTGCTACGGCGAACTGGACATGCCGGAATTCGGCGCGCAGCGCGGGCTCGTGTTCGCGGAATACTTCGAGGCCGAGATGGAGCGCCTGCACGTGCTGGCCGGCGACGGCCTGGTGACGCTGGACGAACGCATGATCCGGGTCACCCCGCGCGGCCGCCTGCTGCTGCGCATCGTGGCGATGTGCTTCGACGCCTACCTCGGCAGGGCGGCGGCGCCCCGGTTCTCGCGCGCGATATGAGCACCGGAACGGTGCACGGGTCTTCCGCGGGCGCCGGCCAACCTCCCTCCGCCGGACGCCCGGGCGTCACGGCGGTGTTCCCGGCGGACGTCGCCTCGGATTTCTGCCGCAGCTGCGCGCTGTCCAGCGCGTGCGCCATGGTGGGCTACGGCAGGCCCGAACTGTCGCCGCTGCACGGCCTGATGCAACACCTGGGCCCGTACCGCGCCGGCGAGACGGTGTTCCGCCAGGGCGATCCGTTCGAGTCGGTGTTCGCGGTGCGCGCCGGCACCGTGAAGACGCGCCAGCTGGACCAGCATGGCCGCGAACACGTGCTGGGCTTCTTCCTGCCGGGCGAGGTGATCGGCCTGGACGCGATCTATCCGGATCGCTTTCCCTGCGACGCGGTGGCGCTGGAGGATGCGCAGTTCTGCCGCTTCTCCTTCCCCGCGATGAGCGAGCTGGCCACGCAGCAGCCGGCGATACAGCGGCACCTGTTCCAGCTGATCAGCCGGCAGTTGAGCATGGCGCGGCTGCTGGCCGGCGACCACAGCGCGGACGAGCGCATGGCGGCGTTCCTCGTCGATCTCGGCGAGCGCTACGCGGCGCGCGGTTTCCCGGGCACGCACTTCCACCTCAGCATGTCGCGCAGCGACATCGCGAACCATCTCAACCTCGCCGCCGAAACGGTGAGCCGCACCTTGAGCCGCTTCCGCGCGAAGGGGCTGGTGGTGATCAAGGGCCGCATGCTGCACCTGCATGCGCCGGAGCAGTTGCGCGAGCTGGGCCAGAACCTGCTGGTGGCCTGAGCGGCAGGGGCCGCCAGGGCACGTCCGGCGGCGGCAACGACGGGACCGCAAGCATCCATGGGGCTCAACGGAGGGAGTACGCATGAACCGCAGACATGCCACAGGACGTTACGGCAGCGCCGTGATCGCGCTGCACTGGCTCACCGTGCTGCTGCTGGTCGCCGTCTACGCGCTGATCGAATTGCGCGGCATCTATCCGCGCGGCAGCGATGCGCATGCGGCGATGAAGACCTGGCATTTCGTGCTGGGCCTGACGGTGCTGGCGCTGCTGCCGCTGCGCCTGGCCCTGCGCGCCGCCGACGGCGCCCCGCCGCCGATCCGGCCGCCGCTGCCGGTCTGGCAGGCGCGCCTCGCCGGCCTGGTGCATCTGGCCTTGTACGCGTTCCTGCTGGCGATGCCCGTGCTGGGCTGGTTCACGCTGAGCGCGCTGGGCAAGCCGGTGCCGTTCTTCGGGCTGGAGTTGCCTGCATTGATCGCGGCGGACGACACGCTGGGCCATTCGCTGGAGGGCATCCACGAGACCATCGGCACGCTGGGCTACTGGCTGATCGGCCTGCATGCCGCCGCCGCGCTGTTCCACCACGGGTGGATGCGCGACAACACCTTGCGCCGCATGCTGCCGCGCCGCGGCTGAGGCGCCCGCCGCCACGCGCGAACCCGCGCGTTCCCGACGCAGACGGCCCGCTCACGCGGGCCGTTTCTTTCCTGTCCGGGCACATCGCGGCAGGCCCGTGCCTGCAGGCTCTGTGGCGGCTTGACGCAGCACTTTTCGCACTTGATCACGGTCAAGCGGAGGCCCGCACGCAGTGGGCACGATGGCGTCGACAACAAGGAGCCACACCATGAAGTACGCACTTTGTATTGCCGCGATGACCGCCACGCTGCTGCTTGCCGCGTGCGGCGGTTCGCGCGACGTGGCAACGGCGGCCCTGGCGGGGGATGCGCATGCCGCCCCGGCGCCGACCGGCCTCGGCGCCCCCGTCGATTTCGGTCCGCCCCAGGGCCAGCCCATCCACGCGGTGCTGACCAGCCCGCCGCACGTGCCGCCGCCGGTCAACCGCAACTACCCGGCCAAGGTCATCGTGGACCTGGAAGTGGTGGAGAAGGAGATGCAGATCTCCGAGGGCGTCAGCTACACGTTCTGGACCTTCGGCGGCACCGTGCCGGGCAGCTTCATCCGCGTGCGCCAGGGCGACACGGTGGAGTTCCACCTGAAGAACGCGCCGGACAGCAAGATGCCGCACAACATCGACCTGCACGGCGTTACCGGACCCGGCGGCGGCGCGGCGTCCAGCTTCACCGCGCCCGGCCACCAGTCGCAGTTCACGTTCAAGGCGCTGAACCAGGGCATCTACGTCTACCACTGCGCCACCGCGCCGGTGGGCATGCACATCGCGAACGGCATGTACGGCCTGATCCTGGTCGAGCCGCCGGAGGGCCTGCCGCCGGTCGATCACGAGTACTACGTGATGCAGGGCGACTTCTACACCACGGGCAAGTACCGCGAGAAGGGCCTGCAGCCGTTCGACATGGAGAAGGCGATCGACGAGAAGCCGACCTACGTGCTGTTCAACGGCAAGGAAGGCGCGCTCACCGGCGACAACGCACTGACGGCCAAGACCAACCAGAACGTGCGCCTGTTCGTGGGCAACGGCGGCCCCAACCTGGTGTCCAGCTTCCACGTCATCGGCGAGATCTTCGACCGCGTGCAGCCCGAAGGCGGCACGGTGGCCCAGCACAACGTGCAGACCACGCTGATCCCGGCGGGCGGCGCGGCGATCGTGGAGTTCCACACCGACGTGCCGGGCAGCTACGTGCTGGTCGACCATTCGATCTTCCGCGCATTCAACAAGGGCGCGCTGGGCATCCTCAAGGTGGACGGCCCGGAGAACAAGGCGATCTATTCGGGCAAGGAGGTCGACTCGGTGTACCTGGGCGACCGTTCGGAGCCGAACCTGAAGGCGGTCAGCACGGCGGCCACCGCGCACGCAGCCGGCACGCTGACCAAGGAAGACCAGATCGCCGCCGGCAAGCAGCTGTTCACCGGCACCTGCTCGGTCTGCCACCAGGCGAACGGCGAAGGCCTGCCGAACGTGTTCCCGCCGCTGGCCAAGTCCGACTTCCTGGCGGCCGATCCGAAGCGCGCGATGACCATCGTCACCCACGGCCTGAGCGGCAAGGTCAAGGTCAACGGGCACGAGTACGACTCGGTGATGCCGCCGATGGCCCAGCTCACCGACGACGAGGTGGCGAACATCCTCACCTACGTGATCAACAGCTGGGGCAACCCGGGCGGCCAGTACACCAAGGAAGAAGTGGGCAAGGCCCGCGCGGCGGCCACTCCGGCGGCTGCGGAGCACTGACATGCTCACCCGGCTGGCCATGGCCCTGGGCCTGATGCTGGCACTGCCGGCAGCGGCGGCGGACTACGCCGCCCTGCCGGGAGGCCGCTTCGCCAGCGTGCTGCCGGCGGACGGCAAGGCGGCGCCGGCGCAGGTCGCGCCGTTCCGCCTGCGCACCGAGCCGGTCACCAACGCCGAGTTCCTGGCCTTCGTGAAGACCCATCCGGAATGGCGACGCGACCGCGTCGCCAGCATCCTCGCCGACGCACGCTATCTCAGCCACTGGGCCGCTCCGGCCACGCTGGGCGGCGAGGCGAGGCCGCGCCAGCCGGTGACCCGGGTGAGCTGGTTCGCGGCCCAGGCCTACTGCGAAAGCGAAGGCGCGCGCCTGCCCACCTGGTACGAATGGGAATACGCCGCCGCGGCCGACGCCACCCGGCACGACGCGCGCAGCGATCCCGCCTGGCGCGAGCGCCTGCTGGCCTGGTACTCGCGCCCGTCCAACGCGCCGCTGCCCGACATCGGCGGTGCCGCGAACGCGTACGGCGTGCGCGACGTCACCCAGCCGGTGTGGGAGTGGGTGGATGATTTCAATGCATTGCTGGTCGCCAGCGACAGCCGCGACCAGAACGACCCCGACCTCCTGAAGTTCTGCGGCGCAGGCGCCGTCAGCCTGCAGCAGAAGGAGAACTACGCGGTGCTGATGCGCATCGCCATGCTCTCCGCGCTGAAGGCCTCCGATACCACCAACAACATGGGTTTCCGTTGCGCGAAACCCTGATCGTCCCCGGCCGTCAGGCGGCCCGAGGCCGGGTCGCGCGCGTGGGCTCGCCTGGCGGGCCAGCGGCGAACCGGACCAGCGCGGGACCGCGTTCGTCCGTCCCGAGTACGGCGTGGCGAGTCATGCGAGGTACCCCATGAAACGATTGCTGCTGCTTTTCGTCCTGATGCTTGCGTTCGGCGCGGTGCATGCGGCCGGGCCGTTGCCCGGCGACTCCGTGTACAACCTCAAGGTGCAACTCACCGACCAGGACGGCCACCGGCAACTGCTGTCCGAACGGCGCGGCCGCCCGCAGCTGGTGACCATGTTCTACGGCTCCTGCCAGATGGTCTGCCCGATGATCATCGACAGCATGCGCGCCACCCGCAAGGCGCTGGACCCCGCCGAGCGTGCCCGGATCGACCTGCTGGCGGTGAGCTTCGACCCGGCCCGCGACAGCGTGGCGGCGCTGCACGACTACGCCGCGAAACGCCAGCTGGACGCCCCGGCGTGGACGCTGGCGCGCGCCGAGCCGGCCGAGGTGCGCCAGCTCTCCGGCGTGCTTGGCCTGCAGTACCGCCAGTTGCCCGACGGCGAATTCAACCATTCCAGCGAGCTGATCCTGCTCGATGCCGACGGCCGCATCGTGACGCGCACCAGCCGCATCGGCCGGCTCGATCCGGCGTTCGTCGAGGCGATCAAGCGCCACCTCGGCGGAACTTGAACCGACGCCCCCCGCACGTCCCGCACGACAGCAAGTATTGCGCGCGGGCGTGCCCGCGACGGCCGCGCCTGCGGGCCGCCGCCGCTCTTTTTCCCTGCTTGGAGTTTCCCCATGCGCCACACCCTGATTGCCCTTGCTGCCGCCGCCGTGCTGGGCAGCGCGAGCTTCGGCGCCCATGCCGACACCCTCGGCGACGTCTTCACCCAAGGCCACGTCGACGGTGAGCTGCGCCTCTACAATTTCGACCGCATCTACGACAGCAACGCCAAGCCCGACGCGCACGCGCTGTCCGGCGCGCTGCTGCTGAACCTGCGCACGGCGGAATTCGGCGACGGCTTCAGCCTGGGCGCCTCGCTGCTGACCGCGAACGCGCTCGGCACGCGCCCGTCCAACCCGGACAAGCTCGACACCACCATGATGGGCGACGGCAACAGCCTCAGCGCGCTGGGCCAGGCCTACGTGCAGTACAAGAACCACGGCGTGCTGGTGCGCGCCGGCCAGCAGTACCTCAACACGCCGTGGATGGGCAGCAGCGACGCGCGCGTGCTGCCGGCGTCCTACCAGGCGGTGCTGGCCGGGTTCACCCCGGCCAAGGGCTGGGACATCTACGGGCTGCGCAGCTTCGGCTGGAAGAGCCGCACCTCGGACGGCTACCACTTCGACAACCTCTACTACCCGGTCGCCTACCGCGGCGATGCGCTGTACGGCGGCATCGCCGGACTGCCCGCCAGCGCGAAGACGACGCCCGGCACCTGGGCGCTGGGCACCACCTGGGAGTCCCGTGGCTTCAAGGGCCAGGCCTGGTACTACGACTTCATCGACTTCGCGCGCATGGGCTACGCCGACGGCAGCTACACGTTCAAGACCGGCAGCGGCTTCGACCCGTTCGTCGCCGCGCAGTACGTCGAGGAGCACGCCGGCGCGGGCAGCATCCCGGCCGAGAGCGGGCTGGCCCTGTTCGGCGTGGGCGGCCACAAGGTGGACAGCCGCGCGTGGGGCGCGAACGCCGGCATCAACATCCCGCACGGCAAGTTCGACGTGTCCTGGAACCGGATCGGCCAGCAGGGCGGGGCGATCGGCGGCGGGGCGCTGGTTTCGCCGTATACCGCGGGCTGGGCCAGCGATCCGCTGTACACCACGTCGATGATCCGCGGCCTGGTGGAGCAGGGGCCGGGCACGGCGTGGAAGGCCCGCTTCTCCTACGGCCTGCTGGACGACCGCCTGCTGCTGACCGCCGCCTACGCCAGCTACGAGACGAAGCTGCGCGGCGACAGCCACGACGTCTACTTCGACGCCATCTACAACTTCGACGGCTACCTGAAGGGCTTGTCGCTGCGCAACCGCTGGGAGCGGTCCACCGGCGGTACGGGCCTCAATCCGGGCAACCGGCCCTTCGTCTACAACCGCCTGATGGTCGCGTACAAGTTCTGACCCACGACCCGCGCCACCGTGCCGCCGCTTGACCTGCGTCAGCGCCGGCACGGCAGCGCCGGTGCTGCAATGCCGGCATGCCTTCCCACGAACTCGACCTGCGTCATCTCGAGGCGCCCGAACCCATGGTGCGGGCGCTGGACGCCGCGAACCGGCTGGCGCCGGGCGGCGCGGTGGCCATCGTGGCGCCGCGCCTGCCGCGCCCGCTGCTGATGGAACTCGCCCATATGGGCTTCGACGCGGAGCCGGAAGAAGCGCAGGCGGACGGCAGCGTGCGCGTGGTGATCCGGCGCCCCGACGATGCCGAAACTGCGGCTTGAACAGGCGCCGGCGGCGACGCTGCCGCTGCGCTTCCTGCTGGCGATGCCGTGCTGGGGCATCGCGGGTGGCGTGCTGCTGCTGATCGACGGCGCCGCACCGCTGCATTCGCGCTGGCATCCGGCCACCCTGGCGCTGGTGCACGCATGGGCGCTGGGCGTGCTGGGCAACGCGATGTTCGGCAGCCTGTTGCAGTTCCTGCCGGTGGCGGTGGGCGCGGAGCTGCGCTGGCGCCGCAGCGCGCCGTGGCTGCACGCGACGTTCAATCTCGGCGTGCTGCTGCTGGTGGCGGGCTTGCATGCCGGTGCGCATCGCCTGCTGTCCGCGGCGGGCGTGCTGCTGCCGCTGGCCTTCCTGTGGCTGGCGGCGATGACGCTGCCCGGCCTGTTCGTTGCCACGGGGGAACGCCTGCTGCGCGCGGGCATCGCCGCCGCGCTGGGCTACGGCGTGGCGACCGCGCTGGCGGGCGGCGCGCTCGCGCTGTTGATCGCCGGCCGGCAACCGTGGCCGGCGGCCGCGGTGGACGCGCACGCGGCGTTCGGCGTGCTGGGCTGGATGGTGCTGCTGCTCGCCGCGGTGGGACGGGTCACCATGCCGATGTTCCAGGCCACCGCCAGCGTGCCGGCGCGCGCGCAGGCGACCTGGCTGGGCGTCGTCGCGCTGGCGCTGCCGCTGGCGGCGGCATGGCATCTCGCGCACGGCGCGGATGGCGTGCTGCCATGGGTGGTGGCGCTGGGCGGCGCCACGTTCGCGCTGGCCGCGGCGTGGCTGCAATGGCCGGTGCCGATCGCGCGCCGCAATCCGCTGTACCGGCAATGGCGCCTGGGCCTGGTCGCGTTGCTGCTGGCCGCGGTGGCGCTGCTTGCCGGCCGCGGCCCGCTGGCCGCTGCGCTGGCGCTGGGCGTTGGCCTGCCGCTGCTGGTCGGCGCGATGCTGCTGGAGATCGTGCCCTTCATCGCCTGGATCGGCCTGCGCCACCAGATCCGGCGCGGCGTGCAGATTCCCGGCGTGCAGCGCCTGCTGCCGGATGTGCACAAACGACGCGTCCTGCTGGCGCAGGCCGCGGCCGCGCCGTTGCTGGTGGCCGCCGTGTGCTGGCCGCAGCCGTGGCTGGCGCGCCTCGCCGGCCTGGCGCAGGTGGGCGCCTGGGCGGTGCATGGCCACGCCGCGTGGGGCGCGCTGCGCGCCGCGCACGGCTTTGCCCGCCGCGTGGAAAAACCTGTCTGAGGACACAGCGATGAACCGCGACCTGCCCCTGGTGTATTCCTGCTCCGGCTGTTCCAGCGCGGCGCAGATGGCGAACCATCTCGCGCTGCGGCTGGACCGCGCCGCGGTGGCCGAGATGTCGTGCATCGCCGGCGTGGGCGGCGGCGTGGCGGGGCTGGTGCGCACCGCGCGAAGCGGACGCCGCGTGCTCGCGCTGGACGGCTGCGTGCTGACCTGCGTCGCGGCCTGCCTTGCGCGCGAAGGCGTGTCGGCCGATACACACCTGGTGCTGTCCGACTACGGGGTGAAGAAGCGCCGGCACGCCGATTTCGACGCCGAGCAGGCCGGGCAGATCTACCAGGAGCATGTGCTTTCCGCCGCGCGGGCCCTGCATGCGGGAGATGCCGACGATGCGCGCTGAACGGTTCGCGCTGGGACGTGCACGTGGCGCCATCGACGCGGTGGACGACGGCATGCTGCTGTTGCTGGCCGCGCGCCGGCGGCTGGTGGGGATGGTGGCGCGGCTGAAGCCGCGCGCCGGGCTGGAGGCGCGCGATCCGTTGCGCGAATGCGCGGTGCGCCAGCGCGGGCAGCGGCTGGCGCGGCGGCTGGACGTGCCCGCCGGCACCGCCACGCAACTGCTCGACGTGGTGATCGCGGATGCATGCGCACAACAAGGCCTGCCGCCTGACGGGGATCAAGGCGGGCAGGGCGGGGCAGCCGTCATGCTCGACGGCATGAATCCATCGAACGATCTTTCCCGCGCCGCACCCGTGCTGCGCCTGTTGCCGCCGCCGCGGCGGTTTGCTCCGCTGCTGCGCGTGCTGCCCGCGCGCTGGCAGCATGCGTTGCTGGAACGCGCGATGGCGCGCGTGCTGGCGGCGCCGCTGGCCGACGGCGCGCTGGACTTCATGGCCGGCCGCCGGCTGGGCATAGAAGTGACCGACCTCGAACTGCACTGGGTGCTGACCCTGGACGAGGGGCGGCTGGTCGTGGTCGACGCGGCGCCCGAGGCCAGCGTGCGCGGCAGCGCCACCGACCTGCTGCTGCTGGCCAGTCGGCTGGAGGACGCCGACACCCTGTTCTTCCAGCGCAGCCTGGTGCTGACCGGCGACACCGAGCTGGGCCTCACCGCGCGCAACCTGCTCGACCGGCTGCCGTGGGAATCGGTGCCGCTGGGCCTGCGCATCGCGCTGAACCGCGGCGCGCGGCTGGCCCGCGCCGCCCGCGACGCCCACCGCGGACGCTGACGCCGCGCATTTCCGTCCACCGTCCATCCCGTCACGGACCGCCATGCACGACTCCGCCGAACTGCCCGTACCCGTCTGGCGCGACGAACTCGAACACGAGTACGCCGCGCTGGCCGCGCGCCTGGAACCGCTGGTGCCGTGCCTGGAGATTCCGCTGCACCTGCCGTGGATCGACGCGATCAACACGCTGAAGAAGCAGCGCGGCGCGGTGATCATGGCGCACAGCTACCAGTCGCCGGAGATCTTCCACGGCGTGGCCGACGTCACCGGCGATTCGCTGGGCCTGGCGCAGGCTGCGCGCGATTGCGACGCCGAACTGATCGTGATCTGCGGCGTGCACTTCATGGCCGAGAGCGCGAAGATCCTCGCGCCGGACAAGACCGTGCTGATTCCCGACCTGGAGGCGGGCTGCTCGCTGGCCTCGTCGATCACCGCCGACGACGTGCGCGCGCTGAAGGCGCGGCATCCCGGCGTGCCGGTGGTGAGCTACGCGAACACCTCGGCCGCGGTGAAGGCCGAATCCGACGCCATCTGCACCTCGGCGAACGCGGTGCAGGTGGTGGAAGCGATGGGCGCGCCCAAGGTGATCTTCCTGCCCGACGAGTTCCTCGGCCGCCACGTGGCCGGCCGCACCGACGTGGAACTGGTGCTGTGGCGCGGCCGCTGCGAGGTGCACGAGAAGTTCACCGCGCAGCAGGCGCGGCATGCGCGCGAGACCTTCGACGCCAGGATCGTGGCGCACCCGGAGTGCCCGCCCGAAGTGCTGGCCGAAGCGGATTTCGTCGGTTCCACCACCGCGATGGGCAAGTGGCTGGCGCGCCAGCAGCCGGAGCGGGTGGCGCTGATCACCGAGTGCTCGATGGCCGACAACCTGCGCGCGCAGTTTCCGCAGACCCGCTTCATCAAGCCCTGCAACCTTTGCCCGCACATGCAGCGGATCACCCTGCCGAACATCTACGCCGCGCTGCGCGACCTCAGGCACGCGATCGAGATTCCCGCCGAGGTGATCGCCGGGGCGCGCCGCGCGCTGGATCGCATGCTGGAAGTGGGTCGGCGCGAAGCGGCGTGAGGCGCGCACGCCTGCCCGTGGTGGTGATAGGCAGCGGCGTGGCCGGCATGGCCACGGCGCTGGCCGCCGCGCCCGCGCCGGTGCGCCTGCTGTGCCGCGCCGCCGACGGCAGCGGCAGCGCCAGCGCGCTGGCCCAAGGCGGCCTGGCCGCCGCGCTGGACGAGGACGACAGCAGCGCGGCGCATGCGCGCGACACGCTGGAAGCCGGCGCCCAGCACAACGATGCGGCCGCGGTGCGCTGGCTGTGCGACGCCGCGCCCGACACGGTGGCGTGGCTGGCCGCGCAGGGCGTGGCGTTCGACCGCGACGGCGACGGCCGCCTGCAACTGGGCCGCGAGGGCGGCCATCGCCGGCGACGCATCGTGCATGCCGGCGGCGACGCCACCGGCGCGGCGCTGGTGCGCGCCTTGCGCGCCCGGGTGCAGGCCGCCTCCCACGTGCAATGGCGCGGCGGCGTCGAGGCGGAGGCCCTGCTGCTCGCCGACGGCCGCGTGGCCGGCGTGCGCGTGCGCGACGCGCAGGGGCGGGAGGAACTGATCGAGGCCGCCGCGGTGGTGCTCGCCACCGGCGGCATCGGCGCGTTGTATGCGCGCACCAGCAATCCGCCCGGCGCGGATGGCGCGGGCCTGGCGCTGGCGCTGGCCGCCGGTGCGGCGCCGCGCGACCTGGAGTTCGTGCAGTTCCACCCCACCGCGCTCGCGGTGGATGGCCACAGCCTGCCGCTGCTTACCGAGGCGCTGCGCGGCGCCGGCGCCCGCCTGGTCGACGACGCCGGCACCCCGCTGATGCGCGGGCTGCACCCGCTGGGCGACCTGGCGCCGCGCGACGTGGTGGCACGACGCGTGTGGCAGGTACGCCAGCAATGCGGCGGCACGTGGCTGGACGCCACGCCGGTGGGGGGCGACTGGGAGCTGCGGTTTCCCACCGTGCTGGCGTCCTGCCGCGCGCGGGGGCTGGACCCGCGCCGGGACCTGCTGCCGGTGTCCCCGGTGGCGCATTTCCACATGGGCGGCGTGGCCACCGACCTGGACGGCCGCAGCTCGCTGCCCGGATTGCATGCGGTGGGCGAGGTGGCGTGCAACGGCGTGCACGGGGCCAACCGCCTCGCCAGCAACTCGCTGCTGGAGGCGGTCGCCGCCGGGCGGCGGCTGGGCGCGGTGCTGGCCGCCGCGACGCCATCGCCGGCAGCGGGCGCGCATCGCTGGGTGGAACGCGGCGCCTCGCTGGCGCCGGAAAGCCTGTCCGCGCTGCGCGACCTGCTGTGGCTGGCGGCCGGCCCGGTGCGCGAGGGCGCCGTGCTGCGCGAGGCGTGGCGGGTGTGCGCGGCCGAGGCCGGCACCGGCTGGCAGATGCGGCTGGCGCAGGCGCTGCTGCACGCGATGCGGCTGCGCCGGCGCAGCCTGGGCGCGCATTGGCGCGAAGACCGCCACGGGCCGGGGTGACGGCTGCCTTGCGACGGCATGTCTTGTTTCGCATGTACCATACGCCGGCGTTGTGCTGACGTGGGTCAAGTAAGCTTTTGCCCGCGTCCCGCACACTGCCTGACCCTCCACTCGACAAGAGCTTCATGACCAGGCCCAACTCCTTCGATTACCAGGCACTGCTGGCCTGCGGCCGCGGCGAACTTTTCGGCGACGGCAACGCGCGCCTGCCGGCGCCGCCGATGCTGATGTTCGACCGCATCACGAAGATCGCCGATACCGGCGGCGCCCACGGCAAGGGCGAGATCCACGCCGAATTGGACATCCATCCGCGGCTGTGGTTTTTCGACTGCCATTTCGAGGGCGACCCGGTGATGCCCGGCTGCCTGGGGCTGGACGCGATGTGGCAGCTCTCCGGCTTCTTCCTGCCGTGGCTGGGCGAGCCGGGCCGCGGCCGCGCGCTGGGCGTGGGCCAGGTGAAGTTCACCGGCCAGGTGCTGCCCAGCGCGAAGCTGGTGCGCTACGAGATCGACATCCGCCGCGTGATGCGCGGCCGGCTCTCGATGGTGATCGCCGACGGCAAGACCTTCGTCGACGACCGCCTGATCTACACGGCCAGCGACATGCGCGTGGGCCTGTTCCAGTCCACCGAGGGCTTCTGACATGTCGACGGCTCCCGAGATGCGCCGCGTGGTGGTCACCGGCATGGGCATCGTGTCCTGCCTGGGCGACATGGCGGATACGGTTTCGCGCGCATTGCAGGAACTGAAGAGCGGCATCCGCGCGATCCCCGATTACGCCGCGCGCGGCCTGCGCAGCCAGGTGGCGGGCGAGCCGCAGGTGGACCTGGAGGCGTCGATCGACCGCAAGCTGCGCCGCTTCATGGGCGATGCGGCCGCCTACGCCTACCTCTCGATGCGCTCGGCGATCGCCGATGCGGGGCTGGACCACGAGACCGTGAGCCATCCGCGCACCGGCGTGGTGGCCGGTTCCGGCGGCGGTTCGGCGCAATGGCAGATCGAGACCGCCGACCTGCTGCGCAGCAAGGGCGTGCGCAAGGTGGGACCGTTCATGGTGCCGCGCACGATGTGCTCCACGGTGTCGGCCACGCTGGCCACCGCGTTCGGCATCCTGGGCCTGAGCTATTCCATCGCCGCGGCCTGCGCGACCTCCGCGCACTGCATAGGCGCGGCGGCCGACCTGATCCGCCACGGCGCGCAGGACGTGGTGTTCGCCGGCGGCGGCGAGGAGGCGCACTGGGGCATGACCGCGCAGTTCGACGCGATGGGCGCGCTCTCCTGCGCCTGGAACGACACGCCGCATGCCGCCTCGCGCCCCTACGACGCAGCGCGCGACGGCTTCGTGATCGCCGGCGGCGGCGGCATGCTGGTGCTGGAGGACTACGAGCACGCGAAGGCGCGCGGCGCGCGCATCCACGCGGAGCTGGTGGGCTACGGCGTCACCTCCGACGGCGCCGACATGGTCGCGCCGTCCGGCGAAGGCGCTGTGCGCTGCATGCGGATGGCGCTGGCGAACGCCGGTCGCCCGATCGACTACCTCAACACCCACGGCACCGCCACGCCGCTGGGCGACATCGTGGAACTGGCGGCGGTGCGCGAGGTGTTCGGCGACGCGATGCCGCCGCTGTCCTCGACCAAGGCGCTCACCGGCCACTCGCTGGGCGCGGCCAGCGTGCACGAGGCGATCTACAGCCTGCTGATGATGCAGGGCGGCTTCATGGCCGGCTCGGCGAACATCGACGCGCTGGACCCGCGCGCCGAAGGCTTCCCGATCCTGCGCGAGAGCCGCGAGGCGCAGCTCGCCACCGTGATGTCCAACAGCTTCGGCTTCGGCGGCACCAACGCCAGCCTGGTGTTCGCCCGGGTGTAACCGCCCCGGTCGCCCGGCCGGCGGTCTGCGCCGGCCGGCATTCCCCATACCTTTCCCATGCCACCAGGATGCGCCGGTAGACGGCGCGTCCTGGTGGCTGTTGCGCGTCCGTCACGCCGACGGCGGCTGCGTTCCCCATCTGCTCCGGAACTGACGCAGGTCAAGCCACTGCCTTGGGCTTGCCACCAGCATGACCACTACATCTTGTGTCTCGGAGTGGACATGAACACCAATTGTGGTAATGCCTTCGATGCTTCCGGCAGCCTCGGCCGGCGTGAGCAGGTGCTGGTCGACGTGGTCGGCACCATCGACGAGTACCTGAGCCGCGCCGACTGGCGGGTCAACGCGAACGCCAACCAGGGCTATTCGCTGGGCGGCCTGATCCTCAACACCTCGGGCAAGGTCACCGCGAACTACTGGCTGTCGCGCATCTACCCGCCGGAGATCGGCCACGCCCACCGCAACGCCGACCTGCACATCCACGACCTGGACATGCTGTCGGGCTACTGCGCGGGCTGGTCGCTGCGCACGCTGCTGCGCGAGGGGCTGAACGGCGTGCCCGGCAAGGTCGAGGCCGGCCCGCCCCGGCACCTGTCGTCGGCGGTGGGGCAGGTGGTGAACTTCCTCGGCACGATGCAGAACGAATGGGCCGGCGCGCAGGCGTTCTCCTCGTTCGACACCTGCATGGCGCCGTACGTGCGCAAGGGCCGCCTGGACTACGCGGCCGTGCTGCAGTCCATGCAGGAGCTGATCTACAACCTCAACGTGCCGTCGCGCTGGGGCACGCAGACGCCGTTCACCAACCTCACGTTCGACTGGACCTGCCCGGCGGACCTGCGCGAACAGGTGCCGGTGATCGACGGCGAGGAAATGCCGTTCGCCTACGGCGAGCTGCAGGCCGAGATGGACATGATCAACCGCGCCTACATCGAGGTGATGACGCGCGGCGACGCGAAAGGGCGGGTGTTCACCTTTCCCATCCCCACCTACAACATCACCGCGGATTTCCCGTGGGAATCGGAGAACGCCGAGCGGCTGTTCGCGATGACCGCGAAGTACGGCCTGCCGTACTTCCAGAACTTCATCAACTCCGAGCTGGACCCCGGCATGATCCGCTCGATGTGTTGCCGCCTGCAGCTGGACCTGCGCGAGCTGCTGAAGCGCGGCAACGGCCTGTTCGGCAGCGCCGAGCAGACCGGCAGCCTGGGCGTGGTGACGGTGAACTGCGCGCGCCTCGGCTACCTGCACGCCGGCGACGAAGCCGCGCTGCTCGCGCGCCTGGACGAGCTGCTGGAGCTGGGCAAGCGCAGCCTGGAGATCAAGCGCGGCGTGGTGCAGCGGCTGATCGACGAGGGACTCTACCCGTACACCCGGCGCTACCTGGGTACGCTGCGCAACCATTTCTCCACGCTGGGGGTGAACGGCATCAACGAGATGATCCGCAACTTCAGCGGCGGCGCGCTGGATATCGCCAGCGACGAGGGCCACGCGCTCGCGCTGCGCCTGCTGGACCACGTGCGCGGGAAGCTGGCCGACTTCCAGGAGGAGACCGGCCACCTTTACAACCTGGAGGCCACGCCGGCCGAAGGCACCACCTACCGCTTCGCGAAGGAGGACCGCAAGCGCTGGCCGCAGATCCTGCAGGCGGGCAGCGCGGCGCAGCCGTACTACACCAACTCCTCGCAGCTGCCGGTGGGCTTCACCGACGATCCGTTCGAGGCGCTGGAGCGGCAGGAGGCGCTGCAGTCGCGCTACACCGGCGGCACCGTGCTGCACCTGTACATGAGCGAGCGGCTGTCCGGCAGCCATGCCTGCCGCGAACTGGTGCGCCGCGCGCTGGGCCGCTTCCGGCTGCCCTACGTCACCGTCACGCCGACGTTCTCGATCTGCCCCACGCACGGCTACCTGGCCGGCGAGCACGAATTCTGCCCGCGCTGCGACGAGGAACGGCTGGAACGCAAGCGCCGGCAGGCTGCCTGAGGCGGCAGTCCCGCCTTTCCACCCACCATCCCCAAGGAGCATTCCCATGAAGACGAACCGACCGACCATCGAACCCGCGCTGCGCGACGACGAGCGCCAGCGCTGCGAAGTCTGGACCCGCGTGATGGGCTACCACCGCCCGGTGGCGAGCTTCAACATCGGCAAGCAGGGCGAGCACAACGAGCGGCGCTTCTTCCAGGAGCAGGCGGCGGGGCTGGACCGCGCCGCATGATACGCGTGGGCGGGATGACACCGCTGACCACCATCGACTTTCCCGGCCGATTGGCGGCGGTGCTGTTCCTGCAGGGGTGCCCGTGGCGCTGCGGGTATTGCCACAACCCTCATCTGCTGCCCGCGCGGGCCGGCACCGGCGTCGCCTGGACGTCGGTGCTGGCCTTCCTCGAACGCCGTCGCGGCCTGCTGGACGGCGTGGTGTTCTCCGGCGGCGAACCCACGCTGCAACCCGGCCTGGGCGCCGCCGTGGCGGCGGTGCGCGGGCTGGGCTACCGCGCCGCCCTGCATACCGGCGGCATGTATCCGGAACGCCTGCTGCCGTTGCTGCCCGCGCTGGACTGGGTGGGCCTGGACATCAAGGCACCGTGGCCGCTGTACGACGGCGTGACCCGGCGGCGCGACAGCGCGCGCAAGGTGGGCCGCAGCCTGCGCGCGGTGGTGGAAGGCGGCATGGCCCACGAATGCCGCACCACCTGGCATCCTGGCCTGTTTCCCGAAGCCGCGCTGCACGAGCTCGCCGGACAGTTGCGCGAGGCCGGCGTGCGGCACTGGGCGCTGCAGGAATGCCGCGTCGACGGTCGCCGCCATCCGGACTGGCGTACGCCCGACCTCGCGCGGCTGGGCGCCGGCTTCGATTCATTCGTGTTCCGCGGCGGCGACGCCGTCCAGTAGGCGGCTGCGCGCGTCGCGGCGATGGTCGAAATCTTCAGCCGGCGTCGGCCGCACGCATCCCCGGCTCGCCATGCCAGTAGCCGCTGCGCGCGGCGATGCGCGGCGGCGGCTGCAGCGAGCGGCGGGCGCGGTCGTAATGCGCCACGGTCTCGGCCATGCCTTCGGCCCGCGGGTACAGGCGCAGCACGTCCACGCCCAGTTCGCGCAGCTGCGGCAGTTCCGGGCCGAGGTCGACGATCTCCTCGCCAAGGATCTGGATGCCGTTGATGCGCAGGAACGGCTTGCCCTCGCGGGTGGCCAGCGGCAGGCCGTCCGGGAAGTCGATGCAGCGGAAGCCGCACTGGTCCTTGGGCACGTCCAGCGCCCGCGCGGTGAAGCAGCGCGCCGAATACGACAGCGGCAGGCGGCCGTAGGCGATCACTTCCAGCTCCGGCATCGCCTGGCCCGCGGCCCGCATCGCGTCGCGCAGTTCGCGGATCAGCGTGCGGCCCTGTTCCACGCCCGGCACCCAGCGCACCAGGCCGTCGTCCATCAGCAGCTTCAACGCCACGTGGTTGTACACGTTGAGCGAGGGCCCGGCCACGAACGGCACGCCGCGCTCGCGGCACAGCTGCGCGGCGGAGAGGTCGTTCGCCTCGATCCAGCCGCCGCCTTCGGCGATCAGGCGCTTGAGCACGCCCAGCTCGGACTCGGCCTCGATCAGCGCCAGCGAGGACAGCACCACCTGCTTGCCGCTTTCGACCAGCTCCGCGGCCAGTCCGATCCAGTTGCTGGTGGACAGTTCGCGGCGCTTGCTGCACACCGTTTCGCCGAGGTAGACGATGTCCACCGGCCAGTCCGCCGCCGCCCGGTAGAAGGCGAGCGTGCGTTCGCGCGGCCAGAAATATTGCAGCGGTCCCAGGCTGAGTTTCATGGTGCGGTCCAGGTCAGTGCCAATGGCGGTGGTAAGGGCCCAGCGTGGTCTGGCGGCCCTCGGCGTGTTTGGTCAGCGCGGCCTGCCACGCGGGCCGCGCCGACCACTCGGCCGGCGCGGCCGCGTAGCGGTCCAGCGCATCGCGCCAGGTGCGGGTGACCGAGGCCACGTAGGCCACGCCGCGCTGGCGGCCTTCGATCTTCAGCGCCGCCACGCCGGCGCCGGCCAGCCGCGGCAGCAGCTCCAGCGTGTTGAGGCTGGTGGGTTCCTCCAGCGCGTGGAAGGTTTCGCCGCGCACTTCGAAGCGCCCCTTGCACACGGTGGGATAGCCGGCCGGTTCGGCCGGTTCGAAGCGGTCGATCAGCACCTCGTTGAGGCGCACGCTGCGGCGGCCGTCGCCGTGTTCGTCCCAGCGCACGAACTTCGCCGGCGAGCACACGCCGTGGCGGTTCGGCGAGGCGCCGGTGACGTAGCTGGAAAGCTGGCAGCGCCCCTCCACCATGATGCACAGGCTGCCGAACGCGAACACCTCCAGCGGCACCGGGCTGGTTTCGCACAGGCGTTCCACCTGCTGCACCGACAGCACGCGCGGCAGCACCGCGCGGCTGATGCCGAAGCGCTCGCGCATGTAGCGCAGCGCGGGCGCGGTGGTGGCCGAACCCTGCACGCTGAGATGCCGCGCCAGCGCGGGATAGGTGCGCGCGGCGTAGTCCAGCACCGCCATCTCGGCCGCGATGATCGCGTCGCAGCCCAGCGCCGCGGCCTTGTCCACCGCGGCATACCACTGCGGCAGGCGCGCGCTGTCCGGGTAGGTGTTCAGCGCCAGGTAGACCTGGCGGCCGCGCGCATGCGCATAGGCGATGCCTTGCGCCAGTTCCGCGTCGGAAAAGTTCAGGCCGGGGAAGGCCCGCGCGTTCGTCTCGTCGCGCAAGCCGGCGTAGACCGCATCGGCACCGGCGTCGATCGCCGCCTGCAGGGCCGGCAGGTTGCCGGCGGGACAGACCAGTTGCATGCGTGGCACTCCGCGCGGAAAAGGTGCGGGCATCGTGGCTGCGACATGCCACCACGGTGTTGACGTGGGTCAGTTTGTCGTGGATCAAGGGTCCCCGATGGCGGCCGACTAGCATCGGTCCGGCAGCGGCATCCGCCGCAGACCGGAGTTTCCGATGACGACGAGACCTTCCCTGGCGTGGCTGGCCTTCGCGGCGCTCGCGCTGCCCGCCGGTTCCGCGCTGGCCCAGCACGACCATGCGGCGCACGCGCACGTCGCCGCGCCGGTGCCGCCGCCGGCCAGGCCCTGGGCGGCCGACGCCACGCTGCGCGCCGACATGGGGCAGATCCACCTGGTGCTGGAACAGCTGCGCCATTACGAGATGGGCCACATGGACGCGACGCTGGCGCTGGACCGCGTGGCCGTGATCGAGGAGTCGGCCGCCGACATCTTCGCCAAGTGCAAGCTGGACCCGCAGCAGGACGCCGTGCTGCACGGCATGCTGGTGCCGCTGCTCGCCGCGGTGCAGAAGTTCAAGGCCGATCCCGCGGACATGCGCCAGCTCGAGGCGATGCGCGAAGCGGTGGCGGACTATCCCCGCTATTTCGAGGCGCCGGGCTGGGCGGCGGGCGCCGCGCACGCGCACTGATCCCCGGCGCCGCTGATCTGGATCAAGCACGTCCGCACGGAGGCGGCGCACGATGCCGCCATCGCAACGGGCAACGCAGATGACTGACTACATCCAGGTCTGGCAATGCATAGGCTGCGGCAGGATAGAGGCGCCGCAGACCTGCATCGGCGTGTGCCGCGACCGCAAGGCATTCATGGTGGGCAAGGACGACCACGAGCGCGCGCTGGCCGCCAACGCCGTGCTGCAGCAGCAGTTGGAGCGCACGCGCGCGATGCTGCTGCGCTTCGGCCGCGCCGAACCCAAGCCGGGACAATGGGAAAACTCGTGGCGCGCGTTGCAGGCGCAGGTACAGGAGGCGTTGGCGATGCTGGCGTCGGCCGATGGCGTGAAGCCGCCGGCCTGAGCCGCGCCGCGGCCGGCTCAGGATGCCGGCGGCGGAATCGCCAGCGCATCGTCGCTGGCCAGCAGCCGGCGGTGGACCGCGTCCAGGTGTTCCAGCAGTTCCGCGCGCGCCGCTTCGGCATAGGGATTCTCGCGCTGGATCGCCGCGAACAGGTGGCCGGCGTCGCCGCGCACCGCGGCGAGCATGTTCGCGAGGCCGAGGAAGGAGGGCGGCGCCATCGACAGGTCGTCGCCCACGCCCATCTCCACCAGCGCGCGGGCAATGAAGAACGCCAGCGCGTGGGTCTTCGCCATCGCGCGGTCGTGCGCGGCGGCGTCCTGCGCGATCACCGTGCAGTTCAGCGATTCGAACAGCGCCCGCGTGCGCTCGGCAGCCTGCGGGTGGCGCGCGCTGGCGCACAGCACCACGCGCAGCGGCTCGCCGCGGGCGAGGCTGAGCGGACCGAACAGCGGGTGGGTGCCGGCGTGCGGGATCGCGTCGCCGAGATACTCATCCAGCAGCGCGCAGGGATGTTCCTTCACGCTGCCCACGTCGATCACGGTGTGGCGCGCGTCCAGCAGCGGGCGCAGCTCGCGCAGCGCCGCCTCCATCCGCGGCACCGGCATCGCCAGCACCACCCATTCGGCGCCGGCCAGCGCGGCGGCCGGCGTGGGGCAGGCCAGCGCGGCGGGCACCTCGGCGTGCGGGTCGTGGATGCGCACGGTGTGGCCGGCGCTCTGCAGCAGGTCGGCGAAGGCGCTGCCGAAGCGGCCATGGCCGAACAGGGCGAAGATCATCAGGGACTCCAGCGATCGGGGGACGCGCCGCCCCGGCCGGGGGCGACGTCCGCCGATTCTCGCAGCGTGCGCCACAAAGTCTCCACCCTTGCCTCCACTTCGGCATCCGGGGCGATCGGCATGCCCCAGTTGCGGCTGGTTTCGCCGGGCCACTTGTTGGTGGCGTCGATGCCCAGCTTGGAGCCCAGCCCCGCCACCGGGCTGGCGAAGTCCAGGTAGTCGATCGGCGTGTTCTCCACCAGCATGGTGTCGCGCGCGGGATCGACGCGGGTGGCCAGCGCCCAGATCACCTGCTTCCAGTCGCGCGCGTCGATGTCGCCGTCCACCACGATCACGAACTTGGTGTAGGTGAACTGGCGCAGGTACGACCACACGCCCATCATCACGCGCCGCGCGTGGCCGGCGTACTGCTTGTGGATCGCCACCACGGCGATGCGGTAGGAGCAGGCTTCCGGCGGCAGGTGGAAGTCGACGATCTCGGGGAACACCTTCTGCAGGATCGGCACGAACACCTCGTTCAGCGCCATCGCCAGCACCGACGGTTCGTCGTGCGGCGCCCGGCCCATGTAGCTGCCCTGGTAGATCGCGCCGCGGCGCAGCTGCATGCGCTCGACGGTGAGCACCGGGAAATGGTCCTGCGCGTTGTAGTAGCCGGTGTGGTCGCCGAACGGGCCTTCCAGCGCGGTGTCGTCGGGATGGATGAAGCCTTCCAGCAGGATCTCCGCGCTGGCGGGCGCATCCAGCCCGGTGAGGTTGCTGCGCCACAGCCGCGTGCGCTCGCCGCGCAGCAGGCCCGCGAATTCGTATTCGGACAAGGTGTCCGGCACCGGCGCCACCGCGGCGAGCAGCGTGGCGGGATCGGTGCCTATCGCGACCAGCACGGGAAAGGGTTCGTGCGGGTGGTCGCTGCGCCAGTCCGCGTAGTCCAGCGCGCCGCCGCGATGCGGCAGCCAGCGCATGATCACGCGGTTCGGCGCCAGTACCTGCTGGCGGTAGATCGCCACGTTCTGCCGCCGCTTGCGGCTGCCGCGGGTGACCACCAGGCCCAGCGTGACCAGCCGCCCGGCGTCGCCCGGCCAGCAGTGCTGGATGGGCAGGCGGCCGAGGTCGACGTCGTCGCCCTCCACGATCTCGTCCTGGAACGCGGCGTCGTCGACGTGGCGCGGCGCCACGTGGGCGAGCTGGGCCAGCTCCGGCCAGGTGGCCAGCGCCTGCCGCAGGTTCGCCGGCCAGCGCGGCTCCTTGATCGCGGCCAGCAACTGGCCCAGTTCGCGCAGGCTCGCCAGCGGCCGCCCGGCCAGCGCCAGCTCGATGCGCCGGCGGTGGCCGAACAGGTTGCCGAGGAAGGCGTGGTTCGCGCCTGTCGGCCGTTCCACCAGCACGGCGGGGCCTTCCTCGCGCAGCGCGCGATGGCACAGCGCCGTGGTTTCGAGATGGGGATCGACCGGCGTCCGCACGCGCAGCAGTTGTTGCTGGCGCTCCAGCCGGTCGAGGAAGGAACGCAGGTCGTGGAAGCTCATCCCGCAAGGCTCGCCGCCCGGCGCCGCGCGCGCATTGACCCCGGTCAGGCCGGAGCGCGGGACCTCACTCCTGCAGCGGCATCCAGCGACCGCTGGCCAGGCACAGCTGCAGCGCCTCGCGCGCGGGGGCGGTGTCGATGTTCCGCTCGGCCAGCCATGCCGGGTTGAACAAGGTCTCCACGTAGCGCACGCCCGGATCGCACAGCAGGCTCACGATGCTGCCGCGCTCGCCGCGCGCGCGCATGGCCGCGGCCAGTTGCAGGCAGGCCACCAGGTTGGTGCCGGAGGAACCGCCGTAGCGGCGGCCAAGCAGTTCCTCCAGCAGCCAGGCGGCGGCGATCGACGCGGTGTCCGGCACCTCGATCACGTGGTCGACCACGTCGAACAGGAAGCCCGGTTCCACGCACGGGCGGCCGATGCCCTCGATCAGGGTGGGCAGGCGGGCGAGCGTGTCGCGGCTGCGCGTGCGCCAGCCTTCGGCGAAGCCGCAGCCCGCGGGCTCGGCCACGCACAGGCGGGTGTCCAGGCGCCGGTAGCGCAGGTTGCGGCCGATGGTGGCCGAGGTGCCGCCGGTGCCGGCGCCGCAGACGATCCAGGCCGGCACCGGATGCGGCTCGTGCACCATCTGCTGCAGGATCGACTCGGCGATGTTGTTGTTGCCGCGCCAGTCGGTGGCGCGTTCGGCGAGGCCGAACTGGTCGAGGTGGCAGGCGCCGCGCGCGGCGTGTCCGGCGGCGCGCGCATGCACCTGGGCGGGATCGTCCACCAGGTCGCAGCGACCGCCCAGCGCCTGCACGTCGCGGATCTTGCGCGGCGCGGTGCAGGCCGGCATCACCGCGGTGAAGGACAGGCCCAGCAGGCGCGCGAACCAGGCTTCGGAAATCGCGGTGCTGCCCGAGGACGCGTCGACCACCGCCTGGCCCGCGCGCAGGCGGCCGTTGCACAGCGCGTAGAGGTAGAGCGAGCGGGCCAGGCGGTGCTTCAGGCTGCCGCTGGGGTGCACCGACTCGTCCTTGAAGTAGAAGTCGATGCCGTCGAAACCCGGGAAGTTGAGCTTGAGCAGATGGGTGTCGGCCGAGCGCGCGGCTTCCTGCGCCAGCATTTCCAGCGCGCCATGCACCCAGCGGCGCTCGCTTTCGCTGGAGGGGTGCCCGCTTTGCGGAACGTGGTTCATCGGCGGTTTCCGGGCTCAGGTCGGTCGTGCGGCGGCCAGCGCGCGCACGCGCCGGGCGAGGAAGTCGAAGTAGCGGTCGATGTAGCTGATGCCGTTCTCGCGGTCGATCAGGTACGGGTTCATCAGGGTGTGGCGCAGGATCAGCAGATGGTCGTCGCCGGCGTCGGCGGGGTCCAGTCCCAGCGCGCCGAAGATGCGCGCGGTCTGCGTGGCGCCCAGCAACTCCGGGCGCAGGCTGGTCACCGAACCGAAGAATTCCTTCAGCTGCAGCGGCTGCTGCGGGTCGCTGCGCAGTTCGTCGTGCAGCGCGTGCACGAACGCGTTCGCGGCCGCCGGCGAAGTATTGCCGTGCGGGTTGAGCGCGAGGCACACCAGGTTGCTGTCCGGCGCGAACGGCACCAGCGCGCGCACGGTGCCGCCCATTTCCAGCGCGAAGCCTTGCGCGCGGGCGTGGAACGCCTCGGCGGCGCGCACGGTGGCGCGCGGCAGCCGTCCGAAGTTGGCGTGGTCCAGCGGCAGCACCTTGTGCGTCACGTACACCGCGGCGGCCGCGGCGCCGGACTTCGAGCCTTCGGGGATGAACTGGCCCAGGCTGCGGCAGCGCGCGAAGTAATCGTCCGCCGCGCCGCCGTGGAACACGTAGTCGGCGCGCTCGGCCAGCAGCGCCATGGCGCGGTGGTCGCGGCAGATGAAGGCGCCGCTGCCGTAGGGCAGGTAGCCAAGCTTGTGCGGATCGACGGTGGCCGAGTCGGTGTCGCCCAGCGCGGCGAAGGCGGCGTGCACGGCCGGCGTGGGGAACTGCACGTAGTCGGCGGCCACTTCGTCGCGCGGGCGCAGGCCGCCGTCCTCGCGGCGGAACAGCGTGGCGAGGTAGCCGCCCCAGGCGGCGTCCACGTGCACGGCGAAGTCCAGTCCCGCGCGGCGCGACTCCGCGCGCGCGGCCAGCACCTCGTCGATGGGGTCGATGGTGCCGTATTCGGTGCCGCCCAGCACCGCCACGCACATCAGCACGCTGCGGCGCGTGCGGGCGCAGCGCGCCAGCGTTTCGCGCAGCGCGGCGGGGTCCAGGCGCATGCCGTCGGTGGGCAGCAGTTCCAGCTGGTCGCGGCCCAGGCCCAGCAGCTTCACGCCCTTGCTCCACGAGTAGTGCGCGGTGACCGGCGCCAGCACGCAGGGCACGTGCAATGCGGGATGCGCGGCGAAGAAGCCGGCCAGCCCGTGCTGCTCGATGCGCTCGCGCTCCACCCGCGCCTGCCAGCGCCGGCGTTCGGCCGGCGCCTGCGCGGCCAGCCACTGCTGCCAGCGTTCCAGCAGCGCGATGCCTTCGGCCTGCGGCAGGTTGAATGCGGTCCAGTCGTCGTCGGGCAGCGCGAGGTCGGGCACCTGCGCCGCGCGCAGCGCGACCGGGAACGCCTTCAGCGCCAGCGCGAGGCGCAGCGCCTGGTAGTTGGCCAGGGTGCCGCCGGAGGTGAGGTGGCCGAACGCACAGGCCGGCTGCGACGGATCGTGCGGATAGCCGAGCATGCGCGCCAGCTGCAGGCCGGCCTGCACCTCCATGTCCACGGTGACCGGTGCGGCGTCCTCGCTGACGTTGTTCGGGTTGTACGGCAGGGTCAGCATCTGCGCGGCCAGCCCCGGCAGCAGCAGGTCGGAGCTCATGTGGCCGATGTAGCGCGGGCTGTGGAATGGCACCGACTTCTTCAGCGCGGCGGAGAGCTGGTGCAGCTCGCGGCGCATGCGCGATTCGAACGCGAGATAGTCCGGGTGGTGTGCGGCCGCGGTGGCGATCGCCGGCGGGTCCTCCGGATGGAAGTTGCGCCGCCAGTACACGTGGTCGCGCAGGAATTCCACCAGCAGTTTTTCCAGCAGCGCGTCGTTCTCGCCGTAGGGGCCGAGGAAGCAGGCGTCCAGCGTGCGGTCGCGCGGCTCCGCCGCGGGAAACGGTTGCGCCGCGCTCATGCCAGCCACCCGTGCAGCCAGCCCAGCGGGTGGTGCATGCGCGCCACGCCCAGCATGTAGACGTAGGTCGCCAGCGCGGCCACGTAGAAGATCCGGCGCGCGCGCGGCGTGCGCCCGCGCTTCAGCGCCAGCGTGCCCATGGCGACGTAGGCCACCAGCAGGGTCAGCTTGGTGGTCAGCCAGCCGTTCGCGTACAGCCCGTGCGGCAGGATGGACAGCAGCATCAGCGCCGCGGTGAGCAGCGTGGTGTCGATGGAATAGCTCAGGTAGCGCAGCGGCGCCCATTGCGCGGCGCCGGCGTGGCCGGCCTGCACCAGCAGGCCGCGCAGCGCGAACAGCAGGCCGCTGGCCAGCACGCAGGCGATGTGCACCCATTTGATCTGCGGATAGAACTCGAGCATCGGGATTCGGGATTCGGGATTCGGGATTCGGGATTCGGGATTCGGGATTCGGGAAAGCCTCGGGGCGCGCCTGGCGGCGCGCCCCGGGGTGGTTCAGCCGTTGTCGCGGATCGCCCGCGGCTGCACCGCGAGGCTGCGCCTGGGGAACAGCCACAGCGCCGCCACGAAGATGGCCATCAGCAATGCGCCGACCGCGAACAAGGTGTCGCCGGGCACGCGCATCCAGATCAACAGGTGGATCAGCGGGCGGTCCATGAACTCGGCCGAGCGGGCGAACCAGTAGCCGTGCTCCAGCACCGCCTTCAGCTGCAGGATGCCCAGCGGCAGCAGGGTGCAGGCGGCCATCAGCGACAAGCCGATGTTGAGGCTCCAGAACGAACCCTTCAGCCAGCCCTCGCGCCACTCCGCCTCCGGCTTGATGCCGCGCAGGCAGAACAGCATCAGGCCCAGGCCCAGCATGCCGTACACGCCCATCAGCGCGGTGTGGCCGTGGGTGGCGGTGAGGTTGAGGCCCTGCATGAAGTACAGCGCGATCGGCGTGTTCACCAGGAAGCCGAACAGGCCGGCGCCCACCAGGTTCCAGAAGCTCACCGCCACGAAGAACAGGATCGGCCAGCGGTAGCGCGCCATCCACGGCGCGGCGTGCTGCTTCTTCCAGGTGTCCCAGGCTTCCAGCCCGATCAGCGCCAGCGGCACCACTTCCAGCGCCGAGAAGCTGGCGCCCAGCGCGATCACCGCCGTGGTGGTGCCGCTGAAGTACAGGTGGTGCAGCGTGCCCAGCACGCCGCCGGCCATGAACACGATGGTGGCGAACAGCACGTTGGTGGTGGCGCTGCCCACGCGCAGCAGGCCCAGGCGCACGAACAGGTAGCTGATCAGCGCGGTGGCGAACACCTCGAAGAAGCCTTCCACCCAAAGGTGCACCACCCACCAGCGCCAGTACTCGACCATCGCGATGTGGGTGTGCTCGCCCCACATCAGGCCGGCGCCGTAGAGCAGGCCGATCGCCACGGTGGACAGGAACAGCAGGCCCACGATCGACGCGCCTTCCTTGCCGCGGCGCATCGCCGGCCACAGCGCGCGGCCGACCAGGAACAGCCACAGCATCAGTCCGATGAACAGGAAGATCTGCCAGAAGCGGCCGAGGTCGGTGTATTCCCAGCCCTGGTGGCCGAACCAGAAGTTGTACTGCAGGCCCATCTTGTCCATCACCGCGAACCACTGGCCGGCGAACGAGCCGACCACGATGATCAGCAGGCAGACCCACAGGAAGTTCACCCCCAGCCGCTGGAACTTCGGCTCGTAGCCGGAGATCAGCGGTGCGATGTACAGGCCGGAGGCCAGCCACGCGGTGGCGATCCACAGCACCGCCAGCTCGGTGTGCCAGGTGCGGGTGAGGCTGTAGGGCAGGTAGTTGGCCAGCGCAAAGCCGTAGGCCTGCTGGCCTTCCACCTGGTAATGCGCGGTGGTGGCGCCCAGCAGGATCTGCACCAGGAACAGGGCCAGCACGGTCCAGAAGTACTTGCCGGTCGCCTTCATCGACGGCGTCGCCTTCAGCTCGGTGAGCGGATCGCGCGCCGGCACCACCGGCAGCGGCTCGTTGTGCACCTGACGCGCGTGGTGCAGGGCGAGCAGGCCGATGCCGAGGATCAGGAACAGGATGCTGAACACCGACCACAGGAAGCTGGCGGGGGTGGGCGTGTTGCCGGCCACCGGGTCGTACGGCCAGTTCTGCGTGTAGCTGATGCTGCCGCCCGGACGATTCGCGGCGGCGGCCCAGGCCGTCCACCAGAAGAACGCGTTGACCGAGCGGCGATGCTCCATCTCGGCGACGGTGTTGTCGCGCATCGCGTAGGTTTCGCGCAGCTTCGCGGTGGCCGGGTCGTTGCTGAACAGGCTCATGTAGTGGGCTCCCACCACTGCCATCGCCTGCGCGCGCAGCGGCGACACCGTGATGGTGCCGGTGGCCGGGTCCCAGGTGTTGGTGCGCAGTTCCTCGCGCACGCGCGCCTGCAGCGCGGCCTGCTGCGGCACGTCCAGCGCGGCGTAGGACGCGGCGCCCTGGTCGCGCGCCAGCAGCTCCAGCATCGCCTCGCTCTCGCGGTGCAGCCAGTCGGCGCTCCAGTCCGGCGCCAGCAGCGCGCCGTGGCCCCAGATCGAGCCCAGTTGCTGTCCGCCTATGCTCTGCCACACCTGCTTGCCCAGCTCGATGTCGTCGCCGGTGAACAGGGTCTCCTGGCTGCTGGTGACCACCGCCTTGGGCAGCGGCGGCGCCTGCTGGTGGACCAGCTTGCCCACCCAGAGCAGTACGGCGAAGGAGGCGACCAGCAGTGCCGCCAGCCCCAGCCACAATTTACGGGTACTACTCATCGTGCATCTCCCTATCAGAGGTGCACGCATGCTGGCGGCGGCACCGGGGCGCGCCCCTGATCTATATCAGCCCGCGGCACGGTGGCGCGGTGCGAATTGTCGCAGGCGCCTTTTGGCGCACGGGCCATGCATGGGGCGAGGCGAATCGCGGCGCGACGACGGCCCGGACAAAAAACGCACCCGGCCGTTGCAGCCGGGTGCGTCGCCTTGCGGAAAACTCAGTTCGCCAGGCTCAGCGTGCCCTTCATCAGCGCGGCATGGCCTGGGAAGGTGCAGAAGAACGCGTACTGCTCGCCGGCCTTGAGCTTGGCCACGTTGACGGTCGCGGTGTCGGATTCGCCGCCGCCGATCAGCTTGGTGTGCGCGAGGATGCGCGTGTCGCCGGGCTTCTCGTAGCTGCTGCCGGCGCCGGCCTTCATGCCGTCGGCGATCACGCCGGCCTCGTCGGTGGCGTGCGACAGCACCCAGTTGTGGCCCATCGAGGCCACCGGCAGCTTGCCGGTGTGCTTCAGCGTGACCTTGAAGCTCTTGCAGGCCTTGGGCACGGTGATGGTCTTGGTGTTGAACTGCATCGCGTCGTTGGCCTCGACGGTGGTGCTGCACTCGGCGGCCATCAGCGGGCTGCAGGCGAAGCCGAGCAGGGCGAGGACAATCAGTTTGCGCATGGATATCGCTCCTTGGGTGAAAAGTGGGGCGATTCTGGTGACGCCGCCGCAGGGCGGCACTGATCTGCGTCATGCCGGCGCGGCGTTTCCTTCCTTACGGATCGGTATGCGGGCGGCAACTTCCATGTCATTCCGCATGCCTAGGTTTGATGGGACCACTCGCAACGTCCATCCGCGGATGGACGGGCGGCGCGCTTTCTCTTCAAGCCAGGATCCAGTCGATGCACACCACGAAGCTGCACAGGGCCATCCTCAACGCCACCGCACTGGTGAGCCTCGGTGCGTTCGGCCTGCCTGCCCACGCCCATGCCTTCGTGCTGGATGCATCCGACAAGCCGGCTGCAGCGGGCGACGCGACACCGGACGCGGCCGACGCCACGGCGGCGAAGACCGGCAAGGCCGTCAGGAACCTGCAAGGCGTGCACGTGGTGGCGCCGCGCACTTCCGACGAGGTGGCGCGCGCGACGCAGCAGGACGCCCCGAACCTGATCAACATCCGCACGGAAGACCAGATCCGCGCCTTGCCGGACAGCAACACCGCCGAAGCCGTGCGCCGCATTCCCGGCGTCTCGATGGAGACGGACGAGGGCGAGGGGCGCTACGTCAACATCCGCGGCTTCGATGCGGACCTGAACAGCACGACGTATGCGGGCGTGCGCCTGCTGCCCACCAACAACGCCTCGCCGTTCGGCGGCTACCGCGGCGTGGCGCTGGACTCCATTCCGGTCGGCTTCATCGGCGCGGTCAAGGTCACCAAGTCGAACCTGCCCAGCCAGGATGCCGAGGCACTGGGCGGCACCATCGAGGTGCTGCCGAAGACCGCGCCCACCGAGCAGGGCAGCTTCCTCGAAGGCAACGCCGGCGTGGGCTACGAGCCGCTGCGCGGCACGCCGGTGACCAATTTCTCGCTGACCGGCGGCGGCCGCTACGGACCGTTCTCGATCCTGCTGACCGCGTCCAGCCACATCGATTCGCGCGGCATCGACGACGTCGAGCCTGCCTACTTCAACGATGCGGCGCACCCGTACCAGGCCGTGAACGTCATCGAGCAGCGCGACTACGAGCTGCACCGCCGCCGGCATGGCTACGCCATCGACCTCGGCTACCAGCCCGACGACGACGACCAGTGGTACTTCCGCGCCTTCGACGCCGGCTACACCGAGCGCTACAAGCGCCAGTACATGGACATCACCCTGGACGGCAATACGGTGGCGCAGCCGGACGGCAGCTACCAGGACACGCTGACCGTTCCGGGCGCGATCACCAAGTCGCTGCGCGACGAGCAGGAAACCTCGCGCGAGCGGCTCTACATGCTGGGCGGCCAGAACCTGCTGGGCGGCACCACGCTCGACTACCACGTGGCCTATGTCGAAGGCACGTACAAGAAGCCCTTCGACTACAACTCGACCTTCACCTACAACCCGTTGGCCACGCCCACGCCGACGATAAGCTATGCGTCGAACGGGCCGGGGCACGTTCCGCTCTACACGATCTCCGGCGCGCCGGATTACCTGAATCCGGCCAACTACGTGCTGAGCAGCCTCGGCAACGGCACGGCCTACAACTTCGACCGCGAGATGTCGTACGCCGTCAATTCGAAGACGCCGGTCGAGTGGGGCAGCCTCACCGACCAGGAGCTGCACTTCGGGTTGAGCGTGCAGCAGCGGCACAAGCGGACCACGGCGCAGCCGTACTCGATCGATGCGACCGCGCTTTCGCTCGCCGCGGTTTCCAGCGGCGCCTACGAGACCTATTACGATGGCCACTACCAGAACGGCATGGACATCATGCCGGGCGCCCTGCAGCGCATCTTCGGCATGGGTTCGATCGCTCCGGGCGACGTGACCAGCAGCCAGCAGCAGTACCTGGATGCGCACGAGGACATCTACGCCGCCTACGGCCAGTACACCGGCACCTACGGCAAGCTGGGGATACTTGCAGGCGTCCGCTTCGAGGATACGCGCAACCGCGGCCAGGCCTTCTCGTCCGGCGCGGATGCCGCGGGCAATCCGTTCTCGTACCCGGTCAACAGCCGGCACAGCTACAACAACTTCTTCCCCAGCCTGCAGCTCCGCTACGAGCTGGAGCCCGACCTGATCCTGCGCGCCGCCTATTCCTCGACGATCGCGCGCCCGGGCTTCAACCAGGCCAACCCCTCGCTGGCGATCGACGTGGGCTCGGGACTCGCCACCACCGGCAACCCGAACCTGAAGCCCGCCACGGCCCACAGCTTCGACTTCAGCATCGAGAAGTACCTGCCGCAGGGAGGCATCCTGTCCGCAGGCATCTTCGACAAGGAGATCTCCAACTACATCGTGCCCACGGAGACGACACAGACGCTGCCGAACACCAACCTGTATCCGGGCGGCGCGATCCCGTTCCACGTCTTCACCTTCCAGAACGTCGGTTCCGCCTACGCGCGCGGCCTGGAGCTGAACTGGGAGCAGACCTTCCAGGGCCTGCCGGGCTGGCTCGACGGGCTGGGCGCCGGCGCGAACTACACCTGGGTCGATTCGCGCGTCGAGATCCGGCCCGGCGCGTATTCGCTGCTGCCGTCGACCTCGCGCAACACCTGGAACGCGATGCTGTTCTACAAGCGCGCGGGGCTCTCGCTGAACCTGGCGGCGTACTCGGTGTCCGCCGACCTGTTCGGCATCGGCAGCGACCGCAGCAGCGACATCTACAACGCGAAGCGCACGTCGATGGATTTCAGCGCGAGCTACCAGTTCCCGGAAAACTGGTCCGTCTACTTCCAGGCCAAGAACCTGCTGAACACGCCGCATGCGTTCTACCAGGGCACCTCGGACCGGCCGATCCAGCGCGAGTTCTACGGACGCACCTATCTTGCGGGCGTGCGTTTCGCGTTCTGACCGCTGCGCGCCCGCAAGTTGTTGCCGTCATCGGATTGACACGTGTTTCTGGGGTAGTGCCGCCGGACAGGACTGGACGCCGAGGCTTCCGCCATTGGACATCTTGCTGATCGAGGACGATGCCGAGACCCGCGATTACGTGGCGCGTGGCCTGCGCGATCTCGGCCATGCCGTCGACGAGGCCCGCGACGGCCCGGCCGGCCTGCGCCGCGCGCGCGACGGGCGCTACCAGGTGCTGGTGGTCGACCGCATGCTGCCCGGGCTGGACGGCGTGGCCTTGCTGCGCGCCTTGCGCGAAGCCGGGACCCGCACGCCGGTGCTGATGCTGACCGCGCTGGGCGAAGTGGATGCGCGCGTCGAAGGCATCGAGGCCGGCGCCGACGACTACCTCGCCAAGCCGTTCGCGTTCGCCGAGCTGGCCGCGCGCATCGGCGCGCTGGCGCGCCGGCCGCCGCTGGCCAGTGCCGCCGTGGTCGAACTGCGCGTGGCTGGACTGGAAATGGACCTGCTCAAGCGCGAGGTGCGCCGCGACGGCCGGCTGATCGAGCTGCAGCCGCGCGAATTCCACCTGCTGGAATACCTGATGCGCCACGCCGGCGAACTGGTGACCCGCACGATGCTGCTGGAGCAGGTGTGGGAATACCACTTCGACCCGCAGACCAGCGTGGTCGAAACCCATATCAGCCGCCTGCGCGGCAAGATCGACCGCGGCTTCGCCAGCGGCGAATTGCTCAGCACGCTGCGCGGCGTGGGCTACGTGCTGCGCGGCACGTCGGAACGCGCATGACCGGTGGCGCCGGCGGCGACAGGGACGGGGCCAGCCTGCTGCGCAGTTCGGCGTTCCAGCTCGCCGCGATGCAGGCGGGCCTGTTCGCGCTGATCGCGTTGCTGCTGTTCGCGATCACCTGGTGGTCGGTGCGCGGCTACGTCGAGGCGCAGGTGCGGCGCGCCATCAGCGACGAATTCAGCGAAGTCGTGGCGGCGCCGGCCGGCAACCGCGCGACCGCGATCGCCGGCATGGTCGCGCAGGCGCCGCAGGGGCCGCTGTACTACGGACTGTTCGACCGCGGCGGGCACCGCATCGCGGGCGATCTGTCGCACATGCCGGCAGGGCCCGGCTGGGGCACGCTGACCCAGGCCGTCCCGCCCCGCGACCGCTCGCGCGTGCTGGTGCATGCCGAGTGGCTGGACGACGGCCGGCTGCTCGCGATAGGGCGCGACCGACGGAGCGCCGACAAGCTGGACGCACTGCTGCAGGAGGCTTTCCTGTGGGCCGGCGCGGCCTCGGTGTTCCTGGCGCTGCTGGGCGGCGTGTTCACCGCGCGCAGCTACCTGCGGCGGGTCGAGGCGGTCGCCACGGCCGCCGCGCGCATCGCCGCGGGCGATCTGGGCGTGCGCGTATCCGGGAGCGGCCGGGGCGACGAGTTCGACCGTCTGGCGCAGGCACTGAACGGCATGCTGGAGCGCATCCAGGTGCTGGTGGAGGGCGTGCGCCAGGTATCCAGCGACATCGCGCACGACTTGCGCACGCCGCTGGCCCACCTGCGCCAGCGGCTGGAATCGGCGACCCGCACCGCGACGGACGTCCCCACCTTCCGCGCCGCGGCCGAGCGCGCGCTGGCCGATGTCGACGGCGTGCTGGCGACGTTTGCCGCCTTGCTGCGGATCGCCCAGGTCGAGAGCCGCCAGCGTCGCGCCGGCTTTTCCGCGGTCGACCTGTCGGCGCTGCTGGACAGTCTGGTCGGCGACTATGCGCCCTTGATGGAAGACCAGGGCCGGGTGCTGCATGCCAATCTCGATCGCAACATCCACATGCTGGGCGACCGCGCGCTGCTCACCCAGATGTTCGTGAACCTGATCGAGAACGCGCTGCGCCACACGCCGCCGGGCACGCCGGTCACGCTGGCGCTGGAACGGCAGGTCTCCGGTTGCCGCATCACGCTCGCCGACGCCGGCCCCGGCATTCCAGCGGAGGCGCGCGGCCGCGTGGTCGGCCGTTTCGTGCGGCTGGATGCCGCGCGCAGCACGCCGGGCAGCGGGCTGGGCCTGGCATTGGTTGCCGCCGTGGTCGACCTGCACGGGGCGACGCTGGCGTTCGGCGACGCCCGGCCCGGCCTGCAGGTGCAGCTGGAATTTCCCACATCGGGTGCGAGCCGGCCCTGAGGCCGCCGCTGCAGCGCCCGTTCACCCACTCTTGCCCGAGGACGATGCAATGAAGAAAGCCTGCTGGATGTTGTTCGCTGCCGCCGTGGTCCTGCCGCCCCTGGCCACCGCCGGCACGGCGCAACCCGCCTACGCCGTCACGCAGCACTACGCGCTCGGCGGTGCCGGCAAATGGGATTACCTGAGCTTCGATCCGGCAGCGCACCGGCTGTTCATCGCGCGCGACGACCGCGTGATGGTGGTGGATGCCGGCGGCGGCAAGCTGGTCGCCGAGATCGGCGGCATGCGGCACGCCCACGGCGTCGCCTTCATCCCCCGGCTGCATCGGGCCTATGTCAGTAACGGCGACGGCAACGACATCAGCGTGGTGGACCTGGCCACGCTGAAGGTGGTCGGCAGCATCCCCGTCAGCGGCAGGGACCCGGACGCGATCATCTACGACGCCGGCAGCGGCGACGTGCTCGCGATGGACGGTGACAGCAACGAGGTCAGCGTGATCGATCCGAAGTCGGCCAGGGAGATCGCCACCATCGCGCTGGCCAGCAATCCCGAGTTTCCGGTGATCGACGGCAGCGGCAGGCTCTACGTCAACCTCGAAGGCTCCAGCCAGCTCGCGCAGATCGACCTGCACGACCGCAAGGTCGTCCACGTCTGGCCGCTGGGGCCGTGCAAGGGTCCGACCGGCCTGGCGATGGACGAGGCGGCCCACCGCCTGTTCTCGGTCTGCGCGAACGGCTGGATGATCGTGACGAATGCCGACGACGGAAAGCAGGTCGCCAGGCTGCCGATCGGCCGCTCCCCGGATGCCGTGGTCTACGACGCCGCGTGGCACAACGTGATTGCTTCCAGCGGCGAGGGTTCGCTCGGCGTGATCCACCAGATCGATGCCGACCACTATGCGCCGGCGGTGAAAGTGCCCACGATGCCCAGCGCGCGCACGCTGGCGCTGGACCCGGTCAGCCACGAGGTGTTCACGGTCGGTGCCGCCACCTACGGCCGCGGCAAGACCGTCACCGGCTTCAGCCTGCTGGTGGCCAAGCCGCATTGAGGCAGCGCTGTTCGCCCGGCAGGCGCGCACGGCATGCTTCGTGCCGCGCCTGCTTGCCTGGCGATCGGGCTGGATGTCGCGGGAGCAGCCGGTGCGTCGCGTCGCTTGCGCTGGACGAAGGCGGGGCGTGGGCGTGGTGCTTGGTGGCTGCCGCTGGTGATGGCTTTCGGAGCGCGTGCGGATGCCCGGGCCAGGGAAAGCGCGGTTCGGGTTGGTTTCCCGCAAGCCTCAGCGGCTGATTTCCTCCAGCGCCACTCCCTTGGTCTGCGGGCCGAAAATCCCGATCATCGCGATGCCGACCACCATGGCGATGGCGATGAACATCGCCACCGCCAGCGCGCCGCCTGCATGGAGCAGGTAGCCGACGGCCAGGCCGGCGAATGCGGCCGCGAGGCGGCTCCACGAATAGACGAAGCCCACGGCCCGGGAACGGATGCGGGTCGGGTAAAGCTCGGCCTGGTAGTTGTGGTAGGCGTACGACATCACGTTGGCCGCCAGCGTGAACATCACGCCGAGCAAGACCAGCAGCACCGGATTGCTCGCCATGGCGAAGGCCAGCATGCTCAGGCCCATCACCACCAGCCCCAGCATGATCTGCAGCTTGCGCTCGATCCGGTCGGCGAACAGCACGCCGAGCAGCGGCCCCAGCGGGTTGGCGATGGCAATGACGAACGAATATTCGAGGCTGTGCGTGACGGTGACGCCGCGTGCGATCAACAGGGTGGGCACCCATGCGGCGAAGCCGTAGAAGCCGATCACCTGGGCCATGTTGAATACCGACAGCATCAGCGTGCGCTTGCGGTATTGCCGCGAGAAGATTTCGGCGAAATGCCCGCGGCCGGTTTCCTCGGCGTGCGCCAGCGCAGGCGCAGGCAAGGGCGTGCCGGTCTCCCTGGCCACCCGCTGCTCGATCGCCGCCATGATGGATTCCGCTTCGTCGGTGCGCCCCTGCAGGGCCAGCCAGCGCGGGCTCTCCGGAATCCCCTGCACCAGCAGCCACACCAGCACTGCGCCCATCGAGCCGATCAGCACCACCCAACGCCAGCCGTCGATGCCGAGCGGGCTGAGGGGCACCAGCAGCCACGCCAGCAGCGCCACCACGGGCACTACGGCGAAGGTGATGAACTGGTTGACGGAGAACGCGCGCCCGCGCTCCGCGCTGGGGATCAGTTCCGAGATGTAGGTGTCGATGGTGACCAGTTGCACCGCGAAACCCACGCCGGCGATGAAGCGCCAGACGTTGAGCATTTCGCCGCTGTGCTGGAACGCCATGATGGCGGTGCAGGCCACGTACCACACCAGCGACCAGGTGAACACGGGACGCCGGCCGAAGCGGTCGGCCATGTGGCCGAACAGCACCACGCCCACCCACAGGCCGGCGAAGGTGCTGAACACGAAGGTGCCGAAGCCGGCGATCTTGATCGAATCCAGGCTGGCAAAGAAACCCAGCGACTGGGGCGTGAAAAGCCCCGACTTCATCATGCCGGGGGCGACGTAGGCGGTGAAGAAGAGGTCGTAGAATTCGAACACGCCGCCCAGCGAAATCCACAGGACGATCTTCCATATCGTGCGCGAGGGCGGCAGCCGGTCGAGGCGGGCGGCGATCCTGGCAGAGGCGGTTTCGGACACGTTGTTCACCTGTCAGCAGCGGTAAGAATCCCTGTCGGGGCGGTACGGCTCATGCGTCACGGCAGCGGGATCGCGGTGGCCCGGTGCCGGCACGCGGTTGGGCAGGGGCCCGCGCGTGGTCACGGCATCCGGGCCGCCGCCGTTTCAGAAGGACACCCTCACGTCGCCATAGACCAGCCGGCCGATGGGCGAGTACATGCCGATGTCGCTGGTCGTGTACTGGTTCGTGAAGGCGCGCGGGAAAATCGGCGGCATCGTGTTGCCGATGTTGTTCACGCCGAGCGCCACCGTGATGCTCCGGTCGCTCTCCTCGCCGCCGAGCGTCCAGGTGTACGAACCGTGCACATCCCACACGCTGTAGCTCGGCACCCGGATGCCCGGGAGGGTGCCCGCCGCGCCCGCGTCGTTGACCGAGGAGATGTAGGTGTTCGCCAGCAGGAGGTCCAGGTTCCCGTAGGTCCATTCGAGCGTCGAGTAGAAGCTCTGTTTCGGCAGCGTCCCGGCGAACACGCCGATGTTGCTGGCGTTGCCGGCGTACTGCTGGTACGGATCGCCCGGTCGACGCTGGAACTTGAACGAGTTGAACAGCATGCCCTTGCTGGAAAAGGCCCAGGTGCCGTACTTGCTGGTGGGCAGGGTGTAGTTCAGCCCGAGCATCCACGAGTGTTCGATCAGCACGCTCTGGTTGCGGAACTTGTCGATGACGTAGAGATCGGAGTACTTGCCCGGGTCGGGCAAGCCCGTGACGGGGTTGGTCAGGAAGGCCTTCAGGGAGCCCGGGGTTCCGAAGGGACTGGTTCCGCCGAGGTTGGTGAAGTTGCCGGTGCTCACGCTGTCGAAATAGGGCGAGGCCGAACCCGAGTCGTTGACCGATTGCATGATGCGCGTGAAGTCCGCGCCGCCCGGGAATCCGCGCAGGGTGATCGACGAGTAATCCGCGGTGAGCGTCAGGCCCTTGGCGAAGTCCGGATGGAATTCGAAGCCGATGGAGCGCGAGGTCGACGTGGATGGCTTGAGCGAGGGATTGACGCCGTCCTGTCCGTTGAAGTTGTTTCCCACCGAATACTGCGGCCCGAACACGATGCCGATGAGGCGGTCGGTCACGGGGCGCGTGTCGAACGGTCCGTAGGCCTGGTACAGCGGCGGCGCGGCGAACGACTTGGTGTAGGTGCCATGGATCACGAACTGGCTGTCGATCGGCTCCCAGCGGAAGCCGAACTTCGGCGAGTTGCTGCTGCCGGCGTCGCTGTAATGCTCGAAGCGGCTGGCGAGCGTGAGTTCCAGCTGATGCAGACCGGGGATGTTCATGCTCGCCGAGGTGATCGGGACCAGCGCCTCGGCATAGGCGGCGCTCACGTCGCGGCCGTGGCTGAAGGGATCGGTGTACAGGCCGCCGATCCAGTTCTGCGCGTTCCCGGCGGTGGAGCCGGTGACCGGATCGGTGACGCGGCCGTTCGGATCGGCATGGCCGGAAACCTGTTCGTGTCGCCAGCTCAAGCCGACCGCCAGGTGCACGGCGCCGGCAGGGAGATCGAACAGCTTGCCGACGACATGTCCGTCCCAGGAGTAGAGCTTGCTGTCGCCATTCAGCACTTCGGTGCCGAAGATGTTCGCCAGCGCTGCCGCCGGGTTGCCCGTAACCGCGAACGGATCGAGCGCGGGTTGCAGGATGAGCGGGCTGTTGACCGAAAAGTCGCCGTAAACCCTGCTGTAGGCGCCGCCGGCCACCGCGTTGCCGCTGGCGTCGTATCCGCCGGCCACTGCCCGCGCCAGGTTGGGCTTGAAGAGCAGCTGGGTGTCGCGTTCCTTCAGCCTGCTCTCGCTGTAGTTGACGCTGGTATGCCAGGTCCACGCGCGGGGCAGGTCGCCCTTGAGTCCGAGCGAGAAGGTGTAGCCGTCGGTGGTGTCGAAAACCTGCTTGGGCCGCGCCAGGTCGGCAAACGTCACGCCCGTCGCCGCGGTGGCCAGCGGATTGGAGGGAGCACCGGCGGGAACGGTGAGGGTGGCGGCCGAGAAGGGCTGGCCCGCGGCCTGCCATGCGGTGGAGCGGACCTTGTTCTGCGACAGCAGCACGTGGCCGGTGAGCTCGATGTGGTCGTCGGTGAACGGCTGCGAGGTGATCGTCGCGACGATGTTCTTGTGTTCCTCCTTCTGCAGCAGCATCGCGTACTTCGAATAATCGAATCCGTTGGACAGTTTCGCGGCCGTCGTGGCGGTGTAGACGCCGGGCGACAGCGCCGCATAGCTGCCGGCGGTCGCGGCACTGCCTTTCGGCCCCGGCGGGGTGAGCAGTCCCGGCGCCAGCACGTAGCTCCCGCCACCGACGACGCCGGGAATGCCGCTGGCCGGAACGACGCCGAATTGCGGGCTCGTGAACGAGCGCGAACTCTGGTAGAGCGGACTGGTCCGGGCGTCGCTGAGGGTGGCCGTGATGTTTATCGGGCCGATATCCCCGCCCACGGTCGCGAAGACCGAGCGGTCCTTGTAGCCGTTCTTGGCCGTGCCGTAATGGGCGCCGACGGTCGCGCCGTGGTAGTCGCGCTTGAGGATGAAATTCACCACGCCGCCCACGGCATCGGAGCCATAGAGCGACGATGCGCCGTCGGTGAGCACGTCGACGCGGTCCAGCGCGGCGGCGGGGATCTGGCTGACGTCGACGAAGTTCTTGCTGCCGCTCAAACCCGCAACGCCGTCCAGGGCCATGCGCTGGCCGTCCACCAGCACCAGCGTCGGCAGGTTGCGCAATTCGATCTGCGAGCCGCCGGCGGTGAACTGGTTGTGGTTCTGCGCATTGCTCGCACCGGAATTGCTGCGGCCGGCGAAGGCAGGGATGGACTTGCGCAGCGTTTCGAGCACGTCGCTGGTGACGCCGGTCTGGCGGAGGTCGTCCGCTTCGAGCGTCGTCACCGGAACGGCCGCGGCATTCGGATCGATCGGCAACAGCGTGCCGGTCACCATGACCTGGTTCAGGGTGGTGACCTTGCGAGGCTGGGTAGCCGCAGCGGCCGCTGATTGCTTGCCGGCCGGAGGCGCTGCCCCGGTTGCCGGTTCTTGCCCGGCTGGCGTGCCCGTGTCACCGCTGGGCGAAGTCGCCGCCATGGCGTGGCCGGTCAGGCCGATGCCGAGGAGCAACGCGCCGAACAGCGCCTTGCGTGGATAGTCGTGCATGTGATGTCTCCCCCACATGATGTCGTGTCGAGTTCCGGGCAATGGGTGCAGCCGGCCATCGTTCCATCCATCCGCGCCACCCCATGGCGCGGTGCACGGCGATGGCCTTGGGTTGCCCGCTTCAGTTCTCCTGGTACGTCAGTACGGTGAAGCTGTTGTCGAAATAGAAGTTCGGATAGAACGGAGCCACCGCGGTATCCACCTTCATGGCGGGATCGACGCCTCCCTCGGCGGCGACCAGGTACACCCGGTTGCGCTGCGGATCGAGCGCCATCGTGCGTGCCATCGGGCGGGTGGTGACGGCCTGTTCCAGCCGGTAGCGGTCGGCGCCCGACTGGTCGATCACCATCAGGTCGGCATCCAGTCCGTTCGAGGCATAGATGCGGTGCGTGGCCGGGTCGAAGCTCACGCCGTCATTGCCGCGGCCGATGGGCAGCTTCGCCACCACGGCGCCGGTATCGGCATCGAGCACCGCCAGCAGCGGCTGGTCGCCGCGGCAGCCGACGAAGATGCGGCGAGTGGCGGCGTCGTAGTCCAGGCCGGTGGGCTGATGGCAGGGTGCAGTCGACCAGTGGGCGGTGGCCTTGTGCGTGCGCGCATCGATGCGCACCACTTCGTCGCGATCGCGCTCGGCCACGAACAAGTTGCCCGCACCGTCCGGCGCCGATGCCTCGATGTGGTGGCTGGGCAGCGGCAGCGTCGCCACCAGCTTGCCGCTGCGCGCATCCATGAAGGCGACCTTGCCGCTGTCGCCCATGGTGAACATCAACTGCCCGGTCACCGGCTCGAAGCTGCCGGCGTCCGCGTCGTTGCCGAAGCGGATGCGTCGGATCGTTTTCAGCGACGCCAGGTCGAACTCGGTGGTCGAGCCGTCGCCGTTGACGCTGTAGCCCCGCCCCAGCGAGGGCACCAGGATCGCCTTGTTCGCACCGGCGGAGTCCGCGACGGTGGCGATCACCTTGTGCGTCGCCACGTCGTACACGGTGACGCCATCGTGGCGGCGGCCGATGAACAGGTGCGAGCGCGCGGGATCGTAGGTGAGGTAATCCCACCCCGGTGCCTTGCCCGGTAGCGTCACGGCCGAGTGCAGCCGATAGAAGCTGGCGGCGTGGCCCGGTGTGGGCACCGCGGCGAGGCCGAGCAGTGCGATCGCCCATGCCAGCGGGCTGTATCGCCGTGACGCACTGGATCGAGAGGGAAGGGACATGGGTCGGCCTACTTGCCCAGGGCGAACCACAGCACTTCGCCGCCCTTGCCGTGCTCGCCGGGGGAGGCGGCCAGGTAGAGGCGATCCAGTGGCGGCACCACGATGCCGGATTTCGCGCCGAGGGCGCTGGGGATGCGCGGCCGGGCGGCGTAGAGATCGGGCGTCACCTGCTGGAACACGCCGAGGTAGCCGTCGCCGCCGGGAACGTATACGCGCTTCCTGGCGCTATCCCAGAACAGCCCGTCGGAGGTGGCCGGCGTATCGAGGGTCGCCACCGTGGCGCCGGTGTCGGTGTTCAGCACGAACAGCTTGCCCGGGTTGCGGGTTCCCACGAACAGGCGATGGTCGGCTTCGTCCAGCGCCATGGTCAGGTTCGTCCTGGCGCCTTCGAGCGGCCAGTGCGCGATCACCTTGAACGTCTTCTTGTCCACCACGTCCACTTCGTTGTGGTCGGCGACGTTCACGAACAGCCGGTTGCCGTGCTGCTCCGCCTTCACCGCCTCGGTGTGGTCGGAGTCGAAGCGCAGCTTGTTGTAGACGTGCCCGGTGAGCGGATCGACCTCGTTGAGGAAGCAGTCCTTCATGCCCACGTCCTGGCCGCCGGTGACGATGTACAGGTGCCCGGTGGAGGAGTCGTATTCCGCCGAGTCCGCGCCCGGCCCCAGGGCAATGCGGCTGACGACCTTGTAGGTGGTGGCGTCGAACACCTTGGTCATGCCCTTGCCGCTGTCGGTGACGACCAGGCGGTTGGCCTTCGGCAGGTAGATGATCGCGTGCGGCGTCTCGACGCCGGTGATCGTGCGCTCGTGCTGACCCGTGCGCAGGTTGAAAAGCTCCAGCGAGCCGTGGTCTTCCGCCGCCAGCCACAGGCGGTTGCCTTTCAGGTCATAGCCGAAGTGGTCGAAGTCGCCCGAGTAGCCGGGCTTCCAGTCGGTGCTGCGTCCGGCCAGCGTGGCAGTGGGTTTGGGGTCGGATACTTGCGTGGCCGGTACCGGTCGCATCAGCGCCGCCAGCGAGGGGATCTTCGCGCGCAGCTCGTCGCGGATCGCGAAGCCTTCGCGCTTCAGCGCCTCCTTGTCGTCGCCCGGCTTGTAGGGGAACACGATGCCGGTGGCGCCGATGGTCTTGCCGCTCGCATCGAGCAGGCGCGTCTCCACCTCGAAGCGGTTGCCGTTGACCTCGAGGTTGGGAATACCCGTGTCGATGGCGCGCATGTCGTCCTCGTCGGCCTGCTTGCCGATGCGGCCGATGCTCGATCCCACCACCGCGTTGACGCTCTTGCCCGGCGGCACGGCATGCAGCATCAGGATCAGCAGCTTCGGGTGCGCGGCCATGGTCTGGTCCACCAGCTGCTGCGCGTAGGTCCGGGTGGGGACGCCGGTGTCGAACTGGTAGGCCTGGGCCAGGTTCGCGACATTCGAGATGCGGCGACGGAGCTGGTCGCGCACCGCCTCGGCCTTCTTCGCCAGCGCGGCCTTGTCGTCGCCGGCGGCGTAGGGGTAGACGATGCTCAGCGCGCCGACCGTGTCGTCGGTGACGTCCTTCAGCGGCAGCTCGACCTCGAAGTGGTCGCCTTCCTTGTTCACTTCCAGCACCGGCTTGCCGGTGTCGACCACGCCCATGTCGTCGGAGTCGGCCGCCTTGCCGATGCGGCCGATGTTGGAGGCGATGATGACGTTGACCGCCTGCTTCGGCGGCGTCACGTGCATCGCCATGATGGCGATGTCGGGGTGCGTGGCGAGCGTTTCGTCCACCAGGTGCTGGGCGTAATTCGGCGTGGCCGTCTGCGCCAGCAGCGGCGGCGCGAGCAGGGCAGTGGCCAGGAACAGTGCATAACGAGCCATGGATTCCGTCCTCGACGATGGGTGCGCATTGAATCGGGATGTCGCGTGCAGCGATGGATTGCCCGGACGGGGGAGCCTGCCAGCGACCATGGATTGCCCCTTTCCCGCACGCCGTATCCGGCGACTGCATGGCATGCACCCTAGGACAGGCACCTGACGGCTACCTTTAACGATCCTGAAAATTTGTTCAGGTCGGCGCGCGCCCGTCTGTACCGAGCGGCGGAGCCTCGAACGCGATGATTTTTCCGCTGGAACGCGTGCCGACGCGACGCCTCGCGCGTGCCCTGCAGCGCTTTGTGCGTCGCGTCACCGGTTGCATCCGACGCGGGCTTACACTCGCCGCGCATTGTCGGCAGGCAGGTGCGCCATGAAGATTCTCGTCGTCGAAGACCAGCAGCGCCTCGGCCAGTTTCTCAGGCAGGGGCTCAGCGAATGCGCATATACGGTGTGCTGGGTCGGCACCTGCAGGGAGGCGCGCGACGCCCTGGCCGAGACGAATTACGACGTGATCATCCTCGACCTCAGCCTGCCGGACGGCGACGACCTGCACCTGCTCTCCGAGTGGCGCCGCGCCGGTTTCAACGAGGCCGTGCTGATCCTGAGCGCGCGCGACACGGTGGAGGACCGCATCAAGGGCCTCGACATCGGCGCCGACGACTACCTGCCCAAGCCCTTCAGCTTCGACGAACTGCTGGCGCACGTGCGATCGCTGCTGCGCCGCCAGTCGACGGTCAAGCAGACGGTGATCACCCATCGCTGCGTGCGCCTCGACCTGCTTGGCCACACCGTCAAGCTGAAGGAGCAGACGGTGGACCTGACCAGCCGCGAGTTCGCCCTGCTGGAGATCTTCATGCAGAACGCGGGACGCACGCTCACGCGTTCGTACATTTCCGAGCGCATCTGGCCGGGGCTGTCCGACACCAACCTGCTGGACGTCTACATGAGCCGGCTGCGCAACAAGCTGGAGCCCGGCCTTGGCGGCCCCTTGTTCAAGACATTGCGAGGCGTCGGTTACCAGCTCGTATGAAATCGATCGGGGCGCGCATCACGTTCTGGTTCGTGCTGAGCGTCACGCTCACCCTCGCTTGCCTGTTCACGGCCGGCTACCACCTGCTGCAGAGCTACGTGACCCATGACCTGGATCTGCTGAACGCCACCGAGTTCGAGCAGATCAAGGCGCGCCTGGGCCCCGACTATTCGACCCTGACCCCGGCCGCCATCGACGAACGGATTCGCCTGACCACGGAATACGCGTCGGTGCTTTTCTACATCAGCATCGATTCGCCGGGGCACGGCAACCTCTTCCGTTCCAAGAACCTCGCCGGCAACCCCTTGCCCGACGTGAAGGGCAAGCGCGTCTTCAACGGCACGATGCCCGGCGTGGGCGAGCTGCGCATCGCGGAGTTCCTGCTGCCGCCGTTCGACATCAGCATCGGCACGCCGGTGAGCCAGATGCAGCGCGCCATGGTGGCCTATACCGAAGTAAGCCTGGCGCTGCTGCTGGGCATGATCCTCGCCAGCATGGCGATCGGCCTGGGCCTCTCGCGCCTGATGCTGCGCCCGGTGCGGCTGATCGGCGAGACGGCCAACCGCATCCGCTCCGACAACCTGGCCGAACGCATCAGCGTCAGCGGCATCGACGACGAGATCTCCGACCTTGCCCGCTTGTTGAACCAGATGTTCGACCGGCTCGAATCCTCGTTCAACCAGGTCCGGCAGTTCAGTGCCGAGGTGTCGCACGAACTCAAGACGCCCTTGTCCCTGGTACGGCTGCACGCCGAGAAACTCCTGGTCGACGGCAAGCTGAGCCAGTCGCAGGAGGACGCCGTGCTGGTGCAGCTGGAGGAACTTGCCCGAATCAACCAGATGGTGGACGAGCTGCTGTTTCTCTCGCGTGCCGAGGCGCAGGGCATCCACATGGACCTGGTCGTGCAGGACCCGCACCGCTTCCTGCAGAGCTTCGAGCAGGACGTATGCGCCCTCACCGAACACCAGGGGCGGCGCCTGCGCCTCACGCGTCGCGGTACGGGCCTGGTTGCATTGGATGAACGCTGGCTGCGGCAGGTCGTGCTCAACATCCTCGCGAATGCGCTCCGGGCCTCGCCGCCGAACGGACTGATCACGCTGCGCTCGGAATTCGTGCCCCGCTACTGGCGCGTCGGCATCGAGGACGAAGGGCCCGGCCTGACCCTGGAGCAGTGCGAACGCGTCTTCGAGCGTTTCGTGCGCTTCCACCAGAGCGGCGAGGAGGATCGCGGCAGCGGCCTCGGCCTCGCGATCTGCCGCAGCATCATCCAGCTGCACAACGGGCGCATCTACGCCGAGCCGCGCGCCACGGGCACGGGCCTGCGCGTGGTGTTCGAGCTGCCGGCGAGCAACGAGCGCGTGCAGGGCCTCGCGTGATTCCCGCGTCTTTCGGGACCGGAGGGCAGTAGGGTCGGTCCCGGCGCGTGAGCGGCGCCCGATGCGCGGGCCTCGTTTTGATCGGGTTCTGGCAGCCGTTTGAATATGTCAGACAATTGAGCAACACTCGGCGAACCACCAGATGCCGGGAGCAGGAGCATGCTGCCACTTTCCCCGATGAGCCGCCGGGCTTTCCTGCAGGGCATGGCCTGCGCCGCCGCGATGGGCACGATGACGTTCCGGCCGCTCCGGGCTTCCGCGATGCCGGCGCCGGTCGCGGGCGGTGCGCAGCGGGCGCCGCTGTTTCCGCAGGCCCCGCTGATGCAGCAGGCCTTCGCGTTGCTGCCGGCCGGCTCCATCAAGGCCACCGGCTGGCTGCGTCGGCAACTGGAAATCCAGGCCGGCGGCTTGGGCGGCCATCTCGACGAGTTCTGGCCCATCGTGGGGCCGGACAGCGGATGGCTGGGCGGGAAGGGCGAGTCGTGGGAAGACGGCCCGTACTTCCTCGATGGCCTGGTTCCGCTGGCGTGGCAACTGGATTCGCCGGAGCTGAAGGCCAAGGCGATGCGCTTCATCGACTGGACGCTGGAGCATCCGTGGGAGAACGGCATGTTCGGCCCGCGCAGCAACGACGACTGGTGGCCGCGCATGGTCATGCTCAAGGTGCTCACGCAGTACCACGAGCTCACCGGCGACGCGCGTGTTGTGCCCTTGATGGCGCGCTATTTCCATCATCAGCTGCAGGCCATGCCGGCGCGGCCCCTGCGCGACTGGGGGCGCATGCGCTGGCAGGACGAGGTGATGTCCGTGCTGTGGCTCTACCAGCGCACGCAGGATGCAAAGTTGCTTGAACTAGCGCACCTGCTCAGGAAGCAGGGCTACGACTGGCAGGGCATGTTTGCCCACTTCCCGTTCACCGTCAAAACCGATGCGGAAGCGCTGCGCAAGCAGGCCGGTGGCGAGGCCGCCTTCATGGAAGACCTCGGCCTGCAGGTGCACGGCGTCAACAACGCGCAGGCGCTGAAGGCGTCGCCGGTGTGGTCGACCGTGTCCGGCAGCGCCGCCGACCGCGATGCCGTCCACCACCAGCTGCAGATGCTCGACACCTACCACGGCCTGCCCAACGGCATGTTCTCCGCGGACGAGCATCTCGCCGGCCGCAGCCCCTCGCAGGGCACCGAGCTGTGCACCGTGGTGGAGACCATGTACTCGCTGGAAGTGGCGCTGGCGATCACCGGCGATCCCGCGCTGGGGGACCGCCTGGAGCGCATCGCCTTCAACGCCTTGCCGGCGGCGCTGACCGACGACATGTGGGCGCACCAGTACAACCAGCAACCCAACCAGGTCGAAAGCAGCCTGCATCGCGAGCCGTGGACCACCGACGGCCCGGAATCCAACCTGTTCGGGCTGGAACCGAATTTCCGCTGCTGCACGGCGAACTTCCACCAGGGCTGGCCCAAGTTCGCCAACAGCCTGTGGATGGCGACGGCCGACCAGGGGCTGGCGGCGATGAGCTATGCGCCCTGCACGGTGACGACCGAGGTGCGCGGCGTGCCCGTGCAGGTCGAACAGGCGAGCGATTATCCCTTCCGGCAGGGCGTCAGCATCACGCTCAAGCCGCAGCGTGTGCTGCGCTTCCCGCTGCGCCTGCGCGTGCCGGCGTGGTCGCAGGGCACGCGCATCGCGGTGAACGGAAAACCGGTCGACGCCACGGCGGGCTTCACCACCATCGAACGCACCTGGGCGCCAGGCGACACGGTCGAAGTGGGCTTCAACGCCGAAGTGAAGGCCGAACGCGGCTACAACGGCGCGCTCAGTTTCAGCCGCGGCGCGCTGGTGTATGCCTTGCCGATCAAGGAGAACTGGCTGATCTGGCGCAAGCGCGGCCTCACCAACGACTGGCAGGTGTATCCGGGCTCGCGCTGGAACATGGGCATCCGCCCCGATGCGGCCATCGCGGTGAGCGAACACCCCATCGGCGACAAGCCGTTCGCGGGCGCCACGCCGGCGGTGCAACTGGCCTTGCAGGGACGCTACGTGCCGGCGTGGAAGGCCTCGGACGGCAGCGCGGACCCGGTGCCCGCCAAGGCCGAAGCGGCCGCCGACGAAGCCGAGCAGCCCCTCGTGCTGGTGCCCTATGCCGGCGCCAAGCTGCGCATCGCCGCGTTTCCGGCGCTGGGCTGAGCAGGACTCCGGCCGCGGGGCATTCGCGTGGCCGTCGTTGCGGGATGGGCAGGCGGTGCTGGGCGGGTTCCGTCAGGCGCTCTCTGGAATGCCCTGGCCGTCTTCCGACGCGGCTTCGCGGACGAGCCTGGCGCTTTTCATGCCGAAGAAGGAGTAGATGAGCACGCCCAGGCAGGCATACCCGCCGAGAATGGCGGCGGGCAGGACATTGCCGTGGCGGGCCGAATCGACGATGTCGAGCGCGATCGGCAGGACCATGGCGACACAGAGCACGATCGCCGCCGTGGGAATGTAGCCGACCCAGACGCGTCCGATCCGGAAGCCGCCCAGCGGCACGCGGAAGGGGCGGGGAATGTCCGGGCGCGTGGTACGCAACCACATCAGGCTCAGCGCCACGATGATGAAGGCGAGCGCGGTGCCGATGCTCACGAAGTCGCCGAGGATCGACAGCGGGAACAGGGCCGCCAGCACGGCGGAGATGCCGCAGACGAGGATGCAGCCGATCCACGGCGTGCGGAAGCGCGTGCTCAGGCGCGCGAACGCCGTCGGCAGCAAGCCGTCCAGCGACATCGCGTAGCAGATGCGCGAGTGGCCGTAGCCGTTCACCAGCAGCACGGAGGAGAGGCCGGCCAGCGCGCCGATCTTGATCAGCACCGCGAAGCCCGGATGGCCGATGCGGTCCACCGCCACGGCGATGGGGTCGGGCACGCCCAGCTCGCGGAACGGCACGATGCCGGTGAGGACGGCGGCGACGACGATGTAGATCAGCGTGCTGACGCCGAGCGCGCCGAGGATGCCGATGGGCATCGCCCGTTGCGGGTTGGCGGTTTCGCCGGCCGCGGTGGAAACCGTCTCGAACCCGAGATAGGCGAAGAACAGGATCGACGATGCGCGCAGCACGCCCTGCCAACCGTAGGTGAAGCCGCCTTCGTTGGGCGGGATCAGCGGCACCCAGTGCTGCACGTCCACCGCGCCGACGCCGATGGCGACGAACGAGGCGAGCACGGCGATCTTGATCGCCACCAGCAGGGTGTTCACCCAGGCCGCCTTCGACACGCCGGCGACGAGCACGGCGGCGATGCAGACGAGCGCGCCCGCGGCGACCAGGTTGAACCCGCCGCTGCGGTGGAAGCTGATGTGGCCGTTGGCGACCGACGACTGCAGCCACGACACCGATATCGCCGCGGGCAGGTGGATGCCGAAATCGCCGAGCAGGCTGGTGAGATAGCCGGCGAAACCCACGGCGAGCAGGGAACCGGCGAGGCCGTATTCCAGCATCAGCAGCCAGCCCAGCGTCCACGCATACACTTCGCCCATCGCGGCGTAGCAATACGCGTACGAGGAACCGGCCGTGGGCACCGCGGAGGCGAGTTCCGCGTAGCACAGCGCGGTCAGCGAGCAGGCCGCGCCCGCGATCAGGAACGAGATCATCACGCCCGGGCCGGCATAGCTCGCCGCCGCCGGCCCGATCATCACGTAGATGCCCGCGCCCACGATGCAGCCGATGCCGAGCAGGGTGAGCTGCAACGGCCCCAGCACCTTGCGCATGCCGTTGTCGCGGTTCTGCCGCTGCAGGGTCTCGATCGACTTGCGCGCGAGCAGGCGGGAGGCGGTCATGCCCTGGCGTTCCCGCCGCGATGCGCGTTGAACAGCTGCATCATGGCGATGAGTTCCGCGTGGCCGCCTTCCTTGCCCAGGCCGGCGAGGATTTCCGGATACACGTCCTCGCGCTCGTCCTGGCCGAGCTTGAATTTGGCCTCGACCCCGGTGACGGTGGCGCGGAAGGCGATGATGCGCGTGGCCAGCAGGGCGTAGCGCGCCTGCATGTCGTCGACGCTCCAGGCATGCTCGCGGCCGGCCTCCATCGCGTCGACGAGGTCGCGCACGATGCGCTCCAGGCTGGCGTCGTCGTCCAGGAAGTCGATGCGCACGCTGAAGTTGGCGCAGGCGTAGTTCCAGGTGGGCGCCTGGCTGCGGTCGTTGAACCACGAGGGCGAGACGTAGCCGTGCGGGCCGAGGAACAGCAGCGATGCCTGCGGGTTGGCGCGCAGCGCGGCGACCTGCGGATTGGCGCGTCCCATGTGGCCGGTCATGCTCACGATGTCGTCGCCGGTGACCCGCTCGATGCGCATCGGCAGGGGCGTCACCCGCAGGCCGCCGTCGCCGGAGGAGGCGAGCAGGGCGAGGGGTTGTTGCGCGACCAGGTCGGCCACGTCCTTGCCGCTGCGTGCCGCAAAACGTTCGCTGCTCATACCGCCTCCGCCGTCCGGGTCCGTTGCCGCGCCGCCTGGCGCATCTTGCGTCGCGTCCACCACAATCCGAAGCCGAACGTGGCCATCGTGAGCATCCAGAGGCCGACGAACAGCACGACGACGCGGCCGCCCAGGCCGAAGAATTCGCCGGTGTGGATCGAATAGAAGGAGTTGTAGATCTTGTTCCTGAGCGGCAGGTCGGCGGCGGGCACGTCGAGCAGCACGCGGCCGTCCTGCGCATCCACGAGCACCGAGGTCCAGCCGAACACGCGGCGCGTATCGTCGTGCTGCCGCACGCGGATGCGGTACCAGGGATGATCCGCGGCCGGCATCTCGATCAAGGCGATCGGCGCCCCGGGGTAGCGGGCGAACGCCGTGGCCAGCGCAGCGCCGAACGGCACCGCGAACGGCGCATGGCCTTCCCGCGGCGGCGGGTCGGGCCGCTGCACGCCCATCCAGTGGTCGACCGGGTATTCCTGCAATATGCCGGTGGTCACCGTCACGAGGGCGATGGCCGCGAACGCCAGGCCGAGGGCGCGGTGCCATTTGTACAGCTTGACCGGGGCCGTGCCTGCGGTGCCGGGCAGGAGCACGCGGCGCCAGGCCTGCCCGGGTCGCGGCCAGGCGATGCAGATGCCGCCCACGATATTGGTCAGCAGGAGCAGCCCGCTGATGCCCATGAACCACATGCCGCGTTGCCCGGAGAACAGGCTTTCATGGAAATCGAGCGCCGTCTGGAACAGGCCGGGCGCGGGGTAGTCGTGGTCGCGCGGGCGGTCGGCGACGAGCTGGCCTTCGCCGTCGACGCGCAGCACCCGGGTGAGGCCGTCCGGCGCCTCGAACAGCAGGTCGTAGCGGTTCTTCGAACCTTCGCTGGGAAGGATGAAGGTGAGCGTGGACGGTTTGCGGTCCGCTTCCAGCCGGCTCACCGCCGCGGCGAATGCCGCCTGGTCCAGCGGCTGGTTGGGCCCGGCGAGCGTGGCGTCCTCGAGCTCGCCGCGAAAGACCAGCAGCGTGCCGGTCGCCGCCTGGAGCAACCAGAGCAGGCCGAAGGTGAGGCTCAGGTACTTGTGCGCGGTGCGCAGGAAAGGCGGCATTTCCTCGAAGCCTTCGTCACGTTGATGGGGAGGCTGTGGGTTAATGTCGCGGCAAAGCTGTCCCGGGACCGCTCCCACGGGGACTTTCGTCGTTGCAAGCGGGCCATTTTCGCGTCGTGCCGGTGCCTGGCGCGCTTCGCGGCCAAGGGCTCAGCCGAGATGCGCCGCCTGCGTCGTTTCGTTGACGGCGTATTGGGTCGGCGGCGCGCCGAAGGTGCGCCGGAACACGGCGGCGAAGGCGCTGGGGCTGTTGTAGCCCACGTCGAGCGCCGCGGACGCCACCGAATGGCCGGTCGCGATGCGGCAAAGCGCGTCCATCAGGCGGACCTGCCGGCGCCAGGTCTCGAAGCTCATGCCGGTCTCGCGACGGAAGGTGCGGGTGAAGGTGCGCCGGCCCATCGCCGCCGCGGACGCCCATTTGTCGAGCGTGGTGTGCTGGGCGGGATCGGCGAGGATCGTGCTGCACACCTGCGCGAGGCGCTTGTTGGTCGGCATCGGCACGAAATGCGGAATGCGCCGGGCCAGGTGAATCTCGTCGAGGATCAGGGCCATGATGCGGGCGTCGTGGCCTTCCAGCGCGTATTCGATCGGCAGTTCGGCGGCGGCGATGATCAGTTCGCGCAGCAGGTTCGACACCTCGAACACGTGGCAGGCCTGCGGCAGGTCGGGTGCCGCTTCCGGCGAGATGTACAGGGTGCGGATCTGCACGCGGCCGCGGCAGAAGACTTCGTGCTCTACGCCCGGTGGCACCCAGATCGCGCGCTGCGGCAGGGCGACGTAGCTCGCGTCCTGCGTGGTCAGGATGGTGACCCCGCTGATCGCGTAGACGAGTTGCGCCCGCACGTGCGAATGCATCGGGTCGTGGAAGCCGGGCGGGTAGTCGTCCGTCAGCACGGCGATGGGTCGCGGCACGTACTGGTAGTCGATGCCTTTCTTGCTTCGCTGCATGTGGAGCCCCCGAGCGGCCCGGAAGAGCCAGTGCGACCATGACAGTCTTGTTGCGGGCCACACGCTACCCTCAATCCGGGGTCTTGGGAAGCTCGCCGGCGAGGGCCGGCGCGACACCAGGCGTCGTGGCCCGTGCCTCGCCTCGGGCCGTGCGGGGACCAAGTTGGCCCAGTCGAGACGATAAGCGATCCATCTTCGACGGTGCGTCCCGGGGCGTTGGCCAAAGATAGGAATCGCTCGGGCATCGCGCGCGATCCATGCGCCGGACCGCCAGCCACATCCCTGCCGACTACATCGCCTGGAGGCACCGTTGCAAAGCCCTGGACCTGCCGGTATCGACGCGGAAACGCGCGCCCACGATCCACTCGACCCCCAGATACGCCGTTTCGTCGCCGCGCTGGCGGAGGCCTGGGCGCAATACCCCGAGGCGGAATCGCTGCCCGTCGCGGAGCAGCGCCGCATCGCCGAACTGGTGCGCACGCCGTGGCGCCAGGGCGGCCCGGCGATGGCGGAGACGCGCGAGCTGAGCCTGCCCACCCGCCACGGCCCGGTGCGGGCGCGGCTGCATCGCCCTGCGGGCGGCGAGTCCGCGCAGCCGGCGCTGGTTTACCTGCACGGCGGCGGCTGGACGATCTTCAGCCTGGACACGCACGACCGCATCATGCGCGAGTTCGCCGCGCGCTCGGGGGTGAGCGTCGTCGGCATCGACTACAGCCTGTCGCCCGAGGCGAAATTCCCGCGCGCACTGGAAGAGATCGTGGACGCGATCGGCGCCCTGCATGCGCAGGGAACCGCGCTGGGCATCGATCCCGCACGCCTGGCGATCGGCGGCGACTCGGCCGGCGCGAACCTGTCCGTTGCGGCGAGCCTGCTGCTGCGGGACGCCGGCCTGCAGCCCGCGCTGCAGGGCATGCTGCTGATCTACGGCTGCTACATCGACGAGATCTCGCCCGAGCAGGGGCGCGGTTTCGGCGCCGAGGGCAACCTGCTCACGGCCGCGGAGATGGCGACGTTCTGGCACAACTATCTGGTCAGGCCCACCGAGGGGCTCAACCCGCTGGTGTCGCCGCTGCGCGCCGAACTGGCGGGCCTGCCGGCCGCCTTCGTGATCGGGGCGCAATGCGACGTCCTCGCGGAGCAGAGCCGGGCCCTGGGCGCAAAGCTGGAGCGCGCGGGCGTGGATGTCCGTTTCACCGAGTATCCCGGCGCGCCCCACAGTTTCCTGGAGGCGGTGTCCATTGCGGACGTCGCCGATCGGGCCATCGCGGATGGCGCGACGTGGCTGCGCGAGTTGTTCCAGCGGTAAGCGGGAAGAGCGGCTCCGGCCCCGCACGGGCCTGGATGGAGGCAATACACGAGGCGATCGCTGCGCCATCTGGTCGGGACGTTTCCGCTGCGGGCGTGATGGCCCGAGCGCGACGACTAAAGACCCCGCCGAGTATGCAGGGCGAGAGCAAGAGGGCGACAGTGATCGCGACACATGTCATCAGAAGTCGGGGTGGGCTCGGGGGAGCCGCCGGACTTGTCGAATCTGCCGAGGGGAATACCTATGAACGTTCGTGAATCGACTGGCGCGCATCGCTCCTGGCGGCGTCGCCTGCTGCACGTCGCGGTGTCGCTGGCGCTCGGCACTTCCGCGGTCGCCGCGTATTCGGCCCCTGCCGACGTGCAGGACGCCAATGCAAACGGCAACGGCGCCCAGGCTGATGCCGCCCGGAAGAAGGCGCCCACGCAACTGGAAAGGATCGTCGTCAGCGCGCCGAACTACGTGCCCAGGCAGACCAACGACGCGGTCAAGCTGTCCGTGCCGCTGATCGAGACGCCGCAGTCGGTGACGGTGATCCCGCGCGACCAGATCGACCTGCTGGACTGGCAGAACCTCAGCCAGGTCGTGCGCTACACCTCCGGCGTGATCGGCGAGAACTACGGCCCCGACCCGCGCTACGACTGGCTGACGATGCGCGGCTTCACGCCGCCGGAATACATCGACGGCCTGCAGGCGCCGATCGGATCGGTCAGCAGCGTCGGCCTCGATCTCTACGGCTTCCAGAGCGTCGAGGTGCTCAAGGGCCCGTCGTCGACGATGTACGGACTCGCGCCCCCGGGCGGCATCATCAACCTCACCAGCCGCCGCCCCGAGGCGCAGTTCAGCGGCGAGGTCGGCGTCCAGTACGGCAGCTACGGCAACACCCAGGCCAACGCCGACTTCACCGGGCCGCTCGACAAGGACGGCCACTTCCTCGGCCGCATCACCGCCGTGTGGTTCGACAAGGGCACGCAGATGTACGGCGTCGACACCGACCGCCAGTACGTCGCGCCCGCGCTCACCTGGGTGATCTCGCCCGATACGAACCTGACCCTGCTGAGCTACTTCCAGCACGACGACGTCTACGGCGACGGCGGCGGCTTCCTGCCGATCTACGGCGTGGCGAAGTTCAATCCGCTCGGCACCGTGCCGACCGGCCGCAACCTCGGCGAGCCGGACTACAACCACTTCGCCCGCGACCAGTACGGCGTCGGCTACGACTTCAGCCACAAGTTCAACGAGGACTGGCGCTTCGAGCAGAACCTCAAGTACTTCTCGAACGACGTCAAGATCAAGCAGGTCTACGGCGCCGGCCTGGCGCTCAACCCCGACGGCACGCCGACCGACTACCGCACGGTGAACCGCTACAACTTCCCGTTCAACGAGGACGTGACCTCGTTCAACGTCGACTCGCGCGTCGAGGGCAAGGCCGAAACCGGCCCGGTGGGGCAGAAGATCCTCCTCGGCGTCGACTATCGCCGCTACACCAACAACGCGGCGTTCGGCTTCGCGCTGGCGCCGTCGCTCGACCTGTTCAACCCCGTCTACGGCGCGGCGATCGCCACGCCGTCGCTGAGCCCGTACACCAAGGAAGTGCAGAAGCAGACCGGCCTCTACGGCGAGGACCAGTTCAAGCTCGACCGCTGGGTGCTGACCGTGGGCGGCCGCTACGACCACGTCGTGTCGGACAACTTCGGCACCAGCACCACCGACAACAAGTTCACCTACCGCGTGGGCGTGAACTACCTGTTCGAGAACGGCGTCGCGCCCTACGTGTCCTATGCGACTTCGTTCCAGCCGGTGGCCGGCGCCGACTTCGGCGGCAAGGCGTTCAAGCCGACCCAGGGCAGCCAGGTGGAGGCCGGCATCAAGTTCCAGCCGAACTTCCTGCCGAACGGGCAGAACATGCTGTTCACCGCGGCGCTGTACGACCTGAAGCAGAAGAACGTGCTGACGCCCGACCCGGACCCGTCGCACGTCTTCTTCAACGTGCAGACCGGCGCGGTCGAGGTGAAGGGCGCCGAGCTGGAGTTCGTCGCGCGTTTCAACGAGCGCTGGAGCTTCAACGGCGCCTATACCTACACCGATTCGAAGGTGACCAGGAGCAACGGTCCCGACCTCGGCAAGGCGCTGGTGCAGGTGCCGAAGCAGATGCTGTCGGGCCTGGTCGACTACACCGAGGCCAGCGGCCGCCTCGGCGCCAGCCTCGGCATGCGCTACGTCGGCCAGAGCTACGGCGATCCGGCGAACGCCTATCGCACGCCCTCGGTCGTGCTCTGGGATGCCACCGTGCACTACACGACGTACAAGTGGCTGCTGCAGCTCAACGTCGCCAACCTGTTCGACCGCGAGTACCTGTCGCGCTGCTCCAGCGATGCGCAGTGCTTCTACGGCCTGCGCCGGGCCGTCAACCTCACGCTGACGCGAAGGTTCTGAGTGCAGCGCATGAAGCTTGTCGCGCTCGTCCTGGCATGCTTCGCAACGGTCTCGGCGGCGGACGCGGCTCCGCGCGCCGGGGCCGCGCCATCCGCGCAGCAGGATCGCGCGCGGATGACGTTGCCGTGGCTGCGCGATCCCTGGCCGAGCACCTACGCCCCGTTGCCGCGGCAGGACACCCTGATCGTCGGCGCCACCGTGCTCGACGGCGCGGGCCACCGCTTCGACCATGCGAGCCTGCTGATGCGCGACGGCAAGGTCGTGGCCGTGTCCACGGCGCCGATCGCGGTGCCGGCCGGCACGACGACGATCGACGCGAAAGGCCGCTGGGTCACGCCGGGCATCATCGACGTGCATTCGCACGACGGCGCGTTCGCCGCCCCGTTCACCAGCCTGGACCTGCAGGCGTCCGACGTCAGCGAGACCAGCGAGCCGATGACGCCCAACGTCTGGGTCGAGCATTCGATCACCGTGCAGGACCCGTCGTTCGCCCGGGCGCTCGCCGGCGGCGTCACCACGCTGCAGATCCTGCCGGGCTCGAACAACCTGATCGGTGGTCGCAGCGTGGTGCTGAAGAACGTACCGGCCACCACCGTGCAGGCGATGAAGTTTCCCGGCGCCCCCTATGGCGTGAAGATGGCCTGCGGCGAAAACCCGAAATACGCCTTCGGCGAAAAGGGCAAGTTTCCCTCCAGCCGCATGGGCAACGTCGCCGGCGTCCGCGAGGAGTTCCTGGAGGCGCAGGAATACCGTGGAAAGTGGCTGGACTATCTTTCCGGCAAGCGGAAGAAAATGCCCGACGACGAGTTGAAGGAAGACACGCTCGCCGGCGTGCTCGACGGCAGCATACGCGTGCACTGGCACTGTTATCGCGCCGACGACATGGCGACGCTGTTCGACTTCGCCAGGGAGGAGGGCTTCCGCATTGCGGCCTTCCATCACGCCGTCGAGGCCTACAAGATCCCGCAACTGTTCGTCGCCAACCACACCTGCGCCGTGGTCTGGTCGGACTGGTGGGGCTACAAGATGGAAGCGCTGGACGGCATCCGCGAGAACGCCGCGTTCGTCGACGCGGCGGGCGCCTGCGTCGCGATGCATTCCGACTCGCCATGGCTGGGCCAGCACCTGGCGCTGGAGGCGGGCAAGGCCGCGGCCGCGGGGCGGCGCGCGGGCCTCAGCATCAGTCCCGAACATGCGATCCAGTGGGTGACGCTGAATCCGGCCAGGGTGCTGGGCCTGGAAGCACGGATCGGCTCGCTGGAGCCGGGGAAGAACGCCGACGTGGTGCTGTGGTCCGGCGATCCCTTCAGCGTCTACACCAGGGCGGACCAGGTCTTCATCGACGGCGCCATGGTCTACGACCGCAGCAATCCGGCACACCAGCCACGCTCGGATTTCGAGCTTGGCCAGCCCAGCATGACGGACAGGCCCGGGGTGTCTGGCAATGGCCACTGACAAGCGCCGGTTGTTTGGATGCCTGCTCGCGGCCGGGCTGGGCCTGGTGCTGGGCGATGCCACGGCGGCCGATGTCGTGGCCATCGTCCATGCCCAGGCGTGGACGATGACGGGCGCCGACGGCGGCCGCATCGACGACGCCACCATCGTGATACGCGATGGCCGCTACGAATCAGTGGCGCGCGGAGCAGCACCGCCGCCGGATGCGCGCGTGATCGACGCGGCGGGCCGCACGGTCACGCCGGGACTGATGAACGCGGACACGCAACTCGGGCTGGTCGAGGTTTCCTCGGTGCCGGAAACCCGCGATTCCGGATTGAACGGCGGCCCGCTCGGCGCGGCGTTCGACGTGCAATACGGGCTCAATGCGAACTCCATGTTGCTGCCGATCGCGCTGGACGACGGGTTGACGCGTGCGGTGACCCGTCCCACTGCCACCGCCGATCCGGTGTTCCTCGGCATGGGCGCGGTGCTGCGCATCCAGCCCGGCGGCGACATCCTGGATCGCCCCAGGGCGGCCATGTATGCCGGGATAGGGGGCATAGGCATCGGACAGCAGGGCGGGTCGCGCAGCGCGCAGTGGCAGTTGCTGCGCAATGCCTTCGCGGAGGCGAAAACCTTCAACCCCTCGCGCGCGGTGCCGGCGCCGCGCGACCAGTTGCAGAACGTGATGAACATCGCCGCGCTGCGCGCCATGCTCGATGCGCACATGCCGCTCGCCGTCCGCGCCACGCGCGAGTCGGACATCCGCCAGGCGGTGGCGCTTGCCGCGGACTACCGCCTGCGCCTGATCGTGATCGGCGGCAGCGAGGCCTGGCGTTGCGCCGACCTGCTGGCGGCGAACAAGGTCGCCGTGGTGCTCGATCCCGAGGCGGATATCCCCTGGACCTTCGACGACCTCGGCGCGCGCGCCGACAGCGCCGCGCTGCTGGCGAAGGCCGGCGTGACGATCGCGTTCACCGTGTCCGGCAACACCATCCAGCTCAGCCACAACGCCGGTTCCGCCGTGCGCGAGGGCGCCGGCCTCGCCGTCGCCAACGGCCTTCCCTATGCGGATGCGCTGAAGGCACTGACGGTCAATCCAGCGCGCATGTTCGGCATCGCCGACCACTACGGCAGCATGGCGAAGGGCCAGGATGCCGACCTCGTGGTGTGGGACGGCGACCCGCTGGAGCCGACCAGTGCGCCGGAAGAGGTGTTCGTCCGCGGCGTGCAGGCTTCACGGACCACGCGCCAGACCCTGCTGCGCGACCGCTACGCGCCTTCGCACGCGCACGATCCGTTGCCGCCGGCCTACCGGCCCTGATCTCCGTGTGATGTAGTTTCCGACGTTCACTACCGGATTGCGATGCCATGCGCCTGACCCGATTGCTGCTGCTCGTCGTCCTCTGCCTGGTTGCGGGGCTGGCCTCGGCATCCGACGACACGCTGCCGATGACGCCGGCACGGCACATCAGCTTCGATACCGACGAGGGCACCTGGGTCTCGCTCGACGTATCCCCGGACGGCCGCAGCATCGTGTTCGACCTGCTCGGCGACTTGTACACGCTGCCGATCGGCGGCGGCGAGGCGACCGCGATCACGCACGGCCTTCCCTTCGATTCGCAGCCGCGGTATTCGCCGGACGGCCGGCACATCGTCTTCACCAGCGACCGCTCGGGCAACGAGAACGTCTGGATCGCCGACAGGGACGGGACGCACCCGCGGCAGGTTTCCCGCCTCGACGACAATGCCGAGTTCACCTCGCCCACCTGGTCCGCGGACGGACGATCGATCTACGTCTCGGTCTACCACCCCGACCTGACCGCCTTCGAGGTCTGGCGCTACGCGATCGACGGCGACGGCAAGGGCGAGCGCATCACGCGCGCCAAGAGCTACGACGCGCAGCCCAAGGACGAGCGCTACAGCGCCCTGGGCGTCGTGGCGGCCCGCGACGGCCGCACGCTGTACCTGGCCGGCCGTTACGGCACGTTCGACGAGGACATGACGCTGCCGATGTGGAGCATCGAGCGGCGCAACCTGGTCACCGGGAGCAGCGACACCATCGTCACCGACCAGGGCAGCGCGATGCGCCCGGCGCTGTCCCCGGACGGCAAGAGCCTGGTCTATGCGATACGCGCCGACGGCCAGGCCGAGCTGCGCGTGCGCGATCTTGCCAGCGGCGCGGATCGCGAACTCGTCCGCATGGTGCAGCGCGACGACCAGGAAGGCCTGCCGACGCGCGATCTTCTTCCCGGCTACGCCTTCACTCCGGACGGGCGTTCGCTGATCGCCGCCTACGAAGGCAGGATCCACCGGATCGACATGGCCAGCGGCAAGGCGGTGATCGTTCCGTTCCACGCGCACGTCGATCTCGATGCCGGCCCGTCGCTGCGCCAGTCCTTCAAGGACGGGACCGGTCCGGTCCGGGCGCGGCTGATCCAGACGCCGACGCTGTCGCCCGACGGCAGGCACGTCGCGTTCTCCGCGCTGGGCCGCGTCTACACGATGGACCTCGCGCCGGACGCGCGCCCGCGCGTGCTGAGCCCGGCCGGCCAGGCGGCGTTCCAGCCGTCGTGGTCGCCGGACGGCAAGACGATCGCCTACGTCACCTGGCGGGCCGCGGACGGCGGCCAGATCTGGTGTATCGATGCGGCCGGCGGCACGCCGCGCAGCGTGGCGACCGCTGGTGCCTACTACACCAATCCGGTATTCACGCCGGATGGCCGCAGCCTGGTCGCGCAGCGCTCCAGCAACGCCGAGCGCATGCGCACCTACATGGAATACGGCCCGCTGCGCGAGGCGGACCTCATCCTGCTGCCGGCGAACGGCGGCGAGGCGAAGGTGCTCGCGCGCGGCAGCATGGGCGGCGTGCCGCATTTCGCGGCCGACACCTCGGTGGTGAACGTGGTCTTCGACGATGGCCTGGATGCGGTCAGGCTCGATGGTTCGGGCCGGCGCAAGCTGGTCGCCGTCACCGGCCCGGGTTTCTACTTCCAGGAAGGCAGGGTGCCGGTGGACGACCTGCGGCTCAGCCCGGATGGCCGTTACCTGCTGGCGCAGTCGGTGGAGCAGCTGTACCTGCTGCGCATGCCGGAAAAAGAAGGGCAGACGATCGACCTCGACGCACCGCCGGTGGCGCATCGCAAAGTGACCGACGTGGGCGCCGATTTCCTGGGATGGGCCGAGGGCGGCAAGAGCGTGTTCTGGGCGGTCGGCTCCACCCTGTACCGCCAGCCGCTGGCGGACATCGCGCTGGATCGCGCCGGCGAAGCAGGGCAGGGGGCGAGCCCGCAGCCCGGCAAGAACGGTGTGGAAGCATTCCAGGCCACGGTCGAGGTGCCGCGCGACGTTCCGCATGCCACGATCCTGCTGCGCGGCGCCACGGCGGTCACCATGCGCGGCAACGAGGTGCTGAAGGACGCCGACATCCTCGTGGTCGACAACCGCATCGCCGCCCTCGGCAAGCGCGGCGACGTGAGCGTGCCCAGGGGCGCGGTCGTGCGCGACCTCACGGGCAAGTACGTGGTGCCGGGCTTCATCGACACGCACGACCACTGGGCGGAAGTGCGCCGCGGCGTGCTGGACATGCAGAACTGGAGCTTCCTCACCGACCTGGCCTACGGGCAAACCGCGGGCCTGGACCCGTCGCCGCTGTCGATCGACATGCTGGCCTACCAGGACATGCTGAATGCGGGGCTGTCGCTGGGGCCGCGCGTCTACTCGACCGGGCCGGCGATCTTTTCCTGGAACGAGTTCACGAGCCTGGACCAGGTCCGCGCCGTGCTCTCGCGTTATCCCGACCATTTCCGCACCCGCAATCTCAAGGAGTACCGCACCGGCAACCGACGCGTCCGCGAATGGGTGGCGATGGCGTCGCACGGGCTGGGCCTGCAGCCGACGACGGAGGGCGCGCTGGACATGAAGCTCGACCTCACCCAGATCATCGACGGCTACGCCGGCAACGAGCATGCGCTGACGGCGGCCCCGCTGTACAAGGACGTCGTCGAGCTGATGGCGAAGCTGCGCACGAGCTACACCACCACGCTGCAGATCTCGCACAACGGTCCGCCCGCGCAGAACTACTTCATCGAACGCGACGCACCGCAGATGGATCCGAAGCTGCGGCACTTCTCGCCGCCGCTGCTGGCGGAAAAGAAACTCTCGCGCCGCCACTGGTACGCGCCCGGCGAATACGTGTTCGGCGAGATCGCGCAAGGTGCGGCCAGGATCCAGCGGGCGGGCGGCCTGGTCGGCATCGGCTCGCACGGCGAGGTGCCGGGCTACGGCATCCATTGGGAAATGCAGGCGCACGCCGGCGGCGGCATGACCCCGCACGAGGTGCTGTACGCGGCGACGATGGGCTCCGCCGAGACGATAGGCCGGCAGGACGAGATCGGCAGTCTGAGCGTCGGCAAGTACGCGGACATGGTGGTGCTCGACCGCGACCCGCTCGCCGACATCCGCAACGCGCTGGCGATCTCCGAGGTGATGAAGAACGGCCGCCTCTACGACGCGGCGACGCTGGACGAGATCTATCCGGAATCGCGCAAGCTCCCGAAGCAGTGGTTCAACGCCGGGCGCGCCGAGCCTGCTGCGCAGCAGGCACATTGAGGAAACGAGATGACCCGGATCGCCTTCATCGGTGGCGGCAACATGGCGCAGAGCCTGATCGGCGGCCTGCTGCGCAACGGCGTCGCCGCCGCTTCCCTCAGCGTGGCCGAACCCAACGCGGAAACGCGGCACAGGCTGGAGACCGGGTTCGGCATCGCCTGCCATGCGGACAACCGGGCGGCCGCCGCCGATGCCGATGTGCTGGTGCTGGTGGTCAAGCCGCAGGTCATGCCCCTGATCCACGGCGAACTGAAGGAAACCCTGGCTGCGCGGCGGCCGCTGCTGATCTCCATCGCCGCGGGCGTGCGCATCGACCAGCTCGAACGCTGGTTCGGCGAAACCCTGCCCATCGTGCGCTGCATGCCCAACACCCCGGCCCTGATCGGTGCAGGGGCGAGCGGCCTGTGCGCCAATGCACGGGTTGCGCCGGAGCAGCGTACGCAAGCCCAGCGCATCATGGATGCGGTCGGCCTGACCCGCTGGGTGGACGACGAAGCCCTGATGGACACCGTCACGGCGATTGCCGGCTCCAGCCCGGCGTATTTCTTCGCAATGGTGGAAGCGCTGGTGGAAGCGGCCTGCGCGCAAGGCATGCCGCGCGCCCAGGCCCGCGCGCTGAGCGCCCAGGCCTGTTACGGCGCCGGGCGCATGCTGGTCGAAAGCGGCGAAGACCCGGCGGTGCTGCGCCAGCGGGTGACCTCGCCCCACGGCACCACCGAAGCCGCGCTGGCAAGCTTCGCCGCCGATCGCTTCGATGCGAGCGTGGCCCGCGCGGTCGCCGCCGCCACGCGCCGGGGCGGCGAGCTGGCCGCCGAACTCGAGCAGCGGTGACTTCCGCTCCCCGGGGCCGACAAGGCCTGCGGAACAAACGGCCGCTGCATGCGCGGTGACGCTGCGCCTACCACCCGGCAGGCGCATGCGACATGTTGAGCATCGACACGCGCTGGCGGCGAGGGCACAATCGGGACCGCAACTCCGAGGCACAGGGCCTGCGCTTCCATTGGAAGCATGGCGCTGCGTCCGTGATCCGCGGATCACCGGGCGAACGGGGAAACGCGTTCGCCTCCCGAACATTGGAAAGGAGCAAACAGCATGACCCCGCTGGCCGACCGCTACGGTCGCCGCTTTCCGTACGTGCGGCTGTCCATCATTCCCGCGTGCAATTTCCGTTGCAGCTACTGCCTGCCGAATGGTTACCAGGCCGAGCCCGGCGTGGCGGGGCCATTGTCGCTGGCCGAGATCGCGCGCCTGTTGCGCGGCTTCGCCGAACTGGGCATGCACAAGCTGCGCATCACCGGCGGCGAGCCCAGCGTGCGCCGCGACCTCACCGAAGTGCTGCGCACCGCCGCCGCGGTGCCGGGCGTGACCAAGGTGGCGATGACCACCAACGGCAGCCTGCTGACGCGCCGGCTGGGCGAATGGATGGACGCCGGGCTCAACGCCATCAACGTCAGCATCGACAGCCTCGACGCCGCCGCGTTCGCGCGCATCACCGGCCACGACCGGCTGGACGACATCCTGCACGGCGTGGACATGGCGCTGGCCGCCGGCATGCCCGCGGTGAAGCTCAATGCGGTGCTGCTGCGCGACGTCAACGACCACGAGCTGCCGCGCTGGCTCGACTACCTGCGCGACCACGCGGTGGGGCTGCGCTTCATCGAGCTGATGCAGACCGGCGACAACCTGGCGTTCTTCCGCGACCACCACGTGCGCGCCGAGCTGCTGGAAACCGGACTGCGGGAAGCGGGCTGGCAGGCGCTGCCGCGTGCCGCCGATGCCGGCCCCGCGCGCGAGTACCGCCACCCGGACTACGCCGGCCGCATCGGCATCATCGCGCCGTATTCCAGGGATTTCTGCGCCGGCTGCAACCGCCTGCGCGTCACCGCCACCGGCGATCTCAGGCTGTGCCTGTTCGGCGAATTCGGCATACCGCTGCGCCACTTCCTGCAGCGCGACGACCAGCTCGACGAGCTGGTGCGCGCCATCGGCGGCCAGATCGGCCGCAAGGAACAGGGGCATTTCCTGCACCAGGGCCGCACCGGCATCACGCCCCATCTCGCATCCACCGGAGGTTGATCCATGCCCCAGCGCGAGACGCGCACCCAGCCATCCGCCAGCGCCTTCCACATGGCCGATGTGCGCCGCAAGCGGGTCACCGCGCGCCGCGCGGTGGCAGTGGGCGAGCTGCATGCCGGCAGCGCCTTCGACGACATCGTGGCGCAGCGGCTGCCCAAGGGCGACGCGATCGCGATGGCCGAGATCGCCGGCCTGCAGGGGGCGAAGAACGCCTCGCAGCTGATGCCGCTGTGCCATCCGCTGCCGCTGGAATACCTGGAGCTGCGCTGCGAGCCGGTGGCCGAGCGGCAGGCGATCCGCGTGTACTGCGAGGTCGCCACGCATGCGCGCACCGGCGTGGAGATGGAGGCGCTGGCCGGCGTCAGCGCGGCCCTGCTCACGCTCTACGACCTCACCAAGCCGGTGCAGCCCGCGCTCGCCATCGGCGGCGTGCGGCTGCTGTTCAAGGAAGGCGGCAAGAAGGGCTTGTGGTTCCATCCCGACGGCATGACCGAGGCCGAACGCGCGCACTACCGCCCGCAGGCCGCGCCGCGGCTGGAAGGCGTGGCCGCCGCCGTGGTCACGCTCAGCGACCGTGCCCATCGCGGCGAGTACGAGGATCGCTCCGGCCCCTTGCTGGTGGAACGCCTGCGTGCGCTGGGCGCGGACCTCGGCCCCGCCGAAGTGCGCGCCGACGAAGCCGTGCCGCTGGCCGCGCGCCTGCGCGAGCTGGCCGCGGCCGGCGTGCGCCTGGTGCTGTGCACCGGCGGTACCGGGCTGGGCCCGCGCGACGTGACGCCGGAGGCGCTGGCGCAGGTGGCCGATCGCCATGTGCCCGGCCTCGCGGAGATGTTCCGCAGCGAAAGCAGCCAGCACACGCCGCTGGCATGGCTTAGCCGGGCCGAGGCGGTGCTGGTGGGCGGCATGCTGGTGATCGCGTTGCCCGGCAGCGCGAAGGCGGTGGCGCAAGGCATGGACATCCTCGCGCCCATCCTCGCGCATGCGCTGGCGATGGTCGCGGGCGAGGGCCACCCATGAGCCACGCCTTGCTCGATCCCGCCGAGGCACTGCAGCTGATCCTCGCCGAATGCACGCCCTTGCCCGCGCAGGAAATTTCCGTGGCCGAAGCGATGGGCCGCGTGCTCGCCGCACCGGTGCGCGCGCCCGGCGCATTGCCGCCGTTCGACAACTCGGCGATGGACGGCTACGCCCTCGGCGGTGGCGCCGAGGCGCTGGCGAAGGGCAGCGAGTGGCCCATCGAGGGCGAACAGGCCGCGGGTGACGGCACCGCGCAGGCGCGCCACGGCGCGTGGGAAATCATGACCGGCGCACGCCTGCCCGATGGGCTCGATCGCGTGATTCCGGTCGAGCAGACCGAACGGCTGGAAGCGCCCGCGCGCGTGCGCCTGCTGGCCGACGTGGCCGCCGGAGAGAACGTGCGCACCGCCGGCTCCGACGTGCCGGCGGGCGAAGCCGTATTCGCCGCAGGCACCGTGCTGGCGCCGCAGCACCTGATGCTGCTGGCCGCGCTGGGGGTGGACCGCGTGACGGTGGCCGAACGCCCGCGTGTGGCCGTGCTGTGCACCGGCCGCGAACTGGTGGACGATCCGGCCGTGCCGCTGGCGTCCGGGCAGATCCGCAATTCCAACGGTCCCTTCCTTGCCGCGCGCCTGCCGCGCGCCGGTGCCGAGCTGGCGCATATCGAAACGGTGGGCGACGAGGTTCCGGCGTTCCTGGCCGCGTTCGAGCGAGCCCGCGCCGCTGGCGCGCGCGTGGTGGTGTCCACCGGCGCGGTGTCGATGGGGCGCTACGACTTCGTGCCCGAGGCGCTGCAGCGGCTGGGCGCGGAGCCCATCTTCCACAAGCTGGCGATCCGTCCAGGCAAGCCGCTGCTGTTCGCGCGCCTGCCCGACGGCACGCTGTTCTTCGGCCTGCCTGGCAATCCGGTGGCGGTGGCGACCGGGCTGCGTTTCTTCGTGGAGCCGGCGCTGCGCGCCATGCTGGGCCTGCCGCCCGAAATGCCGTGGCGCGTGCCGCTGGCCGCCGACTACGCGAAGAAGCCGCGCCTGCGCTTCCACCTCAAGGCCCGCGTGACGCTGGATGCGCAGGGTCGCCTGGTGGCGCGCGTGCTGGCGGGGCAGGAGTCCTACCGCATCGGTCCGCTGGCCGATGCGAACGCCTGGGTGGTGGTGCCCGTGGAGGCGCAGATGCTGCCGGCGGGAACGCTGGTGGACGTCTGCGGCCCCGGCCATCTGGAAAGCCCGGCCATCGAAGGGAGCGCGGCATGAAGACCCGGATCGCACTGTACGGTGCGCTGCGCGAGGCCGACGCCGGTGGCCACGTGGAACTGGAGGTGCCGCCCGGCAGCAGCATCGCCGAGTTGCGCGAACTGCTGGTGGCGTACCTGGCCGTGCACGCGCCGGCGATTCCCGCGGGTCTCGTGCGGCGCAGCGCGTTCGCCAGCGCGGAGGAAATCCTGCACAACCACCGCGCGGTGCCCGAGGGCATCGAGCTGGCCGTGCTGCCGCCGGTGAGCGGAGGCTGAGATGGACGGATTGCACGTCGCCGTGGTGGAACGCCGCGTGGCCGCGCTGGACGTGGCTGCGGCGCTGGATTTCGTAAGCGATCCGCGCTTCGGCGGCATCGCCAGCTTCATCGGCCGGGTGCGCGACCACAACGTGGGCCGCGCCGTCACCGGCATCAGCTACGACTTGTTCGAACCGCTGGCGCTGCGCGTGTTCCGCGCCATCGGCGAGCGGGCGCAGGCCGAGGTGGGCGCGCCGCTGAAGCTGTGGATCGCGCATGCGAAGGGCAGGCTGGCCATCGGCGACCTCGCCGTGGTGATCGCCGCCGGCACGCCGCATCGCGACGAAGCCTTCCGCGCCTGCCGCCTGGCCATCGAGGCGGTGAAGCACGAGGCGCCGATCTGGAAGCAGGAGCATTACGTGGACGGCGACAGTGCCTGGAGCGAAGGCTGTTCGCTGTGCGAGGAGCAGCGCGAGGCCGAACGGCACGAGCACGCCGGTCATGCCCACGGCCACTGAGCGCCTGCCGTGCATAGGCGTGGTGCTGGCCGGCGGCCGCTCCACGCGCATGGGGCGCGACAAAGCCTTGCTGGACTGGCGCGGCCAACCGCTGATCCAGCGCCAGCTCGACGCGTTGCACGCATCCGGCGTGGATGGGTTGCGGGTGAGCGGCGATCGTCCCGGTTACCAGGGCGTCGCCGATGCGCAGCCCGGTCTCGGTCCGCTTGGCGGCCTGGCAGGCATCGCGGAGACGCAGGCGGGCGATGCCGATCTGCTGGTGATTCCGGTGGACATGCCGCTGCTGGGCGCCGCGCTGCTGCGACGGTTGCGCACGGAACGGGCGCAGGCGCGCGGCTTGCGTTGTGCGGACCACGTGTTGCCGATGCGCCTTCGCCTCGATGCGGAAAGCCGTGCACGGATCGCCGGCTTGCTGCAGGAGCCTGAGCCGCGCCAGCGTTCGTTGCGCGCATTGCAACAGGCGATGGGTTTCGCGGAGATCGCGCTTGCCCCCGACGAACACGCACAACTGGCCGACTGCAATACCGAGGCAAGCTGGAACGAGGTGAACCGATGAGAGTGCAACTGCAGGAACAGTCGTTGCGCCTGCGCATCGACGAAGCGGAGCTGGCGGCCTTGCTGGCCGGCGGCACGGTGGAAAACGTCACCCGCTGGCCCGATGGCCGCGACGAGCGCCAGCAACTGGCGCTGGCCGCGCAGCATGGCTGGGAGCGCAGCGGCGATGGCTGGCGCATCAACTTGGCGGATGCGGCGGTGCGCGAACTCGCCGCGCGCCTGCCCAGCCGCGACGGCCTGTCGTTCGAGCTGGCGGTGCCGGGCGGCGGCGCGCTGCAGATACTTTTCGACGTGGACGTACGCGACAGCGTGCGCCAGCGCCACATGGACAAGGGGAAGAGGGCATGAAACGTTCCGCACGCTTCGCACGCTGGCTGGCGCCGTTGCTCATGGCGTTCGGCCTGGCCGCGCTGGCCGCCGACACGCCGGTGCTGCGCGTCGCCTATGCCGGCTCGATGGGCGTGGTGATGGACCACGACCTCGGTCCCGCGGTGGCATCCGCGCAGCACGCCAGCTACCAGGGCATCGGCCAGGGCTCGTACGCGCTGGCACGGCTGCTGGTCGGCAAGCAACTGCAGGCCGACGTGTTCGTGGCGATCACGCCCGGCCCGATCGAGGTGGTGCAGCAGGCCGGCCTGGTGGAGCACGCGGAGCCGGTGGCCAGCACGCGCATGGTGGTGGTCTACAGCCCACGCAGCCGCTACGCCGCCGATTTCGCCGCGGCCGCGAAGGGCAGGAAATCCTGGTACGAGGTATTGCGCGAACCCGGCCTGCGCTTCGGCCGCACCGATCCCGCGGTGGACCCGCAGGGCGCCAACGCGCTGCTCACGCTGCAGCTGGCGTCCCGCTACTATCACCAGCCCGACCTGCTGCAGCAGGTCGCCGGCGATTTCCAGAATCCGCAGCAGATCTTCGCCGAGACCTCGCTGATGTCGCGGCTGGAGGCGGGCCAGATCGACGCCACCATCGGCTACGCCAGCGCGGCGTTCTCGCACCATCTTCCCGTGGTCGACCTGCCTGCCGAGATCGATCTCGCGCAGCCGGCGATGCAGTCGTCGTGGTATGCGCAGGCCGGCTTCACCCTGGCCAACGGCAAGAAGATCGATGCGCAACCGCTGGTGTTCTACGCCGCGGTGCCGAACGATGCGAAGCAGCCCGCGCTGGGCCGCGCGTTCGTGGAGTTCATGCGCGGCGCGCAGGGCCAGGCGATGCTGCGCGAACGCGGCTACGACCCGCCGCACGGGGACGCGCTGTGATCCATGCGCTGCGGCCGCGGCTGACCACGTTCGCCGCGGTGCTGGCCTTGCTGTTGCTGGCCGCGCCGTTCGCCGGCCTGGTGGTCGCCACCGACTGGCGCCACCTCGGCTTCGCCCACGGCGACGCCGGCGCGGTGGCGGTGTCGCTGGGCCTCAGCCTGGTCGCCCTGCTGCTGATCGCGTTACTGGGCACGCCGCTGGCGTGGTGGCTGGCGCGCCATCGCGTGCGCGGGCAGTGGCTGATCGACGCGCTGCTGCTGCTGGCCCTGCTCACGCCGCCGCTGGCGATGGGCCTGCTGCTGGCCACGATGTACGGTCCCTACGGGCCGGCCGGGCAGGTGCTGGAACGGGCGGGGCTGCTGCTCACGAACTCGGCGCCGGCCTTCGTGATGGCGCAGTTCTACGCCGCCTTGCCGTACTACGTGCTCGCCGCCCGCGCCGCCTTCGAGGGCGTGCCGCGCGAGCTGGAGCAGATCGCGCTCACGCTCGGTCATTCGCCCGCGCGCAGTTTCTTCCATGTCAGCCTGCCGCTGGCGCGGCTGGGTCTGGCCGCGGCGGTGGCGCTGGCCTGGGTGCGCGCGCTCGGCGAGTTCGGCGTGGTGCTGATCGTGGCGTATTACCCGCAGGGCATCCCTGTGAAGCTGTGGGTGAACCTGCAGGATGTCGGATTGCAGGCGGTGTATCCGCTGCTGTGGGTGTTCTTCCTCGTCGCCTTGCCCCTGCCGCTGGCGCTGGGCCTGGCCGTGCGCAGGCGGCTGGCCTGATGCGGATCGACTACCGCATCGAACATCCGGTGGCGCTTTCGGCCTCGTTCGAGGTGGAAGGCTTCACCGTGCTGCTGGGCGCGAGCGGCGAAGGCAAGACGCTGCTGCTGCGCGCCATCGCGGGCCTGCTGCCGGCGCACGGCGAACCCTTCGACGGCATGCCGCCGCAACAGCGAGCGGTGGGTTACCTGCCGCAGGGGCATGCGCTGTTTCCGCACTTGAACGCGTGGCAGAACGTGGCGTTCGCGCTGCGCGGCGCGCGCCGCCGCGACGAGGCCATTGAATGGCTGGAGCGGGTGGGGCTGGCAGAACTGGCGGAGCGGCGTCCCGCACAACTCTCGGGCGGCCAGCAGCAACGCGTGGCGCTGGCGCGCGCGCTGGCACGGCGCCCGCAACTGCTGCTGCTGGACGAACCCACCTCGGCGCTCGACCCCGCCACCCGCGACGACGTGCTCGCCGAACTGATCGCCGAAGTGCATGCGGCAGGCATCCCCGCGCTCGCGGTCAGCCACGATCCCGCGCTCGCCGCCGTGGCCGACCGGCTGGTGCTGATGCACGACCGGCGCATCGTGCAGACCGGCACACCCGCGCAAGTGCATGCGCAACCGGCGAGCGGTGCCGTGGCACGACTGCTGGGTTTGCGCAACGTATTCCGTGGACGGATCGCGGGCGCCGAGGGTGCGCAACACTTGCTGTGGCCGGAGGCGGGCGTATCGCTGCCGGTGCATACGACGCTTGCCGATGGATCGAACGTGGATTGGCACATCGCACCGGAAGCCATCGTGCTGCACGGCGCAGGCACCATGCTTGCCGATGCCATCGCGGTGAGCGTGGAGTTGCGGCAGACGGGCGCGCAAGGCCGGCAACTCGGTTTGCGCTGTGGACAGGCGCGGCTGTGGGCCGCGTTGCCGTCCGATGATGCGGCTGCAGCACTCCGGGTGAGCCTGCCGCCCGCGGCGATCTACTGCTGGGCCGCCTGAAGCCCTGACCGCGTCGGCCGGAAACGGTCGGCCTCCGCGGAGTACGCGGGATATCCATTCACGTCGGTAGAGGCGACCGGATCGCAGGCGGTGATCCGCCGTTGCCGGGCGGCGTATTGCCTCGCACGAATGGTTTTCACGGCATCCATGCTGCGCTGGCGTTGATGACGTTCTGCATCGAGCACGAGCTGGCGTGCGTCCGGCATTGCCGCACCGCAATAGTGCAAGCGGGATGACATCGCGCATCCATTGGTGCATTCACCAGTCCTTTTTTCCAGCCATTTCACGTCGCGCCGCACTTCTTCGCGGCGCGGCATCGTGGCACGCATGATGCAAGGCAGCACGAAAAGGCAATCTGAATGGTCGGGGCCGCCCAGCGGCCGGCAGGGAGCGATTCGTCATCTTCGCGTGGGAGGTGGTGCATGTCGGGCAAGGCGACGCGGATCGATTTGTTCCAGTGGCACACGCCGCAGATGCGCGCGTTCCACCTGGGCTGGATGGCGTTCTTCGTGTGCTTCTTCGCGTGGTTCGCGGTGGCGCCGCTGATGCCGCTGGTCAGCGCCGAGTTCGGCCTGCGGCAGGACCAGCTCGCCAACATCTCGATCGCCGCCGTCGCCGTTACCGTGTTCGGCCGCCTGCTGGTCGGCCCGCTGTGCGACCGGTTCGGTCCACGGCGGACGTATACCGGCCTGCTGGTGCTGGGCGCGATCCCGGTGTTCGGCCTCGCGCTGGCCCAGGGCTATGCCTCGTTCCTGCTCGCGCGCTTCGCCATGGGCATGGTCGGCGCGGGCTTCGTGATCACGCAATACCACACCTCGGTGATGTTCGCGCCGAACGTGGTGGGCACCGCCAACGCCACCGCGGCGGGTTGGGGCAATGCCGGCGGCGGCGCCGCGCAGGCCGCGATGCCGCTGCTGCTGGCGGGCCTGCTGGCGCTGGGCGTGGCGCAGGGGCTGGGCTGGCGCATCGCGATGCTGCTGCCCGGCGTGCTGATGCTTGTGGTCGGCGCGCTGTACTGGAAGTACACGCAGGACTGCCCCGAGGGCGACTATCGCCGCTTGCGCGCGCAAGGCCGCGCGGTGGGCAGCGGCAAGCGCGGAGGCTGGTCGGCGTTCGCCCGGGCGGCCGGCAACTACCGCGTGTGGGTGCTGGCCGCGGCCTATGCCGGCTGCTTCGGCATCGAGCTGTTCGTGCACGGCGTCGCGGCGGCGTACTACATGGACCGCTTCGGCCTCAGCCTGGGCCGCGCAGGTCTGGCCGTGGGTTGCTTCGGCCTGCTGGCGCTGTTTGCCCGTGCCTTCGGCGGCATCGCCTCCGACCGGCTGGCGCGGCGGCGCGGCTTGCCCGCACGTGCGTACCTGCTGTGCGCGGCGATGCTCTGCGAAGGCGCCGGCCTGCTGTGGTTCTCCGGCGCGCGCAGTGCGGGCGTGGCCATCGCCGCCATGCTCGTCTTCGGCCTGTTCACGCACATGGCCTGCGGCGCGACCTACGCGCTGATGCCGTTCATCGACCGGGAGGCGCTGGGCGGCGTGGCCGGGATCGTGGGCGCCGGCGGCAACGTGGGCGCGGTGGCCGCGGGGTTCCTGCAGAAGTACACCGGCTCCGTGCAGCAGACCTTTCTGGTGCTGGGCTGTTTCGCGATCGCAGGCGCCGCATGCGTGCTGGCCGTGCGCTTCAGCCGCGAACAGGTGGCGGACGAGGACCGGCTCCACCGCGAAGCGCTTCGGCGCGATAGCGGGCCGGTGCTGGCGGTCGATTGAGTGGGCGGGAGGTCATCGCGATGGGGATGAAACTTGTCGTCGTGGGCAACGGCATGGTCGGCCACAGGTTGCTGGAGGAGCTGGTGGCGTTGCGTCCGCCGGGGCTGGAGATCACGGTGCTGTGCGAGGAGAGCCGGCCGGCCTACGACCGCGTGCACCTGTCCGAGTTCTTCGCCGGCAAGAGCGCGGACGATCTGTCGCTGGTGGCGCCGGGCTTCTTCGAACAGGCCGGCATAACCGTGCGGCTGGCGACGCGCGCGGTGGGCATCGATCGCGCCATCAAGCGCGTGACGACCAGCGACGGCGGCGTCATCGCATACGACAAGCTGGTGATCGCGACCGGCTCGGTGCCGTTCGTGCCTTCGATACCGGGCAACGACCGCGACGGTTGCCTGGTGTACCGCACCCTGGACGACCTGGATGCGTTGTCCCATTGGGGCAGGCGTTCGACCCATGGCGTGGTCGTGGGCGGTGGCCTGCTGGGCCTCGAATGCGCCAAGGCGCTGCGCGACATGGGGCTGGAGACGCACGTGGTCGAATTCGCCTCGCGCCTCATGGCGGTGCAGGTGGACGATGCCGGCGGCCAGTTGCTGCGCAAGTCCATCGAGGACCTGGGCCTCGTCGTGCACACCGGCAAGAACACGCTGGATATCGGCGACGGGGAGACGAAACGCCATCGCATGACGTTCGCGGACGGTAGCCATCTGGAGACCGACCTCATCGTGTTTTCCGCGGGCATCCGCCCCCGCGACGAACTGGCGAGCGCATGCGAACTGGGCGTGGGGCAACGCGGCGGCATCATGGTGGACAACTTCTGCCGCACGCGCGACCGCGACGTGTATGCCATCGGCGAATGTGCGCAATGGGGCGGCAAGGTCTTCGGGCTGGTGGCGCCGGGTTACGAGATGGCGCGGGTGGTCGCCAGCCACCTGAACGCGCTGCTGGTACGCAGCCAGGCTCCGGTCCTGCCCGAGTTCGTCGGGGCGGACATGTCCACCAAGCTCAAGCTGATGGGCGTGGACGTCGCCAGCATCGGCGACGCCCACGGTGCGACGCCGGGCAGCCGGACCTACCAGTTCAGCGACGGGCACAGGCAGGTCTACAAGAAACTGGTGGTTTCCCAGGACGGCAAGCGCCTGCTCGGCGGCGTGCTGGTGGGCGATGCGGCCGATTACGGCACGTGGCTGCAGATGATGCTCAACGGGCTCGAACTGCCCGAGTCGCCGGAGACCCTGATCCTGCCGGCGATCGAGGGCGCGAAACCCGGGCTGGCGGTGGATGCGCTGCCCGCGACGGCGCAGATCTGCTCCTGCAACAACGTGAGCAAGGCGCAGCTGTGCGAGGCGGTGGCGGCCGGCGCCACCTCCATCGGCGCGCTGAAGCAGGCGACGCGCGCCGGCACCACCTGTGGCGGCTGCGTGCCGCTCGCCACGCAGATCATGAAGGCGGAGATGAAGCGCCAGGGGCTCGCGGTGAACAACCACCTGTGCGAGCACTTCCCCTATTCGCGGCAGGAGCTGTACCACCTGGTGCGCGTGGAACGGATCCGCCGCTTCGACGAGTTGCTGGCCCGGCATGGCCACGGGCTGGGCTGCGACATCTGCAAGCCCGTGGCGGCGAGCATCCTCGCATCGTGCTGGAACGAATTCGTGCTGCAGAAGGAGCATGCCTCGCTGCAGGATTCCAACGACTACTTCCTCGCCAACATCCAGAAGGACGGCACGTACTCCGTCGTGCCGCGCATGCCGGGCGGCGAAGTGACGCCGGACGGCCTGATCCGCATTGGCGAGATCGCGCGCAAGTACGGCCTCTACACCAAGCTCACCGGCGGGCAGCGCGTGGACATGTTCGGCGCGCGGGTGGAGCAGTTGCCGTCGATCTGGGAAGAGCTGATCGAGGCGGGCTTCGAATCCGGCCATGCCTACGGCAAGTCGCTGCGCACGGTGAAGTCCTGCGTGGGTTCCACCTGGTGCCGCTATGGCGTGCAGGATTCGGTGGGCAAGGCGATCGACCTGGAGAACCGCTACAAGGGCCTGCGTTCGCCGCACAAGCTGAAGTTCGCGGTATCCGGCTGCACGCGCGAGTGCGCGGAGGCGCAGAGCAAGGACGTGGGGATCATCGCCACCGAAAAGGGCTGGAACCTCTACGTCTGCGGCAACGGCGGCATGAAGCCGCGGCACGCCGAACTGCTGGCCGGCGACCTCGACGGCGACACGCTGGTCCGCTGCATCGACCGCTTCCTGATGTTCTACATCCGCACCGCCGACCGCCTGCAGCGCACCAGCGTGTGGCGCGACAACCTGGAAGGCGGCATGGACTACCTGCGCGACGTCGTCGTCAACGACAGCCTCGGCATCGCGGAAGAGCTCGAAGCCGAGATGAAGCACGTCGTGGATACCTACGAGTGCGAATGGAAGCGCGCCGTGAACGATCCCCAGGTGCGCCGTCGCTTCCGCCACTTCGTCAACAGCGACGCCGGCGACGATCGCGTGGCGTTCGCGCCGGTGCGCGGGCAGCAGCGGCCGGCGACCGCGCGGGAAAAAGAGACGCGGTTCGGCCGGCTGCCGACCCCGGTGACGACGGAGTGAGCGATGAGGCGCGCAAAGAAGGCGAACTGGATATCGGTGTGCGAGCTGGACGACATCGTGCCGGATACCGGCGTGTGCGTGCTGGTGTGCGGCGAACAGGTAGCCGTGTTCCGGCTGTCCGGCGGCGGCCTGCATGCGATCGGCAACGTGGACCCGGTTTCCGGCGCCTCGGTGCTTGCGCGCGGCATCGTGGGCAACCTGGGCGGCCAGGTCGTGGTGGCATCGCCCATCCACAAGCAGCATTTCGACCTGCGCACGGGCGCCTGCCTGGAATCGCCCGGCGTGGGCGTGCGCGCCTGGCCGGTGCGCTGCGAGGGCTGCACGGTGCAGGTCAGGTACGACACCGCATGAGCAGACCGCGCCCGCGCCTGGTGGTGGTGGGAAACGGCATGGCCGGGATACGCACGGTGGAGGAACTGCTGCAGCTCGCGCCGCAGCTCTACGACATCACGGTGTTCGGCGCCGAACCTCACGGCAACTACAATCGCATCCTGCTTTCCATGCTGCTCAGCGGCGAGAAGCGGCCCGAAGAGCTGGTGCTCAACGCGCCCGCCTGGTACGCCGCGCACGGCATCGAGCTGCATGCGGGAGACCCGGTGGTGGCGGTGGATCGCAGCCGTCGCGTGGTGCGTTCGCGCCGCGGCGTACTGCGTCCGTACGACCGCCTGCTGGTGGCGACGGGATCGCGGCCGGCCACGTTGCCGGTGCCGGGCAGCGGGCTGCCGGGCGTGGTCTGCTTCCGCAACATCCACGACGTGGAACGCATGCTTGAATCGGCGGGCCGGTATCGCCGCGCGGCAGTGATCGGCGGCGGGCTGCTGGGCATCGAGGCGGCCAACGGGCTGGCGCGGCGCGGCATGCAGGTCACCCTGATCCACCGCAGCCACGTGCTGCTCAACCAGCAGCTCGACGGGGACGCGGCGAACCTGCTCGCGCGCAATCTCGAAGGCCGGGGCCTGGCGTTGCGGCTGGGGGCGGAAACATCCGCGTTCGAAGGGGCGCGCAGGGTGGAGCGGGTGCGCCTGGCCGACGGCAGCCACGTGGATGCCGACCTGGTGGTGATCGCCATCGGCGTGCAGCCGGACACCGCGCTGATGCGGGCGAGCGGCCTCTACTGCGAACGGGGCATCGTGGTGGACGACACCTTGCAGACCTACGATCCGCATGTCTACGCCGTGGGCGAATGCGTGCAGCATCGCCAGCTCACGTTCGGCCTGGTCGCGCCGGTGTGGGAGCAGGCCCGGGTCTGCGCGTCGCACCTGGCGCGGCTGGGCCACCGGCGGTACCGCACGCGGCAGTCGGACGCGCGACTGAAGGTGACCGGGATCGACCTGTACTCGGCCGGCGATTTCCTCGGCGGTTGCGGCACCGAGGACCTGGTGCTGCGCGATCCGCGCCGCGGCATCTACAAGCGCCTGGTGCTCAGCGGCAACCGGCTCGCCGGGGTGGTGCTGTACGGCGATGCCCGGGACGGCGGCTGGTACTTCGACCTGATCAACCACGGCACCGACGTGGGGCCGTGGCGCGACCGGCTGCTGTTCGGCCAGGCGTATTGCCAGCCGATGGCGGCGCAGGCATAGCCATGGCCGTCCGCGTCTCCACCACTTGTCCTTACTGCGGCGTGGGCTGCGGCGTACTGGCGGCCGTCGACGCGGCGGGTACGGTCGACATCGCCGGCGAACCCGCGCACGGCTCGAATCGCGGGCGCCTGTGCGTGAAGGGCATGGCGCTGGGCGAGACGGTGGACCTGCAGGGGCGCCTGCTGCACCCGCTGATGCGCGACGGCCGCGGCGCTTTTTCCCGCGTCCGCTGGGACGACGCCATCGACAAGGTGGCGAGCGGATTCGGCCGGGTGATCGAGCGGCACGGTCCGGACGCGGTGGCGTTCTACCTGTCGGGGCAGCTGCTCACCGAGGACTATTACGTCGTCAACAAGCTCGCCAAGGGCTACATCGGCACGGCGAACATCGACACGAATTCGCGGCTGTGCATGTCATCCGCCGTGGCGGGCCACAAGCGCGCGTTCGGCGAGGACGTGGTGCCCGGCTGCTACGAAGACCTGGACCAGGCCGAACTGGTCGTGCTGGTGGGCTCCAACACCGCGTGGTGCCACCCGGTAGCGTTCCAGCGCATCATGGCGGCGCGGGAGGCGGGTGCATGCGTGGTCGTGGTCGACCCGCGCTTCACCGCCACCTGCGAATCGGCCGATCTGCACCTTCCGGTCAAGCCGGGCACGGATGTGTGGCTGTTCAACGGCCTGCTGGCGTTCCTGTTCCGGCACGGCGCGATGGATGCCGCGTTCGTGGAGGCGCACACGCGGGGCTTGTCGCAGGCGCTGTCCGTCGCTCGACGCGAGGCGGCGGATGTCGCCGAGGTGGCGCGCATCTGCGGCGTGCGGCAGTCCGACCTGCAGGCGTTCTACGAACTGTTCGCGCGCAGCGACCGGGCGGTCACGCTGTTTTCCCAGGGCGTCAACCAGTCCTCCAGCGGCACCGACAAGGTCAACAGCATCATCAACTGCCACCTGCTCACCGGGCGCATCGGCAAGCCGGGGGCAGGCCCGTTCTCCATCACCGGCCAGCCCAATGCCATGGGCGGCCGCGAAGTGGGCGGCCTGGCGAACACGCTCGCCGCGCACATGGAACTGCACGACAGCGTGCACCGGGAGATCGTGCAGGCGTTCTGGGCGTCGCCGCGCATGGCGTCCCGGCCGGGGCTCAAGGCGGTGGAGTTGTTCGATGCCATGCTGGAAGGGCGGGTGAAGGCGCTCTGGATCATGGGCACCAATCCCGTGGTGAGCCTGCCGGACGCCGACCGCGCCAGGCGCGCGCTGGACGCGTGCGAACTGGTGGTGTGCTCCGACATCATGGAAAGCACGGATACCAATCGCCATGCGCACGTGCTGCTGCCGGCGCTGGGTTGGGGGGAGAAGGACGGCAGCGTGACCAACTCGGAGCGCCGCATCTCCCGGCAGCGCCCGTTCCTGCCCGCACCGGGGGAGGCGAGGGCGGATTGGCGCATCGCCTGCGATGTCGCCAGGCGGATGGGGTTCGCGCGCGGCTTCGAGTTCGAAACCCCGCACGGGATCTTCGCGGAGCACGCCCGGCTGACCGCGTTCGGGAACCGCGCCCCTGGCATGGATGGCGCGCCCGCGGCGCCAAGGGTGCTGGACCTTTCGGGCCTGTCCGCGCTCACGCCGCAGCAGTACGCGACGCTCGCCCCGGTGCAGTGGCCGGTGCGGGCGAACGGCGCGGGCACGCGCCGGCTGTTCGCGGACGGGCGCTTCGCGCACGCCGACGGTCGTGCCCGTTTCGTCGCCACGCCTGCGCGTACCCCGGTGAACGCGCCCGATCGCGAGTATCCGCTGGTGCTCAACACCGGACGTGTCCGCGACCACTGGCACACCATGACGCGCACGGGCAAATCGCCGCGCCTGGCGGGCCACGTCGGCGAACCCTACATCGACATGCACCCGCACGACGCCTTGCGCAGCGGCGTGCGCGAGGGCGAACTCGCGCGGGTGGGTTCGCGCTGGGGATCGATGGTGGCCCGCGTCCGCCACGGCGGCGGCATGCTCGTCGGCAACGTGTTCGTGCCCATCCACTGGAACGACCAGTTCGCCTCCGACGCGCGCGTGGGGGCGGTGGTGAACCCGGTCGTCGATCCCGTCTCGGGCGAGCCCGAGTTCAAGCACACCCCCGTGCGCGTCGAGCCGTTCCCCGTGCGCTGGTACGGTTTCGCGTTCGGGCGGCGCTTTCTTCCGACCTCGGAACTCACCTACTGGACGCTGATACGCGGCGAGCGCTTCTTCCGGTACGAGCTGGCGCACTGGGAGCGGCCCGCGGACTGCGGCACCTGGGCCAGGACCTGGCTGGGCGCCGGGGACCCCGACGCGGACTGGCTGGAGTACGAGGACAGCGGCAGCGGCGTTTATCGCGCCGTGCACGTGCGCGACGAACGCATCGAATCCTGCCTGTTCCTCTCCGCCCGGCCCGACCTGCCTTCGCGCCAGTGGCTGGCCAGCCTGTTCGCGCGCGAACATCTCGACGATGCCGACCGCGCATGCCTGCTGATCGGCGAGCCGCCGGGCGCAGGTTTCGACAGCGGACCGGTGGTGTGCTCGTGTTTCGGAGTAGGCAGGAACACGATCTGCGACGAGATCCGCAAGGGCGGCCTGGACACGCCCGCGGCAATCACCACGGCCGTGCGTGCGGGCGGCAATTGCGGTTCCTGCGTGCCCGAACTGCAGCGGCTGATCGCCGAGGCGCGCATGACCCGGGAGACATGACATGGCTCATCGATGCGATGGAGGTGGCGCATGAGGCTCTATCCGGTGTTTGCCGATATCGCGGGATTGCCCGTGCTGGTGGTGGGCGGCGGCAAGGTCGCAAGGCGCAAGGCGAAGTCGCTGCTCGATGCCGGTGCCCGCGTTTCGGTGGGCGCCGCCGCATTCGGCACCGCATGGGCATCGTGGATCGATGCGGGAAGCATCCACGTGCTGCACGGGGCGTTCGATCCCGCGTGGCTGGACGGCAAGTGGCTGGTCATCGCGGCCACCGGCGACCGCGCGCTCAACGCCCGGGTCGCCGCCTGCGCCGGGGAGCGTCGCATCCTGGCCAACGTGGTGGACGACGCCGCGCTTTCGCGCTTCCACGTCCCCGCCGTGGTGGACCGCTCGCCGCTGCTGGTCGCCATTTCCACCGCCGGCGCGGCGCCGGCCATCGCGCGGCGGATACGCGAGACGCTGGAGCGCGTGCTCGACCACGCGCTGGGTGCGCTGGTGGCCCTGGCGGACCGGCAACGCGGCCGCATCGTGCGCCGCCATGCCGACATCGCGGCGCGGCGACGCTTCTACGACTGGCTGTTCGACGGACCGGTGCTCCCGTTGCTGCGGAACGCCCGGCACGCGCAAGCCGAGCAGGCGCTGCTCGACGCCCTGGCGACCCATGGGCAGGAATCCGCCGCGGGCTCCGTGGCGCTGGTCGGCGCGGGGCCTGGGCATCCCGGCCTGCTGACCTTGCAGGCGCTGCGGGCGCTGCAGCAGGCGGACGTCATCCTGCACGACCAACTGGTGAGCGCCGAGGTGCTGGCGATGGCGCGGCGCGACGCGGAGTGCATCGACGTCGGCAAGCGCTGCGGAGGGCGGCAGATGGCGCAGGAGCGCATCCAGCGCATGATGCTGGCGCATGCGCGCGAAGGGCGCCGCGTGGTCCGCTTGAAGGGCGGCGATCCCTTCGTGTTCGGCCGCGGCGGCGAGGAACTGGCCTTCCTGCGTGCGCACGGCGTGGCCTGCGAAGTCGTTCCGGGGATCACCGCCGCCGTGGCGTGCGCCGCGTTCGCCGGCATACCGCTCACGCATCGCGACCATGCGCAGTCCGTCTGCCTGCTGACGGCGCACGGCAGGCGGGCCACCCACCCGCTGGAAGACCGCGCGCTGGGCGACTCCCGGCAAACGCTGGCCATCTACATGGGCGCCGAAAAGCTCGATGAGATGGCCGCACGGCTGATCTCCCGGGGGCGTGCCCCGGAAACCCCGTGCGCCATCGTCGAGAACGGCACGCTGCCGCAGCAGCGCGTGATCGCCGGCACGCTGGCCACGCTTCCCGGCCTGCTGCGCCTGCAGGCGGTGAACAAGCCCGCGTTGCTGATCGTGGGCGAGGTCGCCGCGTTCGCGCGCGAACATGCCTGGTTCGGCGAGCTGGTCGAGGCGGACACGGCCGGCGCAGCGCAGGATTGCGCCAGCGCGGCGGTCGCCTGAGGCAGGCCATGGACATGCCGCCATGCCTGTCCGTTCCGGAGGGAGCACAGCCATGACACCGCAGAACAAGGGCAACGGGCCACTGAGCGGGCGTCGCATCGCCGTTCCCGAGTCGCGCCAGCTGGACGTGTTCGCTTCGCTGCTGGAGTGTCGCGGGGCCACCGTGCTGCGCTGTCCGCTGGTCGACATACGCGATGCGGACGATCCCGCGCCGGTGCTGGCGTGGGTGGACGAAGTGAATGCCGGCCGCTGCGACGACCTCGTGCTGTACACGGGGGAGGGATTGCAACGCCTGCTGGGCGCCATCGAACGGCACGCGCCTGCGTTGCGGGCCGCCTTCGTCGAACGGCTGGGCAGCATGCGCGTCATGGCGCGCGGGCCCAAACCCGCGCGCGCGTTGCGCGAACTGGGGCTGCGGGCGGACAAGGTGGTGGAGCCGGCCACCACGCAGGGGCTGATCCAGCACCTGCGCACGCTGGATCTGCGCGGAAGGCGCGTGGGCGTGCAGTTGTACGGCACCGATCCCAACCCCGCGCTCATGGACTTCCTCGCGACCGCGGGCGCCTCGGTGCTTGCCGTCGCCCCCTATCGCTATGTCGATGGCACCGACGACGAAATGGTGGAACGCCTGATGGAGCGCATGAGCCGCGGCGATGTCGATGCGATCGCGTTCACCAGCCTGCAGCAGGTGGAACGACTCTTCCGCGTCGCCGACCGGCTGGGGCGACAGGATGCGTGGCGCGCCGCGCTGTCCGGGAGCCTCGTGGCCGCGGTCGGTCCCCTGGTGTCGGATGCATTGGCCAGGCACGGCGTGCAGGCCCGTGTCGTTCCGCAGGGCCGCTACTACATCAAGCCGCTGACGCAGGCGCTCATGGATGCGTTTGCGCGCTGAGTGGCACAGCCGCGCATCCGCGCGGAACCGCGGCGCTGCGCAACCGGCGGAAACGGAATCCCCCTGGAGCAGGGCCTGCGCCACTTGGTTCGCGATCGCCCCGCCGGTACTTGCGGCGCGCTTTCCTGCCGTGTTCGAAGGCGGAGCGGTTGTTGCCCATGCACATGTTGTTCGCCGATGCAGCGGACACGAACGGGTACTTCGCAACGCCAACATCGTGTTGCATGATGTCGCCCGTTGCGTTCGCCGGTGTCATCTCGGCGAACCATGAGCTGTGGCAAGCTGGCGCGAGGGAACGCCGCCCGGCCTGCATCGCGGACGCGCGCGGTTGCGGGCCGGACTGCCATCGAACAATGCGGCTTCAACGTTTTGCCGGGCCTGACGCCCGCGGCGATCCGCTGCGGGTCGGCTTTGGGCTGCGCCGCACGCGGGTTTCGCGCGGCTTCGTCCGTCGTGGACGCAACCGTTTCGCGACGGGCTGCCAAAGCTGTCGCAGGGGCTTGATCGTAGGCAAGGACAAATGTGACACGCGGTATAGGATGCCGCTCGAATTGCAACGACCGAGACCAGCCAGAGGACGAGGGACTGCGTCATGGGTGTCGCCCATCCTGTGTTGTTCGCCAGTGAACATGCATGCGCGGCGTGCCTTGCGGCATGGATGCTCCTGCTGTCGATGCGGCATCGCGACCGGCGTGCCGTGCCGCCGATCCGTGCGGCGAACCGGCCGGCCGCTACCCCACTGTCCCGGCCGTCCAGGGTGCATGATCCGGCTGCGGCGGGCCGGGCACCAGGCATGAGGCAGCCGCTGCGCGCGCTGCAGGAATCCATCCAGGGGACTTTTTCATGACGACAGCGGCCGGTTCGGGTGTGGTGCATCGAGGGCGTGCTCTCTGGCTCTCGACGATTTCGTTCACGGTCTGCTTCGCGGTATGGATGATCTTCGCGATCATCGGCATCAAGATCCAGAAGGAACTCGGCCTCAGCAACTTCGAACTGGGCCTGTTGCAGGCCACCCCGGTCCTGAGCGGCTCGTTGATCCGCCTGGTGCTGGGCGTGTGGACCGACCAGTACGGCGGACGACGGATCTTCACCCTGGTCATGCTGTCCGCGGCGGTGGCGGCGTTCTGCCTGACGCTCGCACACACCTACTCGCAGTTCCTGGTCGCCGCGTTGTTCCTCGGCGTCGCGGGCGGCTCCTTCGCGGTGGGCACGGCCTACGTGACCCGCTTCTACGAGTCGGGAAAGCAGGGCCTCGCGCTGGGCATCTTCGGCGCGGGCAACGTCGGCGCCGCGGTGACCAAGCTCAGCGCGCCGCCGCTGATCGAGTTCTACGGCTTCAGCTGGCAGCACGTGGCCTACATCTGGGCGGCCGCCATCTTCGTGATGGGCATCATCTTCTGGATGTTCTCGGAAGAGGACCCCGTGGTGCGCGAGCGGCGCGAGAAGGGCATCAAGCCGAAGAGCGCATGGCTGGAGTTCCAGCCGCTGAAGAATATCCAGGTCTGGCGCTTCTCGCTGTACTACTTCTACGTGTTCGGCGCCTTCGTCGCGCTTTCGTTGTGGCTGCCGAAATACCTGATGGCGGTGTACAACATCGACCTGTTCACCGGCGGCCAGATCGCCGCGGCGTTCTCCATCCCGGCCAGCGTCTTCCGCGCCTACGGCGGCCATCTCGCGGACCGCTACGGCGCGCGGCGCGTGATGTACTGGAGCCTGATGGTGGGGGCGGCGGCGACGTTCGTGCTGTCCTATCCGGCAATGGACATCGTGGTCAGGACCGTCAAGGGCCCGGTCACCTTCCACTACGGCATGAGCCTGCTGTTCTTCGCCGTGATGGGGTCGGTGCTCGGCTTCTTCATGGCGCTGGGCAAGGCTGCGGTCTACAAGCACATCCCGGTCTACTACCCGCACAACATGGGCGCCGTCGGCGGCCTGGTCGGCATGATCGGCGGCCTCGGCGGCGCCGTGCTGCCGCCGGTGTTCGGCCTGCTGGTGGACCTGACCGGCGTCTGGCAGACCTGCTTCATGCTGCTGTTCGCGCTGGTCATGGTGTCGCTGACCTGGATGCACGTGTCGATCCGCCGGATGGAGCGCGGCGCCACGGGCGAGGCGCTGCGGAAGCTGCCCGAATTCCCGGAAATGCAGCCGGTGCACACGCCGGACATGGTCGGCGCGATGGCGGGCAAGGTGCTCGCCGAGTGGCAGCCCGAGGACAAGAAATTCTGGGAGGGCGGCGGCCGCAAGATCGCACGGCGCAACCTCTGGATTTCCATACCCAACCTGCTGCTGGCGTTCGCGATATGGCAGGTCTGGTCGGTGGTGGTGGCGCAACTGCCCCGGGTCGGCTTCGCGTACACCACCGACCAGCTGTTCTGGCTGGCGGCGCTGCCCGGCCTCTCGGGCGGCACGCTGCGGATCTTCTATTCCTTCATGGTGCCCATCCTGGGCGGGCGCATGTGGACCACGCTCGCGACCTGGTCGCTGCTGATTCCCGCGCTGGGCATAGGCTATGCCGTGCAGAACCCGCAGACGCCCTACTGGATGATGCTGGGGCTGGCGCTGCTGTGCGGTTTCGGCGGCGGCAACTTCGCCTCGTCGATGGCGAACATCTCGTTCTTCTTCCCGCGCGCGGAGAAGGGCAATGCGCTCGCGCTCAACGCCGGCCTCGGCAACCTGGGCGTCAGCGTGGTGCAGTTCGTCGTGCCGATGGTGATCACCGCCGGCGTGCTGGGCTGGTTCGGCGGCAGTCCGACCCTGGTCGGTCCGGAGAAGACGCCGCTGTGGCTGCAGAACGCGGCCTTCATCTGGGTGCCGTTCATCGCGCTCAGCGCGTTCGCCGCCTGGTTCGGCATGAACGACATCGCCTCGGCCAAGGCGTCGTTCGCCGACCAGGCGGTGATCTTCCAGCGCAAGCACAACTGGCTGATGTGCTGGCTGTATCTCGGCACGTTCGGCTCGTTCATCGGCTACGCCGCGGGCTTCCCGCTGCTGACGAAGACGCAGTTTCCGGACGTCAACGCCATGCAGTACGTGTTCCTCGGGCCGCTGATCGGCGCGATCTCGCGCTCGGCGGCGGGCTGGCTGTCCGACAAGTGGGGCGGCGCGCGCATCACGCTGTGGGTGTTCGTGCTGATGATCGTGGGCGTGCTTGGAGTACTGTACTTCCTCAGCGTCAAGGAGCAGCCGAACGCGTTCTGGGGCTTCTTCGCCAGCTTCATGCTGCTGTTCTTCGCCACCGGCGTGGGCAATGCGTCGACATTCCAGATGATCCCGAACATCATGCGCCAGGAAATGATCCGGCTGATGCCCACCGCGGACATCGACACGCGCCTGCGCCAGGCCGAAAAGGAATCGGCGGCGATCACCGGGTTCACCTCCGCGATCGCCGCGTACGGCTTCTTCCTGATCCCGGTGCTGTACGCCACCGTGGGAGCGATATGGGCGCTGTGGCTGTTCCTGGCATTCTACGTAAGCTGCGTGGTCCTCACCTGGGCGGTCTACACGCGCAAGGGCGGCCTGCTGCACGACGTCGAACGCCACGGCCGGTTCTTCTCGCCCAGCCAGTTCATGGGGTGACCGCGATGGCGCCGATGCCGTTTTCCACCACCGGGGCGTGGCAGGCGGATTGCCGCGATTGCCGCCTCCCGCCATCCACGATCCAAGCTTGAGGTTGCCGACATGGGCCAGTTCCTGGAACGCCTGCGCTATTTCTCGCGTCCGCGCGAACCCTTTTCCGACGGCTGGGGCGAGGTGCGCGAGGAAGCGCGCCAGTGGGAAGACGGTTACCGCAACCGCTGGTCGCACGACAAGGTGGTGCGCTCCACGCACGGCGTGAACTGCACCGGCTCGTGCAGCTGGAAGATCCACGTCAAGCAGGGCGTGGTGACCTGGGAAACCCAGCAGACCGACTATCCGCGCACCCGCCCGGGCATGCCCAACCACGAACCGCGCGGCTGCTCGCGCGGCGCCTCGTATTCCTGGTACCTGTACAGCGCGAACCGGCTGAAGTACCCGATGATCCGCGGCCGCCTGCTGAAGCACTGGCGCAAGCTGCGCGAAACCATGGCGCCGGCGGAAGCATGGGCGGCGCTGATGGCCGACCCCGCGAAGAAGGACTACAAGGCTTCGCGCGGCCTGGGCGGCTTCGTGCGCGTGAAATGGGACGAGGCGCTGGACATGGTCGCCGCGGCCAACCTGCACACGGTGAAGGCGCACGGCCCGGATCGCGTGGTGGGCTTCTCGCCGATCCCGGCGATGTCGATGGTGTCCTACGCCTCGGGCGCGCGCTACCTCAGCCTGATCGGCGGCACCTTGCTGTCGTTCTACGACTGGTACTGCGACCTGCCGCCGTCCAGCCCGCAGACCTGGGGCGAGCAGACCGACGTGCCCGAATCGGCCGACTGGTACAACTCCGGCTACATCATCGCCTGGGGCTCGAACGTGCCGCAGACGCGCACGCCCGACGCGCACTTCTTCGTCGAGGCGCGCTACAACGGCACCCAGGTGGTGGCGGTGACGCCGGACTACGCCGAGGTCGCCAAGCTGTCCGACCTGTGGATGCATCCCAAGCAGGGCACCGACGCCGCGCTCGCCATGGCGATGGGCCACGTGATCCTCAAGGAGTTCTTCCTCGACCGCCAGGCCGAGTACTTCCAGGACTACTGCCGCCGCTACACCGACCTGCCGCTGCTGGTGACGCTGCGCCGCGACGGCGACCGCTGGGTTCCCGACCGCTACCTGCGCGCCAGCGATTTCGACGGCGCGCTGGGCAGCCCCGACCACGCCGACTGGAAGACCGTGGGCCTGGACCGGGACGGCAAGCCGGTGGTGCCGCAGGGCGCGATCGGCTTCCGCTGGCCGGGCAAGGACAGCCCCGACCACGGCAAGTGGAACCTGGAGCAGAAGGGCGCCGACGGCGCCGAGATCGAACTGCAGCTGAGCGAGATCGACCGCCGCGACGACATCTGCCCGGTGGCGTTCCCGTACTTCGGCGGCATGGTCAGCGAGCATTTCCCGCACAACGACCAGCAGGGCGACGTGCTGCTGCGCCACGTGCCGGTGCGCCGGCTGTCCACCAAGGGCGGCGACGTGGTGGTCGCCACCGCGTTCGACCTGCTGTGCGCGCACTACGGCCTGGACCGCGGCCTGGGCGGCGCCAGCGCGAAGGGCTACGACGACAACGTGCCCTACACCCCGGCATGGCAGGAGGCGATCACCGGCGTGCCGGCGCAGCACGCCATCGCGGTGGCGCGCGGCTTCGCCGACAACGCCGAGAAAACCAGGGGCCGCTCGATGGTGATCATCGGCGCGGGCATGAACCACTGGTACCACCAGGACATGAACTACCGCAGCATCATCAACTTCCTGATGCTGTGCGGCACGGTGGGCGTCTCCGGCGGCGGCTGGTCGCATTACGTGGGGCAGGAGAAGCTGCGCCCGCAGACCGGCTGGACCGCGCTGGCGTTCGCGCTCGACTGGGTGCGGCCGCCGCGGCAGATGGCGGGCACCACGTTCTTCTACGTGCACTCCGACCAGTGGCGCTACGAGAAGATCGACGTGAGCGAGCTGCTGTCGCCGCTGGCCGATCCGAATCGCCATGGCCGCAGCCTGATCGACTGCAACGTGCGCGCCCAGCGCATGGGCTGGATGCCGTCCGCGCCGCAGCTCAACCGCAACCCGCTGCAGATCGCGCGCGATGCCGCGGCCGCCGGCGTGGACGCGAAGGACTACGTGATCGCCGGCCTCAAGGACGGCTCGCTCAAGGTCGCCAGCGAGGACCCGGACGATCCGGCGAACTTCCCGCGCAACCTGTTCATCTGGCGCTCCAACCTGTTCGGCTCCTCCGGCAAGGGGCACGAGTATTTCCTCAAGCACTTCCTCGGCACCCGCTGCGGCCTGCAGGGCAAGGACCTGGGCGAGGAGGGCGGCGCCAAGCCCGAGGAAGTGGTGTGGCGCGAGCCCGCGCCGGAGGGCAAGCTGGACCTGGTGGTGACGCTGGACTTCCGCATGTCCACCTCCTGCCTGTACTCCGACGTGGTGCTGCCCACCGCGTCCTGGTACGAGAAGAACGACCTCAACACCTCGGACATGCACCCGTTCATCCACCCGCTGTCCGCGGCAGTGGACCCGGTGTTCGAGTCGAAGAGCGATTGGGAGATCTTCAAGGCGGTGGCAAAACGCTTCTCCGAACTGGCCGAAGGCAGGCTGGGCGTGGAGAAGGACGTGGTGCTCACGCCCATCATGCACGACACGCCCGGGGAGCTGGCGCAACCGTTCGACGCGCGCGACTGGAAGAAGGGCGAGTGCGAGCTGATCCCCGGCGTCACCGCCTCCGCCATCGCGGTGGTGGAACGCGACTATCCCGCCACGTTCGCCCGCTACACCGCGCTCGGCCCGCTGATGGACAAGCTGGGCAACGGCGGCAAGGGCATCGCCTGGGATACCGGGCACGAGGTGCAGGGCCTGGCCGCGCTGAACTACACGGTCGCCGACGGCCCGGCCAAGGGACGCCCGCGCATCGAAAGCGACATCGACGCCGCCGAGACCGTCCTGTACCTCGCCCCGGAAACGAACGGCGAAGTGGCGGTGAAGGCCTGGGCCGCGCTGTCGAAGATCACCGGCCGCGACCACACCCATCTCGCGCGTCCGCGCGAAGACGAGAAGATCCGCTACCGCGACATCCAGGCGCAGCCGCGCAAGATCATCTCCTCGCCCACCTGGTCGGGCATCGAGAGCGAGCACGTCAGCTACAACGCCTGCTGGACCAACGTCAACGAACTGATCCCCTGGCGCACGATTTCCGGGCGCCAGCAGTTCTACCAGGACCACGAGTGGATGCGCGACTTCGGCGAGGGCTTCGCGCTGTACCGGCCGCCGATCGACACCCGCACGGTGGCGCCGCTGCTGGGCAAGAAGGGCAACGGCCATGCCGAGATAACGCTCAACTTCATCACGCCGCACCAGAAGTGGGGCATCCACAGCACGTACACCGACAACCTGCTGATGCTCACGCTGTCGCGCGGCGGCCCCATCGTGTGGATCTCCGAGGTCGACGCGGCCAAGGCCGGCATCGTCGACAACGACTGGATCGAGGTCTACAACCTCAACGGTGCGCTCACCGCGCGCGCGGTGGTGAGCCAGCGCGTGAAGGAGGGCATGTGCATGATGTACCACGCGCAGGAGAAGATCGTGAACGTGCCCGGTTCGGAAGTCACCGGCATGCGCGGCGGCATCCACAACTCGGTGACGCGCACCGTGCTCAAGCCCACCCACATGGTGGGCGGCTACGCGCAGCTCAGCTGGGGCTTCAACTACTACGGCACCGTGGGCTCCAACCGCGACGAGTTCGTGATCGTGCGCAAGATGGCCAAGGTGGACTGGATGGACCGCGTGCAGCACAAGGCGCGCGAAGACGAACTCAACACCCGGCTGGCGTGAGGAAACCACGATGAAAGTTCGCGCGCAGATCGCAATGGTGCTGAACCTCGACAAGTGCATCGGCTGCCATACCTGCTCGGTCACCTGCAAGAACGTGTGGACCTCGCGCAAGGGCATGGAGTACGCGTGGTTCAACAACGTGGAGACCAAGCCCGGCATCGGCTACCCCAAGGACTGGGAGAACCAGGAGCGCTGGCGCGGCGGCTGGGTGCGCAAGCCCGGCGGCAAGCTGGTGCCGAAGCAGGGCGGCCGCTTCGCCGTGCTGGCCAAGCTGTTCGCGAACCCGGCGATGCCGGAGATCGACGACTACTACGAGCCGTTCACGTTCGACTACGAGAACCTGCAGACCGCGCCGGAACTGCCCACCGCGCCGGTGGCGCGGCCGATCTCGCTGATCTCCGGCCGCACCATGGACAAGGTGGAATGGGGCCCGAACTGGGAGGAAATCCTCGGCGGCGAGTTCAGCAAGCGCAGCGCCGACTACAACTTCGAGGCCGTGCAGAAGGACATCTACGGGCAGTTCGAAAACACCTTCATGATGTACCTGCCGAGGCTGTGCGAGCACTGCCTCAACCCCACCTGCGTGGCCTCGTGCCCGTCCGGCTCGATCTACAAGCGCGAGGAGGACGGCATCGTCCTGATCGACCAGGACAAGTGCCGCGGCTGGCGCATGTGCGTCTCCGGCTGCCCGTACAAGAAGATCTACTACAACTGGACCAGCGGCAAGGCGGAGAAGTGCACCTTCTGCTACCCGCGCATCGAGGCCGGCCTGCCCACGGTGTGCTCGGAAACCTGCGTGGGTCGCATCCGCTACCTGGGCGTGCTGCTGTACGACGCCGACCGCATCAGCGAGGCCGCCGCCACCGAGAACCCGCACGACCTCTACCAGGCCCAGCTCGACGTGTTCCTCGACCCGTACGACAAGGAGGTGCAGCGCCAGGCGCTGGCCGACGGCGTGCCGGCCGAGTGGATCCAGTCGGCCAAGCATTCGCCCGCGTACAAGATGGCGGTGGAGTGGAAGATCGCCTTCCCGCTGCATCCCGAATACCGCACCCTGCCGATGGTGTGGTACGTGCCGCCGCTGTCGCCGATCCAGGCGCACGCGAACGCCGGCGCCATCGACAGCACCGACCACGGCCTGCCCGACGTGGACTCGCTGCGCATCCCGGTGCGCTATCTCGCCAACCTGCTCACCGCCGGCAACGAGGCGCCGGTCACCGGCGCGCTGAAGCGCATGCTGGCGATGCGCGCCTGGTTCCGCGCGCAGCAGCTGGGCGAACCGCAGGACCCGGCGATGCTCGACGCGGTGGGCCTGGACCAGGCCACCGCCGAGGCGATGCACCGCTACCTGGCGATCGCGAACTACGAGGACCGCTTCGTGATCCCCACCGCGCACCGCGAGGAAGCGGAGAACGCCTACCAGCTGCGCGGCGGCTGCGGCTTCACGTTCGGCAACGGCTGCGACGGCATCGACGCGAAGGCCGGCCTGTTCGGCGGCAAGATGGGCCGGCGCAAGGTGATCCCCATCCGCATGGTGGACGACGACACCTGATGGCCACCGCACACGCCACCACCTTGCGCGCGCTGGCCGCGCTGCTGACCTACCCGGACGAGGAGCTGCGCGCCGCGCTGCCGGAGGTCGCCGCCGCGTTGCGCGACGCACGCGGTCTCGACGCCCAGCGCCGCGGCGAACTGCTCGCGCTGGCCGACGAACTGGGGCAGGGCGAACAGCTCGACGCCGAGGCGCGCTACGTCGAACTGTTCGACCGCGGCCGCTCCACCTCGCTGAACCTGTTCGAGCACGTGCACGGCGACGGCCGCGAACGCGGTTCCGCGATGCTGGAACTGCGCGAGCGCTACCAGCGGATGGGACTGCAGCAGAGCGGCCACGACCTGCCCGACCATCTGCCGGTGCTGCTCGAATACCTGAGCTGCTGCGACCCCGCCGAAACGCCGGAACTGCTGGGCGAATGCGCCCACGTGCTGCGCAAGCTGGGCAACACGCTGGCGCATCGCGGCAGCCGCTACGCCGCGGTGCCGGCCGCCTTGCTCGCGTTGGCCGGGGTGGAAGGCCTCGACCCGCACACGCCGGTGCCGCCGCCCGAAGACCTCGACAAGAGCTGGGAAGAGCGTCCCGCCTTCGAGCCGCCCATCGTCGCCGCGCCATGAACACCGATCCCGCTTCCGTCCAGGAGTGCCCGCCATGACCCTGTCCCCCGCCTGGAACCAGTTCCTGTTCGGCATCTACCCCTACATCTGCCTCACCGTGCTGTTGCTGGGCAGCCTGATCCGCTACGACCGCGAGCCGTATTCGTGGAAGAGCGACTCCTCGCAGGTGCTGCGTGCGAAGACGCTGCGCTGGGGCTCCAACCTGTTCCACTACGGCATCCTGGTGGTGGTGCTGGGCCACTTCGCCGGCTTCCTGATGCCCGAATGGGCGATCGGCTGGCTGCTCGATCCCGGCCAGCACCAGCTGCTCGCGATGGTGGGCGGCGGCCTCGCCGGCATCGTGGCGATCATTGGCCTCAGCCTGCTGATCTGGCGGCGCGTGGGCGATCCGCGCGTGCGCCGCAACAGCCGCAAGTGGGACATCGCCATCGTGGTGATGCTGTGGTTCCAGTTGCTGCTGGGCCTCTCCACGGTGCCGATGTCGGCCAGGCACATGGACGGCGCGATGTTCGAGCTGCTCAGCCACTACGTGCAGAGCATCGTCTACCTCCAGGGCGGCGGCGCCGCGCTGCTGCAGGGCGTGCCGTGGGTGTACCAGGTGCACATCCTGCTCGGCTTCAGCATCTTCCTGGTCTCGCCGTTCACCCGCATGGTGCACATCTGGAGCGGCGTGGCCGGCGTGGCCTACCTGTTCCGCCCCTACCAGCTGGTGCGCACGCGCAAGCGGGCGGTGCGTTCGTGAGCGTGCGCGTCAACGGCGTCGCCGTCGATACCGGCGACTGGCCCAGCGACGAGCTGGCCGCGGTGCACGAGTTGCTGCGCCAGCGCGCGCGGGAACTGGAACTGCTGGACGAAGGCGCGGACGAGGCCGCCAGCGGCGAGGCGATCGAGCAATTGCTGGCGCGCGAGGTGCGCGTGCCCGAGCCCACGCCGGAGGAATGCCGCCGCTGGTACGACGCGCATCCCGAACGCTACCGCAGCGGCGAGCTGGTGCATGCGCGGCACATCCTGTTCCAGGTGACGCCCGGCACGCCGGTGCCGGCGATCCGCGGCGTGGCCGAGGCGATCCTGCAGGAAGTGCGCGCGCAGCCGGAGCTGTTTGCGGCGCGTGCGCGCGAGAAATCCAATTGTCCCTCGGGTGCGCAGGAAGGCCAGCTCGGCCAGTTGCAGCGCGGCGCCACCGTGCCCGAGTTCGAGAAGGCGATCTTCGCCGGCAACGAACTGGGCGTGTTGCCGCGGCTGGTCGCCACCCGCTACGGCTTCCACATCGTGGCGGTGGACTTGCGCATCCCGGGCGAGCTGCTGCCGTACGACGCGGTGGCCGAGCGCGTGGCGAACGAGCTGCGCACCGCCGCCGAACGGCGCGCGCTGGGCCAGTACGTGCGCGTGCTCGCCGGCGACGCCGAGCTGGACGGCGTGACGCTGGAAGCCGCCACGTCCCCGCTGGTGCAGTGATCGCGGGCGCTTGCGGCATGCGCCCTTGCGACGGGCGGCGCGCAGCCGCCCCGACGGACAGGACGGTGGGCTTCCCGGGCAGCGTTCGATCACTTCCCGTGTTGCGGAGCTGCCCCGCATCCGGGGCGCGAGACGTCCGCTCGGCGCAGGGTTGGGGCGATCGTCCGGCGATGCCACGCATGCGCGTAGCGCCAGCGGCCGGCACGGGTTGGTCCGCGAGCTGGATCGCGAAGGGCGCAGACCACACGCGTGTGGGTATCGGCCCAGGGATCGTGCAGGCGAGTCGCTGGGGCACGCGTAGGATGCATGGCGCAAACCCTGTCCGTTCGATCCGTCGCCGTGCCGGCATCCCGCGGAATATCCTTTGCAGGGGCGTTGTCGCGGCCCGCAGGATGCTGCGAATCGCGGCGCATTTTTCTGCTTGCATACCGCGGCAAAGCCGCCTAGTTTCCATCCATGCGCGGTGTCGTGCGCGGGTGCACATGCACCACCACACCGTGGCATATCGGAGGCCGGGAGCGCCCCATCAAGGAGGGTAGGTCATGATCCAGATCGTTCTCATCGACGACCACGAACTCGTGCGCACGGGTTTCCGGATGATTCTGCAGCAACAGCCGGACATGGCCGTCTGCGGCGAAGCGGCAAGCGCGGAGGAGGGCATGCGCCTGATCCGCTGCCTCAAGCCCGAGATCGCGCTGGTGGACGTGCACATGCCGGGCATGAGCGGCATCGAGCTCACCGAGCGGGTGAACCGGGCGGAACTCGCCACGCGCATCGTGGTGGTCACGGTGGTCGACGACGGGCGCTTTCCCAAGCGCCTGCTCGATGCCGGCGCGTTCGGCTACCTGACCAAGGGCTGCAACGCCGAGGAACTGGTGACGGCGGTGCGCCAGGTCGCCACGGGCCGGCGCTACCTGGCGCCGGCGGTGGCGCAGCAACTGGCGCTGGCGACGCTGGACGGCAGCAGCTCGCCGTTCGATGCCTTGTCCAGCCGCGAGCTGGAAGTGGCGATGATGCTGGTGCGCGGCAAGCCGCTGACGATGATAGGCGAGCAGCTCAACCTCAGCCCCAAGACGGTGTCGACCTACAAGCAGCGGCTGATGGAGAAGCTGCACGTGGAGCACGTGCTGGGGCTGGCCCATCTGATGACGGCGCACGGCCTGATCGATGCCCCGAACCACCAGGTCGGCTCCTGAGTCCGACGCAGCGGAATCGCGCCCACAAAAAAGCCGGACCTGGGTCCGGCTTTCTTGTCCACACATGGCGCAGCGCTCAGAGCGCGGCGTCCTTGCGGTGCTCGTCGGCGGTTTCTGCGGACGCATCGGGTGCAGGCGCAGGTTCCGCTTCGGCGGCAGGTACATCTTCGACCGCGGAATGACCGAGCAGGTCGCCCTGCCGCGGCTGCACCACGACGGCGGGCGCGGGCGCTGCATGGCCGTTGACGGCTGCATGCGCCGGCTCTTCCCGGACCTCGGCGAGAGGCGCCGGGGCCACTGGCTCGGCTGCAGCTTCCCGGGTTTCCACGACATCAGCCGGGGCTGGCGAGGCGACCGCCTGATCCACCGGATCGGGGGCGGAAACATCCGTCTGGACCGGGTGCGCCGTATCCGTCGCCGCAGCGGCGGCCGGTGCGGACTTCTCCGGAATCGGCGGCAACGGGGGCAGGCTGAAGGCGGTGGCGACGGCGGCGGCCAGCGGCGCTTCGGTCAGCACCACGCGCACAGGCTCGTGGCGCTCCACCTGCACCGGCTGGGTGCGCGGTGCGGGAGCGGGGCGCGGCGCAACGGGTTCGGGCGCGGCGGCCGTTTGCACGGCAGCGGTCTCGCCAGCCTCCGCGTCGGCAACCACCGGCGTGGGGATGACGGCTGCGGTGGCCGCAACTGCGGGCCTGGCTTCCTCGCTCCCGGTTTCCGACTCGTCGCGATCCTCGTCGTCGAGTTCGCTGAGCTGACCGGCCTCCGGCGTCGCGCCGACGGCGCCGTCCTCATGGCGGCGACGACGGCGGCCACCGCGGCGGCCACGGCGGCGGCGCGAGGGATTCTCGGCATCCGCGGGTGCGGCGTCGCCGGCTTCCTCGCCGGCCGCGACCGGTGCGGCGATCAGCTTGACCTCGTCGGGCGCCGATTCAACGGCGGCGACTGCAGGCTGCGGGCTGGGCGCTTCCGGTTTCGCGACCGCGACGGCGGCTACCGCGGTGGCGGCAGCGACCTTGCGCTCGGCACGTTCCTGCTGCTGGGCGGGCTTGCCGTCGGCGGCGTTGTTGCGTGGCTGCTGCTGGCGTTCCTGCCTGGGTGCCTGGGCGTTCGCCTGCGGTTGCTGCTGGCGCGAGGCGTTCTCGCCGCCCTGCTGGCGGTTGCCGCGGTTCGACTGCTGGGCGTTCTGCGGCTGGTTCGACTTGCCCGACGCGGAGCCGTCGCGGCGCTGGCGGTTGCCGTTGCCGTTGCCGCCCTGCGCGTTGCGGTTGCGCTCGTCGCGACGCGGCTGTTGCTGCTGGCGATTGCCGCGCGCATTGCTGCTGCCGCTGCCATTGCTGCTGGCCGGGGCCGCCGCGGGCGCTGCAGCCGGAGCGGCGGCGCTGGTGCGGAACCAGCCGAACAGCCGCGAGATGATGCCGCCGCCGGGGGCAGGCGGAGCGACCGGCGCGGGCGCCGCCGGACGGCGTGCCTGCGCCGGCTGCGGAACAGGAGCCGGCGCGGGCGCCTCCTCGCGCACCGGGGCGGGCGTGGCGGGCACGATGCCGCTGACCGCGGGCTGCTCGTTGCTGCCCAGCGCCTGGCCCATCTTCGGGATCGGCGTGGCGTCGACCGCGGTGAGGCGCTCGTAGCTGGGCTTGCTGTGCTCGCCCATGTCCGCTTCCTTGATCCGCTGGATCTCGATGTGCGGCGTTTCCAGCTTGTCGTCGGCCACGATCACCACGTGCGCCTTGTGGCGCAGCTCGATCTCGACCACGCTGGCGCGCTTCTCGTTGAGCAGGAAGTTCGCCACCGTCGGCGGGGCCTGCACCAGCACCTGGCCGGTGTTGTCCTTCATCGCGTGCTCTTCTATCAGGCGCAGGGTGGACAGGCCCAACGATTCCACGCTGCGGATGTGGCCGTGGCCTTCGCAACGCGGGCAGACGATCTGGGTGGCTTCGCCGAGGCTGGGGCGCAGGCGCTGGCGCGACAGCTCCAGCAGGCCGAAGCGGCTGATGCGGCCCACCTGCACGCGGGCGCGGTCGAGCTTGAGCGCGTCCTTGAGCTTTTCCTCGACTTCGCGCTGGTGGCGCGGGCTGTCCATGTCGATGAAGTCGATCACGATCAGGCCGCCGGCGTCGCGGATGCGACACTGGCGGGCGATCTCCACCGCGGCTTCGAGGTTGGTGTTGAACGCCGTCTCCTCGATGTCCGAGCCCTTGGTGGCCTTGGCCGAGTTGATGTCGATGGCGGTGAGCGCCTCGGTCTGGTCGATCACGATCGAGCCGCCGGAGGGCAGGCGCACCTGGCGGTCGAACGCGCTCTCGATCTGGGTCTCGATCTGGTAGCGGCTGAACAGCGGGGTGTCGTCCTTGTACAGCTTGAGCTTGCGCAGCGAGGTCGGCATCACCTGCTGCATGAACTCGCGCGCGTCCTCGTACAGCGCTTCCTCGTCGATCAGGATCTCGCCGATGTCGCTGCGCAGGTAGTCGCGCAGGGCGCGGATGAACAGCTTGGATTCCTGGTAGATCAGGAACGGCGCCTTGCGCTTGCTGGCGGCGTCGGAGATCGAGCGCCACAGGGTCAGCAGGTAGTCCAGGTCCCACTGCAGCTCTTCGGCGTCGCGGCCGAGGCCGGCGGTGCGCACGATCAGGCCCACGTCGTCGGGCACGGTGACGTGCTCCAGGGCTTCCTTCAGCGCCTGCCGGTCCTCGCCCTCGATCCGGCGCGAGACGCCGCCGGCCTTCGGGTTGTTCGGCATCAGCACCATGTAGCGGCCGGCCAGCGAGATGAAGGTGGTCAGGGCGGCGCCCTTGTTGCCGCGCTCTTCCTTCTCGACCTGGACGACGACTTCCTGGCCTTCCTTCAGCAGCTCGCGGATGCCCGACTTGTGCGGGTTCAGTCCGGGGGTGAAGTACTGGTCGGCGATTTCCTTCAGCGGCAGGAAGCCGTGGCGTTCGGCGCCGTAATCGACGAAGCAGGCTTCCAGGGATTGCTCGACGCGGGTGATGCGGCCCTTGTAGATATTGGCCTTTTTCTGTTCGCGGGAGGGGATTTCGATATCGAGATCGTAGAGGTTCTGGCCATCGACGATGGCCACACGCAACTCTTCACGCTGAGTTGCGTTGATCAACATGCGCTTCATTGTAGTTTTCCTCGGCTCGCCCGCGCGTCGCGTGCCACGGTGGCGCCGTGATGGCGGCCTGCCGGGGATCGCGCCGCAGCGGGGGAGCGGCTCATGTGACGGCGCCGTTCCCGGCGCCCGGATGTTCGGTCAGCTGCGCCTGCCGCACCGTGGCCGCAAGGCTTCGGGCAAACGGCAGCCCGAACCGTTACGATGAAAGGGAGTCGCGACCGTTGCCCGGGATCGTCCTTGGGCAGGCGGCGCAATCCTCGCCGGCGTGACGGGCGGGGCCCCGGCCCGAACCGGTCTCGGTGGGCTGGGATTGACGCTCGACCAGTATCCTATTCCGACAGGTTTTTTTCAATGCAGACGGCAACTTCCCGCGACGTACCTCACGGTGTGCGTCAAGTGGCGATCGGCCCCGAGCGGGACGGCCAGCGCATCGACAACGCACTGGCGACCCTGCTCAAGGGCGTGCCGAAAAGCATGATCTATCGGCTGCTGCGCACCGGCCAGGTGCGCGTGAACGGCAAGCGGGCCAAGCCCGATACGCGGCTAAGTGACGGCGATATGCTGCGAATTCCGCCGATCCGGGTGGCAGAACGACCGGAAGGGCGGGAAGCGCCGGGCGCTTTGGTCTCGTCCCTTGCGGAGACGGTGATCTTCGAGGACAAGCACTTCCTGGTGATCGACAAGCCCTCGGGCATCGCCAGCCATGGCGGCAGCGGCGTCAGCCACGGCGCGATCGAACTGCTGCGGGCGGCGCGCCCGCACGAGTCGCTGGAACTGGTGCACCGGCTGGATCGCGACACCAGCGGCGTGCTGGTGCTGGCGAGGTCGCGGGCGGGGTTGACCGGCCTGCAGGCGGCGATCCGCGCCGGCGAGGTCACCAAGCAGTACCTGTGCCTGATGGTCGGCCACCCGTCCAAGGCGAAATTCGACGTGAACGCGCCGCTGCGCAAGTTCGCCCTGCAGGGCGGCGAGCGCATGGTGCGGGTCAGCGAGGACGGCAAGCCGGCGCTGACCTTCTTCCGCGAAATGGAGCAGTACCCCGGCGCGCGCCTGATGCAGGCCACCCTGGGCACCGGCCGTACCCACCAGATCCGCGTGCACGCCGCCCACATCGGCCATCCGCTGGCGGGCGATCCGAAATACGGCGACCGCGAGATGAACAAGCGCTTCCGCGAGATGGGGCTGCAGCGGCTGTTCCTGCACGCCGCGCATCTCAGCTTCGAGCTGGACGGGCGCCTCTACAGCTTTTCGGCGCCGTTGCCGGACGACCTCAAGGATTTCCTCGACGTGCTGGCGGTGAAGGGCAAGCACCTGCCGTACATCCAGGCGCTGAAATCCCGCGGCGATCATTCCTGATCGCGAGAATCAAACGGGCAGCCATCCATGGCTGCACTTTTCAAATCAAAGAAAGAAACGGGCGCTGACCTCCAGCGAACGCAGCAGGGCGCCCGCCAGGCTGGCTTCCACCACCAGCGCGCAGGCGGCATGCGCCGCGGCGACCGGCAGCAGGGCGCGCGAGCGCCGGAAACACCAGGCCCACCACAGTTCGGCCAGCAGGCAGAGCTGCATCAGCACGCCGTTCGGCGTGTGCATCAGCGCGAACACCAGGGCGCAGAGCAGCATGGCGAGGGCAGCCGGGAGACGACCGCCTTCCAGGCGGCGCAGCACCACGGCCAGCATCAGCCATTGCTGCAGGATCGCCCACAGCGGGTAGAGCACGACATGCCCAGGCGTGGGCGGCTTGCCGGGGTGGCCGAAAAAAATGCCAAGCAATACCGCCAATGGCAGCAGGGCGAAGGGCGGCAGCCAGTCGCGCCAGTCGCCCACCCAGCGCCAGTCGGCGGGCCGCTGCCGCCACTCGGCGTGCGCGGCGAACAGCACGGCGCCGGCAAAGCACAGCAGGCTGGGCGGCGACAGGCGCAACCCCAGGTGCAGGCCCATCACCAGCCACAGCGGACCGGCCATGCAGGCGGCAAGTTCCAGCCAGCCCCGCCGCGGCTGGGATGGCGGCCACACGGCCAAGCCGATCAGCGCCAGCAGATAGCCCGTCGCGCCGGCCCAGGGCAGCCAGGCGGGCGCGCTGGTTTCGGCCGCCGCTTCCGGCGCGACGCCATGCGGCAGGAGCAGCGCACCCGGCCGTTGCTGCCGCACCTGTTCGCGCAAGGCCAGCTGCGTTTCGGCGGAGGCCCCCGCCGGCAGCGCAATCCAGGCGGCGGGCGGCAGTGCAGGGTCGGCAAGTTGCCGCGCCGCCGTCGCCGGATCGGCCGACAGTTGCAGCGAGGGCTGCGTGGGCAGGGGCAAGGGCGTTGCGCGGTGCAGCGATACTTCGGCCAGGCGCAGCGACATGCCGGCGGGCAATTCCAGTTTCAGCCGCAGCACCTCGATCCGTTCCGGTGCGGCGCAGCCCTCGCCCTGCCATTGCAGGCGGCGCAGGTCGAGCACGGCGTGCAGCGGGCCGGCGGCGACCGGCGCATCCTGCCAGGCGAGGCAACCCGGCCGGCCCAGTCGCGGTTGCCAGGCCACGCCCAGCCGGAACGGCGCATCGGCCATGCCGTCCACCGCCAGCAGCGGCCAGTGGCCCGCGTCCAGCATGCCGGTGACCGGCAGCCCCAGCTCGAACGGCGTGCCGTCGCGGCTGCGAATGCGCAGGCCGTTGCCGTCGCGCTGCACGTCGGCAGCGCCGAACGCGCGGCCGGCGACGAGATCGTGCGGCAGGCGCAGCCGCCACCGCCACGGCGGCTGGCCGTGTTCGATCAGCGCCGCCTGATGATTGGCCACGCGCTGCAGGTGGGCCGCGGTGATGCGTGCGGCCAGCTCGTGCAGCCCGAACAGCAGCAGCGCCACCAGCAGGGCGTAGCCTGCGGCGGCCCGCCAGCGGGGCGTCGGCGGCGCGGTAAGTTGCCGCACGCTCAGCGCGCCAGCAAGGCCTCGACCTTGGCCGCGCAGATGATGTCGTTGAGCGAAAGCCCGCCCACGTCGTGGGTCGACCAGAGCAGCTGGCAATGGCCGTAGCCCGCCTCGATGTCGGGGTGGTGATCCTCGTGGTTGGCGATGTAGCCGACCGCGTTGATGAAGCCCAGCGTGCGGTGAAAATCGGGGAAACGGAAGTCCTTGACGATCGCCTGGCCATCGGCGGCAAGCGCCCAGTCGGGCAGCAATTGCAGCAGTTGGGTAATCTTGTCCGCGCCCAGTGCATGCTCCTTGCCCTTGCGCGGCTGGCAGTGCTGGCTGGCGAAATCGTGGATGTTCATGGCGGCTCCGTCACGACGCAAAGGTGGGTTGCGCAGCGTCGAAGTTGCGCGCCCAAATGTCAAAGCCCGCAACACGTACAAAACAGTACTAAAATGGTGCTGATTCGATGGACCGCGCTGGCGCGGCCGCCGCGACATCCGCCACAGGTGAAACATGATCGAGATTTCCGAACGCGCGCAGCAGCATTTTCGCCACCTGCTGGACCAGCAGGGCAGCGAGGGACTGGGCATCCGCCTGCACGTGACCGAACCGGGCACGCCGGCCGCCAATTGCGAGCTGGAGTTCTGCGAGCCGGCCGAGCTGGCCGGCAACGAATGGACGGTCGAGTGCGCGGGCTTCGATTTCCATGTCGATGGCGACAGCGCCTCGTGGCTGGATGGCGCCAGCATCGATTTCGAACCGAACGCCACCGGCGGCCTGCTGAACATCCGCGCGCCGAAGATCAAGGGCGACGTGCCCGGGCTGCAGGCCGGCGTGATCGAGCGCGTGCGCTACGTGCTGGACGCCGAGATCAACCCGCGGCTGGCCTCGCACGGCGGCCGCGTCACGCTGCTTGAAGTGGACGCCGAAGGCGTGGTGCTGCTGAAGTTCGGCGGCGGCTGCCACGGTTGCGGCATGGTCGATGTCACCCTGAAGCAGGGCGTGGAGAAAACCCTGCGCGAGCGCGTGCCCGAGGTGACTGCGGTGCGCGATGCCACCGACCACACTGGCGGCAAGCAGCCGTACTACAGCAAGCACGAAGGGAAGTCGGCGCTGGGCTGAGCCGATGCGGGTATTCGCGTTCGTCCCGATCGCGAAAATCGAACGGGCGGCGAATGATGGCCGCACTCCTTGAACGAGAAACCCGCCTCGCGGCGGGTTTCTCGTTTCCGGGAACGGACGGACTCAGTCGCCCTGGATATGGCCTTTCAGCGTGTCCAGCTTGGTCGGCAGGCCGGCGAAGTAGGTCGAGATGTCCTCGATGTCCTGGTCGGACAGCGTGGTGACCATGCCCTTCATGATGGGGTTGCTGCGCTCGCCGTTCTTGTACTCGTGCAATACCTGCTGCAGGTACTGGCTGTACTGGCCGGCGAGGCGCGGATACTGCGGGTCGATCGAGTTGCCGTCGGCGCCGTGGCAGGCGAAGCAGGCGGCCGCCTTGGTCTTGCCGTTCGCGGCATTGCCGTTGGCCAGCAGCGGAGCGGAAGCGAGCGCCAAGACGGCGCCGAGCGAAAGCAGGGCTGATGCGCGTTGCATGCGAAATCCTCTTACTTGCTTGCCGGCGCAAGGCTGGACAGGTAGGCGGCGATGTCCTTGATGTTCTGATCGGACAGGCTTTGCGCCTGCGCGGCCATCGTCGGGTAGGTGCGGCCGCCGTTCTTGTACTCGGTCAGCGCATTGATGAGGTATTGCTCGTTCTGCCCGACGATCTTCGGCACGGGATAGTCCGGGTAGGCGTTGCTGTAACCCGGCACGCCGTGGCAACCGGCGCAGGTGTAGACCAGCGTGCGCCCGGCCGCCTTGTCGCCGCCTTCGGCGTGCGCGCTGGCGGTGGCCAGCAAGGCGGCAGCGGCTGCCAGACCAAGCAATTGCAATCGAATCATCGAGATCGTTCCCCAGCTGCGGCGACAGATGCAAATCAGTACAGCAACCGGTGCAGTATAGACAGCACGTCCCGGCATGGACAACATGTCGCACCGCCGGGACCGCCGCGCAGCCCGCGATCAGACCAGGCTGCGGAAAATGTGGATGCCCGCGCTGTACTCGCCGACGATGGTGCCGAGGCTCACCAGGAAGAAGTTCAGCAAGGTGCGCGCCACGCGGTTCTTCCACCAGCCGCTCCAGTGGCCGATGTCGTCGCGCAGCATGTCGAAATCGGCCACGCTGGGCCGGCGCACCCAGGCTTCGGCCATCGCGCTGATGCCGCCGGCGGGAATGCCGGGGCGGAACGGCTTGACCGGCGCGGCGATGAAGGCGGCGAGGATGCTCAGCGGATGGCCGCCGGCGGCGAGCGCGCCCAGCGCGGCGAAGCCGCCGGTGAACAGCACCCATGCGGTGAGCGCCTGCGCGCCCAGCGCCGTGTTGCGATGGAACGCGAACGCGATCGCCACGAACACCGCCAGCACCAGGCCCGCGGCCAGCCACTTCGGCCAGCGCGCCTTCGGCGGCGTCTGCGCCAGCACGGCGGCGGTCGCCGCCGGATCGCCTTGCTGCTCGCGCAGCAGCTGGCACAGGCCCTTCAGGTGTCCCGCGCCGATCACCACCAGCACGCGGCGCGGCGTGTCGGCGGCGCTGCGCGCGGCTTCCTCGCGCAGGCGTGCCGCCATGTAGGCGTCGCGTTCGGCGATCAGGCTCTCGTACAGCGGCTTCGACTCGCTGGCGAACTCGCTGAACGCGCTTTCCAGCATGTCGCCCTGCTTGAGCTTCTCGATCTCGCTGGCTTCGATCTCCTCGCGCTCGAACACGCTGGCGAGCAGGCCGCCGAGCAGGCCGAAGCGTTGCCAGAAGCCCACGCTGCGCCAGGCGCGCTTGAGCGTGGTGCCGACCTCGCGGTCGACCAGCCACAGCGGCAGGCCGCGCGCCTCGGCGCCGTCCATCGCCGCCTTCATCTCGGCGCCGGGCTGGATGCCGGACTGTTCGGCGAGGCGCTTCTGAAACGTGGAAAGCACCAGGCTGGCGGCAACCATGCCGGCCTTGCCCTGGCGTATCACCTGGAACAAGTCCATGCGCTTGAACGCGTCCGGATCGCGCATGCCTTGCGCGCGGCTTTCGCACAGCTCCACCGCCACCGCGTCGAAGCGCTCGTGTTCCAGCAGGGCCTGCACCGCCTCCATGCTGGTGCGCGACACGTGGGCCGTGCCCAGCACCACGTACTCCACGCCATCGCGCTGCACGCGTTCGAGCGGCTGGTCCTGCAGCACGGAAGGCAAGGGCAGGGCGGGGTCGGGAACACTCATGCGCGGGCGTACTGGTTGCGGGAGGAATCCAAGCATGGGGATGCGCCCCGCACGAAGCAAGTCGGAAGGGTGGCCAAGGGCGGCTGCCCGCGTGATTCCCGCGATCAAGGATGATCGCAGAGGGTCAAGGGCAAAGGGTCAAGGATGGTCAGATGTTGCTCGTCATCCCAGCTTTCGCAGGAATGACGACAGGCAGGGAAGTAGGGCGGCCATGGACAGCCGCCCGTGCGATTCTCGCGTTCAAAGACGAACGCCCAAGTACGCTCAATCCCGGAACCGCTTGAGCAGGTCGCCGTAGGCGTCGATGCGCCGGTCGCGCAGGAACGGCCAGATGCGGCGCACGTGCTCGCTGCGCTGCATGTCGATCTCGGCGATCAGCAATTCGCGTTCGTCGGTGCCGGCCCTGGCGAGGAATTCGCCCTGCGGACCGGCGACGAAGCTGGTGCCCCAGAAGCGGATGCCGGCGCCCACGCCGGAGGGATCGGCCTCGTGGCCGGTGCGGTTGCAGGCCAGCAGCGGGAGGCCGTTCGCCACGGCGTGGCCGCGCTGCACGGTGACCCAGGCCTCGCGCTGGCGATCCTTCTCGTCCTGCACGTCGTTCGGGTCCCAGCCGATGGCGGTGGGATAGAGCAGCAGTTCCACGCCGGCCAGCGCCATCAGGCGTGCGGCTTCCGGATACCACTGGTCCCAGCACACCAGCACGCCGAGGCGGCCCACCGAGGTGTCGATCGGCTCGAAGCCGAGATCGCCCGGCGTGAAGTAGAACTTCTCGTAGAACGCCGGATCGTCGGGGATGTGCATCTTGCGGTACTTGCCCGCGATCGCCGCCGAGCGGTCGAACACCACGGCGGTGTTGTGGTACAGGCCGGCCGCGCGCTTCTCGAACAGCGAGGCCACCACCACCAGCTTCAGCTCTTCGGCCAGCTTGCCGAGGCGTGCGGTGCCGGGGCCGGGAATGCTCTCGGCCAGGTCGAACAGCTCGACCGACTCGTGCTGGCAGAAATACGGGCCGTTGTGCAGCTCCTGCAGCAGCACCAGTTCGGCACCGGCCTTCGCGGCCTCGCGCAGGCCGGCCTCGATGGCGTCGAGGTTGGCGTCGCGGCTGCCGCGGTCGGTTTCCTGCAGCAGCGCGACCTTGAGCGTCTTGCGGGTCATCGGGGAAATCCTCGTGCTACCGAACCATGCATTCTAGCGAATGCGCCTCATACCAGCCCGGCCGGCAACTGCATGGTGATGCAGTGCAGGCTGCCGTTCTGCCAGATCAGCGGGCGGCAGGGCACCTGCACCACGTCGCGGCCCGGATGCACGCTGCCGATGATGCGCGCGGCCTCGTCGTCGGCGGCGTCGCCGTAGGCGGGCACCAGCACCGCGCCGTCGATCACCAGATAGTTTGCATAGGAGGCGGCGAGGCGGCGGCCTTCGTCGATGATCGGCCGCGCCCAGGGCAGCGGATGCAACTGGTACGGGCGGCCGTCGAGGGTGCGCAGCGCGGCCAGTTCCTCGCCCATGCGGCCGAGTTCGGCGTGGTGCTTGTCGCCCGCGTCGTCGCAGGCCTGGTAGACGATGTGTTCGCCGGGCGCGAAGCGGGCGAGGGTGTCGATGTGCGCGTCGGTGTCGTCGCCTTCGAGGTAGCCGTGGTCCAGCCACAGGATGCGCCCGGCGTGCAGGCTGTCCTTCAGGATCGCGTTCATCGCCTCGCGGCTCTGCTCCGGGTGGCGCTGGTGCAGGCACTTCCATGTGGTGAGCACGGTGCCCGCGCCATCGCTCTCGATGCCGCCGCCTTCCAGCGCCCAGTCGATGCGCCGGTGTCCGGCCTTGCCGAACACGCCGGCATCGACCAGGCCCGCGATCAGTGCGTCGTCCTGTTCGGCGCCGAACTTGCCGCCCCAGCCGGTGAAGCGGAAATCGGCAAGCTGGAAACGGCCGTCGTCGGCCTTCAGCGTGACCGGGCCGGAATCGCGCAGCCAGGTGTCGTCGTAGGGCAGTTCCACGAAGCGGATGCGGTCGAAGTCGACGCCTGCGGTACGCAGCAGCGACTCGGCATGCGCACGTACCCCGGCATCGGCCACCACCACGATCAGCCGCTGGAAGCGCGTCACCGCCGCGGCCAGCGCCACGTAGGTGGTTTCCACCTCGGCCAGCCGTTCGGCCCAGTCCGTACCGGCATGCGGCCAGGCGATCAGCACCGCGGCTTGCGGTTCCCATTCGGCGGGCAGGCGCCAGCGGGGGTCGGTCATGACGGGGTTCTCGTGCGGGGCGGCGCGCGGCGCCGGGCCGCGCATTTTAAGCGAATGCGCATGACAAACGGCAGGCGCGCGTTCGGCCTGCTTGCCAGGGCTTTGGCACGAAAACGCGGCCCGCGTCGCCGCGGGCCGCGTTGCGATCCGGCGGAACTCAGTTCGCGGAGGCGGGGTGGGTGTTGTTGCCGGCCGGCGTGTTGAGCACGGAATGGACCACGTGGCTGTGCTCGAAGTAGACGATGAAGTTCGCGTACTCCCAGCGGTTGATCACCGGATGCCTCTTGCTGTCGCCGCCGCGCGGCGAGAGCTTGCGCTGCGGTGCGCCGTAGCGCTGCTCGACCTGGGCCATGCTCATGCCGCGCGCAGGCAGGTTCATGCCTTTTTCCTGCTGTACGCGGTGGATCAGCAGGTTGTCGGCCCGGGCCGTCTGCGGCGCGGCGCAGCCGACGGCGGCGAAGCCGATGGCGAATGCTGCCAGCAAGGGCAGCCCGTGGCGATGCTTGAACATGGTCCCCTCTCCGCAGCAAGGCGTGGCCGCGCCGTTGTAGCAGAACTGTTTGCGACTATCCACGGGCAGGCGCGGCGGCTGTGACGGACATGGCCGTTGCGCGCACCAGGGCGGGTTCGATCCGGGTGGCTGGGGGAGCGGCGCGCCTGGCGGTGGGCGTCCCGAAATCGCGAGGTGCCCTATCATGTGCGGCCGAGTCGCCCGATTGACGTATCCCATGATCGCGTTCCGCCATTTTGCCCTGCGCCGCGGCGCCCGCCTGCTGCTGTCCGACATCGACCTGGTGATCCAGGCCGGCTGGCGGCTGGGCGTGATCGGGCGCAACGGCTGCGGCAAGTCCAGCCTGTTCGCGGCGCTGCAGGGCCAGGTGGAGGCCGATGCCGGCGACATCGACCTGCCGGCGAAACTGCGCCTGGCCTCGGTGGCGCAGGAAACGCCCGCGCTGCCCGATCCGGCCATCGACTACGTGCTGGGCGGGGATGTCGAACTGGCCGCCGTGCTGCGCGACGAAGCCGACGCCCAGGCGCGCGGCGACAGCGAGGCGATGGCGCGCGCCCACCACCGCATCGAGGAACTGCACGGCTACGACGCCCGCGCCCGTGCCGGCCGCCTGCTGCATGGCCTGGGCTTCGCGCCGGAAACGCACGAACGCGCGGTGAAGGAATTCTCCGGCGGCTGGCGCGTGCGCCTGAACCTGGCGCGCGCGCTGATGGCGCCGTCCGAACTGCTGCTGCTGGACGAGCCCACCAACCATCTCGACCTCGACGCCGTGCTGTGGCTGGAAGAATGGCTGCGCCGCTACCAGGGCACCTTGCTGATCATCTCGCACGACCGCGAATTCCTCGACGGCGTGATCGACCACACCCTGCACCTGGTCGACGGCGGCGCGCGCCTCTACACCGGCAACTACAGCGCGTTCGAACGCCTGCGCGCCGAACAGTTGCGCCAGCAGCAGATCGCCCACGAGCGCGAGCAGGCCGAACGCGCGCACCTGCAGAGTTTCATCGACCGCTTCAAGGCCAAGGCCAGCAAGGCCAAGCAGGCGCAGTCGCGCATGAAGCGGCTGGAGAAGATGGCCGGCACCGAGGCAGTGCGCGCCGAGCGCGCGTTCCACTTCCAGTTCGCCCAGCCCGACCGCGTACCCGATTCCATGCTGCAGTTGGAAGAGATCGCCGCCGGCTACCCGGCCGGTTCGCGCGAGGAAGGCGACGACCATCTGCCTGGCCACGATGCACCCAGCCGCGAAGCCGCGATCATCCTGCGCGACGTGCGCTTCCGCCTCGAAGCCGGCGAGCGCATCGGCCTGCTCGGCCCGAACGGCGCGGGCAAGTCGACCCTGGTCAAGACCCTGGTGGGCGAACTCGCGCCGATGGGTGGCGAGCGCAAGGCGCACAAGGATCTGAAGATCGGCTACTTCGCCCAGCACACGGTGGAAAGCCTGCATGCCGGGCGCAGCCCGTTCGACCACCTGCAGGACAAGGCGCCGAACGCGGCCGCGCAGGCACTGCGCGATTTCCTCGGCACCTGGAATTTCGCCGGCGACCGCGCCTTCGAGTCGGTGGACGGTTTCTCCGGCGGCGAGCGCGCGCGCCTCGCGCTGGCGCTGATCGCCTGGGACAAGCCCAACTTGCTGCTGCTCGACGAACCCACCAACCATCTCGACCTCGACATGCGCGAGGCGCTGGCCGACGCGCTGGCCGACTTCGACGGCGCGCTGGTGCTGGTGTCGCACGACCGCCACCTGCTCGGCATGGTCTGCGACAGCTTCTGGCGCGTGGCCGATGGCGTGGTGGAGCCCTTCGACGGCGACCTCGACGACTATGCGCGCTGGCTGCGCTCGCGCGGCGCGGCGAACAAGAAAGCCGCCAAGGCCGAGGCGAAGCCGGCAACGCCGGTCGAATCGCCGGAGGAACGCCGCCGCGCCGCGGCCCAGCAGCGCGAGAACGAAAAGGCCTCGCGCCAGCGCGTGAAGAAGATCGAGACGCGCATGGCCGCCATCGATGCCGAACTGACCGCGCTGGAGGCCAGACTCGCCGATCCGGAAACCTACAACGGCTCCACGGCTGCGCTGATGAAGCTGGGCCAGCAGCAGGCCGAACTGCGCCGCGAGAAGGAAACGCTGGAAGCGGAGTGGATGAGCTTGTACGAAGTGCTGGAAGCCTGAGTGGACGCAGCGATGGACACGCATCCGGCAAGCGTGTGGCTGCCCCCGCTGGAGCACGTGGACCGCGCGCACCCGCTGCACCGCCTGCTGGCGCAGGCGGATCGCCTGGACGGCGACGCGCGCGACCGCATGGCCCGACTCGCCCACGGCTTCGGCGCGGAATCGCCCTTGCCGGCCGCGGCGCTGCTGCGCGAACGCCTCGCCGGCGATGCGGGCGACGCGACCTGGCTCAACGCCGATCCCGCCTGGGTGCAGCCGGACATGACCGGCGTGCGCCTGCTCGCCTGCGGCGCGATGCCGATGGCGCCGGGCGAGGCGGAAGCGTTCGCGCAGGTGTTGCAGCCGGCATTCGCCGAGGCCGGCCTGCAACTGGAGATTACCGCGCCCGTCCATTGGCAGTTGCGCCTGCCGCCGGGTACGGCGCTCCCGGCGTTCGCCGCGCCCGCGCAGGCGTTGGGCGAGGACTTGTACCAGCACCTGCCGCAGGGCGCGGAAGGCCGCCCGTGGCGCGTGCTGCTGAACGAGGTGCAGGTGCTGCTGCATCAGCATCCGCTGAATGCCGCGCGACAGGCGCGCGGCCTGGCGCCGGTCAACAGCGTGTGGCTGTGGGGGGCAGGGCGCTTGCCCGCACCGCTGCGCGGCCGCTTCGCCGGCGTGGTCGGCAACGATGAATTGCTGCACGCGCTGGCGGCGCGTGCCGGCATCCCGGGCCGGGCGTACGCGCCGCAGGCCGTGGCGATGGCCAAGGCCGACTGGCTGATCGACCTGCAGGAGCTGCCCGCCGGCGAATTCGCCCGCGACGCGTGGCCGGCGTTGCAGGCGTTGGCGCGAAGGCAGGCGCTGGAGCTGGTGTTCGCCGGCGGCGAGCGCTGGTCGTGGCGCCCGTGGCATCGCTGGCGTTTCTGGCGCAGGGCGCCGCGTTGAACGCGCCGGAGCTGCGCCGGCGCACGCTGCAGGGCGAACCCTCGGGCTGGGACGCTACGGTGCACCCGGTGCTGCAGCGTATCTATGCGGCGCGCGGTGCGCTGCAGCCTTCGGACGTGGAGCACCGCCTGCAGCGCATGCTGCCGCCGCAATCGCTGGGCGGACTGGAGGCGGCGACCGCGCTGCTGGCCGAGGCGATCCGCGACGACTGGAGCATCCTGGTCGCTGGCGACTACGACTGCGATGGCGCCACCGGCACCGCCGTCGCCGTGCGCGGCCTGCGCATGCTGGGCGCGAAGCGGGTGGGCTACGCCGTGCCGAACCGCTTCGTGCACGGCTACGGCCTCACGCCGGCGCTGGTCGATTCGCTGCAGCCGCGGCCGCAACTGGTCGTCACCGTGGACAATGGCGTGGCCAGCGTGGCCGGCGTGGCGCGGGCGCAGGCGCTGGGCATGCGGGTGATCGTCACCGACCACCATTTGCCCGGCGAACAGTTGCCGGCCTGCGATGCACTCGTGAACCCCAATGTGAATCCTGGGGAGTGCGGGCAGGAACGCCCGCTTTTTGACGCTTGCGTGCAGGACGCACGCATGAAAAACCTGGCCGGCGTGGGCGTGATGTTCTACCTGCTGCTGGCCTTGCGCGCGAAGTTGCGCGGGGACGGTGCGTTCGCCAAGGGCGAGCCCGATCTTTCCGTGCTGCTCGACCTGGTGGCGCTGGGCACGGTGGCCGATCTCGTGCCGCTGGATTTCAACAACCGCGTGCTGGTGGAAGCGGGCTTGCGGCGCATCCGCGGCGGCAAGGCCTGTGCGGGCATTGCCGCGCTGATCGAATGCGGCAAGCGCAGCACGGCCACGCTGTGCGCGAGCGATCTCGGTTATGCGGTGGGGCCGCGCCTGAACGCGGCGGGGCGGCTGGAGGATATGCAACTGGGCGTGGAATGCCTGCTCACCGACGATGCGGCGCAGGCGCGCCGTTACGCCATGCAGCTCGACGAGATCAACCGCGAACGCCGCGACCTGCAGGCGTCGATGGTGGCCGAAGCCGAGGCGATGACGGCCGGCCTGCGCGACATCGCCGCGGTGGGCGTGGCGCTGTACGAGGCTTCCTGGCACGCAGGCGTGGTGGGGCTGGTGGCCTCCAAGCTGAAGGAACGCCTGCATCGCCCGGTGATTTCGTTCGCACCGGCCAGCGAAGACGATACGGCGAACCTGCGCGGTTCCGGGCGTTCCATCCCCGGCTTCCACCTGCGCGATGCGCTGGCCATGATCGACGCGCGCCAGCCCGGCCTGATCGAGCGTTTCGGCGGCCACGCCATGGCGGCCGGGCTGAGCCTGCGTACGGAGGATTTCCCGCGCTTCGCCGCGGCGTTCGACGCCGCCGCCCGCGAGATGATCGCGCCGGAACGCCTGCAGGCCGCGCTCTACACCGACGGCGAACTGCCGGTGGGCAGCCTGTCGCTGGAACTGGCGCGGCAGCTGCGCGAGGCCGGCCCGTGGGGCCAGGCTTTCCCCGAGCCGGTGTTCGACAACCTGTTCGAATGCGCGCACTGGAAGCCGATGGGCGAAGGCCACTGGCGGCTCAACCTGCGCGATCCCCGCGACGGCAGCGTGCACGATGCGGTGATGTTCAATGTCGGGTCCGCTGCGCCGCCGCCGCGACTGCGCGCCGCCTACGAGCTGGTCGTCAACGACTGGCAGGGGCGGGAATCGCCGCGCCTGCTGCTGCGGCATGTCGAACCGTCGGATTAACCGACTGCCTGCTCGTCATTCCTGCGAAAGCAGGAATCCAGTGCCTTTGTGTTCCGTGGCTTACAGGCACTGGATCCCAGCCTTCGCTGGGATGACGAGCAGAATCAGACCATCCCTGACGTGCGCGGCAGCAAATTCGCGCGGCAGCAAATTAACGCCGCTTGCGCCACACTGGCAGCCCGCCCGTCACGGAGACCGCCATGCTCGAACAGATCGATGGACTGCCGCCCGGCGCGCTGGGTTTCCGCGCCCACGGGCAGGTGACCGCGGCCGATTACGAACAGTTGCTCGTGCCGGACGTGGAAGCGGTGCTGGCGCTCAATCGCAAGCTGCGCATGCTGTTCGTGGTGGAACCCGACTTCACCGGTTTCGACGCCGGCGCGATGTGGCAGGACTTCATGCTGGGCATCCGCCACATCAGCGGCTGGGACCGGGTGGCGCTGGTCACCGACGTGCCGTGGCTGCGCACCGCGACCAAGGCGACCCGATTCCTGGTGCCGGCCGACTTCCGCCTGTTCGGGCTGGCCGAGCGCGAGGCGGCGGCGCAGTGGATCGCCGAGCCCGTGGATGGCTGAACGTATGGACGGCCGAACACGCTCATGCCGAATCGTCACTTGCGCGACCGTCCGCGTTCTGCTGTAGTCGGCGCATGACCTTCACGACCGCCACGTTCCCGAACGCCACCGCGCCTGCCGCGCGGGGCTTCGTGGCGGCCGTCAACAACAATCGCGCGAACAACAACGCCAATCGTTGGCGGGCCCGCGCGTAGCTGAAAGCAACACCACCAGACACGCGATCGAGGCCCGCCCAGTGCGGGCCTCTTCGTTTGTGCGCGTATCCACCCGCGCAACTGCATTCCGGCCATCCGTGGCCACTTCCAAACCGAGCGGCACCCACAACCGTTACCGAGGAGCTTCGCCATGTGTTCGATTTTCGGAATGTTCGACCTGCAGCCGGGCGACGATCTGGCCGCCCTGCGCCGGCAGGCGCTGGAGCTGTCGCAGCGCCAGCGCCATCGCGGGCCGGACTGGAGCGGCGTGTTCGTGGATGCGGGCGTGATCCTGGTGCACGAGCGCCTGGCCATCGTCGATCCGGCCTCGGGCGCGCAGCCGCTGCGTTCGCGCGACGGCGCACTGGCGCTGGCGGTGAACGGCGAGATCTACAACCACCGCGAGCTGCGCGCAGCCAGCAGCTACGACTTCACCACCGGCTCGGACTGCGAAGTCATCAACGCCCTGTATCGCGAGCACGGCGCAGACTTCCTGCCGAAGCTCAACGGCATCTTCGCTTTCGCGCTGTGGGACGGCGCGGCGCAGCGCTACCTGATCGCACGCGATCCCATCGGCGTCTGCCCGCTGTACTGGGGCCACGACGCGCAGGGCCGCCTGTGCGTGGCCTCGGAGATGAAGGCGCTGGCCGGCGTGTGCGCGGACGTGGCTACATTCCCGCCCGGCCACGTCTACGACAGCGCCACCGGCGAACTGCGCAGCTACTACGCCAGGCCGTGGCGCGATTACGCGGCGACCCGGGGCCAGGGGCCCGCGCCGGGCGAGCTGCGCCAGGCCTTCGAGCAGGCCGTGCACCGCCAGCTGATGACCGACGTGCCTTACGGCGTGCTGCTTTCGGGCGGCCTCGATTCCTCGCTGGTCGCCGCCTGCGCCGCCAAGTTCGCCCGCGAGCGCATCGAGGACGGCGACCGCAGCGAGGCCTGGTGGCCGCGCCTGCACTCCTTCGCGATCGGCCTGGATGGTTCGCCCGACCTCGCCGCCGCGCAGATCGCCGCCGATGCGCTGGGCACGGTGCACCATGGCTTCGTCTACACCTTCTGGGAAGGCCTGGACGCCGTGCCCGAGGTGATCCGCCACCTGGAAACCTACGACGTCACCACCATCCGCGCCGCCACGCCGATGTACCTGCTCGCACGCCGCATCAAGGCGATGGGCGTGAAGATGGTGCTGTCGGGCGAAGGCTCCGACGAGATCTTCGGCGGCTACCTGTACTTCCACAAGGCGCCCTCGGCCGAAGCCTTCCACGAGGAAACCGTGCGCAAGCTCGACGCGCTGCACAGCTACGACTGCCTGCGCGCGAACAAGGCGATGATGGCCTGGGGCGTGGAAGCGCGCGTGCCCTTCCTCGACCTCGAATTCATCGACGTGGCGATGGGCATGGACGCCGCCCACAAAATGGTCGACAAGAGCGGGGCCGGCAACGGCAAGATCGAAAAGCACGTGCTGCGCGCGGCCTTCGACGGCGCCTTGCCGAAGGAAATCCTGTGGCGCCAGAAGGAGCAATTCAGCGACGGCGTGGGCTACGGCTGGATCGACGGCCTGAAGGCGCATGCCGAGCAGCAGGTGAGCGACCGCGAATTCGCCGCGGCGGCCTCGCGCTACCCGTTCAACACGCCGGCCACCAAGGAAGCGTATTTCTACCGGCGCATCTTCGAGCAGTTCTATCCGGGCGAGGCCTGCGCCGCCACCGTGCCGGGCGGCAAGTCCATCGCCTGTTCCTCGCCCGCCGCGCTGGCCTGGGACCCGGCCTTCGCAGCACTGGCCGACCCGTCGGGACGCGCGGTGCGCGGGGTGCACGCGCAGGCGCTGGCGTAACGGGGCGTGGGTGCATCGACCTTGGCGAGGGCCTCGGTTCTCGTCGAGGTCGGCATTGCCGGACAGCAGCACGGCGATGGAACGGGTGCCGGATGCGGGCCAGCAGGCAAGCCAGGCCGACGGTCGCGTAGACCACCAGGACGCTGAAGGCGATCGACCCGAAGATTTTCCTGCCGAGGTGGAGTACCCATCCCGCGGCAAGGGCGAGGGCGGGGCCGTATACCAGGGACTGGAATCGCTCGTTCGTGCGGGCAACGGCCCGGGCAGGGAAGGAGGCGGCTTCGCCCGGGCCGGCATCGGCGGTCGGACGTCGGACGAAGCCGGATTACAGGCTTTGCGACAGTCCCCTCTGTGACGTATCTGCTATTCTTCCGGCCTTTGCCGTTCGTCATCATTCCCATGATTGAAACCAATCCGATCCTCGCGCAGATCGCGGACCTCACGGCCCGCGTCGAGTCGCTTAGGGGGTATCTTTGACTACGCCACCAAGCGTGAGCGTCTCGAAGAAGTAAGCCGCGAGCTGGAAAGCCCCAACGTCTGGGACGACCCGCCGCGCGCGCAGGAACTGGGCCGCGAACGTGCGCGCCTGGATACCGTTGTCACCGGCATCGACGAACTCACCGCGGGCCTGTCCGACGCCGGGGAACTGGTGGAGATGGCCGCCGCCGACGGCGACGAGGAAACCGTCGCCTCCGTCGTGGACGACGTGGCCAGGCTGGAAGCCCGCGTGGGCAAGCTGGAATTCCAGCGCATGTTCTCCGGCAAGATGGATTCGGCGAACGCCTTCGTGGACATCCAGGCCGGCGCCGGCGGCACCGAGGCGCAGGACTGGGCCGAGATGCTGCTGCGCATGTACCTGCGCTGGGCCGAGTCGCGCGGCTGGAAGACCGAGCTGCTGGAAGCCTCCGGCGGCGAAGTGGCGGGCATCAAGTCGGCCACGTTCCGCGTGGAAGGCGACTACGCCTACGGCTGGCTGAAGACCGAGATCGGCGTGCACCGCCTGGTGCGCAAGAGCCCGTTCGACTCCGACAACCGCCGCCACACCAGCTTCACCAGCGTGTTCGTGTCGCCCGAAGTCGACGACGACATCGACATCGAGATCAACCCGGCCGACCTCAAGACCGACGTCTACCGTTCGTCCGGCGCCGGCGGCCAGCACGTCAACAAGACCGAGTCCGCGGTGCGCATCACCCACGTGCCCAGCGGCGTGGTGGTGGCCTGCCAGACCGAGCGCAGCCAGCACGCCAACCGCGACCGCGCGATGAAGATGCTGGCCGCGAAGCTGTACGAACTCGAGGTGCAGAAGCGCAACGCCGAGAAGGACGCGCTGGAAGCCACCAAGTCCGACATCGGCTGGGGCAGCCAGATCCGCAACTACGTGCTCGACCAGAGCCGCATCAAGGACCTGCGCACCGGCGTGGAGCGTTCCGACACGCAGAAGGTGCTGGACGGCGACCTCGACGAGTTCATCGAGGCCAGCCTGAAATCCGGCCTGGACGCGGGCGCCAAGCGCGTCGATGCCTGAGCAAGGTCCAAGATCACGCGAACCACTGACGAGGTAGCCAGCATGAATGCCAAGAAGATTTGCAGCATCCTGTTTGCCTGTGCCGCCCTGGCGGCGTTCGGCGCGGTCGCGCAGGAGAGCGCCGGCCAGGAGATCAAGCAGGGCGCGAAGGACGTCGGCCACGGCGTCGCCAACGGCGCCCGTGCCGTGGGTCATGCCACCAAGCATGTCGCCCACAAGATCGGCCACGGCGCCAAGGAGGCCGGCACCGGCATCGGCCACGGCGCGAAGAAGGCGGGCATAGCCGTCGGCCATGGCGCGAGGGATGCCGGTGTCGCCGTCGGCCACGGCGCGAAGGAAGGCTGGGACGCCACCAAGCACGCGACCAAGAAGGTGTTCGGCAAGGACGATTGATCGTCGCGACATTTCTGCCACCCCGTTCACCCTGAGCGTCGGTCCGCAGGACCAGAGTCGAAGGGCCAGAGTCGCCGAACGCTTCGACTCCACTTGCCGTCGCAAGCTACGCTCGACATGTACGGAAATCGCAAGCCATTCCCGGAAGCCCCTACATCCGCCGGCATGAATGCGCCGGCCACCACGGAAGCCCCATGAGCGAGACCACCGATACCCAGCCCGTCGACGAGAACAAGCTGATCGCCGAGCGCCGCGAAAAACTCACGGCACTGCGCGGGCAGGGCATCGCCTTCCCGAACGACTTCAAGGTGGACAGCTTCGTCGGCGACCTGCAGGACGAGTACGCCGACAAGGACAAGTACCCCGCCGAGGTCGTCGAGGCGGCGCAGCGCCGGGTGAAGGTGGCCGGCCGCATCGTGCTCAAGCGCGTGCAGGGCAAGGTCAGCTTCGCGCAGATCCAGGACATGACCGGCCGCATCCAACTGTTCATCCACCAGGGCACGGCGGGCGAGGCAACCTACGAGGTGTTCAAGGGCTGGGACATGGGCGACATCGTGGGCGCCGAAGGCCTGCTGATGCGCACCAAGACCGGCGAGCTGTCGGTGAAGGTGGACGCGCTGCGCCTGCTCACCAAGAGCCTGCGCCCGCTGCCCGACAAGCACCACGGCATGGCCGACGTGGAGCAGCGCTACCGCCAGCGCTACGTCGACCTGATCGTCACCCAGGAAGCGCGCGACACCTTCCAGAAGCGCTCGCGCATCATCGGCTTCATCCGCCAGTGGCTGGAAGCCGCGCCGCGCCGCTTCATGGAAGTGGAAACGCCGATGATGCACATCATACCCGGCGGTGCCACGGCCAAGCCCTTCATCACCCACCACAACGCGCTCGACCTCGACCTGTTCCTGCGCGTGGCGCCGGAGCTGTACCTGAAGCGCCTCGTGGTGGGCGGCTTCGACCGCGTCTACGAGATCAACCGCAACTTCCGCAACGAGGGCGTGTCCACCCGGCACAACCCCGAGTTCACCATGCTGGAGCTGTACCAGGCCTACGCCACCTACAACGAGATCATGGACCTCACCGAGAACGTGATCCGCGAGACGGCGAAGCAGGTGATCGGCACCACCGAACTGACCTGGGAAGGCGCAGGCATCGACGTCGGTCCGGCCTTCCGCCGCTGGACGATGGAAGACGCGGTGCTGGAGCACAACCCCGACATCAAGCGCGGGGAACTGCGCGACCGCGCCGCCATGGCCGCGCACGCGAAGCGCCTCGGCGTGCAGGTCAAGGACGGCTACGGCTGGGGCAAGCTGCTGCTGGAAATCTTCGAGAAGACGGTGGAACACACCCTGATCCAGCCCACCTTCATCACCCAGCACCCGGTGGAGGTGTCGCCGCTGGCGCGCGAGAACGACACCGACAAGGGCATCACCGACCGCTTCGAGCTGTTCGTCAACGGCAAGGAAATAGCGAACGGCTTCTCCGAGTTGAACGACCCGGAAGACCAGGCCGCGCGCTTCAAGGCCCAGGTGGAAGCCAAGGACGCCGGCGACGACGAAGCCATGCACTTCGACGCCGACTACATCCGCGCGCTGGAAGTGGGCCTGCCGCCCACCGGCGGCCTCGGCATCGGCATCGACCGCCTGGTGATGCTGCTCACCGACTCCGCCTCGATCCGCGACGTGCTGCTGTTCCCGTACATGCGGCCCGAGGCCTGAGCAAGGGGGGCGCGTTCTGGCGCCCTGGCGTCGCAAGGGGCCCGCCGTGTACTGCAAGCAGATTCGGACATGATCATGCCGTGCGTTGCCGCCCTGTTCGGGCGGCGAGTGCGCTGGCGCGCCATCGCATCGGCGTTCGTGCTGCTGTACGGCGTGCTGAAAGCGTGCATGGTCGGTGCAGTCGATCTGCCCATTGCCATTCTTGGTGTCGACGTGGGCCTGGACCGGCAGGACATTCGCGTCCTGTACCAGGATCGCGACAGGCTGGTGTGGACTGGCACGAACAAGGGTTTGTACGTCTTCGACGGTGTGGGTTTCCTGCACATGGGGAGCGCGCAGGGGTTCGACTCCTCTGCGGTCGTCGGCATGAGCCAGGATGCTTCCGGCGATCTCTGGATAGCCACGTCGGTCGGCATGCAGGTATACCACCAGGGGCGCTTTGCGACCGTCGAGCCAGACGGGCATCCACTGATTGCCGACCCCGGCCAGACGATGGCGATCAAGCCCGATCGCACCCGGCTGGTGGTCAGCGGCCATGGCCTGCGGGTCGTGGCAAGACAGGCTGGCGGAGACTGGACGGCGCAGCCGCTCTTTTCGCTCCAGCAGCGCCAGCAGGATCCGCTGCTGGAGCGGATTGGTGTCGTGGCCACGCAGGCAGACGCGGTCTGGTTCAGCTGCGGCGACGAACTCTGCCGGCTCCAGCGCGGGGCGATCCGGCATTTCGGAATCCGGGAAGGCGTGCCTGCGGATACATGGCGGGACATCCTGGTTACCCGCGACGGGAGCCTGTGAGTGCGCGGGGATCGCACGGTGCTGCACATGGCGCCCGGTGCACCGGGTTTTGTCGAGCAGCGTCTTCCCGCCGGACAAGCATGGGTTTACGGCGCCAGCGGGCTGCTGGCGCAGGATGCCCACGACGGCATCGTCGTAGGCACGACGACAGGCCTGCTACGTCTCGAAGGCAAGGATTGGAAGGTATACGGCAGCAAGCAAGGCATCGTGCCGGACAACCCCGCGCTGCCCGTATCGACCCTGCTTGCCGACAGCGACGGCAGCCTGTGGATGGGTAACTCCGGTGCGGGCGTGCTCCATTGGGCGAGAAGCGCGGCTGTCGAGAATTGGGGCGCGTGGGATGGATGGAGCCAGGCCGAGTACGCAGCCCTGCGTCGCATCGACGAGCTCACGCTCTGGGTGCCCGACGAAACCGACTCGCGATCCGGCGCTGGCGACCAGCGCAACAAGCGCTGGCCGTTGACTTCGTTGCCGCCGGGCCACGCGCACATGGCGCTGGCCGCGCCGGACGGTTCCATGTGGCACTTCCATTTCGATGGACGAATCACGCGGCGACGGCCGGGTGCCATCCGCCCGACCACGGTGGTCGTGCTCAAGGCCTACATCCGCGGCGTGCTGGCCACCAGTACGGGAAAGTTCTGGATCTATACCAAAGGCGGCATCGATGCCCTGGATCCGGAAAGCGCCGTGGTGACGCGTGCCGGCCATATCCAGCAGGGCACCAGTTGTTCCGATGCCGTCGAAGACAATGCCGGGCGCATCTGGGCGGCCTGCAGTACCGGCCTCTATCGCCACGACGGGCAGTGGGAGCAGGTCGCCTTGTACTCCGCGCATGGGTCGCGGACCGTTCCGATCACGCCTGAGCGCATTGCCATCACCCCCGATGGCCGACTGTGGATCAGCACCAAAGACGCCAGGTTGCTGGTGTCGCAGATAAGCATGGCGCACAAGCTGCTCGTGCAACCGGCCAGCGATATCCTGCGCGCCGGGACGCGGCTCGACTTCCTCCGGATCGACAAGCGCGGGTGGTTGTGGACCGGCAATGCCACCGGCGTGGGGGTATTCGACGGCACGCGCTGGACGCGTCTCTCCTCACGCGACGGGTTGTTGCTGGACGAGCAGGGCAACCTGTCTTTCCACGCGGACGACGACGGCTCCGTATGGATCGCCGCGAAGACCGGCCTGTCGCATCTCGCCCATCCCATGCGGCTGGTGGTTCCGCCCGTCTGGCGGCCCAGGGTCATTGCGGCGGATTACGGCGGCACGGATCTCTTGCCCGCTCCTGCGACCCCATTCGACCGGGACAAGGTCGTCACCCTGCATCTCGCCGTCACCGGCAACAGCACCGCCAATCCGGTACGTTATCGCTACCGGCTTGAAGGCGTCGACAAGGAGTGGCACGAGACCAGCGATCGAAGCGTGGCCTATCCGTTGGTCGATGCCGGCACCTACCGCTTCGAAGTGCAGGCGATAGACCTGAACCACCAAAATGCGTCGGCTATCGCCGCGTGGACATTCACCTTGACTGCGCCGTGGTGGCAGTCGCCGTGGGCGCCGTTGCTCGCGCTTCCCTTGCCGATCGGTGTCGCCGTGGCGTTTGCATGGCGCTGGCGCAACGCCACCCTGGTGGCCAGAAACCGCCGGCTCGAACACACGGTGGAGCGGCGTACGGCACGGCTCAGGCTGGCGTTGCATGCACGCAACGACCTGCTTGCAAGGATCAGCCACGACCTGCGCTCGCCGTTGGCCAACATCATCGAATGCGTGAACCGGTGGCGCGCCGGCGACACCCGGCGCGACTATCCACGCATCATCGAGCAGAGCATCTGGCTGCAGATCGGGCTGATCGACGATTTGCTGGAATTTGCGCAGGACGAGCACGCCAGCGCCGAACTGGACGAGGCGCCAGGCTATCTGCATGCCTTCCTTGCCGAGATCGTGGCGCAGGCCGCATTGATGGCGGAGCGCGGCGGCAACCAGTTCACCCATCGCTTCGACGACAATTTGCCGATGGTCGTCAAGGCCGATTTCCGCCGCCTGCGGCGCGTTCTCCTGAACCTGCTCGGCAACGCCGCCAAATTCACCCATGGAGGCCTGGTCGAGTTCGACGTGAAGGTGGTGCAGGGCGACGCCGAACGCGTACGCCTCGGCTTCGCCGTTCGCGACAATGGCATCGGCATTGCGGCCGACAAGCTCGAATCGCTGCTGGAACCGTTCGTGCGCGGCAGCAATGTCGAGCACCGCGAGGGCAGGGGACTGGGCCTGTCCATCGTGACGCATTGGCTGGCTCGCATGCATGCGCAGTTGCGGGCCAGCCGGCTGGGCACGGGCGGCAGCGAATTCTCCTTCGTGCTGGATTTCCACACCGCCAGCGAGGCCGAAGTGGACTCCAGCCTGCTCGGCGACGACCCGATGGAGACCGACTACGACGGCAATGGCCAGGCGATCGTGGTGGTGGACGACCAGGCGCAGAACCGCGACATGCTGTGCGACCTGCTCGACAGCTACGGCTTCGCCAGTCTCCCTGCAAGCAGTGGCGAGGAAGCCTTGCGAATCGTGGCTGCGCAGCGTCCCGCCATGGTCATCGCCGACCAATACATGGACGACATGGACGGCTGGGCGTTGCTGGCGGAGTTGCGCAAGACACGCGCCGACCTGCCGGTCATCCTTTGCTCCGCAGCACCATCGCGCCGCCCGGATGCTTTCGATCCAACGCTGGATTTCGACGCGGCGCTGCTCAAGCCCGTCAGCGTGCGGCAGTTGCTGCAGGAGATCGAAGGCAGGCTGTCGGGCCGTTGAAAGCCTCGCCGCCGCGGGGGCTTCAATCGTCCGCGTCGTCGTCGCCGACGTGCATGCTCGAGCGATAGGCCGTGGGCGTCATGCCCATGCGCTCGCGGAAGGCCGTGGTGAAGTTGCAGGCGCTGCGGAAACCGACCTGCTCGGCGATGTCCTGCATGCCCAGATGCGAATTGGCCAGCAGCTCACGACCACGGCGCAAGCGTTCCTCGCGAATCCAGTGGAACACCGTCACGCCCAGCCGCTCGCGGAAAATCGCCGACAGCCGCTTGCCATGCGTGCCGGCCTTGCCCGCAATCTCGCCGAGCTGCGGCAAGTCGGCCAGGTTCGCGAGAATGAACCCCATGGCCGCGCGCAGGGTCACCTCGTCCGGATGCAGGGAGACTGGCGATTCCGCCGGCGCGGGCGGCGCCATGTTGCGGGCGGCAAGCTTCAGGTGGATGCGTACCCGCGCCAGCACCTCCATGGGCAGGCAGGGCTTGAGGATGTAATCGACTCCCCCGTTGAGCAGGCCCTCAAGCCGCTCTTTGTCGGCGCTGGCCGAACTGAAGAAAATGACGGGGATATCCCGCGTTTGCGGGTCGGCCTTCAGGATGCGGCAAGCGGCGAAACCATCCGCTCCCGGCATGCGCACGTCGAGCAGGATGATGTCCGGCTGCAATGCCTGCGCGCGGTGGTAGCCCTGCTGGGCGTCGGTGGCCAGGTTGATGCGTATGCCTTCGGCAAGCAGCAACTCGGTGATGCCACGGATGTCTTCCGGGCGATCATCGATGATCAGCACGAACGCCTGCTTCTCTGCCATGCCACGTCTTCCCTGGGATGTCTTCACCTGTCGGCCAGGTTCGATTCTGGACTGATGGGCGTTCCGCCAAAGCCATCACGCCCTGCGGCAAAAGTGCGCACTGACGTCCGTCACTAATCTGGCGTCACAGGGCGGTTCCAGGCGCGTCATTGCACCAAACGGTAGCGATTATCGCGGTATTCCGCGCGCGTATCCGTGCGCGCGCGGGCAGTTTTTGAAGCCGTCCTTTCATTTTCCTGAACAGGACGTCTTCGCCATGAACCACATCTACCGACTTTGCTGGAACCGTACGCTGCGCGCCTGGGTGCCAGCTTCCGAACTGGCGAAGGGCAAGGGTGCCGGAACGGATCGCGGCCGTCCAGCTGCACGCCTGCCGCTGATGCTCAGCCTGCTGTCGGTGTCGCTGGGCATGAGCGGCCTCGCCTGGGCCGGCAACACGCCCACCGGCGGCCAGATCGTGAGCGGTTCGGGCCAGATCACGCAGTCCGGCAATGTCACCACCATCCGGCAGAACAGCCAGACCCTGTCGCTGAACTGGCAGAGCTTCGACGTCGGCGCCAACCAGACGGTCGAGTTTGTGCAGCCGGGCAGCAGTTCCATCGCGGTCAACCGCATCCTGGGCAACACTGCCAGCGAGATCTACGGCCATCTCGACGCAAACGGCCAGGTGTGGCTGATCAACCCCAACGGGGTGCTGTTCGGGCAGGGGTCGCAGGTGAACGTGGGCGGCATCGTCGCTTCCACGCTCGATCTCGACGACGACACCCTTGGCACGGACAAGGTGCGCTTCGCCGGCAATGGCCGTGGCAGCGTGGTCAACAAGGGCAGCATCACGGCCGCGCAGGGCGGTTACGTGGCGCTGCTGGGCAACACGGTTTCCAACCAGGGCAGCATCCGCGCGCAGCTGGGCACCGTGGCGCTGGGCGGCGGCACGGCGATGACGCTGACCTTTGCCGACAACCACCTGATGCACCTGGTGGTGGACGCCAACACCGTCCGCAGCCTCGTCGAGAACCGCCAGCTCATCGTCGCCAACGGCGGCAACGTGCTGATGACGGCGGGTGCGCGCAATTCGCTGGTCGCCAGCGCAGTCAACAACACCGGCACGGTGCAGGCGCAAACCGTGCAGGACCGCAACGGCACCATCACCCTGCTGGGCGGGATGGAGGCCGGTACGGTGAACGTGGGCGGCACGCTGGACGCCAGCGCGCCGAATGGCGGCAATGGCGGCCAGATCGAAACCTCCGCAGCGCATTTCGCGCTGGCGACGGATGCCGCTGTCACGTCGGCGTCGGCCGGCGGCAAGGGCGGCACCTGGCTGGTCGATCCGGTCGATCTCACCATCGACAGCGCGGCGGCCAACACCATTGCCACCACGCTGAACGGCGGCACCAACGTCATCCAGCAGACCACGGCCACGGGCGCCAGCGGCATCGGCAACCAGTCCACCGGCAACGGCGACATCAACGTCAATGCGGCCATCAGCTGGAACTCCGCCGCCACGCTGACGCTGGACGCCTACCACAACGTCAATCTCAACGCCGCCATCGCCAATTCGGGCAGCGGCAAGACGGTGCTCGAAGCGGGCAATGCCTTCGTCAACAACGCAGGCGCCAATGCCCTGGCGGGCCACTGGGCGATCTACAGCGTCCGCCCGACCGCCAACACGCTGGGCGGCCTCAGGCCCGGCTTCATCCAGTACAACGCCGCAGCGGGCGCGGCAGCGGCCCCCGGAGCCACCGGCAATGGCCTGTTCTACAGCGCCGCGGCAACGATCAACATCGCGGGTTTCAGAGCGGGTGCCAACGGTACCCCTGCCAAGAGCTACGACGGCACCAGCAACCTTCTGGTCAACGAGCTCAACTACACGTTGAGCGGCGGCGGCAACGGCGATGCCCTCACGGCCATCAGCGGCGGCTACGGCCAGTCGGATGCGGGCACCGGCCTCACCGTCACCGCTCCCACGACCGGTTCCGCCTACGCCATCCTCAATGGCACCACCCCTGTGTATGGCTATACCGTGGCCGGTGGGGCCAGCGCCAATACCGGCGCGATCAACCCGGCGACCCTGACCATCAGCATCGTCGGCCCGTCGGCCAGCGCCGGGGCCAACTCCCTCTCCAAGGTGTACGACGGCACCAACGCCGCCACGCTCAACTCGCTGAACTACAAGATCGATGGACTCGTGGCGGGGCAGAGCGTCACGGTGAACCAGCCCAGTCAGGTCGGTTACGGCACCGTCAGCGGCAACAGCATCATTCCCATCGTGGACGTCAACACCCTCGGTGGCACCATCGCCGCAGGCGGTGGCGGCGACGTGCCGATTTCCGCCATCTTCAGCAGCGCCAACTTCGCTGCCGGCGCCGGCACCAAGCTTTCCAACTACGACCTCACCGGGCTCACGGCCACCGGCACGGGCGCCATCACGCAGGCACCCGTGTACCTGAGCGGCGTGCTCGCCCTGAACAAGACCTACGACACCAGTACGAGCGACTTGCTGGACACCAGCAACGCCAGCATCTACGGCATCGTCAACGGCGACAACGTGGCGCTCGACGCCAGCCACGGCGTCGGCAATTTCGCCGATGCCAATGCCGGCAACGGCAAGGTCGTCACGCTCGGCGGTTTCGTGCTGACCGGCGACGCCGTCAAGGTGACGAACTACAACCTGATCGTGCCGGCGAACCTCACGGCCAACATCGCCAGGGCGCAGTTGCAGGTGTACGGCGCAACGGTGGGCAACAAGGTCTACGACGGCAAGACCGCCACCACTTCCGGCGAACTGAACCTCGGCGGCGCCACCTTCACCGGCACGCAAGGCAGCGACAGCCTCAGGCTCGACCAGGCCAACGTCGTCGGCAACTTCAGCCAGTCCGACGTGGGCAGCGGCCTTGCGGTGACGGTTGGCGGTCTTGCCGTCAGGAACATGGACGGCAGCGTCAACGACAACTACTCGGTCGGCAGCGTGCAGGGTGGTACATCCGTCGCCCCGGCCGCGCTCATCGCCAACATCGTCCCGGCAACGCTCACCATCGCATTCAACCCGGGCACCTCTCCCGACAAGATCTACGACGGCACCAACTACGCCACGTTGAAGGGCAGCGATTTCATCGTCACGGGAATGGTGGGCAGCGAGCAGGTGTCGGTGATCCAGACGCCGGCGACCTACAACGGCAGCGGGGCGCCCAACGTCGGCACCTACGATGTCACGAGCGCGCTGCAGTCGTCCGACCTCGACTTCGCCAACGGCGCCAAGGCCGGCAACTACAGCTTCAACACCATCGTCACCGGCACCGGCAGGATCACCCAGGCACCGCTGTCGCTGCTCATCGACGGCAACCCGTCCAAGGTCTACGACGGCAACAGCAGCGCCTCGCTGACCGCGGGCAATTTCATGCTGAGCGGCGTGATCCCCGGGGAAACCATCAATCTGGTCGGACCCTTCGTGGCCGGCTATTACAGCGGCTCCCCGGGTACCCCCGAGAGCAACGCCGGCACGTGGGGCGTGGCCGCAACGCTGACCAGCGGCAACTACCAGTTCACGGCAGGCAACGGCAACCCCGCCGGCTCGCTGGGCAACTATATCCTGCCGACCACGGCCCTGGGCTTCGGCACCATCACGCCCAGGGGCGTGACAGGGCAGATTGCGGCAGGAATCAATGGCGTCACCAAGGTCTACGACGGCACCACCGCGATCGCGCTCGGCCAGGGCAACATCGTGTTTGGCGGTTTCCTGAATGGCGACGGCGGCACCGTGACCGCTCCCGTCTCCGGCACCTTCGCCACCAGGAACACCGGAACGCAACCGATCAGCGCCCTGTTGAACGGCTCGAACGTCGGTTTCACCTGTGCCGGCGGCGGCACGGCTTGCCTCGGCAACTACACCTACGACGGTGTCGCGGGCCACACGCTGGCGAACGCGGACTGGTCCATCACGGCCTACGGCAGCGGGGTCATCCAGCAGAAGGAGCTGTACGTCACGCTCAGTGGCGTCACCAAGCAGTACGACGGCAACACCGCCGTGCTGCCGCTCGGCAATGGCAATTTCAACGTTTACGGTTACGCCAACAACGACGCCAGCGGCGCCAAGGACGGTGGCTGGGTCAGCGGCGAGGGGGCCGTCATCACCCCCACGGCGTCGTTCGCCTACGGTTCGCCGAACGTTGCACGCGACATCAACGGCAACGTGCTCGGCAACATCGAAGTGAAGGGCACGCTCACCTCGAACAATTACGCTCCCATCGGCAGCACGCTGCTGAGCAATTATCGACTGGTCTACGACATCGACCAGAACGTCGGTCGGATCACGCCTGCGCCGCTGTATGTCAACGGGGTGTACGCGCAGGACAAGATTTACGACGGCGGCAATGGCGCCCTGATCAACATCGGCAATGGCCAGTTGGCCGGCCTTGCCGACGTGGACAAGAACGCCAGCGCCATCACGCTGGGCATCGGCAACGCCACGGCCAGCACGGCCGATGGCATCGGCAGCAGCACGGGCGGCACCATCGTCGCCAACAGCAACGGGACCTTCACTGCCAGCGGCTCGCCGGTTGGCGGCACGTTCGCGGGCGCGAACGCCGGCAACGGCCGGGCGGTGACCACGGTCTTCAGCCTTGGCGGAAGCTCGGCGGGCAATTACACCCTTCATTTGCCTGCTCTCGTGGCCAACATCACTCCACGACCCTTGATGGTCAGCGGGCTCACGGCCAACAGCAAGACCTACGACGGCACCACAGCGGCCACGTTCACCTTCGCCACGCCCACACTCGAACAGGCCAGCGGCACCGGCTCGTCGGTCAGGGGTTTGCTGAGCCAGGATTCGGGCAGCGTCGCGCTGAACCAGTCCAGCGGCACGGGCACGTTTGCCACGTCCAGCGCGAATGCGGATCCATCTGGCAATTTCCTGTCGGCCACGGGCAGGAAGATCGCCGTCGTCGCCAGCGGCTTCACGCTGGACGGCAGCGCGGCGGGCAACTACGTACTGGCGCAACCCGTCGACCTCAGCGCCAACATCATGCAGGCGCAGATCGCGCTCTCGCTCGATGGCCCCATCCGGAAGGTGTACGACGGCACGACCTCCATCACCATTCCCACGGGCAACAACCAGTCCTCCGGCAACACGTCGGCCGGCTACCACACCTCCGGCTGGATCAACGGCGAGGGTGCCACCATCACCCAGACGCATTCGGCGTCGTACGCCTCCGCCGCTGCCACCGTGGACGGCAGCGGCAACCCCGTTGCCGGCGGCAACGGTTTCACCAATGTCACCGCCAACCTGGTGTCGTCCGACTGGCAGCCCGGCAGCGGCACGTCGTTGTCGAACTATGCGTTGCCGACCTCGGTGACAGGGAATGTCGGCGTCATCACCCCGCTGGTGCTCAACCTCAGTGCCTCGCGGGTATACGACGCCACCGCCAACATCTACGCCAGCCTCTCCGGCAATGTCACCAACAACGACGATGCCAGCGTGTTCGGCACGCTGTACGGCCTCAATGGCGACCATTTCACGGTGACGGGCCAGGGCGTCGCCTCGGGCAAGAACGTGGGCACTTACACGGGCGCGGGTTTCGGCCTTGGCACGCTGGCCTTGCAGGCCGTCGCCGGCGACGCGAGCAACTACACGCTGGTGGGCGGCATCGATACGTACACCATCACCCGGGCGCCGTTGAACATCAATGTAGGCGCAGTCGCACAGAAGGTCTACGACGGCACCACGGCCGCCGTGGTGACCGGCGCTTCGCTGACGAGAGGCAACGCGAAGGGCGATGTGCTCGGCAGCGATGTGCTCACCCTGGCCACCGACGCCGGCGGCAACATCGCCGGTACGTTCAACAACAAGAACGCCGGCTTGGGCAAAGCCGTCAGCATCCCGACGTCCGACATCGGCGGCGCCGACGCCGGCAACTACCAGCTCGTGCAGCCCGCAGGGTTGACCGGCGACATCGCCAAACGCCCGGTCGTCATCAGTGGCTTGCGCCAGTACAACGGCCTGGGCACGGTGCTCGGCAACAGCGGCGCCATCGCCTGGAACCCGGTCGCGGCCGTATCGGGGGATCCGAACTCCGGCGTGGTGAGCGGCGACACGGTCAAGGTGAACGGCGGCACCGGCGTGTTGGCGTCCGCGGATGTGGGCTCGTATCACAGCGACGGCACCGGCAGCGGCCTGTTCGATGCCGCCGGTCTGGCCTTGAGCAATGCCAATTACGCGATTGCCTCCACGGGCAACACGTTCCAGGTCACGCCAATGGTGCTTGCCCTGACCGGTACGCGCGTGTACGACGGCACGGCCAATGCCGATGCGGACCTGATCACCAAGGTCAACGGTTCCAGCACGACCAGTTGCGGTACCGATTGCGTGACGCTGACCGGCGCCAATGGCGAAACGCTGAATCTCGCTGGCACCGGCACGGGCGCGTTGACTTCCGCCAACGTGGCCGGCACGAGCAGCAACCCGGCGCAGGTGGCGTTCGCCACCGGCGGTGGCGGCATTGCCGGTCTTGCGCTGGCGGGCAACGGCACGGCCAAGACCAGCAACTACACGCTGGCTGGCGGCATCACCATCACGCCCTACGTGCTCAGCTTCACCGGCAGTCGCAGCTATGACGGCAGCAGGAATGTCAATGCGGCCGATCTCGTCGACGTGGTTTCGGGCACCAGCACCTTCAACGGCGTCGGCACCGACAGGTTCACGCTGAGCGGCAGCGGTTTGCTGAGCAGCGCCAACGCCGGCAGCTACGGCGGAGCCGCCAGCGGCGTCGTCGGTACGCCATCGGGCAGCACGCAGATCGGCGTTGGCGGACTGGCGCTGGTTTCCATCAGCGGCAACACCAACAACTACACCTTGACGGGTGGCAGCGACACCTACGGCATCAACAAGGCAGTCATCAACCTGGCCGGCGTGCGCCAGTACGACGGCACCGCATCGGTGAACGGAAACGGCGGTATCGCCCTCGTCAACGGCGTGCCCGCTGCCTGTGCTGCCGGCAACGAGTGCTGGGGGGTCTCGACCGGCAATGTGTACTCCGGCGATCTGGGCAACCTGACCGTGACCGGCAACGGCTCCACGCTGACAAGTGCGAACGTCGGCACCTACAGTGACAATGGCGGCGGCTTCAACAGCAGCCTGGTCCTCGGGGGCACCGCCGCCGGCAACTACACGCTGGCCGCCACGGGCAACCAGTTCATCATCATTCCGCACGTGATAAGCCTCGCCGGCACACGCGTGTACGACGCGAAAACCGATGCGGACGCCGGGCTGTTCGGCAACATGAACGGCACGATCAATGGCGTGCACGGCGAAGTGCTGAGCCTTACCGGCTCGGGCGTGGTATCGAACAAGAATGTGAACGGCGTCGTGCCGTACAGCGGCACGGGCGTCGGCGGCAATCCGACCAACGGCCAGGGTTTCAACCTCGGTACGCTGGCACTGGGCAACAATACGGGCGCCGCCAGCAACTACACGCTGCTGGGCGGAAGCGATTCGCTGGTCATCACCAAGGCCACGCTGACCGTCACCGGCAGCACAGTGGCAGACAAGATCTACAACGGCCGGGCGAACGATGCCGTGCTGAGCGGCTCGACACTGGTCGGTTTGCTGAGCAATGGCAGCGGCACGCTGGACAACGTGACGCTGAACAACGGCACGACCGGCACCTACGCCTCGGCCAATGCGGGCACGCAGAACGTCAGCACCAGCATGAGCATCAGCGGGGTGGACAAGGACAACTACATCCTCGTGCAGCCCGTTGGCCTTGCGGGCCTGATCAACAAGGCGGCGCTGATGGTGACCGCGAACGATGCCGGCAAGACCTACGACGGACTGGCCTATGCCGGCGGCAACGGCGTGGCCTACCAGGGCTTCGTCAACGGCGAAACCGCGAGTGTCCTGGGCGGCAGCCTTGTCTATGGCGGCAGCTCGCAGGGCGCGATCAATGCCGGCAACTACGACATCGCGGCGAGCGGCCTGAGCAGCGGCAACTACACCATCAGCTATGTCGACGGTGCGCTCGCTGTCGGCAAGGCGGCGCTGACGGTGACCGCGAACGATGCCGGCAAGACCTACGACGGACTGGCCTATGCCGGCGGCAACGGCGTGTCCTACCAGGGCTTCGTCAACGGCGAAACGTCCAGCGTCCTGGGCGGCAGCCTTGTCTATGGCGGCAGCTCGCAGGGTGCGATCAACGCCGGCAACTACGGCATCGCGGCGAGCGGCCTGAGCAGCGGCAACTACACCATCAGCTATGTCGACGGTGCGCTCGATGTCGGCAAGGCGGCGCTGACGGTGACCGCGAACGATGCCGGCAAGACCTACGACGGTCAGGCCTATGCCGGCGGCAACGGCGTGTCCTACCAGGGCTTCGTCAACGGCGAAACGTCCAACGTCCTGGGCGGCAGCCTTGTCTATGGCGGTAGCTCGCAGGGCGCGATCAACGCCGGCAACTACGGCATCGCGGCAAGCGGCCTGAGCAGCGGCAACTACGCCATCAGCTATGTCGATGGTGCGCTTGCTGTCGGCAAGGCGGCGCTGACAGTGACCGCGAACGATGCCGGCAAGACCTACGACGGCCAGGCCTATGCCGGCGGCAACGGCGTGGCCTACCAGGGCTTCGTCAACGGCGAAACGGCGAGTGCCCTGGGCGGCAGCCTTGTCTACGGCGGCACCTCTCAGGGCGCGATCAACGCAGGCAACTACGGCATCACGGCAAGCGGCCTGAGCAGCGGCAACTACACCATCAGCTATGTCGACGGTGCGCTCGCCGTCGGCAAGGCAGCGCTGACGGTGACCGCGAACGATGCCGGCAAGACCTACGACGGCCAGGCCTATGCCGGCGGCAACGGCGTGGCCTACCAGGGCTTCGTCAACGGCGAAACGGCGAGCGTCCTGGGCGGCAGCCTTGTCTACGGCGGCACCTCTCAGGGCGCGATCAACGCCGGCAGCTACGGCATCGCGGCGAGCGGCCTGAGCAGCGGCAACTACGCCATCAGCTATGTCGACGGTGCGCTCGATGTCGGCAAGGCGGCGCTGACGGTGACCGCGAACGATGCCGGCAAGACCTACGACGGCCAGGCCTATGCCGGCGGCAACGGCGTGGCCTACCAGGGCTTCGTCAACGGCGAAACCGCGAGCGTCCTTGGCGGCAGCCTTGTCTACGGCGGCAGCTCGCAGGGTGCGATCAACGCCGGCAGCTACGGCATCGCGGCGAGCGGTCTGAGCAGCGGCAACTACACCATCAGCTATGTCGACGGTGCGCTCGATGTCGGCAAGGCGGCACTGACGGTGACCGCGAACGATGCCGGCAAGACCTACGACGGACTGGCCTATGCCGGCGGCAACGGCGTGGCCTACCAGGGCTTCGTCAACGGCGAAACGGCGAGTGTCCTTGGCGGCAGCCTTGTCTACGGCGGCACCTCTCAGGGCGCGATCAATGCCGGCAACTACGGCATCGCGGCGAGCGGCCTGAGCAGCGGCAACTACACCATCAGCTATGTCGACGGTGCGCTTGCTGTCGGCAAGGCGGCGCTGACGGTGACCGCGAACGATGCCGGCAAGACCTACGACGGTCAGGCCTATGCCGGCGGCAACGGCGTGGCCTACCAGGGCTTCGTCAACGGCGAAACGGCGAGTGTCCTTGGCGGCAGCCTTGTCTACGGCGGCACCTCTCAGGGCGCGATCAATGCCGGCAACTACGGCATCGCGGCGAGCGGCCTGAGCAGCGGCAACTACACCATCAGCTATGTCGACGGTGCGCTTGCTGTCGGCAAGGCGGCGCTGACGGTGACCGCGAACGATGCCGGCAAGACCTACGACGGTCAGGCCTATGCCGGCGGCAACGGCGTGGCCTACCAGGGCTTCGTCAACGGCGAAACGGCGAGTGTCCTTGGCGGCAGCCTTGTCTACGGCGGCACCTCTCAGGGCGCGATCAATGCCGGCAACTACGGCATCGCTGCGAGCGGCCTGAGCAGCGGCAACTACACCATCAGCTATGTCGACGGTGCGCTCGATGTCGGCAAGGCGGCACTGACGGTGACCGCGAACGATGCCGGCAAGACCTACGACGGTCAGGCCTATGCCGGCGGCAACGGCGTGGCCTACCAGGGCTTCGTCAACGGCGAAACGTCCAACGTCCTGGGCGGCAGCCTTGTCTATGGCGGCAGCTCGCAGGGTGCGATCAACGCCGGCAACTACGGCATCGCGGCGAGCGGCCTGAGCAGCGGCAACTACACCATCAGCTATGTCGACGGTGCGCTCGATGTCGGCAAGGCGGCGCTGACGGTGACCGCGAACGATGCCGGCAAGACCTACGATGGCCAGGCCTATGCCGGCGGCAACGGCGTGTCCTACCAGGGCTTCGTCAACGGCGAAACGTCCAGCGTCCTGGGCGGCAGCCTTGTCTATGGCGGCAGCTCGCAGGGTGCGATCAACGCCGGCAACTACGGCATCGCGGCGAGCGGCCTGAGCAGCGGCAACTACACCATCAGCTATGTCGACGGTGCGCTCGATGTCGGCAAGGCGGCGCTGACGGTGACCGCGAACGATGCCGGCAAGACCTACGACGGTCAGGCCTATGCCGGCGGCAACGGCGTGTCCTACCAGGGCTTCGTCAACGGCGAAACGTCCAACGTCCTGGGCGGCAGCCTTGTCTATGGCGGTAGCTCGCAGGGCGCGATCAACGCCGGCAACTACGGCATCGCGGCAAGCGGCCTGAGCAGCGGCAACTACACCATCAGCTATGTCGATGGCGCGCTCGCTGTCGGCAAGGCCATCCTCGATCTCACTGGCACGCGCACATATGACGCGACCAGGGATGTCGACGCCAGCCTGTTTGGCAACAACGGTGTCCTTGCGACGGGCGTGAACGGCGAGACGGTGGTGCTCAGTGGCACGGGGCGGCTGGCGAGCAAGAACGTGGGCAACTATACCGGTGCCGACTTCGGCTTGGGCTCGCTGACGCTGTCTGATGGCAGCAACGGCGGCCTGGCCGGCAACTACACGCTGGTGGGCGGCACCGACACGCTGGCGATCACGCCGAAGGCGATCGCGGTCGCGGCGACGGCAGCCAGCAAGATCTACGACGGCAGCACTGCGGCGACGCTGATCTCGCTGGCAAGCAGCGGTGTCATCGGCAACGACGCGGTGGACTTTGCCGGCACGGGTGCGGCCTTTGCCGATCCCAACGCAGGCGCCGGCAAGACGGTGACCGTGAGCGGCATCACGGCGGGCGGCGCGGACGCGCTCAACTACACGGTCAATGCCACGGCAACGACCACGGCGGATATCGCCAAGGCCGTTCTGAGCCTGAGCGGCACGCGCGTGTACGACGGCACGGCCAACGCGGCCGCCAGCGACCTCACGACCATTCACGGCCTGGTGGGCAACGAGACGATCGTGCTGGGCGGCACGGGGCAAGTGGGCGACAAGAACGTCGGCACGAGCAAGGCGCTCACGGACTTGAATGGCCTGACGCTGGCCGATGGCAGCAATGGCGGCCTGGCCGGCAACTACACGCTGGCGGGTGGCACCGACACGCTGACGATCACGCCGGCCGCATTGACCGTCGTCGGCACCACGGTGGCCACCAAGACCTACGACGGCAATACCGTGGCCAGCCTCGACGGTTCGCAACTTGCCGGGGTGCTGGGCCAGGACGCCGTGACGCTGGGCGCTGCCGCCACGGGCACGTTTGCCTCCCCGGATGCGGCTGTCGGCATCGGCGTCAGTACCGGCATGACGATTGGTGGCGCCGATGCCGGCAACTACGTGCTGGTACAGCCTTCGGGCATCGCGGGCACCATCGTTCCGGTGGTGCTCGACCTCCGCGGCACGCGCGTGTACGACGCCACGGCAAACGCGAACGCCGCCCTGTTCGGCACCAATGGCGTGCTTGCCGGCATCAACGGCGAGTCGCTGGTGCTGAAGGGCACGGGGCAGTTGGCCAGCAAGGACGTCGGCACCTATGCCGGTGCGCGGTTCGGGCTGGGCACGTTGACGCTTGCCGATGGCGGCAACGGCGGCCTGGCGCGGAACTACACCCTGGCAGGCGGCTCCGACACGCTCGCGGTCACGCCTCTGGCCATCGTGGTCGACGCCACCGGCGCCGACAAGATGTACGACGCCACCACGATCGCCGAGGTGACGCTGGGTAGCGATGGCGCACGGCCGGGCGACCAGTTGGGCTTCGGTTACGGGGCGGCGCACTTCGCCCGGCCCGACGTTGCCCATGCCACGACGGTGACGGTGACGGGGCTGGTACTGACCGGTGCCGATGCGGGCAATTACGTCATTGCCAATCCCGGCGCCGTGGCCTACACCGCGGCCGATATCACCGGCGCACGCCCGTCGGCCTTCGGCATCGCCGACGGCACGCTGGCGCAGTTGGGCAGCGTGCTGGGTCCGGTCGAACTCGCCACCCCTTACGGCGTTGCCCAGCAGGATCAGGTGGGCCCGTATACCGGCAACAAGAAACGCCTGCATCGCCCGGTGGAACGCAACGTGTCGCGCAGCGACTTCGCCTCAGGCCTGGCGCTCAAGGTGATCGATGGCGGCGTTCGCGCGTCCGTGATGGCCCTGCCATGAATGCGCCGAGCCGTCTGCCTCGCACGATCCGCCTCCCTCTCGTCAACCGTCTTCAAGTGAAATTCATGCAGATCAAGTCTTGTCCCGTACCGCGCCGCGGCGCTTTGGCCGTCATGATGTCGCTGGCGCTGTCCGGCGTGGCGCAAGCCCAGTCGGTCCCCCCCGGCGTGCCAATGCAGATCCCCAACAGCGGCATGTTGTTGCAGCAGGTGCCGCAACAGCCGTCGACGGTGCCGTCGTCCGACCTCGACCTGCGCATGCGGCGTCCGGAAAAGCCGCCGGCAGCCGATTCGCGCGCCTTCATGGTCAGGAGCATCCAGATCGTCGGCAATACCTTGTTGCCCGAGGCGCGGCTGCGCTCGCTGGCGGCGGGTTACGAGGGCAAGCAGATCACGCTGGGCGCCCTCGAAAATCTTGCCGACAGCATCAGCACGGCTTACCTGCAGGCCGGCTATCCGCTGGTGCGCGTTTATGTGCCGGCACAGACCATGGTCGACGGCGTGGTGAAGCTCGCGGTGGTCGAAGCCCGTTACGGCAAGGTGGTGCTGGACAACCAAAGCGCCGTGAAGGATGGCCCGCTGAAGGCCGCGCTGGCGCCGCTGCAGCCGGGCCAGCCGGTATCGAACCACATCCTGGAACGCAGCCTGCTGCTGCTCTCCGACATCCCCGGCGCACAGGCCAGCTCCGCGATACAACCGGGCGACGAGCAGGGCACATCCGACCTGCTGGTCGGCGTGACCACGGCACAGCGATACACCGGCACGCTGGGCCTGGACGACTACGGCAACGAATCCACCGGCCGTGCCCGCGCCACCGGCAGCTTCGCCGTCAACGGCCTGCTGCACATGGGCGACCTGCTCGACTTCAGCGCGGCCAGTTCCGGCGGCGGCATGAACTACTTCCAGGGCGGCTACCGCTGGCTGCTGAACGGGCAGGGCACCACGTTGCGTGGCGGCGTCTCGTCGCTGCATTACCACCTTGGCGGTCAACTTTCCCCGCTGGATGCCTACGGCTCGGCGCTGGTGGGCAGCCTGACCCTGACCCAGCCCATCGTGCGCAACACGGCAGCAAATCTGTATGGACAGATCGAGTTCGACCACAAGCTGCTGAAGGACGATATCGGCCTCGTCGCGATCAACAACGACCGCCAGGCCAACGTATGGGTGGCCACCCTGGCCGGCGACGAGCGCGACGCGCATGGCATTACCAATTACAGCCTGGGCATGTCGCATGGCGACATCACCTATACCAACGGTCTCGCCAACCTGATCGACTGGATCACCTCGCGCACGCAGGGCTCCTACAACAAATACAGCTTCTCGCTGTCCCGCCTGCAACGCCTGGGCGACGCCGATGCGTTGTATGCAGGCTTCAGCCAGCAGTGGGCGAGCAAGAACCTCGACACCTCGGAGCAGTTCTTCCTTGGTGGCCCCAACAACGTGCGTGGCTACGATGTGGGTGTGCTGGCCGGTTCGCAGGGCAATCTGTTCTCCCTGGAATACCGCCACGACTTCAGCGTGCCTGGCGTGCCGGGCCGCTGGCAGGCTTCGTTGTTCGGCGACACCGGGCGCGTGACGGTCTACAAGGACAACATCACGCGCGGCACCAACAGCGGTCGCCTGAGCGGCGCAGGCCTTGGCCTGCACTGGTTCGGTCCGCATGGCTGGACGGCCGCGGCGAGTGTGGCCAAGCCCATCGGCAACACACCGGACCTCCTGCCCAACGCCAACCGCAAGACCCGCCTGTGGGTGCAGGTGATGAAGGGTTTCGACTGAGTGCTCCGTCGCCCTTTCCCGGGCCCGCCAGGGGCGAAAGGGCGACTTCACTGCGTGGCCTTCGGCACAGTCGGGTAAAATCTCCGTTTCGCCTTGGAACGGAGCCTTGCCCATGTGGTTTGCGATCATCGCCCAGGACCATCCCGGTACGCTGGACAAGCGCCTTGCTGCCCGCGCCGCGCACCTGGAGCGCCTGAACAAGCTGCAGGACGAAGGCCGCATGCTGCTGGCGGGCCCGTTCCCGGCGATCGAATCGGAGAATCCCGGCCCGGCCGGCTTCACCGGCAGCATGATCGTGGCGGAGTTCGCCTCGCTGGCCGACGCTGAAGCCTGGGCCAAGGTCGACCCCTACGTGGACGCCGGCGTCTACGCCGACGTGAGCATCAAGCCGTTCCGCAAGACCCTGCCATGAGCGAGGCGATGGTCGAGCAGATCCGCGCGCGCCTTGCGGCGGCGTTCTCGCCCAGCGAACTGGACGTGACCGACGAGGGCCATCTGCATCGTGGCCACGCCAGGGAGGGCAAGGGGCATTTCCACGTGCACATCGTCAGCCCCGCATTTGCCGGGGTGTTGCCGATCAGGCGTCACCGGATGATCTATGCCGAGCTGGACGACCTGATGAATCGCGGCATCCATGCGCTTTCGATAGATGCAAAGTAATATTTTAAATACAAACAATAATATGCAGTTCATTTCTCAGGTGAAATATCACATAGAAATGCATTGCGGCACCGGCCCGCGTTTGGCACAGTGCCTTGTCGCCCGAACTCGCGGGCGCCCTCTGATTTCCTTGCGATGACCGCATGCGCCTGACCACGATCAAACTCGCCGGCTTCAAATCCTTCGTCGACCCGACCACGCTGCATCTCCCCGCCAACATGACCGGCGTGGTGGGGCCGAACGGCTGCGGCAAGTCCAACATCATCGACGCGATCCGCTGGGTGATGGGCGAGAGCGCCGCCAGCCGCCTGCGCGGCGATTCGCTCACCGACGTGATCTTCTCCGGTTCCACCTCGCGCAAGCCGGTGGGGCAGGCCACGGTCGAGCTGATCTTCGACAACGCCGACGGCACGGTGCAGGGCGAGTACGGCCAGTACGCCGAGATCTCGGTGAAGCGCCAGGTGACGCGCGACGGGCAATCCTTCTACTTCCTCAACGGCGCGCGCTGCCGCCGCCGCGATATCACCGACCTGTTCCTGGGCACCGGCCTCGGCCCGCGCAGCTACTCGATCATCGAGCAGGGCATGATCTCGCAGATCATCGAGGCGCACCCCGAGGAACTGCGCACGCACCTGGAAGAGGCCGCCGGCATCTCCAAGTACAAGGAGCGCCGCAAGGAGACCGAGAGCCGCATCAAGTCCACCCGCGAGAACCTCGACCGCGTGAAGGACGTGCGCGACGAGGTGGACAAGCAGCTCGAACACCTCAACCGCCAGGCCCGCGCCGCCGAGCGCTGGAAGGCCTACAAGGAAGAGGAAACCCGCAAACAGGCCGAACTGCGCGCACTGGAATACCGCGCGCTGAAGGGCCAGCACGATGGCGAAGGGGCAGGGCTGTCCGCCGCCGAGATCGAGATCGAGAAGCAACTGGCCGGCCAGCGCGAGATCGAGGCGCAGATCGAGGCCATGCGCGAGCGCCATACCGAGTCCGGCGAGCACCTGAATTCGGTGCAGGCCGAGGTCTACAAGGTCGGCGCCGAGATCGCCCGCGTCGAGCAGCAGGTGCGCCACAACAAGGAAACCGCCGAACGCCTGCAACGCGCCCAGGGCGACGCCGAGCGCGAGCACAACGAACTGGCCGAACACATCGCCGGCGACCGCAGCCAGGTCGAAACGCTGCGCATGGCGCTGGCCGAAGGCGAACCGAAGCTCGAAGCCCTGCAGCAGATGCAGGACGACACCGCCGAGGCCCAGCGCAGCGCCGAAACGAAGCTCGCCGACTGGCAGCAGCGCTGGGACACGCACACCCGCACCGCCGGCGAATCCAACCGCGCCGCCGAAGTGGAGCGCACCCGGCTCAACTACCTCGATCGCCAGGCGATCGATCTTTCCAGGCGCCGCGAGGCGCTGGAAGCCGAGCAGAAGGCCACCGACCTCGCCGCGCTGGATGCCGCCGCCAAGCAGATGCATCAGGAGCACGACACCCAGCGCGAGAAGGTGGAATCGCTGGGCAGCCTGCTCGACCAGCACAAGACCAGCCACGAGAAAGTGCTGGACGAGGAACGCCAGCTGCAGTCCACGCTCAACGAAGCGCGCTCGCAACTGCAGACCGCCCGCGGCCGCCAGTCCTCGCTGGAAGCCCTGCAGCATGCCGCGCTGGGCCAGGAAGAGAACGCCGCCAGCCAGTGGCTGGCGCGGCTGGGCCTGGACAAGTCGCCGCGCCTCGGCGCGGCCCTGCAGGTGGAAGCCGGCTGGGAAACCGCGGTGGAAACGGTGTTGTCCGGCTTCATCGACAGCGTGCTGGTGGACGGCGCGCACGCGCTGGCCGCCGACTTCGGCGCGCTGGAGAACGCCGACGTCGCCCTGCTCGATGCCAGCGAAGGCGGCGCCAACACCGCCGGCACGCTGGCCGCGCACGTGCGCGGCCCGGCGGCGGCCATCGCCATCCTGGGTCACGTGCTCGTCGCCGAGACGCTGGACGAGGCGCACCAGCGCGTGACCGGCCTGTCCGCGCTGGCGCCGTACCAGTCGGTGATCACCCGTGGCGGCGAATGGCTGGGTCCGGGCTGGGCACGCGTGCGCCGCGCACAGGGCAACCAGGTGGGCGTGCTGGCGCGCGAGCGCGAGATCCGCACCCTGACCGAACAGGTCGCCGCACTGGAAGCGCGCATCGAGGAATGCACGGCGCAGCTCGACGACCTGCGCACCCGCAAGTTCGAGGCCGAGCGCGCCCGCGACGACACCCAGCGCGAGCTGTACAACGCGCACCGCCGCCAGAGCGAACTCGCCGGCCAGCTGCAGAGCCATCGCGGCAAGCTGGAAACCGCGCGGGCCCGCGGCGAGAAGGTGGCCGGCGAATTGTCCACGCTGATCGAACAACTCGACGAATTGCAGGGGCAGACCCGCGAGGCGCGTGCGCGGCTGGACGAATCGGTCGGCCACATGGGCGACCTGGAGGACCAGCGCCGCGAGCTGGAGAACGAACGCCGCGCGCTGCTGGAAGCCCGCGAGGAAGCGCGCATGAACGCGCGCGAGGCCGCCGACCAGGCGCATGCGCTGGCGCTGTCGCTGGAATCCAGGCGTTCCTCGCTGGCCTCGCTGGAACAGTCGCTGGCGCGCATGGACAACCAGTTGCGCCAGATCGAGGCGCGTCGCGGCGAGATCGCCGAGCAGCTCGCCGCCGGCTCCGATCCCATTGCCGAGCTCGAAGCCGAGCGGCAGACCTATCTCGACCAGCGCCTGCTGGTGGACAAGCAACTGGTCGAGGCACGCCGCGCGCTGGAGGAATGCGACATCGCCTTCCGCCAGCTGGAGCAGCGCCGCCACCTCGCCGAGCAGGGCCTGGCCAGCCTGCGCGAAAGCCTGTCCGAGAAGCGCCTTGCCGCGCAGGCGCTGCAACTGCGTGCCGAGCAACTGGCCGAGGCGATCGCCGCATCAGGCCTGGAACTGGAAACCCTGCTCGCCGAGCTGGCCGAGGACGTCGACGCGGCACAGTGGAAACAGCAACTGGCCGAACTCGCGCAGAAGATCGTGCGCCTGGAACCGGTGAACCTCGCCGCGATCCAGGAACACGCCGAGCAGAGCGAGCGCAAGACCTACCTCGACAACCAGCTCGCCGACCTCGCCAGCGCGATGGAAACGCTGGAAGGCGCGATCAAGAAGATCGACCGCGAGACGCGTGCGCGCTTCAAGGAAACCTTCGACAAGGTCAACGCCGGCGTGCAGGAGCTGTTCCCGCGCCTGTTCGGCGGCGGCCACGCCTATCTCGAACTCACCGGCGACGACCTGCTCGACACCGGCGTGGCGATCATGGCGCGCCCGCCCGGCAAGCGGCCGTCCAACATCTCGCTGCTCTCCGGTGGCGAGAAGGCGCTGACCGCGGTGGCGCTGGTGTTCGCCATCTTCAACCTGAACCCCGCGCCGTTCTGCCTGCTGGACGAGGTGGACGCGCCGCTGGACGAGGCGAACGTGGGCCGCTTCTCCAGCATGGTGCGCGAGATGAGCGAACGGGTGCAGTTCATCTTCATCAGCCACAACAAGGCCACCATGGAGGCGGCCAGCCAGTTGTGCGGCGTGACCATGCGCGAGCCCGGCGTGTCGCGACTGGTGCAGGTGGACCTTGCCGAAGCGGCTAAACTGGCGGGCACCGCCTGAGCCGCCCCCGGCGCGCCGGCATGAATTGAAACGCGGGCCCGGCCAGCCGCCGGGTTCGCGGATTCGAAAACCGCCCGCGGGCGGTGCTCGACCTGGACGAGGAATCGATGATGACGCTGCAACCCGTGCTTGCCATTGCCTGGAATCCGGCGGTCGGCATACCGCTGCTGATCGTCGGCGTGGTCGTGCTCGCGCTGATCTGGCTGTTCGGCCAGCCGAAGAAGGAGCAGCAGGGCAGGCGGCGCGTGCCGACCGGGCAAGGCGCGGGGCATGCCGGAGAACGTCGCGAACCCACGCTGGGCGAGCCCGGCGACGAGGATGGCCTCTCCTTCAGCGCCACCGATCCGGTGCTGACCGACGAACCGCAACCGCAACAGGGCGAACTCGACGTGGGCCTGCGCGCGGAACTGGAACGCCTCGGCGCCACGCTCGCCGGCGAGCGCAACGCGCCGTTGTCGCGCGGCAAGCTGGCGGGGCAGGCCGCATCCATCGTCGATGCGTTGCGCGCGCCGTCGTCGCCGCCGGCGGAGGTGCCGGCCGCTGCCGTGCACACTCCGGCGCCCGCGCCTGCACCGGCGGAAGCGCCGCCGGCAGCCCGCATGCCGCCGCGTTCCGACCTGGGCCGGCGGCCGGCGCAGGTCGCGGTGGAGCGCATCGTCACCTTGTTCGTGATGGCGCGCGAAGGCAGCCACTTCAACGGTTCCGACCTGATCGTGGCGGCCGAGAAGGCCGGCCTGGAATTCGGCGACATGGGCATCTTCCACCGTCTCGTCGACGGCAAGCGCGAGCTGGGGCCGATCTTCAGCGTCGCGAACATGCTCAAGCCCGGCAGCTTCGATCTGGGCCGCCTCGACACCATGCGCACGCCCGGCCTCAGCTTCTTCATGACGTTGCCCGCGCCGCTGCCTGCGCTGGACGCCTGGGACACCATGTTGCCCACCGCACAACGCATGGCCGAACTGCTGGACGGCCAGGTGCTGGACGAGGAACGCAACGCCCTCGGCCGCCAGCGCGTCGCCCACATCCGCGACGAACTGCGCGGCTGGGACCGCGACCACGAAGGCGAGGAAATCCACTTCCGGCGCTGAGCGCCGGGAATCCCGCAATCGCGCGGCTCCGCCGCCGCCCCGACATCCGCCGCCGCCCGGCACAGGCGTAGCCGCCGCAGGTCGGGGCGCGCCCGTTCGGTGGCGAGAACCAGGTGCCGCACGCAGCGTTCCGCGATCGCACCGCGGCGCGGGCTGCTCCCGGCGGGATCAGCCACCACCGGCGCATGCGCCAGCCGCTCCGGCGACCGGCAAGGTCGCAACGACCCACAGGCACGTCAACGCGCCACTGGCGGATCTGCCGCAGCGGAATGCGCCAGCCATTCGGCTGGACTGCAGGCCGGGCGCACCCACTCCGAAAGAGTCCGATCGACCCCATGCCGGTGCCGCGGGCAACGTACACAAACTTTGCACTTGCGCACGACTGCTCAGCAGCTTTGCAGGTCGGTGCCTGCGGAGGATGTTGCCTGGCGCGGCCACGGATTCGCGGACACGCACGCAAGCTGTTGATTGGCTTGGGTCGACACATTGCCTGCCGGCAGCGGAACGCTTTGGCACACGACTTGCTCCAGTCGCCATATGCCCGCCGCGCCCAACGCGTCGGGATCCTCGATCACCGCGAGTCATCGACCTAAGGAGCGGCAAATGGCCAATCTGCTGTGGTTGCAAGGTGGCGCATGTTCCGGCAACACCATGTCCTTCCTCAATGCCGAGGAACCCAGCGCCTGCGATCTGGTGACCGATTTCGGCATCAACGTGTTGTGGCACCCCTCGCTGGGCATGGAGCTGGGCGACAACCTGCGCAAGCTGCTCGACGACCTGGTCAGCGGGGCCATTCCGCTGGACATCTTCGTGTTCGAGGGCACGGTGGTGAATGCGCCGAACGGTACCGGCGAATGGAACCGCTTCGCCGGCAAGCCGATGAAGGAGTGGGTCGCTGCGCTGAGCAAAGTCGCCAGCTTCGTCGTCGCGGTCGGCGACTGCGCCACCTGGGGCGGCATCCCCGCCACCGCGCCGAACCCGAGCGAGTCGATGGGCCTGCAGTTCCTCAAGCGCGCGAACGGGGGCGCGCTGGGCAGCGGATTCAAGTCGAAGTCGGGCCTGCCGGTGGTCAACATCCCCGGCTGCCCGGCGCATCCGGACTGGATCACCCAGATAGTCGTGGCCATCGCCACGGGCCGCGGCGGCGACCTGACGCTGGACGAATTCCAGCGGCCGAAGACCTTCTTCCAGTCGTTCACCCAGACCGGCTGCACACGCAACATGCACTTCGCCTACAAGGTCAGCGCCACCGAGTTCGGCCAGCGCAAGGGCTGTCTGTTCTACGACCTTGGCTGCCGCGGGCCGATGACCCACTCGCCATGCAACCGCATCCTGTGGAATCGGCAATCGTCGAAGACCCGGGCCGGCATGCCTTGCATGGGTTGCACCGAACCGGAATTTCCGTTCTTCGATCTCGCTCCAGGCACCGTGTTCCGCACGCAGACAGTGATGGGCGTGCCCAAGGACATGCCGCAAGGGGTCGACAAGAAGGGTTACATCGCGCTGACCGTCGCGGCGAAGAATGCCGCGCCGAAGTGGGCCGAAGAAGACATTTTCGTGGTTTGACCGGAGGATACCGAAACCATGCCCGCACAGATCCAGACCCTCGACATCTCTCCAGTCGGCCGCGTCGAAGGCGACCTCGACGTTCGCGTCGAAGTCGGCGACGGCGTCGTCACCAGCGCGTGGACCCAGGCCGAGCTGTTCCGCGGCTTCGAAGTGATCCTGCGCGACAAGGACCCGCAAGCGGGCCTTGTAGTCACCCCGCGCGCCTGCGGCATCTGCGGCGCCTCGCACCTGTCGTGCGCGGCGTGGGCGCTCGACACGGCGTGGGGCACCGAGGTGCCGCGCAACGCCATCCTGTCCCGCAACCTCGGGCAGATCGCCGAGACCCTCCAGTCGGTGCCGCGCTACTTCTACGGCCTGTACGCGATCGACCTGACCAACAAAAACTACCGCAAGAGCCCGTTCTACGAGGAAGCGGTGAAGCGCTTCGCGCCGTTCACCGGCACTTCCTACGAACGCGGCGTGACCATTTCCGGCAAGCCGGTCGAGATCTACGCGCTGCTCGGCGGCCAGTGGCCGCATTCCAGCTACATGGTCCCGGGCGGCGTGATGAGCGCGCCCACCCTGACCGACGTGACCCGCGCATGGGGCATTCTCGAATACTTCAAGACCAACTGGCTGGAGCCGCTGTGGCTGGGCTGTTCGCTGGAGCGCTACGAGCAGATCAAGAGCTACGACGACTTCCTCGCCTGGCTCGACGAAAGCCCGGCGCACGCGAACTCCGACCTCGGCTTCTACTGGCGCATGGGTGTGGACATCGGCCTGCTGAAGTATGGCGCCGGCGTCGGCAAGTACGTCACCTGGGGCTACCTGCCGCACGAGGACAGGTACAACAAGCCGACCATCGAGGGCCGCAGCGACGCGGTGATCATGAAGAGCGGCCTCTACGACGGCAAGACGGACACGCACGCTTCGATGAAGCAGGATTTCGTTCGCGAGAACCTGTTGCACGCGTGGTATGACGAAGGCGGCGCCGACGTGCACCCGTTCGACCGCGTCACCAGGCCGACCACGAAGAACGCGATCGACTATGCCGGCAAGTATTCGTGGGGCACCGCGGTGCGCCACCAGGATGCCGGCCGCCTCGAGGCCGGTCCGCTGGCGCGGCAGCTGGTCGCCGGCGGCAAGCTCGGCGAAAGCTGGCAGCACAGCGATCCGTTCATCCTCGACTGCTACCGCAAGCTCGGCGGCGCGAGCGTGCACGTGCGCCAGCTCGCGCGCGTGCACGAGCTGGTCAAGCTGTACCGCCAGGCCGAACGCATTCTGCGCGAGTTCAAGCTCAACGATCCGTGGTACATCAAGCCGCGCGAGCGGGACGGCCGCGGCTGGGGCGCGACGGAAGCCGCGCGCGGTGCGCTGTGCCACTGGATCGAACTCAAGGACGGCAAGATCAAGAACTACCAGATCATCGCGCCGACCACCTGGAACGTCGGTCCGCGCGACGCCGAGGGTGCACGCGGACCGATCGAGGAGGCGCTGGTCGGCACGCCGATCGCCGATCCGACCGACCCGGTGGAAGTGGGCCACGTCGCACGTTCGTTCGATTCCTGCCTTGTTTGCACCGTGCACGCGCACGATGCGAAGAGCGGGAAGGAACTGGCGAGGTTCCGCATCGGATAGCATTCGCGGCGGCGCTGTCAGCCGCCGCCAGCCAGCCTTCAGCCAACGCCAACGGGGACACGATGTCGATCCACGATGACGATCAATTGCGCGAACGCATTGGCAGGATGCTCGCACAGGGATTGAAGACCCAGACCGAGCCGTTCCCCGAGACAGAGCGCGAGTTCTCGCAATTGCTGGACGAGTTGAACCGCCTGCCGGCGGACGACCTGGAGGGGAAGCTGGTGCTGTCCGGTTTCACCGATACGCCGTACGGCGAAGACCGGATGCGTTGCCAGGAATGCATGTACTACCTGGTCCACCGCAAGTGGTGCGACCTGCCGGAACTGGCGGTGCCGGTGGGGCCGGACTGGTGGTGCCGTCTGTGGCGAATCTGATCGCGGGAGGCTTCCGCGATCCGACCGCCACGGCGCACCCTGGCGCGATCGGCCGCGGCGTGCGCGACGGCCGGGGCGGCGCGGTCGCGCCGGCTTCGGCGCTTCCGTTCGCCGCGCACCTGCAGGCCGCCTTCGAACAGGAGGAGAGCGGGCATGACCGAGGCAGCGGACAAATCGCCACCGGAACAGCAACGCGAACGCATCCGTCGCTTGTTGGCCGGCGGGCTCGAGACCGACTGGAAGCAGCGCGCCTACGAGGATGCCGACGTGCAGCGCGTGGTCGCCGAGCTGAAGAAGCTGGCGCCCGATGACCTCGAAGGCCGGCTGCGGATCGGCGGTTTCACGCTGACCCCGTACGTGGGGGAGGAAGACCCGGAGATCGAGCAGGCCTGCAGCACCTGCATGTACTATGAGCTGCACAAGAAGTACTGCGCCTTGCCCGAGTTGGATCTCTACGCGGAACCGGAGTGGTCGTGCATCCTGTGGCGCATCTGACGGATCCCGATGGCAGCAGCGGCGTCGGCCGCGGGCGGCTCGTCGAAGGCGCTTCGCGGTTCGCGCCGCCCCGGCGGGAGCAGGTGGAATCGCGATGCTGCTGGTGATCGGCTGCGGCAATCCGGCGCGCAGCGACGATGGCGCCGGCATCGAGGTCGTGCGGCGGCTGTCGCAAAGACACCCGGGTCCGGAAAGCCCCATGAAGCTGATCGATGCGGGCACCTCGGGCATGGAGGTGATGTTCCAGGTCCGTGGCGCCGCGCACACCGTCATCGTCGATGCCTGCAGCAGCGGCGGGGAGCCGGGCGCGGTCTATCGCCTCCCGGCGAAGGAGGCGGCAACGCCGACCGAACATCGCTACGGCATGCACGGCCTGCGCTGGGACCATGCGCTGTATGCGGGGCAGAAGATGCACGGCGAGAATTTCCTCGACCACGCCGAGGTCTTCCTGATCGAAGCCGGCAGCCTGGACTACGGACTGGAACTCGGTGCCGCGGCGCAACGCGGCGTCGCCCTAGTCGTCGCCGAGATCGAAAAGCTGGCGGCGCTGGCATGAGCGTAGCGGTCGCCGAGATCGTCCTCCGCGACGGCCGCCTGCACATGGCCCGCGAAGTGCACGAACGCGTGCTGTTCGCCTGCGAGAACGTGGCCCTGCTGGCACGCGGCGACGGCTGGCTGCTGATGCCGCTGCGCGCCGGCGCCGGCGGCCTGCAGGTCAAGCTGCGCAATGCGCGCGGCGACCGCGTGGTCGAATCGCAGGAGTTCTTCCGCAACCAGGGGATCGACGATTCGGCGGAGCCGCGGCGCCTGCTGCTCGTCGACGTTCCCGGGGAAGCCGCATTCGCGATGCGCTTCGACCCGTAGGGCACCTCTCGTCCATCGTGCGCCTCGCGACAGCGGGCCGAAGCCCGTTGGCGCACCTTGCCGGTCGATCAATGGAAATGCTCGTGCCGGTGCCGGGTGTGGTCGGCGTGGACGTGTTCGTGCGCGTGCAGCGCGGGCGTCCCCACCCGCTGTTCAAGGCGGCCGAATTTCCAGATCGCCACCGACAGCGCCCACGCGAGCAGGAACATGGCGACCACGACGTAGCCCAGCACGCCGAAGTCCAGCGTCGCGATCCGGTCCAGCAACGGCCCGTGCCAGCCGAAGCGCTCGATCGCCACCTGCAGCAATTCGACCGAGCCGATCGCCAGCGCGACGACCACGGACAGCGTCGTCGTCGCCAGGCCGTAGAAGATCTTGCGCAACGGGTTGACGAAGGCCCAGTCGTAGGCCTTGGTCATCAGCACGCCGTCGGTGGTGTCCATCAGCGACATGCCGGCGGCGAACAGCACCGGCAGCGCCAGCGTCGCCGGCACCGGCAGGTTGCCGCTTGCGGCGCCGGCGGTCATCGCCAGCAGGCCGATCTCCGAGGCGGTGTCGAAGCCCAGCCCGAACAGCAGGCCGAGCGGATACATCTGCCTGCTGTGGCGGATGAACTTCGTCAACTTGCCGCCGAACAACCGGTTCAGGAACCCGCGTTGCGCCAGCAGCCCTTCCAGGTGCGCGTGGTCGTGGGTACCGCTGCGCGCCTGCTTCCACACCTGCAGCATGTCCAGAAGCACGCGCAGGTTGAGCAGGCCGATGAGCCACAGGAACAGGCCGGACACGCTCATGCCGATGATGCCGCCGATCTCCCTCATCTGCGGCAGCTCGCTCGCGACCGTTGCCGCGGCGAAGGCCAGCGCAAGCGCCAGCGCAAGCACGATGGTCGAGTGCCCCAGCGAGAAGAAGAAACCCACGCCCAGCGGGTTGCGGCCGTTCTGCAACATGTAGCGCACGGTGTCGTCCACCGCGGCGATGTGGTCGGCGTCGAACGCGTGGCGCAGGCCGAACATGTAGGCGGCGAAGCCGAGGCCGAGCAGGGCCGGGTGGCTGTCGCGGTAGTACAGCAGGGTGCCGATGCCGATGGCGTGCAGCAAGGCGATGAAGCCGTACAGGCCGAGCAGCGACAGCCGCTCGCCGGCGTCGAAGTGCAGCGCGCCGCCGGACCGCAGCGGCGCCGACCGGCCGTTGGCGGCGGGCATCGGACGAAACACCACCGCGTCCATCGCGGCAAGGGCAGGGCGGGCGGCGTCCGCAAGCTGGTTCATCAAGATGTCCCGCGCGATGTCTGGCCGTGAATCTGGATTGGGCGCGGGGCCGTTGTCATCCCGCAGCGCGCAATTGCATAGTTGGTAGGCAACGGTTCGCGGCGCCCCGGGCCGACCTGCAAACCTGTTTGCCGGACAGGCGCGCCGTTCAGAGCGACCAGCGCGCGGTCAGGCGCAGGCTGCGCGGCGCCATCGGGTGGAAATGAGTGTCCTCGACGCCTGCCGCCGGCTCGCCCGGCAGGCGCGATGCGTACCAGTAGTCGATGTCGTGGTCGTCGCTGTCCAGCAGGTTCAGCACGTCCAGCGCCAGGCCGAAGCGCTTCCAGTCCTTGCCCACGCGCAGGTTGACCACGGTGGTGCCGGCGGACTCGTGGCTGCCGTCCTCGACCAGCGGGTAGGCGGCGAAGTGGCGCAGGCGGCCGCCCAGGTACCAGCCGCCGTCGAAGTTCGCGCGCACGCCGAGGTTGGCCACGAACGGGATCGCGCCGGGAATCCGGTTGCCTTGCGGGGCGCTGTCGCTGAATTCCGACTTCGTCCACGACAGTTCCGCGTCGACGGCGATGCGCTCGTTCGGGAACCCGTAGATGCCCAGTTCCGCGCCGCGCCGCTTGCTCCGGCGGCTGGCCTCGGTGTTGCCGGCGTCGCCCACGAACAGCAGTTCCGAGTCCAGCTTCAGGTCCCACAGTGCGAAGGTCGCGTGGAGCTTTTTGTCCGGCTGCCATCGCGCGCCGAATTCACGGCCGGTCGAGCGCACCAGTGGATCGACCGGCTTCACCGGATCGCCGCTGACCGGGTCGACACGGGTGGTCGTGCCGCGCGCGTCGTTGGAATGCAGGCCCTGGCCCCAGCTCGCGTACAGGTCCAGCGTATCGGCGGCGCGGAACGCAAGGCTGGCCTTCGCCGAAACGAGACTGTCGCCGACATGGCCGGCGTTCTCCGGCTGCAGCGAGTCCACGTCGAAGTCGTAGAGGTCCCAGCGCAGGCCCAGATAGCTGCGGAACCTGTCCGTCCAATGCGTTTCGCGGGCAACGAACATGCCGATGCTGTCTTCGACCACGCTGTCCATGCGGATGGTGGACAGGCGCACGCGATGCTGCGTGTGGTACAGGCCGATCGCGGCGATGTCGTCGCGCCGGCCTTCCGCGCCGAACTGCCACTTGCCGAGGTCGTCGCTCCATTCCTGCACCGCGTTGTAGCCGTAGACGTGGCGGTTGTCGTGCTGCTCGAACTGGTCGCCGGTGTCCGGATGGTCGAGGAAATAGGTGAAGTCCGACCACAGGCTCAGCTTGTAGCCGATCGCGTAGGCGCTGACGCGCAACTGGCCGCCGAAAGCGTTGCCGTCCCAGCTGCCCGACAGGCTGTGGCGCGAGGATTCGCCGCCCACCGTGGTGTCCAGCGAACCCAGTGCGTCGATCAGTCCCTGGTCGACGGCGCGTTGCGGGATCTGGTCCGGAGAGTTCCACATATTCCGGTAATCCATCGCGGTGACGCGGAAGACGCCGTTGCCGGCGTCGCGGCTGTAGCGCAGCACGAGGTTGCGCTTGTTCACGTCCTCGTGGATGTCGGTCCACGGCCCATCGTCGCGCTGCAGTTCCGCGCCGATCAGCAGATCGCCGGCGCCGGCGCCGAACGAATCGGCGAACACGGTGCGGCCCCAGCCGTTCTCGCCGGCGCCCACTTCCAGCAGGCCCTGGTCCAGCTTGTCGAACAGCTCGAAAGATGCCGAGCCGGCGGCGGAAAAATCGCCCACGTCGGCGTGATACGGGCCCTTGCGGTAGGTCAGCGTCTGCACCAGCTCGGGGATCAGGAAGTTCAGGTCGGTGTAGCCCTGGCCGTGGGCATGCGTGCGCAGGTTGACCGGCATGCCGTCGACCCAGGTCGCGAAGTCGGTGCCGTGGTCCAGGTTGAAGCCGCGCAGGAAATACTGGTTGGCCTTGCCGCTGCCGGAATGCTGCGTGGCGACCAGTCCTGGCACGAATTCGATCAGGTCGCCGGTGCGCAGCAACGGCCGCCTGGCCAGGTCGTCGGCGGAGACCGAACCCTCCGATGCCGAGATGGCGGTGCCAACCAGGCCTTGCCGGCGGCCGAGCACGGTGATGCGCTCCAGTTCGGTCGCATGCCTGTCGTCCGGCGCAGGGTCGGAATCCGGCGTCGGCACGGCTTGTGCGAAGGTCGGAGGGGACAGGCAGGCAAGCAGTACGGCGGCAACCATGGTCTTGCGTGGCATGCATCGATCCCGCTGTCGAGCAGTTTGCGTGTAGCCGCAAGCTCGCCGCGAACGGGGCCGATATCAACGCCCGTTGCGGAACTGCACAGCGAATGGACTGTCCGGCCGGCCGGCCGGGTGGAAAGTGCAAACTTGCCATGCAGGTTTGATGGAAGACGCCCCGGCCCGTTTGCGCCGCCGCGTGCGCCGGAGCCGCATCACTTTTCCGGCAACGGGGAATATCCGGCCAGGAACGGCGCCATTTCCTCGAGCAGGAAATGGCGGAAACGCGTCGCCGCCGGCGACAGCTTCTTCGAGCGCATATGCACGACGTGCCAGTTGCGCTTGACCGGCGTGCCAACCACGTCGAGCAGCGCCACCTCGCCGGCGCGCCGCTCCAGCGTCAGCGTGTGCAGCGACAGCAGGCTGATGCCCATGCCGGCCATCACGGCCTGCTTCACCGTCTCGTTGCTGCCCATCACGCTGGTGCGCGCGGGCACGAACAGGTGCTGCTTCAGCACCTGTTCCATCACGTTGCGGGTGCCCGAACCGGGTTCGCGCAGCAGGAAGGTCTCGTGGCGCAGCTCGTGGATGTCGAAGGACTTCGCCGTGGCCAGCGGGTGGTCGTGCGCGGCGACCAGCAGGTGCGGATTCTCGGCCGCGGCTTCGGAAACCGCGTCGAGCCTGTCCGGCGGGCGTCCCATCACCGCCAGGTCGATCTCGTTGTTCTCCAGCAGGCCGATCAGCACCTCGCGATTGCCGACCGACAGCCGCACTTCGATGTCGGGATAACGCTCGGTGAAACGCGACAGCAGGCGCGGGGTGAAGTACTTCGCGGTGCTGACCAGGCCGACCACGACCATGCCGCCGCGCAGTCCCTGCAACGCCTGCAGCGATTGCCCGGCGTCCTGCAGCTCGCCCAGCACGCGTGCGGCGTGGCCGCGGAACAGGGCACCGGCCTCGGTCAACGCCAGCTTGCGCCCCACGCGTTCGAACAGCGGCAGGCCGACGGCCTCCTCGAGCTGGCGGATCTGCATCGAAACCGCCGGCTGGGTCAGGTGCAGCGCTTCGGCCGTGCGCGCGAAGTTCATCAGCCGCGTGGCTTCGACGAAGACCTGCAACTGCCGGAGGGTCAGGTGGCGGATCATGGCTTAAGCATAAGCTATTACTTAATTCAGTCAAACAAATTGTGAATTTACCTTTTGTATTTCGCTGGCTACGGTCACCCCATGCCCGAGTCGCGGAGTCCGGTAATGAGCACAACGGTCGCCACTTCCACCCCCCAGGCCGCCACGGCCACACCCGCCCGCAAGCGCTATGACCCGGGCGTCCTCAAGTACCGGGAAATGGGCTACTGGGCGCCGGACTATGCGCCCGCCGATACCGACATACTGGCGCTGTTCCGGATCACGCCGCAGCAAGGCGTCGACCCGGAGGAAGCCGCCGCCGCGGTGGCGGGCGAGTCCTCCACCGCCACCTGGACCGTGGTCTGGACCGACCGCCTGACCGCCTGCGAGCAATACCGCGCCAAGGCCTATCGGGTCGATCCGGTGCCGGGCACCGGGCCGGGCACGGATACGCCGCAGCAGTACTTCGCCTGGATCGCCTACGACCTGGACCTGTTCGAGGAAGGCTCCGTCGCCAACCTCACCGCGTCGATCATCGGCAACGTCTTCAGCTTCAAGCCGCTGAGGGCGGCGCGGCTGGAGGACATGCGCTTTCCGGTCGCCTACGTGAAGACCTTCCGCGGGCCGCCGACCGGGATCGTGGTCGAACGCGAACGCCTCGACAAGTTCGGTCGCCCGCTGCTGGGCGCGACGACCAAGCCGAAGCTCGGCTTGTCCGGCAAGAACTACGGCCGCGTCGTCTACGAGGCGCTGAAGGGCGGGCTGGATTTCGTCAAGGACGACGAGAACATCAACTCGCAGCCGTTCATGCACTGGCGCGACCGCTTCCTCTATTGCATGGAGGGCGTCAACCGCGCCAGCGCCGAAACCGGCGAGGTCAAGGGCCACTACCTCAACATCACCGCCGGCACGATGGAGAACATGTATCAGCGTGCCGAGTTCGCCAGGGAACTCGGCAGCGTGATCGTGATGGTCGACCTGGTCGCCGGATGGACCGCGATCCAGTCGATCTCGAACTGGTGCCGCGACAACGACATGCTCCTGCACATGCACCGCGCCGGCCACGGCACCTACACGCGGCAGAAGAACCACGGCGTCAGCTTCCGCGTCATCGCCAAGTGGCTGCGCCTGGCCGGCGTCGACCACCTGCACGCGGGCACCGCGGTCGGCAAGCTCGAAGGCGACCCGAACACGGTGCAGGGCTATTACAACGTGTGCCGCGAAACCAGGAACGCGGTCGACCTGCAACGCGGCATCTTCTTCGAGCAGGACTGGGGCGGCCTGCGCAAGGTGATGCCGGTCGCTTCCGGCGGCATCCACGCCGGGCAGATGCACCAGCTCGTCGACCTGTTCGGCGACGACTGCGTGCTGCAGTTCGGCGGCGGCACCATCGGCCATCCGCACGGCATCCAGGCCGGCGCCACCGCGAACCGCGTCGCGCTGGAAGCCATCGTCAAGGCGCGCAACGAAGGCCGCGACATCGCCGGGGAAGGGCCGCAGATCCTGCAGGCCGCCGCGCGCTGGTGCACGCCGCTGCAGGCGGCGCTGGAGACGTGGAAGGACGTCACCTTCGACTACGCCTCGACCGACACGCCGGACTTCGTGCCGACGCCGACCACCGCCTGACCGGAGCAACCGCCATGCGCATCACCCAGGGTTCGTTCTCGTTCCTGCCCGACCTGACCGACGAGGAAATCGGCCTGCAGGTGGCCTACGCGCTGCGGCAGGGCTGGGCGCTGGCCGTCGAATACACCGACGATCCGCATCCGCGCAACGCCTACTGGGAAATGTGGGGCAACCCGATGTTCGACCTGGCCGACCCGGCCGCGGTCGTGCACGAGCTGCGCGAGTGCCGCAAGGTGTTCCCGCGCCATTACATCAAGATCAACGCGTTCGACTCGACCCGCGGCTTCGAATCCGTGCGCCTGTCGTTCATCGTCAACCGCCCGCCGGAGGAACCCGGCTTCGAGCTGCTGCGCACCGAGGCGCAGGGCCGCGTGCAGCGCTACGCGTTGCGCGCCTACGCCACGGACCATCCGGTCGGCCGGCGCTACTGAGGCCATGCGATGAATGTCGCCCGCACCCTCGAACCGCCGCCGGTGGCCAGCGCATCGCTTGCCGCGTTGTATCGCGAAGCCGGCATCGCGGACGTGTTCGAGCGCCTGGACGCCGAACTGGTCGGACTGGTGCCGGTGAAGACGCGCATCCGCGAGATCGCCGCGCTGCTGGTGGTCGACCGCGCGCGCCGCCAACTCGGGCTGAACGCCGAACCGCCCAGCCTGCACATGTGCTTCACCGGCAACCCCGGCACCGGCAAGACCACGGTGGCGCAGCGCATGGCCGAACTGCTGCACGGCCTGGGCTATATCCGCCGCAACCACCTGGTCTCGGTGACCCGGGACGACCTGGTTGGCCAATACATCGGCCACACCGCGCCGAAGACCCGCGAAGTGTTGAAGAAGGCCATGGGCGGGGTGTTGTTCATCGACGAGGCCTACTACCTGTACCGCCCGGAGAACGAGCGCGACTACGGCCAGGAAGCGATCGAGATCCTGTTGCAGGCGATGGAAAACCAGCGCGACGACCTGGTGGTGGTGCTGGCCGGCTACAAGTCGCGCATGGACGTGTTCTTCCGCAGCAACCCGGGCCTGTCCTCGCGCATCGCCCACCACATCGATTTTCCCGATTACGCGCCGGACGAGCTGCTTGCCATCGCGCGGCTGATGGTGCGGCGCATGGACTACCGGCTCGACGCCGAGGCCGTCGCCGCGCTGTGCGAATACATCGCGCTGCGCCTGCGCCAGCCGCATTTCGCCAATGCGCGCTCGATCCGCAACGCGCTCGACCGCATGCGCCTGCGCCAGGCCAATCGCCTGTTCTCGACGGCACTGGCCGGCGACGGGGAAGTCGACGCCGACGCGCTGCGTTCCATCGACAGCGCCGACATCCGCAGCAGTCGCGTATTCGCCAACGCATCGCCAGCCGGGGAGGGGACCGCATGACCGGGACACTGATCGAGGTACGCCGGGAAAGCCTGCGCGACTTCCTTGGCGCGCGCCTGTACGCCAGCGAGGCGGACCGCGACCTCGCGTCGCTGCTGCTTGCGGTGGCTGCCGCCGCACGGAGCATCGCGGGCGTGGTGGCGCGCGGGGCGCTGGCGGAAGCCGGCGGGGGCGCCGGCGCGGTCAACGTGCACGGCGAGGTGCAGAAGCCGCTGGACCTGATCGCCAACGAGATCTTCCTGCGCGCCTGTGAGCGCGACGGCGTGGTCGCCGGCATGGTGTCCGAGGAACTCGACGAACCGTACGCCATTCCCGAGCGCTACCCTCGCGGGCGCTACCTGCTGGCGTTCGACCCGTTGGATGGCTCGTCGAACATCGACGTCGACGTCACCGTCGGTTCGATCTTCTCGGTGCTGCGCCACGCCGGCGACGAGCCGCCCTGCGCAGACGATTTCCTGCAGGCCGGCAACCGCCAGGTCGCCGCCGGCTATGCGCTGTACGGCCCGGCGACGATGCTGGTGCTGAGCATCGGCGAAGGCGTGCACGGCTTCACCCTGGACGCGGGCAGCGCCGAGTTCGTGCTGACCCACCCCGCGATGCGCATCGACCCGGACGCCGGCGAATTCGCGATCAACGCATCGAACGCGCGCTTCTGGCAACCGGCGGTGAAGCGCTACGTCGCGGACTGCCAGGCCGGCCGCGACGGCCACTTCGGCCGCGACTTCAACATGCGCTGGATCGCCTCGCTGGTGGCCGAAGTCCACCGCATCCTGATGCGCGGCGGCGTCTACCTGTACCCGCGCGACGAGAAACTTCCGGCCAGGGCGGGGCGCCTGCGCCTGCTGTACGAGGCCAATCCGATGGCGATGCTGGTCGAGCAGGCCGGCGGCCGCGCCAGCACCGGGCGCGAACAACTGCAGCAGCTGCTGCCCGACGCCATCCACCAGCGCATCCCGCTGATCCTCGGCGCGCGCAACGACGTCGAGCGGATCGAGCGCTACCACCGGGAATCCGACGACGGCAGCGACCGGCCGTTCGCGTCGCCGCTGTTCCACGAGAACTCGCTGTTCCTGCCGGAGGCACGCTGATGTCGGTCAAGCATCCGATCATCGCCATCACCGGCTCCTCCGGTGCCGGCACCACCACGGTGCTGCAGAGCTTCCAGCACATCTTCCGCCGCGAAGGCATCCGCGCGCAGGTCGTCGAGGGCGATGCGTTCCATCGTTACGATCGCCTGCAGATGCGCGAGAACATGAAGGCGGCCGAGGCGCAGGGCGACAAGCACTACAGCCACTTCGGCCCCGAGACCAACCTGTTCGACGAACTGGAGGCGCTGTTCCGCGACTACGGCGAAAGCGGTCGCGGCCGCTCGCGCAAGTACCTGCACGACGAGGCCGAGGCCGCGCCGTACGGCCAGTCGCCCGGGACGTTCACGCCATGGGAGCAGATTCCCGACGGCACCGACATGCTGTTCTACGAAGGCCTGCATGGCGCGGCGAAGTCGGATGCGGCCGATGTCTCGCGCCATCCCGACCTGCTGGTCGGCGTGGTCCCGATCATCAACCTGGAGTGGATCCAGAAACTGCATCGCGACCAGAAGACGCGCGGCTACTCGCAGGAGGCAGTGGTCGACACCATCCTGCGGCGGATGCCCGATTACGTGCAGCACATCGTGCCGCAGTTCTCGCGGACCCACGTCAACTTCCAGCGCGTGCCGACCGTGGACACGTCGAACCCGTTCATCGCCCGCGACATTCCCACGCCGGACGAGAGTTTCGTGGTGATCCGTTTCGCCCGGCCGAAGGGCATCGACTTTTCGTACCTGCTGGCGATGCTGCACGACTCGTTCATGAGCCGCCCGAACAGCATCGTCGTCCCCGGCGGAAAGATGGGCCTGGCGATGCAGCTGATCTTCACGCCGATGATCCTGCAGTTGATGGATCGCAAGAAGCGCGCCGCTTGAGGAGGTCGAATGAATCGCGAGATCGCCATCGAATCCGTGCCTCCCGCGCCAACGGCGGCGCCGCACCGGTGCGCCGACGCGCTGCGCGTGCTGGCGATGGATGCAGTGCAGCGCGCCAGCTCGGGCCATCCAGGCGCGCCGATGGGCATGGCCGACATCGCCGAGGTGTTGTGGCAGCGCTACCTGCGCCACAACCCGGCCAACCCGCAGTGGCCTGACCGCGACCGGTTCGTGCTGTCGAACGGCCATGCGTCGATGTTGCTCTATGCGCTGCTGCACCTGAGCGGCTACGACTTGCCGCTGGACGAACTGAAGCGCTTCCGCCAATGGCGCAGCCATACGCCGGGGCATCCCGAGCACGGCGAAACGCCCGGCGTGGAAACCACCACCGGGCCGCTGGGCCAGGGCCTGGCCAATGCGGTCGGCATGGCGCTGGCGGAAAAGCTCCTTGCCGCCGAGTTCAACCGCGACGGCGCAACCATCGTCGACCACCACACCTACGTCTTCCTCGGCGACGGTTGCCTGATGGAGGGCATCTCGCACGAAGCGTGTTCGCTGGCCGGGACCCTGGGGTTGGGCAAGCTGGTGGCGTTCTACGACGACAACGGCATCTCCATCGACGGCGAGGTGCAGGCCTGGTTCACCGACGACACGCCGCGCCGCTTCGAGGCCTATGGCTGGCAGGTCATTGCCGCCGTCGACGGCCATGATGCCGCCAGCATCGACCTTGCGATCCAGCAGGCCCGCATGGAGCGGGCGCGCCCGAGCCTGATCTGCTGCAAGACCCGGATCGGCCAGGGCAGCCCGAACAAGGCGGGCACCGAGGCGGTGCATGGCGCACCGCTGGGCGCCGACGAGGTCGCGGCCACGCGCCGCGCGCTCGACTGGCCGCATGGCGAGTTCGAAGTGCCCGAAGACATCGCCCGCTGCTGGAATGCGCGCGGGCGCGGCGCGCAACTCGAGGCGGAGTGGTGCGAGCGCCTCGCCCGCTACGAGTCGCTCCATCCGGAGCTCGCCGCCGAGTTCCGCCGCCGCACCGGCCAGGGCGACGGGTCCGCCGCCGCGTTGCCCTCCGGGTGGGAGACGGCGCTGGACGACATCGTCGACGGCGTGTACGACGACGCGCCCGTCGCCACGCGCAGGGCCAGCCAGCTGGCGATCGCGCAGCTCGCGCAACGCCTGCCGGAACTGCTGGGCGGTTCCGCCGACCTGACCGGCTCCAACCTGACGAACTGGCCCGGCGCGCAAGACGTCTCGTCCGCGCAGCGCGGCAACTACCTGCACTACGGCGTGCGCGAGTTCGGCATGGCCGCGGCGATGAACGGCATCGCCCTGCACGGCGGCTACCTGCCGTTCGGGGGCACCTTCCTGGTGTTCTCCGACTATGCGCGCAACGGCATCCGCATGGCCGCGCTGATGCGCCAGCGCGTCATCCACGTGCTGACCCACGATTCGATCGGGCTCGGCGAAGACGGCCCCACCCACCAGCCGGTCGAGCATGCAGCCAGCCTGCGCCTGATCCCCAACCTCGATGTGTGGCGGCCCTGCGACCGCACCGAGACCGCGGTCGCCTGGATCGCCGCGGTCGGCCGCACCGGCGAGGACGGCGGACCGAGTGCGCTGCTGCTGTCGCGGCAGAGCCTGCCGCAGTTGTCCACGCGCGGCAGCGACTGGCGAAGGGTGTTGCGCGGCGGCTACGTATTGCACGACACAGACGGTGCGAAAGCGATCATCCTCGCGACCGGCTCGGAAGTCTCGCTGGCGGCAGCGGCGCACGAGCGCCTGGCCAGTTTCGGGCTCCCGACCCGCGTGGTGTCGATGCCGTGCACGCGTCGCTTCGACGAACAGCCCGAGAGCTACCGGCACGAGGTGCTGACACCGGGACTTCCGTGCGTCGCGGTGGAAGCGGGAGCGACCGACTGCTGGTGGAAGTACGTGGGTCGCGGCGGCGCGGTCGTCGGTCTCGACCGGTTCGGCGCCTCCGCGTCCGCCGGCGAGTTGTACCGGCAATTCGGCATCACCGCCGAAGCCATCGTCGATGCGGTACTGCGCATCTGCGGCGGAGATTGAAAGAACGCCTTGCCGCCGCGCCGCTGCAGGATGGCGTCGCGGCATCGCCGGACCTGCCTGCGCAGCCGGCCAACCATTTCCCTTCCCGAACCACGAGCCGACGACCATGAGCCTGATCGCCTTGCGCACCCTGCTGGACCACGCCGCCGAGCACGACTACGGCGTGCCCGCGTTCAACATCAACAACATGGAGCAGATCAACGCGATCATGCAGGCGGCCGACCGCTGCGATTCGCCGGTGATCCTGCAGACCTCGGCCGGTGCGCGCAAGTACGCCGGCGAACCCATGCTGCGGCGGATGGTCGAGGCAACCACCGAAATGTACCCGCATCTACCCATCGTGCTGCACCAGGACCACGGCGCCAGCCCGGCGGTGTGCCAGGCTTCGATCCGCAGCGGCTTCACCAGCGTGATGATGGACGGCTCGCTGCGCGAGGACATGAAGACGCCGGCGACGTACGAATACAACGTCGAAGTCACCGCCAAGGTGGTCGAAATGGCGCACGCGGTCGGCGTGTCGGTCGAGGGCGAACTCGGATGCCTGGGCTCGCTGGAAACCGGGCGCGCCGGCGAGGAGGATGGTTCCGGCGCCGACGGCGAGCTCGATCACTCGCAACTGCTGACCGACCCGGGGCAGGCCGCCGATTTCGTCGCGAAGACGGGCGTCGATGCGCTGGCCATCGCCATCGGCACGTCGCACGGCGCATACAAGTTCTCGCGTCCGCCCAGCGGCGAAACCCTGGCGATGGCGCGGTTGAAGGAAATCCACGCAAGACTGCCGAACACGCACCTGGTGATGCACGGTTCGAGTTCGGTGCCGCAGGAATGGCTGGCGACGATCCGCGAGTTCGGCGGCGACCTCAAGGAGACGTACGGCGTGCCGGTCGAGGAGATCGTCGAGGGCATCCGGCACGGCGTGCGGAAGGTCAACATCGACACCGACATCCGCCTGGCGATGACCGGCGCGATGCGCAAGCTGATGGCGCAGAAGCCCGACGAGTTCGATCCGCGCGCCTTCCTGAAGGCGGCCATGGCCGCGGCCGCCACGCTGTGCGGGCAGCGCTTCGTCGCATTCGGCAGCGCGGGCCACGCCGCGGGGTTGCGCCGCGCGCAGCGTTAGGGATGGTCTGATTTTGCTCGTCATCCCAGCGAAGGCTGGAGGTGCTTCACAATTGCGAAGCTGGTCATCCAGTGCCTGCAAGCCACGGAACACCAAGGCGCTGGATGACTCGCTGCGCTCGCCCCTTCGGGGCCGCCCTGCGGGCGTTCTGCGCGCTTTGCGCTTGTCCTGCTTGACCGGCCCTTCGGCCGTTGAAAGCCGCAGGAATGACGAGCAGGCAGTCGATCAATCAGGCCTTTCCCCGGCGCGATTCAGCCCCGGCGGTTGCCGCACGCAGGGCACTCGGTCTCCAGCATCAGTCCGTACCAGATGCCCTGGCAACGGCTGCACCAGTGACCGTTGAGATGGGTGTCGCCCACGCCCAGGCGCTGCGCCATCCTGCCGATGCCGAGATCCTTCGCCCCGGCGGGGCTGTGCGGCGGCGCAGCGCGCGACCAGGGGAAGGGCAGTACCCGGCTGGAGTCGTCCTGGTTCATGGCGCGAGGTTTTCGACCTCGCCGGAGCGGCGGATGTCGTAACGCCTGATCTTGTTCGCCAGCCCGACCCGCGACAGGCCGAGGTCGCGCGCGGCCTTGCTGTGGTTCCAGTGGCAGCGGTCCAGGGTGTCGCGCACCAGGCGTATCTCGAGGAATTCGACCTTGTCCTTCAGCGATTTGCCCGGCAGCGCCTCGAACGGATCGTGGTCGCGCGCGGCATGCGGCGGGCGCCAGGCCTTGGCGATCTCCGGCGAGAGGTGCCGGGTGGTGATGAACTCGCCTTCTTCGGCCAGCGCCATCATCCGCCGCACCTCGTTCTCCAGTTCGCGCACGTTGCCGGGGAAATGGTAGGCGCTGAGCCGCGCCATCGCTTCCGGCGCCAGCCCGGCGTTGTGGCGCGGGGTGGTGCCGGCGTACTTCTCCAGCATGTGCTGGACCAGCGGCGGAATATCCTCGCTGCGCTCGCGCAGCGGCGGCATGCGCAGTTCGAAGCCGCGCAGGCGGTAGTAAAGGTCCTGGCGGAACTTGCCGCTGGCGACCAGGTCGCGCAGCGGGCGATTGCTGGCGGCGATGATGCGCACGTTGCTGCGCAGGGTGCGGTCGGAACCGAGCGGGCGCACCTCGCCTTCCTGCAGGAAGCGCAGCAGCGCGACCTGCATCGCCAGCGAGATCTCCGAGATCTCGTCGAGGAACACGGTGCCGCCGTCGGTGGCCTGGAACAGGCCAAGGCGGTCGGCGAACGCGCCGGTGTAGGCGCCCTTGCGGTGGCCGAACAGCTCCGACTGCAGCAGCTCGTCGCTGAACGCGCCGCAGTTGACCGGCATGAACAGCAGCTTGTGGCGCTGGCTGAAAAGGTGGATCGCCCGCGCCATCAGCTCCTTGCCGGTGCCGGTCTCGCCCTCGATCAGCACCGGCAGGTCGGTGAACGCGGCCTTGCGCGCCAGGTTGCAGACTTCCGCCATCGCGGTGCTGGCGAACACCAGCTTGTCGAACGAATACACTTCCTTCAGCGCGGTGCGCATCGACTCGTTCTGCCGGTGCACCACGCTGTCGGCGAACTTCAGCTCGCGCGAAAGGTAGCGGTGGATGCGCGCCAGCTCCCGCGATTCCAGCGCGCGCCGCACCATCAGGTGCACCTGCTCCGGTTGCCACGGCGTCATCACCACCTGATACACCGCGGCGTCGTTGATCGCGTCGCGCACCACCTGGGTATCGGCGTTGTCCAGCACCAGCAGGCGCACCGTGTTCGGGTGACGAACGCGCAGTTCGCGCAGCAGATCGACGCCGCGGCCGTCCAGCAGCACCTGCTCGACGATCACCAGGTCGGCAGCACTGTCGCCTTCGTCCATCGCCGCCATCGTCTCGCGCGCGCGGTCGTGGGTATCGACGCGGTACTCGGCGCCGAGGCGCCGGCGCAGCCGTGCGTCGTTGCGCAGGCGCGGGCCGACCAGCACGACCCGCCACTCGCGGGCGAGCCCGGACTGCGCCTGTGCCGCCTCGTCGAAGGGGACCGTGGCCCGTGCCGCCATGTCGTTCGTGCGCATCATCGTTGTCCCCCCCGCCCGGCGCGCAGCCAGTCGTACCAGGCCTGCATGCCGTCCCCGCTGCGGCTGGAAACGCGCAGGCAGGCGATGCCGGGGTTGATCGCGCGCGCGTTCGCTTCCGCCTTGTCGGCGTCGAAGTCCACGTACGGCAGCAGGTCGGTCTTGGTCAGCACCATAAGCTCCGCGGCACGGAACATGTGCGGGTATTTCAACGGTTTGTCGTCGCCCTCGGTACAGGACAATACCACCACGCGCGCGCCTTCGCCGAGGTCGAACAGGGCAGGGCAGACCAGGTTGCCGACGTTCTCGACGAACAGCAGGCTGCCGGCGACGGGATCGAGGATATCGATCGCGCGTTCCAGCATGTCGGCCTCCAGGTGGCAGCCGGCCCCCGTGTTCACCTGCACCGCTTTCGCACCGGTGGCGCGGATGCGCTCGGCGTCGGCGCTGGTTTCCTGGTCGCCTTCGACCACCGTCATCGGCAGTTCGGCGCCGAGTTCGGACAGCGTGCGCACCAGCAGCGTGGTCTTGCCCGAGCCGGGGCTGGACATCAGGTTGACGGCGAATACGCCGCTCGCGGCCAGCCTTGCGCGGTTGGAGGCTGCGATGGCATCGTTCTTGCCCAGCAGCGAGGCTTCGAGTTCGATCAGTTCGGCATCGCTTTCGCGGCCGCTGCGCAGCGCATCATGGTGGTGATGGTGGTGGTTCCCCCCGTTGGAGGGCAGGGACCAGGGCGGGCTCACGGCGGACGCGGAACGCCTTGCCGCACCCTCCATTTCCGTGGGTGGAGCCGCGTGGCGAGGGTGGGCATGCGAGCCGGAATGCGCCGGCAGCATGACGACAGGCAGCGGCTGGTCGTGCCCATGGTCATGGTGATGGTCGTGGCTGTGTACGACGCGGGTGCCGTCGGGCAGCACGTGCACGTGCTCGCCATGGGCGCCTTCGATGCGCACGCCGTCTTTCTGGTTGCAGCCGCAGGTCAGGCACATGGTTCCACCTCCATTGCCTTGATGTTGAGCCGGTCGCCCTCGTGTTCGAGGATGTCGAGTTGCGCGCCTTCGAGCGGGGTGCCCTTCGAACAGACGTCGAAGCAGAAGCGCACCGCGTCCGGCAGGATCGCGCTCCGGGTACCGATTTCCAGCCACACCCTGCGCACGCGCCTGCCCGCGGCATGCTCGCTGACGATGGCGACGAGGTTGCGGGTGAGGCCGAGTTCGTGCATCAGCAGATCCTCGGAAGCTGTTCGCCGAGCAGCAGGTCCACGACGCGCTCGCCGCCAAAGCGCGAGCGCATCGTCACCAGCCCCGGGCGTTCCGCATGCACCTCGCCGACCACCGCGGCGTTGCGGCCCAGCGGATGCGACCGCATCGCCGCAAGGAGGCCGTCGGCTTCCTCCGCCGGCACCAGCGCGGCCAGCTTGCCTTCGTTGGCCAGGTACAGGATGTCGAAGCCCAGGATCTCGCAGGCGCCGCGCACCGCATCGGCGACCGGGATCGCGGCTTCGTCCAGGACGATGCCGAAGCGGCCCTCGCGGGCGAATTCGTTCGTTATCGTCGCCAGCCCGCCGCGGGTGGCGTCGCGCAGCCAGCGCAGCCCCGGTGCGGCGGCGAACATCGCCTCGACCAGCCCGTTCAGCGGCGCGGCATCGCTCTGCACCGGGATCTGCAGGGCGAGGTCGTTGCGCGCGGCCATCACCGCGATGCCGTGGTCGCCAAGCGTGCCGTTGACGATCAGTTTGTCGCCGGGCCGCACCATCCGCGGCCCGGTGTCGCGGCCGGCGGGGATCGCGCCGATGCCGGCGGTGGTGATGAACAGTCCGTCGGCCGCGCCGCGTTCGACCACCTTGGTGTCGCCGGTGACGATGCTGACGCCCGCTTCTTCGGCCGCCCGCGCCATGCTCGCCAGCACTTCGCGCAGCGTTTCGACCGGCAGGCCTTCCTCCAGGATCAGCGCGCAGCTCAGATGCTTCGGCACCGCGCCGCCGACGGCGAGGTCGTTGACCGTGCCGCAGACCGCGAGCCGGCCGATGTCGCCGCCGGGGAAGCGCAACGGCGAGACCACGAAGCTGTCGGTGGTGAAGGCGAGGCTCTCTCCGTGGCCGAGCAGGCTGCCGGCGATCCGCGCCTGGTCCTCCAGCGGAGCGAGCAGGCCGTTGTCGAACGCCGGCACGATGACCTCCTCGATCAGCTCGCGCATCGCGCGGCCGCCGGCGCCGTGGGCGAGGGTGATGTGCTGGTCGCGCCAGTGGTCGACGGCCCGGGGCTTGGCGACCGCGTTCATGCGACTTCCTCCACCGCATGCGTCGAATACTGGTAATAGGCCGCGCAGGCGCCCTCGCTGGACACCATCAGCGCGCCGAGCGGCGTGCGCGGCGTGCAGGCCTTGCCGAACACCTTGCACTGCTGGGGCTTCAGCACGCCCTTGATGACTTCGCCGCACTGGCACGATTTCGGGTCGGCGATCTTCGCGTTCGGCACGGTGAACTTGCGTTCGGCGTCGAACGCGGCGTAGGGCGCGCGCATGCGCACGCCGGAATGGTCGATCGAGCCCAGCCCGCGCCATTCGAAGAACTCGCGCAGTTCGAACACCTCGGCGATGGCCTGCATGCCGACCCGGTTGCCGTCCGGATCGACCAGCCGCGCGTACTGGTTCTCCACGCGCGGCCGCTTCTCCAGCAACTGCCTCAGCACCATCCACAGCGACTGCAGGATGTCGTTCGGTTCGAAGCCGGAGATCACCAGCGGGCGGTGGTAGCGCTCGGCGATGAAGCGGAACGGGGCGCTGCCGGTGACCATGGCGACGTGCCCGGGGCCGATGAAGCCGTCGATCCGCATGCCCGGCGAATCCAGCACCGCCTTGATCGTCGGCACGATGGTGATGTGGTTGCAGAACAGCGAGAAATTCTTCAACCCGCGGCGCTTCGCCTCCAGCACGGTCATCGCGGTCGACGGCATCGTGGTCTCGAAGCCGAGGCCGAAGAACACCACCTCGCGATCCGGATGCTGTTGCGCCAGCGACAGCGCGTCCAGCGGCGAATACACCATGCGCACGTCGGCGCCGTTGGCGCGCGCCTGCAGCAGGCTGAGCTTCGAGCCGGGCACCCGCATCGCGTCGCCGAAGGTGGTGAAGATCACCTCCGGCCGCTGCGCGATCGCGATGCAGTCGTCGACGCGGCCCATCGGCAGCACGCAGACCGGGCAGCCGGGGCCGTGGACGAATTCCAGCGACTTCGGCACCAGGTCCTTCAGCGCGTAGCGGAAGATCGAGTGGGTGTGGCCGCCGCAGACTTCCATCACCTGCACCGGGTTCTGCTCGGTCGCGCCGAGCTGGTCCAGGCAGGCGGTGACTTCGCGCAGCAACGCCTTCGCGGTCGAAGGGTCGCGGAATTCGTCGACGAATTTCATGCCGCACCTCCGTCTTGCCCTTCGGTTCGCGCCGCCGCGCTCCCGGCCGGTCCGCGATCGCTGGCGAGCAGCGTATGCACCAGGTCCCAGAGGATGTGGTAGATCGCCACATGGGTTTCCTGGATGCGATGGATGCTGTCGCTGCCCACGCACAGGCACAGGTCGACGTAACCGGCGCGCGCCATCTCGCCGCCGTCGCTTCCGGTCAGCGCGATGGTGCCGGCGCCGAGCTGCTTTGCCGCCTCCAGCCCGCGCAGCACGTTGCGCGAGTTGCCGCTGGTCGACACGCCGATGGCGCAGTCGCCGTTGCTGACGAGGCCCAATACCTGGCGTTCGTAGATGTTGTCGATGCCGACGTCGTTGCCGACCGCGGTGATCATCGCCATGTCCTGCGCCAGGTTCTGCGCCGGCAGCGCCGGCCGGCCGGCGGTGACCGGGTGCGAGAACTCGACCGCGATATGCGCGGCGTCGCAACTCGAGCCGCCGTTGCCGAGGGTGAACAGGCGGCCGCCGTTGCGGTAGCAATCGGCGACGATGTGCGCGGCGCGGACCACGTCGACGCCGTGGGCCTCGAAGAAGGCCTGCTTGACGACGAGGCTTTCGCCGGATTTCTGCCGCACCGAGTCGAGCAGCGCGGCGTCGATCGCGTGCGGATCCGGCGTGGCGTGCGGGGCCAGGTGCGGATAGAACGAAGCGAGTTGTCCGGAAGTCGTGTTCATGTCGTTGCCTCCACTCCACGTAGCGCCGCCGCCTCGGCCTGAGCCTCGCCGAGCGCGTGCAGCAGATCGAGGGTGATTTGTGCTTCCTTCTCGTCGATCCGGCTCATCGCGAAGCCGACGTGGACCAGCACCCACGCGCCGACGACGTCCTCCGCTGTCTCGCCGTCGCGGATCACGCAGGCGATGTTGACCTCGCGACGCACGCCGAGCACGTCCACCAGCGCGAGTTTCGCTTCCGTGTTGGTGACTTCCGCGATCTGTCCCGGGATTCCAAGGCACATGTCCACCCCCTCCTAGTTGTTTCTGGCCAGCGCGATCAGCGCCTGCCCGAACGCCAGCCCGCCATCGTTGGCCGGCAGCCGGCCGGGCAGGAGCGCGCGCAGGCCGCGCTCCCGCAGGCAGGCGACCACGCGCTCGGCCAGCACCTTGTTCTGGAACACGCCGCCGGACAGGGCCACGGTGTCGTAGCCCAGTTCGTCGACGAACTTGCTTGCCATCATCACCACCGCGTTGGCGAAACCGCGGTGGAAGCGCGCGGCCATCAGCGCCGCCGGCGTGCCGAGGACCATGTCGCCGAGCAGCGCCTGCCACATCGCCAGCGGCTCGATGTACGGCAGCCCCTTGCCCTTGTCGAGGCGCGGGATCTGGAACGGGTAGTCGAGTTCGCCATCCTCGGCCAGGTGCTCGTCGCGGATCGTCGCCTCCATCCGGATCGCCGCCTCGCCCTCGTAGGCAACCCGTTCGCGGCAGATGCCGATCGCCGCGGCGACGGCATCGAACAGGCGCCCGGCGCTGCTGGCCAGTGGCGCGTTGGCGCGGCTCCCGATCATCGCGGAAAGCAGGTCGCGCGGCCTGGATTCGAGGAAACGGCAGAGCTCCAGCCCGGAGAAGTTCATCGCGAACCGCGCCCACCCCATCTCGGCCATGATGTGCGCGTAGGTGTTGCGCCACGGCTCGCGCGAGGCGAGGTCGCCGCCGATCAGCGCCACCGGCTTCAGCGTGCCGACACGGGTGCATTCGGCATAGTCGCAATGCAGGAACTCGCCGCCCCACAGTTCGCCGTCTTCGCCCATGCCGAGGCCGTCCAGCGCGATGCCCAGGACCTTGCCGCCGTCGCGCGGCCAGCCATGCTCGCCGAGGCAGGCGGCGATGTGCGCGTGGTGGTGTCCCACGGACACGCGGCGCGACGCGTATCGGCGTTCGGCCAGCTGCGTGCTGGCGTACTGGGGATGCAGGTCGCAGGCGACCAAGTCGGGTTCGAAGTCGTAATAGCCGAGGTAATCGGCCAGCGCGCGTTCCCAGTCGGCGTGGCATGCGGCGTCGTGCAGGTCGCCGATGTGCTGCGACAGCACGCACTGGCCGTCGCGGAGCAGGGCGAAGGTGTTCTTCAGGTCGCCGCCCAGCGCCAGCACCTGCGTCCGGGCGTCGAAGCCCCGCGGCAGCAGCAGCGGCGCCGGTGCGTAGCCGCGGGCGCGGCGCATCACGCGGAACCCGCCGGCGACCACGCGACCGACCGAGTCGTCGACGCGGCGGGCGATCGGACGGTTGTGGTCCAGCACCCAGTCGGCGCAGTGCGACAGCCGCGACGCGACCTGTTCGGCGTCGATCGCCTGCGGCTCGTCGCTGAGGTTGCCGCTGGTCAGCACGATGGGCGCGCGGCGGCGGCGCATCAGCAGGTGGTGCAGCGGCGTGTTCGGCAGCATCACGCCGAGCGTCGTCAGGCCCGGTGCGATGCCGGACGCCAGCGGCGGCGCGTCGTCGCGGCGCGGCAGCAGCACGATCGGCGCCTGCGGACTGGTCAATGCGGCTTCGGATTCCCCGTCGATGACGCAGTATTCGCGCAGCATGTCGAGGTCCTTGACCATCAGCGCGAACGGTTTGGCTTCGCGGTGCTTGGTCGCGCGCAGCTTCGCGACGGCCGCCTCGTTCGTCGCGTCGCAGGCAAGCTGGTAGCCGCCCAGGCCCTTCACCACGACCGTTTCGCCCTTGCCGAGCAGCGAGGTCGCTGCATCGACCTCGTCGAGGAAGCTCAGCGCGTCCAGCGCGAAGGCCTTGCCGTCCATGCGCCGCAACGTCGCCCGCGGGCCGCAGGCGTGGCAGGCCGTCGCTTCGGCGTGGAAGCGGCGGTCGTCGATGTCGGCGTATTCCTTAGCGCAGTCCTTGCACAACGGAAAAGCGGCGAGCGTGGTGTTGTTGCGGTCGTATGGCGTGTGCACGAACACCGACAGGCGCGGGCCGCAGTCGGTGCACGCGGTGAACGGATAGCGATAGCGGCGCGAGAACGGATCCAGCGTTTCCGCGACGCAGTCCGGGCAGGCCGCGAGGTCGGGGGCGATGCCGAGGCCGGGTTGCGCCGAGGTGCTGGCGACGACGCGGAAATCGGCCGGCGCACCGGCGCCGGGCAGGGGCTCGGTCTGCAACGCATCGACGCGGGCGCCGCCGCGGCGCAGCGAGCGCACCGCGTCGACGAAGGCGGCGAGGTCGTCGGTCGCGGCAAAGGCTTCGATGACGACGGCGGTGCCTTCGTTGCGTACCGTGCCGGTGACATGGTGATCGCGCGCCAGCCGCAGCGTCGCCGGGCGGAAGCCCACCCCCTGGACGATGCCGCGGACATTCAGGCGCAGGCCTTCGGCATTCGCGACGGCAACTGGTTGCGGGCTCATCCGGCGATCTCCCACAGCAGCACGCGGTTGTTCCCCGAATCGGCGATCACGCACAGGTCGCCGTGCACCGACAGGTTGTACGGCCAGCAGATCGATTCGCGCGTTGCCGGCTGCCAGCGGTTGTCGCCCTTGTCGGCGAACGAGAACTGCCCGGCAAGCGCCAGGGCTTCGGCGTCGTCCGGCGCGTCGTAGCGCAGGATGCGCGAGTTCGCGGTGTCGCCCACCAGCAGCCGGCCGCGGTGCACGGCGACGGCATAGGGCATGTTGAAACTGCCGGCGGTCGGCCAGTATTCGCCGCGGTTGTGGTCGACGGCCTGTGCGTCGCGCTGGCCGATCACGATGTCGGCCGGCGCATGGTCGCGCGGTGCGGCGTCGCGCCAGAACAGCACGCGGTTGTTGCCGGCATCGGCGACTGCCAGTCCGCCGTTCCAGTGCGCGATCGCGTGCGGCCAGCGCAGGCTGCCGGCATCGATCCCGCCGGCGTTCTCGTCGCGATGGAGAAAGTCGGGTTGCCCGAGCACGCCGTCGGCCGCTTGGCCGTTGCGCTCCGGCACCCGGTCCCAGCGCAGCACGCGGCGGTTGCCGGTGTCGGCCACCCACAGGCGTTCGCCGTCGAAATGCACGCCGTACGGCCAGTACAAGGTGTCGGCGGCGGGACCGTCGCAGCCGCGATTGATCCCGCCCGAATCGAGATCCGCCTGCCCGAGCACGACGTCCGGCGCCTGGTGACTCGAAGCCGGCGAGCGCAGCCAGATCAACACGCGATGGTTCCATGCGTCCGCGACGGCCAGCCCGTCGCCCACCGCGCAGATCCCGGTCGGCACGTTCAATGTCTGCGCGGACACCGGCCCGTTCGCGTTGCGGCCCTCGCGGTCGAAATCCGGCTGCCCGAACAGCCAGGTCGCCGCCTCGCCGTCCCGATCCGGCAGCGAAGGCCAGCCGAGCAGGCGATGGTGGCCGGTGTCGCAGACCCACAGCGCGCCGTCGCGGGCGATCGTGGCGCCGCGCGGGCCGAACAGCGTGTCCGCCGCCGGCACGATCGACGCCGTCGCGAGCAGGATGTCGTCCAGCGTCTCGGCGCGCGCCCCGAGCATCACGCGCGCGCCACCACGCGCCAATGCCTCCGGCGCCGCCGTCCGCTCGCGTTGCCGCGCCAGCGAAACATGAAACACCTGCGCGTTCATACGCTAGGCCTCCAGCTTCACCGCGACGCGACCGTCGCGTACGCGCACCGCATGCACCACCAGCTGCACTTCAGGCACGGTCAGGCATTCGCCGGTGTCGAGTCGGTACTGGAAGCCGTGGTGCGGGCATTCGATCACGCCATCGACCACCTCGCCGCCATCCAGCGGCATGCCGAGGTGGGCACAGGCGTTGTCCACGCAGCCGACGCTGTCGTGGTCGCGCCAGAACAGCACCTCGCGGCCGGAGACGGCGAGCGCGGTCGCAACGCCGAGCGGCAACTCGTCGAGCGCGCAGGCGTCGACGAAGCCGCCGTCGTTTTCCCTCGCGAACGGACTGACGAAGTGCAGCGGGATCTTCTTGCCGTCGTTCGCCGGTTCGGCGCCCTTGACCGCGGCGATCCGGGTGATCTCCGGCGCGTACTCCCGGATCGCCTTCTCCACGCCCTGGTGCAGGGTCATGCCGGCGGCGGGGCAGCCGTTGCAGGCGCCGGTCAGGCGCACTTCGACCGTATCCGGCGGCTTGATCGCGACCAGCTGGACGCCGCCGCCGTGCTCGGCGAGGAACGGCGCCACCGACTCCAACGCCGCGCGCACCCGCGACTCGAGCGGATCGCGCACCAGCCCGTGCAGGCGCAGCACGCCGAACACCAGCGGATCCTGCACGACCTTGCGCAATTGCTGCGCGGCCGCGGGGTCCTCGCGCAAGCCCTGCACGATGCGCAGCAGCGCCTCGCGGTGCAGCGCCTCGATCGCGTCCTTCAGGCGGGCGAGCGTCGCCTGCTGATCCGGCGGCCATGCCGCTCCGATCGCCTCCAGCATCGCCACGTCGCTGGCCAGCTTCGCCAGCCGTTCGGCGGCGTTGTCCGGGGTCGTCTGGATACTGGCGTCTGCTGGCATGTCGGCGATATCCGATCAGCGGTACTTGAGGTCCTTGAACAGGTACGGCATCAGCGCGCCGCCCAGCAGGCCGCCGCTGATCGCCGCGATCAGCGGGTTGACCAGCAACGCCAGCGCGAGCAGCACGGCCAGGGTGATCGCCAGCCCGACCAGCCACTGCTTCAGCACCTGGCTGGAGTTCTGGAAAAGCTTGCCGCGCAGGAACAGCCTGGCCGAGTTGAGGAACATGTCGAACATGGCAGTCAGCTCCGAACCAGATGGAGGACGATGGCGGCGACCAGCGCGGCCGGAACCGCGGCGACCAGCCCGTAGAACGCGCCCATCAGCGAGGCAAGTTCCTTGCCCAGTTCGGCTCCGGCCAGCTTGAGGCCGCCGAGCGCGCCGCCGACGGCGCCGAAGAGGATGGTGACGAGCGGGAACAGCAGCAGGGTGGATGCCATCATTGGATTCCTTGGAGTGCAGTGGAGTCGGGTGTGTGGCCAGCGTCGTCGTCGAGCATGGCCAGCGCGTCGGCGACCGCGTCGGCGTGGCCGGGCAGGCCGCGTTCGACGAACAGTGCCTGTGCCTCGCGGTACAGCGCCCGCGCTTCGCGCAGGTTGCGCTGCTGGCCGGAAAGCGGGTCGGCGGGATCGTCGGGCAGGTTGGCCAGCGCGTTCGCCTTGTTGGCGATGGTGTTGGCGTACTCGGCCGGCGTGTCGCGCGAGCTGCGCACTTTCAGCGCCTCGTCGTAGGCCTCGACCGCGCGCAGCAAGTTGGCGATGCGGTTGCCGCCCGGTGCGTACTGCAGGGCGTTGCCGAGGTTGTTCTGCGCCATCGCGTATTCGACCGGGTGGTCGACCAGGTTCACCACCTTCAGCACCTGCTCGAACGACTGCACCGCCATCGCCTCGCGCAATTCGCCGGCCTTGTCGCTGGCCGGCAACGACAGATAGATGATCGCCAGGTTGTTGTGGACGACCGCGTGTTCCCGCGGAAACGCGGTTTCGCTGAACACTTTCAGTGCGCGGTGGTAGTACGAAATCGCGTCCTGGATGCGCGCCAGCCCGGCAGCGGCCAGCGACTGCGCAACCAGCCCCAGGTTCAGGTCGACCTCGGCGGTCTCTTCCGGCAGGCCGAGTTCGGCCAGTACCGGCCGCGCCGCCTCGAAGCAGGCGAGGGCGTCCTGCAGCGATCCGGCGCCGCCGTCGGGCAGGGCCTGGTGGGCGGTGCCCTCGCGGGCGAGGGTGCGTGCCGCCAGGAGGCTCTCGCCCTCCGGCACCAGCGCCCGCGCACGCCGGTACAGAGTCACGGCATCGCGCAACTGCTGCGGATTCCGCGGTTTCAGCTGCAGGCCGCGGGCGATCTCCACCAGCATCTCGGCACGTTCGACCGGGTCGACGGAAGGGTCTTCGGCCGCCGCCAGGGCAGCGCGCACCTCGGCGTCGGCCAGCCCGCGAGAGGTTTCATCTGAGGATTGCACCAGCATCGGCAGCCCCTGCTTCCGGCAGTGCCGCCCGGACAGGCGGCCTCTAGGGGGCGACCCTCTTACCGGGCCTGCGGGTTGTCAACCCGCGTTGCGCCATTGCAAATGTTGTTTGCATGCGTGCAGGGAATCCGCCGTCCTGCCAGCCGGCACACTGGTGGGCTGACCATCGCGCCGAAGGCGATCGAACGGTGTGGAGCAGACCGCATCGACGGCGCCTACGCCGATGGTCCATCGTCTACCCGGAAACCAGCCGCTCAGGATGCGTGTAGATGTTGTGGCTACCCGGCCGGGCGAAGCCGACCAGGCATACGCCGGCGCTGCGCGCCAATTCCACGGCCAGTGCCGTGGGTGCGGAAATCGCCGCCATGAAACCGATGCCGGCACAGGCTGCCTTGGCGACCATTTCGTAGCTGGCGCGGCTGGTCAGCAACAACATGCCGGAGCCAGGCGCCATGCCTGCGCGGACCATGGCGCCGATCAGCTTGTCGAGTGCGTTGTGCCGGCCTACGTCCTCGCGCACCAGCATCACGTTGCCCTCGGCGTCGGCCCAGACGGCGGCATGCATGGCACCGGTGGCGGCATTCATCGGCTGCCTGGCCTGCAACTGGGCCAGGGCGCGTTCCAGCGCTCCGGTACGGAACGTGGCGGCGTGCCGGATGCGCTCGGGTTGGCGCACCGCATCCTCCAGCTCGCGCGCGCCGCAGATGCCACAGCTTCCGCGCCCGGGCAGCAGGCGCTGGGTCGCGCCGTCGAGACGTGCAGCGGGAGCAGCGGGAGCCACCGTGATGGAGAGGCGGATGCCTTCGAGCAGTTCGGCCTGCACGATGGATTCAAGTTGCGCCGGCTCGGCGACCAGCCGTTCGCTGAGCGAAAAGCCGAGCGCGAAGTCCTCCAGATCGCGCGGCGTTGCCATCATCACCGCGAAGGACACGCCGTTGTACTGCATGGCGATGGGCATTTCCTCGGCGATGCAATCCTCGACCTGTTCGCCATGCCCCTGGCGCCATCGCTCCATGCGGCGGCCGACATAGCCGGATGAAACGGACCCGGAAGGCAACGCATCGGGACTCATCGAGGCCATTTCCGGCGCCTTGCCCGTATTCGTGCTCGAGCAATCGTCATTCCGCATGTGCACGCACGATACGCACGGGAATGGATTTGTACGATGGCGTTCCGCTGGCCTGGTCGTTGTAGTCGAGCGGCACCAGGCAGTTGGCTTCGGGGTAGTAGGTCGCCACGGATCCCCTGGCGATGCTGTATGCAACGGCGATGACCTTGGCCAGTTGGCGCTCCGGCCCCTGGCCGATGGCCGTTTCGACGAGGATTTCGTCGCCGGGCTCGATGCCGCGTTCGGCCAGGTCGTCCTTGTTCATGCCTGTGAGCAGGTGCGAGCGGTTGAGCTTGGTGCCGATATGCACCGACAGCTCCAGGCCGCGCATGCCCGGGAAACAGCGCTGCGGGTCCGGCATGGCGACGGCGAGGTTGCCACCCAGGCAGATCAGCACCTTCGACCGCCCCTCGCTGATCGCCTGCATGGCTGCGACGGCATCATGGCCGTGCGTGTCCGGCGGCTTGAAGCCGAAGGTCTCCTCGATGCGCCGGAGCATGTCGGCACCCGGCTTTTCGGTGATGCCGACGGTGCGATCGCCCTGCACGTTGGAGTGGCCGCGCAGTGGACAGATGCCTGCGCCCGGCTTGCCGAAATTGCCGCGCATCAGCAGCAGGTTGGCGACCTGCTGCACGTTCTGCGTGCCCTGGTGGTGCTGCGTCAGCCCCATGCCGTAGGTGATGATGGTGGCATTCGACTTGGCGTATGCGGCGGCGACATCCCGCAATGCCTGCATCGGCAGGCCGGACCTGGCTTCGATGTCCTGCCAGGAGGTCGCCCTCACGTCGGCGGCCAACTCCTCGAAACCCCGGGTGTGCTCGGCGATGAACGCATGGTCGAGTACGCCGGAGCCGGGCGCGCTGGCATCGTCCATTTCCAGCAGCGACTTCATGACCCCCTTGAGCGCGGCCGCGTCGCCGCCGATCCTGACCTGCAGGTAGGTGGACGCGATGGGGGTCGAACTGAACGTGGCCATCTCCACCGGGTTCTGGGGATCGGTGAAGCGTTCCAGCGCGCGCTCTTTGAGCGGATTGAACACGATGATAGGCGCGCCGCGGCGGGCCACTTCCTGGAGCGTGCCCATCATCCGGGGATGATTGGTGCCGGGGTTGTGCCCCATCGCGATGATGAGCTCACAGTGGTCGAAGTCGTCCAGCGAGACCGTGCCCTTGCCGATGCCGATAGCCTGCGGCAGGCCCACGCTGGTGGCCTCGTGGCACATGTTCGAACAGTCCGGAAAATTGTTCGTGCCATATTCGCGGGCGAACAGCTGATAGAGGAACGCGGCCTCGTTGGAAGCGCAGCCCGAGGTGTAGAACTCGACCGTGTCCGGATCCGCCTGGTTACGCAGGATCTCGCCGATGCGCGCCACGGCCACGTCCCAGTCGACCGCTTCGTAGATGTCCTTCTCCGCGTTGTAGGCCATCGGGTGGGTCAGGCGCCCTTCGTCCTCGAGCTGGTAGTCGCTCCAGCCCAGCAGTTCGGTCACGGTGTGGGCAGCGAAGAATTCCGGCGGAACGCGTTTCCTGGTCGCCTCCCAGGTGACGGCCTTGGCGCCGTTCTCGCAGAACTGGAAGGTGGAAGTGTGCTTTTTGTCGGGCCACGCGCAGCCGGGACAATCGAACCCCTCGGGACGTTTGGAGCGCAGGGCGTAGGGCTTGTTGGTCCGGAACAGCGTGACCGCCGCCTCCGGAGCGTTCATCTGTTCGAAGACTGCCTTGGCCGTGGCGCGTAGCGCACCCCAACCACCCGCAGGTTGATCGTAGGGGTGGATGCCGGGGATATCCTTGTCAGCCATGATGAATTGACCCGTCGTCAGCGTGGTGAGGTTCGCAAGCCGAAACGTGCAGCCACTTGCAGGCTGAGTTCTATACCCCAACCGGCAAGAAGAATTCATGAAGAAGTGATTCATCGAAAAGCAGACCATCACGGTCCTGCATGAGGGCGACGCGCCCGCAATATGCGGTGTATCCGATGCCCGCCGACTGAGGGAACCGGAGGCGGAGAACGCTCGCCTGAAACGGTTGCTCGGCATGGACCGCAAGGCCAGCCACCCCGGCTGGAACCCGTAGCCGTTCTCGCCGACCAGCTCGCCGCTCGGGGGCGGCACCGGGGGCGCTGTACGCCGATCCGGTCGTTCGCGGCACCCGATGCAGGCGCGGGCTTCAGGGCATGGCTGTCTGGCGCGGGCTTCCGCGCGCCGTGCGACGCAGCAGTTCCAGCCAGACGATGGCGGCGACCAGCATCCCGGCGCCGACGAGCAGCGCGGTCGCGCCCGGCACTGCCAGGCCCATCACGCCGCGCAGGAACGGCACCCCAAGCACCGCCGCCAGCATGAGCGCCACGCCGCCGAACATCCGCACCAGCCAGGGGTTCTTCGCCGGCAGGCGGGCCAGTGCGGGGCGGGACAGGTCGCGGTTGGCCAGGGTCAGCAGGAACAGGCCAAGCACCAGCGCGATGAACACCGCGCCACGGCTTTGCGCGGCGTCGAGGCCATGGCCGAGCAGCGCGCTGTAGCCGAGCAGCAGGATGGCGGCGATGCCGAGTCCCTGGGCCACCGCATGGCGCAGGTTGGCGGCGGCGAACGGCGACTCCGACGGCGCGCGCGGCGGCCGCCGCATGATGTCGCCGCCGGCGGGCTCGGCCTCGAACACCACCGAGCAGGCCGGGTCGATCAAGAGCTCCAGCAGCACGATATGCACCGGCATCAGCAGCACCGGCCAGTGCAGCAGGGTAGGCACCAGCGCCAGCGCGATGATCGGCATGTGCACGGCAAACACGAAGCGGGTGGCCTTGGTGATGTTGTCGTAGATGCGCCGGCCCTGGCGGATCGCGCCGACGATGCTGGCGAAGCTGTCGTCCAGCAGCACCAGCGCGGCCGCCTCGCGCGCCACGTCGGTACCGCGCTCGCCCATCGCCACGCCGACGTCGGCGGCCTTCAACGCGGGCGCGTCGTTGACGCCGTCGCCGGTCATCGCCACCACCTCGCCGTCTTCTCGCAGCAGTTGCACCAGGCGCAGCTTCTGCTCGGGCTTGAGCCGCGCGCACAGGTCGACGTGGCGCAGGCGCTCACGCAGCGCAGCGTCGTCCAGCAAGGCCATCTCCGCGCCGGTGATTACCTCGGCGCGTTCGCTCAGGCCTGCCTGGCGGGCGATCGCGCGCGCGGTGGCGGGGTGGTCGCCGGTCATCATGACGATGCGCACGCCGGCGCCGCGGCATTCGGCGATCGCCGCCGGTACTTCCGGACGTGGAGGGTCGACGAAGCCGACCAGCCCAAGGAAGCGGAAGTCGAAATCGTGCTGGCTGCGCGGCCACGTTTCGCCTTGCCACTCGCCGCGGGCCACGCCGAGCACGCGCAGGCCGCGCTCGGCCATCGCCTCGACCTGGCGCAGGATGGCCGCGGCGTCGGCGGCCTCGAGGTGGCACAGATCGATCACCGCCTCGGGCGCGCCCTTGGTCGCCAGCAGGTGCGCGTCGCGCGCGTCGCCGCGGAACACGCGGGTCATCGCCAGGATCTCCGGCGACAGTGCATATTCGAATTCCGGCGACCACTCGGCGTGCACGTGCCCGGTGTCGGTGAGCCAGTGCAGGCCAAACCGCTGGATCGCCTTCTCCATCGGGTCGAATGGGTCGGCCGGTGTGGCCAGCATGGCGAACTCGACCAGTTCGTGGAACGGCTCAGGCAGTTCGGCGGCTTCCTCGTCATGGCAGCTGTCGTCGACCAGGCGCAGCTCGGCCACCTGCATGCGGTTCTGCGTCAGCGTGCCGGTCTTGTCGACCGCCAGCACCGAGATCGCGCCCAGCGCTTCCACCGCCGGCACGCGGCGGGTCAGCACCTTGTGCTTGGAGATCCGCCACGCGCCCAGTGCGAGGAACACCGTGAGGATCACCGGGATCTCTTCGGGCAGGATCGCCATGGTCAGCGCGATGCCGGCCAGCACACTCTCCAGCAGGCCGTGGCCGTCCCACAGCCAGCCGAGCAGGGCGTAGGCCGTGGCCAGCAACAGACCGCCGACGGTGAGGTTGCGAATCAGCCGGCGTGAAGCCTGCTGCAGGCCGGACACGGGCTCGACGGCATCGGCCAGCGCCTGGCCGATGCGGCCGACCGCGGTGGCGCCGGCGATGGCGCGGACCTCGGCGACGCCGACGCCCTTGGTCGCCACGGTGCTGGCGAACAGCTGGCCGGCGTCTTCGCCGGGGAGTTTGGTCACCGGCACCGCCTCGCCGGTCAGCAGCGATTCGTCGACGTCCAGGTGGCCGTCCAGCAGCAGCGCATCGGCGGCGATGCGGTCGCCCTCGTGCAGCACCAGCAGGTCGCCGACCACCACCTCGCGCCCGGGGATACGGACTTCCTCGCCACCGCGGATCACCAGCGCGCGTGGCGCGGACAACTCGCGCAGCGATTCCAGCGCCCGCTGGGTCTTGCGCTCCTGCGCCAGCGTGATGCCGATGACGACGAACACGAACGACAGCAGGAACGCTGCCTCGGCGCGGTCGCCCAGCGCCAGGTACAGGCCGCCTGCGACCAGCAGCATGAGGAACATCGGCTCGAGCAGTACGCCGCCGACGATCGCCCAAAGCGTCTTCGGGGCGCTGCTCGGCAACAGGTTCGGGCCATGCTCGGCCAGTCGACGCGCGGCTTCGGCGGGGTCCAGCCCGGACCGGGCGACGGGGCGAGGCGGCTTCGACACACTCATGTCATGTCCTTCAGCCTGGTGCGCACCAGGCTTGCACAAGCTTGCAGGCCTCGCGTTCGTCGCCGAGTGAGGCGGCGAACAGGCAACGTGGTGCGTCGAGTGCTCGCGCCGCGTCGATCAGTGGCAAACCGGCACCGGCACCTCATCTTGCAACAACACCTTCCGTGTCTCGTCGCCCCGCAGCAGCCGGGTCATGCCACGCCAGCCACGAGAACTGCAGGCTCGCGCATGCAAGGCAGGTGGACATGCATGCCGCGCTTGCGGCGTGCCCGCGACTATAGGTCGGCCCCTCCCAGGTCCAGTTGACTTTGGTCAACATCTACTCGGCGGTGAGTGGCTCCGGCGGAGGGGAGGGCAACGCTTCGGTGGTCACCTCCGCCTTCCAGACTTCGGGTTGAAGCGTCACGGCCTGCGGCCTCGCGGGGGCCAAGGCCCCCACACCCCCAGCCGCGCGCCGCTCGTATTCCTCGTGCCAGAGCCGTGCCTCGGCATAGACGACGGTCCAGTTCGCCAGCCGCCCAGGCTGGAAGCTGTAGCCGCTGGGACTAATCAGCTCGCCGGTGCGGCTGTTGACGATCCAACCGGCCCAGCGATCATGCAGCGCGCCCACGTCGCCCAGCCGGTGCAGGCGCAGCAGCCGGACCGCTGACCACGGCACCCGGCAACGGCCAGTGTCCCAATGCTGCACCGTCCGCACCGAGACGCCCAGGAACTTGGCGCACGCCTTGAGGCTCAAGAAGCAGCTGCGCCGGAGTTCCCGGAAGCCCTCGGCGGAGACGTACCAGGTGCGGACCCGGCGAGGGCTGGCCCGTGCTTTGGGGAATGTCTGATTAATCGGTTGCCTGCTCGTCATTCCTGCGAACGCAGGAATCCAGTGCCTTTGTGTTCAGACGCTTGCAGGTGTCTGACGATGTGAAACTGCCGAATTTCTAGGTAATTGAATATAAATAGATATTTCGATATGACGCGGCGAGTTGACGTACAGACTACAGACCGACAACCCGCCGCATTTTTCACGCCAAGCGGACAACCTGCCGCTGAAATGCAGATCCAGCCAACAAACCACCCCAAACTCGCAGCCGCGACCGACAAGTCGCCGCGATGGTTGCGCTCAGGTCTGGCGCTTCACTTTTTCCGGACCTTCGGGACGTCGCGGCGCAATCCCTTGTGCTGGTAGAAGCGGATCGTCCCGACCTTCACCCCGACTGCCTTCGCGAAGGCACTGGATTCCTGCTTCCGCAGGAATGACGGGCAGGCAGTCGATCAACCAGACATACCTCAGGTACGGAGACGTCGGAATCGCATGCCTTGCGCCTGGGTTTGCAAATAGCGGCTGCCATGATCCGTGGCAGAGCTGCTCAAATCGAGCAGACAAAGTTCGGTTCCTTCGACTGTCAGCCAACCCGCAAGGCTGTACGCGCATCGCCTTTGTGCAGACCAACCGGTGAGACTCACGCCGTGCAAGGTGGGGGTATTGTTCGACGCCAGTGCGTCGGCGTAGCCCCGAATAGGGCCGGGCTCGGCATCGCCTTCTGTCATGGCGCCCAGGACCTCCCCTTCCTTCGTGACGGACAATTCAAGTCGCAACGAGTCGTCGTGCGTAGAAACCCATGCTCCGCCAAGCAAGTGCGTCGGGTCGATGGCTGTCCCGTTTGCGGACAACGAAAGAAGGGGAAGGGATTCTCCCGTTGGTTCGTATTGCAACTTGTCCAGGTGAAACCCGGTACCTTTCGGTGCAGGGGCATGAGTCGAGACGACCAGGTTGTGCATCAACAGCAGGCGAGGGCCTTGCGGCGTGTGCAGAAGCTGCCCGCTCAGCCCGGACACCCATTGCGAACCGGGTTCTTCATCATCGCCATCAATGGCTCGCCAACTGATGCCCAGGGACAGTGCACGGGCATGGTTACCGTCGATCGCGGCGGGCTCGATGAACCCGGTGACGTGATAATCGCCGCTGGATCCGGTCGTGGAACGGTAAAGCCCCCGCACACATCCATCGGTGCCTTCGCGAAGGCGCATGAGCGACCCGTATTCGTTTCGCCACGTGGTTTCACTGACCATCAGCCTGCCTCGTGGCGGTAGCCGTAAACATCAGCCGCCCGGCGAGCATCGAGGTAACCGTTCTTGAGGTCGGAGACGATGGCTTCTCGCGATCGCTTGGCTGGATCGCCATAGCCGCCGCCGTTGGCCGTGACGATACGAATGACGTCGTCTCGATTGACCTCCAGCGAGGTGACTACGGCGAAGTCCCGGGTCTCACCGTTGGCCCGGATCACGCGCACGTAGTTCGAGGAACCTTCCCTGCCGCCTTGCAAGCCCCAGGGATGATGCTTGTTGCGCGAGTACGAAGCCGTCAGGAAGCAACCGTCGCTGCGTACCCGGTAAGCGCCATACACGGTCAGGTCGTCGAGGACGCGGAACTTGGCATCCAGTTCGTAGCCACGCAGATCCACCTTGTCGATGTTGGTCAGCACCTGCGCGCCAAGCGCCCCGACGAAGACGAAATACAGTTGATTGCGATCCCGGGTGTCAAACATGCTGCCGTTGATTTGCAGCCGATTGTCGTCCAGCGAGCTCTTGAACCCCAGTTCGGCACTCTTGGCCGTTTCAGGCTGGTAAAGATCGCTGACGCCGATCAACCCCACGCTTGCCGCATCCGCACCGGTACCGTTCTGGTTGAACCCGCCGCTGCGGAACCCCACACCCCAGCTTCCGTAGAAGGTGAAGTCCGTGTTCGCCTTGTAGGTAAGGGTGAATTTGGGTTGCGACTTGCTGAACGTGCCATGGCGGACCTGCCCGGCAAAGGGGTCGAATTGGGGCAGGGAGACATCGCGTTGGGTGAGCTGGAAGCGGTCGTAGCGCCACGCCAGATCCGCTTCCAGCTTCGGGGTGATGTCGTAGGCCACCTGTCCGAAAATCGACGAGTTGTTCTCGCTGGCGCGATCGGCGAGGAAGGATGATGTCGGATTCCGGCTGTTGGCGGGTGCCGGCGTCTTCTTGACGCGAATGATGCCGCGGCCAAGATCCAGGCCGATGGTGTTGGACAGATAGCTGTCCGTATGAAGGAACGAAGTTCCCGCGATCCAGCGCAGGGGCTCGTCCGAGGGCGAAGTGAATCGCAGTTCGACCTGCCTGGCGTTGGTGTCCAGGTACTGGGCTTGGGTGCCATCGGTTCCCGGGCCCAACGGTGAATTCGCGGAAATGGCCGGCGTGTAGGGGAAGTTGTCCCCGTCGTAATACTCGTTGATGTGATCCAGTGCAGCGATGGCAGTCAAGGTACCCGCGCTGGTCTGGTAGTCGCCCTTGATCGAGAAATGATCGATGGTCCGGATGTCATAGCCCTTGTTGTTGGCCGTGATCGGAATCGAGGTGTTGTTGACGTCGTCGACGCCGTAGAGCGGCTGGTACACGTAGTTCAGGGAGCCGCCGATCGTGCGGGAGCTGCTGGCCTGCGTATCGAGCGTGAAGTGGTCGGTGACGTCGGCCAGCACGCGCAGGCGAAGTCCCCGGTTACGTGCGTTGTCCACGGGCCTGTGCAGGTAATCATTCTGGATCAGGCCGCCGAAGAAGTTGTCGATGCCCGACAGCAGATAGCGCACCTTGCCGTTGCCGATCGGGCCGCTGAAGCTGAAAGCCCCGTCTCGATAGTGGCCGTTGCCAACACCAACCTTGATCCAGCCGGCAGGAGTATCGGAAGGCAGCTTGGTATTGATCAGAATCGCGCCGCCCAGTGCGTTGCGGCCGTAGAGCGCGCCTTGTGGGCCTTTCAGCACCTCGATGCTGTCGAGGTCGTAAAGGTCCTGGTTGAACTGGTTGGGGCTGACTTGTTGCACGCCGTCCACCACGGTAGCCACCGGCGGGTCGCCGTTGCGTACCTGGGTGATGCCTCGAATCGTGAGAAAGTCGGTGCCCGCGTTCTGCGATTGCACCATGCTCACGTTGGGCGTCAGCTGCACGAAATCCGCTGGCGATTGAATGCCCGCATCCTCGATCTGCTGATCGGTGAACGCCGTGATCGCAATCGGTACGTCCTTGATGGATTCGGAGCGCTGGCGCGCCGTCACGGTGACCTCGGTGAGGGTCACGGCATTTTTTTTCTTCGATGCCTTGGTCTGCGTGCCTTGTGCGGGAGGGGGCGGCGCCTGGTTCGCAGGCGTGTCCGAGTTCGTCGCTGTTTCCTGTGCGGAGGCGAAGAACGGCATGCCATACAATCCCACGGCAACGCTGACACTCAGGCAGGTCAGCTTTCGCCAGGGCGATGCGGGCGAGCATCGGGAGCCATCAGGCCGGGCCAATCGGGTCATCGCGGTGCCTCCGTGGTTGGTAAGACGGTGTCTTGCTCCCTTTCAGGTTTATGACGCTTGCAGCACTCCGTCCACAGCCATGGGGGGTAGGGCCCCTCTGCGCACGGCTGGCGCATACCCAATCGGGTGGGTAGGACCGGGGCAAGTGTCGGAAATGGATGCGCGCAGCAGACCGCCGCCACTATGCTGGTGGCGGGAAACGTCTGTGGAACGAATCAATCGGCGTCCGGCTGCAACGACAATCGCCGCGCTTCGGACAGGGCGGCGGTACGCGAATCGACGTTGAGCTTGCGGTAGATCTGCTTCAGATGGAATTTCACCGTGTTTTCCGAGAGGCCAAGCATGCGGCCGATCGATTTGTTCGAATGCCCGCGGTAAAGCTCTCGAAGCACCTCGAACTCGCGGTGGCTCAGGTGTCCTGTCTCGGCGTCTTGATCGGCGCGCAGCTCGCGTTGCACTCGAAGGAGAAATTCGCGTCGCGGGTCGATGAGCGGCAGGTTCTTCGTATCGCCGAGCAAGTCCCGAATCAAGGATTCGATGGCCGGGCCAAGCTGGAAAAACATGCGAGTGGCCTGGGCTTCAGCCGCGAAACCGAGGGCTTCGATAAAACGCCTCATCGCCTGCGGCAACTCTCCGCGTCCCTTCAGGGCCAGTGCCGACAGCGCATGGAACATGGCGGCATGGGCGCGTCGCCCGTGTGCGGTGCACGAGGCCAGTTCGCTTTCGGCCCATTGCAAGGCCCGCGAGTACTGCGCACTGGCCAACGCGCGCCTGATCCTGGCAATGGCCCATGCGTGGCGCAAACGCCAATCGCTGCCCTGCTTGTCTTGGAAGTGTCCTTCCGGCCACGTCTTGGCGCAAGTCGAGGACGGTCCATCATGCTCGGCAACTTCGTATTCGTATTGCCAAGCGTCGACCAGGTACTCCAGTTCGCGCAGATCACGCAACTTCGCGTAGGTTCGTACGTGCTGAAGCTTGGCGATGCCCGCCTTGTGGCCCTGTTCCGCGAATGCGATGCGCACGGATGTTTCGCACGCCAGTGCGTAGATGTCGAACCAGCCATCCTGGTGTTCGATCACATCCAGTGAGGCATCGATCAACGCACTGGCTTCGGTCAGGCGATTGCGGTCGTAGAGCAGCTTGGCCATCAGGCTGCCGGCCACAGCCTTGAGCATGCTGTCCTTGCCGAAGTTGGCCTCGGCCATTTCCAGCGATTCGGCGAAAACGCTTTCGGCACGCTTCCAGTCGCCCCGGTAATAAAAGCTCTGGCCAAGGTGGAACAGGCAATAGGTGATGCCGACAATGCAATTGCCTGCACGCATGTCCGAGATGCCATCCTGGCTGTAGCGCTCGCCCAACGAAAATTCGGCGAGGGCAATGGCGCAGACGGCGCATACCGCATAAGCCGTGGCACGGGTCACACGGTCGCTGGCGTCCAGCGAGCGGGTAAAACAGTCGAGCTTTTCGATCTGCGCGCGGTTGTCCGATTCATCGCAATAGCCTTGCCGCAAGGCATTGATGATGGTGTAGGCGTTCCGGGTGCTGCTCTCGTCCGAAACCATGGTTGCGCGCGCAAGGTCCAGGCAGCGGTGTACCTCCGACCACTCACCGCGCTTGATGCACAGATACGCCTTGACGATAAGCAGCAAGGGGTACTGGTCGATGGTCGATGAAGGAAACAGTTGCAGCAAGTTGCTCACGAAGCCGATGCCGTGACTCATGATCAACTGCCAGAACCCCGGTTTCTCGGGTTACATGGCCGACGAGGAGTTTTCGGTACGACTGGCGGGTCGGAGCATGCCCGATGGCGGCAGCGAGCTGCTGTGCCGGAATGCGGACGGCGAGTGGGAGGAGTGGATCTCGCTTTCGCCGGACGACGCGCGCAATTCCGGCCCCACCCATTTCAGTGCCGATGGCAAGACGCTCTATTTCCGGGACAGCCGCGGCCGCGACAAGGCGGCGCTGACGGCCATCAACATCGAAAGCGGTCACCTGACCGTGCTGGCGACGGACGCCAAGGCCGATATCGGCGACGTGCTCAGCGACCGCGTCGATTATCGGCCGCTCGCCTATGGCGTGCTGTATGACCGGTACAGGCTGCACGTGATCGACGAGAGCATCCGCGCGGACATCGATTACCTGGATGCGCAGGACATCGGCGAATGGCACCGTGGCAGCCGCACGGAAGACGACATGTTCTGGGTGATCAATGCCTCGTCGGACATCCGCCCGAATGCCGCTTATCTGTATGACCGTTCCAATCGCGCGCTGACGAAGTTGCTCGATCTCCGCCCCGAGCTGGCGGGCGCGCCGTTGGCGCGCATGCAATCCGCGGTCATTCCGGCCCGGGATGGCCTGGAGCTGGTGTCGTACGTGACGCTGCCCGTGGGTCAGGAGGAGGGCGAACTTCGGTCTCGTTGCCCGCTGCCCCTGGTGCTCATCGTGCATGGCGGACCGTGGGCACGGGACAGCTTCGGCTACAACACCATGCATCAATGGCTGGCCAACCGTGGTTACGCGGTGATGAGCGTCAACTTCCGCGGCTCCACGGGTTTTGGAAAATCATTCGCCGTCGCCGCGGACGGCGAATGGGGCCGGAAGATGGACGAGGATCTGGAAGACGCCGTCCAATGGGCCATCGATCGAGGCCTGGCCGACCCGGCGCGCTTGGCGATCTTCGGCGGAAGTTATGGCGGCTACGCCGTGCTGTCGGCACTGACCCGCTACCCCGAGCGCTACGCGTGCGGCATCGACATCGTCGGCCCGTCCAATCTGGAAACGCTGCTGGCCTCGATTCCTCCCTATTGGGAGGCGGCGCGAGCAGCGCAATACCGCGCCATCGGCAATCCGGAAACGGAGGCCGGGCGGGCGCTGCTGCATGACCGTTCGCCGCTCCATCGCGCCGCCTCGGTGCGTTCGCCCCTGCTGATCGCCCAGGGAGCCAACGATCCGCGGGTCAAGCAGGCCGAAGCCGAACAGATGGTGGCCGCGCTCAAGCGCAACGACATTCCGGTGACCTATGCGCTGTATCCGGACGAGGGCCATGGTTTCATCCGCGAAGCCAACCGCATGTCGTTCAACGCCTTGTGCGAAAGCTTCCTGGCCCGGCATCTGGGCGGCCGCGAGGAGCCGTGGTCGCCGGAGGATTTCCCTGGAACGTCCTTGAAGATCGTCGAGGACGACGAGCGCAGGGCAGCGTGATGCAGACCGGTGTCTCCACCGCCGGGCAACGCGAGTGGGAGTCGGCCTCGATCGCGAGGATCAAGGCCGACTTCAACCGTTCGGGCGACACGCATCTGATCCCCGTGCCGCTGTCGGGATATCCCGGCATCGACGTCTACCTCAAGGATGAGTCCAGTCATCCCACAGGCAGCCTCAAGCACCGGTTGGCGCGCTCGCTGTTCCTGTACGCGCTGGCCAATGGCTGGTTGCGCGAGGGCACGCCGGTGATCGAGGCTTCCAGCGGTTCGACGGCAGTGTCGGAAGCCTACTTCGCGCGCCTGCTCGGGTTGCCGTTCATTGCCGTGATGCCGGCCACGACATCGCCGGAGAAAATCGCCGCCATCGAATTCCAGGGAGGCCGCTGCCACTTCACCGAGCGCGCTCGCGATCTGTACGGGGTTTCGCAGCAGTTGGCCCGGGATACCGGCGGCCACTTCATGGACCAGTTCACCTACGCCGAGCGGGCCACCGATTGGCGCGCCAACAACAATATCGCCGAGTCGATCTTCCGGCAGATGGCGGCGGAACCGCATCCCGTGCCCGACTGGATTGTCTGCAGCCCGGGCACCGGGGGCACCGCGACCACGCTGGGGCGCTACGTCCGCTATTGCGGCCACCCGACCAGGGTTCTGTGCGCAGATCCGGAAATCTCGGTGTTGTTCGACTACTACCGCAGCGAATGCGCCGGGGCGGCCGATCCGTCGCTGGTGCTGGAGCAAGGATCGCGCATCGAGGGAATCGGCCGCCCGCGCGTCGAACCGAGCTTCATCGCCGGCTGTGTGGATGCGATGGTCAAGGTACCCGATGCACTGTCGCTGGCCGCCATGCGCCACGTCAGCGCCGTGCTCGGTCGCCGGGTCGGCGGTTCCACTGGCACCCAGTTCGTCGGCGTGCTGCTCGCGGCCCGGAAGATGCACGAAGAAGGCCGCATGGGCTCCGTCGTGAGCATCCTCTGCGACAGCGGCGACCGCTACACGCACAGCTACTACGACCCCGACTGGTATGTGCGCCAGGGCATCGACATCGATGCAGCCGATGCACAGTGGATGCGCGCATTGCAGGGCGATCCACTGCGTGGCTTGCAGGTTGCAGGCGTGCTTTGAGCCCCGCGCGATTTCCCCACGCCGGTTGGCAGTGGCCGCCGGTTTTTTTATTCATCGAGTGACGAAGCACCGCCATGACCAACCCCTTGCTCGACTTCTCAGGCCTGCCCCATTTCGATGCGGTGACCCCAGACCACATCACGCCGGCCGTGGAGCAGTTGATCGCCGAGGCCACGGAGGCCATGACCCGTGCCGAAGCAGTGGCGCCCGTTGCCTGGGACAACCTGGTGGTGCCGCTGGAAGCGGCCACCGAGCGTCTTGGACGCGCCTGGGGTGTGGTCAATCATCTCCAGTCCGTGGTCAACACGCCGGCGTTGCGCCAGGCTTACAACGAGAACCTGCCGAAGCTCACGGCGTTCTGGACACGCTACGGGCAAAACCAGGCCCTGCATGCCCAGTACCAGGCCCTGGTGCGTTCGCCGGAATACGCAGGTTTCGACCCGGTGCGCCGCCGTGTCGTCGAGCTTGTCCTGCGCGATTTCCGCCTCAGCGGCGTTGCCCTGGCGGACGCCGACAAGCTGCGCTTCAGCGCCATCCGTCAGGAGCTGTCGACGTTGTCGGCGACCTTTGCCGAGCACGTGCTCGATGCCACCGATGCATACGCCCTCTACATCGACGACGAGGCCGAGCTGGCCGGCGTGCCAGCCGACGTCATCGCCGCTTGCCGTGCGGCGGCGGAAAGGGAAGGGCGCAGCGGCTACAGGCTCGGCCTGCAGATGCCTTGTTATCAGCCCGTACAGGTGCACGCCGAGAACCGCGAGCTGCGTCGCACGCTCTACCTGGCCAGCATCGTGCGCGCCTCCGACCTGGGGCCGGTCGAGCACGACAACGGCCCGCTGATCGAACGCATCCTCGCGCTCCGCACGGAACTGGCCAAGCTGCTGGGCTTTGCCACTTACGCGGAGTGTTCGCTGGCCACCAAGATGGCCGACAGCCCCGAACAGGTACTGGCGTTCCTGCAGGATCTGGCCGTGCACGCGCTTCCTCATGCACAAGCCGAACGGAGAGAGCTGGAGGCGTTCGCGCGCGATGCGCTTGGCCTCGATGCGCTGGAGCCGTGGGACATCTCCTGGGCCAGCGAAAAACTCAAGCAGGAGTCCTATGCGTTCTCGCAACAGGAAGTGAAGCGCTATTTCACCGAACCAAAGGTGCTGGCTGGGCTGTTCGAGGTGGTGCAGACGCTCTATGGCCTCCGTTTCGTACCCGACGAAGCGCCGACCTGGCACCCGGACGTGCGCTTCTATCGCCTCGTCGATGCGGACGGCCACATGCTGGGGCAGTGCTACATGGATCTCTACGCGCGCGAGGGCAAGCGCGCCGGCGCCTGGATGGACGTATGCCGCAACCGCAAGCGCGACGGCAGGGGCGTGCAGACGCCGGTGGTCTATCTAGTCTGCAACTTCGGGCGTGGCGTCGACGGGAAGCCGGCCACTTTCGATCACCGCGAAGTCGTCACCCTGTTCCACGAGACCGGGCATGCCTTGCATCAGCTGTTGACCGAGGTCGACGAACTCCGCGTTGCCGGTATCGCCGGCGTGGAGTGGGACGCGGTGGAATTGCCCAGCCAATTCATGGAGAACTTCTGCTGGGAGCGGGAACACGTGCTCGGCATGACTGCACATGTCGAGACCGGCGCGCCCCTGCCGAGCGCACTGTTCGATCGCATGCTGGCGGCCAGGAACTTCCAGGCGGGCATGTTCACCGTGCGCCAGCTCGAATTCGCGTTGTTCGACATGCGGCTGCACAGCGCTTTCGATCCGGCGAACGACAGCGTGCTGGCGTTGCACCGGCGCGTACGCGAGGAGGTTGCGGTCAATCCGGCACCCGACAGCGACCGCTTTCCCTGCCAGTTCAGCCACATTTTTTCCGGCGGTTACGCAGCCGGCTACTACAGCTACAAGTGGGCGGAGGTGTTGAGCGCCGATGCCTACGAGGCCTTTGCCGAGGCTCCCCAGCGGACAGGCGAAATTGGTGCGCGATTCCGCCGGGAAGTGCTTTCGCGAGGCGGCAGCCGCCCGGCCATCGAGAACTTCCACGCTTTCCGCGGCCGCGATCCGGAAGTGTCCGCGCTGCTGAAGTCGAGCGGCATGACGGCATGACCCCTGGTGCGGGTGTCACGGCAAGTCATGAGGCGTGGACGCCCCATGGCTGGCGTACATGCGCGCCAGCGTGTGTGCCCGACTACGCCGACGCGGCGGAAGTAACGGCGGTCGCCGCCCAGGTAGGGGCGTTGCCGCCGCTGGTCACCTCCTGGGAGATCCTCGCGCTGAAGCGGAGGCTTGCGGAAGCTCAGCAGGGGTGCGGATTCCTGCTTTCGGGCAGCGAGTCGCTGGAACATTTCTCGGGTTCACGGGCCGACACGCTGGCCAACCGCCTCAAGGTCATGCTGCAGATGAGCCTGCTGCTGGCCCATGGCCTCCGACAGCCCGTCATTCGGCTGGGAAGCTTTGCGGGGCAATATGCCTGTATCCAGAAGGGTGGGCCGGATGGCGTTGCGTGTCGCGGCGACATCGTCTCGGTGGACATGGCATCTGCACCGGACCCTCATCGGATGCTGGATGCACATGTCCATGCCGCTCTTTCGATGAACTTCATCCGGGCCTTGATCGATGGTGGCTTCACCGACATCGGCCAGCTCAAAAGCTGGAACCTTGCCTGGGTGGGGAAGTCGGCGTCGTCACCGGATTCGCGCGCGCCGATCGAAGCCTTGCAGGATGCCCTGCAGTTCATGAAGGCATGGGCGGATTGCGAGCCCAACGACATGGGGCGGGCGGAGCTCTACTTTTCGCACAACGCGCTGTTGCTGCCGTACGAGGAAAGCTGCACGCGCCAGGTTCCCAGACACCCCGGGTGGTTCAACCTGTCGACCCACCTCCCGTGCCTGGCCCCCCACGTTGCGCACATCCATGGTGCACACGTCGAATATCTGCGTGGCCTGGGCAACCCTGTGGCCGTTCATGTGGGACCCCGCATGAAGCCCGCGGAGTTGCTGGGGCTCATCGATATCCTGAACCCAGGCAACGCGTGCGGGCACCTGGTCCTGATCCACCACATGGGAGTGTCGGCGATAGACGAGGCATTGCCGCCTCTCCTGCGCGCAGTGCACCAAGCCAAGCGGCAAGTGCTGTGGGTCTGCGACCCCATGAGCGGCAACACCGTACCTGCCGGAAATGGATGCATCACGCGCCATTTCCAGGCGATCCGAGAGGAACTGGCACGGGCAACGGCATGGCATGACGCCGAAGGTACGCATTTGGGCGGCATCCATCTGGAACTGACAGGCGAGGACGTATGCGAGTGCGCCGAAAACACGCCCGATGAAGGAGCCTCCGGGTCATTCCTGCCTGCGGACTCGTCGCTGCTGCCGCGGTTGAACTACAGGCAGTCGCTGGAAATCGCCATGCATGCCGTGCGACTGCAGCGCGACAAGCCGAGCGTCGCGGCGTGTTGCTGAAAAGAAGCGCGCCCCCCAAAACCTGGCCCCCTTCAAACATCTGGATACCGCGTCCATGAAGATCGAACTGCAACGTGCATTGTCGGATGAAGATCTCCTCCAATACCCCTGCGACTGCCTTGTCGTGGGTATCGCCGCGGAGGAGGGCGGTGCATCGCAGACCTTGCTTACCTCCATCGACCAGGCCAGCGACGGCTTGCTTGCACGGCTCCGCAGCGAGCGGGAATTGCCGCGCAAGGCCGGGCAGACGTTGCTGCTCCATGCCGTCGCCGGGGTGGCTGCCAGGCGACTTCTGCTGGTTGGCCTGCAGGATGTCGGCACCGGTGATGCCATCAGGTTCCAGAAGGCAGCCCGGGCAGCGGCCGCTGCCATCATGGGCAGTCGTGCGGTGTCGATCGCATGGATGGTGGGCAATACGTCGGATCGGCTGATGCTGTCGGTACTGGCGCTGCAGGAGGCCGATTACCGATGCGACCACTACCGGAAGGTGGAGGAGAATCCGCTGGAGCGCACGGCGTGCCTCTTTACGGCCACCGATGATGTATCGACCCGACGGCGCGTGGCAGAAGCCGTGGCCATCGCCCATGGCGTGGCCCTGGCACGGGACCTCGGCAACGCGCCGGCCAATGTCTGCACGCCCACGTATCTCGGCGACGCAGCAAAGGCCCTCGCGCAACACTCGGCATGCGAAGTCGAAGTGCTGGGTCGCGAAGAGATCGGGAAGCTGGGCATGAGGGCGTTCCTGGCCGTTGCACGCGGTTCCGCGGAACCGCCGCAACTGATCGTCGTGAACTACCGTGGCGGGCAGGACGGCTCCGCGCCGATCGCCCTGGTGGGGAAGGGCGTCACCTTCGATTCGGGCGGCATCTCGATCAAGCCGGCCGAGGCCATGGACGAGATGAAGTACGACATGGGCGGCGCAGCCAGCGTGCTGGGCGCCTTGCATGCCTGCGTGGAACTGAAGCTTCCGATCAACGTGGTGGGCGTCATCGCCGCCTGCGAGAACATGCCGGGCGGCAACGCACTCAAGCCGGGCGACGTGATCCGCAGCCTCTCGGGCAAGACCATCGAGGTGCTCAACACCGATGCCGAAGGGCGCCTGATCCTGTGCGATGCGCTCACCTATGTGCAGCAGCGCTTCTCGCCGGCCTTGACCATCGACCTGGCGACGCTGACGGGCGCGTGCGTGGTTGCACTCGGCAACGTGCACAGCGGGCTATACGCCAACGACGACACGCTGGCCACACAACTGATGGCGGCGGGAACCAAGGTTGGCGACCGCGCCTGGCGGATGCCGCTCGATGACGATTATCAGGAACAACTCAAATCGTCCATCGCCGATGTCGCCAACCTTGGCGGCCGCACGGGCGGAAGCATCACGGCAGCGTGCTTCCTCTCCCGCTTCGTCGAAGGCAAGTGGGCGCACATGGACATCGCCGGCACGGCCTGGAAGAGCGGTGCGAACAAGGGTGGCACCGGGCGACCGGTATCGCTGCTGGCGCAATTCCTCGTTGATGCGGCGACGCCTGTCTGAACGTTCAGGGGAGGTCGCACAGCGCGATCCACCGATATACGACAGCGACCAATATCTGAGGTCATCGAAGCATGCATACCGAAAAGCACAATCGTCTGCTGATCCTCGGCTCCGGCCCGGCCGGCTACACCGCCGCGGTGTACGCCGCGCGCGCCAACCTCAAGCCGACCATGGTCACCGGCCTGCAGCAGGGCGGCCAGCTGATGACCACCACCGACGTGG
>Ga0209935_1000196_pt1 | contig 209272 bp, 197 predicted proteins | sample ThiBio_1000_plan_2_FD_183958 | JGI IMG/M metagenome (GOLD analysis project Ga0209935, IMG submission 183958) | Wastewater bioreactor microbial communities from Cape Town, South Africa - Thiocy_cont_1000_plan (SPAdes) | ecosystem: Engineered > Bioreactor > Thiocyanate-remediating >...
GCAGCAACCCTCTGCTCCAGGTGCCCTCCGGGCTCCTTCCGCAGAGAGTTGCTTTTAACACGAAAAAGAACCATAACCAACCCGCAGGGCTTCAGTTTTGAATCGTCCCGCTTACGGGGTCAGGCCAGAATGCCCCAGAGCTGGAGACAAACAGATGTTCTCCCTTGGAATCATGCCCGACAGCCGCGCAGGCAGGACACTGCCCCACTTTGCTGCCATCTTCTTTCGTCTTCATATTTTTGATTTTGTTACAATTAATCATAGTTTACTTAATTCTAATTCCCCGATACCCTCGCTTGGTACCGATATCATGCGAGCAGCTTACCCGGTAGAGCTCGAAGAGATGTCCTCCGATCTCCTTGAGAAAGGCTGATTGTTGGCGAGCAGCCCAACTACGAGATTCACAAAACTCCAGGTAATGAGCATACAGCTCCAAGGACTGAACCGAACTGTTGGCGATTGCCTCCACCCCCGTCTCAGCGAAGCTTCGGATAGAATCCGATTCGAGAAGCATATTGTATGTCTTGTTCCTCTGTTCCTGAGACAGAGTGACGCCGTGCTCCAGGAACTTTCTCGCCCCCTCTACGAAGAAAGCGAGTATGCCCGAAGCCTCTTCTTTTAATAGCACCTGTGCAAATTCCGGCACTACAGGCCGATTACCCGCAGGCTGGAATTCGATAAGGACAAGGCGGCGATTCCATGCATCAATATCTCTATCGAGGTTTATCGTCAGTTTCGTATTTGACGTAATGATCACATGAAAGGCCTTGGCGACGTCAAAAGATGCACCGCCCTTTTGCTCGACACGGATGGCATCTCCCCCAGACAGTTTCTTCAACATGCTGGCCGTCTTGTTTCCCAGAAAGTCAGAGCGAACATCCTTTCCCGTCAGCAGGGTCGCATTACGGGCTGAATACATCTCGAATCTTCCATCAAGATGATCCATGCGAAGTTCAGCCGTGTTTTCGAGGCCAATCAAGCGCTCGATGATCTCTACAACTGTAGATTTCCCGCTACCCGCAGGCCCACAGAGCACGAGGATTCGTTGGGAGGTGTTTCGCCCCAGCAAGACGCTTCCCATGTATGTTTGCAGGACTTCAATGTCGTCCGCCGACAGAACAGGTCGCAAAACTTCATTCAGGAAGCGGCAGCAGGCTGCCTCTGGATCGAAATCAATCGGGATTCGATTGCGCCCCCTATGCCGAGGATGAAAGGAGGCTAGGACACCACCTTCAGGGGTCAATTCCAGCACTCCGTTTTTCACGACGATGGCATTCTGGATCGCTTCAGGCTCGCATGGCCTTGTTCTCGCCAATTTCGCCTTCATCGAGTCGACGATGGAAGCAATCTGGTGATTGTTCCGATTGATCGTGAGGTCCTCGCAACCCGCTTCGTCTGCAACTCGCTTGATCTCCTGAGATACGAAGTCCTGCAACTCCTCCCCAGCTACAGAGTAGACGCCTCTTTCGGGATCATATTGGTAGAGGTTTTTTTCCTGCCGATCATAGTCGAAGTTGTTCTCCATGATCAGCTTTTCCGCCATAGCTTTATTGTTCAGGCGTGCTGTCCCCTTGGCCCGAACGTCGATCAAAGGCCCTTCTTTCTCGGTGAGGATATCAAAAGGATCTTTGATCCAGGGTAATTTGAGATTTTGCGGCCACCTGAGATCCTCAAAACGCAATCTGACCGGGGGTTTCTTGCAGATGTACTGGTAGGGCATGCCTTTGGGGTGCTCGCCACTGATGACGGTTTGTCCTCCAGTGGAACGGAATTCTCCCCAGGCAGTGCCTTCCAGGATGACCAACTTTGAGAGCGGAGGGTACTCGCCGTCCAAGCGCACCCAGAAGTTCCGACCTCGGCACCCTCTCGTTTGAAGGGTGTCCTGAAGTTGAGGGTTGAGGGCAAGAAAAGCCTCCGCCTGGTCGTCGTCATCAACATCTATCGTACAAAGCCCCGCAGAGGGGGTGCCGAGAAGGACGCCAATGTTGCCTCGGGTGAGCGATTCCAGATGCTCTGGATCGCTCATACAGGAGAGATCAAGCTTGTTCCAATCCGAGAGGCTAGGAGACTTTGCCTTTCTTGAGACAGGAAGCAATATTGCTTCCTGTCCCAAAAGCGCCAGAATATCCTCAAGCACTTCTTTTCCAGCGACTTGGCTAGATGGTTCCATGGCCAATGACCTCCTGCTTTTTGTTCATATAATCCCAAGCTCCAATGGCTTTCTTTTCCACCTGCTGGAGGAACGCCGAGGACTGACAGTGAGACCGAATTGCAGAAATCGCTTCTGCCCATGGCATTTGGCGTCGGCGAGCCTCGGCGATGAGAGTGCCCGCGTACGAGCCAAGTTTGGTTGTTGCCAATCCTCCTGTGAGGAAGCTTTCAAAGGCTTGAGCCTCGTTTGATGTGTTTTCTTTTTTTTTCATATTCAAATTACTGATGATGTGATGGTTGCGCTCGTTTCCTCCAAAAATCGTTCCACTTCCCAACGGGTGAAGATGAGTTTTCGGACCGCTCGGGATGGTCGGAGAAGGTCTCTTTTCACCAATCGGTAAATCGATCGGGTAGAAAGATTCAGACTTTGGGCGAGCTGGGCGACTGTGAAGGTTCCCCGCTCTGACAACGCAGGGATTCTCGTTTGGTTGTTTGTGTTGTTCATAGGAGGTGAACGTACTCGTTTTCCCCATGAATGAGGGAATTCTGGCCGAAGTATTTTTTTGCGAGATTTTTTCCGGCAAAACCCAGTTTTTTGCGGCAAATGCCAATTGTAGTGATCGACATCTCAAATCAGAGCAACAACCACGGTGGTCGGTAAGTCCGGCCCCTCAGATCGATCAAAAAGAATCTTTCTTCTGATGGGCTGAGGCGGTCCCATTCGGCAATATCATGGTTGATATCCGAAATGGATAGCCTCCGTCGCTCACGCAACATTTCGTAAATTCCGATGCCCTGTCAGACAGACATGCGCCTATTGTGACGTGCCAAGCGCCGTCCTTGTGCGCGAGATGTGGATGTAAAGCTTCACCTTGGCGCATGTTACCAGGTTTGAGAGCAACTAGTGGCAGTTCCTTGGCATTAATACGCGGATCGAAATGACGCCATCGTAGGGTCGGATTGGAAAAGCCATCATGTCGACGCTACAGCGTTCGGCAGACGCCACCGTGTCGCCTCAATCTTAAATGGGCGCATCTGGGCGTTTACGTCTCCATTCAGAGCGTGATGACCTCCTCTCCCGGGCCAATGCCGGCATGCTAGGGCTCTCGGATGCACGCGCAGGTCAGCGCGTTCACTAGGTCAACCGTTATAGCTCTGCACAAAATCCATCTATATGACTGCGCAACCCCAGTTAAATGATCCTAAATACTGAAAATAGTTGCAACCCATGGCCCGCTACCGCGCGTAAAATCTCAGCAAGTCATTAATTTCATGCACCGAGAGTTTGGTAACTACGCTCAGGCCTTGAATTCCATACTCTCCATTTCCAATTGATATTATACACATATTAGGAAACGCCTCCTCAAGAGCACGCCTAATGCTATCAAAAGATCCCGTGCCTTCTTCTCGGTGTTGATCCACATCGTCTACCGCCCGATAATAAGCCATAAACTTATTTCTTGAGAACTGACTCAAGTTTACACCCTCCCCCAGCAGCTTCGCTATCACACGCAAGGCTTGCTTAACATTTTTACGAAATTTCCGAGGAGCACCATCAAGAAAAAACCCATCATTCGAAATCTCGACTTCGTGAATCTGCTCAATACGCGGGAATACTCTCGGCTTTCTATCAGAAAAATCCCGATCAATAGCTTCTAGAAGCGCTATCTTGGCATTACACAAGTCAATTACACATTCAACGACAGGATGGCACTCTTCTTCACTAAATTCGCCTTCCGGAAAGATTTGATAACGACACCTTTTAAGATTCAGAAAAAATCGATGGCAAGCCTTGCATAGAGTTCTATAATGACGTTTGAAATGGCCAATTCCGCCTTCCGGCGAGGCGCGCACCCACCTATCTATTTCCTCAATCTCACTCCAAAGGAGAAACGCCATCTGAGGGTAGACGATCACATATGCAGATACGCTATCCTTACCAATATTGACTCTCGCATTTATACCTGATTGGTTTGAGAGAGTAGTCGCGATTTTTTCGGCATATTTCGCTTTCGTCCAACTTGAATAACGAATTCGGACAGGACAAATAAGCGGTGAATCCACCCCGCACATTGAGGCCTCAAAATTCAATTTTTCCGTTAAATCACGAGCATCACTGAAAGCCTTTTTTAACGAACTTGTCGCCACCAGAAAAATTTTCCGCTCCTCATTTTTGACATCTCCAATAGCATTCACCGCTTCTTGGCTGACATTCTGATTATCGATTTTTTCTGACCCTTCCCTCGGAAGACGTTCGTCAATCGGGGCCAAAGAGGCCAAGGGCGGCGGAGGCAGCGAATCTATAAGGAAACGATTTTTGCTTTTCATTTGCGTCAGCTAGAGTGAGGCATCAAAGGTTATGCGCTTGGCCATTGCCTCGCTGTGCTCATTTCTGAGATGGCCGTACGTTCTGGCGACGAGAACTCCGCCGTCCTTATGCCCCAGCCATTCGGCTATCACCTTGAAATCGCAGCCAGCCTCGATGGCGTTGGAGCAGAAAAAATGCCTCATAGTGTGGTGTCCGAAACGCGGCAACCCCAAGCGCTCGCACGCACGAAGGATCTGCATTCGTGCTGCTCGAATCTCGAATATTCTCCCTTGGCCGTCAGGCTTGCGCGCCCGAATCGTCTCCAGGAGACGCTGGAGAGGCTGGAAAAGGGGTATGGTGCGCACCTCGTGATTCTTGGTGCCTTTTTCACCTCCCGTCACCCGAAGCGTCTCCAGAGCAAAATTCACGTCGTTCCATGCCACTTCCGCAGCCTCCTCCTTCCGGCAACCAGAATAGGCAAGAAATTCCACAAAATCAGCCGCCTCCCCTGTCGAACGATGTCCCTCCCGAAGGTTCTGAACAAGCGCACGAAACTGTTCCTTGCTCGGAATAACGATTCCAGCCTGCCTTACTTTCCGCCGCTTGAGTGTGTCAGTGGGATTGTCGACGAGGATTTTCAGGTCTTCTTTCGCATAGGCAAAGATCTGCTTGAGGGTTTCCACCTCGATATTCCAGCTCCGGGCAGAAATCTTGACCCCTCGTCCCGCCTTCCAGGCATCAAAATGTTTCTGCCCGATCGACCGCAGGGGATGACTCCCCAAGTATGGAAGTAATCCTTTCAGTGCCACCTCGCGACGATTGAAGGAACTGGGCTTCAATTCCGCTTTCCGTGACACAAGCCACCGGTTGGCCAAATCCTCGAAACGAAGGTTCCTGTTGTCACCCTCGACAGAGAGTTTTGTCACCCTTTCCTGGAACTCCCGAAGGCGACGCTTCGCCAGGGCAAGATCCGAGGTCCGAAGACTGCGACGAAACTGCTTGCCCCCTCTCTTCACGAGAAGATAGTAGGTGCCTTTAGGGGCCCGGTAGAGATTCGGGCCCACTTTCTTCAGATAGGAAGACCGATGTGCAGCTTCATCCACAATCCCCAAAGCCTACGGGTGACAAAAGCGGGTGACAAGCACGTTCCTTCCCATTGAAAAGAAAGTCACATATAGATTGATATCAACAATTTGCGCCCGTAGCTCAGTGGATAGAGCACCGGTCTTCTAAACCGATGGTCGCTGGTTCGATCCCAGCCGGGCGCGCCACTCCGAGGAGAGGGGCTTCGTTCACCGATCGGGCGGTCAGGAACCGGAAATCTCCTTCTTGAGGGCTTCGATCTTTTCCTGAAGATCCTTTTTCTCCTTGGTGCTGCGGCTTTCCTTGATTCGCTGCTCGTAGGTCCGGATAAGCTGCTCGCGGTTGCGGATTTGCTCGGGAGTGAGGCCGTGTTGAGCCTTAACCGACACCGAGCCGACGGCCATTGAGGTGTTTGTCGAGCTCGACGGATGCTCTCCATCCTTAGGGGGAACCTTGATATAAAAAAACCACGTGGCAGCAACTGCGGCAGCAGCAGAAAGCAGGTAAAAGAGCCTCATATCGACATGCAAATATTGCGCTGGCTTAAGCTACATAAGCGAGCGGTCGCATATTCTCAGATTTCCTCTAAGTCTAAAGCGAAAAGGCACCCGGCTGCGTGACTTTTTTGACGTGTTTTCTGCAAAAAGGATGTCAGACTGGGGAGCAGAAACCCATTTCGCACGATGAAAGCATTCGCCTTGGCAATCGCTCTGGTGCTGGCAGCTGGCACGTTGCAAGCAGGTGTAGATACGGTTCCCACCGGAGGCTCGGCCTCGGGAGTTCCGAGGATCCCGCCGGAGATTCTGCTCGGGATCAAAAACCGTGTCGTTCTTTTCCATCCCGGCCAGCCGAAGGTGCAGATGGAGCGCATCTGGGAGGAAATCGAGGCCTACGAGGCCCTGAAACGCATCCCGAATAATCCCGCCAAGCGCGAGGCGGCGGAGAAATATCCTTTTCACTTCACCAAGCAGCTCTATCTGGCCCAGCGGCCGTTCTGGAGCTAACGCGCAGATCAAGTTAATCTGGAGCCATCGCTTGGCAACGGCTCCATCTCTCTATTGGAGCCGCTCCAGGCTTCTGCGCCCGGGCGGTGCGCCAGCGGCAGGAGGGAGCCTCCTGCCGCCGGGGCGCGGAGCTGCGTTACTTTTTGTAGACGGCGGAGTCGTCGAAAACCTTCTCTTCCGTGATCGGGAGAGGGTTGCCCTCCGTGTCGAGCTCCTGGAAGAAACAGCTCTGGTAGCCGGTGTGGCAGGCGCCGCCGGTCTGCGAGATTTCAAAGAGGAGCACGTCGCGGTCGCAATCCACATACCAGCGGTGGATCTTTTGCGTGTGTCCGCTGGTTTCGCCCTTGAGCCAGAGCTTCTGCCGGGAGCGGCTCCAGTAGTGCATGAGCCCGGTGGAGAGGGATTTTTCGAGAGCTTCCCGGTTCAGCCAGGCAAACATGAGGATGCGGCCGCGCGGGGCGCCTTCTCCTCCGGTGTACTCCTGGAGGATGGCGGGAATGAGGCCATCTGAGGTAAATTTGAAATCGAGTTCCACAGTTGCAGGATTAAGCCATCGTGGGATAATCGCAAACTCCTCGTGAAACAATCCAAAGTGCCGAAACCATCTTCACAGCCCCCGTCATCGCCCGTTCCTGCCGCGCCCGCAGGGCCGCGCTACCGGTACTACCAGACCCCGCCCGAGACGCTTTCCCTCCGTGCCGGAGACCTGCTCTCCATCGTGCCGGACGCCTACTGGGTGCGAGGCTACAATGCGGAAAAGCTGATCTCCCTCCCGGCTGCGGAGGTCCTGTGCGGCCCGGTGCCCAAGGTGTCGGTGACCCGGCTGGCCCAGATCGCGCCGGAGTGTTTCCAGACCGCCGGGGAGGACGTCAAGGTCGCACTGCCAGTCGCCCGGCTGGCGCGAAACTATACCATGGAGACCCACAGCGAGGTCATCAAGGAACCCGCTCCGATGATCGATATCGTGCTGCCGCCCATCGGGAAAACCGACGAGGAGTTCGCTCCTGGTGACCGGGACGCGAAGGATCTGCTCGAGGACAAGAAGGTGACGAGCCGCCTTACGCCCTTCAAGCTGCGCCCCGAGACCGAGGAGGCTTCGCCATTTGCTCCCAGGACCCCGGAGGTCAGGAAAGAGGCAAAAGCCGAGCCTGCCCCGGAAGCCAAGGCTCCCGAGCGCAAGCAGGAAAAGAGCGATGCTCCGAAAGAAGAGCTCGCCGCCAAGCCCCCTGTCGCGTCAGCAGAGTCGACCGAGAAGACGGCTCCGTCGGCGCGTCCAGCCCGCCCCTTCCCGTTTCGACGCATCGAGGCCAATGCGACCGAGAGCGAGACGCTCCTTCCTCCGCCGCCACCGCCCGCACCGGCTGCGGAAACCCAGGCGCCAGCCCCTGTGCCGCCTCCCGCCCCAGCGCCCAGCTCCCAGCCTGCGCCCGTCCCCGTGCAGCCGCCGCATCCCCCGGCCAAGACGCTTTTCTCGATGCTGCCGATCTTCAAGCGCAAGGCCGCGCCGCCTCCGACTCCGCTCAACCCGCCTCCGCCGCCCGCTCCCGCTCCGATGAAGCGCGCCCGAGTGGAACTGCCGCCGCCCAAGATCCATATCGCGCCTCCCGCCCCGCTCGGCGGTGAGCAACCCCTCCCCTCAGGCTTCACGCCGCCCCCGGTCGATCCGCTGCCCAAGCCGGAAACCACGCCGGAACCGGAAAAAGTCGAGCCGCCCAAGGACGCGCCAGCAGGCGAGACCCCGGCCAGCCCGGTCGAGCCGCCGCCAAAACCCGCTGAGCCCGCAAAGATCGAGATACCGGGGGAGAAGCCAGCCGCGCCTCCCGCCTCCATCGCGCCCACCCCGGCGCCCGAGCCCGCTCCAGCGCCGCAACCGATCAAGGCCGAAGTCGAGAAGGCGGAGCCTGTCAAACCCGAGCCTCCAGCTCCCAAGCCCCTGGCCAAAGCCTCTCCGGCCATCCTGGTCGAGACCGAGCACCTGCCGAAAAAAGGCCCGGACGCCGTGGGCAACCAGGACGAACTGCAATCCATCTTCCTCACCGAGGAGTATCTGTCCGTCGACCGCATCGTGGAGCTCTGCGGCGGTTTGCCCGGCATCAACTCCTGTGTGCTCTCGCATAGCGCGAGCGTGATCGCCTCGCACAACGTGCCCGACTCCATCGACCTCGTGTCTCTCAGCGCCCACGCGCTGGAGATGCTGCGCGCGATGCGCGAGTCGTCGGCCAAGATGGGTATCGGTGCGGTGCCCGCCGTGACCGTTCACTCCGAAAAGGGGCCGATCACGTTCTTCCACACGGACGACCTGTGCCTGCTCGTGCTGCACAAAGACCGCGGCTTCGTGCCCGGCGTGCGGGAGAAGCTCCAGCAGGTCATCGACGCCCTCGGCACAGCCAATCTCCCCAAGCCCCTTCCGTCATCGCATCCCGCGACGCTCGAAGGGTGAATTGAACTTTTTCCCCGCGCAGGGTAAACCGTATCGACGATGTTGGATCTCTTGCAAAAAGGCGGCCCGATCATGTGGCTGATCGTAGCGTGCAGCGTGGTGGCTCTGGGGGTCTTCCTTGAGCGGCTGCTCTACCTGCACCGGGCCTCGATCGCCGTGGGCGACCTCCTGCGGGGATTGTCCAACATCCTGCGCAAGGGCGACTACGCCGAGGCGCTGCAGGAGTGCGCGACCACGCCCGGCCCGGTGGCCCGCGTGGCCCATGCCGTGATCCTGCGCCACTCCCGCCCGCGCACCGAGCTGCGGGAGATCGCAGAGGAAGCGGGCCAACTCGAGGTGCCCAAGCTCGAGCGCAACCTCCCGCTCCTCGCCACCATCGCCTATGGCACGCCGCTGCTCGGCCTGCTCGGCACGCTGCTGGGGTTGCTCAGCGCCTTTGAGACCATCGCCGCCCAGAGCGGCTACGCGACCGCCGCCGACATCGCCGACGGCGTGTACCTGAGCCTCCTCACCTCCGCCTCCTCGCTGGCCGTGGCCATCCCGGCCTTCGTCGCCTACAGCTACCTCTCTGCCCGGGTGAATGCCCTCATCCACGACATGGAGCGCACAGGCATCGAGATCCTGGGCATACTCGACGAGGTGCAGGGCCGTAAACCCTCCTCCGCCTCGTGAAACTCCGGCGCTCAGCCGCGCCCATTCCCGGGCTCCTGTACCTCGCGCCGGGCATCCAGCTCGCGCTGGTGCTCATCGTCTTCCTGCTCATCAGCTCGAGCTTCCTGCTCCAGCCGGGCGTCGCGGTCAACCTGCCCAAGTCGCCCTTCATCCTCTCCCCGCAGCGCAACCCCCGCGTCATCGCCATCACGCCTCCCCCGCTCTCGGCGATCTATTTTGAAAACCAGCAGGTGACCGAAGCCGGGCTGCGCGAGCGACTCTCGGCGCTCAAGGGCCGCACCCAGACCATCGTGATCAAGGCGGACAAACGAGCCTTCTACGACCAGATCTCGGCCGTGATGAACATCGCGCTCGAACTGGGCTTCCCGGTCGTCCTCGCCTCCACCGAGCAGACTCCCGGCCTGTGAAGCTGCCGCTCTCCCACTTCGAGTGGCCCTCGCGGCACAACATTCACATCGCCCTGCCGCTCATGATCGTGGTGGCCTTCCTCCTCCATGCCGCGTGCATCATGGTCTTCCAGATCACCGACGTACGGGCGCCCCGCCGGGCCGACCGCTCGGCGCAGGTTTACTTCCTCCGCACGGACTCGACCGAGGCCGGAGGCATCCGCGCCCTGCTTGACGCCTCGGACCCGTCCCTCTTCTCGCCCGAGCAGCGCGGTGAGCGGGAGGCATGGAGGTCTCCCGAGACGGCCTATACCGCCAGCTACGAGGCAAACCCGCCCTCGCTGGCCCCATTGCCCGCCGCCCAGCTCAAAACTCCCCCGCTGGCCATCGCCCCCCTCTCGCGGGAGATGGGGCCGCCGAAATTCCCGCCCCAGGCCGGGCTGCCCACCGAGGTGAGATTCTCGGGCGACCTCGCCCGGCGCGCCTTTACGCCGCCCGACAAGTTTGAGTTCCTCGCCCCCACCAAGATCGTCCTGCGCCCGATCGAGGTGCTGGTCGGTGTCGCCGCCGACGGGCGGGTGATCCATATCGCACCGTTGGAGGAATCCTCCGGGAACGAAATCCTCGACCGATGCGCCATTGAGTACCTCGCCCGCGGGCGTTTCGCGCCGGGCGCGGCGGGCTGGGGAGTTGCGCGCTTCCTCTGGGGGAACGACATTAGGCGCTCCACCGACTCATGATCCGCCTGTCCCTGCCCACCCTCGTCTTTGTCTACGCGGCAGTTTTTGTCGCAGGCATTTTCATCGTCTGGGTCTCGTACGAGCTGGTCCGGCGCGCCCGGGACAGACGCGCCCTGCGCGGTCGGCTGAAGTGCGCCGTGTGCGGGATGGAGTTCTCGGATTCCTCCAAAGCCGAGCTGCCGCGCTGCCCGGGTTGCGGCAGCCTGACCGAGCGAGACAAGGTTCGAGCCTTCTAGCCTTGCAAATCGTGCGGTCAGCAGAGAGTTTCCTACCGCCGAAAGGCAGCGAAATAAAGATTGCCAACCGCAAGAGCTTCCCGCTGTCTTAGAACTCCCCTCGGGGATCAACCTTTTTATCTACCGAAATGAGCGAACGCAGAGTTGTAGTCACCGGATTGGGCGTTGTCAGCCCCGTGGGCAGCGATATTGAAACCTTCTGGAAGAGCCTTACCGAGGGACGCAGTGGCGTTCAGCGTTATACTGCCTTTGATTCCGAGATCTACGATTGCAAGATCGCCGGCGAGGTAAGGGACTTCGAGCCGGCCAAGCACTTCAAGTCCCCGAAGGATGCCCGCCGTACCGACCGCTTCACCCAACTCGCCATGGCCGCGGCCAAGAGCGCTCTGGCCGACTCGGGCATCGACCTCGACGCCGTTGACCGTGAGCGCTTCGGCGTCATGATCGGCTCCGGCATCGGCGGTCTCAAGAGCATGGAAGACGAGTGTCGTCGCCTCTTCGAGCGCGGCCCGTCGCGCGTGTCCCCCTTCACCATCGCCATGATGATCAGCAACATGGCCAGCGGCCTCGTCTCCATGGAGTACGACCTGCGCGGCCCCAATATGTCGATCGTTACGGCCTGCGCCACCGCCAATCACTCGATCGGCGAGGCTTGGCGCATGATCAAGTTTGACGATGCCGACTTCTTCATTGCGGGCGGCACCGAGGCCACCATCACCCAACTCGGCATGTCGGGTTTCGCCGCCATGCGCGCCCTTTCCCTGCGCAACGACGAGCCTGAGAAAGCCTCGCGTCCGTTTGACAAGGACCGCGATGGCTTCGTGATGGGTGAAGGCGCGGGTCTCGTGATCCTCGAGGAGCTCGAGCACGCGAAGGCGCGCGGCGCGCACATCTACTGCGAACTCGCAGGCTACGGTCTCAGCGCCGACGCCTACCACATGACCCAGCCACTCCCCGAGGGCGAGGGCGCCGCTCGCTGCATGAAGATCGCCATGCGCCATGCGAAGATCAATCCCGAGCAGATCGACTACATCAACGCCCACGGCACCTCGACCCCGATCGGCGATCTGTGCGAGACCAAGGCGATCAAGCAGGCCCTCGGCGAATACGCCAAGAAGACCATGGTCAGCTCGACCAAGTCGATGACCGGCCACCTCCTCGGCGCGGCCGGTGGCGTGGAGTTCGCCGCCTGCGCCCTGGCGATCAAGCACGGCGTCATCCCGCCGACCATCAACCTCGACAACCCGGACCCCGAGTGCGACCTCGACTACGTGCCAAAGATCGCCCGTGAGAAGAAGGTGAAGGTTGCCATGAGCAATTCCTTCGGCTTCGGCGGCCACAACGCCACCTTGCTCGCGACCGAGTTCAACGGGTAATCCCGCTCCCTTTCCTCCCCGATTCGCGGGGCTGGCCTCCGGGCCGCCCCGCGTGCGAGGGAGGAGGTATCGTCTTTCTTCTCACGCGGCTTCCAGCGGGAAGCCGTAAACTCCAGGCGCGGATAGCCCGGCCTTTTTCCCAAGCTCAAAGGGCATCACCTGCCATCCTCTGACGGCACATCACACCTCCCCGGAGCGGGAAGGTGTCAATGGAGAAACCCGGGGCGACCGCCTCGCGACCGCCCACGTCTCGTTTTCCCTGCTCTCGTCAGGCCTCCGCTACCGGCGCTCGAGGCGGAAGTCGCCGCGATTCCACTTCTGGTACGGGATGCTGCGGGAGTAGCGCCCCTTGAGGGAGTACTCGCCATCGCGCTCGAGGATCACGCTATAGTAATCCCAGCCATCCTGGCTCGCGACGAGATAGGCCTTGTTGCCGCTGACGACGCCCTTGACGGCATAGTTGCCGAGGTTGCCAGTGACGCGGCGGCCATCCTGCGAGAAGGAGGCATACCCCCAGTCGCCGGAGTGCCAGTTGCCCCCGATGTTGATATCGGCGGGCATCGTCTGGTCCGAGAGCCACTCACGGCCTTTGGCATTGTTGCGCGAGTAGCGCTCGTCGTTGATCTCCGAAAAGACCCCGCACCCGGACACGCCGAGGACGGCGGCCAGGGCCGCGATCGAGATAAAGCGTTTCATACGCTATCTATCGATGCGGAAGAGCTCGAGAGGCGTCTTGTCCTTGCTGGAAAATGGCACGCTCGGGGAGTAAAAGCCGGTCAGCTTCTCGCCGCTCAGGCGCTGGAGCTCCACGGTGTACTCGGTCCAGTCGTCATCGATGAGGGCGATGTAGGCGCTCTTGCCCACGACCCGGCCCTCGACGCGATAGGCATCCTGGAAAATGCCGGTCAGATCGCCCTTGGGAGTCTGGTTGAAGACAACCATGCCCCATTGCGGCGAGTACCAGAGGCCCTCGAGATTCGTACGGGGAGCCGCTGTATTCTTGTCTTGCAGGTAGGCCGCGGTGGCTTTGCCATTCGCATCATATTTCGCCTGAAGCATGCCGCAGGCATTGAGGGAGAACGCGAGCACAACGGCGCCGAGGAAAGTCGCCAGGGTTTTCATTCCGCGTAGCAAACACCCGGCACGCCCGGTCCGCGAGCAAAAAAGCAGCCTCCGCAGCCGATTGCCTACCGGCGAAAGAAATTCAGCACCACCGTGAGCACGATGCTGATGACGATGCATGTCACGATGGGAAAGCCGAAGGAGAAACTCCCCCGCTCGATGAAGATGTCCCCAGGCAACCGAAACCCCTTGCCCCACCAGAGCAGCCCGCCGATCACGGCCAGCACCACCCCGGCGATCACCAGCATCTTGCCCATCTCCTGCATGGGGGAAAAATCAGTCGGTTTCGCGCTCCGCGCAAGCTCTCAGACTCGCTACTTCAGGCGGGGGTCGAGTGAAATCTCCTTCTCGGAGTAGACGAGATACACATAAGGATATCGGGCGCTCGCGGTCCCTGCCGACTGGAAGACCTTGAAGACGTTCTCCCGGCTCAGTTCCCGCCCCGTGGCGGAGAATATAACGATCTCCCGATCCCGGTATTCATCTGCCGAAACCGGAAGCAATGGGATCGTCCCTTCCTGTCCCGGCGTCAGCTTTTCGACCCGCATGCTTCCCACAGAAAAGCCGATGGTTTCCTCCGAGGCGTTGCGCAACCGGATCGACCACCGGGCCGGGCAACCAGCGAGCAGACTAAAAATGCTGAGGAGCGTAAATACAGTCAACGCTCGCCCCAGCATCCCCGCCCTCATTGCACAGCCTGGGTCTCGCCGTCCTGAACCCTGCCGCCCAGCTCGACGCTGAAGAAATCCCGCAGCACGCTGGCGTACACCTCGCGCTTCATCTCGGGCACCCAGTTCAGGTCAAAGGCCGCCGGGCGAATCCAGCGCGCGGCGCGAAACTCGTCCGATTCCCCGTCGAAGCGCACCTGCGCGTCCGGGTTGGTCAGGCGACCTAGGAAATAATACTGCTCCTGCCCGTCGAAGCCCTCTTTTTTCCGCCCATTGACGAAGAGATACCGGTACGGTCCCCTCGACGAGAGGACCTGGTAGTCGGAACGCTTCAGGCAAAGCTCCTCCTCCACCTCGCGATAGAGAGCGTCAATGAAGGCCTCGCCGCTCTTTACCCCGCCCTGGGCAAACTGCCAGCACCCGGCCCAATCACTGCGTTCACAAACGAGGATCTCTCCGGCGGCATTGCTCAGAATGAAGGCGACATTCGGGCGATAATTGGGCATGCGGCTATCTATCGGCAGATTCTGATTTGCGCGAGAGGGAAAAAGCTGGAAATCTGTGGAATGCTCAACCTGCGGCATTGCCTCCTGGCAACCGTCTCGGCGCTGGTCCTCGCCAGCTCGGCCGCTGTCCACGCCCAGACCCCCTCTCCCACCCCGGACTCCGACACAAACTCCTCGGATTTCTGGACCATCGAATTTCCCGGCGGCACCTACATCGTGAAAACCTCCACGATCGTCTCCCTCAGCACCCAGGAGTACGTCGTCGACAATGCCGCCCGCGTGGTGGAACTCAATATCAGCACCTCCGGCTCGGAACTGCTGCGCGCCTACTACATCGAGCCCAACGTCCCGCAGTCTCCAAACGGCATCGGCCAGAGCACGCTCAACTTTGCCAAGGAGAAGATCAGCGAGGCCATGGAACGCACCGACACGGCCGACGTCTGGCGAAAAGTCGTCAAAAATTACCCGACCACCACCCACGCGCGCACCATCGAGTATCGCCTCGCCTCTCGCGAGCAGGTGGAGTCGTTGTTCAAGAACCTGCAGCGCGCCCTCAAGAACGGACGCGGAGGACGATTCAAACCTTGAAAGACTCACAAAAACCAAGCAAGTTGCCGCCTCTTCAAGCCTTGCCGTTGAAACACAAACCCACTCATGAGTGCGGCGTATTCGCCGTTTTTGGGCATCCCGACGCCGCCCTGCTGACCTACTACGGACTCTTTGCGCTCCAGCATCGCGGGCAGGAAAGCGCCGGCATCGTCTCGGCCAAGGGATCGGACAGCACCTTCCAGCAGCACAAGGGCATGGGTCTCGTCTCGCAGGTTTTCAAGATGGACGACCTTGATGACCTCAAGGGCACGCGCGCCATCGGCCACGTACGCTACTCGACCACCGGGTCCAGCACGGCCAAGAACGCCCAGCCGTTCGTCGTCGACACCAATCGCGGCCAGCTCGCCGTCGCCCACAACGGCAACCTCGTCAACGCCGCCCAGCTCCGTCTTGAGCTCGAGGCCAAGGGCTCCATTTTCCAAACTACCGTCGACAGTGAAATCGTCCTCCACCTGCTGGCCCAGCCGCGGGGAGACGGCGGAGCCCTGGCGGCTCTGCGCCGCATCGAGGGCGCGTTTTCCATCGTGATCATGAGCGAGCGCGAGATCATCGGCTTCCGCGATCCGCATGGCTTCCGCCCGCTGTGTCTGGGCAAAAAGGATGGCGCCTACGTGCTGGCCTCCGAGAGCTGCGCCTTCGACCTCATCCAGGCGCAGTTCATCCGCGACATCGAGCCCGGCGAGGTGGTCATCATCGACAATGGCGGCATCCGCTCCGAGTTCCCCTTCCGGGAGACTCGCAGCGCGTTCTGCATCTTCGAGTACGTCTATTTTGCCCGTCCCGACAGCAACATCGCCGGGGTCACCGTCTCCGACGTGCGCGTGCGCATGGGCCGCGAGCTCGCCCGCCTGCATCCGGCCGAGGCCGACCTCGTCGTCCCCGTGCCCGACTCCGGCATCTTCGCCGCCCTCGGCTTCTCCGAGGAGCTCGGCATCCCGTATTACCCGGCCTTTGTCCGCAACCACTACATCGGCCGCACCTTTATCCAGCCCTCGCAGAGCATCCGCGACTTCAATGTCCGCGTGAAGCTCAACCTCATCACCGAGGTGGTGAAGGACAAGAGCGTCGTGGTCGTGGACGACTCCATCGTGCGCGGCACCACCGCCCGCTCGCGCGTCGTTACGCTGCGCGAGGCCGGGGCCAAGGAGGTGCACATGCGCATCAGCTGCCCGCCGCACCGCTTCGCCTGCTACTACGGCATTGACTTTCCCAACCCCGACAAGCTCCTCGCCAACCAGTGTACCATGGAGGAAATCCGCAAGTACCTCGGCGCGGACTCCCTCGGGTACCTCGACCTCGAGGGCATGGTGCGCGCGACCAAGCGGCCGGGAAGCGACTTCTGCACGGCGTGCTTCAGCGGGGACTACCCCGTGGCATTCGATGCCGAATTCGACAAACTCATCATGGAAAAACGAGCTCGCCGCGTGCGCCTGCTCGATAACGAGGAACCCCGCCTGATATGAAGCAGGTCAAAGTGAAAGCCTACGCCCGGGCGGGCGTGGATGTAGATTTAGGCAACGTCGTCAAAAGCGGTATTCAATCGCTCGTACGCTCGACCCACGGGCCTCAGGTGCTGGGCAAGATCGGCGGCTTCGGCGGTCTCTTCCGCGCCGACTTCGGCAAGATGAAGGACCCCGTGCTCGTCGCCAGCGTCGACGGCGTCGGCACCAAGCTCAAGGTCGCCTTCATGGTCAACAAGCACGACACCGTCGGCCAGGACCTCGTCAACCACTGCATCAACGACATCGCCGTCGTCGGAGCGCAGCCCCTTTTCTTCCTCGACTACGTCGCCGCCGCCTCCCTCGAGCCGACCGTCTTCCGCCAGCTTCTCACCGGGTTTGCCAAGGCCTGCCGCGCCGGCAGCTGCGCCCTCATCGGCGGAGAAACTGCCCAGATGCCCGGCATGTACCAGCAGGGCGAGTACGACGTCGCCGGCACCATCGTCGGCGTGGTCGACCGCGCCCGGATGCTCGACGGCTCCAAGGTCCGCGTGGGCGATGTCCTCATCGGCCTGCCCTCGAGCGGCCTGCACACCAATGGCTATTCGCTCGCCCGCAAGGTCCTCTTTGAGACCATGGGCCTCAAGGTAAACTCCCGCCTCCCCGAGCTGAAGCTCCCGATCGGCGAAGAGCTCCTCCGCGTGCACAAGAACTACCAGCCCCTCATGGCCTCGCTGCCCGCCGGGCTGCTCCACGCCGCCGCGCATATCACAGGCGGCGGCCTCATCGACAACCTCCCGCGCGTCCTGCCCAAGGGCACGCAGGCCAACATCCGCCGCGATTCCTGGAAGATCCCCGCGCTCTTCCAAATCATCGAGGCTGGTGGCAAGGTCGATGCGCTGGAGATGTACCAGGTCTTCAACATGGGCATCGGCATGGTCCTCATCGTCGACAAGAAGCGCCAGACCGAGACGGTGAAACTCACCCGCGGCAAGGTCATCGGCGAAATCGTCGAGGGCAACCAGACCGTCGCCATCGTCTAGAAAAGACCGAAGGATTTCCCTTCCGAAAAACCTGCCTCCGCCCCGTGCCGAGGCAGGTTTTTTCTATTTGGGCGGGAAGACCCGCATCGCCCGGCCGCTGTTCAGCATCACCATGCGGGCCAGGGCTCCGGTGAGGCCGCCGTTGTAGTCGAGGGCCACTTCGTTCTGGCGCACGTCGCGGCGGTTGTCCTCGTAGTCGAAGTCGTCGAGGCTCGACGGCCCGCCGACCAGCGCCCCATACAGGATATGGGCGTTGTTGGGCGGATTGTTGATGTCGTTGTCGGGGGAGTCGTGCGATGCGCGATGATGGGGGTTCAGCGGCGGGTTGCTGCCGAAGCCGACAAGATAGCTCCGCCGCGCCGGATTGTCGCCGAGGATGTAATTGATCTGCCGCCGGGCAAACCGGTGGTATATGTAGCGGTAATCCGCCACCCGGTCGCTGTAGACAAAGGCGAGGAAGGCCGCATTGGCCGCATACCGCAGCGGGCCCCATTCGTTATGCCAGGCCAGCCCGCCGGGCGTGTACCGCACCCGGGGGCCGAGCCGCCCATCCGTCCAGTAGTCGAGAAACTGCTCGGCATCCCGCTTGTACACGTCCTGACGCGTGAGGCGGGCCATCAGCACGGCCAGGGCGGGCCGCTTGTCATCCCAACAGGACGCCGCTCCGGCCAGCCGCCCCTGGATGGCATCCTTGTAGATCGCCGCGGCCTCATTGAGATAACGCCTCTCGCCCGTGGCCGAGTACAGCCACGCCGCCGCCCAGGCCACCTCGTCCTGGTATCCGTAGCGGGAGGGGTAATACTCCTTCGCCGCCGGGATGGAGTCGCTGTACGATCCGGGGAATTTCACGGCAAAGTCGTACAGCTCGCGAGCGTGGCGCAGCAGCGTCGCGGCATAGGCCGGGTCGTCCTTGACGAAAAGGATCGAGGCCGACGCCAGCGCCGCCGACGCCTCGCCAGCCAGATCGGACCCCGGGGCACTCGCGGAGATCTTGTACGACGGCCGCTTCATCGTCATGCGCTCCGGCGGCCCCCAGTAGGCATGGTCGAGCCTCCCGTCGCCCACCTGGGCGTAAAGCTCATTCGGCGAGGGATGCGCCTTGATCAGCCAGTCCGTCCCCCAGCGCACGGTGTCGAGCAGCGTCTGCCACTGGCCCGCCTTTTCGTACCCCGCTCGGTACTCCAGTCCGCCCCAGGAAAGCATCGAGAGCGCCGAGCTGAGCGGGAAGGTGAACTTCATATGATCGCCCGCATCGTAGTAGCCGCCGGTGAGATCCGCCCCCTTGTCCGCGCCATCCTTTAGCGCCGAGTCCCTGCGCCATGCCACCCGCGTCTGCCCGAGCGGCCCCGACCTCTGCGCCTCGTAAAAATAGAGCGACATCTGGAGCGCCACCGCGTAGTTGAAATCGGGTCGGCTCTGTGAGGCCTGGCGCGAGCGGAAGAGCATCCGGCGCGGCGGGTCGAGCTTCAGCCCGGGCTGCGACCACAGTGTCACCCGCCACTGGCCCTTCGGCGGGATGGGCAGGATGCTGTCGGAGTCCAGCCGATGACTCGCCCCGGCTTGCGCCGTAAGGTCGGCTCCCAGCACGTCGCGAATCTCGCGGGAAAAATCGAGGAACAGCGTCCAGTCCCGCAGAGACTGCCAGCTGGTGTTTTTGATCAACACCTCCGACTCCACCTCATGGCCGGAATCCTGCACCACGCGATAGGTCAGCTCGACGGGACCGTACCTCAACCTCGCCAAGGGCGCGCCGCCGGGCGCTCCCGATGGCACAGGACGGGTTTCCTGCCCCGGCCTCACCTCCTCCGGCATGAAGCCCGACTCGGGCTTCCCGGGTTCCTCGCGCGCCAGGGCGGACTCCGTATCGACCTTGACCCGACGCGGCGCCGCTCCGCCCGGGGCGAGCTTCAGCTCGACCGTGGCCTCGCGGCCCGGCGGGATGACGCGATTCCACGGCACGGGGCGCACGAGGTACTGGGTGCCGTCCTGGTCGATGACCGTCGCGCCCGAGATACTCGCGATCCTCCCGGGATAGTCAAAACGCAGCGTCCATCCGTCGACATCGGCGCCGCCCGGGTTGTCGATGGTGAATTCCCCCGCCAGCCCCGCTCCCCAGTCGTTCACCGTCCGCCACGTCGCGCGAGGCTGCAGCGGCTTGAAAATCTCCCCGATCATCAGCACGCAGATGACGAGGAGAAATCCGAGGATGAGACGGCGAAACATTCCAGCCGCGGGTCTACGTCCGGAGTTCGTTACCGCGAGCCGTGTTGGAGATACCAGTCGTAGGCCCCGCGGATGCCTTCACGCAGCGGGATACGGGGCTTCCAGCCCATGGAAAACAGCTTCGACATGTCGAGCAGTTTGCGCGGCGTGCCGTCGGGCTTCGTGGTGTCAAAGACCAGTTCGCCCTGGAACCCGAGCACGTCACAGACGGTCTCGGCCAGCTCGCGGATCGTCACGTCTTCCCCGCAGCCGATGTTCACGATCTCCGGCTCGTTGTAATTCTCCAGCAGAAACAAACACGCCTCCGACAGGTCGTCGACGTGGAGGAATTCCCGCCTCGGCGATCCCGTGCCCCACACGACATACGACTTGTCGCCGCGCAGCTTGGCCTCGTGGACCTTGCGGATCAGCGCGGGCAGCACATGCGAGGTGTGCAGGTCAAAGTTGTCATTCGGGCCGTAGAGATTCGTCGGCATGCCGGAGATGAAATTCTTCCCGTACTGCTTCGAGTACGCCTGGCAGAGCTTGATGCCCGCGATCTTGGCCAGCGCATAGGCGTCATTCGTCGGCTCCAGCGGCCCGGAGAGCAGGGAATCCTCCGTGATCGGCTGCGGGGCCATCTTGGGGTAAATGCAGGAACTTCCGAGGAAGAGCAGCTTGTCGACTCCGAAGTCCGCCGCCGCCTCGATGATATTGTTTTGGATCGTGACGTTCTGGAGCAGGAACTCCACCGGTTGCTCGCTGTTCGCGATGATGCCGCCGACCTTGGCCGCCGCGTCCACCACGAGACGCGGACGCTCGGTTTCGAAAAAGCTCCGCACCGCCGCGCGATCCAGCAGATCGAGCTCCGCGCGCGTGCGCGTGAGGATACGGGTGTATCCCGAGCGCTCCAGGGCGCGCACAATGCCGCTTCCCACCATTCCCCGGTGGCCTGCCACGTAGACTGGGACGTCTTTGTTCATGCAGCCTCCTAGTTATCCGTACGAGTACGGATTGGCAATCGGCCTGTTTTCAGGATTTGGCCCTGATCCACGCCCTCGGGTGCCGCTCGAAGCCCACTCCGCCGTAGTACGAGTCGGCCTTGGGCGCGGCCAGGAGGATGATTTTGCAATGCGGCCCGAGCCGTTGCGCGGTCGCCTCGATGAGCTGCCTGCCGATGCCCTGCCGCTGGTACGCCTCGTCGACCGCGAGATCGGAGATGTAGCAGCAAAAGGCGAAATCCGTCACCGACCGAGCGATGCCCACGAGCATCTCGCCGTCCCATGCCGTCGCGAGCAGCGAGGCATTGGTCAGCATCGCGTCCAGCGTGTCCTCGCTATCGAGCGGGCGGCGTTCGCCCAGGGTGGAACGCTCGAGAATGCCGCGAAACTGCCCGACCGTGATCGTCTCCGTGGCGGAGTAACGAATCATGCGGCGGCGAGCTGGCGCGAGGCCGCGCGGGTGAGGCGCACGTTCACGCAGGCCTCGACAAAGGCCAGCAGCTCCGGGCGGCAGTCGTCCTTTCTCCGCACCAGCGCGGAAACCTCCGCAGGCACAGAAGGCTGGAGCGTCAGAAAGACCGCGTGCGGGTGCGGCAGGTGGTCCGCGTCGTCCGGCATGAGCGTCACGCCCTTGCCCGAGGAAACGAGCGCGATGGCGGCGGCAAGATTGTGCGCCTGCTGCTCGATGCACGGGGCGAAGCCCGCGCCTTCGCAGGCCTGGCGGATCGCCTCATTGCGCCCGGGAAAGGTCTGCTCGCAAAAGCCGATGAATTTTTCCTCCTCCAGCTCGGTGAGCTTCACCTTCTTGCGCAACGCGTACTGGTGGTGATCCGACACCACCGCGGCGAGCGGAGTGCGGTTGAGTTCCGTGACGTGAAATTCCTTCGCCACCTCCGGGCAGGGCTTTCCGACGAGGGCGATGTCGATCTTCGCATCGCGCAGGGCGGGAATCTGGTCGCCGGGCGAGAGCTCGATGAGATCGACGATCACGTCGGGATGCGTCTCGCCGTAGGCGCGCAGCGCAGGCGTCACCACCACGGAGAGCATCGGGGCGATGTACCCGACCACGATTTTCACCGGGGCGGGATGGCGAAAAGCCTGCAGACGGTCCACTGCCTCGCGGCTCCGGCGCAGAATGTCCCGCGCCTGGGGCAGGAAGGCCTCTCCCGCAGGCGTGAGCCGCAGCCCGCCGGACTCCCGGATAAACAACTCCACCCCGAGCTCATCCTCCAGGTCGTGAATCTGTCGGCTCACCGCAGGCTGGGAAATGCGCAGCCGGGACGAGGCGCGGCTGATATTCAGCTCCTCGGCCGCAGTGACGAAATAGCGCAGGTGGCGAAGTTCCATGCCGGTAAGGGACCGATAACCCAAAGTTATACTCTTTCCAACGACGAAGTATGAGCGCCCCCGCCGCCGCCATGCGACGCTCATCCCATGCAAACGACCACCTTCAAGACCAACCAGACCGCCAGCGGCGACGAAACCACGCCCCGCGTGACCAAGCTCGCCGCCGACCAGCGCGGCCGCACGAAGTTCGGCTGGCTCGACAGCCGCCACAGCTTTTCCTTTGGCGAATACTTCGACCCCGACCACATGGGCTACCGCTCGCTGCGCGTCATCAATGACGACATCGTCTCGCCCGGCGCGGGCTTCGGCATGCACCCGCACCGCGACGCCGAGATCTTCACCTACGTCATCTCCGGCGGGCTCCAGCACCGCGACAGCATGGGCAACCAGGGCGTCATCCGCCCCGGCAACCTGCAATATATGAGCGCGGGCGACGGCGTGCTGCACAGCGAGATGAACGCATCGTCCTCCGAGGCCGTCCACTTCCTGCAAATCTGGCTGCGCCCGAATGAACACGGCGGCACCCCGCGCTACTCCGAGCGTCCGCTCGGCGACGCGGCCCGGCCCGACGCGCTCACCCTGCTCTTCGCCCCCGAGGCCCGCGACGGCGCGGTGGCGATCCGCCAGGACGCCGAGATTTCCTTCGGCAAGCTCGGAGCAGGCAAGACGCTCAGCATCGAAGTCCCGGAAGGCCGAGGCGTATGGGTCCACCAGATCACCGGTGAACTCACCACCGCAGGCGAATGCCTCACCCCCGGCGACGCCGTCTCGATCGAGGGAGCCACGAAGCTCGACCTCACCGCCCGCCGCGACGCCGAGTTCCTCGTCTTCGTCCTGTAAGCAAAAAAACTAAACTAAGAAAACGCCGCCAGCAGCCGCACCCCGGTTCGCTGGCGGCTTTTTGCGTCAAAGCAATCGAGGATCGAAGGAAAACGCTCCCGGCTTGCCAATGGCAATTTTCGCAAAGTCAGGATGAGCCGGGTTCAAAAGGAAATTGGATTCCGAGGGAATAATGATGCTGGGGAGTTCCAGCACCGCCGACCGGGCCTCTTTCACCCATTGGTCGCCAATGATTTGTGTGGTTCGCGATGGCGGCTCTTGAGTCCAGTCTGCCGGCAGATTGGAAACGTCAATCCTCTCCACCAAACCCGCATCGAACTCAATCGCTATGGCGACGTATTTGAAAATGACGGGAGGATTGAGATGCACGAGGATTTCGAGCGCCGCGAGCGCCTTGCTTTCACTGGCATAGACCACCCTCGTCCCCGGCGAATTCCACCGTCCTCCCACGCGCATAGCTCCTTCGCCATCGAAAGCAGTCGCGGCATGCCGCTCCTTGACGATGCGCCACGCCCGCCGACTCACGAGTAGACGCCGTATTCGATACGGCCCAAAAGGCTCTCCACCTCGCGCGCCCCGACTTCGGTTTCTGCAAACTCCAGCGGAATCTCGCCCCCCAGTCCGACCTGCGGAGACATGAGCCAGCGTCGCCCGTTTTCAAGCGACTCCATGACAAAAACCGCCTTGCCCAGCAGACGGGCAAAACGCACCACCCGGTCGGATTCCGCCACGTCCAGCCTGCCCGCCGCTTTGCGGCGATGCAGCGTCGCCTTCGAGATTCCCAGCATCGGCGCCAGCTTTTCCATCGGCAGTCCGAGGCGATCTTGCAAGTCGTCCAGTTCGCAAACAGGAAGCCCCGATTTGAGCAAGCGGATAACCTGCGTCGCAGTCCCCTTGCTTTCGCCGCGAATAAAGCCGCCTACGATGCCCTCTGCCTCCCTTTGCCGCGCTCTCCAGACGCCCACCATCAGTCGCACTTTACCCTGTTTCCCGGCGGCGCCTTTCGCAGTCCCCGCCGCCTTCTGTCTCCGCGCTTTCCCCACGAGCTTCGAATGCGCCGAGCGGCCAACGGACTTCTTCCCTTTCTCAAGTGCAGGCATGGAGGATTTCACTTGAAACAATAGATAGTCTCATTTGCGATATATGTCAAACCTTCCTCCCGGCTCCGGAACCTTCTGCCTTCCCCTTCGTTTCCTTCGCTGCGTTGGCTTCGCCCGTCTCGCAAAGCTCGGCTCTGTTCAAATCCCCTTCTGTTCAGGTTTTTCCCCGATTGCGCCGCGTCCCATCCCCGCCCACAGTACCCCCATGCCTGAACTCGCCGAGGTGGAATATTTCCGCAAGCAATGGGACGCCGGGATCGGCGGCAAAATCCTCCGCGTCGCCAGCCATCCGAAAGCCCGCCTCTTTCGCGGGATCGACCTGCCCACGATGGAACAGGCTCTCACCGGCGCGAAGCTCCTCGGCTCCGCCGCGCACGGCAAGCAGATGCTCTTTCGCTTCAGCACCGCCACGCTCGGCCTTCATCTCGGCATGACCGGCAAGCTCCACACCGCCGCACCCGATTTCGAGCCCGCCAAGCACGACCACCTCGTCCTTTACGAAAAGTCCGTCGCGCTCATCTTCACCGACTTCCGCCTCTTTGGCCGCGTCCTCTTCCACCCCGGCAAAGCCGATCCGGATTGGTGGACCGCCCTGCCCCCGCAGGTCACCGCACCGGACTTCACCAAGGACGCCGTCGCCGCCTTCCTCGCCCGCCGCAAGCAGGCCCCGATCAAAGCCGTGCTCCTCATGCAGGAGCGCTTCCCCGGCATCGGCAACTGGATGGCCGACGAAATCCTCTGGCGCGCCCGCTTCCTCCCTTCCCGCCGTAGCGGCACGCTCACCCCGGAAGAAACCGCCACCCTCTGGAAGGAAACCCGCGAGGTTTCCCGCCAGGCCCTCAAAACCATCGGCGAACGCTGGGAAGACCCGCCGGACACCTGGCTCTTCCATCACCGCTGGGAAAAAGACCACGCCTGCCCTCGCTGCGGCCTCGACCTTCACCGCGCCCAAGTCGGCGGCCGCACCACCTGCTGGTGCGCGAAGTGTCAGCATTAGGCATGAGTTTAGCCCCTCATTCACTTTGAAAATTAAACAGATTAATACATGAACATCTGCCTGACCTATTTTGTCAGCCGCATTCTCTCATCGGAGGGAGAAGATGCCTGTCCGCATGAACGAACCGAGTCCAAACAGAGAGAGAACCTCAGTCATTTCTACCGCCCTTCGCTCGCACTCGTTTTCACGATCCTCCTAATTTGCGGGTGCACCTCAAAGCGAGCAGAAACCCAATCCGTTCCCTCTCCCGACGGAACTTATACAATTCTCGTTACCAAGGAGTATCAGCCAGCAAATGATTCCGAACCTTTCTGGCAGCACATTTCCATCTTACGAAAAGAAGTAACCGGTCCGCCCAAAAAAGGGAATTTGTTCACATACTCCAGCAACACATCCCCCAAAATTTACTGGATCGAGCCAAAGAGCGTAATGATCGAAATGAGGGATGTCTCTTATAGCTTCGAAGCTCCTCTTGGCGGAAAAGCCTCAAGCGAAATATCAATTACGGCCACGATAACTCGCTCACCACTACGTTACGAAGACTGAAGCTCGCAACGACCCATTCCCGCCCCAGAGCCGAATAGTCTTTCGCGATATTCCGGCGCGAAGTATCAGCACCGAGCAATCTACCCCTCTTTCATATTCTTACTCAAGGCTCCGATGCGATGTGAGCCGGAAATCCGGTCAGTCCCGGAGCGACATCTTCCCTGAGCGCATGCCTGTCAGGGAAATCTCCTCCGTTCTGTGATCGAAAAGGGATCGGAGCATCGTCGAATAGTCGTGCCACACGTCGCTTCCATCCCTCTTTCACCACTTCGATTTGATCAGAGGTTTTCAGATGCGCGGCTCCATAAACGGCGTGGATAGGGAGAACATCCATGCCCGGGTAGAAGAGCGCCCCATGGGTGAGCGGAAAAAGAATGTGATCGAGCGGGCCGTTTATTCCGCGCGGGCCATAGTCTGCCTCCGGGCCACCGACAGCCACAGAGACGAGAGCCCGTTTTCCCTTGAGCATACCGTCGCCGTAACGAAACCGGTTCGTGCCATCCTCATATCCATATCCAAACCCATAGGCGTAAACCCACTCGATCCAACCCTTCAGAATCGCCGGGACACCAAACCACCAGAGAGGAAATTGCAGGATTACCGCGTCCGCCGCTTTCAGCTTTGCCTGCTCCGCGACGACGTCCGCCGTCTGATTTCCGCTCGCGTAAGCATGCCCGGATTCCTCAATGAAGGACAATCGCTCCGGATTCGCCCTGCTGGGAAAATCATCCGCGTCAAAGACCGCTTTCCATTTCATTCCGTAGAGGTCCGAGAGCACGACGTCATGACCCTGCTTCTCAAGGGTCTCACCAGAGACTTGCACCAACTGACGGGTTAGCGATGTTGGTTCCGGATGCGCAAAAACGATCAATACCTGCATGCCGACATCCTACAAATCAGCAGGGGAAAAACCAGTCCCCACCTTTTTATGTTATACTAACCAAAAGGTATAAATTTCAGAAAATGAACTACATTGATTGCCCGGTGACCCGCACTTTGAGTGTGATGGGAGGCCGATGGAAACCCGTTCTGCTCCATTACCTGATGGAGAAGCCGAGGCGGGCGGGTGAACTGACACGCCTGATTCCGCAGGCCAGCGCGAAAGTTCTCACCCAGCAACTCCGGGAACTCGAAAACGACAACATCGTCCATCGCGAAGTGTTCCCCCAGATTCCGCCCAAGGTGGAATATTCGCTGACCGATTTCGGAGAATCCCTCCGCCCCGTCATGGACGCGCTGTGCGAGTGGGGAAAAGCCCGGATTCCCAAAACTAATGAGTCAGAAAATATTACAGACGTAAGCTCTTCGCAGACTACTGCCGAACATACCCCCGCTCGGGAGTCCAGCCAGCTCCCATAACCGGGAGCAGCTCGCTTTCCGCAGATTTCCGCTCGGCCACCAGCAAGATCAATCGACCCGTGGGAAAATAGGTTTTGTCCGAGGCCTCAAGAATAACGCGCCCTCTTGAGACTTTCCATTGCCCTGTCGAGTGCAACACCGAAAACGGCTTCACTTCCCGGCCCACCGCCATGCTTGACCGCTCTGTCAAGGCGTAGGAGCCATCGGCGCTCAGGCAGAGATATTGGGCATTATTCGGATCGTCGCCCCAGCGGTATGTTCCTGTAAAAACACGTTTATTCGGCTCAGGGCCAGCGCATGCCGCCAGCACGAAACATCCGGCAATTACCATCGTTCCTTTCGCCCAGCGCCGCAGAACACGTACGGTAGCCGGTATCGCCAGGCAAAGGAAGATAAGCGTCTGGATGAGAAACTTCCCAGGACTGATGCCAAAATCCTGAAACATGAGATTCGCTTAGCAGAAAGCTTTCCGCTAAGGGATGTGAAAATCACATGACTCAAATGAGGTCTGCAGCTCTCTCGTTTCTGACTATCCTCTGCGCGGTTCACGGACAAGACCTCCGTCCCGAGCGCAGCCCCATCGAAATGCTCTCAATGCTCAACCATGGGACAATGTTTCAAGACTTCCGCCGGGTGGTTGAACGCATTGACCCTGCGGCCGAAATCCAGTTTCTCTCGTACGGTCGCAACAAGATCGTCGCCCTCAGCCTCCGCGAGGTAAAAACCCAGGAAAAAGCTGAGCTACTCATTGCGCTTCTGGACATATACAAGAAGCCAGCCACCGTTTTGACGCGTCAGCTACAAGTTCCCAAATCCACGTTCGAAAGTCTGAAAAAGCTCTGGAGTGAGGAACTTCGCAAAACGGCGTACCACGATGAACATGCATCGAACATCACGATCCGGGATGCTTTATTTTATCATCTGGCGATCCAAACCGAAGGCCAAAGCTACGCCGGGTACTTCTCAACTCCGATTCACCCGACCCCCTTCACGACCAGAATCATTTCCATTGCAGACACCGCTACAGAACTGGCCGAAACTCCCCATCTCACTCCCGAAGCAGAAGGCAAACTTATCGGACAGCTCGGAAACTAGCATCAGGATTCAGCGCCAGCAGGAGTAGAGTATTGTGAGAGTCTTTTAGTATTGCCCGCGCCACCCGCTACGGCGTCTCCAGCCTGTTCGAGCCGGGGGCGAGGTTGGTCACGGTGGAGGGGTTGTAGACGATGCCGACGGGATTGGGCGGGGTGAGGACATTGCGCCAGGTGTTACCGCCGAGGGCGAGGTCGTCGGACAGAACGGCCTGCAATGTTCCGGCGAAGGGCGTGACGTTGGCGAGGGCCTGATTGTACTCGATGCGGCTGTTTTTTACGATGACGTTGGCCATCGAGGTCAGCGAGATGGCGGGGCCGGGGGAATTGTAGAATTTGTTATTATCAAACGTCAGGTTGGTAAAGAGCGGCACGTCCGCCGGACCCCACGGAATCGTCGCCCCGACATAAACCACGGCCCCGGCCCAGCGGCTGATCTGGTTCGTATTCTCAAAGGTGTTGTTGCTCACCAGGACGTTGGACGCGCCGCGTCCCTCCATGTACGCAGTATCAACGATCTCCGTGGTGATCTGGATGCTGGTTGCGGAGACATTGCGGAAATAGCACGAGTCGATCGTCGCATTCTTGGCCGAGAGCAGCACGCCGCGTCCGTTGGTGTACATGATCGTATTGCCCGCGATGCGCACGTTCTTCGTTTCAAACCGCGTGTTGTTCGCGATCGAGAGTGGCGAGAGGCTGGCGGGCACCGGGCTGGCGAAGGTGACGGTCATCGTCGTATTGACATGCTCCGGGTCGCCATTCGGGCTGCTGTAGGTGGGCGTGCCCGTGACGGTGAGCTCCACCCCGGCGGGCGTGTAGTCGGTATTATAAAACCGGATGACATCGCCGCTCTTCACCCGCAGTTGATGCCGCGGGCAGTTGCGAAATTGCAGCTGATTGCCCGTGCCGGGATTCACCAGCCCGCCCTGCCAGCAGTTGTCATGCAGGTTGATCGCGTCGTCGCCGAGACCGGTGAAGGCGCAACCCTGGATGGCGATGTCGCCCTTGGACTCGCCAGAGTGAATGCCATCCGCTCCCGTGATGAGCGGCTGACGGGAACCCGCGCGCCGGAGGAATTTGCAATTCGTCCACTTCAGGTGGTGGCTCTCCTCCGTATTCAGCCAGCCCATGCCGGGAACGCCGTAGAAGTTGACGGTATCAAAGAGCACGTGCGACGAGGCGGCGAGCTTGAAGCCGATCATCTCGTAGTACAGGTGCTTGATGCAATAGCTCGTGCCGACCGTGAGCGAGAGCGGATTAGTGAATACCGTCGTGATCTGGTTTGCGCTGGCCGTTTTCGTGGGCTGCGGCGTGTCCTTGAGCAGGAAGAAATCCGGGCTGTTGCGATACAGGTACGTCGTATCCATCGGGTGTATGGAATGCCAGAAGGCCTGCGCCGTCCGCAGCGTCTGCGCCGCGTCCTGGTCGTCGAACTGAAACACCGCCGTCTTCTTGTCCGAGGAAAGGCTCACCAGCCGCCCGAGACTTGCGATGGGCTTGTAGTCGGAGTTCCAGTCCATGTTGAGGTTCTTCACCACGAGCCGGTTGCAGGCATTCACCATGAAGTGCGGCCCGTTGTAGAGCTTCTGAAAGATGAACGTCGCGCCCTGCCCGTCGATGGTCAGGTCGTTCGTGCTGTCGATAGTGAGCTGAGCGTTGGACTCGAAGCGATACGTGCCCGGCGGAATGGCGAGCTTCTTCGTGCCAGCCGTGTTTTTCGCCGTGGTGAGCCAGGCCTGGAGCTTCGTCGAGTTGGCCGCCGCAACGGCCGAGGTCACGGGCGTTGCGCCATCGGCCACGAGATCGGAGGCGGTCAGCGTCGTCACCGTGCCCGATGCTGGGGGCGAAACCGTAATAGCGGGCGACCCCGTGGCCGCACTCACCCCCGCAGGCAGCACCGAGGTCGCCGCGCCATTCAAGACCGCAGGCTCGCGCGTGAGGTCCCAGCCCTCCTTGATCGCGAGGCTGTCGATGATGATCGTCCCTGTGCGCTTGCAGCCAAAGTAGAAGTGCCACGTGCCCCCAGCCACCGGCGGAAACTCGATGGGAAACTCGATGCGTCGCGGCCCGTCCGCGCTCTCGGAGACAAACCGCTGCCATTGCTCCGGCACACCCGCCATCGCCCGCCCGTTCGCATCCAGGCACCGCGCAAACATCCAGAAGTACTGCGGCAGCACCGTCGGCGTCACCACCTCAAAATCCAGCACCGCGCGAAACTGATTCGTCGCCGTCGTGAGATACGAGCGCGGTACATCGAGGAAGTAATTCCACTCGTTCGCACTCGGCTCCGTGATTTGCAGGCTCTGGCCCGTGCCGTCCGACCCCGTCACCCAATCGGTGGTGAAATTATAGTTCTGCGGATTGTCATGCTGCCGCTGGTAAAGCAGCGCCGTATTCCACGTCCAATCCGTAGCGAGCACCGTCGAGGCCCCCACGCTGAGACTGGCCAGAAGACCGAGCAAGGCTCCGGATCGGGATAAGGCAAAACGCGACACGACCGAGCGCACGCACGCGGCAAAGGATGTTTTCATGGTTCCGGGGAGGGAGGATGAAATCGGGAGGTTAAAAATCTAATCCGGATGTGATTTATACGACAAACGCCGCATCTGTCAATGGGATTGAAGCCGCGCGACGCGGATGACGGCTGCTGGCGGCCTGCGCCGGGCCTCACTCCTGCCCCGGCCGGGGCGCGATATCGCTCTGGAAGACCTGGAGCACGTAGGCGAAATCCGACGGCCGCACGGCGCTCATTCCGAGCAAGAGAAACCGCCCCTCGCGCAGCGCAAATGTCCGCTGCAGCAGCTCGGCGGGATCGAAGCGCAGGTAGCTGTAGACCGAGGAGTCCTCGCTCGACACAACAAAATGGATGGTCTTCTCGGAACGGCCCTTCTTTTGCGTCAGGAGCAGGAGATTCACGGCGGAGGCCCTCTTCGGCAGTGGCAGGTCCGACACCTTGCCCTGGGCCTGCGCCTCGACCCAGACCCAGTTTGGGCGATCAAAGGTGATGCGGTACTTCTCCACCTCGTAATCCGCTTCCCTCAGGTTCATCTCGCGAAAGATCCTGATGTCGTCCTTCGCCACCGGCACGGGATAATACCCCACGGCGCCCCAGCCAGTCAGGCAGGATGCCGCAAGCAGGACACAGGCCAGCACAATCTTTCGCATCACCCCGCCAGCATGGATTTTTCATCGGTGGCGCGCAAGACCGCGAGATTTCCCCATCGCAAGATCAACAACCCGTCAGGAATAACTTCCTAAGCATTGGCTGATCATGCTAAGCAAAGAATCTCTTTTCAACTTTGCCCAAATAGGCCAGCCATGAGCACCATTCACATAGCCACACCCGCAGGCGACCAATCCCAGCATGATGAGCCCTCCCTGCGCTCCCTGTGGGAGCAGGGTCTCCTTCATCAGGATACGCACTACTGGCGCGACGGCATGCCGGAATGGCGGCCGCTGCATGAGCTATTCCCTCCCGCCGCCAGGGCCGCGGTCGCGCCGCCTCCGCTGCCAGCTCCCGCTTATTCCTACGTAAAGAACCCTAACCGGCTCACCGCGTTTGTCGTGGTGATGCTCTGGATCAGCCTCGCTATGTACTGTGTCGCGATCATCAGCGACCTCGGCCAGCTCGCCCTGCTGAGCACGCCCTTCACCGAGGCGCAGGCCGAGGCCAACGATCTCCGGCAAAACATCGTCATCGCGGTCATGTTCGTCGTGTTTATCGTCACGGGCATCGCCTTCCTGAAATGGGTCTACCGCGCCAATGTCAACTCGCGCGGCTTCGGCGCGACCGACATGAGCAGCAGCCCCGGCTGGTCCGTGGGCTATTACTTCATTCCGATCATCTGCCTCTTCCGCCCATTTCAGGGCATGACGGAGGTCTGGAAAGTCAGCCTGAACCCCAAGAACTGGCGCTCCGAGGATGGCAGCGGTCTGGTCGGAACGTGGTGGATGCTCTGGATCGCCTCGCGCTTCTTTGGGCAGATCATTGTAGGCTGGAAGGACGGCCGCACGGTCGAAGGATTGCGCAACTTCACCTGGGGCACCATCTCCGGCGAGGTGCTCAACGTCATCCTCTGCCTCGTCGCCATCAAGCTCATCACGACCATTGCCCGGAATCAGGAGGAGCTCGTCACGCGCGGTTGACCTGGCCGCCCCTGCCTGCCAACGGACAGCACTCCGGGCTCCCCGGGAAACCCCGACGCAGCGCTCTTGACCTACGAAACCGAAAAGTGGTTTTGCTCTGTCACCGCAGGCAGCGAACTGAAGTATCACCGGAAAAAAAGGAGCCTTCAGCACCAGTCCGGGTTCAGGAGTGAATCACCGTTTCCAGCGCGACGATACTCCCCAGCCCGAAGGGTTCATCATTCCGATGGGCCAGAGCCGCCATCTCCCGGCGGTAAACCCGGAAGCCGCTGGCGCGAAAGACCTGCTGCTCATCCACAAAGGGCATCGCGTATACCGGCTGGCCGTGAAAATGAGTCAATACAGCCTGCAAAAGCAGATCGCCGATCGCCTCGCGGTCGTACTCGGGATGACTGATGAGGCTATCGATGAAGACCGCGCCCAGTCCATTCGAGATGGCGCTGGCATAACCGACAAGGAGGTTTTGCGAGGTGCGCACATGAGCCGCGAAATCCACCGCCGCAAAATGCCCCGCCAGGCGCTCTTGGGTAAAGTCTGCCACCTCGCCCCAGAGGTTCAGTGCAGCGAGTTGCCCAAATTCCGTCGGCTGAATGTTTCGGTCCGTGTGGAGGGAGTATATTTCGTTCATGGGTGGAAAGGTGGTCGGATTCAGACTCTCTCCGAACGGGACGCCAAGAGCAATCCACAGCCCCTCCGCACCAATCTGTCTTGTCTTCGCGCCCTTCCTGGACACCCGAAATTCCAAGCGCTTCGCGGAAGCGTACGTATCCAGATCTCGGCTTGCGCCGCCGTCGTTCATCGAACCACCGGCCGCCCCCTCTAACTGCTTAGAAAACCAGTCCCTCGAGATACGCGCGGTAGGAGTTCCTCGGCAGCGAGTCGATGAGCCGGGCAAAGCCCGCGTCGTCGATGAAGCCGCGATGGCGGGCGATCTCCTCGAGGCAGGCGACTTTCACGCCCTGGCGATGCTCCAGCGTCGCGATGTAGTTGCTCGCCTCCATGAGGCTGTCGGGCGTGCCAGTGTCGAGCCATGCCACGCCCCGGCCGAGGGGCTCGACGTAGAGCTGGCCCCGGCTCATGTAGGCGCGGTTCACGTCGGTGATCTCCAGCTCGCCGCGCGGCGAGGGCTTGAGCGAGCGGGTCACGTCGACGATCTGGTCGTCGTAGACGTAGAAGCCCGGCACGGCGTAGTTGCTTCGCGGCTGTTTTGGCTTTTCCTCGATGGAGATAGCCCGGCCCTCGGCATCGAACTCGATCACTCCGTAGCGCTCCGGGTCTTTCACCGGACAGGCGCAAATCGAGGCGCCCTCGGTGCGAGCCAGCGCGGCGCGGACGAAGTCGAGCTTCCCGTGGAAAATGTTGTCGCCGAGGATGAGCGCGGCCCCGTCGCCCGCGAGGAAGGACTCGCCGAGCAGGAAGGCCTGCGCGATGCCATCGGGCTTGGCCTGCTCCACGTACTCGATGTGCAGACCGAGCCGCGAACCGTCGCCAAAGAGCATCTTGAACATCGGCAGGTCCTTCGGCGTGGAGATGATGAGAATATCCCGGATGCCGCCCAGCATGAGGACAGACAGCGGATAGTAGATCATCGGCTTGTCGTAAATGGGCAGGAGCTGCTTGCAGACGATGCGGGTGAGGGGATCGAGCCGGGTGCCTGAACCCCCGGCGAGAATGATGCCTTTGCGAGCCATGGAAACCACAGAATAAGAGGACTTTGCCTCCGAGGGGGAGAGAAAACTCACACGCGTCGCATCGCGATTGCGGCCCGGAACGTATCCGTTTACCGTATGCCCACCATGACGATCGCCGAACAAATCGCCGCCCGTACGTTCCCCCCCTTCAGTCTCTCGGGTCTCCTCAAGTCCACCTTCGCGCCGGAACCCGGCCAGCGCGTCTGCATCTTGATCGATCTCGCCAACCCTCAGGATATCAAGGACTTCAAGTTCCTCGAAGATCCCAGCCTCACCATCCAGCGCAATGCCATCACCCACTTCTACGAGGGGCTGAAAAACGGCGCGCTCGCCGAGCTCGGCCTCACTGGAGGGGAGATCTTCGCCTACGAGGTGACGGGCGGCAGCAATCTCGACCTGCCCGACGTCGCCTTCACCCCGGAGGGCAAGGAAGTGAGCCTGCCGAAGGATGTCTACCCTCACTACGACATCATCCTCTGCATCTCCACCTACTCAGCCACCGCTCCGCTCACCGCCTTTGCCAAGCAGTATGGCTTCCGCGGCGCGACCCTCCACGGACTGAACCCCATCATCCTCTCCACCGGCCTCGCCGTGAGCTACGACGACGTGAGCCGCGAGGCGGAGCTCCTGCGCCTCGGCATGACCCGCGCGGATTGGGTCGAGATCGACTTTGAGGTGGCCAGCCAGAAACACACCCTCCACCTCGACCTCGGTCGCCAAGAGGCGCAAAAGAGTCACGGCCTCTGTCGCGGCAAGGAGCCCGATGTCGCCAACCTCCCGGCGGGTGAGATTTACTACGTACCGACCGGCGCATCCGGCTCGTTCCCGATGAAGTACGAGGACGGAACCATCGGCATCATGCGCGTAGCCGATGGCCGCGTGCAAAAAGCCGAGTACCTCTCGGGCAATCCGACGACCGTCGAGGAGCACAATGCCAAGCTCGCAAGCGACCCCGTCACGGGCGAACTCGGCGAACTCGGCTTCGGCACGCAGCTCCTGCCCTTCTCGGGACGCGACATCCAGGACGAAAAGGTGCGCGGCACCATCCACGTCGCCACGGGCCGCAGCGACCATCTCGGCGGCAGCCTCACCCCGGAGAAATTCGCCAATCACAAGAACGCCACCCACGACGACATCCTCTTCGCGCCGCACAAGACGCCGGAGATTCGCGTCGTGCAGGCCCGCATGTTCCGCAACGGCGAAACCACTGTGCTCATCGAGGACTTCGAGCCCTCGGCGTACATGAACAGCCTCCTCGCTTGAGCGCGAATCCCTACGAGTCCGACCGCTTCCTCCACGAGTATCTCCTCTTCCACTACGGAACGGCGGAGGAGATCCTCGGCGACGTACCTGCCCCGCGCGAGGCGCTGGACTTCGCCGTGCGCAGCGTCACCTCCCTCATCGATCCGCCGGAAACCCGCCTGCCTACCGCGCTCGACATCGGGTGCGCCGTCGGGCGGTCGACCTTTGAGCTGACGCTCTTCGCCGATGCGGTGACAGGCATCGACTTTTCCCACCGGTTCATCCAGGCCGCCCAGCATTTGCAGGCCCAGGGCAGCATGGAGGCGGAGAAGATCGTGGAAGGCGATGTCACCGAGCTCTTCACGGCCAGCGTGCCTCCGGGCGTGATCCGCTCCCGGGCTCGCTTTGCCCAGGGAGACGCCATGGCGCTGCCCGCGAATCTCGACCCGGCGGATATCGTCCTCGCGGCCAATCTCATCTGCCGCCTGCCCGATCCCGCCGTCTTTCTCGCCCGCCTCTCCTCGCTGGTGAAGTCCGGCGGCCAGCTCCTGCTCACGACGCCCTTTACCTGGCTCGACACCTATACGCCCCGCGACAAGTGGCTGGGAGGACGGCCCGGCGGCCCGAGCGGCTTCGATGCGCTGAAGGCGAGGCTGGAGGAGCATTTCGATCTTGAACACACCGTCGACCTGCCCTTTTTAATCCGGGAGCACGCTCGGAAGTTCCAGTACGGCATCGCCCTTGGCTCCCGCTGGCGGCGACGCTGAGACGGGAGCCCGAACACCGAAATCAGGCAAAGATAAACGAGCCTGCACAATCGCACCTCCACAGAGCGGGGTCAGTCCTTCGCGGCCTTTGCGATCTTCTGTAAAAAGGCTTTCCGACCCTTTGCCTGGAAGCCGCGTTCCCGACCTGCAAAGCGATCCGTCAAAGACGGTTTCCGCCCGACCTTCGTTTCCTTCGCTGCCTTCTGTAAAAAGAAGGTCAGTCGACCGTCAGCATGGCCGCGCCGAAGACTCCGGCGCTGTCGCCCAGCGTGGGCTTGAGGAAGGCCGTGCGGACCTCGTGGTTGAAGACAAACTTGCCCACTTCCGCGCGGGTCTTCTCGTCGTAAAGCAGGTCGATGTTGCCTACACCGCCGCCGATGACCACGGCATGCGGGTCGAGAATATTGATCACCACCGCGATGGCCTCGGCAAATTTGGTGCGCAGGCGCTCGAGCGTCGCCACTGCTGCGGGTTCGCCCGCTGCGGCTCGCTGGCAAATCTCGGGGAGGCGAATCTTCTGGCCGGTCTCGCGGGCGTAATACCGCTCCAACGAAGGACCGGCGATCACCTGCTCGTTGCAGCCGGATTTGCCGCAGTAGCAGGGTTCCGTCTCGCCCGGCAGGCGATTATGGCCCCACTCCCCACCGATGCCATGCAGGCCCTCGATGATGTGCTGGTTGACCACCACTCCGCCACCGCAGCCGGTGCCCAGGATGAGCCCCATGACGACGGGAGCGCCCTTGGCTGCGCCGAGGGTCGCCTCGGCCAGAGCAAAGCAGTTGGCGTCATTGGCCAGCCGCACCTCGATCCCCAAGGCCTTGGCGATATCCGCGCGCAGGGGCTGGCCGTTCAGGCAGAGTGTATTGGAATTCTTTTGCAGCCCGGTGGACGGTTCGCTGGCTCCGGGCGTGCCGATGCCCAGGACGGCAGGCCGCTTGAGACCCGACTCCGCCTCGAGCATCGTGACCACCTTCGCGATCTGCGAGATGACGTGCTCGTAACCCTGGGCGGATTCCGTGGGGACTCGGAGGCGGTGAAGGGCTTTGTCCGGCTTGGACGGGTCGAGAATTGCGCCTTCGATTTTTGTGCCGCCGAGGTCGATGCCCCAAAGATTCATGGATACAGGGAGAGGAGAGCTAACAGAGAGAAACGGAAACCACGATCACACCGAGACGCGCATCGGCATGAGGACGTAGAGGAACGGCGTATTGATCTTGATCACACCGGGGCTCATTTCGTCGATCAGCTCGAGGTAGATCTCGTCGTTGGGCAGATTGCGCAACGGATCGATTACAAACTCCGGATTGAAAGCGATCGAGAAATCGCGGCCACGGTAAACGATGGCCATCGACTCGCGGGCTTCACCGACTTCCGGGGTGTTCGCGGTGATATCGAGGTTGTTCTTGGAAAAGGCGAGGCGCACCGAGCTTGTCTTGTCGCTGCTAAGGAGCGAGACGCGGCGGATGCTGGTGAGGAAGGCTTCGCGCTCAAGGGTGATGCGTTCCTTGGCTTCACCCGGGATGACCTGGCGGTAGTTCGGGTAATTGCCCTCCACGAGCTTGGAAACGAGCTGGCCACCGGCAACCTCGAAGGAAACGAGATTTTCCGCGACCGAGATCTGGACCTCGCCCTCCTCCCCGAGGAGGCGCTGGATTTCCGTCACAGCCTTGGTCGGCACGATGAAATCGCGCTCGTGGCTCTGCGGGAACTCCATGTCGCTGTCGAAGAGCGCCAGACGGCGTCCGTCGGTGGCGACGAGCGTGAGCTTGTTTTCCTTGAAGGAGAAAAGAATGCCGTTGAGTACGTAACGTGTCTCGTCGACCGAGATGGCGTACGAGGTCTTGCGCAGGCCGTCCTTCAGGTCGTGCTGCTTGATGGAGTAGGTCTTCGCATCCTTAAAGGACGGGAAGGCCGGGAACTCCTCCTTGGCCAGGCCGAAAATCTTGAAGAAGCTCGATCCGCAACGGAGCGTCGAGATGTTCTTGGCGTCGGTCTCGATGGTGATCTCCGAGGAGGGCAGCTCGCGCACGATGGCGGCGAGGCGGCGGGCCGGCAGCGTCGTGGCGCCCGGCTTCTCGATCTGGGCCGCGATCTCGCAACGGATGGCGACCTCGAGGTCCGTGGTGGTCAAGCGGAGACCGGTCTCTGTCGTCTCAAGCAGCGCGTTAGTCAATACCGGTAAGGTGCTGCGCGTGCTGACTACATTCTGGATGCGTTGCAGGCCGTCTAGGAGAGCTTCTTTCGTGACAGAGAACTTCATGATCTCGATGGAAAACAAGTGATTTATGGATCGCCTCGACGGAAGTCAAACACCATCGCTAGGGGCGCCTGCGACCGGGGCATGCCAGAGGCGGCATTTTTCCGCCTCCGAAGGGGGGCCGGGAAGCCTGTGGAAAGGAACTTCTCGGCCATCAGTAAGGGACTATCTCTGGAGCTGGCTGTCCAGCATCTTGATCGTGTGCCGGGTCTTCTCGTCCTCATCGATACGGCGTTTGATCAGCTTGCAGGCGTGGATCACGGTGCCGTGGTCCTTGCCGCCGAAGGCGTCGCCGATGTCGTTGAGCGAGGAGTTCGTCAGCTCGCGGGCGAGATACATGGCGACCTGGCGCGGGAAGGCGATGTTTGCCGGGCGGCGCTTGCTCGTCATGTCGGCGAGGCGCACGTCGTAATGCTCGGCCACCTTGCGCTGGATCTGCTCGATCGTCACCGCACGGCGGGCCTGCTCCTGGAAGATGTCGCGCAGGAGGTTCTCGATCACATCCCGGGTGATCTCGCGATCGCTCAGGGACTTGTACGAGGCCACCCGCATGAGCGCGCCTTCCAGGCGTCGCACGTTGTTGCGGATGCGGTCGGCGAGGAATTCGATCACCCACGGCTCGACATTGATGTGGAGACCCTCCGCCTTTTTCTTGAGAATGGCGATACGGGTTTCCATATCCGGGGGCTGCAACTCCGCCGTCATGCCCCACTCGAAGCGGGAAACCAGACGCTGCTCGAGCTTCTCGATCTCGCTGGCCGGACGGTCGCTGGAGAGCACGATCTGCTTGTGGCCGTCGTGCAGGGTGTTGAAAGTATGGAAAAACTCCTCCTGCGAGCGCTCCTTGCCCGCGAGGAACTGGATGTCGTCGATCATCAGCACGTCCGCCTGGCGGTACTTCTTGCGGAACTTCACCAGTGTGCCGTGCTGGATGGCGTCGATGAATTCGTTGGTGAACTGCTCGCTCGAGAGATACACGACGCGAGCGGATTTCTGGTTGGCCAGCACGTAGTGGCCGATGGCCTGCAGGAGGTGGGTCTTGCCCAGTCCGCTGCCGCCGTAAACGAAGAACGGGTTGTAGGTTTTCGCCGGGGACTTGGCTACCGCGATGGCCGCGCCGTGCGCGAACTGGTTGTTGGAGCCGACGACGAACGTTTCAAAAGTATTGCGAGAATTCAAACCACTGGCAGATCCGCTCGCTGCGGAGGAAGCCGGGGCCGACGGGCGCTCACGCACGGCAACCTTCGGGGCCGGAGCCTCCTGAGGCGCCGCGGAGTTCGCAGCCAGGGCCACGCCGCCATCCTCCCTGCCGGGAGCGACAAATTGGATTTTCCGCGCCGCACCGAGCACCTCGGCGGCCGCGTCCTGCACGAGGGGCAGGTAGTTGCTTTCGATGAAAAACTGGTGAATCGGATTGGGCACGCTCAGCACCATGCGGATGCCGTCGTCGCTCACGATGTCCACGCCATGGAACCAGCGCTCGTACCCGTCGGCGCTGATGCGCTGGCGGATCACCTCGGAGATCGATGACCAATTCTGCCCGCAATTCGATGTCATAGAAAGTTATACACTGGTTTCCCCGGCATACTTCCGACCGTTACACGACCCGGTCCGGCAGTTTTGGCTGGCCCAGTAAAAGAGCAAAAAGGGCAAGCCATGCCAAGCGATTTTTCCGAGATTTTTCGACGACGAAGCATCATAACCAAATGAAATCAAGCTAGTTACAAATGCTCTCCCTCGTGACAACTTTCGAGGGAAAAAAATCCCGCCCCGAAGCGGGATTACGGTCGTCGGGGGACGACTTGCAGAAGGTGTTGGTGGGGGTGTTCAATCTCTTCACAAGTTATTCACAGCAGCTCTTTTCTTGGGTGCCGCTTGCGGCGCCAGAGTAATTTTTGGGCACCCCCGCCTCAAGAAAAAATGGCGGGATCGTCACACAAAAAGATTGGCGTTTTCCCCGAAAAATCTTGACCCTCCCCGCCCCCTTGATGGCTTCAAGGCGCGCGCCGGGAAGGATGTATTTCCTCACCTCCGTCCGTCCCGCCTCGGGACGAGTCAAAGTTTCGCCGGGGCGCTTTCGCGACGCGGAAAGAGGATCGCCAGGAGGAAGGTTACCGAGCAGCCGATAAAGACGTAGTAGGGCCAGGCAATGGCTGGCCACCAGGCAGGCATCAGCGCGCCGAAGTCCCAGCTCACCGGCTGGAAATGGATGTTCGGCTGCAAGTGAAGACTCACTCCCGGCAGATTGACCTTGCCGAGGAAAAGCACCGCGACCACGCCGAGGAGCATCGCAACAACGTTGGCGATATCGTTCCCCCGCTTTTCGGTCAGGACACCGAGGAGAAACACGCCGAGGAGCGAGCCGTAGCCATAACCGAGCACCCCGAGCGCCAGGGGAATGATGGTGATATTCGTTTCCAGCACGGTGTAGGCCGCCCCCGTGGCGACAAGGATCATCAGCAGGCCGAAAACAGCCGTTGAGATGCGAGCGGCCCGGATCGATTGCTGCTCCGTGGCCGCAGGCCGGATATAGGGCTGGTAAAAGTCGCGAATAAACGCTGTGGCCAGCGCGTTAAGCGCGGCCGAGGTCGATCCCATCATGGTGGCAAAAACACCGGCAACGATGATTCCGCGAATGCCCACCGGCATTTCGTGAATGATATAGTAGGCGAAGACTTCATTGTGAGCCCCCGGAAGCGACGAATCGGGAGTCACCTGGTACCGCACCCACAGGAGCATGCCCACACCGAGGAAGGCGAGCACGATCGGGATGTCGGCGAGACCGCTCAGGACGAGGCTGAAGCGCGACTTGGCCACGTTTTCCGCCGTCAGCATACGCTGCACCATGTCCTGATCGGTGCCATGGGTGGCCATGGTCAGGAAGGTCGACCCGATGAGCGCGGCCATGATCGTATACGGATTCTCCAGCATGCCCCGCAAGGCATCGCCAAAGGGCTTGGCCGCGTCCCACCCTGTCTGGAACATCGAAATGTCCTGCGTGGAAAGCTGCCGGTGCACCTCTCCGAGACCGCCGGGAATATGATTGAGAATGGTGAAGAGGGCAAAGACCACCGCCCCCATCATGAGACAGGCCTGGATGAGATCCGTCCACACCACCGCCTTGATACCGCCGACGGCAGTGTAGAACGTCGTCACCACCGTGACAAAGACGATGCCCCAGAAATACGTCGCGAGAGTCACCGGCGCGTCCGGGAAAAGGAAGCGCCAGATCACGACCAGGATCACTCCGCCGAGATACAGGCGCACTCCGATGCCCAGGACTCGCCCGAGCAGGAAGATGCCGCTCGCCGTATCCTTCGTGCGAGGCCCGAAGCGAATGGTGAGAAACTCGTAGATGCTCTGCACCTTGTACCGGAAGTACGGGGCGATGAAGAGCCACGCGATGATAATGCGCGCGAGTACGGTGCCGATGGCGAGCTGCGCGTAGGCAAAACTCCGCGTCTTGAATCCTTCCGCCGGAGTGCCCAGAAAGGTGGCCGCGCTCGTCTCGGCTGCGACGATGGACGCCAGGACGGCCCACCACGGGATCTTGTGCCCGCCGAGGGCGAAATCCTGCAGGCTCTTGTTATTGCGTCCGGCGTAAAGGCCGATCCCGACGATGACGAGGAAGTAGATGAAGATGACAACACCGTCGATGGCGAGTCCCCAGGCGCTGGTGCCGCTCATGCGGAGAGGGTCTTCTCCAACACACGGGAGTTCCGCCCGCTGGTTTCATACTTGATCCGCCGCATGGCGGGGAGCTTCTCGGGCGGGACTTCGATGAACCCGCCCTTTTGCTGGAGATAATGCACCGCCTGGGTCGACAGGGCAAAGATGCGCCTGAGGCCCTTTTCGCGGGCGATGTTCTCGACGAAGGCCATGAGCTTGCGTCCGTAGCCCTGGTTCTCATGCGCCTTGCTCACGTAGAGGCACGCGAGCTCGCCCGAGGCGTCCTCGTGGTACACGTGCAGCGCCACGCAGGCCACCGGGGTGCGGTCGACCTCGAGCAGCCAGTAATCCTCGATCTTCTCCGTGATCTCGGTGCGCGTGCGGCGCACGAGCTCCTCGTTTTTCACCGACTGCCGGATGAGCGACATCACGGCCCGGACGTCCTTTTTGAAAATCCGCCGGATCTGCTGGTACTCGTTGGAGTACACCATCGTGCCAAAGCCCTCGTGGCTGAAAATCTCGGTGAGCAGCGCCTCATTTACGCTGCCATCGAGCACGTGGACGCGCAGCACACCCTGCACGCAGGCCCGGGCGGCGCAATCGAGCTTCGACCAGATGCTGGGCGCAAGGTCGTCTTTCCGCCGCTTGAGCAGGTCGTTGGTCTCGGCCACGGAGACCTGCCTCGGCAGGCTCTCGCCTGTGAAAGCCGAGTGCGGCGCGAGATAAATGATCTTCGATGCCCCGAGCTCCTCGGCCACCTCCACGGCAGCCGCGTCGGAGTTCACCCGGAACGTCCGGCCCTCGCCGTCGAAGCCGAGCGGCGGAATGATCGGGCAGATGCCCTCGTCGAGGAGGAGCTTGAGCGCCTTTACGTCCACGCGCTCGACCCGCCCGGTGTACTGCTGGTCCACGCCGCCGAGGATGCCCGCCGGATGCGCGATCATGGCATTGATGTAGGCCGCCCGCAGATCCACGGCGGAAAGCCCCTCCATGATTTCGTTCGTCAGCCGGATCGCCGCGTCGATGCTAACCTGGAGCGTCGCCGTGTCCGTGACGCCCGTTCCGTCGGCATTGCTGAGCTTTACTCCGCGCGCCGCTGCCAGCTCGGAGATCTGGTGGGCTGCGCCATGCACGAGCACCACCTTGATGCTCAGGGATCGCAGCACCGCCAGGTCCAGCAGGATGTTGGGAAAATTATCGGAGGCCGCCACCTCGCCGTCGATGGCGATGACGAACACACGCTCGCGGAAGCGAGGGACATACTGGAGAATTTCGCGGAGATCGGAGACGTTCACTTCTTTACGAGGTCGGCCAATACCACGTCAGGCCACACCCTCAAGCCGAAAGTCACCATCGATCTCGGAAGTTAGCAGCTCCGTGATGCGCTCGGGAGCCTCCAAGGCAGCCAGAATGCCGCAATCCGGCACCTGCATCATCCGCACATTCGCGATCTTTTTTGCGATCTCCAGCCCCTTCTCGATCGGAAATCCCGTCGCCTTGTCCGGCCACAGGATCGTCACCGGATGCGGCACCCGGCTCAGCCGCGACTCGATGTCAAAGGCCAGACGCCCGCGTAAAAACCCGAAAATCGCATGCTCCGCCCCCGCCTGCCGGGCGCAGGTCGACAGCACACGCACCATTTCCTCGTTCACCCGCGAGGCGTCGCCGAGGGCGAACCGCGAGAGCCACCCCCGGATGAACGGCGGGCGTGAGAGATAATTCTGATAAACAAAGCGGTTCAGGCCCGGCAGCCCGACGAGCGCCACCATCCCGGCGGCCCGCCATTTGCCGGATTCCTTCAAGCCCGTAGGCAGCAAGGCGACGACGCGGGAAATCCGCTCGGGGTGGCGCGAGGCCAGCAGCAGCGCGATGCCTGCCGTGAGGCCGCTCGCCACGATCACCGGCTGGCGGCCAGGACAGGTCTCGAGCAGAAACTCCGCCAGGCTCTCGGCGTAATCCGTGGCGTCCATCGGCACGCCCGGGCGCTCGCTTTCCCCGAAACCGACCAGATCGGGAACGATGACCTCATGACCGAGGGTGAAGTGCGGGTAAACCTTGCTCCACTCGTACGATGACGCGCCGAGGTAAATGCCGTGCAGAAAGACCAGCGGCTCACCGGAGCCCGAGATATGATAAACGATCTCGCCATGCGAAGTGGTCGCCACGCGCGTGGCAAAGATTGCGGGCGAAATATCGTCGGGGATGGGTTCGCGCGGAGCGCGCCGCATGCCATACCGCACCGCCAGCGCCACCGCTCCCATCAACCCGACTCCGATGCCTATCCCGAGCACCGGCTTTCGCTTCCAGAAGTTCACTTCCCTCAAGGGTGCTATCGACTCGCCCAAAGCGCAATCAGATTTGAGGCGTCCCGGAATGCGAAAGGGGAGCAGCCCTTGTGCGGCTGCTCCCCCATGCAAAGGGAAAATGTACGGTTTCCCGGAAAGTCCTACGGCTTGCCGATGGCGTGCACCTCGAAGCCGATCTCGCGGAGCTTCGCGCGGTCGAGGATGTTTCGGCCATCGAAGGCAAACGCGGGCTTCTTCATGCCCTGGAAAATACGCTCGTAGTCGTACCCCTTGAACTCGTCCCACTCCGTCAGCACCGCCAGGGCGTGGGCTTGGTCGAGGGCCACGTAGGGGTCTTCCACCACCGTGAGCCGGGCGAGCTGCGACTCCGGCACGCCTACGTAGGCGAGATCGTCGCGGATGCCCTTCTCGGTCACCTGCGGGTCGTAGACAGCCACCTCGGCGTGCTCGGCGAGCAGCGAGGCGCAGACGCGGATCGCGGCGGACTCGCGGGTGTCGTTGGTATCCTTCTTGAAGGCAAATCCGAGGACGGCGATTTTCTTGCCCGAGATCGTGTTGAACATCGTGCGGATCATGCCTCGGACGAAGCGATCCTTCTGCCAGTCATTGATCTTCACCACGCTCTCCCAGTACTCGGCCACTTCCTTCAGCCCGTAGTATTCGCAAAGGTAGACGAGATTCAGGATATCCTTCTGGAAGCACGATCCGCCGAAGCCGACGGAGGCCTTGAGAAACTTCGGCCCGATGCGCGTGTCCTTGCCGGCGGCGAAGGCCACCTCGTCGATGTCGGCGCCCGTCGCCTCGCACAGGGCGGAGATCGAGTTCACCGAGGAAATGCGCTGCGCCAGGAGGGCGTTGGAGACGAGCTTGGTCAGCTCGGAGGACCAGAGGTTTGTGGTCAGGATGCGTTCGCGCGGCACCCAGGCATTGTAGACCTTGACCAGCGTCTCGACCGCGGCCTGGCCGCTCGGCGTGTCGTCACCACCGATGAGCACGCGATCCGGGGCCTCCAGGTCGGCGATGGCCGTCCCCTCGGCGAGGAACTCGGGATTCGAGAGCACCTCGAAACGGTTCCCGTTGCTGTTGGAATGCAGCACGCGCTTGAGCGACTCCGCAGTGCGCACGGGGAGGGTCGACTTTTCCACGATGATCTTGTCTCCCTGGGCGACCTCGGCGATGCGGCGGGCGCACAGCTCGAGATACCGCAGATCCGCCGCGCGGCCAGCGCCGACGCCATACGTCTTGGTCGGCGTGTTCACGCTCACAAAGATGATGTCCGCGTCGAGGATCGCCTGGTCGACGTCCGTGGAGAAAAAGAGGTTCTTGCCGCGGCACTCGCGCACGACCTCGTCGAGACCGGGCTCATACACGGGCAGCTCGTCGGAGTTCCAAGCGTCGATACGCGCCTGATTGATATCGACGACTGTCACTTTGCAGAAGGTCGCCTTCCTTGCGATCATGGCCATCGTCGGTCCCCCGACATAGCCCGCTCCGATACAGCAGATATTCATAGTTTGATGGTAAATCTGGGAATGGGTGAGTGTCTCAAGTGGCCGGGTCTTCGTCCAGTGCGTTAGCCTGCCTGGATCTCCTTGCGGAAGTATTCCACCGTGCGCTGCAACCCCTCGGCCAGGGGCACGGTCGGCTCCCAGTTGAGATATTTCTTCGCCAGCGAGATGTCGGGGCGGCGCTGCTTCGGGTCATCCGAGGGCAGCGGGAGGTGGACGATTTTGGACGGGCCTCCCACGATCTCCAGGACGAGCTTGGCCAGCTGCAGCATCGTAAACTCACCCGGGTTGCCGATGTTCACCGGTCCCACGGTCAGTTCCTGGTTCATCAGGCGGAGAAAGCCCTCGATGAGGTCATCCACGTAGCAGAACGACCGCGTCTGCGATCCGTCGCCGTAGATCGTGATGTCCTCGCCGCGCAGGGCCTGCACGATGAAGTTGGACACCACGCGACCGTCGTTCGGGTGCATGCGCGGCCCGTAGGTGTTGAAGATGCGCACCACGCGAATGTCGACCTTGTTCTCCCGGTGGTAGTCGAAAAACAGCGTCTCGGCGCAGCGCTTGCCCTCGTCGTAGCATGACCGGCGGCCGATCGGGTTCACATTGCCCCAATACTCCTCGGTCTGCGGATGCACGTTGGGGTCGCCATAGACCTCCGAGGTGGAGGCCTGAAAGACCCGCGCTTTCGTGCGCTTGGCCAGCCCGAGGCAGTTGATCGCCCCCATCACGGAGGTCTTGATCGTCTTTATCGGGTTGTACTGGTAGTGCGGCGGCGAGGCCGGGCAGGCGAGGTTGTAAATCTGGTCGACCTCAAACTTGAACGGATCGATCACGTCGTGGCGGATCAACTCAAAGCGGGGATTCCCGAGCAGGTGCTCGATATTGGATTTCCGCCCGGTGAAGAAATTGTCGAGGCACAGCACATCGTGACCTTCCGCGACCAGACGATCGCAAAGGTGAGAGCCCAAAAAACCTGCTCCTCCAGTAACCAGGATACGCAACGACATAAGTGAAGTATTTAAAAAGCGGATGATTGCCTCCCGGCATTCAACCAGATGGTAGCGTTGTCATAAATATGCTCCCACCAACAATGACAAGCCTCCGTGTGCAATCCCCTCTGTCCTCCCCCGCGTTTATCCATTCATTCCCTGGCCGTAATTTTCCGTCATTTCCGGCGTTTCGGCGCTTCAATAGCCAGTGATCGCCTCTGAAATCAACCCTCTAGATGAAAATTTCTCCACGCAGGTAGGTGACACAGCGTCCGCCGATTTTCACGCGATCATCCGCCACCCTGCACCAGAGCTCGCCGCCGCGAGCTGAAACCTGCCGGGCAAAAAGCACGTTCTTCCCCAGCCGGCCCGCCCAGTAGGGCGCAAGCGTGCAATGGGCGGATCCCGTCACCGGGTCCTCGGGAATCCCGCAGCCCGGGGCAAAGAAGCGCGATACGAAATCGCAGTCCTCCCCCGGCGCGGTCACGATCACTCCACGAGCATCCAGCGCGGCCACCGCCGCCAGATCCGGGCGCAAGGCCGCTACGTCCTCAGGCCGGTCGTAAACACAGAGATAATCCTGCGCCTTGAGCACCTCGCGCGGAGGCGCTCCCAACGCAGCCGCCAACGCTCCCTTTTCGGCCACGGATTCCCCTGGGCGCGCCGGAAAGTCCAGCTCCAGCTGGTCGCCTTCCCGCGAAACGCCCAGCATCCCGCTGGCGGAAAGAAAGCGGATCGGCGCGTGGCATCGCGCCTCGGTCACCAGCACATGCGCCGCTGCCAGCGTGGCGTGGCCGCACAGGTCCACCTCCACGGTCGGCGTGAACCACCGGATGGCCAGCTCCTCGCCCTGCGGCAACACAAACGCAGTCTCTGACAGGTTGTTCTCAAAAGCGATTCGCTGGAGCGTCGCGTCAGCAACCTCCTCGGGGAGCAAACACACACCCGCCGGATTCCCCCGGAACATCTCCGAGGCAAACGCATCCACATGGAAATAGGGAACCTTCACGCGGGAAACCGTACAGAAGTCTGGGAACAGAAGGAAGCGAAGGAAACAAAGGGGAAGGCAGAAGGCCTTTTTACAAAAGGCCGCGAAGGTGCGGATCTGCGAAAGGGGTTCCTGTTGCAGGCGTTGGCTGAAGGAACACACAAGCTTTCCAGTTGACCGGGCAGCACAGAGGAACACACTTCCTCCACCATGCAGTTCGCCTACACGATCCTGTACGTATCGAATGTTGCCGCCTCTCTCGCCCATTATGAGGCAGCCTACGGTTTTACAACCCGGTTCCTGCATGAGAGCGGCACCTATGGGGAACTCGACACCGGCGCGACCACGCTCGGTTTTGCCGCGCTGGAACTCGGCGAGATGAATCTCCCTGGCGGAGTTGAGTCACCGAATCGCGAGCGCCTACCCTTTCCCAGCGAAATCGCCTTTGCCACGCCCGATGTCGACAGCGCCTACCAGCGCGCAGTTGCCGCCGGAGCCATCTCGGTAACACCTCCCAAGCTGAAGCCTTGGGGCCAGACCGTCGCCTATGTTCGCGACATCGATGGCCATCTTGTCGAGCTCTGTACCCCGATCGGTTAGGGCGATCTCCCTTTCCAAGGATCGGGTCGACACCATTCCGCGCATGGGCACCCCTGATCGGAGCTAGGATTCTGCTCACCGTAATCGAGCATCGTGTATGCCACCAGACAGCACGATCTTTCAAGTTCTCCCCCGACAGAACCCGCAACGCCGTCTCCGAGCTTCACTCGTCATTTCAGCTCAGAAACCGCCCATCCCTTTGCGACCTTTTGTAACCCTGCCTTCCCCCCTTTGTTTCCTTCGCTTCCTTCTGTCTAGATGTCCTGAGGTTTTCTCCCCTGTTCCCGCAGGGTGCGCAGGGCGAGAGCCCCGGTTCGCTTGGCCAGCCGCCGACCGTGTTCATCGACCACCAGCGGACAGTGGAAAAACCCCGGAGCCGCCGCGCCGAGCGCCCGGTAAAGCAGGAGCTGCCGCGCCGTCGAGGTCAGCAGGTCCGCGCCGCGCACCACCTCGGTGATGCCCATCGCGATATCGTCGACCACCACGGCCAGTTCGTAGGCCGGGACATTGTCGCGGTTCCAGACCAGGAAATCGCCGAAGTCCACCCCGGCCACCCGCCGCGTCGGACCAAAGTGCCCGTCGATGAACTCCACCGCCTCGCCATCCGGGACGCGAAACCGCCAGTTCGTTCCCGCAGGATCGCTCCATTCGCGCGCCGCCTCGACCGGAACGCGCCATTCCGGCGGGAAAATCGGCTCGTCCTCATGCGGAGCCAGCGCCACCGTCGCCACCTCCTTGCGCGACCGCGCACAGGGGTAAATCCACCCGCCATCGCGCAAGGCCCGCCACGCCGCGAGAAAATGCGGGCTGCGTTCGCTCTGCCGGTACGGTCCGCACGGACCTCCCACATCCGGCCCCTCGGCCCACGTGAAGCCCAGCCAGCGCAAATCCTCCAGCGCCGCGTCGCAATACTCCGGCTTGCAGCGCAGCGGGTCCAGGTCCTCCAGCCGGAAGATCATCGTTCCACCCGCCTCCGCGCACCGCTCCGCCGCCCGGCGAAACGTCGCCGCATGCCCGACGTGCAGGAAACCCGTCGGCGTCGGCGCGATCCGCCCGCGATATGGTCGTCCCCCGCTCATTCGGTGGGAACCCAGTCGCGGCTCCTTGGGGAAAAATCGGCGCAGCCCGCCTCCCCGGGATCGGGCGGAAAAACCGCGCCCCACGCGCCGCCACCCCCGAACCGCACCAGAATTTCTCGATAAGGGCGGGCATTCGCCTTTACAAACCGCCCACCCCTCGCGTCTGTGGCACGCCTGTCAGAGCCTGTCGGAAAAAGGACGATGGGCGGATGGCAAGGGAGAATGGTGGACGGCAAGGCGCGGCAACAAAGCGTATCCGCAACGATACGTGAGGAAGCCGGAACACAGCCGAACGCCGTTTTCCCGCCGCAAGCCGTCGGCCGGCAATTTTCAGACAGGCTCTCAGGCGACACGCGCCGCGCGCCGAACCCTCGGGCCCAAGCGAGCGACGCACCATCCACGATTCCGCGCCTCCCTATTTCAGGTACGAGCAGACGTACTGGCAAAGCCCCTTGGTCACCGCGATGGTGAACCCCGAGTTGGCCGCCACGTCAAATTCCTCACCCGCCGAGAACGTCTTGTACTCCGTCGTCCCGTCAAACAGCACGTTGCACGACCCGTCGGTGATCTTCATGTTCTCCGCCGCCTCGGTGCCAAAGTGATACGACCCCTCCCGGATGATCCCGAGCGTCTTGCGCTCGCCATCGGGGAAAATGATCGCATGCGACACCACGCCGCCATCGAAGTACACATTGGCCTTGGCCACCGCCGTCACGGGAGAAAATTCCATATCCCGCCAACCCTGCCCCGAGCCTTTCCGGGGGGCAAGAAAAAGCCGGCAGTCGGGATCGAACCGACGACCGACGGTTTACAAAACCGTTGCTCTACCGCTGAGCTATGCCGGCAAAAGAGGGGCAGAAGATGGCACGTTTTTTTTCACTCCGCAAGGGATTCCAATTTCCCTTACTGTCCGTTATAACCTGCTGATATCTCCCGTGGGCCAACCCAGTCCAGGCCAGGATCATTCATGAGAATCCTCTCTCTTTCACTCCTAACGGCGGCAACACTTTCCCTACAAGGCGCGGCATACGACGATGGAGTGGTTCCTCAGCCGCCAGCGCCGTTCCCTACAGCGTTCAAGGATTATCAAATCCTGCCAGACAGCACCTCACCGGACGGGAAATATGCGCTAATTTATCCCCGCCGCAATGTCCTATTCTCGCTGAAAGATTACGCGCTATATCTCGTCACTTTAAATCCATTCCAGATCCTGGTGATCATTCCTCAACACTGGAGCACCCTTACGGCGAACGCACATGGATCGTACCAAATAATATGGTGGAAGGATTCAAGCGCCGTGCTCGTTATCCAGGGCACGAAATGGGGGCCGGATAAAGTCGTTCTCGCGACCCTACGCAAAGGCCACGTGTATTTACTCAGCGACCTGACACAGCGGGTGGTCGAAGCGGCGACCGAGGATTTCAAAAACTCGGGGGCGGAGCCCTATAATGAGTTTTCCAATTTTATCTTTTATAGCACAGGAAACGATGCGTCCGACTGGCGATTCCTTAACAGTCAACAAATCGCAATCAACTGCATCCTTACCACTGATCCGAAGGACATTATTGAGCATCGCTGGACGATTAGGTTCCAAGCCGTCTTGGGTATTTCAAACAATAAGCTCAGCAACATTAAGATCACCCGTCTTTCCAAGGCTCCTTAGAATCAAGCAAGCATCATCTCTGCGCCATCAGGTCGCTCCTGGTTCACTGCAACGTAAAATCATTCGTCGCTTTTCCTGCGTTGATTGATCTCAAATCAACGCGCGAACTCTTCAGTCCCGACCCACCGAGGCGATAAACTCAGGTAATCCCCCTCCGGTCAAAATCCGACCATTCCTGAGGTCGAGTTTTCGTACGTCCAGAATTTCCACCTCAAGCTCACCCATCGGAAAATCTCGCAACCAACTCCCCATAAACGGCTAAGGAATCTTCCATGGAGGTGGTACGGCGACTGCGACATCCGGCTCATGCAACATACTCTTGTGGAAAACGAAACTCTGTCCGAATCGAGCTACAGCGCGGTCATCAATGCCCCCATCGAAAAAGTCGACCTCGCGGACTGGCTCTTCAATCTTCCGGATGCCGAGTATCAACGGTGCTCGCCCGCCCATATTGCGGCGGGGACTTCACGTACCGATGATGGCAGGCGCATGTCGCTCAATGTCGAAAGCATCGGCGGCAGCATCGTCGTGCAGCATTATGTCGAGGACATCGCCGAGCCACGCCATTGCCGAGTGATCTCGCTCTCCGATGTGTTTTCGCCGAGCGGTCGCACGCGTGTCCTGGTGACCTGGGAGCTTTCCGTGAAGCCGATCGACGGGAGCACGTGCGAGTTCACAAATCATGTCCATGGAGAAGCCACGCCGGAATTCCATGCCTTCCTGGATTCACACGGACTGCCTTATGAGTCCGCCCAGCAGGCTCGCCAACTCGCTTCGTCCGCGCACAATCGCATCGAGACGCCGCTGTTCGCGAAGAGCATCGAAAAGCATGCCCTGCGGCGCTAACCAAGTCGTCGACGAGGCGCAACGACCTTACAAATCGGAATACGTGTACCCCGTACCGTCTTCCTTCAGGCCTTCGTAGCGGACGGTCATGCGGGTGGGATCGAAGGCTTTGAACCCGGCGACGTGGCCGTCGGCGAAGAGGATCTGGACGATCTTCGTGCCCGAGGTGGCGCGGAAGGCGGGGTCGTTGTCTCCGTAGTCGTCCTTGTCGGCGTCGTAGTCGGCGAAGGTCACCTTCTGCCCGACCTCGCCGCCGAGGACGTGCATGGCGGGGCGGGTGATCTTGTTGAGATTGAGCGGGGCAAAGGTGACGGAGCCGCCTCCCTGGGAGGCCTCATACCCGGCGGCATAGCTGCCGAGGAAGTAGCTGTTCGTGTGATAGGCGCTGATGGGGGAGTTGAAGACCTTGCGGGAGCCGACGCTCTCACTGGAGACGTCGTTGAATCCGATATAAGCGTCCAGCTCCTGCTGCCAGGGGAGGAGGGCGGCGTTGGTCGTGGTCTGGTAGCCGATGGTGCCGTGCGCGGCCGGGAGGAGGCGTTCGTGATCGGAGCCGTAGCTGAGGAGCGCCTCGCCGATCTGGCGGAGGTTGGACACCGTCTTGCCGCGGTTCCCCTGCTCCAGGGCATTTTTGACAAAAGGCAGCAGCAGGGCGGAAAGCACGCCGATGATGGCGACGACCACGAGCAGCTCGATGAGAGTGAATCCTCGGGATTTCATTTGGGGAAGCCCCTCAGTCATTTCATTTACCGGTAAAGAGGGCAAGCACTCCCCCGGAGCTCCCGCGAGGCTGGAGCGTTTTCCCAAAAGCGCTGGCCGAAATGGGCGAGCGCTACGTAACAGGCGACAGGCGCGAGCGAGCGAGCGTCGCGCTACGTCGGCCGCACCCTTTCCTGAAAACGCCTACACGATGAGCATGCAGTCGCCGTAGCTGAAGAAACGGTACCGCTCGCGCACCGCCTCCTCGTAGGCGCAGCGGATGAGGTCGGTCCCGGCCAGGGCGGAAACGAGCATGATAAGAGTGGACTTCGGGAGGTGGAAATTCGTCAGCAGAGCGCCGACGTGTTTGAACCGATATCCGGGATGAATGAAGATGGCAGTCGCGCCGGAGCGCGGCTGGATCGGCCCGGCGGGCTGGCTCTCGAGCACGCGCGACGCGGTGGTGCCGATGGCGACGACGCGCTTGGCGGCGTTGATGGCCTGCGCCGCCTCGGGCGAGATGCTGTAGCGTTCCTCGTGCATCACATGGTCGGCCACGTGGTCGACCTTCACGGGCAGGAACGTGCCAATACCGACATGGAGGGTGAGAAAGGCATGGGGCAGCGAGGCCAGAAGCCCGGGGGTAAAATGCAGCCCCGCCGTGGGAGCGGCGACGGACCCCGGCTCGTCGGCAAAGACGGTCTGGTAGCGCACATCGTCCTCGGCATCGGCCTCGCGGCGAAAGTACGGCGGGATGGGCATGGCTCCGTAGGTCTCCAGGTCGGGCGCGGAGGCAAACTCCACGATGCGCTCGCCGTCGGGCAGGATGTCGCGCACGGTGGCGACCGTGCCCGCGATCTCCATGGACATGCCAATACGCAGGCGGCGGCCGGGTTTGCCCAGGCACTTCCACGCGGAGGAGTCAACGGGTTCGAGAAGCAAAAGTTCCGTGCGCTGGTCAGGCGTGCGCAGGCGGGCCTTGATCACGCGCGAGTCATTGAGCACGACAAGGTCGCCGGGCGCGAGATAGGAGGGAAAATCGCGGAACGATCGGTGGGAAATCTCCCCGCTTGCGCGGTCGACGACCATCATGCGCGAGGCGTCGCGGTCGGGCAGCGGGCGCGAGGCGATCAGCTCGGGCGGCAGGTCGAAGTCAAAATCAGAAACGAGCATGGAACGAGCGCGGGAGCTTGGCGTCGAGCGCTCAAAGAGTCGAGCCGATCATCTTGCGCAGCCGCATCATGCCGCGCCGGATGCGGGCTTTCACCGTGCCGACCGGTTCATCGAGCCGGGTGGCGATTTCCTGCTGGGTGAGGCCGCCAAAGTAGGCCATCTCGATGGCCTCGCGCTGGTCGCGGTTCAGCTTGAGCACGGCGTTGCGTATGAGCTCTCCCTTCTCGCTCGAGTCGAGATCCTCGAAGGGTTCTCGCTGGGTCAGCAGATCGTCGGGCGCGGTCTCGCGCTGCACCTCGTCGTGGAGGCGGAAGCGCCGCTGGAGCGAGCGCAGGCGGTCGATGGCCTTGTTACGCGCCATGGTGATGGCCCAGGTGAGCGGCTTGCCCCGCGCGGCATCATACATGGGAGCCTTTTCCCACAGCATGAAAAAGACCTCCTGGGCGCAATCCTCCGCGTCGGCAGGATCATTCAACACATGCAGGACCGTCGAGTAAATGAGCCCGGAGAAACGGTCGTAAAACTCCTCAAATCCGGCACGGTCGCCCATGCCGATCCTGCGGATCAGCTCGACGATTTCGGCAGTATCAGCATCCGGGCTCATCGCGCCGTTATTCTAGGCGCGAAATGGCCGTTTTGTCATGTCGATTCTCACGCCTAGACCCCGGCGGCGGCGAGAGACTCCACCACCACCCGTCGGGTTTCCTCGATATCATCCGGGGTATGCGCCAGCGAGAGGAACCCTGACTCGAACTGCGAGGGGGCAAAGTACACGCCGCGGTCCAGCGCCGCGTGGAAAAACCGGGCAAATTTCTCGCGATCCGCCAGCTTCGCCTCGGCAAGGTTCCGCACCGGGCCGGGATGGAAGTAGAGGCAGAACATCGACCCGATACGCTGGAAAGTGAGCGGTTTTCCGGCGATGGCTTCGCGCACCCCCTCCTCCATGATGTTGCCGAGCCGCTCGAGTTCGCTCCAGCCGCCGCGGGTGATCAGTTCGTCGAGCTGGGCCAGACCCGCCGCCATGGCGACGGGATTCCCGGAAAGCGTGCCAGCCTGATAGACCGGACCGTCGGGCGAGAGGTGGTCCATGATGTCGGCGCGTCCGCCGAAGGCTCCCACCGGCAGACCGCCGCCGATGATCTTGCCCAGGGTCGTCAGGTCGGGAACGATCCCGTAAATCTCCTGCGCTCCGCCGGGGGAGAGGCGGAAACCCGTCATCACCTCGTCAAAAATCAGCACGGTTCCGGATTCGTCGCAAATCGAGCGGAGAAGCTCCAGGAAGCCCGGCTCCGGCAGGTACAATCCCGCATTGGCCGGGACCGGCTCGAGGATCACGGCCGCGATCTCGCCCCGGTTTGCGGCGAAAGCCTGACGCACGGCGTCGGGGTCGTTAAAGGGAATCGTGATCGTCAGGTCGGCCAGGGCTGCCGGGACGCCCGCGCTGTCCGGCATGCCGTGGGTCAGAGCGCCGCTGCCCGCCTTGACCAGGAGCGAGTCGACATGCCCGTGGTAGCAGCCTTCAAACTTGATCACCTTGTCGCGCTTGGTGAATCCGCGCGCCAGCCGCACCGCGCTCATGGTCGCCTCGGTGCCGCTGTTGACCATGCGCACCTTTTCGATGGAGGGCACGAGGGCCTTGATCGTCGCCGCCATCTCGACCTCGTAGGGATTGGGGATGCCAAAGCTCAGTCCCCGCGACGCCGTGCCGCACACCGCGGCGATGACGGAATCCGGCGCATGGCCGAGGATGGCGGGTCCCCACGTGCCGACGTAATCGATCAACTCCTGGCCGTCGACGGTGAGGATGCGCGATCCGTCGGCCTCCGCGACAAAGAACGGCTCGCCTCCCACACCCCGAAACGCCCGCACCGGCGAATTCACCCCTCCCGGGATATGCCGCAGCGCCTCGGTGAACAGATCGTGGGATTTCGCAGAGATCATGCGGGATGAATACGCGGCTTTGCCCCGGGGAGGTACAAAAAACTATCGCCCCCAGGCAGGCCCGGGCAGCCGGGAGGAAATCTGCTTCGACACAATCGGAAAACCCGCTACACTTCCCGCCATGGTGAAACGACTGCTGCACACGCGCTATCGCGTGAGCGACCTCGATAAGACGGTGGACTTCTACAAGAATGTCCTCGGTCTGGAGGAAACCCGGCGCTCCCAGAGCGGGCGCGGCTCGCAGCTCGTTTTCTTCAAGGCTCCCGGCAGTGAAGAGGAGATCGAGATTTGCAAGTACGACGCCAGCGGCCCTGTACAGGTCGGCCCCGACCTCACGCACCTCGCCTTTGAGGTGGAAGACATGGAGGCTTTTGCCAAACACGCCGCCGACCTCGGCTACCCGCTGAGCGACGGCCCCCACACCACATCGAGCGGATCGGTCATCGCCTTCGTCGACGCCCCGGAGGGGTACGAGGTCGAGCTCATCCAGCACGCCAAGTAGACTCATCCCCCCAAGACACTGCAATGGAGTTCGACTGGATCAACGCCCCCGCCGATCTCGGGGATCTCACCTCCCGCGAGATCGAAGAAATCTTTGAAGACCCCTTCAGCATCCGGCTCCTGCCGGAACTCGAGGACTCCAGCGAGGCCCGCTATTTCATCCTGGGCCGCGCCGTGTCGGGGAAGCTGCTTTTCACCGTCTTCTGGACCGATGGTAAACGCTACCGCGTCATCCAGTCGCGCCCCATGACCGAAGCCGAGGCGGGATTCTACGAGCGCAAAAACGCGGAACTGAACAACTGACATCATGAGGGTTCTCAGCAAATGGAGCGACGTCCCGACCTTCTCGGACGAACGCGAAGAAGCAGAGTTTTGGAAGGAAACGTCCCTCGACCTCAGGCTGATGAACGCCTCGATGCTCAAGACGGACAACCGCGACTCCACCACGATCACCCTGCGGTTTGACCCCCGCATGCTCGGCCGCATCAAGCGTCTGGCCCGCTCGCGGTACCTCAACTACCAGAGCATGATCAAGCAGTGGCTCAGCGAACGCCTCGAGAAGGAGCTCAAGGACCTCGAGTCCTGAGGGCATAAAAAAAGCCAGCATCGCAGCGAGCGAACTGGCATCTCCAACAGGCCGGGCGTTTCCCTTTTCCTCTCCTCTTGGCACCCTGCTTGCCATTGCCAAAAGGAGAAGAATAAAGAGAAACGAACAGCCCGGTCGTTTTGATTTCCCTTGCCGGTAGTATCCCCCCTTACCACTCGGCTCCCTCGACCGGGCTGTTCTGTTGAGATGTATAAAGCAGGGGGCGTGCCAACTTTCTAAAACACCCGTATCAGGGGGGAGAAATCCGCCTTTACCCCTCGGAAAGCGAGGAATTGTGGTTTTTTGCCCGAGAAATCGCGGCCCGAATGTCCCAATTTGTGCAAGCCAGGAGATCCAAGGCGCGATCAAAGTCGATTTCTGCACAGTCTGCGACGATCTGTGCCGCCCGGCGGCGGAGCTTCTCATTGGTCGGTTTGAGGCAGGACATGAAATGCCCGTCCACCCGGCCGAGGAGGACCATCGCGCAGGAGGAAAGGATATTGAGGGCCACCTTGGTGGCCGTGCCAGCCTTCAGCCGGGTGGAGCCGGTGATGAGTTCCGGCCCGGTCGGCAGGTCGATTTCGACATCCGCATGTGGGGTGGTCCGGTCTCTGCGGGGGTTGCAGGTGAGAAAAACGGTTCCGGCCCTGAGACGCCGCGCCTCGGCCAATGCGCCCAGCACGTATGGAGTACGGCCGCTCGCCGTAATGCCGCAGACGACGTCCGAGGACCGCACGCCGCGATCCCTCAAGGCCAGCGCCCCGGCCTCGCGCGAGTCCTCGGCGCTTTCCGAGCTGCGCATCACCGCCGCGACGCCCCCGGCCAGGATGCCCTGCACCATCTCAGGCTCCACGCCAAAGGTCGGCGGCATCTCGCTCGCGTCCAGCAAGCCGAGCCGTCCGCTCGTTCCCGCCCCGATATAAAACAGCCTTCCTCCCGCCCGGAGCGAAGCGGCAACCAGCTCGACCGCCGCAGCCAGCTCCGGCACGCCATGCCGCACAGCGTCCTCGACAGCTCGCTCTTCGGTGGCAAAAAGCTCCACGAGTTCCCGCGCGGACAGAGCGCCGAGATCGCCCGATCGCGGATTGGGCTGCTCGGTTGCCGCCCGGGCCACCCCGGCTTCCGCGACGACCGGAGCCGCGACCGGCTCGGGAAAACGCCCCGCCGCGAGGTAGACCGCTCCCAGGCTCCCCGGCGTCGTACACACATCGATATCCGCCCTCGGCCAGGCCTTGCGAAATTCCCGCTCGAACAACTCCCTGTACAGCGGCTGGCTCGTGAAAACCCCGCCCTGGAGGCGGACGACCGGAGGGTCAAACTCCAGCCGCCCCGCGACGCTGGAGGCCAGCCGCGCAAGCGCCGCCGCACATCGCCGCAGAATGCGCGCGACGGAAAACTCCCCCGCATGGCGGAAGACGACCGGGGTGATGCGCGCGAGGTCGCTCTTGTGCGCGGCCTGCGCCCAGGAGGTCAGCTCCGCCAGGGTATTGATGCCGAGGAGTTGCATCGTCTCGGAGGCAAGCGGCGTGATCTGCCGGGCGGTATCGTAGTCGTACAGGATGCGTCGGAGAGCATTGATGGCGATATCGTATCCTCCCCCGGAGTCGCCCAGAAGATGCCCCCAGCCGCCGGCGCGATCCTCCACGCCCTGGCATCGTCCCGTCACTGCCGATCCCGTGCCAGCGATCACGGCAATGCCATCGCGATCCTCAAAGGCCGCAGCGAAGCCTGATTCCCGGTCGCTCCCGACGCGCACCGTGGCATGAGGCCAGACGGAATCCGCCACCTCCCGCAGGATGTCGCGATCGCGCTCGGTGGCGCACCCCGCAAGATAGACCCCCACCCAGCTCGCATCGCCCGGCATGACGGAAAGCAGATGGCGCAGCTCCTCCGCGCTGAGCAGCCGCAGGCTGCCGGGGCCGAGCACCCCCTCCGAGACCGTGACGATCGACTCCCCGTTTTTTTCACAGAGAACCCACCGGGTTTTTGTCGCGCCCCCTTCGATTCCGAGGATTAAATTCTTGGAAAACGCGGCCACGCCGTAAATGTATCTGCGAACTTGAAGGCTGACCTTAAATTTTTTCGCATAGCCGTCTCCTGGGCCGGTGTTCTCCTGTGGTGCGTGACGCTGTGGATTCTCTCATCCCTTCCCGGCGGCACGCTGCCGGATGTCGATGTGCCCAACGCCGACAAGATCGTGCACTTCGGGTATTTCATGGTGGGCGCGGCGCTGCTGGCCAACGCCTTTCACCAATCGACCGCGCTCTCGGGCCGGAAGCTGTTTTTTGCCGTCGTCATCACCGTGATGCTGGTCGGAGCAGTGGACGAAATTCATCAGCTTTTCACGCCCAAGCGCTCGGGCAGCGATGTCGGCGACTGGGTCGCCGATACGTTGGGTGGCATCACCGGAGCGCTCATCGTAGGATGGTTTTATGGCCGACGCCGCAAGTAATCCCCACGACCGCATCCGCCACCTCCGGGCCGAGCTCTCACGCCACAACGAGCTCTACTACGCCAAGGCCGCGCCGGAGATTTCCGACCAGGAATTTGACCGCCTCCTGCGCGAGCTGGCCGATCTTGAAGCCGCGCACCCGGAGCTGGCCGATCCTGACTCGCCTACCCGTCGCGTCGGCGGAGCGCCGCTCGCGGCCTTCACCCAGGTCCAGCACCTCGTGCGGATGCAGAGCCTCGACAACACCTACGACGAGACCGAGGTCGCGGAGTTCGTGGCGCGGCTGAACAAGCTCCTGCCGGAAACCGAGATCCCGCTCACCGTGGAGGCCAAGGTCGACGGCGTGGCGATTTCCCTGCTCTATGAAAACGGCCGTCTCGTCCGCGCCGCGACGCGAGGCGATGGCGTGGCTGGAGACGACGTGACCGAGAACATCCGCACGATCAAATCCGTGCCGCACACGCTGAAAGGCGACGCCCCGGCGCGTATCGAGATTCGCGGAGAGGTTTATCTGCCCAAGGCGCAGTTTGCGCGCATCAACGAAGAGCGCGACGAGCAGGGGCTGCCCGCCTTTGCCAATCCGCGCAATGCCGCCGCCGGTTCTCTCAAGCAGCTCGACTCGCGCATCGTGGCAAAGCGCGGGCTGGAGGCGATCTTCTACGGCTTCGGCGCGTACGAGGGCGAGATGCCGCGCACGCAGCATGATTTTTTTCAAAAGCTGACGGGCTGGGGCGTCCCGGCCTCCGAATGGGTACGACCGACCGTGACCGTGGAGGAAACGCTGGCCGCCATCCGCGACCTCGGCGCGATCCGCCATGACTTTGCCTACGAGACCGACGGCGCGGTGCTGAAGGTCGACCTCCTCGCCCAGCGCGAGCAGCTCGGCTCCACCTCCAAGGCCCCCCGCTGGGCCATCGCATACAAGTACGAGCCCGAGCGAGCGCGCACCCGGCTGCACGCCATCACCATCCAGGTGGGCCGCACCGGGGTGCTCACCCCCGTGGCGGAGCTCGACCCCGTCTTTGTCAGCGGCAGCACGGTCAGCCGAGCCACGCTGCACAATGAGGAGGAGGTTCACCGCAAGGACATCCGCATCGGCGACTGGGTGCTCATCGAGAAGGCGGGCGAGGTCATCCCCGCCGTCGTCGAGGTACTGACAGCCGAGCGGACCGGCCAGGAGGAACCCTTCAAAATGCCCGACCATTGCCCGTCCTGCGGAGGCACCGTGCTCCGGGAGGAAGGACAGGTCGCCGTGCGCTGTACGAACCCCTCCTGCGACGCCCAACTCCGCCGCCGCCTCGAGCACTACGCCCACCGGGGCGCGATGGACATCGAGGGCCTGGGCGAGAGCATGGTTGACCAGCTTATTTCCTCCGGCCTGGTTTCCGGCATCACCGATATTTACTCCCTCACCGCCGACCAGCTCCTCGGCCTGGAGCGCATGGGGGAGAAAAGCGCATCGAACCTCCTTGCAGGCATCGACGCCAGCCGCAACCGTCCGCTCTGGCGGCTCCTCTTCGGCCTCGGCATCCTGCATGTCGGCGCCGCCGCCGCGCGCAGGCTCGCCGACCGCTTCCGCACCATGGACGCCCTCGCGGAAGCGACCGAGGAGGAACTGCAGGCCACCGAGGATGTCGGCGAGGTCATGGCCCGCAGTATTCACCAGTGGTTCCGCAATCCCAAGGTGGTCGAGTTGCTGGAAAGTCTGAAAGCCGCCGGATTGAACTTCGGCGAGCGCGACGAACATGGCGGCTCGGGCGACGGGAAATTCAAGGGCACGACGTGGGTCATCACCGGGACGCTGAGTTCGCCACGCGACGAGATTGCCGAGATCATCCGGCAGCATGGCGGCACCGTCTCCGGCAGCGTGAGCAAGAAGACCACCTACCTGCTCGCAGGCGAGGAGGCCGGGAGCAAACTCGATAAAGCGCGCAAGCTTGGCGTAAAGGAACTCACCGAGGCCGCCTTCCGCCATCTCCTCGAGGGCAGCACGGAATAACCCGCAAAAACCGGCTTGGAGTTTCCCGCCCAACGTGGGAAATCTTGCGGTCCCAAATCATGAGCACACTCTCCGATCTCTACAGCGAATTCGTCATGCCCACGTACGGCCGTTTCGATCTCGAGATCGCACGAGGAGCGGGCTCGCGGGTGTGGGATTTCGATGGCAAGGAATACCTCGACTACGGCGCGGGCATCGCGGTGTGTTCACTGGGCCACGCGCACCCCGAGATCACGGAGACGCTGGCAAAGCAGGCCGCCACACTCATCCATACCTCGAATCTCTACAAGACTCAGCCGCAGGCGCTCCTGGCCCAGCGGCTCGTCGGCATCACCGGGCCGGGCAAGGTTTTCTTCGGCAACAGCGGCGCGGAGGCCAATGAAGGCCTGATCAAACTCACGCGGAAATTTGGCAGCGAAACGGGCCGGTACGAGATCCTGACCTTCCTCGGTTCCTTTCACGGTCGCACCATGGCGGGCATCTCCGCCACCGGGCAGGACAAGGTGAAGAAGGGGTTTGCGCCCCTGTTGGAGGGCTTCCAGCATCTTCCCTTTGGCGACATCGCCGCGGTCAAAGCCGCTATCGGGCCCAGGACAGCGGGCATCCTGCTGGAACCCGTCCAGGGCGAGGGCGGCATCCACATTGCCGCCGGGGACTTCCTGCGCCAGCTCCGGCAGCTCGCCGACAAGCACGATCTGCTCCTGCTTTTTGATGAAATCCAATGCGGCCTCGGGCGCACCGGCGAGTGGTGCGGATGGCGGTCGATCGCTCCCGACATCCAACCCGATGGCGTGAGCTGGGCCAAAGGCATCGCCAATGGCGTGCCGCTCGGAGCCTTCTGGGCCTCGTCCAATCGCGGCCTTTGCGACCTGCTCGGGCCCGGAACCCATGGCACCACCTACGGCGGCAATCCGCTCGTCAGCGCCGTCGGCAACAAGGTGCTGGAGATCATCGAGCGCGACAATCTACTGGAGAACGCCAGGACCCGGGGCGCTCAGCTCCGCGATGGCCTGCTGGCCGCGAACCATCCGTCCATCGCCACGGTCCGGGCGCTCGGCTTGATGCTCGGCATCGAGCTTGTCCCCGGCATCGCCGCCATCGACACGGTGAAGGCGCTAATGGCGGGAGGGCTATTGACCATCCCGGCCGGCGAGAAGGTCGTGCGCCTGCTTCCGCCGCTCAATGTCACACCGGAGGACACCGCAGAGTCCCTCGACCGCATCCTGAAAAACCTCCCGAAGGCTTAGACCCCGCAGGAGATTTTCCGGGCAGGTTCTCTTATAGACAGGAGACCTGTTTTCCCTTACATCTCCCCGGTGAAACACCTCCTCTCCATCGAGTCGCTTTCCCGCGCGGAAATCGAACAAATCGTCGCCCTGACGCAAGAGATGAAGGCATCACGCGGCCATCATTCCTCCAAGCCGCTGCAGGGAGAATGCTGGGCCCTGATGTTTTCGAAATCCTCGACCCGCACCCGCGTAAGCTTCGAGGTCGGCATCCGCGAGCTGGGCGGCGATGTGATCTTCCTCGCCGCCGACGACATCCAGCTCGGCCGCGGCGAACCGATCCGTGACACCGCCCGCGTGATGGGCCGCATGCTCCATGGCGCCGTCATACGTACCTTTGCCCAGACCGACGTCGAGGACTTCGCCTCCTATGGCCGCATCCCGACCGTGAACGCCCTCACCGACGAGGAGCATCCCTGCCAGATCCTGGCCGATCTTTTCACCATCAAGGAGCTCCGCGGATCGCTCGACGATCTCGTCGTGACTTTCATCGGGGATGGCGATTGCAACGTCGCGCGCTCGTGGATCTGGGCTGCCGCCCGGCTCGGCTTCGAACTGCGCATCGCCGCGCCTGAGAAATTCCAGCCCCCGGCCGAGCTTGTCGCGCGGTCCGGAGGCAATATCACCGTGACCACGGATGTTCTCGGCGCAGCCGCTGGCGCCGACGTGCTGTATACCGACGTCTGGGTGAGCATGGGCAAGGAGGAGGAGGCCGCCTTCCGCCTCGCGCAGTTCCAGAGCTACCAGATCAATGACGAGACGCTCCGGGTCGCCCCAAATGCGCTCGTGATGCACTGCCTGCCCGCCTATCGGGGCAAGGAGATCACCGAGGAGGTCTTCGAACGCCACGCCGACACGATCTTCCGCGAGGCCGAGAACCGGCTTCACACCCAGAAGACCATCCTGTCCCTTCTCAAGCAGGGCTAAAGGATCCATGAGAACCGAAACGGAGCAGCCCGACTTATGTTAGTCCGACGCGGCTCCCTTCGTTTCCGCATCGGGCTGGTCGTCGGTGGAGCGATGCTGCTTTTCGCCGGCATCTTTCTGGTGCTGAGCTCGTGGATCCTGACCGATTACTTCGGGCGGGTGCAGAATAACTTCACCCGCGAGCATCTCACGCAGTTTGCCACCGTCCTCAATCGCGAGGCCAAGGCGAAGCTGCGGCTCGTGCGCGACTATGCCCAGTGGGACGAGGCGTACGAGTACATAGAGGGGCGGTTCCCGCAGTTTGTGGAGGAGAACTTCCTCCCGGAAGTCAATACCTCCGGCCAGGATCTCGTTCTCTTTTACGACGCCTCGAAAAGCCTGCGCAGTTTCATCTGCCCCTTCAACGCGCCCCGGCTCGACGAGATGCCCGAGGGGGTCAATCCCCAAGAGCTGGCCCAGAGCCGGTTGCTGGACAGCCAGCCCAGGGCGGGGCTCATCGAAACGCCCACCGGGCTCATGCTCCTGGCGGCCAGCCCGATCACCCGGTCGAACTCCACCGGCGACTCTCCCGGCTGGATCGTCTTTGGCGTGTTCCTCACACCAGCCCGCCTCAGCGAGATGGCCCAGGTCGCCGGCATCGCCAACTCCGGCCACCCTTTCCCCAAGGACATGGGGTCCACCGCCCGGATCCGCTCCCAGATCCTGACCGACATCCTCGGGCCGGTCACCATCGAGTTCCCCTCCGTCTTTGCCAACCCCAAGATCGACAATGGCATCGACGGGTCGATCGCCTTCCGGCCGCTCTCGGACAAGGATGAGACGCTGATTTCGATCAAGGACTCGGCGACGATTTATCTGAATGCCATGGAGCGAAAGAACTGGGTGCTCATTCTTTCCGCGGCAGGCATCATCGCCATCGTCGGCATCGGCTTCATCGTCATCGACTTTTTCGTCACCCGGCCCATCTCGCAGCTCGACACCGCGATGCAGAAAATGTCGTCGGCCCCGGCCGCGATCTCGCGCATCGAGGATTCCCGCAACGACGAAATCGGCCGCCTCGCCGCCTCGGCCAACTCTCTGCTCGGAACCGCCCTCACCGAGCGGCGCGACGCCATCCGCCAGCGCGAGCTACTCGCCAGCATCCTCGACAGCGCCTTTGAAGCCATCCTCGCGTTTCGCACCGTGCGCGACAACGAGTCGCGCATCATTGACCTAGAGCTCGCCGTCCTGAACCACTCCGCCGAGCGGCTTTTCAGCGTCTCGGCCGCCGAGGCCCGGGGGAAGCTTCTTTCCGCCGTCTTCCCCGATCTCGCCAACCCCGCCGTCTTCGATCGCGTCCGCCACGCCATCGACTCCCACATGCCGATCACCTTCGAGCAGGCCGCCGGAGCTCTCCAGCCGTCGGGCTGGTTTCATTTCTCCGCCACGCCCTGGGAAGAGGGCATCGTCATCACCATCAACGACATCACCGAGCGCAAGCAGCGGGAGCAGGAACTCGCCAAGACCTATGCCGAGATGGACCGCTTCAACGCGGCGATGGTGGGCCGGGAGGAACGCATCATCGCGATCAAAAAGGAGGTCAACGATCTCCGCCACAAGCTGGACCTCCCTCCGGCGTACACTGTCGAGGCCTATGAGTGATCCCGCCGCCGGAACCATGGATCATGCCGAGATCCTCCGCGCCGTCTCGCAGGCGCTTTCCACGCTGCTCCAGCCGGGCGATCTCGACGCCTCCATGCAGCGCGCCCTCGAGATCATCGGCCAGGCGGTGAAGGCCGACCGGATGTACATTTTCGAAATCCACTCGTCCCGCTCCTCGGACGATCTCCTGATGAGCCAGAAGCACGAGTGGACCACCCACGGCGTCTCCAGCGAACTCGATAACGCCTCCATGCAGAACCTCTCGTTCGACAAGTTCCTCGGCATGCTTGAGAGCCTGCAGGCGGGCAACGCGTATTCCCGCATCCGCCGCCACTTCACCGAGGCGCAGCACGGCATCCTCGACCCGCAGGGCATCCTCTCCTTTGTCGTCATGCCCATCATCCTGAAGAACGAGCTATGGGGGTTCGTGGGCTTCGACGACTGCAAGACCGAGCGCGAGTGGAGCGACGCCGACCTGGAGAACCTGCGCGCCGCCGCCGCCGGCCTGGGGGGCGCCATCGTGCGCCAGCAGATGGAGCGCTCCTTCCGCCGCCAGACCGAGGAGCTGCGCCGCCACCAGCGCGTGGCCCTGAGCCTCGCCGAGGACGCCCGGCTCGCCGAGCAGGCCGCCGCCAAGGCCAGCGCGGCCAAGAGCACCTTCCTCGCCATGATGAGCCATGAGATCCGCACCCCGCTCAATGGCGTCATCGGCTTTACCGATCTCCTGCTCGCCGAGGGCCTGCCCGACCACCAGGCCGAGCTGGCCGAGTCCATCAAGACCTGCGGCGAAACGCTCCTCAGCCTCATCAGCGACATCCTCGATATTTCCAAGATCGAATCCGGCCGCCTCGACCTCAACTACGAGCCGACCGATGTCGCCCTCTGCACCCGCTCAGTCGTCGCGTCCTTCGAGCCCCTTCTCAACACCCGCCAGATCGAGATCACCTGCAACGTCTCGCCCGATCTCCCAAAATGGCTCCACCTCGACCAGAGCCGGTATTGCCAGATCCTTTTCAACCTTGTCGGCAACGCGGCCAAGTTTACCCGGCAGGGAGGCGTTTCCGTGAACATCTGGACCGAGCGCCATCTCGACCGCATGTATCTCTGCGGCAAGGTGGCGGATTCCGGCGTGGGCATGTCGCCCGAGGACCTGGCCAATATCTTCGAGCCTTTCCAGCAGGGAGAGGGAGCGCGCAAGCACGCCATTGGCGGCTCCGGCCTCGGCCTCGCCATCTGCCGGCGTCTCGTCGAGTCCATGGGCGGCCAGATTTCCGCCCAGAGCGAGCTCGGCGCGGGATCGACCTTCTCCTTTTCCATCGCGACCCGCACCGCTCTCGCCCCGGCGGCGAAGCCTCCTCAGGAGCCTTCTTTTGGCCGCGACTGCAACCAGATGCGCATCCTGGTGGTCGATGACGTGCCCGTGAATCTCAAGCTCTCGTGCCGTTTGCTGGAGAGACTCGGTTTCCGCGCCGACACCGCCTCCAACGGGATGGAGGCCCTGTCGATGCTCGCCGCCTCGCACTACGACATCGTCTTCATGGACATCCTCATGCCAGAGATGGACGGCTACGAGACCGCGCACCGCATCCGCCAGCAGCAGGCGGAGAGCAGCCGACAGCCCTGGATTGTCGCGCTCACCGCCCACGCGCTGGTCGAGAACCGTCACGCCTGCATCGAAGCCGGGATGGACGACTTTCTTACCAAGCCGCTACGGCTTTCCGACATGCAGGCGGCGATCGATCGCTGGCGCACCGGCTCGCGCGGGCTGGAAACACCTTAGTTCCCGCCGGAATCGCATTGCTTCCGCGGACGGATGGGGGTTTAATTTTTTCGTCACCCCAGACACTCCTCCACAATACCGTGAATTCGGCATTCCTCACCCAGCAGGGCATGGGGATCGCACTGGCAGCCGCCGTCCTCGGCCTTGCTGTCGCTGTGATCCTTATTGCAAAAATCCTCCGTTCCCCCACCGGCAATGACCGCATGCAGTCCATTGCCAAGGCCATTCAGGAAGGAGCGCGCGCGTACCTGAACCGGCAGATCACGACGATTTGCATGATCTCCGTCGTGATCTTCATCCTCCTCGCCATCCTGCGCGATATGTCGACCGCCCTCGGGTTCCTCCTCGGGGCGGCGTGCTCACTCGCCGCAGGCTACATCGGCATGCGCATCGCCGTGCTGGCCAACGTACGCACCGCGCAGGGGGCGATCACGAGCCGACAAAAGGCGTTGCAGGCGGCCTTCAACGGAGGAGCTGTGACCGGCCTCCTCGTAGTCGCTCTCGCTCTGCTCTCCGTCGGCATCTTCTGGTTCGTCATGTCGCGGATCAACCCGCAGGGCGCCATCGCGAGCCTTATCGGCGTGGCGCTCGGCGCCTCGCTCATCTCGGTCTTTGCCCGTCTCGGCGGCGGTATTTATACGAAAGCCGCCGATGTCGGAGCCGATCTCGTGGGCAAGGTGGAGTCCAATCTCGATGAGGACGATCCGCGCAATCCCGCCACCATCGCGGACAATGTGGGCGATAACGTCGGCGACTGCGCGGGCATGGCGGCGGATGTCTTTGAAACCTACGCCGTCTCGCTCATCGGCACGATCCTCGTCGGCGCACTTACGATCGGGTTCGGCGCTCCGGTGGTCTTCCCCTTCCTGCTCGGAGCCGTCGCCCTCGTCGCGTCGATCATCGGCATCATCTACGTGAATGTCTCCAAGGCCAAGCCGGGCAACGCCCTCATGGGCGGAGTGCTTGTCAGCGCGGTTCTTGCCGCCATCGGATTCTGGCCGCTCACGCAAGCGCTCTTCCCCGATGGCATCAAGGTCGATGACGTGCTCACCGGACGGGCCGCTGTCTACTCGTCGACCGGCATCTATCTCGCCACGCTTATCGGGTTGCTCATGACCGGGGCATCGGTCATCATCACCAACTACTACACGTCGACCGAATACTCGCCCGTGCGCAAGATTGCCAAGGCCAGCGAGACCGGACACGCCACGAACATCATCGCGGGCATCGGCGTCGGGCTCCATGCCACGGCCCTGCCCGTGATCTGCATCGGCGCATCCATCTGGCTCAGCTACTCTTCGGCGGGCCTTTACGGAATCGCCGTCGCGGTCATGGCCATGCTCGCGATGTCGGGCATCATCATCTCGCTCGACGCCTTTGGCCCCATCACGGACAACGCGGGCGGCATCGCGGTCATGAGCGGGCTCCCGCATGAAGTCCGCAATGTCACCGACGAACTCGACGCTGTAGGCAATACCATGAAGGCCGTCACCAAGGGCTACGCCATCGCCAGCGCGGGCCTCGCTGCGGTGGTGCTCTTCGGTTCCTACTTCGTCGACCTGAAGCACCATCTGGAGGCCAATGCCGCGACGATGCACCTCGACCCGGCGGCGATCAACGAGATGCTCTCCTTCTCGCTGCGCGATCCGCAGATCATCATCGGCCTCTTCATCGGCGGCCTGCTCCCGTATCTCTTCTCCGCCTTCAGCATGAACGCCGTCGGTCGCGCCGCAGGAGCCGTGGTGCAGGAGGTGCGCAACCAGCTCGCCCGCCGTCCCGGCATCCTCAAGGGCGAAGACGTGCCGGACTACGGCGCCTGCGTCGACATCGTCACGCGCGCCGCACTCAAGGAGATGATCGTTCCGGCCCTCCTCCCCGTCCTCGCGGTGATCGGAGTCGCTGCCGTGCCCGGCGGCATGAAGATCCTCGGCGGCGTCCTCGTCGGCAGCATCGTCACCGGCCTCTTCATGGGCATCTCGATGACCTCCTCAGGAGGAGCCTGGGACAATGCCAAAAAATACATCGAGGAAGGCCACCACGGCGGCAAAGGCTCCGAGGCGCACAAGGCCGCCGTCACCGGCGACACCGTCGGCGATCCCTACAAGGACACCAGCGGCCCGGCCATCAACCCCATGATCAAGGTGGTCAACATCATGGCCATCCTTGTCATCCCGATCTTTTTCTAGGAAACGAAACGCGGACCATAGTCCGCGATTTCAACCCCGACCCGAGACTACTTCCAGCGAGTCTCGGGCTGGAGGTTGATTTCCTCGGGCTTGATGTCGAAGCCGCAGCTGCGCAGGAGGTAGTCGACACCTTCCTTGGTATCCATCGTCTCCCGCAGGCTGCGGGCGAAAATCTCGATGTATTCCTTGTAGCTGTCGAGGGCGAGACGGCCCTCGGCGAAATGCCTGGCGAGCTGGTCGTCGTGATTCTCGATCAGGGCGATCAAGGCGCGGCGCAGGCGCTGGCGCATCGCGGGGTCGACCACCACGCGGAACGGACTGGCGGTGGGATCCTGGGGAGTCCGGTCAGCGGCCACATCAAAGGTGTACGGCGTCAGAGAGTCTTCTGATTCGTTCATGGTTGTGCGTTGGATCGCGCGCACTCTGTCGGAACGTCTCCGCAAAGTCGCGCACTTTATCAACGCTGGCGCACCCCGGTGCGGTCGTGCGACGGTTTCAGAAGACCCCAATCCCTTCCGGCCTAGTGCGTTCCGGGAGAAAAAAATAAACCCGCCGCCCGGTGGGAGCGGCGGGTTCTCAAGCGGAAGAAACCGTATCAGTGCGAAACCGCCTTCTCGGCGCCGAGCCCGGTATTTGCGCGCACTTCCATCTCGGTGAAACGCGCCTCGGCTGCTGGCTCGCGCGAGCAGAACGTGGCGATGATCGCGGCGAGGAACCCCAGCGGAATGCTCACGATGCCCGGGTTTTTCAGCGGGAAGAGCGGGGCGGCATTGATGAGCCCCTTGCCGTCGAGCGACATCACGCTCGGGCTGATGATGATGAGCACGATGCTGGCTAACAAGCCGACTGCGAGGCCGGTCACCGCACCCGCGGTATTAAAGCGCCGCCAGAAGATCGAGAGCACGATCACAGGGAGATTCGCACTCGCCGCCACCGCAAAGGCGAGGCCGACGAGGAAGGCGACGTTTACCGTCTGGAGCTTGATCGCGAGGAAGATCGCAATCGCGCCGACGACGAAGGCCGTAATGCGGGCGACGAAGACTTCCTCGCCCGGTTTGGTCTCTTTGCCGTGGTGCAGCACGTTGGAATAAAAATCATGCGCGAAGGATGTGCTCGCGCTGATCGTGAGACCGGCCACCACCGCGAGAATCGTCGCGAAGGCCACCGCGCTGATGAAGGCAAAGAACACCTCGCCGCCCAGGAAATGCGCGAGCAGCGGAGCCGCCATGTTGTCGGTCGGCTTGCCACCGACCACGATATTCTCCGGAGTGAGAATCGTCGCCGCGCCGAAGCCGAGGAAGGTGGTCATGATGTAAAACGCACCGATGATAAGCATCGCCCACACCACTGAGACACGCGCGGTCTTGGCATCCGGCACGGTGTAAAAGCGGATAAGGATGTGCGGCAGACCTGCCGTACCGCCGATGAGGGCGAGGCCGAGCGAGATGAGGTCGAGCGGACCCCAGGGATTCACCGCCGCGCCGTAGACGAGGCCGGGCTGGAGGAAGTCCTTGGTCACCACTGTGCCGTCCGCCGACTTCACCGGCACGTGCGAGATGGCATCGAAGAACTTGGAAATATCGAAATCAAAGTGCTTCAGCACCAGCACGCTCAGAAACAGCGTACCGCACATGAGGAGCACGGCCTTGATGATCTGCACCCAGGTCGTCGCCAGCATGCCGCCGAAGACCACGTATACAATCATCAGCACGCCCACGCCCGCCACCGCGACCTCGTAGGAAACGCCAGGCAGGAGGAGCTTCACCAGCGCGCCTGCACCGACCATCTGGGCGATCATGTAAAAGGTCGAGACCGTCAGCGTGCTCAGCGAGGCCAGCGCGCGCACCGGGCGTGGGGAGAGTCGATACGCCAGCACATCGGCCATGGTGTACTTGCCCGCGTTGCGCAGGGGTTCTGCCACGATGAGGAGCACCGTGAGGTAGGCGACGAGGAAGCCGACCGAGTACATGAATCCGTCGTATCCCTTGAAGGCGATCATCCCGGCAATGCCAAGGAAGCTCGCCGCGCTCATGTAGTCACCGGCGACAGCGAGGCCGTTCTGCCAGCCGGTGATGCGCCGCCCAGCGGCGAAGTAACCGGCCGAGCCCGACGACTTGCGGGCGCTGAAGTACGTGATGACGAGCGTGGCCGCGACGAAGGCCAGGAACATGAACAGGGCGGTATGACTCTGCTGAGCCACCGCCAGAAGCAATGTGGAGGACATGATGTGGAGGAAGTGGGGGAAGAGTGATGCGAGACCTGATTACCTGCGAAACTTCGCCAGCAGCGCCGCCGCCTGCTTGTCCCAGCCCGCAGCCGCAGCCACGTAGAGGAAGGCAACGACCCAGGCCATGATGAACTGCGAGAAGGCAAAGACGTACGCCCAGTTCAGGCCGCCAAAAGCCTCCTTGGTCATCAGGCTGGGGAACCAGCCCACCAGGATCGGAAGAGCAAGGTAATACGCAAGGAAGAACACGGTTGCCGGCACGATGAAGCGCGCCTTGGAGGCGAGCAGGCTCTTGAAATCCGGGTCCGCCGCGATGGCATCCCAGTCGGCCATGGCTTTTTCCTCGTCGGCGGTTCGTTCGTGGGCGGGGACGGTCTCCCGGCCGAGTGGAGCAATATCCGTCGGAGCCGCAGACTCCGGGGTCAGATCGCGATTGTGGGGGTCGCTTGGGGGCATGGTGGGGGAACTTAGGCAGGTTTTCTTACACTGTCGAGCCTGTGTCGGAATCGTAATAAAAGTACGATCCGCGCGGCTTTAGTCCCGTAAAAATATGCCAGGAGATCGTTCCCGCCTTGTCGGCCAGCTCCCGGGCGAGGATTTCCTCCCCGCCCTGCCGCCCGATCAGCACCGCCTCGTCTCCCACCTGAGCCTCCGGCACATCGGTCACATCGACGAGGATCTGATCCATCGTCACCCGGCCCAGCACCAAACAGCGTTTGCCATGAACCAGCACGGCTGCGTCATGCCCGGAAACTTGTCGCGGAAAACCATCGGCATAGCCCACCGGCACCGTGGCGATACGCATCTGATGCGGCGTGAAAAAGGTACGCCCGTAGCTCACGCTGCGGCCCGCCGGGACATCGCGCACGAGCACGAGCCGGGCTTTCCAGCTCAGTGCGGGCTGGATTTGCGGCTGGTAGATATCGGGGTAACAGGAGCCATAGAGCACAAGCCCCGCCCGGACGTAATCCGGCGCAAATCCGGCAAACTCAAAGATGCCCGCACTGTTCAGGGCGTGGAATTTTGCCTTGGGCGCGATGCCTTTGATCTGGGCCGCCAGCCGTCCGAAGCCCTGCAGCTCCTCCCGCGTGAAAGCCGCGTCTTCATCCGGCGCGGGGAGATGCGTGGAGATGTGAAACTCGCCGAGATTTGGCAGCTTCACGATCTGGCGCACGACCTCCGCCGCCTCCTCGTGCCAGCACCCCATGCGGCCCATGCCGGTATCGACTTTGAGATTGAGCGCACACGGACGATTCCCCGCCAGCGCGGCCACAGCGGCCGCCTCGTCCGCGCTGGAGACGGAAACGATATACCCCGCATCCACCGCCGCCTGACGTTCGTCGGGCAGGCAGGGGCCGAGGAGCAGGATTTCGCGGCCCAGGCCGAGGGCCGCGACTTCGTCCGCCTCATGCACATTGGCCACGGCAAAAAGATCCACCTGATCCGCGATGGCCGGAGCGACACGCGTGACGCCATGCCCGTAGGCATCGGCTTTCACCACGGCGATGATTCCCGCCGTCGCGCCGATCTGCGCGCGCACGGCCTCCAGATTGTGACGGAAGGCGGCGAGGTCGATTTGAACCCAGGTACGAAGGTTCGAAGGAATGGACACCGGACTAGATGACACCCACGCCGGGCGGATTTCAACCAACTTCCACCCCGGGCGCGGTGAGCTCCCGGCACAGTGCGATTAATTTTTCCCGCAAGGGCGCCGCCCGCTGACTGAAATCCCGCTGCCGCGCCTCGTACTCCGCCCGCCCCTCCGGCGTCTCGACGCTGACCGGTTCATATCCAAGCTCCCGCAGGTCATAGGGGCTCGCCTGCATGTCGAGGGTGCGAATGTCCCGCGCCAGCTCGAAGCAATCGGCCACCAGCGTGGAGGAGGAGAAGGGCGCAAGTTTGAAGGCCCACTTGTACAAATCCATGTTGGCGTGCAGGCAGCCGGGCTGCTCGAACTCAATCGTCGTCTCGCGCGTGAGCGAGTGCTTGTTCAGCGGAGCGGCCTCCGGGGTGAAGAACCGGAAGGCGTCGTAGTGCGTGCAGCGCAGGCCGAGCGACTCCACCGCCGCAGCCAGTTCGTCACCCGAAACCCGCAGCGGCCAGGCGTGCCGCGTCTCCGGCGAACGGTACACCATGGCCCACTCGTGCAGCCCGAAACATCCGAAGACCGCCGGGCGATCCGCCGCCGCCGTGAGAAACCCGGCGAGCCAGCTCGGGAAGGCCCGGCGTTTTTCCGGGAGCTCCGCGGGATCGGCCATCACTCCGTCGCCCTCGCGCCGGTAGCCGGTGATGGCGAGATATTCCTCGCAGCCTTCCCCGGTCAGCACGACACCCAGGCCGGGATGCCAGAGCAGCAGCTTCGCCGGGCGGTTCGGGTAGTATTCGAAGAGAAAATCATCCACCGGGTGCTTCTGCTGCAACGACATGCGCCGCAGCCTCGGCTCGATCCATGGACGCACCCGCGCCTCGTGGTCGCGGCGCATCTGCCGCCACGCCGGGGCATCGAGGACGAGAGGATCTTTCATAAGGAAGCGATCTTAACGCACGCCGCCGGATTTTCCACCCGCTCCGCAATTCTTCTCGCCCGGGCCAGGGGACGGGCGCACACTTTGCGACATGCGACTCCTCCGCATCCTCCCCCTCCTCGCGCTGTTCGTTCTCCTCTGCCCGGCCTACGCCGATTCCGATCTCTCCGGAACCTACTCGGGCGAACACGCCGTCAACAAAGACACTCTCCTTTGCGAACTCATCATCACGGCGAAGGGCAAAGGCTATGACATCTCCGGTTCCTACGCGCTGGAGTCCGGACGTGGCGCGACTCCGGACTTCGAGGGTACAGGAAAGGTCAATGACCAGGGAGTGCTGGTCGCCACCTTCACGGATTCCTTTGAAAACTCCGGCACCGCGACGATCACGCCCACCGACGACGGCGTCACCATCTCCATTCGCGTGACCGACGTGAAAGACCCGCGCTGCATTCCGCTCTACAAGGACTTCACGCTGAAAAAGAAATGATGCCGCGCCTCGCGCTCCTTGTGTTGATCATGGTCGGCGGCCACATCCTCGCCAGCCCCGATCCTTGCGGCGCCTACGCCAGCAAGCCGGGAGGGGAAAGCGGCGTGGTCGCCTGCGAGCTTCGCGTCACCCGCAGCGCCGACGCGTTTGACATAGGAGGTTCCTATCAAAAGCGTTCCGGCAGCGTTTCCTTGTTCCCTCCCACCAGTTTCGCCCTTCGAGAACTCCTGAAGCCTCTCGTATTCGAGGGTGCGAGTCGTGCCGATGCACGGGGCCGTCTCGTCGGAACCTTTACCGACTCCTGGAAAAACAGCGGTTCCTTCGTCATCACTCCGAGCCTGACAGGAGCAGCGATCTCGATCAGCGTTTCGAGCATCGCCAACCCGGAAAGCGCCGCCCTGTATCAAAATCTCACACTCCAAAGACAATGACCAAGCGCCTCGCCCTCCTTGCCCTTCTCGCCGCCTTCACCCTGGCCAGTCCGCTCTTCGCGGAGGTCACCCTCGCGGGCGGAGATGGATCATCGTTTGAAAAAGCCATCCTCGTTCAGGGCGCGACCGAGGCCACGGGTGTCCCGGCGGAGTACGCATATTTACGCAAACACTACCCGGGCTACGCGTTTACCAAACAATCCTTGCTCAACCATAAGGACCGAATGTACGACGCTCTCGACTTCACCTGGGAGGGAAAGACGTATCGGGTCTATTTCGATATCACCGAGTTCTTTGGTAAATAGCCGGGCATCCTTATGAGCACTTACGAGAAAGTCGTTATCATCGCGCAGCGCTTCATTGCCGTCCTTTGGTTCGCTTACTCCCTGATGACGATGGTTCTGCTGCTGCCCAACGGAGCAAACATATTCCGATTTGAGGCCGCGTTATTTGCGGCGCTCGGGATGGTGTTTGCCGCTGTGCTGTACTTCGCCGCGCCGCTCCTCGCGAAAATCATCACCGCCGGGATCGACTAGACGGGAATCCAGTTACTCCGCCAGCAGCCGGGCGCGAATCTCCGCCGCCGCGAGTCCGCTGACGAGCACCTGCTTTTCCCGACTCGACTGACCGCGCAGCAGGCTCACCGCCGCGCCCGGAACCCCGAGTTTTTCCGCGAGGAACTTCAGCAACCGGTCATTCGCCTTGCCGTCGACCGGCGGCGCATTGAGCCGCACCTTCAGCGCATCGCCATGTGTGCCCGCGATCGCATCCCTGCTCGCGCGCGGCGCGGCATGGACGGAAATCACGCATCCTTGCGAACTCTCTCGCAGCCAACTCATTGCGCGGTGATCCTACCCCGATGCACCTGCCGCGTCAGCATGAATCCTGCTTTTACCTATTGACACATCATGCCAAAGAGAAGTAGCTAAAGCCTCGAAATGTATCACTGGCTACAAATTAAGAGACCCCATGGGAACTGCTAGCGGGCCGGAATCTCCGGATATGGCGTGGCGGAGAGAAGCAGCGGCGGTGAGTCTGCCGGAGGTCCACCGCAGTATTTTCGTACCGAACAAGGCGCCGTTCTGGCGCAAGATGATGGCTTTCGCGGGGCCGGGCTTCCTCGTGGCCGTGGGCTACATGGACCCGGGCAACTGGGCCACAGACCTCGCAGGCGGGTCCAAGTTTGGCTACACGCTGCTCAGCGTCATCCTCATTTCCAACCTCATGGCCATCCTGCTCCAGCACCTGTGCGTGAAGCTCGGCGTGGCCACCGGGCGCGACCTGGCTCAGGCCTGCCGCGACCATTACTCCACCCCCGTGGTGTGGATGCTCTGGTTCCTTTGCGAGCTCGCCATCGCAGCCTGCGACCTGGCCGAGGTCATCGGTTCGGCCATCGGCCTCCAGCTCCTCTTTGGCATCCCGCTGGTCTGGGGCTGCATCATCACCTGCCTCGACGTGCTGGCCGTGCTGTATTTGCAGAACAAGGGCTTCCGCTACATCGAGGCTATCGTCATCACACTCATTCTCACGATCGGCGGGTGCTTTGTCGCCGAGCTGTTCTTTGCCAAGCCCAGTCTCACCGGCGTGCTGCTGGGATTCGTGCCGAGCACGGAGATCCTGAAAAATCAGGAGATGCTCTATGTCAGCATCGGCATCCTCGGCGCGACGGTCATGCCGCACAACCTCTACCTGCACTCCTCCATCGTGCAGACGCGCAACTTTGAGCGCACGAACGAGGGCAAGCGGGAGGCGATCAAGTTTGCGACGATCGATTCCACCGCAGCGCTCATGTTTGCCCTCTTCATCAATGGCGGCATCCTGGTCCTCGCGGCGGCGGCGTTTCATTTCAACGGCCACCATGAGGTCGCGGAAATCCAGGACGCCTACCAGCTCCTGAGCCCGACGCTCGGGGTCGGCGTCGCCAGCACGCTCTTCGCCGTGGCTCTGCTCGCCTCCGGGCAGAACGCCACGCTCACCGGCACGCTCGCCGGCCAGATCGTGATGGAGGGATTTCTGAATTTCCGCCTCAAGCCCTGGCTGCGCCGCCTCATCACCCGCGCCATCGCCATCGTGCCTGCCGTCGTCGTCATCGGCATGTACGGCGAGGGCAGCACCACCTCGCTGCTCATCGCCAGCCAGGTCGTGCTCAGCATGCAGCTCGGCTTTGCCGTGTGGCCGCTCATGCGATTCACCGGGGAAAAGGCCAAGATGGGGCCATTCGCCAATCCGCTCTGGATCAAGATCCTCGGCTGGACGACCGCGATGATCATCATCGTGCTCAACGTGAAGCTCCTCTTCGACACCTTCGTGCCGGAATCCATCCGGCGTCCGTTCTACGCCTTCTTCGGACTCAGCATCTAAAACCCGCCATGTACCACCAAATCCTCATCCCGGTGGAGAACAGCCCCGCCGACGACACGATCCTCAATCATATCAAGCCGCTCGCCCGGTGGTCGAATGCCCACCTCGTCCTCCTCCACGTGGCGGACGGCTGGGTCGCCCGCAATTACGACCATCTCAAGCTCGCCGAAAGCGAGGAGATCATCGAGGACCGCGCCTATCTGGAACGCCGCGCCAGGGAGCTCACCGCCGAGGGTTTCAGCGTGACGTATCACCTCGCCATGGGCGAGCCCTCCGACGAGATCGTGAAATTCGCCCGGCAGGACCATATCGACCTCATCGCGATGTCGACTCACGGCCATCGCTTCATCAGCGATCTCCTCTATGGAGCCACCGTCGACAAGGTGCGCCACCTCGTCGACATCCCGGTGCTCCTGCTGAAGGCGAAGGAAAGGTAGCTTTGCGGAGAATCCCTTGAGATTTCATCCAAATCATCTATTTTGGATGAAATGACTGTTATCGCCGCCAATGAAGCCAAGCAAAGCTTCGGAAAGGTTCTAGACTCCGCGCAACGCGAGCCGGTGCTCATCCAGAAGCACAATCGGGCAGCCGCCGTCATTCTCTCCGCGGAAGAATATGAGCGCCTGCGCGGCATTAATGCGGCGGAGTTTGAAGCTTTTTGCGATCGCATCGGCCAACGTGCGGAACGTGCAGGTCTGACGGAGAAGGAGCTTGCGGATTTGTTGAATAATCCATGATCCCGCCTCGTCGCTGGGTCGTGGATACCAATGTCCTTATCGGTCGTCTCCTCGCGCCAGATTCGACTGCCGCTCGAGCTGTCCAAAAAGCTCTGTCCTCCGGCGATCTGCTGGTTTCCGATGCAACACTGCAGGAACTCGCTGAAGTCCTCACCCGGCCAAAGTTTGACAAATATCTCTCCGCCCAAGAACGGAGGGAGTTCTTTCAACTCCTCAGCCGGGTAGCCATTCGCATCGAAATTCTCCGCTCGATCAAAGCCTGCCGCGATCCCAAAGATGACAAGTTCCTTGAGCTGGCGGTCAATGGCAAAGCGGATGCTGTCATCACGGGCGATGAGGATTTGCTTATCCAGCACCCGTTTCTTGGCATACCGATTCTCAGTCCGCGGACATTTCTCGATCTCGAATAAGGACCGGCCTTCCAGCGAGCCTCCTGACCGAAAATAAAGTTCTCCTGCGCGCAGATCGCGGACGCTACATTCGCCCCAGCAGCGCCATGAGGTCTGCGTGCTCGACCGGCTTCACGAGATGGGCGTCAAAGCCTGCCTCCTGCGTACTCTGCCGGTCCTCTTCCTGTCCCCAGCCGGTCAAGGCGACGAGCGCCATGTCCGCACCCCATGGTTCCCGGCGAATGCGACGGGCTACATCCAGGCCGCTCAATCCCGGCAGACCGATGTCGAGCAGCACCACGTCGGGGCGATGCGTCCCAGCCGCGTTCAGCGCGTCGAGTCCGTCGTGAACGGTATGCACCTCGTGACCCTCAATCTCGAGGAGGATGGCCAGTGACATCGCGGCGTCCAGATTGTCATCGACGACCAGGATGCGCTGTCTGCGCCCTTCCGGACTCCGGGGGGCAGGGGTCTCCTCGGCGGGAGTTTCCGCAGCATCGGCCAGCATGGGCAGTCGCACCACGAATTCGCTCCCCTTGCCCAGCCCTTCGCTGAATGCCTCCACCGAGCCGCCGTGCATCTCGACCAGCGACTGCACGAGCGTGAGCCCGATGCCCAGCCCTCCCTCCGTGCGCTCCAGCGATTTGTTCACCTGGGCAAACATGTCAAAGATGTGAGGCAGTTGGTCGGGCTGGATGCCCACGCCCGTATCGGCGACCTTCACCACGACCTCGTCCCGTTCCGTCCAGGCCTTCAGGGAGACCTGGCCGCTGGCATCCGTGTACTTGCACGCGTTGTTCAGAAGGTTGCTAAAGACCTGGGTCAGCCGGGCGCGGTCCGCCAGCAGATACACAGGCTCGGTCGGCATCTGCACGACGATCTCATGGCTCAATCGCTCCGCCAGCGGACAACATACCTCGCGCGCCTGCTCGATGATGGGGGCCAACTCCACCCGCTCCTTGCGCAGGACGAGCTTGTCGCGGGCGACGCGGTTCACATCCAGCAAATCATCCACCAGCCGGACCATCTGCCCGAGCTGCCGCTCCATCGTTTCCGTCGCCTGGTGGACCAGATCGCCATCGGCCTCGGAGTGCTGGAGGACATGGAGCATGTTGACGAGGGGAGCGAGCGGACTGCGCAGCTCGTGTGCCAGCATGGCGAGAAATTCATCCTTGCGGCGATGCGCCTCGGCGAGCTCCTCCTCGGCGCGTCTGCGCTCGGTGATGTCGGTAAAGAGCGCCGCCACGCGCCGCTCCTCCGGCGCTCCAACACGAAAGGCATACACGCTGAACCACCTCGCCAGCCCTTCGCCGCGCTCCTCAAAGCGTACGGATTCACCCGTGGCCGCGACCTTCCCGTAGATCTCGTGCCAGTGCTTTTCGTGGTTTGGCACCAGCTCCAGAATCGTCTTTCCCGCCGCATCGGCGAGACCCGTGTGCTGTTCAAAGGCCGGGTTCACTTCGAGAAAGCGGTAGTCGACCGGAGCTCCCTCCGCGTCGTAGATCATCTCAAAAACACAAAACCCTTCGTCAATCGAGTTGAAGAGCATGCGATACCGCTCTTCGCTCCGGCGAAACTGGTCCTCCGCGCGAACGCGCGCAGCGGTTTCCACTTCGCGCCCATCTCCGACAGGAGAAAGCGCATCTTCAGGCATACGGGACTCGGTCATATCAAGGCGTCTAACCGTCGTTCCGTCTTGGTGGGTTGTTTTACCAAAGATACGGCATCCTTTTCTGATCTCGGACGCGCATGCCGTTTCGACTCTTTCACACTACCGAGTTTGTCAAACTCAGCAAGCGCCACTCAGGCAATACACCGCAATTTGCGCATCGGATCTCAGGTAATACATTGCCCCATGGCTCACGAGCTATACCACAGCGAATCCGTTTTTTTAATAATCACTAGTTTTTGAGAATAAGTCCCTCGTGAGGAAAAGCTTCTCGGAGGACGCCAAGCATTCGTTCGCCTCGTTCGTGAGCTTCCTCACGGGACTCGCCCGCCGGTCCCCCGGGCCAGCTTTCCCTTGTCCTCTGGTCGAACAGGATGACCACGCTCGATGGCTCGGATGTCCGCACGAAGCCGACCACCACCTTGCCTGAATCCATCATCCGTAATTCCTCACTCCCCACCACGTCGAAAAACGTCGGCTGCACGCGCACTGCATCGTGCTCTCGCACCGTGTAGAGGAGCTTTGGTGAATACTCCCACTCCGTCTCCTCCAAGATGTCTATTGAAACGCCACTGGCTAAAGGGAATCGCTGGGTCACCCGTGGTTTGTCACAGCCCGAAAAAATGAAAATCACACCGATCATCCCAAGCGCAGCGGGTCTTTTGATGGCGTTCATGGCTCCATACTGAAGAAGCCGACGGTCGCCAATGCAAGTCGCCAAATCCTCCCTTTACCCCGTGCCGGGAAGTCCCGACAATCCGGCACGATGAAAAGTCGTACGCTCCTGCTCGCGCTGGCCTGCGCCCTTCCCGGGCTGCTGTCCGCCGAGATCATCCTGAAGACTCCCGCCTCCGAGGCCACCATCTCGACGATCGCCCCCGAGCTTCGCTCCTTCCTCGACATGCCGCAGGAGCAGCGGCGCGAGTTTTTCAGCGATGCGGAGAAACGCAAGGCGCTCAACAAGGTCCGCAACGCCCAGCCCTACGCCTTCACCTGGGATTGCACCGCGGGCGAGCACGGCCCCTTCCGGGTGCTCATCTCGGAAAAGGAGGATTTCTCCGCGCCCTCTCCGGCCCTCGCCCTGCCTGCCGATAAAGACGCGGCTCCCAACGAAGCCCGTATCGCAAATTTCCTCATCGGGAAAACCTACTATTGGAAAGTCGAGGGACTCGATGCCAGCGGCCAGCCAGCCATTTCAAAGACCGGCCGATTTCACTCCGACCCGCTCGCCCCGCGCCTGCTCACCATTCCCAATATCGAAAACGCCCGCGACCTCGGGGGCCGCGTCGGGCTCGATGGCCGCATGATCCGGCAGGGACTCATCTACCGCTCCGCCGGGCTCAATGCCAACAGCCCCGACTTCGACTGGGATCGAACGAAGTGGAAGAAGGAGCGCATCGAGGATTTCCGCATCGGGGAAACCAAGCTCTCACCGGAAGGCGTCGCCTATATCAAGGACATCCTGCGTTGGAAAACCGACCTCGACCTGCGCGGACCCGGCGAAGTCGCCACCATGAAGGAATCGCCCGCCGGTCCCGCCGTGAACTGGGTCCACCACTCGTCGCTCTCCTACGGCAAGGTCTTCGGACAGGATGGCAACTGCCTCGGCGAGGGCCCGGAAGCGATGGCGAAAAACTTCCGCCTCTTTTGTGACCGAGCCAACTACCCCATCGAGTTTCACTGCATCGCCGGAGCGGACCGCACCGGCGCGCTCGCCTATGTCCTCAACGGCGTCCTCGGTGTGAAAGCCGACGATCTGGAAAAAGACTGGGAGATCACCGCCAACAGCTATTTCAAGTACGAGAAGATGTTCGACGCCCTGGCTGGAGGATTCGACCAATTCGGCGCGCCCGGCGACCCGCTGCACAAAAAGATCGAAGCCTACCTCCAGAAAATCGGCATCACGCCCGAGGAAATCGCGTCCTTCCGCGCGATCATGCTGGAATAGGCAATATCTGACGGCGCTATGCCTCGTCCAACGCGCCGATCAATTCTTCATAGTCGCTCCCGAGGTCCGATCTCCAGACCTCCAGCGCGTTGAGAATTTTCTGGCGGCCATTTTCCTTCAGAGCTCGATAGCTAATAAAAGTGGGGATAAAAACGATGAGGAAAATCGGAATAATGCTAAGGACACCCATCATCACCACCATGACTCGGAGGGACTTTCGGCTCATCTGGTAATCTGCAATCGCATTGCGGATGAAGAGCGACTTCGCCTTGCGAATCTCATCCGTCGGAAGCGCCGAGAGCGACGCCACGAACGCCGTGAGTGCTGCTGGATCGAGGGAAAGCTGGGCGGCGCTGTTGTTCATCGTTTCACCGCAGATCTACCGGATCTCACAAAGCCAGGCAAGGTGAGGCAGCAACTCATTTCTCAGCGGATGTGCGCTTCAGCAAAAAGTTGTAGGCACCGGGTGTATAGGACGGGATATAGTCGGGGTCCCACCTGTCCGCCCGCTCATAACCGGCAGTTTTAACGTCCATTCCCAGCACCCATGGTGTCGGCAGGAAAATCTCATAGGAGCCATCCGGCTTCGTTACGGTACTCTCATAATGATGAAAATCTGCCCACGTGCGAGGAGCCTTGTGATAGGACATGCCAAATGTCACCTCAGCCCCGGCGACCGGGCCGCCTGACACGTCCTTCACTCTCCCACTGTACCGAAACATCGGTTTCTCCGCCGCCATGATCTCCATCTGGACAACTTCTCGCCCCGCCTGGGGAGCCTGTCCATCCACAGCATCAAACCTCCATCTCCCGTCTCCCGTCTTCGTTTTCAGCCAGGTCGCATCCCACGTACCCCCGCGATTTCCATAATCCCAGCACAGGCTGACAAAGAACTTTGAGGGATAGATATGGGAGATTTCAAAATTCCCCCGGGCATCGGTCACGGCGCTGTGGAGAAAAATCTCACCGCCCCGTCCGGTGTGGGTCTCGGCGTACAGATCATGGAATGTGTTTACCCCCAAGCCTGCCATCGGCTCCTTTCCTTCGGGATACTTTACCACCCGTCCCTTGAGCGTTACGCCCTTCATGATCTGGAGGCGGAGGTCCATACCCGATGGGGGCACCAGTAGATACGGCCCCCAGTCCTTGCTCTCCTCGCCGTACCAAGAAGGGCGCTCATCGTAGTTCAGGAGATGCGGAGACACCGCTCCGGCATCAGAATCGGAAGGCAAAACGATAAAGACATAATTTCCCGGACCCGGCCGCGTGTCCTCGAGATCTCGTCGGCCCGCACCATCCAAGGACGCCATGAACGCTCCATCCTTGTCGGTGGTGAAATCCCATCCCTCAAGACCCCTCTCCTCCATGTCGATCCTCATCGCTCCTCGCGACAGGCCGACAAGGCTGACCTGACGCCCCGCCGCGGGCGAGCCATCCACATTCAGCACCACGCCGCGTATGACCCTTCCGCCTTCCCCGGCATGGGCGAATGGCATCGGCATGCAGAAGAGAAACCCAAGACTGCACGCCAGCCGGATGAAACGGCTTTTCATGGGAATATCTGCCGGAGGTTTTTTCATTTGCGGTCGGGAACGATCGATTTGGCCATCCTTCTACGGCGTCGGCTCCGGCGCTTCCGGCCAGTAGATCGTGCGAGGATTCTCGCCACTGTCCCGCCATTCCTCCTGAAGACTGACGGATATCGAAATCGACCCTGGCACGGAGTCGGAAACGATCAACATCTCCTCCGTCGTCACCGCTCCGTCGTCCGGGTCTGTGGGAATCCTTCCTCCCTCGCAGATCTCCGTCCCCTCGACATGCCAGATATATCGGCGGTTGCCGGTTTTCACCCATGGCGGACAGCCCATGTCATCCGGCGGAGCATCCGTACTGCCTCCCCAGGCTGTGAACAGGGATACGCCGTCGCCAACGAGCGACACCTCCCTTTGATGCGCCTCCAGCTCGGGGCTTTCCTCGGCCTTCGTCGCGACAAGCGGCCATGCCATCCCAAGGACGATCACGAGAAACCCGGAGAGCCCCCGGCGTCTCCCCGGGCGGACATCTCTCGCAGAGTAACACATCGCTTTCATGGGCCTGGAAAAGGTGTTGACCTCCCTCTGGCATAGCGATAACGCCAACCTTCGTCACGCCTCCCTTAGCGAAATCGCAATTCTTAGCCACCGCCTCAAAGCCAGCTTCCGTGAAAACCCGCCTCGCCCTCCTCTTTCTCGCCCTCGCTCCGCTGCTTTCCTTTGCGGAGGCCCTCATCCCGAGCAGCGTCGATCCGGCCCAGACAGCCGAGCGGGAGAAGCTCTTCATCCCGTGGTCCAACCCCGGGCAGGCCGATGCCTACTGGAACAAGCTGTCCTCAAGCAACGTCCCCATCTACAATGAGCGCGAAGCTGGCAACCTTAGCCGCGACCTCTATATTCCAAACCCCGGGCTCGGCTACTGGGTACTCGGCGGCTTGAGCAAGAAGGAGCTCTTCCGCATTCACAAGGAAAAGCTGGAGATCGGCGACACCCTCATAAGCGCCACGGTTTACCAAAACCCGAGCGGCAACGAGGTCTACTGGGCCCTGTGGGCTCCCGCCAAACGCGCCCACCTCCTCACCGAAAAAATGAGGGAACTCGGCATCACCCAGGCCCGCATCGAGCCGACTCTGGCTGACAAGGTTCTGACGTGGTCGGCATCGCTCAAGCCTCTCTCCCCCGCCATCACCTGGGCGTCCCTCGTGCTGAACGTCATCCTGCTCATCCTCGTCCTTCTCTTGATCATCAGCCTCGCCCGCAAGCCGGGAGCGGCGTGATCCTTCCGGCGCGCATGGGCCGAAATATCCCCGTGTTTCCCACCCATCGGGGCAGGCCGTGAAGAACCGCTCAAGGCAGCACGGTCGGCCCGAGTCTCCTGCCCCGCCTCCGCCCCGCCCGGCACATGCCTTCGGCAACCGGGACAGCCGATTCTCGGTGGATCCCTCGCGGTCCTGAGGAGAGATCATCACGCTTCCGTGATCCAGCAGCACCTTGACTCGGCTGGAGGACAAGGCCTGGGCGCTCCCGATGCTGCGGGACAACCGCGCCCCCAGCACCCGGCTGAGCGGAATGGGCTCTTCATCCCATCCCCACTGAATCTTCAGCGCGTCATCTGTCAGGACGTCGCGGCAAGGCATCGCCACGGAAAAGGCGAGTGCTCCGACCAACAGCCCGAAAAACATGCCAAGCAAACCGAGCCACCAGGCCGCCATGACCAGCCAGGCGGCCATCCTGTCAGCCAGGGCGGGTTACTCGGGCGCAGTGTAGTACTTCGGGCCGCCGAGCTTCATGAACCTGACATAAACCAGCGCCGCACAAACGAGGGCGAGCACGGCCGTGAGGCAGCCGATGACAAACGTGTACCGATAGGCGCGGCCCGTCTGGTCGATCAACAGGCCCACTGCGGGGGTAAAGGCCATCCCGACGAGCGCACCCACGATGGTCGCCGCCGAGGCAAACTGGGCAAAACGCGAACTCGGATACAACCGCTGGCCCAGCGAAGCCGCGCTCGTAAAGTAACACCCGGAGATCACTCCATGAGCCACCCAGGCGAAAAGGAAAGCTCCGGCGGACCTGGCAAAGAACACGCCCCAGCCGGTGACGATCACATAAAGGACAAGGACACCGATAGCGAGACGCAGGGGATGGACCAGATCGGCCAGCCACCCCAGAGGATACGCCAGCACGAGCGAAATGCAAAAGGTCAACGCGAGGAACTTCCCATACGTGTCCATGGAGATGCCGAGACTGGCCGCGTAGGGAATGGCAAAAGTATTGACCGGTCCAAAGGAGAGCCCCGCCGCCATCATCATGACAAAAATGGAGATGTAGTAGGAGTTGGAGAAACACTCTCGGAAATACGTCGCAAAGCTGCCGAAGAAGCTCGCGAGAAATCCTCCCCCTTCTCCCGGCCCGGAATCCGGCGCCGGAACGGATGGCGGCGGCGGATAGTCGCCTTCCTTGACCTTGAGGCACACCCAGGTGAAGGCGACACCGTAGTAAAGCCCGATGATCACCATGATGAGAGTGAAATGGCCGGGCACCTTGCCCATCAGCCAGTAGTTGAAGATCATTCCGTCGATGAGGCTGATGGCGCGAAACAGGCCAAAGAACCGGCCCACCATCTCCCGCGGCACGACGTCATTGATCAGGCCGCCAAAGACAGCCCCGCCCGCGATGGCCGCAAACTCGAAGAGCGCCCAGAAGACCCCAAAGCACACCAGCGTGACGAGCAGTTCGCTCTCGTTGGGAAAATGGCTGTGCACCCACCGCGCAATGTGCGGCGTGATGCCCAGGCCGATCATTCCCGCCGCCGCGAGAGGCGTCGTGATGATGAGAAACGGGATGCGCCTCCCCCAGCGCGAGCGCAGGCGGTCGGACTTGAAGCTGATGATCGGGCAGAGGACCAGGGCGAGAGCTGCGGGGAACGAGCTCAGGAGGAGCGCGTAAAGATAGTTCGGTACCTGGAGGTGGTTAAGGTACCAGTGAACGATCGGCGAAACCGAGCGATCCCGCATGGAGAGCGCGAAGTCTCCAAAAATGAGAAAGCTGAAGAGCGCAACCAGCCCGCCGGAGGTATAAACCAGCGTGCCCACGCGCCAGGTCTTTTGCGGCAGCGGGCAAGGCTTGGCGGTGGCGGCAGGTTCCGGTGAGATGGCAGACATGGATTTAGGGATTCTGGGTGGGAGGGAGGCTCGGCAGCGCGGAGCGATCCTGCCGCATCCCGGCGCGAGCGGCAACGACCCGCCATGTATACCCGTAAACCCTCCCCGCGCCGCCGGGCGTTCCCATCGAGACTACGCGGCGCGAGCCGCCCGGCGACGCCAGAGCAGGCCGGCGAGACCGGTCGCGACAAGGGCGCAGACCGCGGGCTCCGGCACGGCGGTGATCACAAGATCGTTGCCATCGCCGCCCGTGTAGGAGAGCTCGTACTGGAAGGAGCCCTGGTCATTAGTCAGGGTGAATGTATTGCCAGCTCCAAAAGCCGCGCCATTGATCGTGCCAAAGACGCCGCTGACCGCCTCGGCGGCATCATTGCTCACGAGGAGGAAGCTCGCGCCGGGCGTGTAGCCATTGGCAAGGCTCAGCTGGAGGTTTGACGCGGCGCTCAGGCTGAGCTGGCCAGTCAGGCTCAGCGTGGCAAAGCTGGCATCGATGCCGAACTCGAGCGAGGAGCTGTTGAGCAGGCTCAGCCCGCCCGTGGCCGAGGCGGAGAAGGAGGCCACATTCTTCAGCGTGCCTCCGGTGAAGCTGAAGGTATCGACGGAGATGCTGCCATGGGTGAGGTCGAGGGTGCCGCCGCTGAGATTCACCGTGGAGTTTACATTGGCTGCTCCGCTGCCTTCGGCAAGATTTCCGCCGATGAGCAAGGTGCCCGCTGACACCTCCACCGTGGCGCTGACCGCCGCAGTACCCGCACGGGAACCCATGGTGAGATTGTTGCTCACCGTCACGGAGGAATTGGCTCCCGAGACCCGGAGCGTGCCATTCGTCGCGATTGCGCCAGCAGTCTGATTGCCGAGCAGGATGGCATCCGCCGCGAAGGATGCTCCGCCCGTGACATTGAGGATGCCGCTCAGGGTGCCATTCGTGCCCCCCGTCGCTTCGCCCACGGTGACCTGCCCGGAGGCGCTGAATACACTGCCCACACCGTCGACGGTCAGGATGGCCGAGACAGCGTTCGCATTGTTGTTAGTCGTGGTCGTACCGACTTTCAGGGTCGTCACCCTGGCATCGACCGTGCCGCCGGTGAAATCGACAATACTGCTGCCATTGGAGGCAAACGCTCCGGTCCATCCGCCGACCAGCATGGCCGTCCCGCTCACACCATCCGCACCGCGGATCTTGATGGTGCCTCCGGTCACTCCGGAGGGATTCGCCCCGCCCGACGAGGCTGGACGAAACTTTACCAGGCCAAACGTACGGGTTCCCGCCAGCGAGAGCGTTCCGACATTCAGCGTGGTCGTCGTCCCGAGATATATCGTATTTGAGACGTTCCCGTTGTAAATGGAAGCGCTGCCGCCACTGGTAAAGCTGCTCGCCGTGATGGTGCTCGTATCCGCCATATACAGGGTGCCGTATCCCGCTCCGAGACCGGAGCCTACGCCGAAGCTGCTCACATTGGCGGTAAAGGTGGAGAGCGCCGAAAGATCCAATACCGCCCGCGCCTGCGCATTGCCTGTTCCTCCACTGGTGTTGGAGCCATTCGACACGAGAAAACTCGACGAGGGAGCGTTGATATTGAGGGTTCCTCCGCCGGTGAAGGCCGTCTGCGTGAAATTATTCCCGCTCGTGTAGCCGCCGACCGTGAAGGCTCCGTTCACACTGAGACTCTGTCCGGCGCCGATCTGCGTCACCTGCCAGTCCGTGGCGGACGTGGCCGTCTGATTATACGACAACGAGGAAAGCGCATTCCCTCCAGTGAAGCTTGTGTCGACAATATTTCCTACCGTCGTGGAGTTGGCCGTCGTGCCGGTATTGCCAAAGATCACGGCCGTGCCGGCAGGGCTGGCGTCGGTGGACCAGTTGGTATTGGTCGACCAGTTTTTATCCGGAGACGCGCCGTAGTCCCAGGTGGACTGAGCCTGAACGGCAGCGAGAGAGGCCAGCAGCAGGGAGACCGAGCAGATGACTTTGTGGGTGGGGAGATGGATTTCCACGGGGTGCCTTTCTTGGTTGTTTTCGACAAAGCAAAGTCCCAGTGCGACAGGTCGACAATGCGGCCAAAGGTTTAGTCGTAAACCCGGAAACCAAACTCCGGTTTACTGATAAACCTATCATCCATTGGCATATCGTGATGAGGTTGCCGTAAGTCTCGGCCAATGATTGTTCACTCCTCCCTAAGATTCGTCATGGCTGCCTCTCTGGCAGCCGGTATCACACTCCTGCCCGGCTCCGCGCGCGCCCAGGCCGTGGATGTCCCGATCACCAACCCGGACTTCAAGGACGCCGATGGCGATGGGCTGCCCGATGGGTGGAAGCCCGCTCCCGGCGGCGATGGCACGACAACCGTCATCAAGGTCGACGGCGGCGCGCTGAAATTTACCGATAACAGCGAGGGTGTCGGCCTCGGTCTCGCGCAGTGGGTGGATGTGAATCCCGGCGACGAATATACCGCCAAGGCCGACCTGGAGGGCACGGGCAACGTGATGTTCCTGATGGTGTTTGTCCCGAAGGTTCCCGCCCGCGAGGGAGACATGAACAAGGTCAAAATCGGGGAAGCCAAGATTTCGCTGCCAGCCAAGGATGGCGTGACGGAGCTCAAGGCCGTCGCGCCAGCTGGAGCCACCAAGGCCCGGCTCATGCTGTATTGTCCGAAAATCGGGAAGTGCGATGTGACGATCAAATCCGTGTCGCTGAAAAAGACCGGTTCCGGCCCCGCTCCCACGCCGCTGCCCTCCGCCGCAGCCGCCGGTCCCACGCCGAAGCCGCGCAATGATCATGGCCGAGACCATCCCGACAGCATGATCCAGCCTGGGACAGTGGCGAAGATCGACTTTGAGACCGGCGACTTCTCACAAGTGCGTCTCCAGGAGGGCGGCAAAAAGGAGGTCGTCAGCGCGCCCGAACCCGTACGTTCCGGCCAGCACGCGATGAAGGTGATGCTCACGCATGACCAGCATCGCACGGAGGTGACCGGACCGCGCAGCCAGCCCTATGGCGAGTTCAAGTACGGCTGGAGCATTTACCTGCCGAAGGAATTCGACGGCAACTCGTGGTTCAGCATCATCACGCAGTGGCACACCTGGGGCAGCGGCAAGGAATACGTCATCAACCCTCCCGGCCCTCCGACCTGCCTCACCGTCTCCAAGGGCACCTGGGATTTCCTCCTGCGATACCAGGACGGCGATACGGACAATGCCGCGGTGAAACATTTTCTCTTCGGTCCGATCGAGCCCGATCTCGGCCGGTGGGTCGACTTTGTGATGGAGGTAAACTGGCAGTCGCCCAAGAGCGGCGGCGGATACCTGAAGCTCTGGAAAGACGGCAAGCTGGTGGTCGACTACACCGGCCCCACGTGGTTTGAGGACAAGACGAGCGGACCGTTCTTCAAGATGGGCATCTACAAGGGCGCTGGAACGTGGAAAGGCGAGGAGAGCGGCGCGATCGCGTACTTCGATGAGTTCCGCATGGGCGACAAGTCCATCCCGCACGATGCGGTCGACCCGGCCAAGCAGGCGGGCAAGTAAGGTGAAGTTTATTGTTAACTCCGACGATTGCTGAAACGATGATGGGGTGAGCGCAGTCATGCCGACGATGAAAACCATCGCCGCCGAGGCGGGGGTGAGCGTGATGACCGTCTCCCTCGCCCTGCGCAACCACCCGCGGATCTCGGCTCCCACCCGGCAAAAGGTCAAGGAGGCCGCCGAACGGCTCGGCTACCGGTCAAATCCCATGGTGGCGAGCCTGATGACCCACATCCGGTCGTCGCGTCCGATCTCCTACCAGGCCAATCTCGGGTTCCTCGTCGACGACAGCAAGAAGCTCAACGCCCACCGCATGATCGAGATGGCGCATCGCGGCATCATCAAGCGGGCGGGCGAGCTGGGCTTCCTCGTCGATGTCTTCTCGCTCGACGAGCACGGATCCCGCAAGGGTCGACTCGAGCAGGTCCTTCGCTCGCGCAACATCCAGGGTGTCATCCTCGCCCCGTTGCGTCAGGCGGGAAATCTCGATGGTATGGACTGCTCCCACTGGAGCGCCGCCGCGCTTGGCAACACCGTGCTCAGCCCGCACTTTCACAAGGTCACACCGCATCAATACCAGGGCCTGCAACTCGTCATCGAAAATCTCGAGCGAAAGGGCTACAAGCGCATCGGCCTCGCCATCGAGCCTCTGGTCGATGACAAGGTGAACCATTACTGGTCCTCCTGCATGGCGGGCTACCACCTGCGCATCCCGGCCCGGCAGCGCGTACCCGTCTTTCTCGCCGACCTCACAGCCGCGCCGCTAAAGACCTGGCTGGACAAGCACCAGCCCGATGTCGTCGTGGGCCATGACGGCCTGCACTTCTGGCTTCGCGAGCTTGGGCTGCGCGTGCCGGAGGATATCGCCTTTGCCTGCGTGTCGGTGCCCTCCGACAGCCACCCGAGTTTTTCCGGTCTGAACCAGAACTGGCAGATGATCGGCTCCGCCGCCGTGGATTCCGTGGTGGCGCAGATCTACCGGAACGAACGCGGTGTGCCCGACAGCCCGAAGACCATCATGCTCGACGGCTTCTGGGAGGAAGGCACCACCGCTCCCGACATCCAGGGCGCTCTCGCCTCCCCCGAAGCTACTTCTTCTCCGGCGCCGCGACGGCGGCGGGGACCTGTTCCGCGGGAACAGCGCCAAGATCCTCCACCTTCACGGATTTGATCACCACGCGTGCGTCGGTCTTGGCCGCGGTAGGACTGTAGATCCAGAGCCATGCCTTGGTGGCCTCAAGCGGAGTGATTCCCTCGATCACTCCGGTCTCTCCCGCCTCCACCCACTTCTGGACTTCACCCACTTGGCACTGTCTCATCTGCCCGGCTTTCGACGGAATCTTGGTGGTGAAGGTAAGGGAAAAAAACACCCCTCCGGTTCCGCCCGTGGTCTCCAGGACGCCCCGGTATTTGTAGCCCGGGTCGACAGTGATCCACTGGCCCGCGCCGACGCCATTAGCCTTGTCGGCATCGATAATCACAAGCCCGCCGTCGGGAGCCGCTTCAAAGATCGTTCCCGACCCGTTGGGCGGCGGATAAGCCTTCCAGTCAATGGGCAGGCCGTCCGCGCCGAGCTGGAACGTCCCGTTCTTGAGTTCAACCTCTGCGGCCTGGGCGAGGAGCACACCGGGACAGAGAAGAAGGAGGAGGAAAGCTAGTTTGCGCATGGAATGAGAAAAGGTTGGCAGGTTATCGGATATAAGGGGCCACTCGGCAAATTTGAGGCATCCACAAAGATCAGCGGCTATTGGGTTGAAACGTCCGCGTGCGGCCCGTCTCCGGGATCAACTGCACGGTCACAAAATTGTCCGGCGGCGTCTGCCCGGTCGGCGGGCGACGCGAGTCGTAAAGCATGACGTGCCAGGTGTCGCCCTGCTTCGTGAGGCTCGGCAGGCTGGCGCTGCCATCGGGGCGGAAGACAAAGTAGCGGTAGTTGAACTGTTTGCTGCGGTCGATGGCAGGGAGGTTGGTCTGTCCCGGGGAAAGCTGGCTTAGCAGCGTGCCGAATGCATCCGTCTCCGACATGACGATGCTGTTCTGGAGATAGGCCAGGCGCCCGAGCGGAGAGGGGCCGTCATCACCCAGAAGATAGATACCCATCGCCCGATAGGCTAGCGATGCATCAGCCGAGCGCGGCACTTCGTAGAATCGCACCTCGACCGGGCGGTTTGCGCTCACGGCGGACTGCCGGGCAAGGTTCAGTGTATCGACCATCTGGTCGCCCGAGATATTCAGCTCCGTGGAGGACGAGAGCCCGCTCAGCGAGGGAATGGTGACGGCGACGAGGATGCCGATGATCGCGATCACCGTCAGCAACTCGACCAGCGAGAAAGCCGTGTCGCTGGATTTTCGGATGGAGGCCGGCCGTTTCATTGGGGGAGGAACTGACGAGAGGACTTGATCCGGAACTTATAGTACGGATAGATCGTTTTCGAAAAATTCGCGGCCTGGGCAAAATCGGGGATCGAGGTGTCGGTCGAGTCAAGATAGCGCTCGACGTCGTAGGAGCCGCGATACTCTCCAGTCACGCGCAGGCGGCTCTCGGGTATATTGCCGAGCGAGGTATCCGGCGCGACCTGGATGGTCTGGGCTTTCACGTAGACGGTGTAGGTGTTCGACTGGGTGGTGAGGCGCGGGTAGAGGTTGTTATAAGGTGCCTCCCAGGCATTGTCGCCGGTAAGGGAGTTCTTCGCCCAGAAGCTCTTGATGGCCGCGCGCAAACTCCCGGCATCGCTGGCTCCCGCGATATTAACGGAGCTGATCGGATGACTGGGAGGGTTCTCGGCGTGCCCCGTGCCGATCACGCTGCTCGTGTTTTGCTTCGGCGCAAGGGGGACCGAGCAGATCTCCGAGGCCGACTGAAAGACATCCTTGCTCGGGTCGCTGTCGGCGAAGCGCTCCTTGAAGAAAAGCAGCGTCTGGCTCGCATCGACATCGTAGAGGTACGAGATGGCCCAGCGGCTCTTCGACGCGTCCACCGTGTAGCCGGACCACTTGTAGTACCCGGCGTGTTCCTTTGGAAAAGCCAATACACGCACCGACTTGAGCGCGCCCATGAGGGCAGTCGTCCGCTCGATGTAGGTGAAGGGAGCGATCTGGCAGTTCATATTGACCTTGCCCGCAGTGGAGAATGTGCGGCTGATCGGGTAGGGATCGACCACCGGCATCCAGAAAAGATCGAGCAGCGCGCTGTCCGCCGGGGAGGCCGCGCCGGGATGCGCCACCGGCGCGATGTCGGGGCGGAAAAGGAGCGTCTCCCAAGGCGTGTTGGACCCCGCTCGCGAGGGAAGCGTGCCGAGCTGCACCGCCGAGGCGACCTGCCGGTTCGGTGAGAAGGCCAGGGTCAAGTTGTCGTCCCACGGGAAGAGCTGATTCTGGTAGGGGATGCGGACGCTCTGGCCCCAGTTAAAGCCGAGGAAACTCGAGTTTCCCTCATCCGCTTTCAGGATGGCAGGGCCGTCGCCCTCCGAGGCCAGGCTCGTGGTGAAATCCCCGGGAGCCGGCACGCTCGTCATCTGGCTCGGCGCCTGCGGGACATAGTTCAGCGGCGTGCCTGAGGAAAATGTCGTGGCCGTGCCATTGACCAGCGTGCCGCGGCGGATGGCCTTCGTCGCAGTCGGCGATGTGTTGCCGAGATTGGACGTGGCCCAAACCTGTCCCGCCGCACCGAGCAGCGAATGCGCCTGCGGGTAGGCCGTATTGGCATAGTCCTTGTGGGGTACGAACTTGTTCGCCGGTGTCGTACCGGCTAGGGCGAGCAGGCGCAGGTCGCCGTGGTCCAGCTCCAGGCCGCGGATCACGTCGACCGAACCGATGACGTTTTTCTTCATCGTCCAACTCATTTCGCTGTCTTTGTCGCTGGTGGTTTTGGAGATTTTGCAGGCGTCGGCGAGTTGATTGACGCGGGTCTGGAGCGTGGGAGCAATCTTTACGTCGCCCGCTGCCGCATCAGTATCGCCGATGAAGGCTCCGTCGAGCGGTCCAAACTCCGGGAAGGGCAGATCGTAGGATGTGATCGTATCGCCTCCCATGTCCTGTAGCTTCACCGACACGGTATGCGATGCCCCACCCCCTGCCGGGCGGAGCCCAACCCGGATCGTATCCTTGACCGCCGCACCCGAGGAGTTCGTCTTCGGATAGATCACCTGAAACTGCGCCGAAACAAAGGGGTAGCCTTTCAGGCTGTCGCTCGATTCGATCGTGCGTGGCGAGAGCTGATAGTTCGACCCTGGGTCGCTGTAGAGGAAAAGGGTGTTGAATCCCTGTGTGCCGCCCCAGGCGCGGCCGGTGAAGGGCTCGACGTTGGCGGGCACGTTGACCTCGATGGAGCCGTTGGTGAAGGAAAGCGGCGTGACGATCGTCGAGCCGCTGATGGACGGCACCTCGGTCACGGCGTCAAATCCTCCCGCCAGCCCGCTCACCGCGATCTGGTAATCCGGCACATACCCAGCAAACCCCATCATCGGCACATAGGTCTCCATGAGGAAGACCGCCCGGTATTTCACTGTCACCTGGGTGGGTGTCGGCTGGCCGACCAGTTCCTCCTCCCGGATGATGGCCAGCGCGCCCTTTGACAGCGTGGGGAATCGTCCGTAGCCACTTGTCGAGCCGATCTTGATCGGCAGCACCTGTCCGCTGCCTGGCAACCCCGGCGGACTGATCGTGCCATCCGCGGCGGCGTTTTTCTCCCAGGCGTAGGGTTTCACCGAGCCAAGCTTGTCGCGGTAACCGAGATTGACGGTGCGCACCCAGTCAAAGATCGAGGTGAGAAGCTGCTCGCGGTCGGCAAGAGGGTACTTCGAGGAAAAGCTGCCGCCGATGCCGGGGATCGGCGTCGCCGTGAGGCTGTCGAGATAGGTGAGGAGCGTCTGGTTCCGTGTGATCTTGTCGTAGTCGTCGGTGCGGCTGGCGGGGTTCTGCCGCTGGAAGTAATAGATGCTGCTGTCCAGGGTGGAACACATGGCCAGCAGGTGATCGTAAGTGCCCTGGTGATCTGAACGCGTGTCGATCGGCCACAAGCTCACGCGCGGCTTTCCGAAGAGATTGATCTCGGGCGCGTTGCTGTCCACGGTGAGAAAGAACCGGATCAACTCGAGGCGGTCGGGATCGAGTGCGAAGTCGGAACTGAAGGAGTACGGGCTCCCGGCCATGCTCGTCTGGGAGGTGCCGGTGAACTTGAAATCCAGCTCGTCTTCCTTGAGAGCCTTCATGTTTTGCGTCGTCATCCGATAGCGCTGCCCCGTCCCGCCATTGTACTTTGGCAGGAAGAGCAGCTCGTCGACGCTGGCATACAGCCTGTCATTGTCATTCTCGACCGGGAAACCAGAGCCGATGACCCGGCTGCCGGCCTGCGATCCCCGCCCGGCGATGCGCGGCGACATGGAGTAGATGAAATTCGTAAGATCCGACTGGTTCGTCGTCAGGAAATCCAGCACCGGGCTGAGCGAGGTCGCCGTCGGATGACCGGGATACCGCTGGTACTCGCCTGCATTGACTTGCCCCGAACTGAGCGAATCATCCGCGCCCGCGATGACCGGGAGCGTCCAGAAGGTTCCCTCGGAGGCTGTGTTGATATTCAGGCGGCAGGTGTCGTCATCGGCCCAGAAGGCGAACCTCGCCACGGGCGGATTGTTGTCCGGCACCGTGTTTCCATTGGGTAGTACGAGCCGCACGGCCTTGGTCCCGGCGGAGACGGCTGTGGCGAGGCTCCCGTCCTTGAGCACGTAGAGCCAGCGCACCGGCATGGGGATCTGGCCGATCTCCGATGTATTGCCATCTCCATCGAGGTCGTCCGAATCGGGCAGGCCGTAATTGGCCGCGACATCAAAGCCCTGGACGCGCGTGGCGGCCTGGAGGCCGCCGGGGTTGAGGATGGGGTAGCTGGGCTTTTTATCAATGGTGACGGGGGCATTCAGGTCGGTGTAGACGCCGGGCGAGGAGTTCCACGGCAGCTGGGCCTTGCTGGTGGAGGAAGTCCACGCGGGCACGTCGGATGGCACGCCCCCCGAGGCGAGGGCAAAGCTGGAGCCATCCACCATCTTGTCGGAGCTATAGAGCTTGAAGACCTGCGTCTGCTTGCCCTGGTCATTGAAAGTACGCAGCAGCCCGGGCTGGCTGGTCCACGTCTGCGTGGCATCGTCCACCGTCGTGGCGGCGCGCAGCTGGCCGAGCACGACATTGACGGCGGCATCGGCATAAATGCGCGCCGACACCCCCGAGGCGTAGCTCTTGGACGCGCTCAGCTCCTTGTTCGTACTGGCGAGAAAGGCCACGCACAGCAGCGTGATGAGCACCAGCGCGCCGAGCACGATGACGAGGGCCATACCCCGCCGCGAGGTTGAGGGAGGCACTCGCATCATCCGCCCTCCTTTGTGCTGATGGTGGTGGAAAAGACGCGATAGTTCAGGCGCGGGCCGCCCCGGTTGCCCGCCAGTACGATCTCGAGTTCCGCGAGATCGCGGTCATAGTCCCCGATGGTCTGGAACGCTCCGGCGGGAACGAGCGGCGGCTGGCTCATACCGTAGACATCGCGCAGCCGCTGCGCAGAATCCTCGTCGATCGCCACCATCGTCACCTGGAGCAGAGGAGGCAGCAGGTAGCTGCGATCCTCCACATAGGTCGAGGTGGTGGAGTCGTAGGCATATTTCGTCCCCAACGCGGCATTGTCCGCCCCTTTCGGCAGGATCACGAGGGCGATGATATTCTCCGCCATCACCCGGCAATACGGACTGCCTGCGAGCGCCTGTTGAAACCACGCCCACTGCTGGCCTGCGTTGTACGAGGCATCATAAATCGTCAGCTTCTCGGAAGGCTGCACCCACTCGACGAGACGAAACCCCGGCTGATCCGTCGCAGTCCGGCCCTGGAGGAATTTCGGGATCTGGCTATACGTCGATGCCGGACCGAACTCGACGAAATACCCGACCGCATTCAGCATGCCGGGCGACTCGATGCGCAGCGTGCTGTCATCCGTGCGCCCGAGCGGGGCCTGGAAAAAGACGGCATGCGTCACCTTGCCAGAGGATGATGGAAGCAGCTCGACCGCCGGGCCGCTGACAAACTCGAGCTCGGAAAACCGCCCGTAATTCGCAGCCACGCCGCCGCTCCCCGTGGTGTGCTTCCAGTTGGCATCATAATAGTCGACGTAATGGTTCAAAGTCGCCTGGCTCAGGTTGCGCGTCACCGCCTCAAAAGCCGCCCGCGCGTTCTGGAAGGCCGTGATCTTTGAGCTCGTGCTCCGCCAGAGATTGCTCGTCTGGCTTACGATATTGAAGATCACCACCAGGATCGTCATCAGCACCGCGCACGCGACCAGCAGCTCCACCAGGGTGAATCCGTCGGTTTTGCTGGTCTGTGGGAAACGATGGTAATGGCTCACGTTTTCACCCGCCCGTCAGGGCGGGACCGTTATTGACGATGCCTAATACACGTTAGTTGGCCAACACTCGGGACTTCGCCGCGATGTAGGTCACAAACGTCTTCGAGGCTCCTGTGGCGGCCTCGCCCATGCGCCGAAAGGTGATCGTCACACCAGTCAGCCCTTCGTCCGCCCTGGCCCCCGAGCCCGGCAGGACCGGCTGAGGTGTGACCGCGATGCTGGCGGAATAGATGCACCCTGGACTCCCCTGCGAAACAAAATTCCCCGCATCGTCAAACCAGAAACTGTTGCCCTCGTACTGCGATATCTCCGCATACGGCGTCTGGCTGATGCGACCCACGATATGCTGCACCATCTGTCCCTCCATCGAGGTATCCATCGCCTTGCGAAAGACCTGCAGCCCGCAGGGCAGCATGCCCATGATGGCGACGAAGGCAAAGCTCACGATCCCGATCGCCAGGACTGTCTCGACCAGCGTGAAGGCGCGTATCTCGCTAATACTGTCTTTGAACCGAATGTTCATGAGGGAGGGGGAGGTTATATATTAAAGTTTATTTCACCGAAAATCGAGTCTCAATATGGAGCTAGGATTAACCGTAAAATGGCAGGGGAGGCATGGCGCTCCCTAGGTGGAACGATCATAGATTTCCTCCGTGACGACACCCTGAAGAGGGAGCCCTTGCAGGTAGGAGGAAATGTTCTTCATGGCAAAGTCCCAGAGCAACGCAAAGGCATCCTCCGTCGGACCGGCAATGTGCGGGGAAAGGATGGCTTCCGGCAGGGTGCGCAGCGGGGAGTCCGCGGCGGGCGGCTCGTCATGGAATACGTCCAGTCCCACCCGCAGGCTGCGCTCGGCGGCCACGCGGGCGAGCGCCTCCTCGTCAACGACCTGACCGCGACCGACATTGACAAATACAGCGCCCGGCGGCAGGAGCCGGAGCAGGCGTTCGTCGACGACGCCCTGCGTACACGAGTTGAGAGCCTCGCACTCCACCAGGATGTCGCTGCGGGAAAAGAGCGTCTCCAAGCTGTCGCAAGCCCTCACGGCATGCTCGTGATACACAATCGCCGGCACGCCATGCGAATACGCGACCACCTCCGCGCCAAATGGGCGCAACATTGCGATCAGCTCACGGGCGATCGAGCCAAACCCATGCACTCCCACCCGCTTGCCCCGCAGGCTGCGAGTAGCCAGCGCGCGGCGGCGGGTCCAGTGCTCCATATAGTGCGACCACTGCGGCATGTTGCGCAGGGAGGCCAGCACGAGCAGCATCGCGTGCTCGGCTATGGTGTAGCTGATGGCGTTGCCCCAGTTGGTCACGACGACCCCCCGCTCGATGAGGGAACGCGGCACCACCTCGCGGACAGACCCTGTGAGGTGACAGACATAGCGTAGCGCACACTCATCCGCCGGCAGGTAACCCTGCGGAATGCGACGCGAACGCCATCCGGTCACGAGCACCGTGGGATTAAGCGTCCGCAACTCCTGCCGCCAGCCCTCCTCCGTAAGCCCCTCCATGACCAGCCACCGAATGTCGGCCCCGGCAAACCCCGCCGGGTCGAGCCCCGCCCGGAAGCGGGCCTGCGAGTCCTTGTCGAGGGCGAAAACCAGACGCCCTGAGCTGGCGGGTTCCCAGAGTCGCCCCGCGGCAGACGAGCCATTGGGCCCGGGGATGATGGAAGATCTCATGTCGTGCGATCCTCATCTAGGACCGCGTCCGTGCGCTTTCAAGGGAGGTCGAGGTTTACCCGTACAACGCCACCTCCTCCCTCCGCCGCCGCAAGGCCGCCGGGACTGGCGGAGACTAGCAAGAGGCACTTGGTCTCCGGGCACTTCACTCGCAGCTCCACCTCCAGCGATTCGCGAAACGCCGTTCGTTCCCAAGCTTTTGCCAGAAATGCGCCCCTCCTCGGGCGGCAATCGTAACTCTCAAGGCAACCAGGCGCATTATTATCCTATAATGCGAATTAAAAGTCCCTCGCCACGCTCACCCTCCCCTGTTCCCCTCGAATAAACGGGTCCACGGACCTCCCACCAAAACGCAGATACGATGAAAAACCTCCTCCAAACCCTCATCCACTCCGCTCCGAAGCAGCGGATCGCCATGGCCATGGCGTTGGGAATCGCTCCCCTGGCCGCCCAGGCCCAGAATGTCTGGAATGGCGCAGGCGTCACCGGCGGCACAGCCGGGACCGACTGGACCGACTCGGCCAACTATCTCTCGGCCCCTACCTGGAGCTCGGCCACGGACCTGAAATTTTCCACCATCACCACTACCGGCGCCGGGCTCACGCTCTCCGCGGGCACGGCGGGCACCTATGCGGTGAAGGGTCTTTATTTTGGCGATACGACCGCCTCCGGCTCGGGTCTCACCACCTCCGAGATCCTGACGGTCAATGGCAACGCAGGCGGCGCGACGCTCGACCTCTCCGGCAATATCTACATGCCATCGACCAGCGGATCGAAGATCACCCTGGGATCGGACCTCACGCTCAACCTGAGCAATGCCGCGCATAACATCCAGTTCCTCGCCAACAGCAACATCTCCTCCGTCCCGGCGACGGTGCCGATCATCGTGATCAACTCGCTCATCACCGGCGGCGGATCGAGCGCCATCCTCGGTACGCGCTACTCGCAGTACGGATCGACCGGCACCTACAGCACCACGCCCAACCTGATCCTGACGAACAACAACAACTCCTTCGTCATGGCCATGAGCAACACCGGAGCGGCGAGGTTCGACGGTTATGTGGGCTTTACCTCCATCGGCAATGTGGGCGGCGGCAACAGCGCCTTGGGCAATGCTACGAATGCCACCACCGGGGTGATCGCCATGGGGAATGCCTCAAATCTGACCTATATCGGATCGGGCAACCAATCCAGCGACCGGGCTTTCTCGCTCGCCAGCGTGAACTCCCTGGGCAACGCCTCCACCGGCACGACGCTCACGTACACGGGCGCATTCACCGCGACCAACGCCGTAACCATTCGCGCCAGCGTCATCAGCGGAGCCACCCTCGCCATCAATAGCAACCTGGCCGACGGCGTTGGCGCCCTGACCATCACCAAGATGGGCTCCACCACCTACTACAATGCCTCGGGCACCGCCGCCACCAACGATGGAACCGGCATTCTCTACCTGGGAGGAAGCAACACCTTCACCGGAGCGGTCACGGTGAGCGCCGGCACGCTTCGCATCGGTCATGCCAATGCCCTCGGCAGCACCACGGGCGGCACGACGGTGAGCAGCGGAGCCGTTCTTGATCTCAATGGTCAGGCGGTGGGAGCCGAGGCTCTTTCTGTCACCGGCACCGGCATCAGCAGCGGCGGCGCATTGATCAACAGCAGCGGAACGGCGGCAAGCTACGGCGGAGCGGTCACTCTGACTGGCAATACGAGCCTCGGCGGAGCAGGAGCCATCACGCTCTCCGGCAATATCGGAGAAACCGGCAGCGCGCGCACCTTTACCAAGGTCGGCTCTGGCACGGTCACCCTCGACGGAGCGAATATCTACACCGGTACGACAACTGTGAGCGCGGGCACCCTGCTCATCAATGGCTCCAACGCCAGCACGGCCACCGTCACGGTGGCCTCGGGCGCAGCCATCGGCGGCACGGGCACGATCGCTAGCAGCCTGTCGATCTCGGCGGGCGGCAAGTTTGTCTTCAACCTCACCGACGCCCTCACCGTCAATGGCGCGAGCGTCACCTTTGGCACGGGCTTTGGCATCGCAAGCCTCATCGGTCTCGACAGCTCGACCGCCAATGGCACCTACAGCCTCATCGACGGCCTCGCCACGGTAAACCTCGCCAATGTCTCCAACGTCGGCGAGTCCAATGCCTACGACCTCGGCTCGGGCAAGAGCGCGTACTTCCTCTCGAGCGGCCTCCAGGTGGTGGTCGTTCCCGAGCCCTCGACTGTGGCGCTCCTGGCCGGTGCGCTCGGCGTCGTGGTCATCTTCCGGCGTCGCCGGGCCTGAACCCGCGCATTGGCAATCACGACCGTTCGCCTGCTGGTGGGCAGGCAGACGGTACAAGAAACGCCGCAGCGTTCTGGCACTGCGGCGTTTTCTTTTTAACCAAGGCGGCGCGAAGAGTCTCCGAGGGGCAACTTTCCCTTCAGGCCTTCGCCAGGGTTTTCCCCTCATGCCAGACGCCCTCGGTCAAAAGCGTGACGCGGCTCTTCGGGATGCCAAAGTCGTTATGATTCAGCTTTTCGATGACCAAGCGCACCGCTGCCGCCCCGATGCCCGGGGCATCCTGGCAGATCCCAGACAGGTTCATGGAGGGATCGACGTTGAGGTTGAGCAACCCGACCCGGGCCGGCACCCGGATGCGCTTGCGTTGGAGATAGGCCTGGATGAAAGGCAGCAGCGTATTTGAAGAGATAATGACCTCGGGCTCCCAGCGCCGTATCCAGCCCTCCATGGCATCCTCCTGCCATCCGGACAGAATGAGTCGTGGTATCGCCGCGATGCGGCGGTCCTTTTCCCGAGCGAGGCTGTAGGCCGCGGAGAGCAGCCCTTCGTTTCGTTCATCCACGACCTGCGCGAGGACGACCCCCAGCCGCGAAAAGCCCCGGCGACGGCACTCCGCGATAGCCATGTTCATCGTCGCATAGCTATCAGTCACCACCCGGTCGAAGGCGGGCTGGGTAAAGGAATATTCAATGACGACCGTGCAGAAACGGCTCCAGTCGAGGGTGAAATTCCCATGCGCCTCGGGAAGCGGCCCGACAATGATCCCCTGGATGTTGCGGGCCTGGAGGATGCGGTCGAGCCGACCCTCGCGCAGATCATCATCCATGATGAACGGCTCCAGCCGGAAGCCTCGCTGCTCCGCCGCCCGACGCGCCCCGGCAAGGTGTACATCGAGGATGGCCCCAGCCGGCCCCGACCGCATGATATAGGCCAGAGGCGTCTGGTAAGCTGTCGTCGCCCGCCGCCGCCGCATCGTGCCTAGGGCGGCCAGCAGCGGATTCGGGCGATACCCCAGTTGCGCAGCGGCAGCTTCCACCCGCTCGCGCACCGCTCGCGAGATGCGAGGGTCATTGCGCAGGGCGCGGGACACCGTGGTCTGGTGGACTCCGGCCAGGCGAGCCACGTCGTCCATGCTGGGTGTGGAGGCACGACGATCGTCGTCTGGACTTTCCATGGGATGCACGGTTCAGAGAGAGGGGGGCGGCCCGAGGCGCTATGATAAGTCCGGCCATTCGAAATGCAACGGATTCCGCCGGTTGCCGCGAGTTTATGCATCGGCAAGCACGGCATTTCTTTTGAATGCCCGTCGAGGGGGAGCCTAGCTTGCGGCAGATCGAGCGATCCACCACCCCTTATGAATACCCTTCACAAAACCTTCCTGATAGCCATCGCCACGGGCCTGCCGCTTATGCAGGACAGCCTCCACGCCCAGACCCTCATCCTGGACTACGATTTCAACCAGATCGCGGGCGGGGGGACCACTGCTCCCAGCACAGGAAGCACGACGACCAGCCTGAATCTCTACGACTCGGCCGGGAGCCTGACCAATCTCCACGGCGCGGCGGGATCGGGCGTCTCCGGCGCGGCTGGGGACCTCGCACTTAACAACTCCGCGTCGACGGGCATGGGCTCGGGAGGAACAGGAGGCCGGGCGCAGTCGGCCAGCATTTCCGCCATCAACAGCCTTCAGTCCTTCACCCTTGCGGGATGGTTCAAGACAGGCTCCACCACATCGATCAGCTCCAACGCCTTCCTTATTAACAACCAAAGCGGCACCAGCGACGGATTCCGCCTTTACAGCAACTCATCCGGCTACCTCGCCTTGAATGTCAACGGAGCCGCCGTGACATCCAGCGGGGCGGCGACCTATGCGGCGACCGAGGCTTGGGTGTTCTTCGCGGTGACTTACGACGGCACCCTGTCGTCGAATAATGTGAAGTTCTATGTCGGCAATACATCGACTGGCGTAAGCCTGAACGTCACGCGGACTCTCGCCCAGGGCATGGCGTCGGCCAACTCTGGAGGATTTGCGCTGGCCAACGTGGTCAACTCCAACATCCGTCCCTTCGACGGCTATCTGGACAACATCGCCGTGTATGGATCGCAGACAGACAACTCCGGCGTCCTGAGCCTGGCGCAGCTCGAGGCCGTGCGTGCAGCCAACCTTGTTCCCGAGCCCGCGCATCTCGCATTCCTCGGCTGCGGGGCCGGGCTGCTGGCCATGATTGGCCGCTGGAAGCGCGGCCGCCAACCGGCGGCCAGCCCGCAGGAGCCTCAGTTTTGTCTGTAAGATCGCGATAAAAAGTGACCCAATAGCGTTCAGGCCATGCATACCTCCCGGCGGGCATTCACACTGGTCGAGCTTTGCACCACGATCTGCATCCTCGCGATCCTGTGCGCCTTGATCTCCGGCGGACTAGGCAACATCCGCAAGGCCGGGGAAAATGCCGGATGCGTGTCGAATCTGCGGGCGATCGGCGCCGCCGTCTCGCTCTACGTCTCCGATCATGATGGCGCGCTCCCCGGTCCCGCCTATGGCAACATGCCAGCCACATACTCCTATTCGCTAAACGGTCCCTATACGCTGACGACCTATCTCGCCCCCTACCTGGACTGCCCGGCGCAGGAAAATACCACACAGCACACCTGCCCGACCATCATCTGCCCGGCCTTCAAGTACCGGAACGTGCTGCCATCGAGCCAGTGGGTGCGGGCCCGCTCGTACACGCCGGTTTACCAATTGACGGGCGTGACCCTGCCAGGGGGCATGCTGCCAAATCCCTGGGGACGCCCCGCCACCGCCGGGCTCAACATGAACGACACTCCGCTCAAGCTCGCCACGGTCGCCACCCTGGTGAAGCCCTCGGCCACATGGATGATCATGGATGCGGACGTGACTTCCAACATCGGCGGGGACGGCCTCGCTCCCAAACCCGTCCACGGGACGCACTGGAATCGCCTCTACTTCGACTTTCATGTCGAGGCGACCAGCAATCCCAAACCCTGACTTTTCATGACGATGAACTCTGCGACCACGGGCATGCTATGCCTTTTCCTATTCTGCACTCCGACGCGAGCCGAGGAGGCGGGCCTCCCGATGCGCAGCCTGTCCCCGGCGGTTCTGTTGCCCGATGGATCGGAGTTCATGATCTGGGAAAGCAAAGATCCGCTGACCTTTGGCAAGACCTACTACGTCGACCAGCACAGCCCCGTCGCGAATGACGAAAATCCCGGCACGGAGGAAAAGCCCTTCGCCACCATCGGCAAGGCGGCAGCCGTCCTCCAACCCGGGGAGCGTGTCGTGATCAAGGAAGGCATCTATCGGGAGACCGTCTTCCCGGCGAGGGGAGGTACCGCGCCCGATCGCATGATCAGCTATGAGGCCGCGCCGGGCGCGCGCGTCGCGATCCGCGGCTCCCGGGTATTTCGCGGCCCGTGGGAACCCGCTCCGGAGGCTGGAGACAAGGTGTGGAAAGCCTCTCTCGATAAGGAGGACTTTCACGGATACAATCCTTTCCTCATTTCCAATGTCACAATCTTCAAGGACTGGATGGAGCAGCATCGTGGCAAGGCTCCCTTCACCCTGAGCCGGGGCATGGTGTTTCAGGACGGCCGTTCCCTCAAGCAGGTGGCGGATCTCGGCGCCCTGCGCTCCGGCGAGGGAATGTTCTGGGTCGACCGGCCGCACAATGCCATCTATGTCCACCCGTCCGGGCATGCCGCACCCGGGACGAGTTTATACGAGCTCACAGATCGCGAGACGCTCTTTGCCCCGCCGTTCCAGCCATGTTCCCGCTGCGGCCAGCCCCATCCGCAAGCCGGCCTCGGCTTTATCCGCGTGAAGGGGCTCGTCTTTGAACATGCCGCCGGGCCATGGCCGCTCTACCAACTCGGTGCCATCTCCACCGGAGCCGGACACCACTGGATCATCGAGGACAACACCATCCGCTACGCCAACGGGATCGGCGTCGACCTGGGAACCATGCACGGCCATCAGCCGGATGAGGTAAGACAGACCGTCGGCCATCACATCGTGCGCCGCAATCAGGTGACCGATTGCGGGATCTGCGGCATCGCCGGGCTCGGCGCCCACGACAGCCGGGATTTCGGGCTCCTGATCGAGGACAACGTCCTGTTGAGAAACTGCTACCATGACGTGGAGTCCACCCTCCAGGAGAGCGCGGCGATCAAGACCCATGTCAACCAGCGCTGTCTCATCCGCCGCAACCTGATCGCGGACACCCTCGGCGGACCCGGCATCTGGATGGATTGGAGGAACGGTTTCTCCCGCTGCACGCAAAACGTGATCCTGAGAACCAACTCCTATCATGGAGCCATCTTTTGCGAACTCTCCATGGACCCGACGCTCTTCGACCGCAATATCGTGTGGGACTCGACCGGCAACGGCTTTTACGAACACGACACGCGCGGCAACATCTTTGCGCAGAATTTCGTAGGAAAAAGCGCGGAAAGCGCCTTCTGCCTCTTCGGCAAGAAAACCGAGCGCCAGTTGCAGGATCGCGAGCATCTCGTCGCGGGAGCCCACATCGTCGTCAATAATCTCGAGGCGGCCAATGGAAAGCCGGATTCCTTCTCCGGCGCTCCCAGCAGGATCGAGGGAAATGCCGGCGGCAGCGTAACGGCCGCTCTCGCCGAGAATCCGCTCTCGCTGAAGCTGTCGACCTCATCGCCCCTGCCGCAGGACCCGCCCGCACCGATGGTGCGCGCAGATTTCTACGACCAGCCTTTCCCTCCGGGTCCCGTGGCCCCGGGCCCCTTCGGCCCGCTCGGGGCCGAACCGAAGAAGTTTCCCCTCGCCGCGCCTCGGTAGCCTCTTTCAAAAAATCACCCCGCCAACACGTATGAAACTCCTCCTCCGACTCTCCCTGCTCGCCTTGAGCGTCCTCTTCCCATCCGCCCCGGCGCAGAGCGCGGACACCGCCAGCGAAGCGCTCGTGATGATCTCCGGGGATTCCGTCAATGTCAGCGCCGAGGACTCCTCGGACGGGGAGCTGAAATCTCCCAAGTGGGCCGGGGCCAATGCCGGGCGCGTCCTGCTGGGCACCTTCCCCAACACCTCTGGCTGGGGCCAGAGCTCCTTTTCCTTTCTCCCGGAGTCCGACGGCATCGTTTCCATCCTCGCAAGAGGGCCGCTCATCAAATCTACGGAATCGCCCGATCAACTCGTCCCGGCCTTTGTGGACTTCGACGAGTTTACCGTGGATGGAGCCGAGATTGTGAATGGGAGTTTCGAGGAGACGACATCCAACGATGTCCCGGTCGGCTGGAAATACTATGTGCCAAGCACGAACGTAACGCCGATCACCGAAGCGAATCGCGCCCGCGTGGTTCATGGTGACGCAGCCGCCGGGCATAACTTCATCCGTGTCTGGCACAACTCCGCCTTCGCCGCGACCATCAAGGTCATCGCCGGACAGAAGGTGACCATCACCTTTTCCCATCGGGAGTCGCCGGGAAAATGAGCTTCCGATCGGGATCACCGCTCCAGGCGCATGGCGCCATGAAACGAGTCCTCTGCCTCCTGGCGCTGCTCACCAGCGGCATGCTCCACGCGTCTCTGACGATTGCGCTGGTCGGCGATTCCACGGTGGCCGAGTACAAGCCGGAGGAGAGCACCCGGGGATGGGGCCAGCTGCTCGGGGAGTATCTCCGGTCGGAGGTCAGGGTGCTCAACCTGGCTCTCTGCGGCGCCAGCACCAGGACATTCCTCGCCACCTCGCGATGGCAGGAGGCACTGGAGGCGCGTCCTGACTTTGTCTTCATCCAGTTCGGTCACAACGACTCCCACTCCAGCGACCGCCCGGAATCCACGCAAGCCGATGGCGACTACGCAGAGAACCTCCGCCGGTTTGTGCTGGAGGCTCGGCGCTCGGGCGCGACCGTCATCCTCGTCACGCCCGTGCACAGGCGGCTATTCGATGGAAAAGGCAGCCCGAGCAAGGAACTGGCTCCCTACGCGGATTCCATGACCGCCGTGGCAAAGGAGCTTTCCACTCCGGTGATCGACCTCTATTCGTCGAGCGAAGACGTCCTGGAAGAGCTCGGGGACTCCGGCAGCGAAGCCCTCTATGCTCCGGGCGATCGCACGCACTTCAGTGAAGCCGGAGCCCGGCTCCTCGCCGGAATGGTCGCCCGTGCAGCACGCGACTGCGACCCACGGCTTCGCGACGCGATCCTTCCCGACAAGCCGGAGAATTAAGTCTCCGAAATCTTTTTTCATCGAGCCATGGAGAAGGAATAACCGCCTTCATGCATCGGCAAGCATGAAATCCAAATCGAACCCGCTGAGAGCCTTCCTACCATGGGCTCATGGCGGCTTTCCCTTCCTCTCCGGCGATTATATCGACTGATCCTCATGCAGGCGGCGGACGGCGGGGATTTGCCGAGAGGATATTGCCGGCCCCCGTGGATGGCGGGTTCCGCATGGAGGGGTACTGGGTCTGGTGCGGCTCGGTGGTCCGAGGGGGCGACGGTCTTTACCACATGTTTGCGTCCCGCTGGTCGAAAGATCTGCCCATGTTTACCGGCTACATCCTCGGGTCGGAAGTCGTGCGCGCGGTCTCGAAATCGCCGACCGGCCCCTATCACTTTCAGGAGCGCGTGCTGCCCTGCGGACCGTCCGGCGCGTGGGATGGCCGGATGGCGCACAATCCCTCGATCCACAGATTCGGCGATACCTATCTCCTGTTCTACATCGGCTCCACCTATACCGGGAAGCTGCAGATCCCGAGCGACAATGAACAAACCCCGCAGACAGCGGAGTGCTATGCCGGCATATGCATCGGCCTGGCCACCGCGCCCTCTCCCTGCGGGCCCTGGCGGAGACTTTCCGAACCCATCCTCCGCCCGCAGCCTGGAAAATGGGACGGCAGCATCGTGACCAATCCCGCGCCATGCATCCGCTCCGATGGCAGGGTGCTTCTGTATTATCGCTCCAACACCCCGGACGGTCTCCGCATCGGAGTGGCCGGGGCGAAGACCTTCCAGGGACCGTATTTCCGACTCCGCGAGGAACCCGTCCTGCGTTTCCCCTCGGGCGATTTCGTCGAGGACCCTTTCGTCTGGTGGAATGGCGAATCCTACGAGATGGTGGCAAAGGACATGCTGGGCGGCATCACCGGAGAGGTGCATGCCGGGGCGCATTTTTTTTCTGCCGATGGGCTGCATTGGAAACCGGCCCGCCCGGCCAAGGCCTATTCTCGGCGAGTACGATTCTCCGATGGAAAGACTGTCACCCTGGGATGCCTGGAGCGCCCCCAGGTATTCTGCGACGAGAGCGGCGTCCCGACCTGTCTTTTCGCCGCTGCGGCAAATGGTCCCGGCGGGTTTTATAACGCATCGGAGACATGGAACATCGCCATCCCACTGGCGTTGCCCTGACGAGCGTGAGAATTCTCAAGCGCTTGAGCACTTGCTCGATCCCGGCACAAGAAACGCCGCAGTGTTCTGGCACTGCGGCGTTTCCTTTTAAAATGGCACGGGTCCCGGGGCCGCACTCCCCCGAGACGGCAAGCCGGGAACCCGTGCGTAAACTGGAGATTTTGGGCGCCCGGGGGGCTGCCCGGACGCCCAATCTACGGACTTGGGCTGTAGATTCTCTGGTGACGGAGGGGAAAATTACTGCGCCCCGGCGACGTTGGCGCTCGGCGTGGCGACCCAGTTCACCGCATGGGTGATGAGGTCGTGCAGGCCGTCGGTCTGCTCAGGGTGCGGGCTGAAGGTGATGAGCTTCCCCTTGCCGAAGGTGGAGGCCACGATGGCGGGCGAGTTTTCCATCACGCCGACGGGTGTGTCGTTCTCCGCCATCTCCGTGCGAAAGTAGGCGAGCGGGACAAACTCCGGCATATCCTTGTTGTCCGCCGAGGTGATGATCGGGCCGTTGGCGTATTTCACCAGCATCTTGCCATCGACATCGCCGAGGATCTTTTTGCCCTCATCGGTCAGCTCGATCTCGACGTTGCCTTTGCCCCGCTTCCACTTCTGCGACACGGTGCGCGCATTCAGCATCTTGGTCGACCAGCTGAAGCGGTCACAGGCGAGATAGGCCCCGGCGCAGATGCCGATGTAGCCGCCGCCATTCTGGACAAACTTGCGCACCTCGTCGACGCCTGCGGTCTGCAGCGACTCGGCTTGCTTGCTGCCGCTGCCGCCGGTGAAGATGACGACATCGTACTTGGACAGCTCGCCAGACCGGATCTGCTCGGCGCTGAGAGTCGTGAGATTGATCCCGGCCTTGGTCAGGATCATCTGGACGGACGGGATGCCCGCGCCGCCGCTGCCGAGATCGTCGTAGAGGGCGATCTTTTTCGTGGTATTCTGCGCCATGGCGGCAGTGGCCAGGGCGGCGAAGGCGAGCGCCTTCAGGGTCGTGAGGAAGCAGGTGTTCAGTTTCATGGCTTAGGTCAATTCGCTAATGGGTGGAGTGGTTGGGGCAGCTTCTGTTTCCGGTTCCGGATCAATTTGCGGCCGGAGGTGCGGCGGGCCGAATTCCGCCCGCGCCTGGTTGGCATCAAACTCTCCCTCCCAGCGCGCCACGGCCACAGTGGCCAGGCAGTTGCCGAGGAGGTTCACCGACGTGCGCGCCATGTCGAGGATGGCATCGACGCCGAGGATCATTGCCGCCCCCTCCAGCGGCAGGCCAAAGGAATGCAGCGCCGCAGTCAATACCACGATCGACGCCCTCGGGACGGCAGCCACGCCCTTCGACGTGAGCATGAGCACCATCATGAGCGTAAGCTGCTGGCCCAGGCCGAAGTGAATGCCCGTGGTCGTCTCCGCCGCCTGCGCGATGAAGACCGAGGCCACCGCGAGATAGAGCGTGGAGCCGTCGAGATTGAAGGTGTACCCGACAGGCAGGACGAATCCGGCGATCTTTGAGGGAACGCCAAATCTCGTCATATTCTCCAGCGCCCGGGGCAGCGCCACTTCGCTGCTGGCGGAGGCAAAGGCGAGCATGAAGGGCTCGCGCACAGCCCGGATGAACGGAAGGAGCGGCACCCTTGCGATCCAGATGATCGTGCCGAGCACGCAGACAATGAAAACGGCCAGGGCGAGGTACAGCGCGAGCACGAGTTTCCCCAGCCCGAGCAATACCCCTATGCCCTGGTGGCTCACCGTCACGGCCATGGAGGCAGCCACACCGGCGGGAGCAAGCTTCATAACAAGGTCCGCAAAGCGGAACATCACGTTGTTCAGGCTCGTGCAAAACTCGAGCACCGGCTTGCCGACCGGGCCCGCTGCCGCGAGCGCCAACGCGAAGATCACGGAGAACGTGACGATCTGGAGCACGTCGCCCCGGGCCATGGAATCGATCACACTCGTCGGAAACATATGCAGGATCGTTTCCGTAATCGTGAGAGGCTTCGTGTTGGCAACGGAGCCGAGATCTCCCGTGTTGCCCGAGATCATGATGCCATGGCCGGGCTGGAGGAAGTTCACCGACAGCAGCCCGATCGCCAAGGCCGCCGTGGTGGCGATTTCGAAATAGGCGATCGCCTTGACCCCAAGGCGACCCACCTTCTTAATGTCACCCGTTCCCGCGATCCCCACCACGATCGTGCCAAAGACGAGGGGCGCGACCATGCACTTGATCAGCCGGATGAACACATCGCGGACGACCTCGAGATGGATGCCCACCGCTGGCAGCGCCCAGCCCAGCAGACAGCCGAACAACAGGCCTAGCAGGATCTGGTGCGTGAGAGGTACGCGGAAGAACGGCTTGCGCATTACAACAACGACTTAGGCTTTCAGAGCTTTGGCAAGGCGCACGCGGCGAAGGACGACGACAGCTCCGATCGAGAACAGGAGCAGCGTGACAGCGCTCGGCTCCGGCACCGCGGTGATCGTGCCATTGGTCAGGAAGCTCGACGTGTCCCAGTACTGGTCTTGAGCGAGCTGCGCACCAGAGAAGTCAAAGGTGAACCCATTGTCCGTGACCGTGCCGGACCAGTCGACGATCTTGTAGACATTGCCGCCGAAAGGCACATAGCCATCGAGGAACGACACCTTGATCACGCCGCCCAGGGACAGGTCGGTGATACCCGCGATGCTATCGTAGCCCGAGGCGCTGATGCCCAGATCCAGGATCGAACCAGCCGACATCGTCAGGCTGTTGGAGATGGTCAATACACCGACCTGCGCTCCGGCCGCCGAGAGGCTGGAGGCGAAGCCGGGGCTGAGAGTGCCATTCACCGTCACCGTGCCACCCACCTCGCCGAGACCGCCAAAGGTTGCGCCGGAGGCGACCGTCACGTTCGAACTGGAGAGCATGGCGCCGTCCTCAATCAGCAGGCTGCCAGCAGAGACCGTCGTTGTGCCCGTGTAGTTGCTGTCGCCATTGGCCATGATAAAGGTTCCGGTTCCGGACTTAATCAGCGAAGCACCTGCGACAGATTCCCGGATGCGACCGTTGGCCCGCATCGTGATGCCAGGATTCACGTCGATCGTGCCGCCGTTGGCTCCAAGCATGAAGCCGCGGTTGCCAGTCAGCGGAGTTCCGAGCACCGTCGTGGTGAAACGGATTGTCCCGCCATCCATGGAGAAGAAGTCAGCAACGTAGTCGGGCACCGAGCCGCCCGAGGTTCCACCCATTGTGCTAGTTCCGCCGAACTGTAAAACACCGCCCGTGACGGTAAAACCACTGACGTAGGAGTTACTTCCTCCCAGCACGAGCGTACCCGCTCCGCTCTTGGTCAGGCGATAAGCCGTGCTGTTGGCACCAACGATATCCTGGTTCCATGTGACGTTCGCGATCGTGTCCAATGTGGAGTCACTGGCCAGCGTGGTTGACCCTCCGGAGGTCTTGGAGAAAGTCTGCGTTCCAGACCCATTGACGGTCGTGGCACCAAACGCAACAGAGCCATCGAGCACGATATTGTTATAATAGGTGCGCGAGTTATCAGATACGGACTGAAGGTTCCCCCCCTTGAGGGTCACCGTTCCCGTTCCCAGCGGGCCAACCGAGAGATCCGACGCTCCCGAGAAGTTTGTCCGGACCGTTCCCTCCTGCAGCGTAAATCCTCCGGAAAAGGTGTTGTAACGTCCCATGAGTACCGTTCCGGCCCCGGTTTTGACGATCGACCCCGTCCCGGTTACGGGAACGACGTTCGAGAAGGTCAACGTGGCGGCGGAGTTGGCGACGTTGAAAGTCGTCGCACCCGTGAGTGCCACCGACAATGGACCTCCGAATCCCTGGTTGCCCGATGAGTCAGTCCGGCCAAAGGTCACATCGCCAGATCCCGACAGGGTGATCCCCGCCGAAGCACCAGAAAGCGTGAGCACCCGCGCCGTGGTGACATCGGAGCTATTGGCTCCAACCGTCACGACGTTTGTATTCATGAAGGTCAGGCTTTGATAGGTCGGACTTGATCCGCTCGATGTCGTGACATAAAGATAGCCTGATGCGTTTCCAATGACGCCTGTGGTCACATTGGCCGGGTTGAAAACCAGATCGTCGCTGGTCGCAGGAGCAGTGTCTCCCACCCAGTTGGTTCCCGTGGAAAGTACACTGCCGGTACCGGCAGTGCCTCCGTCCCATTGTTTTGTATCCGCAAACATATCCGGCAGACAGCCCAGGGAAATCAGGCCAAGGAAGGCTGAGAGTTTGATGGTTTTCTTCATGTTAGGCAGCAGTTGAGGTTGTGGAGTTGAGAAACGCTTCCGGATTAGGCTGCCAGAAGCGGTGAGGTGTGAGATGCGCCGGCGGCGAGCGGGATGTCCGTCATGAGAAGGACGCCCGGCCTCGCGGCGAGCACGCGTGGTACGGCATTGATGACTGCGGCGACGGTCGCCGAGTCCCCGAAGACGCCACCCTTCAGGTACGCCTCGACCGGAGGATCGCTCTCCAGGCGCACCGCATCGTGGGGGTCGGGCGCGTCGAGATACATCTTCAGGTCGAAATGGATGGCGTAGCCCTCGGCGGTCTCCGCCTTCACGATCTGGTGAAGACCGCAGGTGAGTCCCGTGGCAACCTGGAAGTGCTCGGTCGTGATGTCGTGGTCGGCGATCATCGGCTCGAGCGTCTCGGTGAGATTTTCCATCTTCCAGCCGAGCGCGTGGGCGACGAGGAGGAGCGATTCCTTGAAACCGGCATGGCCCGCGCGGCCTTCATTCCACAACGCGCGAAACTCATCCGGTTGCAGGCCGCTGCCGATTTTTTTCTGAAGGGGTTGGCGTCGGTACGAGGCATTCACCACACGCTCGCCGTACACTCCGGTCACCGTGCGGCACACGCCTGTGAGGCAGACAGGCAATACATCGAGAACGAAGCCGGGATTCACCCCCGTACCGAGGATGCGGGCACCGGTGCTGCGGCAAAGTTCATCGTATTCCTTGGTCTCCTCGGGAGCGCGATAGGCGGGGTAGAGGAGCTCCTCGCAGGAGGACACGACGGTGAGCCCCTTCTCGAGGATCGGGCGGCACTGGGCAAAAGAAATGGCTGCGCGGGAACCCGCCGTATGCAGCACGACATCCGGCTGCACCTCCTCCCACATCGCGTCAAAGGATGGGTAGACGATCCCGGCGTCGATCTCCGGCAGGTTGCAGATTTCCGCCACCGATTTGCCTGCCAGCGCCGGATCGATATCAATGCCGCCGACGATTTCAAATGCGGGGCGTTGTGCGAGCAGGTTGAGGCAACTGCGTCCGATGGGACCCAGGCCAAATTGGGCGACTTTGATTTTCTGGTTCATGGCATCTGTTCCGCGGGGAAGGTTTTGGTTACGAAAGGTTTGATTGCCACCTGGTCGAGGCCGGTGCCAAGGCCCGGCTGGCTGGGCAGCTCCAGAGTACGCCCATGGGTGTAGGCCAGCGGAGCACTGGCGGGCTGGGCCGGATAGGAATGCGTGCGCGGGAGCGGGCCTGTGGCGTAGTCCAGACGCGGCAGAGCCATGCAGAGCTGGAGATTCGCCGTGGCGCTGATGTCGGTCATGATGAGCCCGCCGACATAGATCTCGACCTTCGGAGCATTGGCGACGAGGTACTGGCCGAGCTCCATCGACTTGATAAGGCCGCCCGCCTTGACGATCTTGATGTTCACCGCATCCGCAGCATCGAGCTCGACGATCTTCTTTGCATCCTCGACATCCCACATGGACTCATCGGCCATGATGACGATACGGAAGGGGTCGGTCTTCGCCCACTCGCGAGTCTGTCGCGTCACCTCGGCCATCGCGGCGATGTCGCTCTCGGCCGTCGGCTGCTCGCAGATGAAGCGAGAGGTGAATCCCGCCGCTTTCAGCTCGTCACGAACCTTGGAAAGGTAGTCGATGGCATGCGGCGCGTCCTTCCACGCCTGGTTGACATCGACCCAGATTTCCCGGTGGCGTCCCTCCGCCGCAAGCGTGGTCGCGACCGCATGGAGCTTCTTGAGATCCGAGTCGGGATCGAGCCCGATTTTGATGCGCACGGCGCGGTAGGAGTTGTCGATACCATCGACCTTGCCCTCGAGTTCGTCCCCGTCCAGATCCGCGCTGAAAGTCGTTGCCGAAATCGCAATCTCCTTGCGCGCCGCTCCTCCGAGTACGGCTGCGATGGAAACACCGTAAATCTGCCCAACCAAATCCAGGAGCGCCATGTCGAAGCCGCATAATGTGGCGCGGAGCTGGCGACTTTTCCCCGGAGGCGACTGAGTCGTAAGATTCTGCCCGGCCGCGATGGCAAACAGGTCGTTCATCCATTGACCGACGGCGGCGCGATCCTCCGGAAGCGAATTCCCCGAGAACGAACGATCCAGCAGCTCCGCGCGAAAGGCCTGCGCGCCTGCCCACGCATCCTTCGATGTTTCATTCGTCACGAGCGCACGCGGAAGCACCTCCCCCACCGAGGTGATGCTCCGCGTTCCGTCGCTCGCACGGACAACCACAAATATTCCCGGGCAGGAATCACTCGTCCCCTTGGACGTCACAAACACTGTCTTCTTTGGCAGCTTGAACTGAAGAAGCGTGATGTCCTGAATCGTAAAGGCGGCAGATGCATTGACTAGCATTGCCCCCCAGAGGAGCACTGCCATTTTTGCGCCGACCCTAATAAAATCCATGCCGCCCTTTTAACATTTTTCATGCCAACCAATTTTTTCCAGACATCAGGGCGGACAGTCGAAAATCACAAGATGATTATAAAAAACAACTTACATGATTAAATTATGATTAACCCCATTAATATTCATGTCCTTCAGTGATGTTTTGTTGATAAATCGTCAACTCACAGGTCACGCGGCATAGGGGAGACTCCCTTATGCCTAATCATACAGTTGCTGTCGTTTTTTTATTAGCAGGCGGCAGACTCCACCCTACTTACTAGCCGTTAGTAATAAGGCGCAGGCTCCGGACCTTCCGGAAAAACTGCGACCGGTCCATGCCGGCCTGCCGGGCCGCGGCGGCGAGATTGCCGTGCGCGGCGGCGATGAGATTCTGGAAATACACACGCTGAAATTCCTGCAACGCCTCATGATACGGGCGATTCGTCGAGGCGGGAGCCACAGGCGCCGCCTCGGTGATCCCCTGGAAATGCGCTGGCAGATCCGAGAGCCGCACCTCACCCCTCGTGACCAGCACGGAAAGGCGTTCGATCAGATGCTCGAGCTCCCGCACATTGCCCGGCCATCCGTAGGCGCACAATCGTTGCATCGCTTCATGGGAAAACCCGATTGGCTCATGGCCAGGCTGGACAAATTTGCGGCTGAAATGGCGGACCAGGATCGGAATGTCGCCAAAGCGCTGGCGCAATGGCGGCACTTCGAGAGTCACGACATTCAGGCGATAGTAAAGATCCGCGCGGAAGCGCCCGGCCTGCACCTCCTGGCTCAGATCGCGGTTCGTCGCCGCGATGACGCGGGCCTGGGAGCGCAGGTTGCGCGAGCCGCCCACCCGGGAGAAATCGCCGGTCTGGAGCACGCGCAGGAGCTTCGATTGCATCGCGATGCCGAGCTCGCCGATTTCATCGAGGAAGAGCGTCCCCTCCCCGGCCTCCTCAAACCGGCCGACGCGCCGCTCGGTGGCTCCGGTAAAGGCTCCGCGCTCGTGGCCAAACAACTCGCTCTCCAGGAGATTGGGCGGGATGGCAGCGCAGTTCACATCGACAAAAGGCTCTCGTACGCGCTGGCTCCGCGCATGCAACATGCGCGCAAACAGCTCCTTGCCCGTCCCGGTTTCCCCGAGGATCAGCACCCGGCTGGGCGAGCGGGCGACCCGGCGGCAGACCTCGATGACCTCCAGCATGGTCTTATCCTGGCTCAGCACGAGGGGTTCGTCGACCTCCTCCTGCACGTCCGCGTAGGTGAGCGCGCGACGCACGCGGGCGATGAGCTCCTCCGGCTCGACCGGCTTGGTGAGATAATCCGTCGCGCCCACGCGGGTCGCCTCGATGGCCGTGTTTTCGTTGCCGAATCCGGTCACCATAATAATAGGAAGCGCACTGCCGCTGCCTCGCACCCGCCGGATCACCTCCAGCCCGTCGAGTTCGCGCATCACCAGCGTGGTGATGAGCAGGTCGATGCCGCCCTGCTTGATCAGGCGCAACCCGCGCAGCGGACTCGAGCACACGGTCACGCCGAAGTGCGGCCGCAACACGGCCGACGTCTCTTTGAGAAAATCAGGCACATCGTCGACGATGAGGACATTCGATTGCGGACGGCTCTTCCCGGCACCCATAGCGTTGTCAAATCAACAACACCGTGGACGAAGTGACAACAAGATTTCGCCCTGCGCGGCCAGCGGCCCAATCCCTAATCATCGGACTTTCGGGCGTCCGGGCTGTTTGGCATGAGAGATGCTGAAGGACGTGCAGTTTCGATTTTTATGAAAAACAAGGAGCCAAGGACATTTTTCAAATCGAGCCGCACCATCGCGGCGGAACCCGCGCTGGCCGGGCGGAACCTTCATGCAGGAGCACGTGCCTTCTCCCTCATGGAGATCATGATCACTGTCGCCATCATCGGCATGCTCGCCGCGCTCTGCATGCCAGCCTGGACGAAGATCAAGGACAACTCCATGCGCGCCCGCGATGTTAGCAATCTCCGCGCGCAGGCCCAGGCGGTATTAACCTATGCTGGCGAACATGACGGCGTCCTGCCGGGCCGCATCAATCGCGGCGTGGCCATTCCCAGCTCTGTGACCTCCGACTCGAAGCGCACCTACTATCTCAGCACCGTGCTCATCGATGGAGGCTATTGCTCGCAAGACGACAAGCTCTGGAAGACCGTGAACAGCTATGGCGCGGACAAGTTCGGCGTGGCCTACGTGGTCAACAGCGGCAAGTCTTCCGTACCCACGTATTTCTTCGGCAACCGCAGCAGTACCGCCGGTGCGACCACCTACGAGCCGAAAAAGATCGTGAGCCTCAAGTCCAACATCGACCCGGACAAAGACCCCAAGGGCAAGGACGATGAACCCCTGAGCCATATCTGGATGATCACCAATGCCGACGGCGAGAACTACAACTCCGCCTCCACCGGCGGCCTGTCCAACTCGCTCAGTGATGACGTTCGCACGCCCTGGGGCGGCCGTCATTACGTCTATTTCGATGCTCACGTGGAATTCAAAAAAAGCGGCGAGTATCCCTCTGTAAACTAAGGTCGTTATGCACATATCCATCCCCTCGCGGGGGCGCCTCCTCGGGTGCCTCCTGAGTTCCCTTGTCTTCATTCAGGCCGCCGAGGCCTCCATCCGGGTCGAGTCCCGCGAGGGAGTGATCGTATCCGGCAGCCAGGAATCGACGGAGGCGGGAATCCAGATCCTCAAGGAAGGCGGCACCGCCGCCGACGCCGCCGTGGCCGTGTCGTTCACGCTCGGCGTCTCGGAGCCGTTCAACTCCGGGCTGGGTGGGAAGCTCATCGCGCTGTACTACGAGGCAAAAACGCAGAAGGTCTATTGCATCGAGGCCCTGAACCAGGCGCCCAACGATCTCGACATGCCTGCAGTGCTCAAGCTCTCCCAGAAAGATCGGGAGAAGGGCTACCGCAGCGCCTGTGTGCCCGGCGTCGTCGCGGGCATCGCCATGATGCATGACGCGTGGGGCAAGCTGCCGTGGAAGACCTGTGTGGAACCCGCCGTCGAGGTCGCCAAGGCGGGCTACGCCGTACCGGCCAAGCAACTCACCGCGTATCGCGAAAAGTTTGACCTGCTGATGGAGGACCCTGAGGCGCGCGCGATCTACCTGCCGGGCGACCGCATCCCCAGCGCCGGGGATGTCATCAAAAACCCGGATCTTGCCAAGACGCTCGAGCGCATCGCCAGCGACGGGCCGGGTGAGTTCTATCACGGAGAAACGGCAAAGCAGCTTGTCGCGGCCTCGCTCAATGGCGGCGGATGGTTCTCCGACCGGGACTTCGCGGACTACCGGGCGAACCAGCTCGCGCCGCTTTCCGTCGACTATGCCGGAAAGCAAATCTACAGCAGCCCGGCTCCGCTCACCGGCGGAGCGATCGTCCTGCTCACGCTCAAGTCGCTCGAGCAAAACAAGACCGCCACGCATGACCAGCCGCTCAGCCGCGAGCGGGTGGACTCCGTCGCCCGCGTCCTCCAGCAGATCTACCCGATCGTCTCAGGCGCATTTGCCAATACTCCCGAGTCGGAGAAGACCTCCGGCAGCCTCCTCAAGCAATCCACCTACGCCGGGATCTGGAAGCGCGCATCCAGCGCAGACCCGCGCGCGCCCTTCCCCGACGCCAGCTCGCGCAGCGCGGTCTCGGAGGAGACAAATGGCAGTACGACCCACTTCATCGTCGTGGACAAGGACGGCAACATCGCCTGCGTGACCCAGTCGCTGGCCCATCATTTTGGCTCCGGCGTGGTGGCGCCGGGCACGGGCATCCTGCTCAACAACTGCATGTCCAACTTCAGCTTCTCATCGCCGCGCGCCATCAACTACGTGCAGCCGGGCAAACGCCCGCGCAGCACGATGGCCCCGACGATCGTGCTGGAACGAGGCAAGCCGCTTCTGGCCCTGGGATCGCCCGCCTCGCAGCGCATCCCCACCGGCATCTATCAGGTGCTCAGCGCCGTGCTCGACTACCAGCAGACGCTGGCTGATGCGATCGACGAACCGAGATTTCACACCCGCAGCCGCCGCTCCTCCAGCGAACCGCCCAACGTGATCGACCTTGAGGAGGGTTTCGATTCCGGCACCGGCGCGGAGTTGAGCGAGGCGCATTGGGACATCCAGTCCAAGAGCCGCAGGTCCTACTACTTCGGAGGAGTCAATGCCGTACGCTTCCTGCCCGACGGCAGGCGCGAGGCCGTGGCCGACGATCGCCGAACCAACTGGCCGGAGGCCCAATAAATCACGCTGATGTTTCGTCGTATATGTTTGTTGTCCGTGGCGATCGCCTGCACAGGTGCGCCGCTCCGCGCGGAGAGAGTTGAAGGATATGCCGCGACCGTCCAGCCGTTCGCCACGCGGGCGGCGCTCGATGCAATGACAGATGGTGGAAATGCCATCGACGCGGCGGTCGCGGCAGCGCTCACGCTCGGCGTGGTCGATGGGCACAACTCCGGCGTCGGTGGCGGGTGCTTCCTGCTTATCCACCTGAAGGACGGGCGCAATATCTGCATCGACGGCCGGGAAATCGCCCCGCTCGCCGCGACTCGGGACATGTACGTGCGCGACGGCAAGCTCGACGAATCCCTGAGCAAGACCGGTCCGCTCGCCCCGGGTGTTCCCGGCGCGATCGCGGCGTATTCCTATGCGATCAAGGAGTATGGCCGCCTGCCCTGGAAGAAGGCCTTCGCCGCCGGGATTCGCTGCGCCGATGACGGCTTCCCCATCGACCTCGTGTATGCGCGCAAGCTCAAGGCCACCGCGCCGGAGCTGGCGCTCTTCCCCGCCTCCCGGGCCATCTTTCTCAAGCCCGACGGCTCGCCCTATCTCGAGGGGGAAATCCTTCGCCAGAAGGATCTCGCCAAAAGCTACCGCGAGCTGGCCGAGCAGGGTGCGGAGTGGTTCTACACACGTCCTTTCCCGGAAGTCACGCAGGCGTACATGAAGGAGGCGGGAGGCATTCTCACCGCCGAGGACTTCGCCACGTACAAGATCAAGCTGCGCGAGCCGCTGATCACGAGCTACCACGGCTGGCAGATCGTCGGGTTTCCTCCCCCGAGCTCCGGCGGCGTGCATGTCGCGCAGATGCTCAACATCCTGGAGAACTTCGACCCCGCGGAGGTGAAACCCGGCACGCCGGAATTCGTCAACCGCCTCACCGAGGTGATGAAGCTCGCCTTCGCCGACCGCGCCTACTGGCTGGGCGATCCCGGGTTCGTCAAGGTGCCCACGGGACTCTTCGACAAGACCTACGCCAAGGAGCTCGCCGCCAAGGTCGCCTCCGGCAAGGTTACGCCCGTGCCGGATCACGGCACGCCGCCGGACTGGCAGAATAATTATTTCGAGAAGCACACGACGCACTTCGTCACTGCGGACGCCGAGGGCAATTGGGTCTCCTGCACCGCGACGATCAACACCGCCTTTGGGTCCAAGGTGGTCATCCCCGGCACGGGCATCCTGATGAACAATGAGATGGACGACTTCTCCATCGCCCCGGGCGTGCCGAACCACTTCAAGCTCATCGGCGGAGAAGCCAATGCCATCGCTCCCGGCAAGCGCCCGCTCTCCAGCATGAGCCCGACCATCGTCGAAAAGGACGGGAAAGTCGTCCTGGCCGTCGGCGCGGCAGGCGGCCCCACCATCATCACACAGACCCTGCTCGCGCTCCTTTACACGCTCGACTACGACATGACTCCAGCCGACGCGCTGGCCCTGCCGCGCTTTCATCACCAATGGTCTCCCGATCAGCTGCGCATGGAGAAAAACACCCCGCCCGCACTCGTCAGCCAGCTCAAGGCGCTCGGCTACGAGGTCGAGCTGATCGAGCCCTTCGGCGGCACCCAGATGATTCGCAAAACGGCCGACGGAAAACTCACCGGCGCCAGCGATCCCCGCGTGCCCGGCCTCGCCGCTCCCACCAAATGAAAACCTCCGCGCGTCCGGCGATCACCCGCCTCGCCCCCAGTCTGCTCGCACTGTCGATGACGGCTGCCTTCGCCGACCCGCAGCCACTGGCGCAGGTGATTCAAAAAGGCTTTCCCGCCTGGGATGCCGACAAGGACGGCTCGCTGACCATCGACGAGATCAATCTGGCCCTGGCCGATCCCGAGGTGCGCGGCGAAGAAGCCGCCGCCGTGGCCGCCATCTATCGCGCCACCCGCAACAAGTCCCACCCGATGCAACCGCCCTTTGCTCTCTCCGACCTCGTGAAGCAGGAGTCCGGAGAGGCCAATACACCCGCGGGCGACGAGGACCTCGGCATCCCCCGGCTCGGCAGCTACTACGCCGCCTATGTCGAGAAGATCCAGGGAGCCCCTCACGAGCTTTTTGCCTCCGGAGCGCCGAGCCTGAACGGCTTCCGCCAGGGCAAGGTCGGCTCATGTTTCTGCCTCGCCCCGATGGCGGCTCTGATCAATCGCGACCCCGCCGCCGTAGCGGCCCGTTTCACCCGCGACGGAGATGGCTTCACCGTGCGGCTCAACGGAGATCGCACCGTGCATGTCACCGCCCCGACCGATGGCGAGATCGCCATCAGCTCCGGCACCGGAGGCCAGGGGTACTGGAGCACGGTTTACGAGAAAGCCGTCGGGCAGATGCGTATCGAGGACAAGTCGTTAAAAGACCCGCCGCTGGTTGCGGCCACCGCAGGATCGGCCGGCACGATGGTGAAGGTATTGACTGGCAACGAGATCAAGCGTTTCTCCTGCTCGCCCTGGCGCAAGACGGAGACGACTCCCGCCGAAAAGGACGCCCTGCTCGATCAGCTCCGCACCCTGCTCCGGGAAACCTCCTCCGCCCATCGCCTGATAACTGCGGGGACGGGAGCAAAAGGCAACACGGTGCCCGGCATCTCCTCGATGCACGCCTATGCCGTGCTCGGCTATGACGCAGGCAGGGACAATGTCATCATCCGCGATCCGCACGGCCAGGACTACCAGCCGCGCGGCACTCCCGGACTGCAAAATGGCTACCCGGCCGCCAAGGGCGTGATGGAGATTCCCCTCAGGGAAATCGTGCAGTTCATGGGCGGCTTTGCCTTTGAGCAAAACATTCCCGCCCGGAAAAAAGGCGCGCCGTCTCCTGAGACCACGGCCGACGGAGCCTGAAGCGCCCCGCCTCTCCGCGATCGGTCAGGGCTGCCGCGAGATCACGAGTTCCGGCTTCAGCGAGAGACGCAGAGTTTCGGCGAAATCGACTCTCGGCAAACGGCGGCGCAGGGCCTCCATCAAAGTCATCTGCTGATGGCAGTCATCCAGACCGGGAGCGGGGGCGCGGCCTTCGCTCACAGCGTCGAGAAACGCGGAGAATTCGCCATAGGTGCCATTGCGATCGATCAGGTCGCCGGTGACCTGGAAGCGCTCGGCCAGCCGGTCTTTCTGCCAGTGCTCCAGGTAGCCCTGAAACTGCCGGCCGTCCGCCCCGAGGAGGCTCAGCCGCAGCGTGTGCTCCGCCGCGTGGATGCAGGCGCCCTCGCTCGTCTTGCCCGCGATGGGCTGGATGTTGATCCTCACCTGCGTGCCGCTCTCACAGGTGCCGTCGAGCGTAAAGGCCGCCACTCCGCCGCCCATCCACGGCATCTCGCGGTAGCTGATCTGCACCTCCTGGTAGGGACTGCGCGCCAGGAAGCGTACGGCATCGATGGCATGAATGGCCGTGGTCGAAAAATCCGCGTCCCGCCGATCGAAGCGCGTCATCTCGTAGTTGATCTGCTGGACGGCCTCGGGCGGCAGATGTGTCTCGAGGATATCATGCGTCCGCGCGACCACGGGCATGTAACGCCGGTTGAAGGCCACCTGGTTGGGCACCTTTCCGGCATCCGCCGCCGCCCTCATGCGATCCAGCTCCGCCGTGCCAAGGCCGGGCGGCTTTTCCAGGAACAAGGGAATACCCTGGCGAATGATATCGACCGCCAGATCACAGGTGACGTGCGTCGGCACAATCAGGCAGATCACGTCAGGAGACTCCCGGTCGATCATGGTCTGGATGTCCGTGTAGGATCGCTCAAAGCCAAACCTCGCCCGATACTTCTCCGCGAGCGATTCATTGAGGTCGCAACACGCGGCGAGATGAATGCCGCGCTGGCTGGCAGCCTTTTGCTGGGCCGGACCATGCACGTCGCTCGAGTGCCCGCCGCAACCGATGGTACAAACTTTCATGATGGATTGGCTGGTGTGGAAACGCGGATGCGGAAGGTCAGGCGGCCTCCCCCCGGCTGAAGAGGAACGACGAGCCGCTTCACCGAGGGAGACACGGAATCCTCCAGCCTGCCGGCGGCCTCCTCGGGCCACTCCATGGTGACGCTCCCCTGCTCCGTGGCAAACACCAGCCGATGCGGCGTCTCCAGCGTCACCTTCGCCGTGGCAAGGCGGCTGAGAACCGGCAGATTCACAAAGCACTCCTGCGGAGCAGTCACTGTCTTCGCCGTCACCGAGAGATCGAGGCCGTTCTCCACAAAGGCATAGTCCCAGGTGAACGCCGCCAGCATGGGCGAGCCTGTTCGCGAGATGATGGAAAACTCCCGCCCCTCCGCACCTTCCTGAATTTTTGCCCGGTCCGAACCGCTGGCAAAGAACGCTCCCTTGTCTGATTTGCCAAAGACACAGGAGTAGGTGAGCTGCTCGGGCCGAGTGATCTCCTTGGCCGAGGCGGGAAGGTGGCCCGCCTCCGCGCTGCCCACCGGCTGCATCGAGGCCAGGAACGATCCCGTCGCCGGGGTCCAGAGCACGGACGGCCCTCCGCCGAAGCGCCCGACCAGTTTACGCTGCGCCCCGATCACATCGTAAAATGTCAGTCCATAGATCCCGCCGCGGTTCCATGCCAGCAGCCCCGGCAGCTGCCAAGTCTGGTCCTTTTGCGTAAAGGGAAGCGCAGCCGGTTGGGCGATGACGCCGGTGCCGTAGGCCTGGGCGAGAGCGGGGAGCCACTGGCCTCCGCCTTCGAACTCCGCGCCGCCCCAGGTCACTCCCTGGCGGATCGTGCGGGCGATCCAGTCCGGCGTATTGGCGACGAACGAGGTAATACCCGCAGCCCCGATGCCCTCCGCAGGCTCCTTGTCGAGATAGAAGCGCGCCGCGCCCAGGGGAAAATCCTCCCGGGCGATGAATTCGCCGGGATACCCGCTAAGGCAGAACATCGCCGAGGTGCGGCAGTTCAAGGCCGTGGGCGAATGCAGTGTGCCATCGGGCTGAGGGAGCCAGAAGAAGCTCTTGAAACGGAGGTTCTTTTCGATCCCCAGCTTCATCGCCTCGGCCAGCGCCTCATCGCGTCCCGGCATCGCCTTGTAGTTGTTGTAGCAGGCCGCGAGGCTGAAGAGGTTCAGCCGGTCGTAGTTTCCATCCGGACCATATTCCTCGAGGAAGTACCCGGCAGGATGCTGGCCGAACTTGGAATTCGGCCCGTAGGCGCCGCCGAGATAGGCCTTCATCCCGCGCTCGAAGTAGGACAAAAACCGCTTCTCCCCAGTGGCGAGATACGTCTCGAGATGTGCCTTGAGAACATGCGCCCACTGGTTGGATTCGTACGCCTGATGGTCGGCGGCCTTGTCCGCGATGGCCATGAGGCCCTGCCGCCAGATCTCCCCCGCGTCGGCGGGCAGGGCCTCCTTGACCGACAGATAGGCCTGGGCCAGTCCGTCGTAGATGAAGAAGGTGTGCGTCAACGGATACGGCAGGTCCATCATCCGGCCGTCGCGGATCAGGTCATCGCCCTGCAGGGCAGACAGGTGGAAAAATGCAGCCATGATGGCGCGCTTCAAAATCTGCGGATCGCGGTAGGCCGCGTTCAGCTTGCCCGGGAAGGCATGGAGCGCGGCAAAGCTCGCCGAGTCATAGAGCGAGAGGAAGCGCCCCGGGAATGGCAGGAAGTTCATCCACGACTCCGCTTCGCTTCCATCCGTGGGCAATCCCGTGGGAGTGGGGATGCCGAAGTAGGGCTTCGCGGGATCGAGGTTTTCATTCTGGGCGCGCATCAGGCTGATCACGCCATTCAGGCCGCCGTATTTGCCAAAGGGCAGCACCTCTACCGCCGGCGAGGCGAGATCGGCAGGCACTTCGGTCGGCCAGTTGAGACGCGGGTCCTGGTCCAGCGTGGGAGCTGTCGCCACCATCCAGTCGCGAGCCCGCGCCTGCAAAGGACCGGCGACCCGCACGCCGTGGCTCTCGACCGTGCCGCCCTGGAGCCTTTCCGCCATCTCAGGCGTCGGACAGAGCAGCCCGGGAGCGCCTTCGAAATCGATGGCTCCATCAAATACCTGCGGAAGTACGACCCGCACCACCTGACCGGCCGGAGCCGGATCGAGCAGGATGCGGCCTTTTCTCTGCCCTCCGCTCAAGACCTCCGCCTGGGCGAGCGGCTTCCCATCGCGGGACTCCAGGGCGATACCGGCGGGCGAACCAGCCTCAACCCCGAGGAGCAGCTTGCGCGATGAGGGCGGAACCCACAAATAGGCGGGCCGGGGTGTCGTCGCGGAAACTCCGACGGCCATCTCGCCGCGCACTCCCCACGCCTCCGTCGGCGGGAGCCGCAACTCGATAAGATCCCCCTGCCGCCCTCCGGAGAAGGAAATACGCCATATCCCGGCGGCGCCCTCCGGCACCTGCAGTGTGCGCGTCTCCATGCCGCTCTTCTGAGCGCTAAAATCCTCCACTGCGACGAGATTGCCCGCCGGATCAAATACCCGCGCCAGGGCGGTCGGCAGGTAAGGTTCCTGCGAAGAGACTGTCGTCTGGCGGGTTACCAGGATGCGTCGAGGCCCGCCAGCGGGAAACTCTGCCAGCATCCCGAACCCGCGAACCCCGCCGCCAATGGTGGCGATGCGCGCCGCCTGGCCGACGGGGAAGGTCAGCTTGTCGACCGGTGCGGCGGCGGAGCCAGCGGTTTTGCCATCCGTATACACGCCCGGGCCGCCATCCTCCCTCGTCTTGAGCACATCAGCGGCATAGAGACCGGATGCCGGGAGCATACTGGCCGCCATCACAGCTGCGCCACCTCGCAGGAAAGAAATCACAGGGACTCCAGCTTGAGATCGTCGATCCAAAGGACGCTATCCGCCAGCGGCGTGGCGTCGCCGCCCTTGCCCGAGATCATGAATCCCGTGACCTTGTCCCAACCTGCAGGATCGCGCACAGCGTGGAAATCCGACAGCGGCAGAACGACCTGCTTCCATCCCGTCCAGTCCACTGCGAGCTTGTGAAAATAATATTTCTGCCCCTTGGGCTGCCCTTCACTATCGCAATAGACCCAGAAGTTCAGGATCTGGCCATTAGCCTTGTCGGCATAGATCCAGAGGCTGAGCGCCTGGTAGGGGCTCCAGTCCTTCGGCGCATGCTTGATGATGGCCCACGGCCGCTGCGACACCGACCAGCGGGCGGAGGCATTGCCTTCCTTGATCTTTCCGGCAGCGGTTTCCTTGGTAAACGGAGCCCGGTCGGGCTGGTCTATCGCCGCCACCCATTGAAACGGCTGGGTTTCAAAAGAATCTATCTTGAGAGTGTCTGCCCGCGAGTTTCCGGCGAGGACTACGAGAGCGAAGGTTCCAGCGAGGAGGGAGGAAAGAGAGATTTTCATGAGAGGGAATAAGCTGTGATTTGAAGAGAGATTCAGGGATAAGTTTCGCGGGCCAGAGCGATGCCGCTGCCCTGCTTTGTTTCATCCACATTTCCGGTCTTGTAGATGGACTCGATATATCCCTTGTAAAGTCGGCCATCCGTGCCCGCGATGCTTTCCACATGCCCGTCGAGGAAGGCCATGTTGACCTTGCCGGAGTGCCTCATAGGCATGTACGGATTGGCCCCCCAGTTGATCGACCAGCTTTCCCACATCAGCGGGGTCTTGGAGTGATTGGAAAAATACAAGTCCATGCGGACCGCATTATTTCCCGTGTAGCTCAGGTAGTTATCCTTCGCGATGAAGTTATAGTTTGCCGTGGTGGTCTCCTTACGGATGGCCGACATCGGGCACTTTTCGGTCTTCACCTCGATATACTTCCCCTTGGAAGTGAAAACATAAGGTCCCGCGCCTCCCTGATAGTACTGCCTCAGCAGGCTGATCCCGGCGAAGTTATGCCCATTCTCTGAATCAGGATCGGTCGAGGTCACGCCGCGCGGCAGGGGCAGCCCGTCGCGATCCGCCCGATACTGGCTGTAGGCCACCGCCAGGGTCCGAAGGTTCTGGAGGCAAAGAATGGAAAATCCCTTCTGCCGGAGGTTTTGCATCGCAGGCAGGATCAGCGCGGCGAGCAAGGCGATCACCGCCACCGCAGCCAGCACCTCCATGAGGGTAAACCCGTTTACCTTGCGAAAGCCGAAGGCAAGACTCCGTCCATTACTGACCGACGTCATCTTCATCTTGCACAAACCTAGCACGCCCACGGCGACCAGCAGCCAAATAGTCGATGGCTCCGGCACCGCCACGACCAGGCTGACCGAGTCGGGGCCATAGACAAAGTGGCTGCCGCTATAGGATTCCAGCCCGGTGCCAATCGTCAACCCCGAGGACAATCCACTCGCGGTGAGCGTCGTCCCGCTGTCCGAGAAGAAGGAGAAGAGCGTGTAAGTCCCCTCCGCCAGCCCGCCGAGATTGGTGAAGTTGACCACATTGCCGTTGAGCACCAGATCGCCCAGGGAGTAGTTCCACATCGCCACGGAGTCGCTGGTTCCGGGCGCGCCCAGATCGAAGGAAAACGCCGCGCCGGCTTCCAGAGAGAGCACCGCCGCCGCCGTGCCGGCTCCATTGAAGCGGATCTGTCCGATGCCTTCGCCCGGAGCAAGGGTGGCGCCGGATTTCATCGATACCGCGCCGCCTGTACCGGGAGCGATGATGCCCGTACCGCCCAGGGTGGCACCGCTTTCCACCGACACGCTGCCGGTGCCGGTCGCCGATCCGCTCGTATTAGCCACGAGCAACGTCCCGGCGGAGACCACCGTTCCGCCGTCATAAGTATTGCCGGTGGACTTGCTCAGCCGCACTTTTCCGGTCGGAGCCTGGGTCATGTAAACCGCCGCATTTTGATTTGCGGACGCCGCCGTATCGACCTGGCGAAAGGTGCCGTTGATCGTCACTCCCACCGAGTTCGCCCCATCGTCGAGCAGCGAGGCAAAGTCCGTGGTCGCTCCTGCGTTCAGGGTGATCAGGTTCACCTGGCCAGCCGCCACGTCGTTGAGCAGGATGCCTTCCGACTGCGAGAATGTTGCCGTGCCGGATGAGTGAATGCCGCCGATCGTATCCTTGCCACCACCGCTGTTCTGCGTGATGCGGGTCACATTGAAAGTCGTGGCGGTATTGACGAGGAGATTGCCCTGGGCTCCTGCCGCAGAGGTCGCTCCCAACTGGATGCGGCCGTTGCTCAGGGTCGGGGTTGACGAAAAAATGTAGGATGAACTGCCCGATGCCTCTTCCGGCACCAGTTGGAGGCCCTGCGACTGCATGCCCGTCAGATTGATCGTTCCAAATATCCACGTCCGTGCATTGCCCCCCACCCGGAGCTGCTGGTTGTTCATCGCCCCGGTGATGCTCCCGGTAAAGGTCGTCGAGAAGTTATTCGTCGTCGACTTGTAGGAGCCGGAATAAAAGCCGGTAAAGCCCGTGGGACTGTTGAACACGATGTCATTCGAGATCGTGTCTGCGGTGTAAAAGACCGCTGAAGCGCCCTGGATCTTGAGCGTACCAGTTCCCAATGCCCCGTTGTTATATACGCCGAGGTTACCGGAGTTAACCGTCACCCCGCCATCGAAGCTGTTGCTCGCGTAAAGCCAAACATGACCGCCACCCGCAACGGTCAATCCATATGATCCCGCTCCGTCCGATATGCTGCCTGTCACCTTGAGCGCATTGGCAGTGGCTGTCGATGTGTTGCTCCAGACTGCATCTGCGCCCAGAAGAATGTTTGGCGCGATCGTCACCGCCGCCGCCGTCGTCTTCGTCAGCAGGCCCGAGGTCAGCGTAATGGTCGGAGAGCCGCTTCCCGTCAGGAGCGAGATCGCGGTGGAACCATTGAACGCCAGCGAGTTCACCGTATAGTCTATTCCCCCAAGGCTCGGGCTGCCCGAGGTAAAGCCCGAACCAAAGGTAATGTCATCCACGCTGGCCGGGAGAGTATTCGTATCCCAGTTATTAGCCGTTCCCCACAGGGCGTTGGCTCCCCCGCCATCCCAGGTCACCGAGGAAGCGTTTAGGGATTGACCCATTAGCGCAACGATGCACGCAGCCAGAACGGTTGGCTTAAGTACCGCCGCGACGGGAGATTTCGTCAGGCGGCAACGATATGGAGGCGTTAGGGGAAACTGCATGAGGCGAGTCTCCCGGCAAACAAAGGACTTGGCAAACAACGCATCACGCATCACGATGCGTAACGCATGCCTAATCAACGGGCCATCGCCAGGGCGCTGGGAATCAACCAGTCGACCGTCTCGCGCGCCCTGCGCGGAGACCGGTCCATTCCGCCGGAAACCAAGGCTCTTATCGAGGCTGAGGTGCAAAAGCAGGCCTACCGGCCAAATGCTTATGTTTCGTCCTTAATGAATCAGATCCGATCCGGTCGCCCCCTGCGGGACAGAAGCTGCGTCGGCCTGCTGGTCGATGCGGCAGCTCCGGAGGAATGGCCCACCCTTCACGTCTACCAGGAGTACCGCCAGGGCATACTCCAACGCGCCGACGAACTGGGCTTTTATACGGAGACCTTCTACCTGCACGCCCCAAAGATGTCCCCGAGCCGCATCGACTCGATCCTTTTCTCCCGGGGCATCAAGGGGATTGTATTAACTGCTCCCTTCCTGTCCCTGAAACAGAGGATCTCCTTCCAGTGGGAGCGCTATGCCAGCGCGACCACCGGGTACTCCTGGCCGGTCGCGACAGACCGGGTGGCGCACGACCATCATGCCAACGTAATGCTGGCCTACCGCAATCTCATTGCCCGAGGATTTCAAAGAATCAGCCTTTGCCTGCCCCGGCATAACCTCTCGGACCAACCCTCCCGATGGCTGGGAGGCTTCGCCCAGTGCGAACATGAGTATTTTGGCGGGCAGCGCACGCCGGTCTTTTACGGCAACCCCGACGACACCTCTCCGCAGGCGTTTCAGAAATGGCTCCGGCAGACCCGCCCCGAGGTGCTCCTCACCCTCATCGGCCATGAGATGATCTGGCTGGGTGAACTGAAGATCAGAGTCCCCGACAAGCTCGCCCTCGTCTGTCTCGTCCGTCCCACGGACCCCTTCTACGCCGGGGTCGACGAGCCCAATGTGGAGCTGGGGCGCATGACCCTGGAGACAGTCGCCTCGAAGATCCTGCACAACCAGTTTGGCCTGCCGGAGAATCCCCGCCTCACCCTTATCTCCGGGACCTGGCGCGATGGCCCATCCTGTCCCGCCCGGCGCTAGTCGCGGGCGCGGGCGATTACCCAGTCGGCCAGCTCCGCCGGACTCTCCGGACCGTGAGGATGGTGAAGGGCCCCCGGCTTGCAGAACGTCTGGATGGAGCCCCCGAGCGCCTGGACGCGCCCGGCCATCGCTCCGGTATTCTCCTCCCACGGCACGACCTCGTCGGCATCGCCGTACACATGCACGAGCGGGATGCCCGCACGCACGATGGTCTCGACCTGATCGAGCGGATTCCCCCTCCAGGACAGGGCCTCGTCCTCGGAGGCAAACTCATAGCATCGCAACAAGGCTGCCCAGTCCTCCACGCTCCCCGGTCCCGAACCCCGGCCAGCGGGCCAGCTCTTGAAATCACATACAGGATTGTCCGCGTAAATCAGCCCGACTTTCCCGGGATTGCGCGCCGCCCAGTTGTAAACATACAGCCCTCCGCGGCTCAGGCCCTCCAGCACCGGGCGGCGGTGAAATCCGTATCTGCCGGTCAGTTCCTCGTAAAAAAGATCGAATCGATCCATCGCCGATGGACACCCAAAAGTATTGCCGACATTCATGTAGGCCAGCCACCACCCGCGCCGCAGCATTTCGAGATCAAAGGCGGGAAAAGCATCGAAAAACTCCGCCCTCCAGACCCAGCGCCGTCCCGGCACGGGTTCACGCGGCTCGACCAGCGTGATCGTGGTTTCATCGAGCTGAAAATCATGGCGGAGGTATCCGCAGTACGTGTTGGCAGGGAAGGCCGGATGGGAGGATTCGTCGGTCATGGCAGGCGATATCTAAGAGGGATATTCCATAAGAAGTTCACGAATTATTTTTCAATCCCTCCGATTTTCGCCATAGATCAGCGCTTTCACAGCGCGGTCTGAAACGGTCGCAAAATCACACCAGACTCTCTCCATGCAATCCCAGAAAACTCCTCCTCACTTCAGTTGGTTCAACGAATCCCGCTATGGGATGTTCATCCACTGGGGCGCGTATGCCGTCGCCGGTCGCGGCGAATGGGCCCGCAACCGCGAACGCATCTCGCAGGAAGATTATCAGCGCCTGTACGTGGAGAATTTCCATGCGGAAAACTACAACCCGAAAGCCTGGGCCGAGCTCGCCCGGGAGGCGGGCATGGGGTACGCCGTGCTCACCGCCCGGCATCATGATGGCTTTGCCCTCTGGCCTACGCAGCAAAACGATTTTCACGCCGGGAGGCTCGGTCCGAAGCGCGACCTCGTCGGCGAGTTCGTCGAGGCCTTCCGCTCCGCCGGCCTGAAGGTCGGCCTGTACTATTCACCCGCCGACTGGTCTCACCCGGACTACCCGGGCGCATACTTCCGCGACTGGCCGGGCGTAAACGACTGGGCCAGTGAAGAAGCTCGCCAGCGCTTCATCGCCTATTATCGCGCCCAACTGGTCGAGCTGATGACCAACTATGGCAAGATCGACTACCTCTGGTACGACGGCTGCATCCCGGACAACCTGCAAAGCCCGGAGGTCAACGAACACCTCCTCCAGCTCCAGCCTCATCTCCTGATCAATGAGCGGAACGGCGCCCCCTCTCACGTCCTGATCTGCGAGCAGGCCATACGCCCGCCCGCGCAGGATGCCTTGTGGGAAGCCTGTATGACGCTGAATGACAACTGGGGCTGGCACGCAGGCGACACCCAGTGGAAGAACGCCAAGGAAGTCATCAAGATGCTCTGCGAAACCGCCACTGGCGGGGGCAACCTCCTGCTCAATGTCGGACCGAAACCCGATGGAACCATCCCGGAGGAATCCGCCGCCATCCTCAAGGAGGCCGGCGCCTGGCTCAGCCGCAACCGCGAGTCGATCCGCAATACCGACCGCTCCACCTTCGCATGGAACAACTGGGGCCGCGTCACCGTGCGCGGCAGCCAGGTTTTTCTGCACATCCGCAACAGCACCGGCACCGAGCTGTGCTGGGCGGAGCCGAAGAACAAGGTGCTCTCGGCGAAGTGGCTCGCCACCGACGAGGCGATCGAGTTCGAGCAGGACGCCGAGCGCATTCTCCTGCGAAATCTTCCCGCACCCCTGCCCGATCCCATCGCCACCACCATCGTTCTCGAGCTGGAGGGCGTCCCGGCGCCACTCACAGAGACAACGACATTCTGGATTCCCGGCGAGCCCGCCCACTAGGCATTACCGTTCGTGCGGTTGGTTTCCCAACCGCACACGATCCTCGCCCCGGCTGCCGCACTCCAGCCGGGGGACAATGTTGTGCGAACCCCTGCGGCCATCAGCTTTTCGAAACACAGGAACCCCCCCGCCCCTCAATATCTTCTTGGCGGATCACCCGGTAAAAAGAAAATGAATCGGCCGTCGGCTTCCGGGCCATGCGCCGCGACTCTCAGCCACACAGTTCATCATGCATTTCCATAAATACCCGTACATTTCGAACTTCGAGTTCGCCTCCACCGATGCCAGAGGCAGCCTCAAGACCAGCCTGGGTTCCTACAGCCTGAAAGTTAGCGCCTCCGATGAAGGCATCTTTCATCTCGGCGTTTCCGGCAAAGGCTGGAAGGTGAACGATTCGCAGGCGGGGCTGAGCTTCAAGCCAGGCAAACCCTCCGCCGGGCCGAAACTCGAGGTCTCAAAGAACCGCTTCGTCCTGCGTGACTCCGATGGCGAGGTGCTTCTCGAGTCGGCCCCGCGCCGCTTCTTCGGCCAGTGCGGCGATGCGTCGATCTTCGAATTCGTCCGGGAAAAGGGCGACGCCTTTTACGGCATGGGCGAGAAGTGGACCGGGCTGGAGCATTCCGGAAAGACAACGAAATTCTGGAACACCGACGTGTGGGGCGACTTCAACGCGGAGGCCTATGTCAACGGACGTCCCACTCCCGATCCGGTCTATGTTTCGATCCCGTATCTGATCATCCGTCGACGCGGCACGTACATTGGTCTGCTCCTCGACAACCCGCACTCGACCTTCATGTCCACCGGCTTCAAGGCGGCCATCGCCGAGCAGATGGAGATCAACCCGGAGGGCGACTTGCTCGCCGAGGAACTCGTCTCGAAGCTATCCGACGGCCGCATTCATCTCGGAGCGGAGTCCGGCCAGCCCAACCTCTTCATTCTCGTCGGCCCGACTCTGCCGGAGCTGACCCGCAAGTTCCAGAACCTCGTGGGCACGACGCCGCGCCCGCCAGCCTGGGCGCTCGGCTATCACCAGTGCCGCTGGGGATATGAGTCCGCCCGCGACCTCTTCGAGCTCGATGCAAACTTCACGAAGCACGAGATCCCGGCAGACGGCCTCTGGCTCGATATCGACTACATGCGCGGCTACCGCGTCTTCACCTTCGACGAGAAGCACTTCCCGGACCCCGTCGGGGCCATCGCCAAGCTGAATGCCAAAGGCCGCAAGGTCATTCCCATCATCGACCCGGGCGTGAAATGGGAAAAGGGATACGATGTGTATGAGCGCGGTCGGAAGGCCGACGCCTACTGCAAAAACCCGCAGGGCCTCGAGTACATCGGCCTCGTCTGGCCGGGCCAGACCGTCTTCCCTGACTATTCCCTTCCATCCGCCCGCCAGTGGTGGTCGAAGGAAGTCGCCGATTTTGCCAGCCTGGGCATCCATGGAGCATGGCTCGACATGAACGACCCGTCCACCGGACCGTCGGACAACGAGCAGATGTGCTTCGACCATGGCAAAAAAGGCCACGAGACGTATCACAACCAGTACGCCTTCGGCATGGCGCAGGCCTCGCGCGAGGGCTTCATCAAGGCTCACCCGGACCAGCGTCCGTTTCTGCTCTGCCGCTCCGGCTCGACCGGCTCCGGACGCCACACCGCCATCTGGACCGGCGACAACTACAGCAACTATCACCACCTCAAGTCCTGCATCTCGACGACGCTGAATCTCGCGCTCTCTGGCATCCCGTTCAACGGACCGGACGCCGCCGGATTCGGCGGCGACACGACGCCCGAGCTGATCCAGGATTGGTACAAGGCCGGCTTCCTTTTCCCCGTGCTGCGCAATCACAGCATGAAGGACACCCGCAAGCAGGAGCCGTGGATGTTTGGCCCGGCCGTGATGAAGGTGCTGCGCAAGTACGTCCGCCTGCGCTATCGCCTGCGTCCGTATCTTTACCAGCTCTTCATCGGGAACGAACTCGAAGGCGAAGCCATCCTGCGACCGCTCTTCTATGAGTTTGCCGACACCAAGGCGCTGCCTCTCGGCAAGATCGACGATCAGTTCCTCGTCGGTCCCTCGATCCTCCAGGCGCCCTTCGTCCAGGAAAAGCAAACCCAGCGCGATGTCGTCCTGCCGGGCCGCACCCGGTGGTTTGACATCTCCAAGGGCCAGTGGATCGACGGAGGCCGCCGCATCACCGTGAAGGCGGATCGGGAAAATACGCCGCTCTACATCCGCGACGCCTCGATCCTCCCGCTCGCCCGCATCGCTCCCGCCGACAATGCCTTCGATGGCAGCAAGGTCGACTTCCACGTCTTCCTCTCCCGCGCGGGCAGCGCTGGCACGGAGTATGAGTTCGATGACGGCCTCTCCTTTGCCTATGCCAAGGGGGCCTACACCCGCGTGGCCATCGACGCAAAGCGGAGCCGCAACACCCTCCGCCTCACGACCGAGACCCTGCACGAGGGAGCCGGAGCGCCCGACTTCACCGTGACGACCACGGCCGAGATCACCGCTGTGGAGATCAATGGCAAGGCCGCCCGCAAGGTGAAGGCTCAAGGCGTGCCGCTCGGCAACTACAAGACCCAGACCTGGACCGCATAGAACGCCGCAAGTCCCACTCCACCCCGGGCCGGGCATCGCCCGCCCGGGCGTTGCGGAGGCTCCCTCAAAGAGGAAACAGCGATCCGCCGTCCGCCAATGTGCGGCGAAGCCGGGCGACCGGCACATCCGCCGTCCGGCACCCTTCCCGCAAGGCCAGAAAGGCCGCGACTCCCGCCGCCTCGCCCGTCTGGTTCATGTTGACCATCACGCGCACCCCGCCAAAGGCCTCGCGATCGGCATCGATCAGGCGGCCAGCGACCAGGAGGTTCTCCGCACCTTCCGGGACCAGGCTGCGATAGGGGAGATGGTAGCAGCGGGGATGCTCCGCCGATTCGCTCCGCCAGCGCCCCCAGGCAACCTTGCCATCCCGGCCGACGACCTGCTCGCGTCCGTCGAGGAAACGCAGTACCGTGCCCTCCCGCGAATGCACATCCACCGGATAGGTGCCGACGGCGATCGCATCAGGAAATACAACGCCGCCCAACAGCTCCCCGACGCCCAGGCGGTGCAGGCTGCGGACGTGCCAGGTCTCGCGGATGCCGAGGGCATGCGCCAGAGAGACAGCCGCGACGTCGGGGCTCAGTTCCTGCCGCACCATGTCGAGCAGAGCGCGCAGGGAGCGCCTTCCCTCCAGCACCGCCGAGGTTGATTGGTCGGCATCTGATGCGTCACATCCGTTCTGCCGGGGGCCGTAGATCGTGCTGACATCCCCCGGGGCGGGGAAGCGATTGATCCACGGCGTCGCATTGGCCTCAGGATAATCGAAATCCGCCGCCCGATGTCTGACCTGCTCCCAGATGCTGCGGCCGGTTTCTCCTTTAACCCTTCCGAAGCCAGCCGCCAGCATCTGATAGGAGACCGGCTGCAAGACCTCATCCTTCCATGCACCGAAACCCGCCTGCCGCAGCAGGTCCCCGTCTCCCGAGGCATCGATGAAGAAGCGCGCCGCGATCGCGCGGCGTCCGGACTTGTCTTCGAAGATCGCCGCCGTCACCCGGTCGGCCTCGCGCACCGCCGCCACGCAAGACGCCTGAAGAAAAAGCCGGATGCCATGGTCGAGCGCGAGCCGGTCGAGATCGAGCGCCATCTCCGCGCTATTGAATGTCCGGCAGATGCCGCGCCCCTCTTTCCTGGCCTCGGTCACGAGACCCCGGCGGCCAAGCCCGTCGAGCACCTCTGCCGTCAACCCTCCGATGATCTTCCGGCCATCCGTATCGGTGAGAGAGTGCCATTCATTGACCAAGGCCGCCGTCGCTGTGCCGCCGAGCAGGATGTTTTTCTCGACCACCGCCACCTTCAGCCCCAATCGGGCCGCCCGCACCGCGGCAAAGATCCCGGTGCAGGAACCACCAATCACGCAAAGGTCGAATTCCCCGGCCACGGGCGTTTCCCGGGCGGGTTCGTAAATGGATTTCATCTCCAGCCCACCGTATCACGGCTTCCACGGCCGGTGAGCCTCACAGAAGGCGGGAAAACATGGATAAAACTCCGATTCGCGCCTGCCGCCGCCAGACGCGACGCGAAATTCTTTGCGACCTGCGACGTTTTGCGGCGTTAAAGCTCCTGTCAGCAAGATCGGCAAGAACATTGATCCGCCCGGCATTTTCAATGCCTGAGACCATCGCACGATCAGACAGAAATCCACGGAATCGCAGGTGTTCACAAAAAGTGGTTGCAAAACAATAGTAAATACACTGTAACCACAAAGAGCTTACCCAGTACCTCCAGAATGAACCGCCACTCTCATAAATCCTGCCCAGGCTTCACTCTGGTGGAGCTTTTGACCGTGGTGGCCATCATCGCTGTGCTCGTCGCCCTGGCCGTTCCCGCACTTACCTCCATGGCCAAGGGAAATCAGATGAACCAGACGCTCATCGAAATGTCCGGCCTGCTCGAACAAGCCCGGCAATACGCAATCTCCCGCAATACCTACGTCTGGGTGGCCATGCGGCCAAACCCGAACGGCCCCAACGGAGACGAGCTCAGCGTCGCCATGGTCGCCTCCAAGACTGGCACCGACCCGGCAACCAGCCCATGGTCGAGCTATGGTGTCGTACCCGGCAACCAGCTCGATCTGGCCGCGAGAGTCCGCACGTTTGACCAGATCCGCTTCGAGGAAGCCGGCACATTCACCGACAGCAAAATCCCCGGACTGGCCGGAAAGACCCCTGTCACCGCAGCAAAGAACTCGCCCTCCCAGGGAAGCGCCTCCTTTCAGATCAAGCTGCCGGGAGCATCGTCCACGACGACTTTTGATCGCGTCATTCAATTCACCCCCAGCGGCGAAGCAAGGGTCTCATCGAATGTCATCGATGTGATCGAGTTCGGGCTACGCCCCACGCGAGGCTCCAGCGGGGACGAAAACAACGTGGCTGTCCTGCGAGTCAACGGGCTCACGGGGCAGGCAACCGTATTCCGCCCCTGATCCTGCCATGACCAACCACTCGCGAGCCTTCTCTCTGGTTGAAGTCGTTCTCGCGCTCGGGATTTGCGCATTCGTCCTCGTCGCCCTTATCGGGCTCTTCAGCACCGGTCTGAGAACCGGGCGCGAGTCCGAGGAACAGGTCCAGGCCGCCAATCTGGCGTCCCAGATCCTCGCCACCCGGCTGGCCGCACCGACAGCAACCAATCTCCCCAATTTTGCCATTCCGCTCTCCGCCCTGACCGACTCCTACACTGACGTCTCTCCCTCGTCGGGCGCGCTGGTGGGGCTCGACGGGCGAACCAACAGCAACCCCGCCTACCGCCTCGTCTGCCGGGCGGGCACCAACGCGCAGACCGGGCCGCGTCTTGCCCAGGTCTACGTGATGCTGAGCTGGCCATACCAGGCCTCAATCACCAACGCCGCAGGACGCTACGAGGTTCTCACTTATGTCCCTCTGTATTGACACTCCCTCTCCGGCCGGACGGCGCAGAGTGCGGCCCGGCGCCTTCACTCTGGTGGAATTGCTCGTTGCCATCACCGTGCTGGCCCTCATGTCGGTGGTGCTGGCCCAGATGCTCTCGGCCACCAGCCAGACATGGATCTCCGGCCAGGCCCGGGCAAACAACTTCACCAAGGGCCGCGCCATGCTCGACCTCCTCGCCCGCGACCTCCAGGGCGGCGTCTATCGCTCCGACCTGCCGGCCTTCCCCGGCGGCGAGGTGGGCTTTTATACGGAGCGCCCCGGCTACTCGAGCAACGCCTCCGCCCGCAATCTCTCCTGGGTCGAGTATGACCTGGGAACCAACTCCAGCGCCGCCCTCCAGCGGGCCGATCTCGCGGAAACATGGCTCCCGACCAGCCCGCCCTCCTTTGGAACCACCAACGCTCCCTCCGGGGCGACCCCGCGCGATACCGCCCCGGGCGTGGTCGGGTTCAAGGTCCAGTTCATCTATCCGGATGGGTCGATATCCACCAACTTCGTCGCGACGAATCGCCCGAGAGTCGCCGCCGTGGGCCTCGCCGTGGTCGACGACAAGACGCTGGAGCGGCTCAGCTCGGAAAAGATTGCCGCCCTGCGCAACGGCTTTGCCACCAACGCCTCTGGCACCAACAGCATCAAGGCCGACTGGGAGAACTATCTCAAAACCGATCTCGCCTGGAGCGCCTACCCCGCCACCCTCGCCAGCGGCCTAAAGATCTTTGAGCGTTATGTCTCCCTCCCCTGAGTCCTTTCCCCGGAGAAACAACGGCCGCCGCACCCGGGGCGTCGCCCTCATCACGGTCCTCTCGCTAGTCGTCGTCGTCAGCCTCATCCTGGTCGCCTTCGTCGCGGCCATGCGCGTCGAGCGCACGGCATCGTTCAGCTACAGCCAGTCGCTCTCGGCCGAGCAGGTCGGGCAGGGCGGCCTGCGCCTCGTCGTCGCCGAGCTCCAGAACGAAATGGGCAAGGATACCGCCGCCGACACCAATTACCCCGGGAAGCCCCTCTACACCAATGTCACGACCACCAACATCATGCCGCAGTACGTCGGGACAAACTCGGCCATGTCCAACCTGGTCAAGATCAGCACCACGACGGCCCCGTACTCCGGCTCGCTCTCCTCGGGGAAACTCATCGCTTCATCAGTCAATACATCAGCCGCTTCGCAGAACGGCCGTTATATCGACACCAATCGCTGGAACCTGCCCCAGTTGGGATCTTTCACCAATGCCAACAACACGCCAAACTGGATCTTCCTGACGCGCGCCGGGGCGACCAATGCCAGCGGGCTTTCCTTCGGGACGAGCGGCAGCACGGTGAACAATCCGTCTCCGTCGAATACCAATTTCGTCATCGGCCGCTTCGCCTATGCCATCTACGATGTCGGCGGCCTGCTCGACATCACTCTCGCCGGGTATCCCGCCTCGCTCACCGCCGCGCAGATCCAGGATATCAAAGGCGCGCTCGCCGGAGCGTCCGTCACCGAGGCGAGTTCCACGATCGACCAGGGGAAGCTCCTGGACTGGCGCAATGCGGCCAGCCAGTCATCGTACGTCAACTACGTCACGAACTACCTTGCGACCAACGCGGCGGGAGCCGTCTATCCCGGTGACAATACCTTCCTGAGCCGCCAGGATCTCATCAAGGCGGCCCGGGAGGGGATAGCCGGATTGTCGACCAATGCCCTCCCCAATCTCACCACCTTCTCGCGCGACCGCAACGCCCCGGGCTGGGGACCCACCTACAATGCGTCCTCGCTCGGCGGGTCCAATACCGCAGTCTACGCCTACAAAAACAATGCGGGCATCTCAACCACGTCGCCTTTTTCCCCGGCAAATCGCAACCCGAACCGCTTCCTCCCTGGCGTCCGGTTCGGCGCGACGAACACGATCACCAACTACAAGCCCGATGGCACCCCCTATACCTATTCCGTGGAGCCGGGCGACGAGCTCATCCAGCGGCGTTTTCCCTTGTCCCGCCTCGCATGGCTGGGGCCCAACGGCCCGAACGGCGTTGCAAGCTCCGTCGTCCAGGCCTGCTTCGGCCTGATCTGGGGAACATCGGATGATCCGGCCTACCCGAACACCCCGGTCTGGAAATATGTGGGCTCCTCGGGCTCGACCAAGCAGGACAGGATCAAGACCCTGGACGAGGTCGCCGCGGACGGCCGCGCCCCGAACTTTTTTGAGCTGCTCCAGGCTGCCGTTCTCCAGGGTTCGCTGGGTGTGAATGGAAATGCCGGGGCGGGAAGCGGCACGGCCGATTACAATGCCAGCATCCAGCAGGCCTACCCGATGTTCCAAATCCTGCGGATGGGCGCCGCCGCCATCGACCAGGCAGACTCCGACTCCTACCCCACGGTGATCGAGTATGACCAGGGCGGCCAACCCTGGCTGGCCTGCGGGGTGGAAAGCCTGCCGGGCATCGCCTCGATCACGCCGGTTATCGGTGCAGAAGCCGGCTCGCAAACGCCGGGCGAACTCGCAGCCACCGCGGCAGTCTATCTGGCCTTCAACCTCTGGAATCCCCACCAGACCGTGTCTGCCAACCCGCCGCTCGTGCGCATCCGCGTCACGGGATCGGTGGCGGTGTACAACAGATACGGCGACACCAGCTCGCTTACCGACACCATCGCGAGCGAGCCCGGGTTCATCTCGACGCTGGATCATAGCATCCAACTCACAGGCACCGCGACAGCGGGATTCGGCACCCCCACCACCCTCCAGCAGGCGGATATCCTGAATGCGTCCACCGATCTCGGCTCCACCTCGACGACCCCGGCCCCGGCCAATACCGGAGCATGGGTGAGAGCGCTGCCCCTGGGCTCAGGGGCGATCACCACCGTCGCCGCGCTCCGGCTGAGGAACTTCCCTTTCAAACTCGGCACGGATAGCGCGCTGGCGGACAGCCAGGCCGACTCCGTCAAGGTCAGCCTCGGCCACGACGCCTCCAGCACCCCCGCCAAAGGGTTCAATGTCGTGATGGAATACTATCGCCCGTCCGGCAACTCCGGCGTCTGGGTACCCTATCAGTACGCCACCGGCATCAATAATAACACGACGTGGTTCCGCGATGTCGTGACCCAGTTGCCGATTGTTTCCTCGGTCCCGCGCAGTGGCGACGGGAAGTATTACGCGAACTTCATTTCCTACCTCAGCGGCTCCTACCCGTCCGGCTGGACGGCAAACGCTGCTGGAGTGGTTCAGAATTCGGAGACTGGCGATCCCTGGAGTACTCCAGGCAGCGGAGGCAGGGTCTACATCACCCATGACTACTCCTGGGATCGCTCTCCGATCTTTGTCTCCAACGATCCACGATCCACGCGGTTCAACTCCTGGACCTTCCTCCGCAGCGGCTCGGCCCCGACGATCACGGCGGCAGCCAATACCATTCTCTGGCCCAGTGGATCGAGTTCCTATCCGAAAGGCCTCGGCGGCGGCAGTTCGCTGGTGGAGCGCAAGCCGAGGATATTCGGAGACAACTATTTCCCGGCCCAGCTCGCCCGCAACAACTACGGCCGCGACTCGGCCATCGCGGATACGAACAGCAACACGGTCGCGCAGTCCGGCTCCAGCTCGGAGACGAGCTATGTCGACAACGACGGTTTGCGCCGCATCTCCGACTCCGGGCTCTTCGTGGAGGCGACCGGAGTCTCTGGCAATCCGTTTGTCCGCGCCATCGACCGGCCTGTGGTTCTCAACCGCCCCTTCCGCACCGTGGGCGAACTCGGGTTTGTCTTCCGCGATGGTCCTTGGAAAACCCTGGATTTCTTCTCCTCAAAGAGCGCGGATTCCGCGCTGCTCGATGTCTTTAGCGCGCAGGATTCCACCCAGCCGTACGTCACCGGCAGGGTCAACCTCAACACGCGCAACCAGAACGTGCTCAAGGCGCTCCTCGCCGGAGTCTCGGTCGACCCGGTCGCCAACATCTCCATGACATCCGCCTCAGCCGCCACGCTCGCCACGGCCATCACAGGATTCACCTCCACGAACAAGATCGTCAACAAGAGCGATCTCGCCAACATGGTCAGCCCGTATCTCAGCCCCACCACGGGCACGACGAGCAGCAACTTCCTCAACAACGACGCCCAGAATATCAAGCTGCGCCGGGAGGCCTTCGTCCGCGCCCTGAGCGACGTGACGCAAACCCGGACCTGGAACCTGATGATCGATCTCGTCGCGCAATCGGGCCGCTACTCTCCCACCGCAACCGCCCTGCAGCAGTTCACCGTCGAGAGTGAACGCCGGTACTGGCTGCACGTGGCGATCGACCGGTTTACGGGCAAAGTCATCGACCAGCGGCTGGAGATCGTGACGGAATAGGGCTCCTTTCGGGACACCGGCGATGCGCCCTCCCGGCCCGGCGGGAATTTGATGGGTCTGCGCCGCCGCCGGTGATACCCTCGGGCTTCCGTAGTCATGAATTTCGCCGTCATCGGAGCGCACAACCGGGGCCGCATCGCGCTGCTGGCCCACCAGCCGGACCGGGGCTTCACCCTGGCCGCCCTCTGCGGCGCATCACCGGACGGATTGGAGATTTATCCGGAGACCATTGGCGCTCCGGTGCCCTTTACCCCGGACTACCGGGAAATCGTCGCCGATCCCGCGATCGGCATGGTTTTCGTGTGTTCGCCCGACCATTTGCACGCAGAGCACGCCTGCGCCGCCCTGGAAGCGGGGAAGCATGTCTTCCTGGAGAAGCCGATGGCGATCTCGATATCGGATTGCGACCGCATCCTCGACGCGCAATCCCGCTCCTCCGCGCGGCTTTACGTGGGGCACAACATGCGCTTCTTCCCCTCGGTGCAGATCATGCACCGGCTCATCGCCGAGGGTCGCATTGGGCAGGTCGAGGCCATCTGGTGCCGCCACTTCATCAGCTACGGGGGCGACGCCTATTTCAAGGACTGGCACTCCGAGCGCGCCAATTCTCACGGTCTCCTGCTGCAAAAGGGCGCGCATGACATCGACATCATCCACCACCTCGGCGGAGCCTATACCCGCCGCGTCGTCGGCATGGGCAAGCTCAGCGTCTATGACAAGATCACGAATCGCCGAAGCGCCAGCGAACCGGGATGCACCCGCTCCGAGCCTCCCGCGTGGCCGCCGCTCTCTCATACCGGAGTAAGCCCCGTCATCGACATCGAGGACCACAGCATGCTCCTCCTGCAGCTCGCCAATGGCGTGCAGGCCTCCTACATGCAGTGCCATTACAGCCCGGACGCCCATCGCAACTACACGATCATCGGCACGGAAGGACGCATCGAAAACCACGGCGACGTCTCCCGGCCCGGACAGCCCGCCACGATCCATCTCTGGAACCAGCGGGTTGCCTACCAGGCGGGCGGACACGAGGTCTTTGAGGCACCCGTGCTCGAGGGACACCATGGTGGCGCAGACCTCCTGATGATCGAGGACTTCCTCTCATTCCTTACCGACGGCACGACACAGGGAGCCTCGCCGGTCGCCGCCCGGCAGGCCGTCGCCACGGGTTACCTCGGGACGAATTCGCTCCGCGAGGGTTCCGTGCCGTACGACGTGCCGATGCGGGTGTCGCGTTAGGGCAGTTTAGATCAAGATGTAGCCTCTACTATTTGATCAGGATGGAGCGCACCTGGTACGGGGTGAAAGTCACGTCGCTGCTTTCCTTTGCGCCGGTCGCCTGACCGTACATGTCGGCCTCTCGGCCCTCCGTCCCATCGGCAAGCGCCAGCCGGTGGGAACCGCGACGGCCCAGCGTCTCGTGCATGCGCAGCACCCATCCCGACGACAGAGGTTCGGCCCAGGCCGGCACGGCGGAGGCCAGCCCCTCGCACCCTTGGAATCCAGCCGACACCGCGCCTCCCTGGTAGGCAACGCATGGGATAAACAGAACGTCGGCAAGCGCCGCGGGCTGTTCGTGCATCGGCAGGTCCGAAGCATACCGGGTCAGGGCGATGTCGATGACTTGGCGGCCCAGGTCGGAGTAGTCCGGACGGTTCGGCGTGGGGCGGATCTTCGGATGGAACGAAGCCTCTGTCACCAGCGCGCTGCGCAGCAGGCTCACGCCCACCGTTCCCTCGCGCGTGGTGAATCCGTACTTCGATTCCGTGAGGATCGCCAGCCCCTCGCTCTGCGCATCGTCCGCGACCACCATCCAGCGGCTGGCGGGCACCTCCCAGAGCGCCTCCTCGCGCGGATAACCCGGCCACTGCCCGCGCAGCACGCTGCCAAAGGGCGCCCCGTACCGGGCCTCGCGCCCGTTGTATTGACTGACAAAAACCGCCTTAAGCCACTGCTTCGCATCCTTCCAGTCGACCGCGTAGCGGATGCGCAGGGCAGGCTCCCCGGCGCGTACGGAGTAGATCACCGTGACCGCGCTCGACTCCGCGATCGCATACGAAAAGGCGACCGAGGCCGTCAGCCCGTCCACCTTGACCTCCGGCTCGCCGACGAGCCGGGCATCGCTCCCGATGACAAGGCTGCCTCGATCGACATCCCAGGCTTCGAAATCAGCCGGGTGGTCGGGGTAGGAAGTGAGCTTGTGCGCAGTGACGTCGACCTTGCAGCCGTCGACCAGGAGCGACTCAAGAGAACCCTGCGCCGAAAATGTCGCGGCCACGCGCTCGCTCTCGATCGAGGTCGCCGAGGCCCGCGGAGCGCGGACCTCCCGAACCGCGAGCGAATCCACCGGACCGCCGCTCAGCGGAGGCAGCTCGTAGCACGTCGACCCGTCGATCCAGGTGCGCGGGAGCGGAAGCGGATTGAACCACGCCGGCGCGGCGTCCGTCGTCCCGCTCAACGCCGCGACCGTCTCGGCATAGGCCTTGTCGGCGAGCTGCTGAAGCTCCGGGATCGCCTCGGCATAGACCTCCCAGATGGAACTGCCCGGGATGTAGTCGTGAAAATGGGAAAAGCTCGCACGCTTCCAGTAATGGAGGTCGATCGGCCCCAGCCCGCGCACGACATGCGCGGCCTCCAGCGTCTGCAAGGCCCGCTCCAGCCGCCGGAACTGATACTTCAGCTCGCCATGCGTGGTGAAGACGCCCCGGTGCAATTCCAGCAGCAGTTCGCCTTTTACCACGGGCAGTTCGGATTCCACCTCGCGCAGCCGCTCAAAGAACGGCTCGATGTTGCCCCACTCGACCTGCGGCAGGCCCGCGAGATTCGCCACGCGCCGGGCGCGCTCGATCATGGTCTCGGTCGGCCCTCCACCGCCATCCCCGTAGCCGGTCGGGATCAGCACCTCCGGATGCACGGCGGACTGCTGGTGATGCAGCATGTCCTCGCGCAGCCGCTTCACGTCGACCCATTCATTGTAGTCGTGAATGAGAACGATGTGCGCCGTGATCGAGGAATCGTCGAGACCCTGCCAGACGAAACTCGTGTGCGGGAACCGGTTGATCGAGCTCCACGAGAGTTTCGTGGTGAAGAAGCTCTTCACCCCGAGCCCCTTGAGCAACTGCGGCATCGCGCCGCTGTATCCAAAGACATCCGGCAGCCAGAAGACCTCGCTCGGGCTTCCCTTGAGCGCGCGAAACTCCTCCTGCCCGATGCGCAGGCAGCGCAGGATCGCCTCGCCGCAGGGCATCTGCGTATCACCCTCGACATAGGCCGCGCCGATCGCGTCCCACTTGCGCGCCTTGATCAGGCCCTTCACGCGATCGAGCAGCTCGGGCGAGCGCCGGCCCACCGCCTCGTAGCTCGCGGGCTGGGAATAGCCAAAACGAAACTCGGGATACGTCTCGAGCAGCCGCGTCTGGGTCGACCAGGAGTGCACGGCCTTGAATTCCCCCACCCGCTCCGGCCAGAGCCAGACGAGGTCGATATGCGCATGCCCAGTCAGAACGACCTTGCCTGCGTCGACAGAACCGGGGAACTCCGCGTAGACCTTGCGCATCTCCTCGGCCATCGCGTCCAGGCCTTCATGATCCAGCACGTCCACGGCACGATCGAGACGCTCGAAGAGGCGGCGGAGCAGTCGGCTCCCCCGGAAAGCCGGGGCCGAGTACCGCACCGGGCTGGTGAGCGGCTTGGTCAACCCGGGCGCGGCAGGCTGATATTCAAAGAACTCCGTCTCCATGAGCTCCAGCATCACCTTGAGATCATGGTAAACCGCCCAGGCGGCATCGTTGCGCGACTCCAGCTTCGGTGCCACAAACAGGCTCCCCTCCTCTTCGAGGCGAGCCGCCTCGCCTGTGAGCCAGATGCCACTGCGAATGCAAACCGCCTCGACCCAAAGCTCCTTCGTTCCTGCCGGAAGCGGAATGCGCTGGTGCGCGAGGTCGAGCCCCGAGTACGGCACGCCATCGATATAGGCGGTCGCTTCGGCCTGATCCTGCCAGTTGAAATAAACCGTCTCCTCCGAGGCGCTCTCCGGCAACGTCACGCGGAACCAGCTCTGCGCATACTTCGGCCCCCAGTGAAAACTGCCCTCCGGCACCGGCAGGAAATCGCCGGGCTGGATTTCTTTGACCGTCCGAAAGGTCAGCGACGGTTGCGTCTGCTCAATCCGGCAAGCCCCGGGAAGATCCCGCCAGATTTGCTTTTCGACCCGGCGCACGGCCTCGCCGACCCGGGCCGGCACCAGTTGGGAGAGAAATGTCTTCGGTAACACAGGATTCGTTTTGTTACCGTTTTCGGTATTTTAACTCGTCCTGTCAATCGAAACCCGGCGGGGCTTCCTCGGTCCGGTGGATTCGCCGATGAACAGCCGCGCCTCGCGAGGCTGCATGAGCGATGGCGTCTTCCACTCGGCCAGCCCGGCCATCCAGTCGACGGCCTTTTGCACATATTTCTGCCGGGAGGGCATCTGCAATGCCGTCAGCGACGGAACGAGATAGGGGCCGAGCCCCTCATCGTTGACCACGCAAACCGACACCTCCTCGCCGATGCGCACGCCGAGTTCATAGAGCGTCCTCATCGCGCCGATGGCGGCCTGGAGCGTAACGCAATAGATGGCGCAATCCCGCTGCCACCCTTTGCGAATGCGCGCGCCCACCTGGCGGTAGGCTGCGGCGAGATCATTATTTGCCGTCGCAGGAGAGTACTCCTCGCCCTCGAGCCCATGCTTCGCGAGATAGGAGCGCCAGGCCTCGATGCGAGACTCGATCACCGGATTGCTGGGCTGAATGTTGAGGCAGTGGATTTTTCGATGCCCGAGCTCGCGCAGGTGATCCAGCAGCTTGGCGACCGATCCACTCGGGAAGACGATCACGGAGCGCAGCCCGAGCGCGGAGCAATCCTGGTCTAGAGCCGCCACGCGGGCGCCGGATTCCTGGATCTGCTTCAAGAGACGGGGAGTTGCCTGATCCCGCGACCGCAGCAAAAGAAACACCCCGTCGTACCGGGAGAACGCCGCGCCGATCCTCGGGTCGTCGTCATGCTCGAATACCACGGACCGCACGGTGAGGCCTCGTTTTTCGGCCGCCGCATACACGCCATCCCGCCATGCCGCCGCCTCCCGGGCCAGCGACACGCCCTCATGGAGAAAGGCGATCACCTTGCGGCGCCCGCCGTCGCCCTCGCCGGAGGGAAGGTGCAGTCGGCCGCTGGCATCGCGCATCAGCACCCCCTCGGCCAGCAGCTGCGTGATGGCCTTGCGCACCGTCGGGCGGCTCAGGGCCAGACCGGCGGCCAGTTGCCTTTCGCCCGGCAGGCGGTGGGCATAATCTCCGTGCATGAGACGCTGGCGGATCAAATCCAGAGCCAGGCGGGATTCCGTGTCGGGGCGGGCCATGAGCCCCGGATTATGAGGAGATACGCCGCTGCTAGGCAAGCACCCGGCTATTTCCGCGGCCTGCGCCCGGGGACGCTGTCGAAATACGTCTCCCACAGCCAGAGCTGCACCCGCCAGGTCTCCTCTATCACCGCCAGCAGACGCCGCCCCCATCCAGGAATGCTTTTCAGGTTCATACCGCCATCCTCCCGCAGCCGCGAGACATCCGGCAGAGACACCCTCCGGGATTCCCCACCGGCACAGGGAGAAATCCGACGCGCTGTACCGGTGAATATTTCTCAAACCTGTCTCTGTATTGGTCAGCCCACCCGCGCTATATTCCCGACGCATGGCCTTGCGTGAACAGTTTGCCTATGAACGGGTGGAGTCCCGCCTGGAGGCCCTGATCTCCGGCGGAGCCCTGGGCCCCGGTGATCGCATCCCCTCCGTGCGGGAACTCTGCCGCATGGAGCGAATCAGCCCGGCCACCGCCATCCAGGCGCTGACCAACCTGGAGGCCCGCTCCCTCATTTTTGCCCGGCCGCGCTCGGGCTTCTACGTGCAATCCCGCCCGCATCTGCCACTGCCCACCCCCGCGCACACCACCGCCCGCCCGCAACGGCCAAAGGTCTCCGAGCATGTCGCCCAGGTCTTCCGCGATTTTGACAATCCCCGTACCATCGCCCTCGGCGCGGGCATTCCTCATCCCAGCCTTTTGCCGACGGCAGAAGTCGCGCGATGCGTCAGCCGGGCGGCCCGCCAATATGCCACGGACTTTGGCCGCTATGGCTCCCGCGAGACCGATCTCGGCCTGCGCAAGGAGATCGCCCTCCGGCTTTCTCTCGCAGGCTGCACCATGTCCCCGGATGAGATCGTCATCACCACGGGGTGCATGGACGCGCTGAATCTCGCCGTGCGGGCAGCAGCCAATCCCGGCGACACCGTGCTGGTCGAGTCTCCGACATTCTTTGGCATCCTCCAGATGCTGGAAAGTCTCGGGATGAAAGTCATCAGCGTACCGTCCACCTGCGACCGGGGGCTGGACATCGCCGCCTTTGAGCGGGCGCTCTCGCGCTACCGGATCGCGACGTGCATCCTCATCCCGAGCTTTGGCAATCCGCATGGGGCCAGCCTCGACGACGAACGCCGCCAGAAGGTGGTCGACCTCGCCGCCCGCCACGGCATCCCGATCATTGAGGACGACATTTACGCGGAGCTCGGTTTCGACAACTCCCGTCACCGCCCACTGAGAACCTTCGGCAAACCGGGGGACAACCTACTGTGCGGGTCCTTGTCAAAAACCCTGTCGCCCGGGCTGCGCATCGGCTGGGTCGCGGGCGGTCGGTATGCCGAGGATGTCCACCGGCTCAAGCTGGTCTCCAGCATCACCACCCCGCAGGTCACAGCCCGGGCGGCAGCCGACTATCTCCGCTCCGGCGGCTTCGACCGCCATCTGCGCGGACTCCGCAAGATGCTGGAAACCCAGATGTGCCGCATCTCCGCCGCCATCGCCCGCTCGTTCCCGCAGGGCACCGCTTTGAGCCGTCCCGGCGGCGGGTATTTCCTGTGGGTGGAGCTGCCCGAGCGGGTCGATTCCCTGCGCCTCCGCGACGCCGCCGCCCGGCACAGCATCAGCATCTGCCCGGGCCCGATCTTTTCTCATACGGGGGAATTCTCTCATTTCATCCGCGTCAACTGCGCCATCGAATGGTCGCCCGCCGTGGAAACCGCCCTCCACACCCTCGGCCAGCTCGCGCACGAACAAAACGACTCGCCTCCTGCCACCCCCTGATCCGCACCATGGAAATCCTCTGTCTGCAGCATGTCGCCTTCGAAGGACCCGCCCGGCTGGAAACCTGGCTGAACAGCCAGGGCGTCACCCTCCGCAAGGTTCTCGTCTCCGAACAGGAATTACCCGATCCCTCCGGTCGCCACGCCGTGATCGTCATGGGCGGGCCGATGAATATCTACCAGCATCGTGATCACCCCTGGCTGTTGGAAGAGAAACGCTTCCTCCGGGCGTGCATCGATCAAGGCATCCCTCTCCTCGGTGTGTGCCTCGGCGCACAACTGCTCGCCGACGCGCTCGGCGCGAGGGTTTTCCAGAATACCCACCGCGAAATCGGCTGGCTTCCCGTCGAGCCCACTCCCGAAATCCGCAGACTTTTCCCCTCCCTCGCCGGAGCCCCCACCGTCCTGCACTGGCATGGCGACACCTTCGAACTGCCCCAGGGAGCAATACGGGTGGCTGCAAGCGAAGCATGCCCCGAGCAGGGATTCTACCTTCCCGGCGTCTGCCTCGGCCTGCAATTTCACGTCGAGTCGACCCCGGGTTCCGTGCGCAGCCTCCTTGCCCACTGCGCGGATGAACTCACTGCCGCTCCCTACGTCCAGAGCGCCGCGGAGATCGAAGCCGGACTGGCCAACACGCAGTTCGCGCCATGGGAACCGCTGTTGCGGGCAATCCTGAAGGTCTAGTTTGCTGAGGGCAGCCAGGGCCTCTCTCCACGCTCAAGCATCGCTTTGACCTCCGTCGCCTGCAGGTTCTGCACGTGTCCGTCGGCGAAGAGGTAATTGGCTGATCCCTTGAGCTTCGATCCGGCGCGCGCGCCGGTCCGATGCCGGTCAACGGCGATATCCGTCGTCAGCGCCGGCCAGGTCGTCCAGTTCGCACAGTGGGCATGGTCCCACGTCCGGCTGACCGGGCGATTGCTGATAAAGGCCAGCATCAGCCGCGAGGGATGCGGGAGACTCTGCAACCGGCCATAGGTCTCGGAGTCGAACACCGTGTCGTTCAGCAGATAGCTCGTCGCATTCATCTGGAGAATCTGGCTCTGGCGTGACTTTTCATCCGCCGGACACACTCGCACCTCGTCGACGTTATCGAGGTAATCGGCCAGCAGGTAGATCCAGCTATACTCGATCGAGTTCAGCCACTTCCCATTGAGTTTCAGCTTGGAGTCCCCCGTGCTATGGGAAGTAACAGGCAATACTCCATCATGATCCCCCGCATAAAGCATGATGGCCTGACCGATCTGGCGCAGATTGGAGGCGCACCTGGCGCGATTCGCCGCCATCGCGCCCGAGGATATGACGGGTACGGCGAGGCAGACCAGGATCCCCACCACGCCGACAACCATGAGCAACTCCACCAGGGTAAAGCCCCCGACGAGCCGCCTCGCTCTTGAGCCGGAATCCGGCCCGCACATAATGTGCGGACCGGCCTCTCCACCGTGGATCAACTTACCGGCAGCACCCGCCGCCGATAAACCGCCATTCCGATCAGCAAGGCCACGCCGAGCAAGGCCCATGTCCCCGGCTCGGGCACGGCCTGAAACTCATAGGCCCCGGACCCGCTGACCGCCACGGGCGATTCGCCGCCGATGTAGGTGCCGGTCCAGGTGAAGGTCACCGAGTAATTCCCCGCCTCGGAGAACCACCAGTCGAGATGCTGATGTCCGCCCACGCCGAAATCCCAGGCGTTGCTGTTCTGCGTCTTCGATGCATCACTGGAGAACCAGACAAACGTGCCGACATTTGCAATCGTCTGCGACACCGCAATGGATCCCGGCCCGGTCCATCCGGTCAGGGTCAGAGTGATGCTTCCGTCCAGCCACTCCGAATCCGACCCCACCTCCTCAAGCCCAAATCCCACATTCGGCGGGTAGGCCGCATTTCCCGTGCGAAAAACCATCGTCCCGGTGGATACGCCAAGCGCGCTGGCCACAGCAGAGGACGAAACCGCCGCCTGCGTGCCGAGTTGGGCAGCGAGAGCCTCAGGCGCAAACTCCTGCTCCTCCGTCAAAGGCACGCCATCAACCACCGCGCCCGAGCCAATGTGCCAGTGCGCCACAAATTCCGCCTCGCCCGGCGTGTATTCGACACCAAGGTCTCCGTGGCCAGAGGTGTAGATGGCTTGGGCTTGAGACACTCCAGCGGAGAGGATCATTCCGGCTCCGACGAGACCGGACAACAGGGGCAGCTTGTATTTTTTCATGAGATTGCAGGGTTATTTTTGATAACCGATTCTCACTTGTTTCTAAATTTGATAATTGATTGTCAATATTCATTATCAAATTCCCCAGCAGGAAAATTTTCCATACCACGGTTCCCTGGCTTCACAAAAGGTCGGAGAACACGGGATGGCTTACGGGAAAAGCGCATGGCTTCCCGAGCCCCGGAGCGCGACACTCGCTGTCAGTAACAGCCGGGAGACCTACGCCTTACCCGCGCAGCTCTCGCAATCGCCGTAGATGACGATTTCGTGCCTCTTCATGCGAAAGCCATCTGGCAGCAGGCCCGAGATGCCACGCAGGCAGCCCGCCAGATCGAACAGACGCTGGCAACGCTCGCAGAGGAAGAAATGATGATGACTGCGCGAGGCCGCTTCATAGTGAGGCTGGACGCCCGGGATGTCGATGTGCCGCACCTGGCCCTCCGCGATCATCTGCTTCAGCGCCCGGTAAACGGTGGCGATGCCGATGCCTTCCACGGATTTCCCCGCCTCCTCGCAAATGTCCAAGGGCGTGAGCGGTCGATCCGACGATACGATCACTTGCCAGATCGCATCGCGCTGGCGGGTTTTATAGGCCATGCCGGAATTTCTGTTGACGCCAATTGAGAGTCAAGTATCAGTTTTAAATCTGATATTTCGCTCTCGATTTCAAACCTTCCCCGGATTCCACACACCCATGAGTTCCTCAAACAAGCTTCCCGTCACCGTGCTCTCCGGCTTCCTCGGAGCTGGCAAAACCACGCTTCTGAATCACGTCCTCAACAACCGCGAGGGGCTCCGCGTGGCCGTGATCGTCAACGACATGAGCGAGGTGAATATCGACGCCTCGCTCGTGCGCGACGGCGGGGCGGAACTTAGCCGCACCGAGGAAAAGCTCGTGGAGATGTCCAATGGCTGCATCTGCTGCACGCTGCGGGACGATCTCTTGAAGGAAGTCTCGCGCCTCGCCCGGGAGGATCGCTTTGATTATCTCCTCATCGAGTCCAGCGGCATCTCGGAGCCGTTGCCGGTCGCGCAGACATTCACCTTCGCCGACGAGGCGGGAGAGAGCCTGGAATCCATCACCCGGCTCGACACCATGGTCACGATGGTGGATGCGGCGAATTTCCTCACCCAGTTTGAACAGGCCGATACACTGGCGGAGCACGACCTCGCCCTCGGCGAGGAGGACGAACGCACCATCGCCGATCTCTTTATCGACCAGGTGGAGTTTGCCGACGTGATCATTCTCAATAAAACCGATCTCGTCTCCAAGGAGGAGCGCAATGAGCTCAACGCCATGCTGCGCAAGCTGAACCCGGGAGCGCGCGTGATCGAGGCCGAGCGCGGCAAGGTTCCGCTCTCGGAGGTGCTGAATACGAGCCGCTTCGATATGGAAAAGGCGCAAAGCTCTGCCGGATGGATCAAGGAGCTCCAGGGCGAGCACACCCCGGAGACGGAGGAATACGGCATCGGCAGCTTTGTCTTCCGCGCCCGGCGGCCGTTTCACCCGTTACGGTTTTGGAATTTCCTGAACGGCGAATGGTCCGGCTTGCTGCGTTCCAAAGGCTACTTCTGGCTCGCCTCGCGTCATGATGTCGTCGCCTCCTGGTCACAGGCGGGTGGCAGCGGCGAGTATCGCCCGATGGGCACCTGGTGGGCCTCCGCGCCGCTCGACCAGTGGCCGCAGGAGGAGGAGTTTCTCGCCGCCATCCGCAACGAGTGGCAGGAGCCCTTCGGCGACCGGCGGCAGGAGCTTGTCTTCATCGGCCAGGACATGCCCCGGGAGGAGATGCTGGAGGCGCTCCGCGGCTGCCTGCTCGATGATCACGAGATGACACTCGCGCCCGCTGCCTGGAAGCACTTCCCCGACCCCTTCCCCGAGTGGTTTGTTAAAGCCGCCTGAGTGCCTTTCGAGATAATGGGATCACCTTCGGGATGATGCCCCGTGATGAGCAATTCGGATAACCTTTGGAACATCCCGGATAACCTCCCGGGGTTGCGCCTGGGCGGGTGACGGATGGATAGTTCTCTCATGAGCCTCCCGCCTTCCTCCCCCTCCTCGCAGCAATGGGACGTCGTCGTCGCTGGCGGCGGTCCCGCCGGATGCACCGCCGCCATTTCCGCCGCTCGCCAGGGCCGCCGGGTGCTGCTGATCGAGCGCACCTGTTCTCTCGGCGGCATGGGCACGTCGGCCCTCGTTCCAGCCTGGTGTCCCTTCTCCGACCAGCAGCGCATCATCTTCGGCGGCCTCGCCTCGGAAGTTTTCCAGCTCTCCAAGGAAGGCACCCCGCACGTGCCCGCCGAGCAGATGGACTGGGTCGCCATCGACGCGGAGCACCTCAAGCGCGTCTACGACTCCCTCGTCACCGAGGCGGGCGTGACGGTGCTCTTTGATACCTTTATCGTGGGCGCGGAAGTCGAGGGCCGCACGGTCAAAAGCCTCACCATCGCAAACAAGCAGGGCCTGAGCAAAATCGACGCCCGCATCTTCATCGATACCTCGGGGGACGCCGACGTGGTCGCCTTTGCCGGCGGAGCATTTGAGAAGGGAGAACCCGTCACCGGCAACATGCAGCCCGTCACGATCTGCTTCGTCCTCGCCAATGTGAACGAGGAGGCGTATCGCCGTATGCCCGACGCCCGCAAGTCGATCGACGGCCAGCCCAGCCTGATGGACCAGATGATGGCGAAATACCCGCTCATCCCCGACACACACTTCTGCAACAACATCGTCGGCCCGGGCTGTGTCGGCTTCAATGCCGGTCACATTTACGAGATCGACAACACCGATCCCGCCGCCGTTTCCCGCGCCATCATGGCCGGACGCCAGCTCGCCGCCGCCTACCGCGATGCGCTGAAGGAGCTTCAGTCCGAGGCTTTCGGCAACTGCCATCTCGTGCAAACCGGCAGCCTGGTCGGAGCCCGCGAAACCCGCCGCATCACCGGCGACTACACCCTCACCGTGGAGGATTATCTCTCGCGGCGGACTTTTGAGGATGAGATTTGCCGCAACGCCTACTTCATCGACATCCACCTCACCCGCGAGGAGGCCGCAAAGAACAAGGACTGGGAGGAAGCCATCAACCGCTTCAAGCGCTACGGCCCCGGCGAGTCGCACGGCATCCCGTACCGCTGCCTGATCCCCGTCTCCTTCGACAATGTGCTCGTGGCCGGGCGCAGCATCTCGACCGACCGCATCGTGCAGGGCAGCGTCCGCGTCATGCCCGTCTGCCTCGCCATGGGCGAAGCCGCCGGCACCGCCGCCGCCCTCGCCCTGGCGGAGGACACCTCGGTGCGGGAAATCGATACCGACCGCCTGCGCGACATCCTGCGCGAAAACGGCGGATACCTCCCGGAGTACGAGCCCGCTACGTCAGCAACCTGAGCGGGCTTTGCGCCTGATAGTCACGCGGAGTGAGACCCGATGCGGCCTTGAACCAGCGCGAGAAGTGCGAGAGCTGCCGGAATCCCAGCTCAAGCGCAACCACCTTCACGCTGACATCCGGCTCGCGCAGACGGCGTCCGGCATAATCCTGCCGCCGCCTCTCGGCGAATCCTCGCGGTGTCAGCCCGGTGTGCCTAATGAAAAGGCGATTGAGGTGGCTGCGGCTCATCCCGGCCGCGGCCATCAGCCGCGCCTCGTCAAAAGGCTGATCCAGCGGCGTCGCGCCCAGCAGGTGCAGCACCCGCGTGATCCGGTCATCCTGGGCGGCCGGGACAAAAAGCGATGTCCCCGCCTGTTGTAGGACGCGAAACAAAACACTCAGCCAGGGAAGAAAAACGGCCTGGCTGTCGAGATAGTCGGTCAACTCCAGCGGCTGGCTCCACAAGCTGAACTGCGGATCATGGAGGCGATGACGGACGAACTTCTCCAGAGCCCGCCCGAGGCGGGTGAGTTCCTCCTCCGTACGGCTGTCGACCACGACCACCGCACCCTCCGGGATCACCTGCTGCCCGGTGTGCCAGTGCGCATCGAGATGGATGGAAAGAATCTCCGAGCCGCGCTCAAAGTTCAGATGACTCGGCCCGTTGCCCATGACCACCCACTGCCCGGGTACAGCCACGCTCACGGCTTCGCCGCGCCGCACGGTCATTCGCCCGGAAAAAAGCAGCCGGGCGGTGACGTTGCCCCTCTCCGAGGAAAAATCGAGAAACTTCTCCGCCACGCGGCCGCGATAGGCCCAGATCAGGGAGACCTGGAGGTTTCGCCAGACTTCGGGAAGCAAGGCGGCCGTCGGACCAGGAGGGGAAGCCGGGGAGATACGCGCCACGAGGGAAGCTTATAGCGCGAGAGTGATCGGAAGCAATGACGCGCAAACGAGAAGGGGGCTGCTTGACGGAATTTGGCGGAGGTTCGTAAATACCTCCATGTCCAAAGAGAACACCTGCCCCACCTGCGGAAAAAAGGGCCCCTGGTTCAACCAGCCGTACGCGCCTTTTTGCTCCGAACGGTGCAAGCTGGTCGATCTCGGCCGCTGGCTCGGCGAGGAATATCGCATCGCCAGCCCGATCACGGCGGAGGACCTGGAGGAGCTCGCTGACTTCGACGAGAACGAACTCAAGCGCACCGACGACGAGCCCTAAAGCTTGCGCCAGTCGGGCATCTCCCGCCCCAGCGCTCCATAGCAATACTCTCTCACCGTCCGGATGCCCCGCCTCAGGGCGATGCTGCCGGAAGCCAGCACTCTAATGGCCGCGATATGGGATGCCACGACGCTGGCGGCCATGAAAAGATCCGTCGTGGAGGAGTCGCGCAGCACCGTCCGCAAGTCGGCGAGTCCGCCCAGCCGGGGCGTCACCAGATAGCACGAGGCATAGTAGGCGTCGGGGAACACCTTTCGCAGGGCCTCAATGCTCTTTTGCTCCGGGGAGAGGTCATACCTCTCGCGGACCTGCAACCGACCGTCCACATACACCTCGGCCGCCCACTCGAGACCGGAAAAGGCATAGGACTCGTCCGAGCCAACGCGTCCGGGCGCGAGGGATTCCACAAAAAGCGATTCCGACTCGGCCGCCGCCTCGATCCGGGTGACCTGGCGCAGGCGCGCCCCCTTGTGCGGGATGAAAATCTCCGGGCAGACCTCCAGCCACGCGCCAGGCTCGACAGTAAATGTCTGATGGACGGTCGCCACCTCGCCTCCGTCCAGCACGCGAAAGGCGCGCTGGGCGCTGGGGCTTGTCAATACGCCTGAGGCGCCCTCCCTCGCCCGCACGGAGATGTCGATGACATCGCCGGAGAGAAGCCCCGCCGTACAGTTCACCATCTGCACGATCAGGTGATTGCCGTCCCAGTAGGGCTTGCTCAGGTGCATGGGCGCATGAAAGGACTGCCGGCCGATATGCGTAGGGCCATTCGGTCTGCGAACCAGCTCAAGCGCGAGATGCCCGGTCACGGCGTGCTAGACGAAAAGGTATTCGCGGCGCAGCCAGTCCAGCAGATCGCCGCGCCCTTCGCCGGATTTCAGGTCGGCGAAAAGAAAGGGCCGGTCACCGCGCATGATCTTGGCGTCGCGCGCCATCACGCCCAGGTCGGCTCCCACATGCGGAGCGAGGGTGATCTTGTTGATGAGCAGCAGATCACTCTTGCGGATGGCCGGACCGCCCTTGCGCGGGATCTTGTCTCCCTGCGCGACGTCGATCACGTAGATGAAGACATCGACCAGCTCCGGCGAAAATGTCGCGGAGAGATTGTCCCCTCCGCTCTCGATGAGGATGAGCTGGAGACCGGGAAAGCGGGCCTGAAGTTCCGCCACCGCGGCGTCGTTCATGCTGGTGTCGTCACGGATCGCCGTGTGCGGACAGCCGCCCGTCTCGACTCCCATGACCCGGCCGGCTTCAAGCGCCTGATTGCGCACCAGGAACTCCGCGTCCTCGCGGGTGTAGATGTCGTTGGTGACCACCGCCATGTCAAACTCGTCCCGCATCCACTCGCAGAGCCGCAGGACAAGCATGGTTTTTCCCGATCCCACCGGGCCGCCGATGCCGATACGCAGAGTTTTCATGAAATAAAAAGTCGTTCGTCGGACACCTCGTGCCACATCGAGGCGATATCGACCATGGGATCGAACCAGCCGATGTCGGCCCGCGCCACCATGAGCGCCGCCTCCACGGCAGGCATCGCTCCGCCCAGCGCGGCCGTGAGCACGCGCTGAATTCCTTCCTGCCCGATGCGAATCAGCTTCGGAGCCGCCGCGCAGTAGCTTGCGAGGGATTGATAAAGATAGGCGGTCAGCACGGCGTTCACCGGCAGCGCGCCGCAAGCCGCGCCCCAGACCGCGGCATGGTGCCCGATGGCGGGATCGGCGGCCGCCCGGTCTTGATAAGCCCGGAGGATCGGGATCGAAGAAACCGCGGCAAGCATCGCAAGGCGCCGCCGCCCGGTTTGAAGGCTGGCCGCGCGCAGTTCCCGCGCAGGCCGCAGCACGCCGGAAAGATGATCCACCGCCAGCAGGTCATCGAGGTCGCCGCGCTCGACGGCGCGATGCGCCTCCGCCACGAGCGGCAGGTCGAGCTGTGCGGCGGCGGGAATCACATGATCGTCCAGAAAAGCCCGTAGCGTCGCCTCATCACGGACCCGCCCCTGCTGCACCATTTCCTCCATGCCGAGCGAGTGAGCATAGGAACCCGTAGGGAAAGTGGCATCCGAGGTTTGCAGCAGGAACGCAAGGCCCGCCTGCTCCAGCTCAATCATGATGGTGATGGTGCACCGCTCCGGCTGTCGCGGGACAGAAAACGGCGAGAGAGTCAAAATAGGGAATCTGCTCACGCTCCAGCATCTGCTTTACCGCAACATCCGCCGCCACTCGAATCACCTCGTCGACAATCTGGATCGGGAAATGCAGGTTGCCGAGTTGCCATGCGATGCGCGCCGCATCCGCCGGGACGTAGCCGAGAGGAATCTCAAAGACCGGCTCCTCCCGCTGGCGGATCGCATAAAGAATGCCCTCTTCCCGCAGAACGAAATCACCGTGGGAGAGCAGATGATCGAGATCGAAGCCAAACTCCCGTCCGTCACCCGCAATGGCGCGCCAGCGGCGCTTGGCGAGGACCTCGCGATCCACCGGGATCGGAATGATGCGATCGGATTCCGACCGATGGACATGCAGGTGATGACGAACGATTTCCATACTCAAAACAAAAAGTATCTCTGGGCCATCGGCAAGACCTCCGCTGGTGCGCAGCGGAGTTCCACGCCATCGGCCTTCACCGTGTAGGTCTCGGGATCGACCTCGATGCGGGGCATCGCATCGTTCCAAAGCAGGTCACGCTTGGTGATCTTGCGCGTATTGCGCACCGGCACGAGCCGCTTGCCGACGCGCACGGCGCCAGCCAGCCCCTCGTCGAGCGACGCCTGGCTCACGAACGTCACCGAGGTGGCGAGACGCGCCCGCCCATGGGCGGCAAACTGCGGACGGTAAAACATCGGCTGCGGCGTGGGAATCGACGCATTCGGATCGCCCATGTTGGCATAGGCAATGAGGCCGCCCTTGAGCACGACCTCGGGCTTCACGCCAAAGAAAGCGGGCTTCCACACCACGAGGTCCGCGAGCTTGCCGACCTCGATGGAGCCCACCTCATGCGCGATGCCATGCGTGATGGCGGGATTGATCGTGTACTTTGCGATGTAGCGCAGAGCGCGGAAATTATCCGCTGCCGCGTGGGCTGCTCCCGCCGCGCTGGCCGCGAGCTTCCCAAACTGCACCTTCATCTTGTGCGCAGTCTGCCACGTGCGGGTGATGGTTTCGCCAATGCGGCCCATCGCCTGGCTGTCGCTCGACATCATGGAAAAGGCTCCCAGGTCGTGCAGCAAATCCTCCGCCGCGATGGTCTCGCCGCGAATGCGTGATTCCGCAAAAGCGACGTCCTCCGGGATGTTGGAGTCCAGATGGTGGCATACCATGAGCATATCGAGATGCTCGTCGATGGTATTGACCGTGTAGGGCCGCGTCGGATTGGTGGACGACGGCAGGACATTGGCCTCGCCGCACACGCGGATGATATCCGGCGCATGCCCTCCCCCCGCTCCCTCGGAATGATAAGTATGAATCGCCCGGCCCTTGAAAGCGCGCAGCGTATCTTCGACGAAGCCCGCTTCGTTCAGGGTGTCGGTGTGAATCGCCACCTGCACGTCGAGTTCATCCGCCACGCCGAGGCAGCAGTCAATAGCCGCCGGGGTGGTGCCCCAATCCTCGTGCAGCTTCAATCCCATGGCCCCTGCCAGGATTTGTTCGCGCAGGGGGCCGGGAGTCGAGCAGTTGCCCTTGCCGAGATAACCGATATTGACCGGGTACTCATCCGCAGCCTCCAGCATGCGGTGGATGTTCCACTGGCCCGGCGTCACCGTGGTGGCATAGGTGCCATGCGTCGGCCCCGTGCCGCCGCCGAACAGAGTGGTCGTTCCCGCTGCCACGGCATGCTCGATCTGCTGGGGGCAGATAAAGTGGATGTGCGAATCGATTCCGCCCGCCGTGACGATGCACCCCTCGCCTGCAATCACATCCGTCGCGGCTCCGATCACCATCGTGATACCATCCTGGATGAGCGGATTCCCCGCGTGGCCGATACCCACGATGCGGCCATGCTTCACGCCGATGTCGGCTTTGATCACACCCTGCACGGGATCGAGGATGAGGGCATTCGTGATGACCAGATCGAGACACTCATGATCCAGCGCCAGAGGCGACTGCCCCATGCCGTCGCGGATCACCTTGCCTCCGCCAAATTTCACCTCGCCGCCATAGCCGCCGTTTTCCGCGATCAGGTCACGCTCGACCTGGATGAACAGCTCGGTATCCGCCAGCCGCACCTGATCCCCGACCGTCGGGCCAAACATCTCCGCATAAAGCTCCCGGGTCATTTTCATAGCGGTCCGTTCACCTTTCCATTGAGCCCATAAACCTCGCGCTTTCCGGCGAGAGCCACCAGCTCCACCTGCCGCGTATCGCCCGGCTCAAACCGCACCGCCGTGCCGGAGGGAATACGCAGCCGGAATCCCCGAGCAGCCTCGCGATCAAAGTCGAGGAGGCTGTTCACCTCGTAAAAATGAAAGTGGCTGCCCACCTGTACAGGCCGGTCGCCCCGGTGGGTGACGACGATGGTTTTCCATTCGAGACCCTGGTTGGCCTCATGGTGACCGTCTTGGGAGAGAATGATTTCGCCGGGGATCATCGGATGGGATTGTGAACCGTAACAAGTTTCGTGCCATCCGGGAACGTGGCTTCTGCCTGCACCTCGGCGATCATCTCCGGCACTCCCTCCATCACGTCCTCGCGCTTCAGGATCGTCGTGCCAAAGCTCATCAGCTCGGCCACGGATCGCCCATCACGCGCACCCTCGAGGATCTCGTACGTGAGGATGGCGATGGCTTCGGGATAGTTCAGCTTCAACCCACGCTTCTGCCGCCGACGGGCCAGGTCGGCGGCGACCACGATCATGAGTTTTTCCGTCTCACGAGGACTCAGGTGCATACGACATCATCATACGGTGAGATGCTCCCTGACAACTTCATCAGTGAGTTCTTTCACCGACCCGCCAGCCACCACGCTCCCCCGGTCGAGGATGGCGAAATTGTCGGCGAGTTCTTTACAAAAATCGAGGTACTGCTCCACCAGGAGGATCGTCATCGACTTCTCGCTGTGGAGCTGGTCGAGGGCGCTGGCTATCTCCTCGCCCAGCAGATTGCCCTCGTGCGGCCCCTTCTGGCGGATCATTTCAAAGGTCTTCGACAGCTCCGTAAAGGCCGCGGCATTTCGCTCCGCTCCCACGCGCCGCATTTCATTAATGTCATCGCTCAGCTTCTCGATCAGCGCAGGCTCGGGATAGTCGGTTTCGTCGCGCAGCTTCTTGAGCAACTGCACCGCCTCCGCCATGAGACCGGGCTCGTTGTGATGTCCGCCTCGGCGCAAGAGCTTCAGGGCATCGCCGATCTGGTCGATGATGTTGGGCTGGATGCCCTCGGTCGGCTCATCGAGAATCAGCAGGTCCGGTTCCGTGAGCAAAGCCCGTGCGATGGAGAGCTGCTGCTGCTGGCCGCCCGAGAGCATGCCGCCCTTGCGCGAGAGAAAATCCTTCAGGATCGGGAAGAGCGAGTAGATGCGCTCCAGCGACCGGCCGGGCTTCTTGCCCTGGGCGATGGCTCCAATGAAGAGATTCTCCTCCACCGTGAGATGCGGGAAGATTCCGCGGCCCTGCGGGACATAGCCAATACCCGACCTCGCGCGATCCTCGGCAGGCATCTGGGAAATATCCCTCCCCTTGAAGATAATGCTGCCGCTGGTCGGGCGATGAATGCCGACGATGCTTTTCAGCGTGGTGGTCTTGCCGACGCCATTGCGCCCCATGAGGCAGAAGACCTGGTTCTCCGGCACTTCGATGCTGACATCGCGCAGAATGAGTGACCCGTCGAGAGAGACGCAGAGATTTTTGATCGAGAGCATACCTAGTGTTTCTTTTTGCGGCCGAGATAGACTTCGATGACGCGCTCGTCGGCCTGCACCTGGTCGAGAGAGCCATCGCAGAGGACATGGCCCTGGTGGAGCACGGTAACCTTGCTGCCAAGCTGCCGGACAAAAACCATGTCGTGCTCGATGACGATGATCGTGTGTTTTCCCGCGAGGCTGAGGAGGAGTTCGCCGGTCTTCGCCGTCTCCTCGTCCGTCATGCCTGCGGCGGGCTCGTCGACAAGGAGAAGCTCGGCGTTTTGCGCGAGCAGCATCCCGATTTCCAGCCACTGCTTCTGCCCGTGGGCCAGCGTGCCAGCCTTCAGCTCGGCCTTGTCGGCCAGGCCGATGGTCTTGAGCACTTCGTAAATACGCTCCCTCTGCTCCGGCTTGACCCGGCTGAAAATCGATGGCCAGACGCTTCGGCTTCCCTCGAGACCGAGGAGGATGTTCTCGAAAACCGTATGGTCGCTGTAGACGCTCGGCGTCTGGAATTTCCGCCCGATGCCGAGCCGGTAGATCTCGTATTCCCGCAGCTTCGTCAGCGGTGTGCCCTTGTACTCGATCGTGCCGGTATCGGGACGAGTGCGGCCCGTGATCAGGTCGAGGAACGTGCTCTTGCCCGCACCGTTCGGCCCGATGATCGTCCGCAGCTCTCCTTTATCGAGGTAAAAGTTCAGGTCGTTGATGGCCTTGAACCCATCGAAGCTCTTTGTGACGCCTTCTGCGGCGAGTAGGAACTGCTTGCTCATGACTGGGAATCCTTTGGCACCTGGGTTGCAGCGGCAGCGGCCTCGGCGGTAGCTTCCTTGGCCCGCTTATGTCGTCGCCACGCCTCCTGGATCTGCGCAGGCAAACCAACCACGCCACGCGGCATGAAGAGCACGACCACCACAAACATCGCCCCGAGGAAGATCGGCCAGTACGCCGGGAAAGCCTGGCTGGCCCAGCTCTTCAGGCCATTCACGCCGATGGCTCCAATGATCGGCCCGATGAGCGAAGCCCGGCCGCCCACCGCCACCCAGACGATGGCCTCCAGCGATTTCGCCGGCTCCATCTGGCTGGGGTTGATGATGCCAACCTGCGGCACATAAAGAGCACCCGCCAGCCCGGCGATCATTCCCGCGAGAACGAAAACGAAGAGCTTGAAGTTCGCCGCCGCGTAGCCGGAGAAAAGCACCCGGTTTTCACTATCGCGAATCGCCCTCTGGACCTTGCCGAATTTGGTCAGGGTCAGCCACCGGCACAAAGCATACACCAGCACCAGGGCAACCGCCGACGCGATATAAAGTCCCCGCTGAGTGCCCGGAGTACCCAGGTCAAAGCCCAGTAGTGTCTTGAAGTCGGTGAATCCGTTGTTACCGCCGAGCGTCAGCTCGTTGCGAAAGAAAAGGAGACATGCCGCATAGGTCAGCGCCTGGGTCAGGATCGAGAAGTAAACGCCGCGAATGCGGGAGCGAAAGGCGAGGTAACCAAAAATGAACGCCACCACCCCCGGCACCCAGAGCACCGCGAAGGCGGCAAACCCGAAGTGCGCAAACGGCTCCCAGTGCGCGGGGAGCTTGGTATACCCCAGGAAGACCATGAAGTCCGGCAGGTCGCTCTTGTATTGACCGAGCTTGCCAATCATCAGCATGAGATGCATGCCGAGTGCATAGCCTCCGAGGGAGAAGAAGAGCATCTGTCCGAGGCTCAGCAATCCTGTGTAGCCCCAGAGCATGTCGATGCTCACCGCCACGATGGCGAGGCAAAGATACTGCCCCCACAGGTTGATATTAAAATCGCTCACATGGAGCGAGCTCCCCGCCGGGGTGAAGGCATTCAGGCCCGGAATCACCGCGATGAGAAACACCGCGACGATCGCTCCGATGAGCACCTCTTTTTTGGAAACTTCCTGTTTCATGACGTTAGTTCTCCAGTCCGCGTCCCTTGGTGGCAAAAAGGCCCGAAGGCTTCCACTGGAGGAAGAGGATGATGCCAACCAGGACAAGCACCTTTCCAATGACAGGGTTTCGCAGGCTCGTTTGGAGAATCTGGTCGACCGTGCCGATGCCGAGCGCGGAGATCACCGTGCCGATGAGATTGCCGATACCACCCACGACCACGACCATGAAGGAATCGACGATATACGTCTGGCCCGTGCTCGGCCCAATGTTGCCGATTTGGGAAAGGAAGGCTCCCGCGAGTCCCGCCAGGCCGGACCCGAAGGCAAACGTAAGCGTATTGACTTTGCGCGTCCGCACACCCATGCACGCCGCCGTCGTACGATCCTGCATTACGGCTCGGATGAGCAGACCTACCGGCGTCTTGGCCAGCAGGAGAGAGGTCCCCACCACGATGGCCACCGCGAAGATGATCACAAACACGCGGTTGTAATTCATGATGACGTCACCCACAGAGAAGCTGCCCAGCAGCCAGGCCGGGGAGTAAACCGGCGCATTGGCTGGCCCAAAGATCAGGCGGAAGAGCTGCTGCATGACCAGCGAAACGCCCCACGTCGCGAGCAGCGACTCCAGCGGACGGCGATAGAGAAACTGAATGACGCCGCGCTCCAGCAGGATGCCCACCGCCGCAGCGCTGAGAAAGGCCACCGGCAGCGCGAACAGGAAGTAGCTTTGATAGATCCCCGAGTTTGGATCGAAGCCGAAGCCCGGGAGGTTCACGCTGATCCCAAAGGGCGCGAGCGCCACACCTGAGCCAAAGACGCACTGCACGAGATAGGTCGCATATCCGCCCACCACCATGATCTCGCCGTGGGCCATGTTGATCACCCCCATGAGGCCAAAGGTGATGGCCAGGCCCAGGGCGACGACGAGCAGCACCGATCCGAGACTCACGCCACGGAACATGGTGCCGAAGAAGTCGACCCAGAAGAGATGATTATCGATGGCCTTGAGCGTCGACGACGCAGCGGCCCGCACCTTCGGAGAGAGAGTTTCATCCGCCGCCATCTTGGCGACGAGCTCCCGGCTCGGTATGGAATTCGATTTCTTTAGCTGATTCAGCGCGTCGATTTGCAGTTGCGGATCAGGCGAGGCAAGATTGATGAGGGCTATGGCGTCGAGGATGCCGTTTTTGACCGCCTTGTCCTGTTCTTTGGCCAGGCGGGCATTAAGAATGGGAAGCGCCTCCGGCGACTGTTTCATGCCGAGCTTGAGAATGGCGCTCTGGCGGATGGCGGGAGCCGGATCAGCCAATGCCAGCAGATCCATGGTCGACCGCATGGCGCGGCGCAGCTTGGCAAAGGTCTCCGCTGGCTTCATGACCGTCTCATCCACCACGATGGGAGCACCATCAGGGCCGACGAGGGGCTCGCCGTTATCAATCCTCACCGCCTTGGAAGCGGAGCCGTCCGCCGGCATGAGTATAAAGGGAATACGAGCTCCGTCTGGAGCCTCGTAGATATAAACCTGGCTGCGCTGCCAGGCCTCAAAGATCGGACCCAGGACCGGCGAGGGGTTTGCGGCCATGTCCTGCACGATCGTCGCCTGCTCGCTCTCGGGAGCGAGGATGGCGCGGGCGGCGCTCTGCCGCGCCGCGGTCTCCGACTCATCCGCATAGACGAGGGAGGCAAAAGTCATCGCCACTGCGGCGAGAAATAAAAGAGAACGCTGGGCGTATGGTCGCATCATGAAAGTTCGTTGGTTGTAAGCAGGATCAGTGCTCGGCCAGCGGGAGGAGTTCGGGTATCCTCTCCCAAACTCCTCCCCGATTCTAGCTACCGAATATGAGAGTCTACTCCTTCACGAACGTTCCCTTGAGGAACGGCTCGGGGTAGACCTGTTTGAATTCTTCCACGATCTTGAACTGCCCGTCGGCCTTGGTCTCGCCGATGTAGGTGTTTTTCTTCGTGTGGTGATTTTCCTCCACCGTGTTGAGGCCGTTCGGGCCGTCAAAGGTGATCTTGCCGGACTCAAGAACCTCGCGGACCTTGTCGACATCGAAGGAACCTGCCTTTTCGACCGCGGCCTTCCAGAGATAAACGCCATCGTAGGAAAGAACCATCGGGCTGCAGGTCACGCGGTTCGTGCGCTCGATACCCTGCACCTTGGCGGTCTTGAGCCAGTCGAAGAAGTTCTTCTTGAAGGCCGCATTCTCCTTGGAGTCGATCGACATGAAGTACGCCCAGCAGCCGAGATGGCCGACGAGATCCTTCGTGGGCAGGCTGCGGAGTTCGTCTTCCGAGAGGCTCATGGAAACGACCGGACAGTCAGCAGCCGTGAGGCCGGAGGCGGCGAATTCCTTGAAGAACGGGACATTCGAGTCGCCGTTGATCGTGTTGATCACGCAGGCGTCGCCCGTGGCGGCAAACTGTTTGATCTCAGCCACGATCTGCTGGTAGTCGGTGTGGCCGAAGGGGGTGTACTTGCCTGCGGAGATCACCTTGCCAGCCTCGTCCTTGCGCAGACCGCCGCCGATGTTCTCGATCGGCACGCCCTTGGACAGGAGGTACTCCAGCAGCACGAGGTTCGTGGTCTGTGGGTACACGTAGTCCGTGCCGATGAGGTAGAATTTCTTGCGACCATCGGCGAGGAGGTAATCCACCGCCGGGATGGCCTGCTGGTTCACCGCCTCGGCGGTGTAAAAGATGTTCTTCGAGAGTTCCTCGCCTTCATACTGCACGGGGTAGAACAGCAGGCCGTTGTTCTTCTCGAACACCGGGAGCACCGACTTGCGGCTTACCGAGGTCCAGCAGCCGAAGACCACCGAGACCTTGTCGACTTCCAGGAGCTGTTTGGCCTTTTCCGCGAAGAGCGGCCAGTTCGACGCGCCATCCACGACGACCGGCTCGATCTTTTTGCCGAGCACACCACCCTTGGCATTGATTTCATCGAAGGCGAAGAGAAGAACGTCGCGCAGCGAGGTTTCGCTGATCGCCATGGTACCGCTGAGAGAATGAAGGACGCCGACCTTGACCGTGTCCTCGGCCGCGCGGGCCGGTGCCATGGTCCCGACGAGAAGGGACGCACCGACCGCCATGGCCTGAAGTGTTTGCGAGAGTTTCATAGTGAGTATTTCTTTGATGGTGAGTGAATTTTCTCGTTGGGCAGTGCAGGAACCCGGGTTTGGAAGCACGAACGATGCCGTTTTGTTCGCGACCCTGGCGACCAGCCCGGGCTCTGCTGCCTAAAGTGGATCTAGAAGGATAGCTTGATGCCGATGTTGCCGGTCACGAAGTTGTTCGCGACATTGTTCGGGATCACAACATCATTCGTGTTGTAATAGGTGACGCCGCCATGGAGCTCCCAGTTGCCGGGGAGGTACGGGATCGGCACGCTGCCATTGAGCCCGAGAGCCGTATAAGCATAGCCGCCGCCTCCGCCGTGGAAGTCTTCCGTACAAAGGCCGAGGGCCGCGGAAGGCGTAATGGTGAACTTCCAGATCTTGAAGTTGTAGCTAATGTTAGGAACGAAGAAGGTTCCGTTCTTTCCGCCACCGCCTTCAGCCGCGCCGGGGTCCACGCGATTGTGAATCACCAGCGAAGGATTGAGGAAGTTGTTGTTGGCATACTTCAGCGCAACATCGAGGATCTGCTCGGTTTCGCCGCCGTAGTTCCACGCCTGGTAGAGCACGGTGACGGAGAAGTCCTTGTATCCATAGGACAGACCCGCCCACACGTCGACCTCCTGGAGATAGCCGCCGATGGTGGAAGGCGCATTATTATTCACGTCCCACCATGTACCAGCCACCACACTCAGGCCCTTGATCGGCGAGGCCCAGGTGAGTTCGCCCGAGGGGTTGAAGACGCCTCGCCCCCAACTGGTGCCGCCGCCCCACACATCCGATCCATACGAGATGAAGTGGCTGTTCAGGTCAAAGGACACCCAGCCGGTAACGGCCGGTTTCTCTTCTTCAACCGGTGCCACTTCCTTCTGCGCCGGCGCCGTGGTGGTTCCGGCAAAGGCAGAGCCAACAGTCATGGTGCCTACGGTCAGAGCCGCCAGCGCACGCAATGATTTCATCTTTAGCATTGTTTCGTTTCCCTTTGTTTTTTGGTTGTTGAGAAGCGACCAGACTCTCGTCCAGAAGCTGGCATGCCAAAAAGCAGCAGGCGGGCCACCCATGCCCGATTTCCGGGAAGTTTCCGTGAATCGGGCAATGCTGTCCGCGAATCGGGAAAAGCCGCTAGTACGGCCAAAATCTGCTCAGCGAAAAAGCTGCAACTGTCTCAATCTGCTCCGCGCCGCACGCCCGATCTTGATCGGTTCGCGACATCCGGTGAGCGATAAATGCGCAAGATCACGCGAGATAATAGTCAATTCCGTCAGGTGGCCGGTATTGACCATCAGCGATCTGTCGAGCCGGACAAACCGCGTGGCTGGAAGAATATGCTCCCACTCATGCATGGTGCGATCAGCGAGGAGCGAGGTGCCATTCTCCAGCCAGAGCGTGGTGTAATTTCCGTCGGCCATCACATGGGTGACGTGATGGACGAGCACCGCGCGCAGGCCGCTGCTGGTCCGCAGAAAGATGGGCGAATCCTCCTCCAGGGCCGAAACCGCTCTCTCGACCAGCTTGGGCTGATGCTGACCCAGCCTGGCCAGCGCGATCTCCAGACGATCGGCAAAGATCGGCTTCAACAGGTAATCGACCGCGCCCACTTCAAACGCTCGCACCGCATATTCGTTGTACGCCGTGACAAAGATGATCTCCGGCACAGGGTTGATGAGCGGCAGCAAGTCGAAGCCGAGACCTCGCGGCATCTGCAAATCCAGAAAGAGCAGCGACGGACTCAGCTCGGAGCATAGCCTGGCCGCCTCGCTCACACAGCTCGCCTCTCCGGCGATCTCCACCTGCGGATGCGCCAGGAGCAGCTCGCGCAGGTGCGTGCGCGCGGGCGTTTCGTCGTCAATGATCAGCGCTCGCCAGGAAATCATGGCTCCATCCTCTGGCGCAGTTCGTAATCTTGCAACCGCTTGTCGTAATCGTGATTCATCTGGATCTCGACCAGCGCCACCACTTCGCCATGCCGCTCGCCGATTTCGAACCGGTGCGTGCCGGGATAGATCGCCTCCAGGCGGCGGCGGAGATTCTGCAACCCGGAGCCGGACGGCTGGTTCTTGCGCGGTTTGCGAATCGGCAGCCAGCGCCCGGTGTTGCTCACCTCGATCCGCAACGCATGAGGCCCCGTCTCGGCGGCGATGCGCACCTTGAGCGGCGGCTGGCAGGTCTCGCGCCCGTACTTGATGGCATTCTCGATGAGCGGCTGGATGATGACTCCGGGCACCCCGGCCGAGCGGGCGGTTTCCGTCACGTTCATCTCGAGGACGAGGTCGCCGCCGAACCGCGCTTTCTCGACTTCCAGGTAGCTCGCGATCGCATCGATCTCTGCTCCGAGCGAGACGAATCCCTCATGGCGGCAGGATAGGGAATACCGCAGATAGTCCGAGAGCGACTTCACGAGCTCGATCACGCGCGGGTTTCCCTTTCCCTCGCTCAGGATCGTGTTGAAGGCGTTGAAAAGAAAATGCGGATTCGTCTGCGACCGCAGCATCTGGAGTTCCGCCTCGTGCCGGAGCTTCTCCGCGCGAAAGAGCAAGGCTGACTGCTCCCGCGTCTGCAGCAGCCCGCGAAAGGAAAGATACAATCCGCTCCACGAGACAAACAGCAGCGCCCGCAGGCAGAAGATGAGACCCAGCATGTGAGCATTGCTGAAGTCCTCATCGGAGAGATGCAGCATCTTCTGCAATGCCACGAGGGATGAGATATCGAGCGCAGCCGTCATCACGCAAATCAGCACAATGAGCGGAGCTGCCGCCCACACCTCGAGGCGGCCAATCGGCGTGCGTCGGTAGATTTCCCGCAACCCGAGCGTCAGCGCGAAGCCCGTGAACTCCCTCACGCATGTGATGAGGAATGCCGTCCCGATATCGGTATAGATCGTGAAATTGATGGGAGACGAACACACCGCCCAGCCCAGCCAGCCGCAAATCTGCAGGCGCCAGAAGAGCGGCATTTTCTCCAAACCCTTCCACCGGCGGGCATCGGTAGCCTGGGAACTCTGGACCGCCTGCCTCCAGGCAAGGTCGACCGAGGGACCGTAAGTCTCCCGATAGCTTCCCTCATTACTCCGTCCCACGCCCTCCACGGGAAAGGATGTTTAGGAAGGAACCAAGGCCAAGGCAATAGAAGAGTACGCCCTGCCTTTAGGCGATAAGAACCGCTATCCGGCAGTCACAAACTCCGCGGCCGCGCCCTCCTTCGCCTGCCCTCCTCCCGTAACTACCTGAAACGTCCGATCCATCCGGCCCCGCCACTCCGCAGTATTTTCGACGGGTACGACAGTCGGCTCCACACTCCAGGGCAGCTCGCGCTCGGAGTACAACAATGGCCGCCCGTCGGCCAGCGCTTCGGACAGGCCGTGAACATCGTAAATCCGGCCCGGGGCATCCTCGCAGGTCCGATACCAGCGCGGATCGACCGTGTGAATACCGCCAGAGGAGGCTAGCAAGGCATTAGTCGTCCAGACGTAGCCCTCCGCATCCGCGAGTCTCGTGGTGGGGCGCTCCCGCTGGCCGCGCAGCCACTGGCAAAAGCTCACATACCCATCATGAAGCATCCCGGAAGGCATTTCCCGGAGCGTGAACGCGCCAAAACTCGACTCCAGGATCTTGTGCTCCTCCGAGACGCTGCACCATCCCTCCGAGCCGATCACCTCGACACGATACGGAGCCGGGGTCTGCTGGGCGTGCGACAGCGCCGCAAACACGGTCGCTCCGGATGGCAGGCCGGCGCGGAGACACATCAGATCGTACGACGGAATCGGCCGCACCCGGTACATTTCCCCCTGCACGGTGACTGGCCGGGCAAACTCCGCCTTCTCCGCCCCCCCGAAGTACATCGCACTATGAATGAGGTGCGCCAGCGCGTTGGTCGCCGGACCGTCAAATACGGGCCTGTCTCCTTGCACCAGCTGTCCCGCCCAGGATGCCCGGCGATAGTACCCGTCGTATCGCGGCCAGTTTGCCACGACCCGGATCTCCCGGATTTCACCGAGCCGCCCCTCGGCTATCCAGCTCTTGATCTGCTGGTTCCAATCCGAATCCACCATCTGAAAACCCACCGAGACCTGCCCCCGCCGATCGGCCTCGATCAGCCGCTGCAACTGGCTCGCCAGAGGCACCGGCGGCTTTTCCAGGTAGATGAAAAGGCCGCTCCCGAGACAATCGAGCAGCATCTCCTCGTGAAGCAGGATGGGCGTGGCGACCACGACCGCCCGCAACCCTGCCTCGCTCTCCAGCATGGCGCGATGATCATGATAGATGCGGACACCGCCAGCCCTTACCTCCCGCTCCAGCTCTGGCTGCTCCCCGATAAACGGATCGCAAACGGCGGCAAGCCGCAGCCAGCCCTCGCTCTCAAAGTACCTCAGGGTATTATAATGCTCCCGGGCAAAGCCTCCGATGCCGATCAATCCAAATGCAGGCTTGTTCATAAATTCACAGCGGGCTCCCCTCGCCGCCTTTCAAGCTCGCGGCGCACCTCGGCCATTCGCCTGCGGCTGAGCGGATAAAGACGCCCGATCAGCGCCGCTCCGCCCCAGATGCAGACAGGCAGAATCAGAAAGATGGCAAACATCCGGTCCAGCACCTCCCGAGGTTGATGCGAGATCTTGGCCGTGAAGCCGGAGACCTCCAGCAGCATGCCACCGAGTCCGGTCGCACATGTCAGGGCCGCCTTGATGAACCAGGAATAGAACGAATTGATCGCTCCCTCGCGCCGTCGACGCGTTGTCAGCTCGTCGTGGTCTGCGATGTCCGCCTTCATCGAGGGAAGGAAAAGCCAGATGGCCGAGATCGCTGCGGATTCAAAGACCGCCGGTACGATTTGCAGATACGGCAGGTCCGCGCGGATGCAGAAGATATTCAGCATGTGCCCTCCCATGCTGAAAACCAGCATGCCCAACACGACGTTTCTTTTGTCGTACCGTTCTCCCAGCCAGACCCACATGGGGATCAGCGCGATCCCGCTCACCACAAGGACCGACACCTTCCACCCCGATACGACCGAGGCTGCCGCCAGATCTCCCTGGAACACGTAATAGATATTCAGATACTGGCCGAGAGCCGAGACAGAGCTCGACCCAAGGACCAGCAGGAAGGAAACCCCGATGAGGGCCCACAAGGGCCCGCATCGAAAGGACTCGCGAAGGCTCTGCCAGAAAGACTCCTTTCCTGTCCTGGCAATCACAGAGGGCTGAAAGCGCTCTTTGACAAACACGGCCGGGAGCAGTCCAAACACGACAATCACCCCGCCAATGATCCACCCGCCGGTTTTCATTCCGAGGACCACATCGCCCTTCCCGGTCTGAGGATTGAGAAAAAGCGCGCTCGTGAAGATGGCCAGCGTCCAGCCCCCGCCGAGATAGGCGATCTTCCCGAGAAACGTCATCCAGCCGGTCAGGCGGGTCCGTTCATCATAGTTTGGGGTCAGCTCCATCTGGAGGCCGTAATACGGCATCGCCCAGAAGGAGTACGCCGTGTAAAATGCCAGCCCGACGCCAAGGATCCAGCCTGCCTGCATCATCCCGGACAATCCCGGCGGCATGTTCCAAAAGAGGGGAAACAAGCCTCCCGCGGCCAGCGCAGACACGACCATGAAAGGCCGTCTGCGCCCCCACCGCGAGCGGAAGTTATCCGAGAGGTTCCCCGTCACAGGATCGAGAAAGGCATTCCATGCCATCAAGACCATGAGGATGCCGCCCAGCGTGGACGGAGCCATGCCCAGGCCGATATTGAAATACGGCATCCACAAGACCGCCGTCAGCAGGCTCGTCGACGCGTAGTCCATCATCATCCCGGCACTGAACGCTGTCTTTTGCCGAAACGGTATCCGCTCGCTCTCAGGGATCCTCCCCGCACGGACGGGTTCGCCAGGATCGGAGGTTGCGGAGATCTCTGCCAGCATGGCTAAGCGTTGCTAATGGTCTGTCACCGGCGAACCGAAGAACGGACACATCCCGCCTCTCCGGTTCTGCGCGAGATTTTCAGCCTTTGATACGGCGGCGGATGCCAAATACCATCCAGCCGAGTAATCCCGCCGTCACGAGAGCAGTCGTTCCGGGCTCGGGCACGACGGTCAGGAGGACATTGTTATTGACGCTATCGATCGACAGCGTGGCGGTGAGACCGTTGATCGTTCCGGCAGCGGCGCCGATATTTCCCTGGATGGCCGAGGCCGCGTCGAAGAGCACATACTCGCCCTCCCCGAACCCTGCGAGCGCCGTAAACGCGAAGTCCGAAAAATCCAATGTTCCCACATTCAACGTGCCGGTCGTGATCGTGACGCGATCACTTGCGGAAGCTCCCGCCAGATCGAAGAGAAACGCGCCGCTCGAAGCCGCCGAGAGATCCATGCCTCCGGCCAGCGAAAAGGTAAAGGCATTGGACGCCGCCCCGTCGCCTCCGGGAGCCAGCTTCGCACCCGAGGCGAGAGACAGCGAGGCTGCCGTGATCGAGCCCGAGCCGCCGAGCGTGCCACCATTTACGCTATACGTCCCCGATCCGGCCGCATGGGAGCCGTTGATGAGCAGCGTACCGGCGCTGACGACCGTGTTTCCCGTATAGGTATTCGTCCCCGAGAGCGTCCACGTGCTCGTGCCGGATTTGGTGACGGCGAACACCCGGGCTGTGCCGACACCGTTGATCACATTGGCCTGCACCTCATTGCCCGTGCTCGTGCCATCGAGGATCAGCGTCGCGGTGGTCGAGTTGGTGTTGTTGTTCAGGGTGCCGGTCAGCAACACTGTGCCGCTGGTCGGGTTCAGCGTGTAGCTCCCATCCAGGCTGCCGCTGATGTTCAGGTTGTTCAATTGAAGCTTGTAGCCATTGCTGCTGGTGACAGTCAGTTTTCCTCCCCGGCCAACCGACCCGGCTGAAAAAGCCAGCGTCTTGCTCGCCGCCGTTGAACCGCTCGCCCGATCGAGGTCGATGACCGATGTCGCCGAGCTGTTCACAAAGATGCTGGAGTTTTGGTACGTGAGCGTCTGCGCCGTCGCGGTGTTGTCACCGTTGACACGCAGTTGCAGCGTTCCGCCGTTGACCACGACCTGCCCTTTACCCATGGCCCCGCCGCCTGTCATCGTCTGGTTTCCACTCCCGTAGGTGAACGTGTCGACAGCCCGCAGGACGCCCCCTCCCACCGTCGTATTTCCGGTGTAGCTGTTGGCGCGATTGGTGAGTATCCAGGTCGCTCCGTCGCTCTTGGTCACGGCGAGAGATGAAGCCAGTCCATTGCTGATGAGGCCATTGACTGTATTGGCGCCCGCGTTGCCGCCTCTCAGGGTCAGCGTGGTCGCAGAGGCGCTCCCGCCTGAGACCGCGCCATTGACGACCACGGTATTTGACGTGATCGTGCTGTCGTTGCGAATGGTATAGGAGGCGCCTGCCAGCGTCAGCGGGGCATTGATGGTCTGCGTGATATTCGTCCCGGTGATTCCGGACGAGAGCATCAGTATTCCCGCATCGCTCAAAACGAGCGCGTTCCCCGAGGTCGAGCCGATCGTAAAGGAGGACGGCGTGGCCCCCGATGCGCCAAACGTGATATTCTTAATATTCAGGCCGAGCGCGTTTGTCGTCGAGGCGTCAATCGCGATCGAGGTCGTCGCGCTGGAGAGAAATGTCGCCGTGTCCGCGTTAGTCGTGCCAGTGGTGGCACCCGGAAATGTACCGGCCCCTGTGCTCCAGTTGTTCTCAGCGCCGGAGGCCTCCCAATATCCATTGGTCGCCGAGGCGTTCCATGTTGCCGAGGCCGCGAAGGTTGAAGCGCCGGAAGCCAGAAACGCAGACACGATGCCGGGCAAAAGGCTCGCGCGAGTGATTCTGGAAAAAGATGATAACTTATTAGGGGGAGTAACAGTGCTCATACACGCCCACGCTAGGCCTCGGAAAATTCCTTGTCGACGAATCGAACGTTTACTCAGTTAAACAAAGCGGGAAAGATTTCGCCGCGCCACCCATCGTGCTCCACCCTCGATTAGGAAACGCGGCTTACGTCAATCAAATCCGAATGTCTTGCTAATCGGCGGACGCCTCCTGCGGAGCCAGGACCTGGTCGGCCAGGTCGCGCCCATTGACCGTGAAGACGCGCGACACATCATAGGGCTGGCCATTCACGAGTCGCTGCGCCGTATGCTTTCCCGGGATGTCCAGAGCCGCGGTTAACGCAAGCTGCGAGTCCGGCACGTTCGGCGACGGGCCGGCAGCCGTGACCTTCCACACATCGCCCTCCATGGCGCCTGTGATTGTCCAGCTGCGCGCCTCCTGAAAGAACTTCGCAAACTCTTCCTCGCTTGCGCACTCCCGGGCCAGAATGATGACTCCGCTGCGCAGCATCTTCACGGGTGTAATGCCGTCCTTCCCGCGCGAGTGGTAGGCGACGAGCCGACCAGCTCCATACCGCGCCCCATCGTTCCTCAGGTATAAAACAGGATGCCCCTCCATCGCGGGATCCGCTTGGAAGAGCCGGATCGCCACGGCGCTCCGTCCCTCCCGGATTCCGATCACGCTATCCTGGGAAACAGGAAGCGCCTCCCGGCCCCATTTCACCGGCTTCCCATCGACGGACAACTCGTCCGCCTGGAGTGGCAGGATCACATTGGTCGCCACGGAACTGCCGATCTTCTTCGCCGCTTCCGACGCGAGATTCATCAGCGCAAGGACGGCTCCCTTTTCCTGCACCGCCGAGATCTCGTTGCGCAGATGCATGATTTTATAGTGCCCACCATGCGTCTCGAGGATGCGCACCTTTCCATAAGGCGCATTGAAGGGGTCCAGGACGACGCTGACTACCGGGAGGTTCTTCGGCGAGTTCAGCATGAGCGAGACCTGCCGGTCCTGGTGTTCATAGAAAAAGCTCGAGGTCCCCAGGGCAAAGGAAGGGGTGATATAGTTGTACCGGTCCTTGCCCTCCTCTTCGCCGACACGTTGCCGGACCACTTTCACGGGTTCCTCCGCCAGTTGTTTCACTTCCGTTGATGGCGTATAGCCGCCCCACACTCCGTTGGCCCAGGCAAACATCTCACCCCACAGACCTCCGACGCGACCCGGCAGGGTCTTCTGAAAGCCATAAAGATAGTAGTACTGGTTTACATTCAGGTCATGCCCCAGAAAGCTGTAGCTACGGCTGCTCGCTCCCGACATGGCCTCCGCCGCAGGGAAATAGTTCGCCGCTGCATCCGTCCAGATATAATCCAGCGCCTTTCCCGTGAGCTGCCTGATCCCGGAATCCTTCACCAGATTATACAGCGTGTGCAGCACATCGAGCTGCACTCCCGCGTAGACCGCGCTGTTGTATTCGGTGATCCCATTCCGGCCCGTAAACTCCAGCCACCTTTCCAGATCGCCGCGGCCCTTTGCCACTGCCTCCGCATCACCCACGCACTCGCCCAGGAGAATCTTGTTGGCGAGATTCATCAGATAGATGTTGGTGTACCACACCGGCACCGGGTGATTCTTCACCGCGACCAATGCGGCACCGAGACGGGCTTGCATCTTTTCACGGACTTCTGGAGGAAAACGGTCCCCGTACTTGAGACAGAGCGCCGCCAGGGGCAGCGCAGTAAACTCGATCGCATTCGGATCATCGATCTCTGGACGTCCCTTCTGCCACGGGACGTTGCCGTAGTTTTGTTTGGCAGGATCCATCTCCTGCAAGGCAAAGACCTCCTCCACGGCACGCTGAGACTTGATGGGGTCCTGCTGAACCATCATGTAGGCGAGAGCCGCGGCACCGAGTTCCCTCACGACGGGATCGGCCTTCGGGGAACTCTGGACCGCTTCCAGCTCCTCCAGCCCGGCCTGTATCCGGGGTTTGAGCGCTTCGAGCCGCGCAGGCTCCGGGGGATCTACAGCCAATACACAACCGCACGCCAGCGGCGCAGCCCACAAAATGGTCCAGGGATTTCGTTTCATTTGGAAGCGTTGAATGCGTCGACTCCCGGCCAGGCCAGCAACGTCTCCACATGCCCGTCACAAAACAGATAGTTGGCGGGACCATCGGGGCCTTTTCTCGGATCACTGTCCGGCCGGTGATTGGCCGCCGCGCCATCCGCCACTGCTGGAAAGGCCGCCGTCATGTCCAGGCCCGGCCCGGCCCCGCCGTAGCCGCGATAGGAGAGATAGGACTTGTCGGCCAGGAGCACTTTCTTCGCGGGATCCTTGATACTGAAATAATTGACTCCCAGGTCGGAGCTTAATGTCACAATCGACCTCGGCGCTCCATAGACGCCACATCCCGCCTTGGTCCCTCCCTTCCTGTAAACTTCACGCGGCACCATCGGACAATAGAAGATGGGATGATAATAGGCCTCGTTGTTAGCCATCGTGGAGTCGGGCAGTCCCAGATAGGGCGACACCTTCTGCATCCAGCGGCCATTCGCCTCCTGCGGCAGACCGGCGCCGGGAAAGCACTGGTTATGCTCCCCGCGGTAGGCAATGAAAGCCATCGAAAGCTGCCGCAGGTTGCCGACGCATGTCGTCTGCTTTCCTTTGGCCAGGACATTGTTGAAGGTCGGGAACAGCAGCACTCCGAGAGTCGCAATGATGCCGATGCACACCAGCAGCTCCATCAGGCTGAAAGCCAATGATCGTCTCATTCTCATAATCTGCTTACCGGATTCCGAAGGCATAAACCGTCGTGCTTTTGTATTCCTCGCCGGGCTTCAGCACCACGGAGGGAAATCCGGGCTGGTTCGGCGCATCTGAGAAATGCTGCGTCTCCAGACACACTCCCTCATAGGGGCGATAGCTTCGCCCGGGTTTCCCGTTTCCCGCGAAGTTCAAATAATTGCCAGTGTAGAGGTGAAGACCAGGCTCGGTCGTGAGGACCTTGAGGCTGCGTCCGCTCGCAGGATCGCGAAGCTCTGCCGCAAAGACCAGCCCGTCCCTGTCCCGGTCGAGCCGCAGCGTGTGGTTGTATCCTCCGGGCTGGCCGGGATTCTCCGGCAGGCATCGCCCGATGAGACGCTCCCGCCGAAAGTCAAACGAGGTTCCCTTCACCGTTGCCACCTCCCCCGTCGGCGCTCCGTCAAGCCTCTGAGGCAGATAGGCATCGGCCTTCACCCGCAAGAGCTGACCCCTCACACCGCCGCCGTTTCCGGACAAGTCAAAATACGCGTGATTGGTCAGATTGATGATCGTGGGACGATTCGTCACCGCCCGATAGTCGATGCGCAGGGCATTGTCGTCTTCCAGCCGATACGTCACCGAGGCATCGAGCCTGCCAGGGTATCCTTCCTCTCCCTCCGGGCTGCGGCGCTGAAAGCATATCGCATTAGCCCCGGGCACCACCGCACCATTCCATAACTCGCGGCTGAAACCCCGCGCACCCCCGTTGGTATGATTGCCACGGTCATTTCGGGTCAGCCAATACGTCCTGCCATCAAGGTCGAACCGCCCATTTACGATCCGCCCCGCAAACCGGCCGACCGTCGCGCCCATGTCGGGGTTGGTCACGGCCAGATATCCGCCCAGGCGCCGGTATCCGAGCACCACGTCCGCGATCGTCCCTTTCCTGTCCGGAACGCGAATCGCCAGGATGGATGCTCCGTAGTCCGTCAGCTCCACGCTCATCCCTCTTTTGTTCGTCAGCACGTAGCGGTGCACCTCACGGCCGGCCGGCATTTTCCCGAATACTTCGACCTTGGGCGTCCCAGCCGACCCGGCGGCGAGCACGGGGATAGCCAGCGCACCGCACAGGGCAAGCAGGGCCGCCCGGAATTGCGAAGAAACGGTTTTCATGGGGGGAGGAGAAGGCTCGGCGACGCTCCGCCGGGAGCGACGCCAGCTTAATTGGAGACCTTTTCGAAAACGATATCGTCCCAGTAAGCCGCGCCCTTGATGCGGTCAACAAAGAGACCGATCGCCACGTACGAGTGACCGTCCGGGATTTCCACCTCGGACTCGATCTTCGTCCAGTCGAAGGGCAATTTCGTTACGATGAGCTGGTTCCAGTCGGGCGTCCGCACGACCTGCCCCTTCAGCCCGACATGGATGTTGCCCTGCGGGTCCTGCGTCGGCTTGTTCTGGTCCTGCATCAATCCGAGACGAATATAGATCGCCGCACGTCCCGGCTGGGCCTCCGCGCCATCCGCCAGTTTCACCCAGCCGCTGATCCGGTATTTCGCACCGGCTTCCACCGGGATAAGATACTTGCGTGTGGTCGAGATCCCGTATCGTATTGGCAGATCCGTCTTCACCTCCGCTGCGGCCGTGCTTTCATGCGCCGCCTCCCGCGTGGTTTCCGCCGTGGCTACGGCGCCAGCGTCTCTGAACTCCGGACCAATAAATAACTCCCATCCGTCAAGGCCGGATTCGAAATCTCCATTCTCGACCAGATTGTCGGCGGCCAGGCTCTTGGGGCAGACGAGCGCAAACGAAGCCATGAGAACGAGTGCGGCCATGCCGCGCATTGGGGGGACGGTGCTTTTCATGATTCCTAAGTGTTAGAATCAGGCTACTTCACCCCCTTCTTTCCTACAAAAGGAAATCCATTTACTCAGTTTAACAAAACGAGACCTGCCGGGCCGTTTTTCCCTCGATCCAATAGCCGTCGATAAGCAGATGCGCACAGTGCTCGGGGATGCCTTTCTCCTGGCGATGGATCATTCCGACGAGCAGGTCCACCGCGCGGACTCCCACCTCGCGGGAGTTCTGGCACACGCCGCTGAGGAAGCTTTCATTGGCAGGCACGGACATGTCCGCATACCCGATGTGATCGGGAATCTCCAGCCCGGCCTCCAGCAACTGCCCATATCTCCACATGCCGTGAAGGCTGACAATGCTATCCGGGCGGTGTTTGCGGTTCCAGGCGGCCACCTGTTTGGGAATGTCGCCGTTTTCTTTCAAGGAAAGCATGGGGATGCAGTCTTTCTTTGCCAGCAGCGACTGGGCGGCCTTGAACCCCCCGACGAATCGCTGTCCCGTGCGAACCTGCACATCTTCGCCGAGCACGAAACCGACGCGCCGGTACCCGAGTCGCGCCAGGTTTTCCACCGCGCTGTAGGCTGTGGTAAATTGCATGTTGGCCACCGTGTGCAGGACCGGATGACTGTAGCTATAGCCGAGGCGCACGGCTGAGAACGTGGCGAGATCGAGATCGAACTTTGCGTTGGGATTCTCCGACGGAGCGAGCAGAACGCCCTGCACGCCACGATTCACCAATACTCTCTTGAGCCGACGCCAGTCCTCCCCCGCCTCCGCGACGCGGTACTCCTCCAGCTGGTACCCCAACTCCCGGCTCCGCTGCCGCGCCCCCTCGTAGTATTCATTGAAATCGTACCGATAGAGGTCGCCCGGCGCCTTGAAATTATTGATCCAGGCGATGTTGGCCTGAAAGGCCTGCGGCCTCTGCATCTTCCGATAACTGGAAAGCGCGCTCATCATCGGATCGGGCACATAGCCCATGGCATCGGCAATCCGTTTGATCCGATTTTGGGTCTGCGCGGGAATGCCAGGATGACCGCGCAACGCAAGCGAGACAGTCACATGAGAGACTCCCGCCTCTTTCGCTATATCTCGCTGGGTTACTTTGCCATTCATCGCCGGGAGGATTTCCCATTTCAGTCCTCACCTCCTTCACTCTGCAAGGATTTATCTTCCAACCTGCGGCATTTCGTAAAAATCATTGCCCCTCCCGGCCCGATATCCTAAGCATCCGCCAAACGCCCGCACTTCGCGAATCAGACCCGCTGGCAGCCTTCTCCCTTTCCAAATGCAAATCTCAGAAAACTCCAAGATCGTCCTCATCGGCGATTCCATCACAGACGCTGGCCGCGATCCCTCCGGGGAGAGCACTCCATGGGGTGCGCCAGGCTTCGGCAATGGCTATGCAGCCCTCGTCAACGCCTGCCTGCAAGTGTGGCATCCCGAGCGCCGCTATCGGGTCGTAAATCGCGGCAACAGCGGCAACACCGTGCGCGATCTCGCCGCCCGCTGGCAAACCGACGTCCTCGACCTGCAGCCCGACTGGGTCTCGATCGCCATCGGGGTGAATGACGTGTGGCGGCAGTTTGACATCCCGCTCCGGCCGGAAAATGCCGTGCCTCCAGACGAATACGAGACGACCTACCGCTCGCTCCTCGACCAGACCCGCCCGCGCGTCAAGGGCCTCGTCCTCGTCACCCCGTTCTTCATCGAACCCAACCTCGCCGACCCCATGCGCCAGCGCATGGATGAGTATGGCCGCATCGTTCGCAAACTCGCAGCCGAGTACGACGCTGTGCTGGTCGATTTCCAGGCGGCCTTTGACCGTCTTTGCCAGCACACCCATCCCATGGCCATCGCCTGGGATCGCATCCATCCCGGCTACGTCGGCCATCTCGCTCTGGCCAGGGCATGGCTGGAGGCCGTCGGGTTCACCTGGCGGTAGGCAACCCTCACGCGTCCCGGCGCATGGAGAAAGCCCTCCATCGCCAGGGGAACTTCTGACCTAACGAGATTCGTCCGCGCAAGGAATGCCTGCTAAGAAAGGGCGCAGGAGCACTCCCGGGCGCTCCACTGGTTGCGCGAATCGGATAGCTTTTGGACGGAAATGATGTAATAATTGCACGCCAAGAGTTTATCTCGCCGGTTCATGATGCCTGATCTTCGTCGTTGCTTCACCCGTATCGGAACTCCGCTCGCCGCGATGGCGCTCATGTTCGGCTTCAACGGCTGCGCATTCTTCCAGTCTCGCGGACCAGGCAAGCAGATGCTGGAAACCAACGCCCGCAATGCTCTCCAGACTCTGGTCTCACAAAACCCATCAGCCGCTTACGTAAGCCGCCAGGCGGTCGCCGTGCTCGTCTTTCCCAGCGTGGTCAAAGGAGGGTTCATCTATGGAGCCGCCGCCGGAAACGGCGTGCTTTTCCGCCACGGCATCCCTGCTGGTGTTTATAATACCACCGCTCTCTCCTACGGCCTCCAGGCTGGGTTGCAAGACTACGGCTACGCCCTTTTCTTCATGAACGAGAAAGCTCTGAACTATCTCCAGCGCTCCGAGGGCTTTGAGATCGGAGCGGGGCCGAGCGTGGTCGTCGCCGACAAGGGCTTCGCCAAGAGCTACACCTCCACCACCCTTACCCAGGATGTCTACGCCTTCGTCTTCAACCAGACCGGCCTGATGGCAGGACTCGGCCTCACCGGCTCCAAGATCACGCAGATCGCCGCCCCCTAACCCCCTCTTTTCCATGAAACGCTGCACCCTCCTCCTCGCCCTCCTGGCTTCCCTCACGCCACTCCGTCTCCCGGCGGCAGACTCCGCCGACAGCGCCGCCATCGCGGCCGTCGGGGAGGCTTACGTCAAGGCTTTCAACCAGGGCGATGCCAACGCCATCGCCGGGTTCTGGCTGCCCAATGCGGACTACATCGACCTCGATGGCGTCCACCACAAGGGACGCGAGGCGATCACAAAGCTCTTCGCCGATTTCTTCGCCGCCAACAAGGGCGCCCAGGTGCGCATCGACAGCGAGGCCCTCGCCTTTCCCACGCCCGACACGGCCGTGGAGGATGGCTTGAGCGTCGTCACCTTCGCCCAGGGCGGCGCGCCCAGCGTGGCCCGGTACTCGAATCTCTTCGTCCGCAAAGACGGCAAGTGGCTCCTCGCCACCGTCCGAGAAACTCCCGCCGCCCCCTCGGATCGCTCGTCGGAGCTCGGCGCTCTCGGCTGGATGATCGGCGAATGGCAGGCCGTCACGAAACAGGGCGAAAAGGTCCTGCTCTCCGTCGAACCCGGCCCGAACGGCAACTTTCTCATCATCCGTCGCACCATCCTCAGCAACGACACACCGGTCTCAGGCAGCGTCCAGTGGATCGCCTGGGATGCGTCGACGGGTGGTGTGCGTTCGTGGGACTTCGAGGATGATGGCGGCTTCGGCGAAAGCGTCTGGAAGCAGCAGGGCGACGCCTGGACGATCGACTCCACCCACACGGTTCGCAATGGCGCGAAACTGACCTCATCCCAGACCCTCACGCCGAACAAGGATGGCTCCGTCACCGTCTCGACCGCCAATCTTGCCGCCAAGGATCTGAAGGCCACCCCGCCGGAAGACCTCGTTTTCACCCATCCCACCCAGAAATAATCCGCCATGAAAAAGAAGATTCTCCTCGCCTCGATCGTCGCGCTTTCCTGCGCGGCGCTGCCCGCTCCACTCTTCGCCTGGGGCGCCTGCCGGTCTGGCTCCGGCAGCTTCTCCGGCGGCGGCTCATGGAGTCACAATTCCTCCGTCAGCGGAGGCGATGGCAGTTGGAACCGCTCCGGCTCCACCTCGTATACCAACCGCGACGGGCAGACGTATTCCGCAAACAGCTCCAGCTCGAGCCAGTACGGTAACGGCTGGCACACTGGATCGGGCAGCTACTCGACCTCCGGAGGAGCCTCCGGCAGCTGGAACAGCGCGGGGTACCACTCCCCGGCCTACGGTGGATACTCGACCTACCACTATGGCACCGCAAGCTATGGCGGCTGCTACGGTGGTGGCTTCGGCGTCGGCTATGCCGCTCCGGCTCCAGTCGTCGTCCCGCCCCCGGTCGTCGTGCCTCCGCCAGTCGTTCCGGCAGGCGGCACTGCTGTCGTAGCCGGTTCCAACGGTGTCGCCGCCGTACATGTCGGTCCCTTCGTCAACGCCGGATATTACCGTCGCTGGTAGGGCGGAACCTTTCCGCCCCTACCAGCGAGGTCTCTCTATCAAACTCTCCTAGTGGCTGTGGCCGCCATGGCCGCCGCCACTTTCCTCGGCGCAGATGCAGGCGTACTCGGCACGACTGCACTTGCCGCATGTCTCCGCGTGGTAATCGATGCGGAAGTTCTGCGGCTTCGCCCCTTCGGTGGCGCGGATCTGCAGGACGATGCGATAGCCATCGCCCTCGGGTAACACGGTCCGGGAGAGAAACCCGTCGGCTGTTTTTTCCAACTCGAGCTTCGCTTTCCCCGCCGGAGCCTCGGCCACTACGGTGACGACCTGCTCGGAAGGCCCTGTGGCCTTCATGTCTTCACCATAAAAGGTCACGGAGACCTTGCGATCCGGCTGCACGAGGAACTCGGCATGCCCGCCCTCGACCTCGACGATCCGGCCCCCCTTGGGGCCGGGGATGACTTTGCCGTGATCATGGCCGTCGGAAGCCACGGCCGCCGAGGCCAGGACGAGGAGCGCGAGTGTTGATGTCAGGAGTGTTTTCATGATGGGTTGGATTGATTGTGTCGGGATTGGTCAATTCTTGGGATCGACGGTGACTTTCCCGCGTGGAGCGTCGTCATCCGGGAGATTGAGGAAGGCGAGATCGAGCGCATTGCGCCATGCCTGGAGGATGGACGCATTGCGGCTTTGCAAGGCGTCGAGATACTCGCGATGGATTTCCACCAGCAGGTTCACGCCCAGCGCGCCAACCCGGTACTGCCGCTCGGCCAGGTCGGCAGCGGACTGGAGGTTCTCCACCAGCGCGGGCGGTATGGCGTCGACGACTTCCGTGGCCGCCGCCACGGCGGCCCGCCTTTGCGCCTGCTCGCGCGTCCACTTGCGCCGGGCATCATCAGCCAGCCTCTCGCGCGTCTGGTCAGGAGCCGCGCCGTAAGTGGCCCCGGGGCGTGTCGCTCCGGTCATGGCTTCACTGGCGCCCAGCCCTTCTCGCGTAAACCATCCGCCGACCGCGAAAGCCTCGATCTCCGCAACAGCCTCACCCCCGGACAATCCCCGGGCGATCTCCGCCTCGCGGATCTTCAGCAACAGGGGACGCTCCACCGCATCGGCCGCCTTTTGCTCCGGAAGCACGAGACCGCCGGAAATCTCAAGTGCTTCGTCCGCCTTGCGCCCGAGCAACCCGTTGAGCCGGGTGCGCAGATATTCCGCACGCACCCTGGCCTCTGCGGCTTCCCGAATGAATGGCAGAGCCGCACCCTCGAGGATTCGACGCTCGATCAGCGCTTCGACACCTGCGGCGGGACGTTCCTCCAGCATCTTGACCAGAGCCCCGATACGATGAGCGATGTCTGCTGCCGTCGCGGCAGTATCCACCGCGGCTTGATATTCCACCGCACCGAGACGCACCTCACTCTCCAGCACGTACCGGAACTCGGCGAGATACAGCCGGGCCAGATCCCGGTCGAGATCAAGCACCGCCCGGCGCAACGCCGCCTGGGAGGGAAAATCCAACGGCTGCGGGATCTCGGGCGCGGAGGCCTTCGCCGGCCTGGGCAGCGCCGCCGCCTGCTCCGTGTAAAATCGCAATTCGGGATTATCGCTCAGCGCCTGCCCGGCCAGTTGATCGGGAGTCAGCGCCTCCGCCCACACATTGCCCGCAAGGGCCAGAAGGATGAAAAGACGTTTCATGTTCAGGACTCCTTGGTATTGGCTCCGCCAAGGCGGGATTCGAAGAACTGGTACAGCACCGGCAGCACGACCAGCGTAAGGAAGGTCGAGCTGATGATGCCTCCGATAACGACCGTGGCGAGCGGTCTCTGGACCTCCGCCCCCGCGCCATGCCCGAGGGCCATCGGCAGGAAGCCTAGGCTCGCGACCATCGCGGTCATCATCACCGGCCTCAATCGCGTGAGCGAACCCGCCATCACCGCGTCAATCAGGGACTCCCCCGCCTCGCGAAGCTGGTTGTAGTAGCTCACCATCATCAGGCCGTTGAGCACGGCCACGCCGGACAAGGCAATAAACCCGACGCCCGCGCTGATGCTGAAGGGCATCCCTCGCAGCCAGAGGGCAAAGATGCCGCCCGTCACCGCCAGCGGTATGCCCGTGTAGATGAGCATCGCCTGACGCAGGCTGCCAAAGGCCATGAAGATGAGCAGGAAGATCACCACCAGCGCCACCGGCACGATGATGCCGAGCCGCGCCCGGGCCTCCTGCAGGTTCTTGAACTGCCCGCCAAACTCGACCGAGTACCCGGTCGGCAGTTTCACCATCTCCGTCACTTTCTTCTGCGCCTCCAGTACGAAGCTCTCCACGTCGCGCCCGCGCAGGTTGACCATGATGGCCGCCCGGCGCTGGCCCATCTCGCGAGCGATGGTATTGACCTTCTCGTCCACGAAGAAATCCGCCACCTGCCCGAGCGTGACGAGTCCGCCTTCCGAAGTCCGTAGCGGGAGCTTCTTCATCTCCTCGATCTTCGCCCGGAGGTTTTCCGGCATGCGGACCACGATGGGGTAGCGGCGGTTGCCGTCGATCACCGTGCCGGGCTCTCCGCCCGCCATGGCATGCTCGACCGCGTCGTTGATCTCGCTGGCATGCACGTTGTATTTCGCCATCGCCTCGCGATTGGGCGTCACCTCCAGCAGCGGCGCCTTCCCCAGCGCGTCAAACTCCACATCCGCCGCGCCCTGCACCTTCTCGAGGATTTCCCGCACCTCGCCGGCGATCTTCTCGATCTCGGCGTAATCATCGCCAAAGACCTTCACCGCGATGTCGGCCCGCGTCCCCTCGAGGATTTCGTTGAAGCGCATCTCGATCGGCTGCGAGAAAAGATATGCCTGCCCCGGCACCTGCACGCTCAGCTCCGCGCTCATGCGATTGGCCAGGTCATCCTTGGTCAGGAATTTTCCATCGACCTTCGGCCACTCCTCCAGCGGCTTGTAAAAGATGTACGTGTCGGCGACGTTCACGCCCATCGGGTCGGTCGCCACCTCCGCCGTTCCGATGCGGGAGAAGGTATAGGCAATACCCGGGAATTTCCCGAGCAGCACCTTTTCCGCCCGCTCCTGCATGCCGACCGAGGCGTCGAGTCCGATGCTCGTGGTGCGAATCATGTGCGTGGCGAAGGAACCCTCGTCAAGCTGGGGAATGAACTCCGCGCCGAGCTTGCCAAAGATCAGCAAGGCGAGCACGAACAGCGCCACCGCACCGCCCACCACGGCCCAGCGCATCCGCAAGGCCCAGCGCAGCGTCGGCTCGTACAGCCGCTTGAGGAAACGGATGGCAAAGTTGTCCTCCTCGCTGATCCGGCCCCGCAGGAAGTACGAGCAAAGCACTGGCATCAGCGTAAGCGACAGGATCAATGCTCCGATCAGCGCATAGATGACCGTGAGCGCCATCGGCTTGAACATCTTGCCCTCCACGCCGACGAGCGACAGGAGCGGGATGTACACGATGGTGATGATGAGCACGCCAAAGAACGTCGGTCGCCCGACCTCTTTCGCCGCCGCGAGCACGGTATGGATGCGCTCTTCCTTGTTCAGCAGTCGACCCAGCTCGTGCTGCCGCAGGCCCAGACGGCGGACGATGTTTTCCACCATCACGACCGCACCGTCGATGATGAGGCCGAAGTCCACCGCCCCCAGGCTCATGAGGTTGCCCGAGAGCCGCGTTTCCACCATGCCCGTGATGGCAAAGAGAAACGACAGCGGGATCGCTGTCGAGACGATCAAGGCCGCGCGCCAGTTGCCCAGCAGGAGCAGCAGCACGACGATCACCAGTATCGCGCCCTCGAAGAGATTGCGCTCCACCGTCGCGATGGTCTGGTCCACGAGCGTCGTGCGATCGTACACCGTCTTGATCTCCACTCCCGGCGGCAGCTTGCCCCGGATCTCCCGGATCCTGTCGTCGACCCGCTTGGCGATGATGCGGCTGTTTTCGCCCGCCAGCATCAGGGCCGCGCCCAGCACCGCCTCCTGGCCGTTGTAGGTGGCCGACCCGGTGCGGATGTTTTTGCCGATTTCCACCTCGGCGAGGTCCTTCACGCGGAGCGGCTCGGCTCCCGCCCGGAACTTGACCGGGATGTTTCCGATCTCCTCCGCCGATTGCACGCGCCCATTGGACCGGATGGCGATCTGCTCGCCCCCGAGCTGGATGACGCTGCCTCCGGCATTCTCCACATTCTCGCCGATCGTATCCGAGAGTTCCTTGAAGGTGACGCCGCTGCTGAGCAGCTTCTCGGGCTTGGGCAGGATGACGATCTGCTTTTCATAACCGCCCGAAGCATTCACCTCGGCGATGCCCGGCACGCTGCGCAACTGCGGCTTCACCACAAAGTCGTGGATCAGCTTCAGCTCCATGAGCTGCTCCGCCCGTGTCTTTGGCTTGTCCGCACCGTCGTAGCCCGGAGCATAATCGACCACATAGTAGTAGATCTCGCCGAGGCCCGTGGTGATGGGAGCGAGCTTCGGCGACACACCGCGAGGCAGGTCGTCGACCGCGTTTTGCAGTCGCTCGCTCACCAGCTGGCGGGCGCGATAAATATCCGTCCCCTCCTCGAAGACCAGCGTCACCTGGGAGAGTCCAAACTTCGACAGCGACCGCATCTCCATCATGCCGGGAATGCCAAACATCTCCATCTCCAGCGGATAGGTGACCAGCTTCTCGATCTCCTCCGGTGCGAGGCCCTTGACCTCGCTGTTGATCTGGACCTGGATGTTGGTGATGTCCGGGACGGCGTCGATGGGCAGCCTCGTGGCGGACCACAGCCCCGCTGCCAGCAGGGCGATTGCGCCCAGCAGCACAAAGACGCGCTGGCGCAGGGAAAACTCGATAATTCGTTCGATCATTGGGTTAGTGCGAGTGGCCGCCCCCCTTGGTGGAGCGCAACTCGATCAGATAAAGGGTTTCAACAGGCTGGGTGGCGATGACATCGCCGGAGTACAAACCATCCGCGATCTCGATGTAGTCGGCGGATTCGGCGCCGGTCGTCACGGGCGTACGCAGGAGGAACTTGCCATTCTCGACGAAGACAAACTTCCCCGTGGCGGTCTCCAGCACGGCGGAACGCGGGATGGCCACGACCGACGCCGCGCCTCCGGACCGCGTCACCGCCCCGGAGACAAACTCCCCGACGCGCAGCACGGCATCCTTGTCCGCAATCTCGAGGATCACCTCCTCGTTATTGACTGCATCCCGCGATATGGACTCGATCTTCCATACCCTCGCGGAGAATTCCCCGGTCGCCGTGCGCACCGTCGCCGGGTCGCCCGCTTTCAGGGAACTCACCAGCTTCGGCGGCAGGAAGGCCGTGGCGTAAGCCGATCCGGTCTGCTCGCGTCCCGGCCGGGACGGCTCCGACGCGGCGCGGTAGACCTGGGCTTCCACCGGAATCACGGGCGTCAACTCCCGCTCCTCCGCCTCGGCGGTGACGAGGCCGATGGCCTTCCCGGTTTCCTCCATGAGCTGGATTCCCTTGCCTTCGGAGTACTTCGCTCCCTCGGCTCCAGACTCTCCGTGATCGTGCCCGCCGTGGGCCTCCTCGGTCTCTCCGTCCTGATGGCCTGCGGATCTCGGTCCGCAACCGGCGAAAGCCCATGCGACCACGACAGCCAGCGTGAGAAATGCTGTCTTCTTCATCGTTTTGCCTCCTTGCTGCTTTCCAGCCGACCGCCGCTCAGCAGGCCGATATCGAGCGCGGCGCGCCACGCATCCAAAACAGCCTCCTGTGAGGATTGCAGGGAATTCAGGTAAGCCGCCTGGGCATCGAGATAGAGCTGCGCGCCGATGGAGCCGTTGCGAAACTGCGTCTCCGCCAGCGTCGAGGCCTCCTCCACGTCCCGCAGCAATCCCTGCGGGAGCATGGCGAGCTGGCGGCGGGTGAGTTCATACGCCTTGATCAGGCCGAGCACCTCCGCCTCCGTGTCCCGCTCGGCCTTCACCCGCAACGCCTCCGCTACGGCGAGCCTCGCCCGGGCGTTCTGGATGTTGCCGATGTTCCAATCCCACACCGGCAGCGTCGCAGAGATCGCCCCTCCGAGGTTCTGCTCGGTATCGCCAGCCACGTCGCGGCTGAAGAACGGACCGATGGCAAAGTCCGGAGCGATATCGAGCCGCGTCGCCGTGAGTTCCCGGGCGGACCGCTCCAGTTCCTTGCGCCGGATCTGCAGAAGCGGATTCCCGTTCTGCGCCGCGAACACCACCGCCGACCGGTCAAAGGTCGCAGCAGGTGGCGTGAAGGGTGAGGTAATGCGAAGCGGCAGATTTTGCGGACGCCCCAGCAGGGCGTTGAGCCGCGTGCGAGCCTGCTCCGCCCGGAGCGACGCCTCCTTGATCCGCGCACCCAGCTCCACCAGGCTCGCCTGGACCAGGCGGGTCTCGAGTTGCAGCCTCGCGCCGAAATCCCCGCCCGAGCCAAGTTGGTCGGCCACCGCCTTCGACTGCCCGTACACGGTCTCCGCTGCCTTCGCCCCGGATGAGGCGGCGAGATACTCGTAGGCCAGCAGCCGCACCTGTGCGGCGAGCGACAGCCGAAACTGCTCCAGCCCCAGCTCGGCGATCTCGACGTTCTTGTTCGCGATCGCCTTGCGCAGCGTCCCCTTGCCGGGAAACTCCAGCGTCTGCATGACCGTCAGGCTGAAGGTCGTTCCGCTGCCCTGGAGGATATTCTCCGAGTCCCGCACCTCGCGACCGCCGATCTCGACCGTCACCTCGGGATTCTTGAAAAACCCCGCCTGGGTGCGCTGTCCCCTGGCCGCCAATACCTCCGCCTCATAGGCTTTCAGTTCGGCATTGTTGGCCAGCGCACTCGTCACCAGCGCGTCCACGGACTGAGCCGTCCCATCCCCGGCATGCGCCGACCATGCGACGAGCATCGCCACGCACCCCCATATCCCTCGTAATCGTCTCATCAGATTTCCTCAGGACCCGTGGCTTCCGGAATGGTAGCGCACGACGATCTTCGCCGCCTGGCGCGCTTCAGCCAGCGGAAAGCTTGCGACAAACGGAGAGCGCCCGATTTTGCCGCCTCCGGTACGCGGATGCCGGTAGCTGATCGACTCCCGCGCCTCTGCGATGACGCGCCCCTGGGCGTCGACAAGCTGGACATCGACGTGACTGAGGAGCGTGTTGCCGGGGCGCTTTCTGATGCTCCCCGTGACGTAGAGTTTGTCCTTTGATTCCACCGCGCGGAATGCCTTGAGTTCGCCGGCAGTGGAGCCCTGGCTCTCGATCACCAGCGGAGAACTGACGTGCGGAAACACCGTCCAGGCGGATGCATCGTTGGTGAAAAGGGAAAATGCTCCTGTGATCGCGACAAGCAAAGCGATCCCGTGAGCCCGAAATCTGAGAAGATAATGTGTGTTCATGAGTGTCCTGATGGCTGCGCGCAACAGCGCACAGAGCGGTTGAATGGATTCCACGCCGAGAGACGCGGACGCGAGGCAACGCCTCGGGATTCAAATGCTCACGGGCGCACTGCGCCCGCGAGGGATCAGGACAATTGCGGCGGATGGTCGATCTCGCGCACCGGAGCGTCGAGGACAGCCTCATCCGAGATCGGCAGAGGATCTGCAGTCAATGCAACGTAAAGAGCCGAGTCCGAGTCGGACAAGGCCAGCGAAAGGTGTCCGTGAGCATGGCAGCCGGAGTGCTCCGCCGGGCAGCTCCCGTGGTCACCAGCATCGGCACACTGTACCTCCGCCGCATGATCATCGCCGCAGACAACCTCCGTCGCAGTATGAGCCATCTGCCCCGCCACCACGAGAAGGAGGAAGGCAGCCCAGAAAACTGAGGCAAATTTGCGGCAAACGCTCATCGACGGTTCTCCCTATCCCTGCAAGCGCACGATTTGTCAAACGGAAACGAGCACACTTGATCAGCGTTCCATCGAGAATCTCTCGTACGCCACACGATACTTCTGCGGAGTCGTCCCGAGCTGCCGATGGAAGACCCGGTAAAACGTCTCAATGTTGGCGAATCCGCATTCCGCCGCGATCGCCTTGATCGTTTGTCGCGTACCGGTCAGACGATATCTGGCCTCCTGAATGCGCCGGGCCAGGACAAACTGATGCGGCGTCTGGCCGAAATGCCCGCGGAAAAGCGCATGCAGATGCGCCTCGCTCAAGCCCGCTGCGCTCGCGATCGTCCGCACCGACAGATCCGCGCGCATGTAGCCCGACTCGATGAAAGACAGCGCCCCGCGCATGCTCGGCGGAATCCCCGGGCCTGTATTGCCGATATCCGCGAGATGTGCCTCCCAGACAAGCCTCGACCACGCGCTCTCGCACAGAATCCCCCGATCCACCGACTCGCTATGAAACGCCACCAGAAACTCCCTCCCGATTTCCGCCGCCTTCCGGATATCAGGCAATACAGACAAGCGGGACACGGGACGCGGTGTGCCCTTCGGGATGGCGAGGTCAAAGACATAGCACTTGTAGGGCGCCTCCGGGACTGTCTGATAAATCGTATCCTCCCCCTCGATGTGCCAGAACATCGCCCCGGCTCCGAGGCGCAGTTCCCGGTTTCCAACCTCGAACCTCACCACCCCGCCAACCACGAGCTCCACCAGGTGATAGCCCGTTTCGATCCGGTAGGGTCGCACCTCGTCCACAGCCGGAGCTTCAAAATACGACACCTCGACCGCCGTCGGACGTTGGGGGGAGATCTTCATTTCGAGCAATGGGGATTTTGTAAAAGAATCAGAGAAATCGTCAATTTCACTCTTTTCATCCCTATGCGATACTCCGCCAATCCTTAATAGGACATCTCACATCCATAGAAATCGTTAATTTCTCCTCCTTATGTCGAATACCCTCAAACCCATTTCCATCCAGCTCTACACCCTCCGGGAAGAAGCCGCGAAAGACTTCCCAGCCGTCCTGCGCCGCCTTGCCGGGATCGGCTACAAGGGTGTGGAACCCGCCGGGTTCTTTAACTTCACCCCGAAAGACTTTCGCACCTATGTCGAGGACCTCGGCATGGTTGTTTCCTCCACCCACAGCCCGTGGGCGCGCATCGACAATACCCAGGAGGTGATCGACACCTGCGGCATTCTCGGCGTCACGATGGTCGCCGGAGGATACGGCACGAAGGAATTCGCCACGATCGAGGATATCCGGCGCACGGCTGACGAGGTCGCCGAAATCAACTCCAAGCTCAAAGCTGGTGGACTCACCCTCACCCTGCACAACCACAACTGGGAGTTCGAAAAGATCGACGGCCGCATCAAGTACGACATCTTCGCCGAGCTTTGCCCCGAGGTTCACTTCGAGCTCGATACCTACTGGGCCGCAAACTTCGGGGAAAACGACGCCGCCGAGATGGTGCGCCGCTTCGGCGATCGCTCCCCGCTCCTCCACATCAAGGACGGCCCATTCGTTCGCCCCGAGTCCCGCTACAACGAGGAAACCTCGCAGCTCGAGGTGCTCAACGCCGACGACGCTGCGCTCCTTGCCGTCGGATCGGGCAAGAACGACATCAAGGGCATCATCGCCGCGATGAATCCCGCCGTCACCCAATGGCTCGTCGTCGAACAGGACAACAGCAAGACCGATATGTTCGAGTGCGTCGAGTCGAGCTACCGCTACCTCACCAGCAACGGCCTCGCCGTCGGCAACCGCTAATCCCCTCTTTCATCATGAAGTCTCTTCTCGATAACGTCCGTCCCGTTCGCGTCGGCATCATCGGCTGCGGGAATATCTTCAGCGCCTACGCCAAGGGATGCCAGCTCTTCCGCATCCTGCAGCTCAAGGCCTGCGCCGATCTCAACCCCGACACCGCTCAGGCCCGCGCCGACGAGTTTGGGATCAAGGCGCTGACGATTCCCGAGCTGCTGGCCGATCCGGAGATCGACATCGTCATCAACCTCACCATCCCGCAGGCCCACGCCCAGGTCACCCTCGATATCCTGCGCGCTGGAAAGCACGCCTACAGCGAGAAGCCGCTCGGCGTCACCCTGGAGGAAGCCCGCGAGATCATTGCCGAGGCCGACAAGCGCAATCTCCGCGTTGGCTGCGCTCCCGACACCTTCCTGGGGGCCGGCTACCAGACAGTCCGCAAGCTCATCGACGACGGCCTCATCGGTCGTCCGCTCGCCGGCACGGCCTTCATGCTCTCCTCCGGTCCGGAGAGCTGGCACCCGAATCCCGGCTTCCTCTACCAGCGCGGAGCCGGTCCGCTCATGGACATGGGTCCGTACTACGTCACAGCGCTCATCCATCTCCTCGGCCCGGTAAAATCCGTCTGCGCCATCAATGGCAAGGCTCGTGAGGAACGCCTCGCCACCTGCAAGGAGCAGTTCGGCAAATTCCTGCCCGCCGAGGTGCCGACGCACTACGCCGGCACGCTGCTCTTCGAGAGCGGCGCGGTGGTTTCGCTCGTCGTAAGCTTCGATGTCGTCGGCGGCAAACACAAGCCGATCGAGATCTACGGCACCGAGGGCAGCGTGGTCGCGCCCGACCCGAATACCTTTGGCGGCGAGGTCGAGCTGATGCGCAAGAACTTCGAGGGCTGGGTAAAGATGCCCCTCACCTTTGACTACAAGGAGAACTCCCGCAGCATCGGCGTCGCGGACATGGCTCACGCCATCCAGTCTGGCCGCCCCCACCGCTGCGATGCGCGCCTCGCGCTCCACTCGCTCGAGGTCATCAGCGCCTTCGAAACCTCGTTCACCGAACGGCGCTTCGTCGATCTCATCAATCAGTGCGCGCAGCCAGCCCCATTCCCACTGGGGATGACCACCTCGCTGCTCGACACTTAAGATCCCAAGCCTCATGCAGAAGCGCCGCACGGAGTAAATCTCCTGCGGCGCTTTTTTCGGCCCCGGCATTGCCTCCGCCCCGCCATCGGTCGTTAACTGATACTCTCATGAAAAAAGTCGCCCCGAAGTTGGAACACCCGTTCCCGTTCGACCCGACCTACGGTTACCACCTCGACGCTCTCCTGAGCATTCCGCTCCCCGAGGAGCCCGCCGACTTTCGCCAGTTCTGGCAGGATACCTATGCCGAAACCCTCGCCACCCCGCTGCGGCTGGCTTCCCGCGAGGTGATCAGCCCGCGCCCGGAGTACTCGCTCTACGAGGTCGAGTACGATTCCCTCGGCGGAGTCCGCATCGGGGCCTGGGTCACCGTGCCAAAAGCCGAGGATCAACCCGGCGGCTGGGTCGTCTATCACGGCTACGGCGGCCGGGGGGAGCCGGACTTTGATCTCCCATGCCCGGCTGGTCCCGCCATCTTTCCCTGCGCGCGCGGCTTCAACCGTTCCGCCCATGCCGATATCCCCGACGAAGCCGCCGGGCATGTGGTCCACGGCATCGACTCCCGCGAAACCTACGTCCATCGCGGGTGTGCGGCCGATGTCTGGCAGGCGGCCTCGGCTCTCATCGAAATGTTTCCGTCCACGGCAAAGGATCTCCGCTACATGGGCGGCAGCTTCGGCGGCGGCATGGGTGCGCTCGCGGTCCCCTGGGAGCCGCGCTTTCATCGGGCGTACCTCGATATCCCCAGCTTCGGCAATCACCCGCTCCGCGTCACCGTCCCCTGCGTGGGCAGCGGCGCGGCGGTGCGCGAGTATTGGCTGCGCCGCCCGGAGGTCATGAACGTGCTCGCCTATTTCGATGCCGCCACGGCGGCCGGCCACATCCGCATCCCGACCCTTGTCAGCCCGGCGTTGTTTGATCCCGCCGTGCCTCCGCAAGGCCAGTTTTCCATCTACAATGCTATTCCCGGCCCAAAGGAACTCTACGTGCGCTCAGCCGCCCATTTCGCCTGCCGCTATGAGATCACGGAAGGCCAGGAACTCCATACCCTCCTCGGCCAATGGTTCTCCGAGGGATCGGGCGCGGCATGAACGACAATCTCCTGCCCGACAACCCTGGCGCGAAGGAGGAATTTCGCCCCCTGCTGGAGGGCGGGGCCTTCCGGCTTGAGCATATCGTCTCCCATGGCGAATGCAGTCCGCCGGGCTTCTGGTACGACCAGGAGCAGGAGGAATGGGTGGCTCTGCTGCGCGGCGAAGCCATGCTGGCCTATGACGACGGCTCCCGGCAGTCGCTCTCACCCGGGGATGCCGTGTTGATCCCGGCCCATCGCCGCCACCGGGTGGAAAGCGTCTCGACCGACGCCGTGTGGCTGGCTTTGCACTTCTCCCGCTGAGGGGGAAAACCCATCAGGCGGCCACGGGATGCCGCGCCGCCTGATGGAAAAGACTATTCCTGTTTGGCCTCGAGAGCCTTCACCCGGTCGTACAGCTTCCGGATGTTGTGCAGGAGGACGTAGTTCTCCTTGTACTCCCGCATGGGCTTGGCCGGCAAACCGACGAGGATTTCCTTGGGCGGCACACTCTTCGTGATGCCGGCCATGGCAGTGACAATCGCGCCGTCGCCGATCTCGATGTGGCCGTTCACTCCCACCTTGCCAGCGAGCGTGACATGGCTGCCCACCCGCACGCTGCCGGAGATGCCGACATGAGCGCAGATGATGCTGTGTTTGCCGATGATCACGTTGTGAGCGATCTGGACGAGGTTGTCGATTTTGACGCCTTCCTGGATCCAGGTACGGCCAAACCGCGCCCGGTCGACCGTGCTGTTCGCGCCGATCTCCACATCGCTGTCGATCTGGACGATGCCCGTCTGCGGGATCTTGATCTGACGTCCGTCGCGGAATTCGTAGCCGAAGCCATCCGATCCGATCACCACGCCGGGCTGAAGAATCACCCGGTCGCCGATCTGGCAGCGATCACGGATCGTCACATTCGACTGGATGAAGCACTGGGCTCCGATGGTCGTCTGGTGCCCGATATAGGTATTCGCCTGGATGACCGTTCCGGAGCCTATGCGCACTCCGGGTTCGATCACCACTCCGGCCTCGATGCGGACCCCTTCGCCGATCTGCGCATCGGCGGCGACACGCGCTCCGGGGTCAACGCCGGGCGGAAAGGCAATCGGCTTCGGAGCAAACTCCAGAAGGAGGCGGGTAAACGCCTCCATCGGATTGTCTACCCAGACGCGAATGGCCGGGATCTCCTCGCCGAAGCCGTGCGGAACGAGCACGGCCGTGGCGCGGGATTTACGTAATGCCTTGAGGTACTTTGGGTTGCCGTAGAAGGAAAGATCTCCCTCGTCGGCATCCGTCAGAGACGCTGCACTGGTGATCAGCGTCTCCTGATTCTCGGGTGCCACCCATCCCCCCAGGCGCTCGGCGATTTCGCGGAGCGTGAGCGAGGGCATGCTTTAGTTAGCAGCCGAGCCGGGTTTCGGGGCGGTCTTGTTCAGCGTCGTGATGATGTCGTTGCTGAAGTCGAGATCCGAGCGGGAGTAGAGCACGATCGGGATCTGGCCCATGCTGGCGCCGCTCTTGTCGAAGACGATGTCGTAGCCGCCAGCCTTCACCTTGTCATTCACGACGGCCATGATGTCGTCGATGATGTCCTTGCGCATGCGGAGGAACTGATCCTGCAACTGCTTCTCCTTGGCCTGGCGAAACTCGCCGATCTGGCGGTCAAGATCGCGGGCCTCGGTGATCTTCTCATCGCGGTCCTTCGTGGCCTTTTCCTTGCCATCCTTGCTCAGCTCGGGCTTCTCGATGTCCTTGTTGAGCTTGTTGATGTCCTCCATGAGCTTCTTCAGCCCCTCGAGGCGCTGGTCGAGCTCCTTCTTGGCATCGGCGCGCTGGCCGTTGATCTTCGTCTCGGCGTCCTTCGTCTTGTAGTACGAGGTGAAGACGGTGTTCATATCCACGATGCCGACCTTGATCTGGGCATTGGCGGAGTTTGCGGCCACGCACATCGCGGCGGTTGCCAGGACGGTGGAGAGGATGAGTTTGCGCATAGGATGTTTTTAACTGATTGGAGACTAAATTCGACCGCCGATGGGGCGGCTATGTTCAAAATTAAAACTGATAGCCGATGTTGAAGTTGAACTTGCCCGGAGGGCCGTTCCACCCGTCGTGAATGACCGGGTAGCCGTAATCGACACGGATCGGGCCGATCGGCAGGTCGAGACGCAGACCGATACCGATGTCCGCATTCACATTCGATGAGCTGAAATCATACGCATCGGCGTTCACGAAACCGGCATCCGTAAACACCGCGCCACGCACGCGCGACATGATCGGGAAGGTCATTTCCAGGGTCATATAGCCGAGCGACTGACCGCCGATCGGGTTGTCATACTGGTCGACCGGGCCGACCTCGCGGTAGTTGAAGCCGCGCAGGTTGTTCGCGCCGCCCAGGTAGAGCCGATCAAAGATCGGCACTTCTTCCGACCCGCCCCAGGTATCCACCACGGCGAGTTCACCCTTCACCGTGAAGATGATGTCCCATGGGAGCAGGAAGTATTTGGAAGCCTCGATAGAGACGCCGTAGTCCTGCACGTCGCCGCCGAGACCGCCGCCTGCGATGAAGGTCGTGAACTCGACCAGCTCGCCGCGCCGGGTCAGGAACAGGCTGTCGCGGGTATCCCACGTCAGGCCGCCCGTGATGGCGCTGCGGGTGTAAAGCCCGGCGGAATCCTGAATGAACTGGCCGACGTCATCCTCATCGACGTCGAAGATGTCGATGCCCTCGAGGCGGTACTCGACGCGTCCGGCCAGGGCGCGCCACAGCTGCTTGCGAGCCTGGATGGCGAAGCCGTAGTTGGACTGGTTGTACACCGTGGAGAGGAAGTTCGCCTCGCGGTAGTACGCCTCGCCGCCAACGGAGAGCTTGTAGCCCATGAACCACGGCTCGGTGAGCGAAACGACAAAGTCCTTGCGCTGCAAACCGTACTGCGCACGGATGCGGAAGCGCTGGCCGCCTCCCACGAAGGTCGGCCAGTTGAAGAGATCGAAGTTGCTCTGCTGCAACTCGGCGAAACCGACAAGGCTGTCCGTCGTGCTGAAGCCCACGCCGAAGTTGAACGAACCCGTGCGCTTCTCCTGCACGATGACATTCAGATCCTTGCGGCCCGGCACGATCGTCTCGGTCGGCACCGTCTCGACCTTCTCAAAGTAATTCAGATTCTCCAGCCGCTTGCGGCTCACATCCACCAGCGTCGTGTCAAAGACATCGCCCGGCTTCACCGCCATTTCCCGGCGGATCACGCGATCCTTCGTACGGGTGTTGCCCTGGATGTTCACGAGGTTCACGTAGCTCTGGAACTGCTCATCGATGCGGTAGGTCACGTCCACCGCGCCCGGGCCAGCCGGGAGCACCTCGGGCATCGCGACCATGTCGACATAGCCCCGGGCGCCGTAGAAATCACGCAGGAGCTTGAGATCGTCGCCCATGCCCTTCGGCGTGAAGAGCGAACCATTCTGCATGGAAAGGCGGGCCTTCAGATCCTCGCTCGGCACGATGTTCACGCCCTCGAGCTTGAGGTTGTTCACCCGGTACTGGATGCCCTCGACGACCGTGATATTCAGTTCCACGCCATCGCTTTCCAGCGGCACCGTCTGAAAGTCGAGCACCTGCACGTCGGCAAAGCCGCGGTTCTGGTACAGCGTGCGGATCGCGACCTTGTCCTCTTCCATCTGGGCCGGGAGGAGACGACCGCTCTTGTTGAAGAACGAAAGGATGTTCCATGTCTTCGTCTTCATCACCTTGAGCAGGTCGCGCGGGAGCACGCTGTCGTTGCCGATGAAGTTGATCCGGCGCACCACGAGGCGCGGGCCTTCGGTGATCTGGAAGATCACGCGGACGCGGTTGGAGTTCGCGATTTCCTGCACGCGATACTGCACCTGCACGTCGGAGTAGAAGCGATCCTCGTAAATCTTGAGGATCTTCTGGCGGTCGGCCTCCAGTTTTTCCTCGCTCAGCACGTCGCCGACCTTGGTGGACACCTCGCGGCGCACGCGGTTCATGGAAAGCTGCTCGGCTCCCTCGATCACCACCTCCTCGATGACCGGACGCCCCTGCAGGAGCACCGTCACCTTCACGCCGTCCGCCGCAGGCTCGGCAAACATGCGGACGTTAGCCACGCCGCCCGTCGCATAGAGGGCGCGAATGTCGGACTCCACCGCACGCTCGCTGTACGGCTCGCCCACCTTGGTGGCCAGATTGTCCCGCACGCGCTGCTCGCTGATGGCCGGCGGTCCGACATACTCCACGGCGATCTCGCGAATGATGGGACCGGTCTGTTCCTGCGCCTTCAAGACAGGGGCAAGCGCGAACAGGATGGCAACCGCCACCAAACCGTAAATATGTCGGGAAAATCTCATGGGCAAAGGCAAACCCACCCATAACCACATCGGCTTTGGGCAAGTCCGTTAGCACTTGCGGAATGGGGCCACTCCGTCAAGGAAGAAGGTGTCCCAATCCCTCCAAATACCCGCCAGAGCCTCCACCGGAACCGTGTATCACCCGACCCGCCCAACATCGCCTTGACCAAAGAACCGCCGGACCGACTCCCGCCAGAACTTCAAAATCTTCCGCGATTTCGGCCGAAACTTGCCCCGTATCCCGGCGTGGGATACTTTGAGCGGCTCTATGCTGATCCGCGTCGCTCTGCTCGTCCTCGTGTCCTTCGTTCTCGCGGGATGCGTTTCCACCCCCCAGGGCCGGAAATTTGACCCCTGGCAGGGCGCGGTCAACGCTGACCGCCAGATCGGCGAGTGGATCGACAAGCAGAGCCAGTAACGCTCCCGGATCAGGCTACAGCGAGATCCAGCGTCTGCTGCCCCGGCTGAATCTCGAAAAGCACCGGCACGACTGCGAGTTCCCGCAGGAGAGTAGCATTCGTGCGCTCGGAAATCGTCTCCGGCGGTTGGAGGTGATTGATGATCATCCCGGCGCAGGTCAGACCATGGGCTCGGATGCTCTCGATCGTGAGGAGCGTGTGATTGAGGCATCCCAGCCGGTTTGCCACCACGATGACCACGGGGAGGCCAAATAGGGCGGCAAACTCCGCGCCGCCCAAGCCCTCGGCCACGGGAACCAGCCAGCCGCCGACTCCCTCGACGAGGAGGGATTTGCGGCTTTGACGCAGCCCGGCGAACCAATCGCGCAGCGCGGCGGCGTCGATTTCCCGTCCCTCCTCGCGCGCCGCGATGAGCGGGGCCGCCGGGGCGTCGAACCACAGGGGATTGATGGCGTCGAGGGGCAGTTCCCCTCCGATGGCGCGATGCAGCGTCTCGGCGTCGTCGCGGTCGCCGCAGCTGATGGGCTTGAGCGCGATGGTGTCCAAACCCGCCGCCCGCAGGCTCCGGGTGAGCAGGGCGGTGACGAAGGTTTTGCCGACTCCGGTGTCCGTGCCGGTGATGAAGCAGTTCACTTCTGGGCGTTCTCGATGGCCTCGAGGAAGACCTTCTCGAGCGTGCGCTGCGGCTTGCGGGTTTCCACCAGCTTGGCGCCGGATTCTGCCACGAGCCGGGCGATTTTTTCCTGCAAGCCGTCGGGAGCGTTCTCGACCAGATACTCGGTCTGTCCGCCGACGGTGATGAGTTCGCCGAGAGTGCCCTCGCGCAGCATCACTCCGCGCGACATGATGCCCACCCGGTCGCAAACTTCCTGCACCTGCTCGAGGAGGTGCGAGGTGAGCAGTACGGTCTTGCCCCGGCGCTTCATCTCCAGGATGAGATCGCGGATCTGCCGGGACCCGAGCGGATCGACGCCCGCCGTGGGTTCGTCGAGAACCAGGAGGCGAGGGTCCTGCACCAGGGCCTGGGCCAGGCCGATGCGCTGGAGCATGCCCTTGGAAAATCCTCCCACGCGGCGATGGCGCGCATCCTCCAGGCCCACGAGCGCGAGAAGCTCGGAAACCTTGGCGGTGAGCGCCTTGCCGCTCATGCCGCAGATCTTGCCATAAAAGCGGATCGTCTCATCGGCGGTGAGGAACTTGTAGAAATACGGATTCTCCGGCAGGAACCCCACATCACGGTGGCTGTGGTAATCGCGGCTGTCCTCGCCAAAAATCTCCGTCTTGCCATGCGTCGCGGTGACGAGGCCGAGGAGGATCTTCAGCGTGGTGCTCTTGCCCGAGCCATTGGGCCCGAGCAGGCCGTACACCTGCCCCTCGGGGACATCGAGATTCAAGTCTCTGACAGCAACCACCTTCTGTCGGCGGAGATGCACGGGATACAGCTTGGTGAGGCCGGTAATGCGGACGGCGGGGGTGCTCATGAGATGATCTGGAATCCTCGGAATGCGTTGGGCAGGGAAATCTTTTCGCGCTGCTCGGTGGTGATGTGTCCCGCCAGCACGCTGTCGCGGATGTCGGTCAAAAAGGCATCCACCTCGCCATCGTCACCGCTCACCTGGAGCTCCACCCGGCCGTCCGGGAGATTTCGCACCAGCCCGGTGACGTCATAGCCCTGGGCGATCTTGCGCGCCGTCCAGCGGAAACCGACGCCCTGCACCCTGCCCTCGTAAAAAACCCGCGTCGCGTTCATTGGCGAATCTGTCCGTCTCCCCGGATCACGTACTTGTAGGTCGTCAGCTCATCGAGGCCCATCGGTCCGCGGGCATGGAGCTTGTCCGTGCTGATGCCGATCTCCGCGCCAAACCCAAACTCCCCGCCGTCGGTAAACCGGGTCGAGGCATTCCAATAGACAGTGGCCGAGTCGACCTCGTTGAGGAAGCGCTCCGCCACGGCGGGATTGCTCGTCACGATGGCGTCACTGTGATGCGAACCGTACTTCTCGATGTGCTCGATGGCCTCGGTGAGGTCGTCGACGACTTTCACGGAAATGATGAGATCGAGGTACTCCGCCGTCCAGTCCTCCTCGGTGGCAGGCTTCGAGCGGCCATTGAGGATGGCTTGTGTCGCCTCGTCTCCCCGGATCTCGACCCCCTTGGCGATCAACTCCGCCCCGGCTTTCTCCAGAAACGACTGGGCGACCCCGCGATGAACCAGGAGGGTCTCGACGGCATTGCATACGCCGGGGCGCTGGACCTTGCCGTTGATCGTGATCTCGGTCGCCATGTCGAGATCCGCGTCGCGATCGACGTAGACATGGCACACGCCGTGGTAATGCTTGATCACAGGCATGCGGGCGTGGCTCACGACGGTCTCGATAAGCTTGTGCCCGCCCCGGGGGACGATGAGATCGATGTAGCGGTCCATCTCCGCCATGAGGCGCACGGCCTCGCGGTCGATGGTGGGAATGAGCTGCACGGCATCCCGGGGCAAACCATGGGCGCTGCCTCCCGCCTGCATCGCCTCGGCGATGGCCAGGTTGGAATCGATCGCCTCGGAGCCTCCTCGCAGGATCACGGCGTTGCCGGTCTTCAGACAGAGCACGGCGGCGTCGCTCGTCACATTGGGACGCGACTCGTAAATAATGCCGATCACGCCTATCGGCGTGCGCACCTTGTTGATTTGCAGACCGTTGGGCCGTGTCCAGTGGTGAATCGTCTTGCCGACTGGATCATCCAGCTCGGCCACGCGGCGAATGCCCTCCCCCATGGAGGCGATACGCTCATCGGTCAGGCGCAGGCGGTCGAGCATGGCCTTGCTCAGGCCATGCTTCTCAGCGCGCTCGAGGTCAATCACGTTGGCCGCGAGAATGGCTGGGGCGCGCTCGACCAAGGCATCGGCGATACCTCTCAGCGCGGCGTTTTTTGTACCGGCGGAGAGCTTGGCGAGTTCCCGGGAGGCTGCGCGAGCCTTGCGCCCGATTTCCGTTATTTGGTCCTGCAGAGTCATTGGGTAAGGGAGACGGGATCATACGCGATCCCGTGCGCCTCCGCCACCGCTTTGCACGTGAGCTTTCCATCCTGGATCTCAATGCCGTGCAGCAGGCCGGGCTGGCGGTTCACCGCCTCGGCCAGGCCAAACTCCGCCAGGGTCTCGATGTAGCGGTACGTCGCATTGGTCAGCGCCTGGGTCGCTGTGCGAGCGTAGGCGCCGGGCATATTGGCCACACAGTAATGCACCACTCCCTCCTCAATAAAGGTCGGGTCATGGTGCGTCGTCGGCCGCGAGGTCTCGACACAGCCGCCCTGGTCGATGGCGATGTCGACGAGCACGCTGCCGGGCTTCATCATGCGGAGCATTTCCCGGGTGATCAGCTTGGGAGCCCGCGCGCCCGGCACAAGCACCGCACCGATCAACAGGTCCACCCCCGGAAGCAGCTCGATCAGGCTCGCCTCGCTGGAAAACAGCGTATGCGCCGGCCCCATCGTGATGTCGAGAAACCGCATCCGCTCAAGATCGACCTCCAAAATCGTCACATCAGCGCCAAGGCCGGTCGCCATACGGGCAGCGTTCACTCCGCTCGTCCCGCCGCCGATCACGATCACCTTGCCCGGCAATACACCCGGCACTCCCCCGAGAAGCACGCCTTTGCCATCGTTATGCTTGGCGAGGAAATACCCACCGACGAGCACCGACATGCGCCCGGCGATTTCACTCATGGGTTCGAGCAGCGGCAGGCGGCGGTTCACCTCGACAGTCTCGTAGGCGATGCAGGTCGCGCCAGTGGCCAGTAGCGCCTCCGTAAGCGGCTTGCTGGCAGCGAGATGCAGATAGGTGAAAAGCGTCTGCCCTTTGCGCAGCAGGCCGTATTCCGATGGGAGCGGCTCCTTGACCTTCACGATCAGGTCGGCACGGGCAAAGACCTCCTCGTGCGTCGCCACGATCTCTGCGCCGGCTTGCCGGTAATCCGCATCCTGATAGCCGATGCCAGCCCCCGCGTTGGTTTCCACCAATACCCTGTGTCCGCGCTTAACCAGCTGGTACGCGCCGGAAGGCACCAGCGCGACGCGGAATTCCTGTTCCTTGATCTCTTTGGGAACCCCGATAATCACATCGTGATTATCCCTCGGAAAACCCGCCACCACAAGTTCTTTGCCTTGGGTGCAAAATCGGATATTAACGGGTAACCGTATGGTTTCGCGCCAATGCGCTCTCGCTTTTAGCCTTGCCTGCAGCGTCGGTCTTCTCTGTGCCCAGGAACCGACGGATAAGGAATTGCAGGCTGCCTCCGACGAGTACATGCGCGACGAACTCGGCGTGAACGACATCACCGCGCCGTCCATCGCCGGCATCCTCAAGGACCTCGGCAGCTTCCAGCCGCCGCTGGACATCATCGCCCAGAACAACCGCGACGCGCTTTTCGACAACCGGCTCCAGACCTCGCTGCACTTTGGCGCGCTCGTGGCCGACGGCTTCATGCTCACCATCGCGGAACGCTCCGACGATGTGCAGGACATCGGCCGCGCCCTCATCCGCCAGGCCCGTGCCCTCGGCATCGGCGAGGGCATGACCAAGCGCAGCAAGAGCCTCCTTGAGTACAGCCGGAAAGGCGACTGGCAGGGCATGCGCGAGGAGCTCGTGCGCACCCAGGGCGATGTCGAGCAGTCCATGCTCGATCTCCGCGATGAGCAGATGGCCCACATGATCAGTCTCGGCGGCTGGCTCCGCGGCTTCCAGCTCGCCGCCAACAGCTGCGCGCGCAACTACAATCCCGACCGCGCCCGCATCCTCGGCCGCTCGGAGGTCATGGATTACTATCTCGACCGGCTCAACACGCTGCATCCGCGCCTGAAGAAAACCGAATTTGTCTCCACCCTCATCGCCAAGCTCACCGAGTTGCGCGACCTCGCGGCCAGCAAGGCGGGCCAGCCGCCCACCGAGGCCGAGGTCAAACAGATGCGCACGCTCGCCGACCAGATGGAGGCCATCGCCCTCGGCCCCGTGGACGACGAAGGCCGCATCGTGAAAAAAGCCGCGCCCTGATCCTTTTCTATGAAGTTCCTCAACGCCGTCGACATTGCGCACGTCCGAAACTTTCGGACTCTCTCGGAAGCCTATTTCGCCGAGACCTATCAGCGGTTTCCTCAAGCGGCGAGCCGCCTGGGGCTGGAGAAGTTCAATGATCAGCTGGGCGCCAACGATGTCTCGACGCACAAGGCCCAGATCAAGCTCGCCGAAAAAACTCTCGCCGCCGTCGAGGCGCTGCCGGAGGCGGCGTTCCACGGCGACGACTGGCTCGACCGACGCGCTTTCGTCTCCATGTTGCGGACGGAACTCCTGGAATCCCGCGACCTCGAGCGCTGGCGCAACAATCCGCAGGTGCATTGCGACACGGCGGTGGATGCCATCTTCGACCTGCTGGTCCGCTACGCCGACAAGGTCGCCTCGGTCCTTCCGGCCATCGAGGCCCGCCTCGCCGCCATCCCCGATTTTCTCGACGCCGGAGCCCGGTGCCTGACCAAGCCGGTTCCGCTTTGGACCCAGCTCGCTCAAAAAGCCTGCGAGGGTGCGGTGAGCTTCCTCGGTGAGATCGAGGAGACGCTCGCGGCCCAATCCGCGAATCCGGCAAAAACCCGCCGCCTCATCTCTTCCGCGTGCAAGGCCTTCGCCGACTACGCCTCGACCATCGGACGCCGCAAACAGGGTGAAGCGCGCGGCTACGCCATCGGGCGGGCCAATTTTGAGTACCTCATTCGCGAGCGGCTCGGCTTGGACTTATCGCTGCCCGAGGCCCGCGCCAATGGCGAACGTCTCGTGGCCCATATGGAACTCCTCCTGGAGCAGGAGGCCGCCAAATACGGCCGCCGGAGCGCCCAGGAGGCCATCGAGGCCGCCGCCCGCGGCTGGCTGCCGGAACGCCCGCTCCTAGACGAATACAAGGAGGTCACCAGCTCGCTAAAGGATCAGCTCCGCTCGCTCGATATCGTGAGCCTGCCGCATGGAGAAACCCTCAAGGTGCTGCCGACCCCGGCCTTTCTCCGCCATCACTTCCCGACCGCCGCCTACAACGCGCCGCCGCCATTCTCGAAAAAACAGCAGGGCATTTTCTGGGTCAATGACCTGAGCCTGCTGGAGAAGAGCCCCGCCCGCAAGCAGGCGGAGATCAAGCAACACTTCGGCCTGGAGCTCACCAGCGTTCACGAGGGCTATCCCGGCCATCATCTTCAGTTCGCCGTTCAGAATCGCCTCGCCAGCAAGATCCGCCGCCAGTCGGCCCACTCCATTTTCTATGAAGGATGGACGATGTGGTGCGAAAGCATGGCCGTCGAGCGCAAGCTGGTGAAAACCCCGGTCACCCGGCTGCTCCAGATCCACGACGCCCTCTGGCGCGCCCATCGCATCGTGATCGATTGCGGGCTCCACGATGGTTCACTGAGCTTCGACGCCGCCTGCAAGATGCTGATGGATGGCGTGCATTTCACCCGCGCCCGCGCCGCTGGCGATGTGAACTGGTACACCAGCTCACCCACCGTCCCGATGAGCTATCTCCTCGGCCGCATCGAGGTGGAGAAACTCTACCGCCGCTTCGTTGGCGGGGAGGGCTGGACGCTCAAGCAGTTCAACGACTGGATCCTCAGCCATGGGGCGATTCCGTGGTCGTGGATTTCGCGCGTGCATGACCAGGGCGTCTAGTATTTCCTCCGATCCCACTCCATGACCAAGCACGACTGGACCGTCCTCCTGATCCGCATCCTCGGCCTGTACTTTCTTGCCACCTACCTGGCGACGTTCATCACCTCCACTGCGACGCTGGGTATCGCGATATACTCCAGCCCCAAGCAGCCGCTGAACCTCACGCTGGTGCAAGGCGCCTTCGCCTCGGCGATCATCCTCATCCTGGCCTCGGCCCTCATCTCCAGGGCGCACAAAATCGCAACCTTCCTTTTCCGTTTCGACAAAAAATAGCCCGGCGCTTCCGGCTCCAGTAAAAGCCCGGCGACGAATGCCGCTTGTCGGGCTTGCACTTTTTGTCTGACTCAGCCACGAAAGGCGCGGCCAGGACGCATCGTCCCGCCCCGGCGACCAGTCTCAACTCGTTTCTCTTCACCTCATGAAAGCCCTTCTCTTCGACCTCGACGACACACTCGTAGTGGATGAAGCCGTTTCCTCCGAAGCCTTTGCCGCGACAGCCCGCGCTGCCTCCACCGGCCACGGAGCCGATGCCGGCCGCTTCCAGCGCGACGCCATGCGTCACGCCCGTGTTCTCTGGGCCGCCGGCCCGTGCCAGCCATACTGCAAGGCGATCGGCATCAGCGCCTTCGAGTGTCTGTGGGGAAAATTTGAAGGCGACAGCGAGGAACTCACCGCCCTCCGCAATTGGGCTCACGCTTACCGGGAACAAGTCTTTGACGCGGCCCTGCGCGAGCAGTTGATCGAAGATCCGGAGGGTGCCGCGGACCTTGCAAAAACCTTCGCCAAGGAACGCCGCGTTTTGCAGCGCCTGATGCCGGAAGCTCGCGAAACTCTTGCCCGCCTCGCTCCGAATCACAAGCTGGCCATGCTCACCAACGGCGCCCCGGATTTACAACGGGAAAAGATCGCCGCCAGCGGACTCGGCAGCCATTTCCAGGCCATCGCCGTCAGCGGCGAACACGGCATCGGCAAACCCAAGCCGGAAATCTTTCATCGGCTCCTTTCGGAACTCGGAGTCGAGCCCAGGGAAGCCATCATGGTGGGCAATTCGCTCGAGCGCGACATCGCAGGCGCCAACAACGCTGGCATCAAGTCGATCTGGATCAAGGTCAAAGGTAGCGAAGAACCCGACAGCGCCATCCCGGATTACACCATCGAGTCGCTTTCCGAGATCCCCGGCATCCTCGAGACGCTGAAGTAGCCTCCTCTTCCAGAGAACTTACCGGTTCTCCCCCACTAGAGCATTTTCTATTTAATTTGTCCCGTAACAAGCGTGACGAAAAAAGTTAAGGCAATGGGAGGCGGAGAAGGAGTCGAGGGCCAGGGCCGTGGCCACAGTGAGACCATGGAAGGTGCGTTGAGCGGCGGATCGTAAGGCGGCCTTGAGTTTGGCGAAGGCCAGTTCGATGGGGTTGAGATCGGGGCTGTATGCCGGAAGATAAAAGAGGCTCGCGCCGCGAGCCTCTATAGCGGCTTGCACCCCAGCCACTTTGTGAGAGGCGAGGTTATCGCAGATGACGATGTTTCCAGGCTGCAGTTGCGGACCGAGCACGTGCTCGATGTAGGTTCGGAACGCCTCGCCGGTCATGGGGCCATCCAAAAGCCAGGGAG